>VFQP010000022.1_pt1 | contig 567995 bp, 587 predicted proteins | sample 3512351 | NCBI WGS metagenome assembly VFQP01 (sample SAMN10412372, study PRJNA504923) | tailings metagenome | isolation source: Relicate 1 Philex TSF1 revegetated site | place: Philippines: Tuba, Benguet | collected 2017-08-29
GAGTGCTGCCCTCCGAAGGCAGAGGTCACAGGTTCGAATCCTGTCGGGTGCGCCAAGTCTTTTCAACACCTTAGCCGGAAGACTGCAGATCGCCGTCTTCGCTTGTGTCACCAATGTGTCACCATAGGCGGTGCCGAAATGATCGACCGAAAGGCCACTATCGCCGACCCCACGCCGCGCGGTCGCATGTCGGCCAAGCGCCGGCATCACATCTTCTCGGAGAACTGCACCGCCCACCATGTCGCGCCGTGCTGCTTATGCGGCCAGCCGATCCACCGGCACAACGACCAGTGGATCATCGAGCACAAGCGCGCGCTCGGTCTGCTGGGCAAGGACACGAACACCAACTGCGCACCCGCCCATGTCGCGTGCGCGACCGAGAAGACGCACAAGCACGACCTGCCAATGATCCGGAAGGCGAAGCGCCAGGGCACGCCGAAGCAGAGCAGCGGCAGGTTCAGGATGCCCGCGGGGGTGGTCTTTAGTTGGAAGCGGCGGCGGTATGTCCGAGCCGACGTCAAAGATAGCCCGTCGACTGAAGGCGCTCCCACGCATCCATACCAGCTTTCGTGAGAACGAAATGCTCCGTCTGGTTCGGATGTTTCGGGTGAGGACGTGACTCGATGTACCCCCGGGCCTTCAGCCTAGCTTCTGTATCCGCGCCACAGTTTTTGACCTTGGACCAGTGAACAGGCGTGCCGATGCCGTAGTTAGCCAGTTGCTCAAGCGCCCGTTGCTCCCGCTTGCCTATCGGCTTGTCCGGTATCGACTGCAGCCACTGCTGTTCCGCCTGATCCATCAGACGGCGCATGTCGGCCTCTCCCATGGTGGCAGGATCGAAGCCGAGCTTGTCATAGTATTTTTTGAGGGGGTGTTCTGGATCCCGTATGATGGGGTAGCCCCCGTAGCCATTGCCTAGGTCCGGTGACGGAACCGATCTGCCGAGATCGACGAAATGCGTCTCTTCTTCGTCTGACGGCCAATCGTTCAGGTAGGCCTCCACCTCAGCTACCAGCCAAAGTTTCCGAGAGTGCCACTTGCGCGGATGCGGCAGCGCGCCCTCTTCGACCATCGTGTCGATCGAGCTCGTGCTAACTCCTATGGCAATCGCCAGCTCAGCGCGGCTCAACGCTAATCGAATTATTGGCCGCCGTTCAGCAAGTCGCTGCGTCACTCTAGACCTCACCTCCAAAACCGTACGCCTGACCTTTCAACGATCAGCCGCAATCCATCAAGCGGCTGTTGCCAACTGATGCTAGCCAATCTTGATGAGCGGTGCCATTGTCGTACCGGGCCTAGATGGATTGGGGGGATTTAGCATGACCAAGACTATGATATTGGCCGGCGGCGTGGCCCTCGGCCTGCTGGCGAGTTGCGCCACACCGCCAGAGAAGATCGCGGCAATCCCGAGCAATCAGGCCTGTACTGCAGCTGACAAGGAACGGCTCGCGTTTCTGTACAACAAGCAGCAGCAGACTGCGCAGAGCGACGCCATGGGCGTCTTCCTTGTTGGACTTCCACTTGGGTCAATGGGAGGCGGCAATAATGAGGCCGAGATCGCTACACTCAAGGGCCGCTGCGGTACGCCGACAACGTGATTGCGTTCTTGTCGAATACAAGTATGCAGAACGCAACGCGATGGCTTGTCCCTCCAATTTTGGCCTAGTTCTCTCCTGAAGGTTGTTGCTGCCAGTAGTCCACGTGCGCGCACCGCGATAAAGATGAGTCGTTCTATGCTGGGTGGGCGAAGGGGGCGACGTGGGAGGTCAGTTCTTTGAGCGACGCGTCGCGGCTTGGCTTGCTGATGATCTGAACCATCTGCAACGAGCGAGCCGCGCGCTAGCCGGGATTTATCACAACCGCATTCCTCGCTCACTCAGACCACTGGGACTAGCTCATAGTACGTCTCGAACATTACTCGCTTCGTCGGGACCAGCCGTCGCATACTATTACGGGTCCATCCCGGGTGTAACGGCTGCGATAGCTGGCGCAGTGATCTTTACGGCGCATTCAGTGGTGGGTTTTTTGGATAAGCTGTCGAAGGGCAGAGGAGCAAGTCCGACCACGACACACAGCGAGATCATCATTCGGTTGGGTGATCTTTTAAAGCACACGTCCGGCAAAGCGGCGGCAAAGAACCGCGATGCCGCGATCCAGGCGTGCCTCGGCATTCTGGAAAACTTTTGCCGCGAGACAGCGAAGGTTAAGAAGGGCGCGCTATCCGTCTCGCTTGTGCTCTATCAAGGCAATAGCCGTTCGCGAATGATTATTCGTCACAGAAACCCCGGAAACGATAGGCCGGTTGGTCGCGACTTCGATGCGAAGGACAAGATCGGACATCGAGCCTGCGAGGCGGGCGGGGTGCCGCGCGTGGTTCATGACATTCGATGGTTCGGCAGAGAGGCTTTGGCGAGCCCCACACAGTCGCGTGTCAACTACCGATCGCTGCTCATCATCCCAGTCAGTCAACCTGGTGGAGACGCGCGCCCCCGTGGATTCGTATCAATAGACTGCGATCAGCCATATGCATTTTACGGGAACCGCTCTAATATCATCATGGTTTCGTGTGAGCCCGTGTTGAGTCATCTCAGCGAATTAATCTGAAGGGTTTGCCAATGCCCGCAGCGCCACAACCCATCCAAGATCCAGCTCGCAACACATCCGCGCATTCAGAGCGATTGAAGTCCGTGAGAGACGAGGCTGCAACAATCCGTGCACGTTTGGACCGCGGCGAAATTTCCCCTGAGCAAGCGGTCAACGAACTCAACGCCTTGAAGCGACGGTACCAGCGCTTCATAGATCGCCTCATCGACGCTTGAATATAGGACGGTCGGCTAGCAAGCCGCCTTTGCTCCAGCCGGTCGAGCCGGTCCCGCATATCCATGCATCGCGCTGACTGTAGATGCTGGTCTGCGCGCTTCATTCCGAAGATTCGCTGTCAGCTAACTCGCGCGGTCCGCAAATGAGCTTCGGCGTTTGCAGATCATAAACCATGGTTGATGCGTAGGCTGGGCATAAGCGGTCTACCTCCTGCCAAGCGACTGGAGTGACCGGTTAGGTTCCGTTGCGTTAATCACGGAGCCAAATCATGACCCTAGCAGATGCTAACGCAATCGTCCGTCGCGCGGCAGTCGCAGTTGCAACCAGATACTAACTCCGTACACATAAAGGTTCTGCCTCCGCCACCTGTAGCCCAAGGGATGCGCATTGACGCAAACCGGCGTGGGCCGCTCGCAAGATGCACCGGACTAGGAGAGGTGGCGTCACCCAGTGACCCGAAAAGGCGCCGTTGACGCGGCCGTGCGCCGGGCTCAACTATATCGAATGGTCGGGATTGCTCCAAAGCCTAAGCTGCCGAAACTCATCGTCGTCATGGCGTTCGACCGCGACGGTGAGGGAGAGCTGCAGACCGTATTTGGGCCGCAGGACTATCAAAGCGAGGAGCGCGCCGTCCGCGTCGCGCAAGGGCTGGCTCCGAAGCATGCCGGCGTGATCGCCTGGAGCCGCGAGGCCAATGTCGACGTTGGCGAGTATGGCGACCCGGTCACCCTGTTCATGGCTGGCGACGTACCGGACATGGAGTAGCGCGTTGATCGTCGACGCCCGAACGACGACCATCGAGACGACGATGCGCAGCCGGAACATACCGATTTGTCACACATTGTTAACGTGACAGCAAACTACGCGTATGCATATTGAGAACCATTCGCGCCGCCGACACCGCGAATCGATCCGCAACTGAATCATTGGAGGAAGCAATGACCGGCCTTCGGACCAACGAAGCCTTACTCGACGCGTTGACGCGTTCGTCATCGCGTAGCCTCAACAACCGCCAGATGGAGCAGCAGCGAATTTCGTTCGTCATGGGCTCGCTGGACGAGGAAAACGACATGACAAGGGAACAGGTTGAACAGGCCCTTGAGCGCCATGACAGCGGTCAGCTCGTTCTGAAATGATCATCTTCGAGCTGACGAATACGGAGAACCACCCCGTATACAAGACGCTCGAAGTAGCCAATGGCAACCGCCAATACGACTTTCTGAAATCCGTCGTGGCCGCCTCTCTTGAAATGGGGCGGCCTTTTTTGTCTCAGCACATCATCAAGGCGCTGAACTTCCAGGCCATCACCTGCCTTCACATCTCGGCGGGCGAGTACAGGCCATGGGGCGTCTCAGTCGGGGTTCACAAACCGCCGCCGCACTTCCGTGTCCCGGCCGCCATGGATGACTTCGTCAACATGGTGAACCGGAACTGGGAAAGCATGGACGCGGTCGCACTGGCGACCTACGTGCTTTGGCGGCTGAACAACATTCACCCATTTGTAAACGGGAACGGCAGAACTGCCCGGGCGGCCTGCTATTACGTGCTTTGCCTGAAACTGAATGGCTGGCCGCCCGGTAACATCATCTTGCCGGAACTCATCAAGCGAGACCGGGCAGAGTATTGTGACGCGCTCCAGATTGGCCACGACACCTTTGCCGCCACCGGTAAGCCGGATCTCGGCCAACTGCACGACATAGTCAGCCGGCTCCTCCAAGAGCAGCTTGCGTCAGCAGATGACGAGGGCTCCGACACGCGGGACGTGGATTAGCAGCCTACGGCGGCGCACTGAGCCGGCGCTGCTCCAGCCGGTCGAGCCGGTCCCGCATATCCATCATGGCATCGCGCTGGCTGTAGATGCTCGACTGCGCCGCCTTCATCTCGTCGAGCTGCCGCTGCTGGTCAGTCAGCCGCTGGTCATAGTTCTGCCAGACGCGATCGTGCTCCGCGCGCGGCACCTGGTCGGCGCGGATGGTCGCGATCCCGGCTTCCATCCTGAGACGGTCTTCCTGACTGCGAGCCTGCCGCCAGTCCATCTCCTGCCGCGTAATGCTGCGGTCGCTGAGAGCCTCAAGACGTGTGCCGAGGACTAAGATCGAGCTTTCCACCCGCCCCATGCCCGAGGAGATCGGCGCATAGGCCAGGCCCCCGATCGCTACGATGATCGCCACGCTGACACCCAGCGCCGACCAGATGACCGGCCAAGGCGTTTTCCCCGTCGCACGCAGTTCGTTCGACAGCGCGGCGAGGTTCGAATTGATCGACTGGAACCCGGAGTTCATGTTCGACCGGAGATCGACGATGTCCTTGCCCTGGTTCTCGACGCGCTCCGACAGCTTCGCCCAGGAGGCAACAGGGTCGAACTGGTTGTTGCTTGCCATGTCTGTCTCCAATGCCCCAGCCCCTATTCATGCAACGCAGGAGCGGGAGGCAGCGAACCGCCTCCCGCTAGATGGTGTCTCAGGTTTTCCAGCCGAGGCGCTTGGCCACGCGGCTGAATGCGAATGTCGCGAGGTAGAGCCCGCCGCCGCCGACGGCGAGACCCGCGCCACCGATGAGGTCGGAGAGACGATGCAGGCTGATAGTCAGCGTGCCGGCCTGCGGATCGAAGGTGGCGAGGCCGTAGCCGGCGAGCGCGGCGCCGACGAAATAGAAGATCATGCGGATTGCGAGGGACATGGTCAGCTCCTGTTGAAGAGGTAGGCAAAAAGGCGGGCCCAGAAGCCGGGCTGGGCGGGCGGTGGCGCTGCCGGCTCAGGCTCCGGCGCAACGATGACCCGGCGAACATCGAGCACGCGGCCGACGCGCAGCACTTCCGTCTGGCTGGCACCGTTCAGCGTGAGCAGCGTGACCAGAGAGAGGCCATGCTCCTTTGCGATCGAGAACCAGGTGTCGCCCGCCTCGACGACATGGACCTCGTCTTCGTGGACGTCGGGCGTAGTGACCGGTGCATTCGGTGAAACGGGTGTCGGCAGGCCGCGCGGCTTATGCTGGACGCCGGCCCACCACGTGCGCACGTCAAAGCCGGGACATTGCGTCGCCGCCAGATCCCGGTGACCGACGACCTCAGCGCCGGGGTAGCGCTTCAGCAGTTCGCGGATGAGCGCGATGAGTTCGGCGGTCTGCACCGCGGTGCGATTGTCGACGCCCTTGTTCGGGCCGGTCGCGCGGTTGAGACCGCCAATGCAACAGATGCCGATCTTGCCAGAGTTCTGGCCGGCAACGTGCGCGCCGACCTCAGTCTCGAGCCTGCCGATCTCGCGGACGCCGTCGCGGCGGATGACGTACTGGTAGCCGATCTTCCGCCACCCACGGGCGCGGTGCATCTTGTCGATGTCCGCGGCCGTCAGCGACTGGTCTTCGAAGGTCGCGCTGTAGTGCACGACGATGTGCGTGATCTTGGCCATGCTCATGGCAGGTGTCCTTTCCCCTGCCGGCGGCAGGTGATTGCGGAGGGTCGGAGGTGTTGCAGAAGCGCGATTGCCGCGCGCTGAGGTTGCCGCTACCGTCGCGGCGTCAACTCGGAGAGACCGATGAAGAAGACGTACGAAAAGCCGCAGGCGGCGAAGTCGAACGCCACGCTGCAGCTGCTGGCGGCGCAGGCCATTCCACCGACCAGCAGCACGGCCATCTAGTCGAGCTAGACTGGCGGACCATCAGCCGGCGGTGCGCCTGTGCCGCCGGCTTCTCTATGCCGCCACGCCAAGAGCGTGTCGCATGGGTGTTTCAGCTTGTGGGCGTCAGGGGCGGCGGCATGAGCAGAGGGTTTCAAGACCTTAATTGAACGCCAACGCCGGCGTATTTGAATTCGCTGGCAGAGCAGTCGCCGGGTTCGCGTACTTGGTGCCAAACCCGCTCGGCGACCACGGATAGGCCGTAACAAACGGCGCGGTGAGATGCCCAACAATTACCGCGTCCCCGGCTCGATTGATGCCAACGGTATTGCCTTGGCCTGCCGGTAAGGTCGCCGGGTTCGCGTACTTGGTACCAAACCCGCTCGGCGACCACGGATAGGCCGTAACAAACGGCGACGACGTGTTGGCTACAAAAATGCAGTCGCCATTTGGCGAGAAGCAAACACCTGTGCAATTGTTACCTGCCGGTAAGGTCGCCGGGTTCGCGTACTTGGTACCAAACCCGCTCGGCGACCATTCATATACACTGATCGCCGGTGAGTTGAGGTGAGCAACCGCTATAGCACTCGCATCTTTGTTGATCGATATATCCCGCCCTTCTCCAGCAGGCAGGACAGAAGGGTTAGAAACCCTAGCGCCAAAGCCCGTCGCGCCGTTCCACTCATAAACAGCGACAAACGGGCTTGACGATAAGGTAACGAATACAAAGTCGCCCGCTGGTGAGAAGCAAATACTACGAACGTTACTTCCAGGCGATGATGAAGGGGCGCTATAGCGCGCGCCAAAGCCCGTCGCGCTGTTCCACTCATAGGCAGCGATCCAAGGGCTAGCTGAAAGCCCTAGGACAATGACGTCATCGTTTGGCGAAACCGCAACGGTATTAGCGTTTGCTCCGGGAAGCGAAGCTGGATTTGCGTAGCGCGTCCCGAACCCCGTATCGCTACTCCACTGGTAGGCACTTATCCAAGGCGTTGTGTTGCTTGCAGCAAACACAACATCTTGTTTGTTTGTAAATCTAGGGCGCGATGTGCTAGAAAGTAAAGAAGTGGGATTTGAATATAACGCTCCAAAGCCGGACGCGCCGAATTCGTAAACTCTTATGAATGGAGAATTGCCGGATATCGAAATGGCAATGGCGTCGCTTTCCAGAGCGTGGCCACTTGGACCAGTCATGACGGGCGCAATCCCCGGCAGCATCAGATAGCCCCCGCCTGCACGAAGAACGCATCGATCTGCTCTTCGGTGAAGCCAAGGCCGGTAAACCCCTGCTGCATCATCGGCTCGGTACGAACGAAGGTCGCGCTATTGTGGTAGGCGATCTGGACGGCGCGGTCCTGCGTTGCCACCCAGCCCTCGACCTGATCGAGCAGGCCGGCCGCAAGAAGCCCGAGCTTGAACTGGCGGGATGAGACGACATCGGGGATGACCACCTCCGGTTCCGGCGCATCTTCCACGTCGAAGACCTGCTTCCTGCCCTCATCCACGAACCGCTCCGGCCCGATCGCCACCTTGCCGTCCGGCACCTTAAAAGGCACGGCAGCGCGAAGCCCGAAGCGCTTCAGGTCGTTGCCGTTCCATGTCCCATCTTCGACCAGCCTCGCGACCTCGTAGGCGTCGAGCTGCGGCGTGCCGGGGAACCGCTGCCAGACGCCGTCCACTTCATGCGTGATGATCTTCATTAGAGCGTCCTCCGGCTGACATTGGTGACTTCGAAGACGCCGTCCTCTACGATATATGCGACCAGCAGCTTTTCAGTCGTGAGGATGGAGTACGGCCCCGCCTCGACGCCGGCATAGAGCTTGATCCCGGCATCCAGTGTCAGCGTCCGCGTGCTGCCAGTCGCCTTGTAGTGGAACGCGCCCTTTTTCCCCTCTCGCAGGTTCGTCGGTACGGCCTGCGTTCGATTGCCGCCCAGAGTGCATTTGAAGTCGTAACCGTCGTTCAAATTGGCGTTGATCGTTGCGCCATCGGTCAGCGCGACTGTCGAGCCCCAGACACTTCCAGTAGCCAGTACCTTGTCGGCCGTAGCGCTGTTGAACTCGGCGAAGGTAGCGGCAGCTTGGCCCGCAACCGGGCTCAGCGCCACCTTCCGGCTGACGGCCGGCGACCCCGGCCGTTCGATCTCGACCAGATCGCCAGCCGCAATGGCCCCGCCATCCGTCAGATCGCTGATCTTCACGTCTGCCATGTCATTCGTCCTCGATGATGATGCGGCGGTCGCCGGAGACGGTCACGCGGCGGTCGCCTGCAACGGTGACGCGGAACGTTGCCGAACTGTCAAAGCCGTCCGCCGTGATGGTGCCCAGCGAGGCGACGACGCCGAAGCCGGCCGCAACCTTGAAGCCGGTTGCCGCAGCCTCGCCTTCGCCTTCCGGCGTCCCTGCCCCGCTGGCGGCCTTAAAGCCCGTTCCGGGCACGGAACCCTCGCCGTCGACGATGCCCGCTCCCGAGCCATCCTTGCGGCCCGTAGCAATCGCCTCGCCTTCGCCTTCAACAGTGCCGGAACCAGTCGCCGCCTTCGCGCCGACGGCAATGGGCTCGCCGACGCCCTCGACAATGCCGTCGCCCTGGATTGCAAGGCTGGTGAAGCCGATGCCGGTGACGACGCCGAAGCCGGAGGTGTGTTTGGTTCCGGTGACGATGCCATAGCCGTCGCCCTCGATGACACCAGTCCCGACGCCAGCCTTCCAGCCCGTGGCGAAGGTCGCACCCTCGCCAGTGACCGCCGCCGCACCGACGCCCGTCTTGACGCCCTGAGCCTCGACCTCGCCGACGCCCTCGACGACACCCGAGCCAACCTTGCCCGCCCCAACCGCCTCTACGCTGCCGACGCTGGCAACGACAGCGAAGCCAGACGCACGCTTGATGCCACTGGCCTCGACCTCACCCGTGCCGTTGACGACACCAAAGCCCTCGGCGGCGCCACTGGCCGCCATGAGCACGAGAATAAGGTTGAGGCCGTACATCGTGGCTTAGGCCGGATCGGAGATGACGAGCTTCGTGCCGGTCGTCAGCGTATAGGTGCCCTGCGCGGCATAGATTTCAGCCGCCGACAGTTCGGCCTTGGCGACGAAGGTGGCCCCGGCCCAGAACCCGACCCACGCGACGGTCGAAGATGCCGGAATGTCGAACTCTAGCGCGGCCGACAGTGCCACCTCGCCGCCTGATGCTGCCGCGAAGGCCGGCGTCTCGCGCGCATACGCTGGCGAACCGCCCGTCAGTTCGTTCGACCCGCCCGTGCTGGGGTCGGCGCTGTGCAGGGAGATCGCCGTGATTTCGCCAGCCAGATAGTCCAGCATGATGTGCTTGCCGGCATTCAGGAATACGCTCATAGCCCGATCTCCTTCAGGTCGCGGGGATGTGTTTCACGAGGTTGATGACGCCCGTCGTCGGGCCGGTATCGAGCACGATGCCCGACAGCACCGTCTCGTCGCCGTCTTCGATGATGACGGCAGGCGGATTGCCCAGCCAGCCAGCTGCGAAGGTGACGGGGTAGCTGCCGTCCATGACGACGCGCAGCGCGAACGGCGCGCCCGGCACGGCATTGGCCGGCACCTGGATTTCGCAGGCCGCATCCACGGTCAGCAGAAACTTGTCACCGTCCTCAATGTCGAACGTGGCCTCACCGCCGACGACCGAGACGGGCTCCCAGCCCGAGGCGTTGTCGTTGACCCAGCCGGCGCCGCTGAACCGCAGCACATCGCCTGTCGCGGGGCTGCCGATCGTCACGTCGCCAAGATCGTCGAGGTCTACAGGGTCAGCGTCGTCGCCCTTGTCACCCTTCAACGTCTTCGGCCCGAGCCAGCCGCTGTCGGTCTTGAAATAGTAGGCGAGGTCTTCTCCGACCTCGGCTCGCAGCCAGATGAACCCGGTCGCAGGTGTCGGGTCGAGCGCGTCCCGCTCGGTCAGGCTGCCGATGCCATCTGGCGGGACGCCGGAAGCGATGACCTTGCGCAGGATCTCGGAGAGGTTGCGGTTGATGAAGAGTGCTGTCGCTGCCTCGGCGCTGACGAGCCCGATCGCATAGGTGAGCCCTGAGCTGGACGCATGCGGCCACGGCCATAGAAGCTCGAGCTCGCCATCGTCGGTGACGGATGCGATAGGGATGCCCGGCCGCCCTTGCACGATCAACATTCCGCCATCGGCCCCGAACAGCTCCCACGCCGTCCCGCTTACGGTCACGGTCGTGCTTCCGTTCGAGACCGAGACGGTCCCGTCGCTGTAGTAATTCCGATAGGTCATGGAGTGCCCTTAGAGAGCGTTCGGGATCGCGAAGATGTAGTACCGGATGCCCATCACGCCGTAGCCGCTGGCGGCGTATGTGGTCTGATACTCGGCTGCCGTACCGGTCGAGTTGCCACCCCAGAAAGCGGCAGTGGGGTTGCCGAAATTGGCATAGAACTTGATGTGGTCGGTCTGGATCTGAGCCGTCGTCGAGTAGGCGGAATGCGTACCGTTTGCGATGGTCGGGGGCGGAGGCGTGCTTACGAAGCGCCAGATGATTGGAAGGTGGTAAGACCCCGGATCGGACGCGTTGAACTGGAACTTGACGGCATACTTCAGGAATGGCGTAAACCCGGTGTTCGTGAAGTCGACCCGCGCCATCGTGTTTCCGATGTCGCTGTTGTCAGTCGCCCCGAAGCTCGACCGCGGGATGAACCCCTCCGCGACGATCGGCAGATAGCTCATGCGACTGTCGAGGATGATTTCCGAGAACCGCGGCGGGTTGCTAGCGCCGGGCCGCAATATCTGGATTGCGTCTTCCGAGGTTCGAATGACGTCGTTCGTGCCGATATCCGACGGCGGCCTGTCGTCGAGCGCGTAGACGACGTAGCGGACCGTCAGAGAAACCGCGAGTTCGTTGTAGAACCGAACCCGATCGGTCAGTGATCGATACGTCAGACCAATGAACCCTGGCGAGGTAAAGACGGCGGCCGTCGTGATGCGGCCGGGCAGATAGAATGGATCTGACGACAGCCGCACATTGGTGTCGACGAAGGTGATGTCCGAAAGCGGCTGCAGATCGACCGGGATCATGGCGTCGGCAGTGCTACCGGCGGCAATCGTTACCTCGCCCGTCGCGATGACCTTGGCCGGGTTTCGGCTGCCGTCCAGAAGCAGTTCCCGCCCGCTTGCGTCGCTTGCATCGTAGCCATCGCGTGACATGCGAAACAGCGACGGCGTAGAGATGATGCGCAGGATTTCGCCGGTGTCCGGCCCCGTCGGCACCGTCAGAGCCGTTTCGTCCATCGGCAAGTCCCAGACGGCAACGACAGAGTCAGCGTCATAGACGCTTGTCCAGGTTGTGGAGTTGCCAGTATTCAGCGGTGTCAGCCGCATTGTGGCGGACCCGGACTGAAACTTCACCGCAAGATTGGTCGCTGGGCGCGTGATCGCCGTTACGGGCCCCGCCATGCCGAACGAATTCTGCATGCAGACGTCGTAGTCGGATCGCGTCAGACCGAACGAAAATCGGGCGTCCTGCTTCCGGTATAGGATGTGGTTGAGAACCTTACCCGCATCGCCACCCGACTTGATGATGGGCTTGGACTCGACGATGGGGATGAAGTCGCCGCCAGCGGCCCCGAGCCCGTCGAAGAACCAATGTTCCAGATCGGTATTGGCTCCGGTGGAAACGCGCACGTACCAACCATTGCCCGCATTGTAAGTGGTGCCCGGGAATGACACCCGTGGGAACGGGGTCGGCCCGCCCCAGGTGATTTTCTCGTAGCGATCGACATAGGCGATCAGTGTCGTTTCCGAGTTGAAGGCAAACTTCGCATAGTCGGTGTTCGGCGTGCTGAAATAGTCGTCGTCGGCGTCCAGCATCATCTTGACCATCGCCTGACCGTCCTTCAGGCCGAAGAAGAGCGATCCGGTCATTGTTTCACGCTGAACCCTTCAATGCCCGGTCCAAGTGCGCCCATGACCGTCTTGCCGGTTGCGGTCTGGAGCGTCTCGACAATGGCGGTGCCGATGCGCGCCACCTGAAGCTTGAGTTCGCCGCCTTCGAAAATCAGGGGATATGCCTCGCTCGATCCATCAGGACCGACCACCTTGAAGCTGTTGGCGAAGACGACGACATTGGCGAACTTTTGCTCCGGATCACCCCCGATGAAGCCCGCCTCCCACAACTGCCCGGCTTCGACCCACTCGTCGGCAATCGAGGCGCGCATCTGCACGACGCCCCGAACAACGACATCGCCCTCGCCGGCAACCGCCGTGATGCGGAACAGTCCGCTTGCCAGAGAGTCGTTGACGCTTGCTTCGACCCCGATCAGCGCTTCGGCAAAGGCCATGAACTCCTCATCGACTTCAGCCCGGAATTGCGCGAGCGCGACCGCCGTAGCATTTCCGCGCTTGGCGACGGCCGACAGTTGCTGGACCTGAGCGCCCTGCCCTACAGCCGTATCTGCCGCGATCCGCTCGGCAATCGCTCGGAAGTCAGCGATGTTCCGGGCAAGGCCGCGCCACAGGTTGCGGAGATCATCTTGCGCCTTCGCCAGCGTGATCGCCACATCCGTCAACGGCGCCGCGGGCGTCGTCACCTCGCGCCATGCCGTCCATGGGATCGTGCGCGGCGGATCGGCCACCAGGCGCGTGCGCACCTCGTAGATCGTCGAGGAGACGAGTCCTTCCTGAACCGTCACGACAGTCTGGTCTGCCGGCACGCGCTTTTCGAACACTGCCGTCGTCTGGAACTGCGGCCGATACTGGATCTCGACGCCGACGACGGTGCCATCCTCGATCGCGTCCCATGACATCCGCAGGCCGGGAAACTGTGCCCCGCTTGCATTGTCCGCCACAGTCACCGGCGCGACGATGAAGTTCGCAACCTCCTGCTGGAAGACCGGATCGTCGAGCCGGATGATCGTCGGCGGCACGGTCTCATAAGCGGTAGGGTCGAAGATGCCCGCGCCGACCTGCTGGAGCGACAGCGAGACGTTGCGCGCGCCGTTCGGCCCCAGCGCGCCGAGCTGCTTCGACAGCACCTGGAAGGTGCGCGATCCGTAGAGCGCCGAATTCCACGTCACCCACTGGCCGGGCTTGAGACCCATGAACTTCGGCCGCAGCACCACTTCTCCGCTCGCCTGGAAGCGCGAGGCGCGGATGGCGATGTCGGCCAACCGATCGACGCAGGCCGGTTCCGTCACGGCCGAATACGAGATCGAGACTGCGAGCCGCTCGCGGTCTTCGGCCTCGGCGCCGGTGTCGACGCGCGTTGCGAAGGCAGACGACTGGTAGAAGTTCGTCGGGTCGACATAGGAGCCGGCAACGGTGTTGACGAGCTCGGTGCGCGGTCGCTTGGCCGAGAACCGCAGCGGCGCATCGAGGATCAGGTCGTCATCGGTGAAGGTCGTCACGACCGCCTGCACTGCGCCGACGATCGGATATTCCTCGCCGACGAGCTGCAGCCACGATCCGGCGCAGGCTTCGAGCAGCGGGCTCATATTCGCGTCATGCGTCACGCCCTCGCCGGAAGACACGATGCAGGACGCCCGGTAGCGTCGCCCCTCGCCCACGAACTCGTCACAGATGTTCGCCGCCACGGTCCAGTTCGCCAGCGGCAGGGACGAGACCGACACGCCCTTGCCGACCATCATCTCGGTGCCGTTCAGGAAGCCACGCTCCAGCGCGTACATCATCAGGACCGGGTTCGTGCCGATGCCGTTGGCGTATTCCCAGGTCGACTGGTCGTTCCAGCGATGCGAGCCCGAGCCGCCCGCCGTCGTGTCCCGGCGCCAGTCATAGAGCGGTGCGCCCTCGACCTCGAAGAAGGGCTGCCACGGCTGCGGCAGGTGCTCCTGGTCGAGGATGCTGGTGACGATCGCATAGGCGATGCCGGCGCCGCGGTGATCCGAAGTCCAGCGCCCCGACGGGTTCGATCGCGCGATCAGCTCGGCATCGGCCGCCTGGTCCATGGCGCCGGTGTAGAGCTTCACCCAGACCTGCGCCGAGATGCCCTGAATGCGCTGCCCTCGTGCCGCATCGACTGTTCCGCCCAGCGTCCGCCATTCGCCCTCGAAGCGCACCCGCGTGATGCCGTTCACCCGGAAGTGCGAGAGGACGTAGACATCCTGCACGCGGCGGTTCCCGTCGCCATAGGCGTTGCGGTAGACATGATGCCCGGCCGTGCCGACCTTGCCCAGGATGATAGACCGGACGAGGTTCTCGCCATAGGCCGTCTCGAGCTGGCTCGCCTGCGCCTGCGGCTTCGGGCCGAGGAACTTGCCGATCGCGTACTGCGCAGCGATCGATAGGCCCGCCAGCGCCACCTTGGCCAGCAGACCGCCGCCGGCAAAGAACGAAGCGACGCCCCCGATCAGGCTCGTGAAGGCCGCGCCGATGGCGGAGAAGATAGGCATCTATCGACCGACCTTGAACGCGCGGCGGATCGCCGTGACCGGGTGGATTTCGAGGGCGGCGCGGGTGATGGTCTTGCCTTCGCCGTAGAGCGTCTTCACGGCCAGCCCCTGGTCGGTGATGAAGCCGCAGGAGATCAGCCCGCCGCGCTCGATCGTTCCAAGATCGCCACGCTGGGCCAGCAGAGGGCCGTCAGCATGCTCCAGAACCGATGCAAGCGCATCCTCCACCGTCTCGAAGCCGGCGCGCTGGAAAGCCCTGAAGCCGCCCGCCTCGGTCTTGTAGCGCTGCAGGCGCGGCAGCAGGCGCTCGCCCGTCACGGCCTCATAGGCATCCATGGACGCCATCCAGCAATCCGACACGCCCCATTCACCGGGCAGTCGCATGTGCTTCTCAGTCACCAGCGCCAGCCGGCGATCCCAATCGGGGAGACGGGTCACGTCAGCCGAGGATCGTGAGGCCGGTGTCATCAAAGCTGACGCGTCCGTCGGCCGAGGTCAGCCTTGCAACCGAGAAGCGCAGTTTGCCGCCTTCGAACTCCAGCGGGATGGTAGGCGCATCATCAGCCAGCGTAGGCGCGGCAGCGACCGGCGCGATCTTGCTGGCGGCGATAGCCGCGGCCGGCGCAAAGCCGAGCACCGCGAGGAATGACCTGCGCTTCATGGGATCACCTTCGATGTTGAGGATTCGACAGAGGCCCGGCGCCCTGCTTCAATCAGAGCGGGAAACGGGAGGATGAGATGGCAACTGATCCGAGACTGATCCAAGCGCTCGATATGCTGGAAAAGAGACTGAGCGCCGCCCAGCACGAAGGCGCGGCGCTTCGCATCATCGTCGCCTTTTTGCTTTACGAGGCGGCGAAGGGGTATCCCGATCCGGTCGCCTACATTGACACTGTGTCGGCATCGTTGCTCGGCGGGGCAGAGGCGGTCGCCACGGAGCATACTCAGCCGTACACGAAAGCCCTTCTAGAAGTTCTCGAACTTGCAGAGACCCGTGTGCGAGACGCGCAAGGTCCGCGCGGAGATGCGCCCGCACCGCAGGATGGTTGAAGAAGTCCGCCGCACTCATCGCGGGAACGTGACCTTGAAGGTCTCGTTGCGGACCATGCCGGCATGCTCGAAGAACCGATCGCCCGGCAAGACGAGCTGCTGGTCGGCGTTTGATGCGGAGCGGTAGCCGTCGCGGTGATTGTCCAGCGCCTTGGTCTGGACGTGGACGACGAGCTTCGCCTCCTTCGCCCCGCGCACATGGTCGATGTAGTCGATGAAGCCTTCGTAGAGCGGCTCGACGTGGATCAGATCGCGCGTGTTGTCGCCGAAGTAGAAGTCCAGGATGACCAGCGGCCGGTTCTTATAGTCCTCGTTTTCGATGGCAGCGAGGACGTCCGGCGTGATGCCGAAGTCGCGGCTTTCCGTCATCTCGATCGTGATAGGGACGGCCTGGCTGCCGAGCGCCATCGCTGGCTTGCGAACTGAGATCAGCGAGTTCTGGCGATAGGTCACGCCGCCATAGACCAGATCGCCCGTGCCGTTCCAGAAGCCGTAGGTGCCCGAGCCCAGTGTGACGCGGATGCCACCGCGCACTGCAAGCTTGTCCTGCCCGAGCATGTCCTCGAGTGCGGTCGGATAGCTCATACCTTCTGCAACCCCTCGAACGAGACGGGCGCGAGGAAGGGACCGCGCGGACACTGGAACGTGTCGGCCAGCAGGATGAACTCGGCTTCCGGCCGATAGAAGACGACAGTGGCCGCCGTGGTGAAGATGCCGGGCGGCACGGCAGGCTCGACCGGCACGGCGATGTTTGACGCGCCGCGCGTGCAGTCGGCCGTGACGATGCCGAGAAACCGGCGCCCGCCCTCAACCAGCCCGATGTGATCGCCTGCCTGCATCTGGAACCCAGACGGAGACCCGGCAGCCGTGATAAGCCTTGCCGCCAGCGTGGCGACCGTGCCCTGCCCGTTCCACGTCTCAGCGATGATCTCAGGCACGCCGGCAGGATAGGCCAGCAGTTCCGGCTTCGACCGGTCCCAGGTCGTGAAGCTCACCATGCCGCCTCGCAGCGTGGCCTTCCATGCCTCCCATGCTGCCCTGCGGTCGCGATATAGCGGCGCGGTCTCAAACCGGGCGGTGAAGTACGGGTCGCCATACTCCACGCGGGCCACGGCCTTGCCTGACGCCGTGCGGGCCAGCGAGACGGCCTCCACGAGCGTGAAGGTGCAGTCGACGAACTCGGAAGTCGGGAAAGCCATCAGATCGCTCCGATCCGGCGCGCCTGGTTCATCTGCCCGCCGATGCGCTCGGGCATGGTCTGGTCGTATTCAGAGATCCCGGCCGTCACGGTCTCGTCGATGCGAGCCTTGATGACGCCGCCGTCGTCCACGAAGACACCGCGAACCATTACCTCGGAAGGCCCACCACGACCGGATGAAGATCGGAGTGCATCATTTGGAATAACGGTGCCGCTGCGACCTGGAACCATCAACTCAGGACCGCGCTCGCCCACGACGTAAGCTCGCCCTGCCGCGACGGGTCCGCCGTCCGCGCGGAATCCTCCGAAGATCGACGACAGGAATCCGCCACCAGACGCTCCGCCGAACAATCCGCCAAAAATGGCCTTGAGCGCATTGCTCAACGCCATGTTGGCTAGCTGCGAAGCGATGTCCTTGAGAACGTCGGAGAACTTCTTCGACCCATCGAACAGCCCCTGCAGCGAACTGGCCAATGTCTGGCCGAACGATTCGCCGGCCATCTCTGCCTGGTTCATTTGACGCGTGGTGTCCGCAGTCACATCGCGGAGGCCGGCCCACGCGTCCTTCGCACCATTGGCTGCCGATCGCGCCTTTGAGCCGACATTGCCGAAGAAGGCTGCGGCTTCATTGGCGGCGCCAAGGTAAGACCCGAAGCTTGCTGCTGCGGCCCCGTCCGCTTCCTCGATCCCGAAAGCCAGATCCTTCAGGCTCTGCGCAAGACCGTCAACGCCGGTCTTAACGATTTCGGGCAGCGCGTTCATGATCGACTGGCCGACGCTTGAGAGAAAGCCGGCCAGGTTATCATATTGCCCGGTTAGCTTAGCGATGACCGCAGCGAGCAATGCGATTGTGGTTATCTTCGCCCGCGTGATCGATGTGACGAGGGCCATGGCGAGACCTGCCACACGAACCGTGCGCGCCAGCGAGATGAACGCGCCGCCAAGAGCCACAACGTATGTCACGGCCTTCGCGGCGACGAATACCTTCAGCAGATCGTAGAGGTGCTGGAGATTGTCGAATACGAAGGTGATGCCTCGCGCCAGAACATTCATCGCAGCAGAAATGCCCATGACGATACCGTCCAGCACCTGCCCGTTCTGTGAGACAGCGACGAGCCGAGCAGACAGGTTGTCGAACGCCGGGATGACGCCGGCAAGCACGCGGTTCCACAGCCCGTTAAACGATGCAGTGAGCCGCGAGATGTTGTCGTTGAAGCGCTCGCTGGCGCGCGCCGTGCGCTCATCGAAAACAAGGCCGAGACGTTCCGCCTCGTCGCCCATGTCTTTCAAGCCCTGACGCCCCGCATTGAGGGTCGGAATGAGGCCGGCGCCGCTCCGGCCAAAAATCGCAATAGCGGCATTGGTCTTCTGGACACCGTCAGGCATCTGCGAAAACTGCTCGGCGACATCGCCGATCACGTCGCTGACCGAACGCATCATGCCGTCGGCATTCTTCACCGAAATGCCCATGGCATCGAAGGCGCCGGTAGCCTCATTCGATGCGCCTTGCGCCGCCTGCGCTATCGCCTGCGTGCCGCGACGCAGTCCAGTCGAAAGCATTTCGAAAGAGGCACCGGACATCTCCGCCGCATGGCGAAGGCGTCCGAGCTCATCGATCGGCACACCAAGTGACTGGCTAGCCTTCCACATATCGTCGGCGCGCGTTGCCGCCATCTGGATAGCCGAGAAGGCGCCGGCGGCAGCTGCGGCTGCGGCCGCGAAGCCTACCTTTACAGCCGTGGCGAACTTTTCGAGATTGCCCTGTGACTTCTTGAGGCCGGTCTGGAAATTCGCGCTATCCAACCCGAGGTTGACACGAAGCGCGCCGATGATTGCATTCGCCATGCTTCAACCTCAGGAGGACCAGATGCGGATGATAATTCTTGCAGCGGCGCTCGCCGCGACACCGGCTGCCGCACAAACGACGCTTGTCGATGCCTGCCAGCGAGCTGCCGAGCACTATTGGAGCGTTGAAACCTCGTCGGTCTCTGACGTGCAGGAGTTCTCGGAACTGTCGCCGCCCCGCGTTCGAATGCGCGTAGCTGTCCAGATCGAGGGCGCCGTTGATCGAACCGCAGCGCTTCTAGGTGCAGACGCCGCGCCGCGGTCTGCGGACATGGGCACCGTCACCTGCGAGTTTACGGACTCCGTTGCTCCCTTCGGTTTGGCATCGTTTTGCCCACCCGAGGGGTGCTGGCTTCTCGAGCCGTCGCGGCTTCAAGAAATCCAGACGCTGATGCAGCGGGACGGTTTATAGCCGCGTGCCAACGCTTCACGATTGCGACCTGCTCATCCACGCTCTGGCGCCGCGGCCCGTTGCGCTCTCCGACCATCATGCGATCGAGCTTTGGGAATTTCTTGCCCGTGCGTGAGAGGCCTTCGATATGCCAGGCGAGCCAAGCCCGACCGTTGTGCTCATCCTGGTAGCGAAGTGCCGCGCCTTCCATCGTCGCGCGGTACTCTGCGAACGAGCAATCCCAGAACTCGGCGATCGGCAACCCCAACCGACGCCATTGTGTGAGAAGCGAAGGCCAGTCTAGGCGGCCTTCGCCTTCGGAGGGCGCGAGCCGCTCGTCTCCTGGCTCTGGGCCGCAAGCGCGCGGCCGATGCCGTCGCCCCATGCTTCCATGTCAGCGAGCGATACGAGGTTGCCGACCTCGTCGAGCGTCAGGCCATGGTGCTTCTTGAGCGCCGCCCAGATGACCACGAGCAGCGTGGCGGTCGGCGGGCTGTCGCTCTGCAGCGAAGCCATGACGTCGTTGAATGGCTTGCCGCCAAACTGCCCTTCGACGGCAGCGCATGCGCCAAGGGTGAAGGCCAGTGTGAACTCGCCGGCCTCGACCGTGACGAGCGCCTCGCCTTTCAAGGGGATGGCCATGCGATCAGGACTCCGTGCCGACTGCGTAGGAACCCGTGACCTTGATGGTCACCGTTGCCGTCATGCGGTCATCGACCGGGACGGCAGGCTCATAACCCGTCAGAATGCCGGCGAAGGTCCAGGTCACGTCCGTGTTCGCGAACTTGATCTGGCAGTTCTTCGCGCCGCCGGCTGCCTTCCAGTCCTGGATTGCCTCGTCGCCCGGTCCACCGGGGATGAAGTTCATCTCGAAGGACGCTTCGCCGGGATCGATAAGCCCGTCGATGAACTCGCGCGTGCGGTTAGGGCTGGTCATGTGGGTGGCGTCGATGACGTCCACAGTGTCGCTCGGCGGCGTGATCGAGAACACTTCCGCCACTGCGATGAAGACTTCCGGAGAGGCGCCGTCACCGAGGCGGAACTCGGAGCCGTAGCCGATCGATGCGTCGGTCATGGGGTCATTCTCCTGTATGGATCATCAGGTCGACCGACGTCCTGAAGAGGTGATTGACGTCTCCCGCGTCGGCCGTCGGGAGGTCTCGCTCGCTGTCAACGAAGATGCCCTGAATGATGCCGCTGCTATGGCCTGATACGGCCGCAATGAGCGCGCGGGCTGCTGTCTTCGCTTCGGTGTAGGTCGCGCCGTAGCAGTCGCACTGCACGCGGTTCTGGACGTATCCGGACGGGCCGCTCATGCGGTAGTCGCGGAGCCCGGTGATCTTCGTCAGGACGATGAAGGGCCGCGCAGCTGTCTGCGGCGCCCTGCCCCAATAGCGTCGGCCGCCCGCAACGGAAGCGAGCAAAGTGGTGAGGGCTTCCTCCATCGGTCAGCCTTTCGCCGCGAGCCTAGTAATTCATCTCGCCAAAGCCCGCTTGGTCGCGGACGAAAGAGGCCCACTCAGTGTAGACCTCACGCTCGCGCTCGCGCGCGTTGATCAATTCGTTCTCGGCGTCGAGGCGAGCCTTCTCGGCTTTGGCTTTGCGGGCCTTAGCTGCGCTGACCTTGGCCGACAATTCTTCAAACTTCTGAACGTCCATAGTTCTCTCCTTCGGCTTCCATAGCCGTTACGAGCCAGCCCATCTGGCTATCCGTCGTGTCCTGTTAGCCGCCTTTCGCCGCGAGCCGGGCGGTCTTGCGCGCCAGGCGCTTCGCCGCCTTGTCGATCTCGGTCATCATTTCAGAGCCGATCTTGTCGACAAGCTGCCCCTTGTGCTGGTCCCAGGTGGGACGCCCGAAAGGCTGCGGCGGGTTGCCGTCGCCGCCGAACTCACGCAAATGCGCCTGCGGGTGTCCGCCTGCGCCGACAAACATTTCGACGCTGGCCTTATCGTCCTTGAACATCTTGCGGTGCAGTGAGCGCTGCCGGCGCGTCAGACGCGTACCCACGCCGATACCGTCGCGAAGGTCGCCCTCGTCTACAGGCGCGAGAGCCTTCATCTGCGCTGCCATTGGCTCGGCTACCTTACGGAGCGTGCGGCGCAAAACGTTCTTGCCCGTGGCGCGCGGGAGGTCTGCCAGCGCAGAGTCCAATTCGCGCAGGCCGTCGATCTTGACCGTCGTCTTCACAGGTCCGCATCCTTCGCGCAGGTCAGCTCGAGAAAGCGGTTGCGCCCGTCCTGCGTCTCCTTGATGCCGTGGATGGACCAAGTGCCTTCGAAGACCAGCCGATCGGTCGGCTTGATCGCCTTCGTCACCGGGCTGTAGCGCACCACGAAGCGGCTCATGAGGTAGCTTCCGACCTGCCCGGCCGCATTCCGCTCGCCGTCGCTAACGTCGGCCTTGGCAGCCCAGAGCGTGGCATGGGTCGCCCACGTCTCGACCGGCTCGTTGAGTTCATTTGGAACAGAGGTCGCCCGCTCGATCGTGATGCGGCGGTCGAGGTTGCCAGCACCACGCATCAGACGCCGGTCCTGCGGTGCGGCGCAATCAGCGCCTTAACGCCAAGCGGAAGCTCGGCGGTCGAGCCTTCGGTGACCGCCTCGCGATGTTCGTTCCAATGGGAGACCAGCAGCATGATAGCCGCCTTGATGGAGGCTGGTACATCAGCCGCTGCTGTCCCGGCCACATAGGTGATGCTGACAGCGGTCGTCTCGTTCAGATCTGCCGGGAAGCTGTAGCCGTCCTTGAACCGGACGTAGGCGCCGAGTTCGTCGGTCTTCAGTGCGTAGTTATCGCTGGCGACGGTTGCGATCTGGCCCGCCGCATTGCGCGACGTGATGCCGGTGATCGAGGCCACCGGGCCAAGCGGTAAACGCATCTTGCGCTCGAAACCGTCGAAGTCTTGCCGCCAGGTCTGAGTGACCAGCGCGCGACCGAGAACCCCTGTCCAGCCGTCGAGATGGTCGACCGCGGCGGCAAGCAGCCCCGTCAGCAAGCCGTCGCTGTCCGTGCCGTCGACGCGGCAGTGCGCCTTGACCTCGGTCAGCGAGACCGGCGTCGTGGCCGGCGCGACAGTGCGGACCGGTGCGTGCATCAGTCGGCGCTCTTATTCCTGGGCGCGGCCTTCACGGCCTTGTTCTTCGGCGCGGGCTCGGCCTTCACGGCCTTGGCTTCGGCCAGCACGCCGGCGTCGACGAGATGCTGCACTTCGGCCTTGGTGGCTTCGCGCTCATCGCCAGGCATGTACATCTTGTCGCCGAAGTGTTGGCGAACGACGAGGAACTTCATGGCCTATTCCTCCGCTTCGATGACGGCATCGGTGGCCGCACTAGTTTCCGACGCAGAGCCCTTCCAGTTCCGCGCTGTCTCTGTGACCGTGATTTCCGCGCCGACGTCATCCTCGACAGGCACGTAGGAAAGGCCGGTGGCCCCGGCGATCGGCTGGCCGTCGGCCTCCCACTGGCGGGTCACTGTCGGCGCCGCGACGCCTGACCATTCGCCTGGCGTGCAGGTCAGCGTCTCGCCCACCTGAGCCGTCCCGGTAATCGCCGGAGCGGTGTCATTTTCGGGAGCCGCCGGCCGGTCGCCTTCGTTGGCGCCGAGGAAGCCCGCAAAGCTGCGCTTGGCTTGCCGCTTTGTCGTGATAGCCATGGGGATGATCCTTCCATCGGTTCATAGAGCGGGCGACCGAAGCCGCCCGCCTTCATGAGCCGATTAGCTGACGTAGCCGAGGTCGGCGTAGATGAATGCCTCGGGGCGGTAGACCGCGAGAGCAAGGCGCTCTTCGGCCAGGATCGTCACGAGGTTCTTCGTGAAGTCGTCGTTCACGTAGCCGAGCTCGACGCGAGCATCCCAGCGGTCGAAGATCTGCGCGCCGAGGCGGAATGCGCCGACGAGAGCCTTGTCCACTGCGATCGCCTGCGTCGCCACCACCGGCAGGCTCCAGAGGGTCGGCGAAAGCGTGCCCTGCGGATTGCCGATGATGTAGTTGCCGCCCGCGTCCTTGGTCGTCTCGATCCGAGCCCAATCGGTCGGATGCAGAACGATGCCGGTCGCCGGATATTCGGCCAAAGCTGCCTGGAGCATCGCGAGACGGATGGTGTCGATCGCGGTCGCGTCGTCCGGGGTGAACGCAGCCGAATAGGCCGTGGCCTGCGGGATGATGCCATGCAGGTTCTGGCCAGTGCCATCGCCGTTCAGCAGCTGCGTCTCTTCCTTGTAGGCAAGGCCGTAGAGCAGGCGCTGATCGATGATGGAGCGGAGCTGCGAGATGTCGTCCAGCACCTGACGGCTGGCCTTCATCCAGTGCGCGATGACCTTTGCCGACGTGGACACGAGGTCGAGCTTCATGTCCGATTCAGGCTTCGCGGCGCCTTCCGCGACCGGAGCGGCGGCGTTGTTGAAGCCCGTTTCCTTGACGTACTCCAGCGTATTGCCGTCCATACGGCCGGGCGTGAGCAGGTCACGAACGGTCATACGGCGCTGCGGCAGCGGCAGGATGCCCGGCAGGCGGGTCTGGTTGATGGCGTCGCCAACAGAGCCAGCCGAGTCCGTCGTCGCCGACGTGAGGGTCGCCTTGAAGCGCATATCGGCCTTGCCCTTAGTGGGCGAGGACGCGATGAAGGACTTCACGGCTTCGCTCTCGACGAACTGCTCGCCGAAGGACTTCTGCGGTTCATCTTCGCCGCCGGCGCCGCCTCGAGCAAGCTTCTGCTCGATCTGCGCGAGCTGCTCGGTCAGACCGTTCATCTTGGTCAGCGCCTCGTCGGCCTGCTCCTTGATGCCGGCTGCGAGCGTCTCGCCGCTCTTGGCCTTGCCAAGCGCTTCTTCTGCGATGGCCTTCACTGCATTCAGCGACTGCTCGTGCGCAGCCTTGATCTCGGCAGCAAGCTCGGCTGCCGACTTGTTCTCGTTGCTCATTGGGGTTCTCCTAGAGCGATGGTTGGGATTAGCCGCGGAGGGCCTTCAGGAACTCGGCAGCGTCATTCGCCTTTTCGCTCTCGGACTCACTCCGGAGCAGGTGCACCAAACCCTTGCTGGCGACAGCAGTGGCTTGGGTTTTCGAGAAGCCTGCCTCTCGCAGGAACTTCTCAAATTCGGGAAGGGACGGCAGCTGGCCGTTGTCGAGTGCGTCTTTGACGGCATCGACGCGGGCACGTTCGTTCATCGCCATGGAGACGACGGATACCTCGAGCAGTTTCAGTTGCTTCAGAAGCAACGCCCCGCGCTTTTCGTCGGGCTCGGCATCAACAATACCGTAGCCGATTGAAAGGCCGTCGATGTCCCCGGCCTTCAGAAGCGCATGCACCTCGCGCGCCTTCTGTACGCCCATATTGAGGCGTCCTTCGACGTAGAGACCTTTACCGTCTTCCGAGATGTCCAGCCACTTGCCGATCGGCTGATGGGCATCGTGTTGCCAGAACATCTTCACGGTCGTTCCGCGCTGCCGGTGATCCGCCAGGCTCTTCGCGAAGGCTCCAGCGACGACGATGTCACCGCCGCTGTCCTTGTTGCCGAAGATCGACCCATAGCCTGAAAACACGCCGTCCTCGCCGATCTCCTTAATGTCGTAGATCGGTGCTGAATGCTTGGTCTTCATGTCGCCTATTCCTCGGCTGATGGCGCGGGAAGCGCGTCCTGGCCCGCCTGCGTGATGGGCACGTTCTGCATCTGCATCCGCGGCTCGTCGCCGCCCTCGACGCGCGGAAGGTTCTCCAGCGCGCGAACCTCGTTGATCGTCATCGCGCCGATTGCTGTCATCTGCTGGTAGAACCGGGCGCGCCCCGCGCTGTCGGCGCGCAGCAGGCCTTCGAGATTGAACTCGATGGTCACGGCGGCGGCACGATCCTGAGGCGTCAGCAACTGCTTCTCGGCCGCCTGCTCGATCCGCTTCAGCCGGCGGCGCAGCGTGAATTTCTGAAAGCCCAGCGTCTGCTGCTCAAGCCCCGTGCCCCAGCTCGTCGACTTCTCCGTGTGGCCGATCATGAAGGGCGGTACGCCGAAGAAACGGCAGATTTCCTCGACCGAGAACCCACGGCTTTCAAGCATCTGCGCATCTTCAGGCGAGATGGTCAGCTGCTCCCATTTGGTCCCGCCCTCGAGAATAAGCGGGCGCCCGGAGTTCGCTGCGCCGAGGAACTGTTCAGCCAGCTCCTTCTTCGCCAGCGCGCGATGCTCAGGCGACAGCCACTCGGCAAAGGTGAGCACGCCGGAAGGACGAAGACCGTTCTTGAACATTCCGCCGGCCGACTTGTCGATCGCGCGGGCCAGGCTGAACGTGTTGCGCCCGAAGTGCAGCGTCGACATGCCGCCCAGCGGATTGCCGCCGAAGCCGCGGATATGAAACACGTTCTCGTCGCGCTCGACGTAGGCCTTGCCCTCTTCCGTCCAGCGATACTGCAGCGAGCCATTCGACAGGCGGCGCACCGACACTTCGCAATAGATCGGATGCAGGCCGGTGACGCGGCCACCGGAGCGCTCGATCCGCGCATAGGCATTGCCGCGAAGCTCGATCGACGCGCAGATGAATTCCCAGAAATCGACAGCGGTCTGATCGAAGTTCGGGCTATCGTGCAGCACGCGGTAGAGGGGATGATCGCGAGCGATGATACGCGCCCCGCTGCGATCGGTCCGGTAGACCATCAGCGGCAGGCTGGCGATCGTACCGGAGAGCAGGTTGACGCATGCCCATACCGCCGAGAGCGACATGACACTGTCGACGGAAACGGTCTCGCCGGCGTCTCCCATCTGGCCCGGTGCCACCCATCCGTCCGGCTCCCGAACGGTCAGGCGCCGCAGGACAGCATCCGCCATCTTGCGAAAGAGGTTCATGCCGCACCTGCCAGGCTCGCGAAGTAGTCGTCCATGCTGCCCTCGCTTCCCGCCTGGTAGGTTCCCGCCACCGCCCTTGCCATTGTGAGGGCCACGAGCCCGTCGATGCGCCGCGTCCGGTCCTTCGGCTTGTCCAGCTTGCGGTTGTCGTCAGAACCCACGACGGTGGCGTTCTTCGCGTTCCATTCGAGGATCGGATGATTGCCGTGGGCAAAGCGCCGCTCCAGAAGGTCCGTCTCCAGAACCCGCAGCGCAGGCGTCATCGACTTGGTGCCCTGCCCGAACTCTTCGAACAGCGCCGCATCGCCTTCCAACTGGTCATCGCGGAAGCCCGCCTTGGCCAGCCATGGCTTCAGGTGCATGAAGCCCCATCGGTCGAAGGCGATCTTGCGGATGTCGTATCGCTGCACGTAATCGGCGATGATCCGTGCGACGTATTCGTACTCGACCGCCCTACCCGGCGTGGTCTCCAGATGCCCGTCCTTGGCCCAGACGTCATAGGGCACGCGGTCCTGCGCCGCCTTTTCCCTCAAGCCCTCGCCCGGGAGCCAGAACACCGGCTTGACGTGCCACTTGTCGCCCACCTGCCCGATCATCACGAACGCCGTGAGATCGCGCGCCGCCGATAGATCCAGACCTGCATAGACCGGCCCAGTAAAGTCCTCGACCTCACCGCCGTTGGCCTTCCACGTCCCGGCGTCGATGAACGGCGACAGCATCTCGACGCGCCGATTGAGCACGAGGTTCTCGTATTCAGGCTGCCGGGAAGGCATCGCCCGCGCATTCTCCATCATGTCCAGCACCGCCTGCTGGTTCATGAAAATCTCGAAAGCGGGGTTAGCCGCCTTGATCGCTTCCACGCTAAGCGGGTCAAGCCCGTCCTGGGCTGACTGGAAACGCAGCACCGTCGTCGGGTCACGGCCGGTCTGCGCATCGTCGATCAGCACCGACAGCAGATCGCGAGGATTCGGCGCCTGCGTCGAAATGATGATGCTCATGGGGCTCGCCTGAGCCGCAGTCGCCGTTTCCAGCGCTTCGTACAGCTCCGACCGCGGCCCGCGTACCTGCCCGAGTTCGTCGTGGATCGTCAGGGCCGGGGAAAGGCCATATGCCGTCGAGGCTTCCGCCGACAGCGCCCGATAGAGCGTGCCCAAATCCCCGCAGAACAGTTGCTTTGCCGTGTCCCTCACGGTCACGACGCCATTCAATTCCGGCGACAACCGGACCATCTTCGCCGCCAAGGCGAACAAGACCGCCGCCTGATCCCTCGACTGCGCCGCGCTGAAGAGCTGCGAATTGGGCTGAGCCTCCGGGCCGCACAGATGCAGCAAGAGGATCATCGCGCTTTCGGTCGTCTTCGCGTTCTTGCGCCCACGGCTGATGATCGCTCGCCGCGTGCCGGCCGGGTTGTCATAGATCGCCCGGAAGTCGTCCTTCATGAAGCCGGCCATCTTCAGCGGCTGGCCAACGAACTTCCCTTCAGGGATTCGGATGAACTTCTCGCACCACGCAATGTTGCGCTCGGCGCGGGTCAGCTTTCCCAAGGCTTCCGAACTCCGCGGCTGCCCTTGTCGGCGCGCTTCGTAAGCGTGGCCTGCTGGCTGATCCGCATCTTCGTTGCAAGGCTGGTAATGGCCCGGCTCTCGCGCTCTGCCATCTTATAGAGCTTGTCCAGGAGCGGCACGTCGATCTCTGCCGCGCTCTCCGCGTCCTGCACGAGTTGGGCAATGCGGCGCGACTTCACGACATGCCGGCAATAGTCGGCTAGAAGCGGCTGCGTCTCACGAGGAAACCAGTCGGCCGGAAGACGGTTCACCACCGCCCACCATTCCTGCGCCTGCTCATCCGTCAGATCATACGGCGCGTCCGGCCGCTCGATCGTCTCCAGCATCTGTGCAGCCGGCGCGATCTCTAGCGCCGCCGCAGAAGGTCTGCCGCGCTTTGCCATTGTTCACTGTTCCTGAACGAAAACGGGAATTGGGACGGTTTATGGTTTTTGCTGCACACCGCCGGTCTAGAAGACGATCGCCTCATACTTTTCGGATACCCCCCCCGGTCACCAAACCACCCGGCCATCGTTGCCGAATGCGTCTGGCTCGCTCCCACCACGTTCGATCGACTGCTTTCGGCTGTCGTGACACGGCTTGCAGAGAGGCTGCCAGTTCTTGCGATCCCAGAAGAGCTTGAGGTCGCCTCTATGCGGGACGACGTGATCGACGACCGATGCGGCCTTTACCCTGCCGTCTGCCTCGCACATGACGCATAGGACGTTGCGAGGCTGGCTGAGGAAGTGCTCGCGAGCCTTCTGCCATTTGTAGCCGTAGCCACGTTGGGTGCTGGAGGGGCGGCTATTGCCCATGCTATTTCCCCTTCGTCTACTAGAAGACCTTTGGCACGTTGGCGTTACTGGCTTCCGCAGATCGATCACAGGCTTTCGCCGTCCGCAGCCGTTCGCAGATAATGTCCGCAATTTCGTCGGCGCAAGAAGACGGGCGTCCCTTCGTCGGCTCTTCAGCTTTAAGCATGTCGAATTACCTGACGGGTTTTGAGACACCACGTGTTTGTTTAGCCACGCGCGAGCCGACGGAGACTTGCGTCCGCCCTGATTTGTAAGATTTTCAGCGCACTGCCAGCCAAGGACCAAATGCCTGTCAAACCACTTACTCTTGATCACGGCTGTGTTTCTTGGCCTCAACAGCCCGCTGCTTGCGAGGCAAGCACTATCGAGCGACACCTTCGGCAATGGCCGCGGAATAATCGGAATACCCGCCCAAACTGAGTGTTACGACGCCGTTCCCGGCTTGGTCTCGGTCGGGTCAGGTCTGAGCCGAGATCGACCGTTGAGCCAGAGGCTTAAAAGTCCAAAGATGGCAGAGTTACCGCGTCCATACCGGTAGAAAGACGACCAGTGCAGGTCCATGCAGAACTATCAGACCCCTCTTGCTCAACTAGCCGAATTGTAGACGGCGTTGCTCAAGCATACTAGCGATCGTACAGAACTCTGCAGATTCCGCTTTTCAGGCACGGACATCTCTGATTATCCTCCGTGCCAATTTTGCAGGAGGGAGGACAAGCGATGGGGGATCGTACGATAATCAGGCACGATGACGGCAGCACCACGACTGTGGTAACGGACCATGATGGACATCATCATGTTCGAAATGACAATGGCGGCGGTGCGCAATACGGTAGCTCGCGAAGTCACGACGATGTCGTGAAGGATCACACGAGAAGTCCGTACGATATCATCGAGCGCGTTTCGAGGTCTGCTGAAAGCACGAAAACAGACAAGATTTGACACACATCCTCGCACCGAGCGTTTCAGCATGAAGATCAGACTTTATCGGGTCACTGACGCGAAAGATTGAGGGCACTGATGAGAAGCCCAATCTCGTTTAAGCAGATCGGGGTCGGGGTTGGCGTTATAGCTTCGGCAGCTTACTTTGCAGCGACGCTCGTCTGGTACCAGCCGTTGCCTACCTTCCGGTACGATCACCTCGCTGAAACAACTGATTGGTGTCGCTTAAGCAACTTACTGCGAGAAAATGTCGGCGGTTATGTTCGTATAGAACAGTTGGGCTTGTACAGCGGAGACATGGAAATATTTGAGAATGGATATGTTGTCCAAGCCGACGACGACCCATCCTGGATCATCGAGGGCGACACCGAGCCTTGCGCGTTCGACATCTACTTCTCCGACCAAGCCACTAGGTACGGTTGGCAGATTGCCCCTCCGCCGGCTTCTCAGTCGCTATTCCCATTCACTATTTTGATGGCGACGATCGGTTCTAGCCATTTCGGCTCTGTCAACGAGAATGAGTCGGAAATCCAATTGAATGGCGTTTTTGAAGTTCGTCAAACCGGTCGTGGCATGGGCGAGCTTCAGCTGGAGCTAGTGGCTCCCACACAAGTCTCTGGAAATTTGGAGGCTTCATTGCGGTGCGACCAACTTGTTGAAAGCTGGGGAGGCTTCATGGGCCGCATCGCCTGCCCTTTGGCGATTTTTGGCTCTTAGGCTAACGAGGCGACGATCGTTGTTTTCAAACGCGTCGGGCGCATCTCGAGACTAACGCACTCCGCAGGCGGCTTGAAAAAGTCTCATCAAGTCGACCAAATCACCCGAGACCCTTGTTCATTAGAACCTTCGTCCAGTAATCAATCAAAATGCGGTCTTTGGCTGGCCCGCTGCGTTGGTGGAGACAATTCTATAGTCGGCGCTATTCGTCCAGTGATTGGAGAAGCTCCACCGCATCCCGCGCTGGATCGCTCAAACAATTTCAGGCATAGTTATGGATGGGGCGGCAGGCGAAGACCGCTACGGAACCGGGCCAACTGTCCCCGCCGTTCCAAATCGCCTGCCGTAATAATTACGCTTCCGAAACGACGCCGTCAACGCTTACTCAGCGGCTTTCAGAAACTCGTAGGGGACAATTGCTTCTGTTGCATCGAGCCCGCCCAGGATGACGCGAACCTTGTCGTGATCCTGCCACGCCGCGACCGTGGCCTGCCGGCCCACCTTATCGCCCCAGATCAAACGAACCTCTCGGCCCGGAAACAGCTTTTTGCGCGCGCCCTTGATAATGGTTTTGCGCTTCTCCCTTAGGGCGCGTTCGTCGGCCTTCTGGAGCTTGTCCACCTTGGCCTGCGCCTCTGCTCGACTGTTTGCCTCGTACATGCGCAGATGGTGGATATCCATGCTGCTGATGGGCAAGGGTGAGCCGTATGGATCTGTCAGAAGCCCCTTGAAGCCGGGAACCTTGGACAGCCGATAGAGCGCAGCGCCGTCTATCTCGCAGACAAAGGCGTAGCCCTTGAGCAGCGCGAACCGACGAAGCTCGTAAGTGCCCTTTCTGTGACGATTACGAACGGCGCTGAACTCTGCAGGCATGTAGTAGGTTAGCCTCGCACGCTCCAACGCATCTTCGATTGCCGATCGCTCAGGGTTAAGCGACGAGGCGAGGCGGTAGCCTTTGCCCTGCATCCTGCCCTTCAAGGCAGATACGCTCGGCTCTTTCCAATATTCGCGCCGCGGAGCTTGAGACCCGGGCGATGTGCGAATGGCATACCAATTCATGCAGCCTCGACTTTCCAGAGCGGCTGCGCGTGCAGGCACTCGTAAGCTTCGATTTCGGGTAGGTAGGTCAGGGTCACATCGCCCTTGCGGCCGGCCCATGAAAACCGGGCCTTCTTCACCCAGATGACGGTCTCGCCATGCTCAGGATTTGGCACATCGACGACGATGCCGTGGTCGGGCTTGTTGTACCAGGCAGCCGAACCCTCGCAGTCGTAGAGCGTCGGGACGCGAGCGCTGCCGTCCTTGCCGACTTCCTTCGTCGGATGACAGACGACGATGGCGACCACCTGATAGCGGATGGCAAAGCGCCGGATGGCGCGTAGCGAGCGGTTCACGTACTGCGTTTCGCTTTCGCCCTTTGGCCGCGCGTGCTCGACTTCGTTCCACGGATCGATGACCAGCACCTTCACCCCGTCACGCAGCACTGCGTCGGCCGCACGTTCCAGCAGCCATTCCAGCGTCAGGTCCCGATCGTCCTCGCCGCCGGGGTCCGCGTCGATGAAGACGAAATGGCGCTGGATGAACCCGTCGGCCTCGCTGATCATCTGCCGATGCCAGGCCTTGTGCGCCGAGCGCGTGACTGCCAGTCGAAGCTTGTTGCGCAGCGCCGGCACCGTCGGCAGTTCGAAAGAGGCAACCGCCGTCGTCCAGCCGTGCAGCCGGGCGAGGTTCACGCACATGTTCATGACCCACGTCGACTTGCCGTGGCCAGGAATGCCGGTGACGACCATCAGCTCGCCAGGGAACACCCGCAGGTATTCATCGATCGTCGGCCAGCCCGTCGAGTAGACAACGGGATCGCCAACTTCGGGATAGTCCGAGAGTCGATAGAGGCCGTTCACCGGGTAGGGCTTGGCGGCGTGCAGGACGCTGACGACACCCTCGCGGCCGTGGTTACGCCGCACGTCGTTCAGGTCTTTGCAGCCGTCAGGATAGGTGACGAACATACAGCGCGCCGCACCGAGCCGACGCACCAGTTCAGCCGCCAGACGACGGCCGGGAGCATCGTTGTCGACGGCGAGAATGAACCGCTTGATCCGCTTCAGGCGGTCGCGGTTGTTCCAGACGAACGAGAACTTGCCGTCACGGTCTGCCAGCGGGTCAGGGTCCGGTTCCAGATCCTCGGGGTTTTCGCCATCCCGCACCGAAGGAGCACCGTCAGGCACCGAAACCGTGAAGGGAAAGCCGCAGTCGATCGCCGTCAGCGCGTCGATCTCGCCTTCGACGATCGTCAGTGCTGCATGACCTTCCTGAAGCGCCGGATCGTCGAGCACGTCGGCGTTCCAGAACGTCTTGCGTCCGTCCTTGCGCTGCCAGAAGCGCTTGTTCGGGCCGCGGTACTTCTCCGCGACGACAACGTCGTTCTCGATGAAGGGAAAGACGATGACGTTGCCGTTGGCGTCTGGCGCAACTTCGCCGTTCTCCAGCGTCCTAGCCGTATACACTCCGAAACGAACGACGGTTTCTGGATCGATGCCCCGGCCCTCGAACGCCTTCAGCCCGATATGTCCCAGGACGTGCGCTGTCATAGAATTCACCTCCGTGCCATCCGCAGTGGTGGCAGTTCCACCGGACACCTTCGCTGCCGACCTGGACGGAGAGGCAGGGCTCGCGGCGGTTCTTCCGCTTCGGCGAGCACTCGGGGCAGATGGTTTTCTGGTTGCCGTTGAGGACGCGGCGAAGCTGGATGCCACGCCCGATCAGGATGTCGTGCGCGGATTTCATATTCGCGGGTCCGGCGCTGGCCGTGACGGAGGCTTCGTAGCCTCCAACCGCAGCCGCTCCTTCCGCTCGGCGGTACGTTCGTCAGCAGCGATCTGCTTGTTCTTGAGCGCCGATGAGACGGCGCTGAACCAGCCCTTACCTTTTGTCCTTGCCCACTCGTCGAGCGCAAACAGTTCGGCCTCCAGCCGCAGGGACGGATACGCCTTTCGCCATTCTTCGAGGTGCGGAGCGGAAAGTTTGATTGTCGTTGCCTCGAAGGCATACCGACCCGAAGGCGCCGCCGCGCCAGCGGCATCATCTTCTTTCTTTTTCTCTGTATCTGTATCTGGTTCTGTATGGTTTGACCGTGGAGATTCCAAGCCCTTGTTTTTGTTCGGTTTGGTGCGATTTTCGGACTGCCGTTCTTGAAATGATCTCAGAATTATCAGCTCTTTATCTGCGCGAAAGTTCGAGATCAGCCCGTCGGCGATGACGATTTTCCCGGCGTCGATGAGTGCTGCGCGATATCCGTTCCAGGCTCGCACGGAGCACCCAAGGATGCCCGCAATATACCGGGGATCATCGGGCAGATCGCCTGCGCGCATGTAGATGATGTCAAGCAGCATGCGGTAGGCGCCCTTCACCTCGAATGGCATGCCGACTGTCCCTTCGATGAAGTCGCGGGGGTACGCCTTGTAGTAGGGAAGCCCGTTCATCAGCGGGCCTCCATCTTGTTCAGGATTGCTAAAGCCTCGTCCTTCCAAACATCGATCTCATCCCAATCGGTGTCGCAGGTTTCGACATAGTAGGGGCTGGAAGGCCGTCCGAACTGCTCGAGATACGAGAGGTGATCGCGAAGGCATTGGCGACCGCCAGCAGTTCTTGGGAACCTGTAGATCGTGGCTGACATCACCCCACCTCCGGGTCCAGTCGCCGACGGAACGGCACGACCTTGCTTTCGCCGCTGGCCGTGACGAAGACGTCCAGGAAGCGCACCCAACAACGCGCCGCCTCGCGCCCCGCCTCGATCGTCATCACCTCGTCGGCGCGACGCTTGGCCTTGCAGTAGGCGTCAAACGCTGCCTGCTGTTCTTCTGCGGAAGCTTCGGCCACCATCATCGGGCAGCCTCCTTCTCCGCGGTCGAGCGGACGCGCGGCGTAAGCCGCTCCTGTGCCCAGGCATCAAGATCGTCGACATGGTAGAGCGGGATGCGGCCGGCATACTGCATGGCCGGCCCGCCGCCGACGGTCGCAAGCTTGTTGAGGGTTGTGAAGGCGATGTCGATGCCATGACGTTCGGCGAGATAGGCCGGGACGTCGCGGCGGCGGAGGCGAGGACGGGATTGCGCGGTCATTCTGCGGGCTCCGGGAGAAGTGCGGTGAAAACGCGAGCGGTCAGGACCTCATCGTTAAAGGTGGCGTCGACCAGGGTGGATGAAAGAAAATCACGTCGCATCCGAACGGCGGATGCCGTGGCGGGATGGAAGCTGCAGATTGCGACCAAGGCGTCATCGATCGCGGCGAGAGCCGCGGTCAGCAGTTCTTCGTCATTGGGGATGTCGTCGAAGCTTCGACGAGCGGCGCTGTAGCTGGCGATCAGGTCGCAAACCTGTTGCACCTCGTCGCCAGGCGCCGCTGATCCAAGCACCGCCTCTATCATGTCGCTCACATCGTCGATGCTGGCTTCAACGCAGCCGAGGACCGACTGAATCGCATTCACGCCGCGACGATCGCCAATAGAGGCGACGGCCATATCCGCGGCAGCGACCATGTTTCGGATGCCGCCGAGGGCATCAAGGATGTCGATCCGGCTCATGGCTGCACCACCTCGCCGTCGTCGATCGCCTTGTAGAACTGTCGCTTTAACTCGATGGCGCGGCTGGAAACGTTCAGAGCCGCAAACATCAGGAGCTGGATCTGGTTCTCCGTGAGACGGACATTCACGAAGCACTCGCCCTTGCGCGCGACCTGCGTCTTCCGGCCGGTTTGAGGATCGAATTCGCAGACGTTCTCGCTGAGCATGTCCGAAACGATCTGCGACATGCAGGCGAGATCGCCAATCTGACCTTCCAGGTCCAGCAGCCCGTCCAGAACGATAGCGTCGGACGCTGCTTTCTGCTCGGGAGTGCTCATTCTGCACCCCCTGCCTGTTGGATCAGCGAGCCGAAGCGCTTCATACGCGCAACAGGCGACAGTTCCGGGTTCTCAAATTGGGGGATCAGGTCGTTAGGCGAGACCGTCGAAGTCCCCTTGAGGTAGTCGAGCACCAGGTAGATGGCTCTCTTGACCGCCCGGTAGTCGCGGCGGGTGCTGAAGTCGACGCCCTCCGGCACTCCGTCCCACATCATGTCGAGATCGTGGGTGGCATTCACCAGCAGAAGCGCCGCCTCGGCGATGTCATTAGGGCGAACCAACGAGAACAGGCTGCGGATTGCATCCGCCCCGTCGGCCAAGTGATCCTTCGCATCCTCGGCGACAAACTTGTCCATGCCGTCATCCGTGGATGCTACGCTACAGGCAGCATCTTCACGCTGGCGGAAGTGCGCATACAGGTGCGCGACTTGCGTAACCGTCAGCGCTGTCACCGGCGTTTGGTCCGGCACTCCTGCGCTTGCCGCCCAGGTCGTTGCCGTGATAGTTTCCATCTTGCTCATCAGCTTGCTCCAAGGGGTTGATGTTCACGGCTCGGCGAGGTTGCAGCCTCTGCCGGGCCTTTCGCTTTCATGGCCGCGCGGACTGCGCGGATGATCTGGGAATTCTTCGACGTGAAGTCGGAATTCGCCTCCATTTCGAGAAAGGTCGCTACGTCCGCGGGAAGACGAACCGTCATCCGAATCTCGCTCGCTCCCATGTAAACCTCCTGTTCACCAATTTGGTGCATAACGGCTACCACGCACTAAAATGGTGCGCAATATCACCGGTGGATTTTTTCACCGTTTTGGTGTCTGTGAGCGAAATGGCAAAGCAAGATGATTTCGTCCGGTACACGATCCGCGTTCCGGCTGACCTTTATGCCCGCATCCAAGAGGCGGCGGCAGTGAAGTCAATCAACGCGGTGATCGTAGAGGCGCTGGAAGACCGGTTTCCCGCTCCCATCGCGGGAGCGGAATTCATCCAGCGGTACCTGATCCCGATCGTTGAAGCTCGCGGAGAATTTGACCAACTTGAGCGGCTACGGTTTGCGCAAAAAGCAGCTCAGCGGATCGATCCTGATCTCACGGTTTGGATCTCCGGCGACCGAAGGCAAATCCAAGCAACGTTGGGATATTCGACGCCTCAGCGAGATCGCCCAGAGGAGATTTACAGCGTCACCGGCAGCCGCAAGAGCTAGAGCCGCAGTTGACGTTCAACTTCACGCGCAATGTCGTTCGCCGCAGCGACCAGCACCGCATCGAGCCGGTGCGTATAGCGTGAGGTGATCCCCGCTCCGGCGTGACCAAGACAGGCGCCGATGGTGCTGTCGGAGTAGTTGAGGTCAGCCGCAACGGAAGCAAAACTGTGCCGCAGCGTGTGGGCCGTCACACCATCCAGTTCAGCCCGCTTCATCACCTTGCGAATGCCGGCCTCAATAGCCGCGAACGGCTTGTCGTCAACGCGCACCGCGGGCAGCACAAACTTCGCGTCCTTCTCGCGGGGCAGCGCATCGAGCACGTTGATCGCCGCATTTCCGAGCGGGCGCGTCGACGCGCCGGTCTTCGTGTCCCCGAGCCGCAACGCGCCGTTCGCAGTGTCGACCTCCGACCAGCGCAGGTTGACGATTTCGCTCTTGCGGCAGCCGGTCAGCGCCAGCAGCTTGATGCCGGCAACAACTTGCCAGGGCACGTCGTCGCTCGCGGCCAGCGCCTTCCCGAGAGCGGCATATTCGTCTTCGACCAGTCGTCTGTTTTTGGAGCCATCTGCCGGCCGCGCAACACCGCGCGCCGGGTTTATCGGGATGATGCCTTCCGACACCGCGTAGGAGAGGATGCCGCCGAGGAGCCCTGCAGTGCGTGCCGCAGCGCCAGGCCCGCCCTCGACAATGGCCTTTCCCCGCAGATTGTCGGTCTTGACCACCGCAGCCGTTTTGCCCGCGGAGACGTCACGCACGAACTTGTTTATGTCCGCCGTCGTCAGATCGGCGACTGCCTTCTTGCCAAGGAGCGGCTTGATATGACGGGCGATCCTGCCTCGATCCGTCGCCAACGTGGATGCTTTCTTCGGCCGTCTGCCCCGCCCGAGCACCAGACCCCCTTCAGCAGCCACGAGATACGCATCGCAGACTTCAGCGACCGTCGTAAGTCCGCGACGAGTTTTCCGCTCTTCGGCGGGATCCTCGCCAGCCAGCACACCGCCAAGCTTGATACGTGCCATCTTTCGAGCTTCATCGGCAGTGAGTTTGCCCTGCCCACCCATCGACATTCGCTTCCGCCGCCCAGCGGCGTTGTAGTAGTCGATGTAGTAGGCGTGCTTGCCGCTGGGATGGATGCGGACCCCGAAGCCCGGCAGCTCGCTGCACCAGATGAAGTAGGGCTTCGTCTTCCGGTCAGCGGCGTCGATCACGCTCTTCGTCAACTTCGCCATCAACCACTGCCTTTCCGATCTGGTGTCACCACAGAGTCACCATAAAATCGGAAACGAGGGAAGGCCTCAGTAAGCTTCAGCTGTTGACGGAAAAGCGAAAGCGGTTCATATTCAATGCGTTGGAAAGCTAGCGCGCTTTTCGGTAAATCCGGGGAATGAACTCGACCAAACCCTCCGAAGGCAGAGGTCACAGGTTCGAATCCTGTCGGGTGCGCCACTCTTGAATACGACTGCGCACCTTTTCCGTTGCTGATATCAGGCTGCGCTTCACTCTGCTGTGTTTTCCGATGATGCGTATTGAATCGCCGGCGACATCAATCCGGTCGATCACGATTGCTAGATAAGCTTTCCGGAAACGCAACCACCATGGGAGATCCGGCGACGGCGTTCCCAACGGCGAAGCCGCCGAAAAACAGCTGGACGACAATCATACCGCTGCGAGCAGCGTGATCCTGTTCTCCAGACTGTTTGTGCGCTGGGGCTTCACGCGTTGTCTTCTCGCCAGCCGGATAGAAAACAAACTTTCCGCCGGAAACTGCCTTTCAAGCGTTAAGGCGTCGCGGGTTGGTGCGGTGCCGCAGCAGCTGTTTGATTGCAATCAACGTCACTGAGACAGTACCTCTTCATTGACATAGACGTGCTGGCAATCCGCTTGCGGATCGACACCCGACAGCGGCTTGGAACGTCAATCCATGTGTCAGCTTCGCGCCCCCATTTCGGACATAGATGAAAATCAGCGTATTATTCGAAGGGGACGTTCGGCGCTTTCTGGAATGGCCACAACAGGCCGCCATTTTCGCCTTCAACGCAGGTGCCGCTATAGTCGCTAATGGCAAACTATCATCTCTGATGCTGACGGCCGATAAGCGGCGGAGGTCGCCGATCAGCTCACGCTCGTACGGATCGCATTGTCGTCCCGGCGCTCGACATAGTGCGCCGCACTGGCCTGGCTCTGCTCGACGACCAGGCGCACGAGGTCACGGTTGACCGTGGTCTGGTATGTGCCGACGATCGGCAGCGGCGGGAATGGCTTGGCGACCCGGATCGGATGCAGAAGGCCTGCCTCGATCTCGCGTGTGATGGTGACGGCCGGGATAGCGCCCACGCCGAAGCCGTCGATCAGCAGATTGATGATCGCAAACAGCGAGTTGGAGCTCACGAGCTTGGAGGCAAGCACGCGTTCGTCGTGGAAGTAGGGAGCGATCTGGCGGAAGGGCGGCGTGCCTTTCGGGAAGGTCACGATCGGCAATTGGGCCAGTTCGTCGACGGTGTAGAGCCGCTTGGGGTCGATGACCTTGTCCGAGCCCGTCCATACCATCTCCATGATGCAGCTCATGAAGCTCTGGAAGCCTTCGCCGACGAGCGGATCGACGGCGAAGATCAGGTCGAACTCACCGCTGATCATGCCCTTCTGGAGAAGAGCCGTGCCTTCGACCGAGAGCTCGATGCGAAGGTTGGGCCGAGCTTCGCGCAGCGATTCCACAAGGTGCGGCATCCAGGTCGAGACGACGGAGTCGATCGCCCCGATCCGGATCGTCGCGACGGGATCGGTACTTCCGGGCCCGATCTCTGATCTCAGCCGATCGACGCTTCCGATGATCTCGCTGAAGGCTTCCAGCGCGCGGAACCCTTCGGGCGTGAGAAGGAAGCTCCCCTCACCGCGCTCGACGAGCCGGCAGCCGAGCTCGCGTTCGAGCCCGGCAATGCGCGCCGATATGGCCGGCTGCGTCGCGTTCAGTTCCTGCGCGGTGCGGCCGAAATGACGATGCTTGGCCAGAACCACGAAGGTCGTCAGGTCCAGTATCCGCATCGCCTTCTAGCCGTCCTCACATGGCCGTCATGATGTGCCGGATCTGCGTGTAGTCGACGAGCGACTGCATGGACAGATCGGACCCGTAGCCGGAATTCTTCATGCCGCCATGCGGCATCTCGGTTGCGAAAGTGCCGTGCGTGTTGATCCATGTTACGCCATATTGCAGCGCGTCGGCGATCCGCCAACCTAGACCGGCATCGCGCGACCACACCGACGAGGCGAGCCCGTATTCCGAGGCATTCGCCCAGTCCACTGCCTGCGCGACGTCGTCGAAGGCTGTGATGCTGACGACCGGCCCGAACACCTCCCTCTGCACGATCTCCGCCTCGAAGGATGCCGCGACCAGCGTCGGCGTGACATAGAAGCCGTCCTGCGAGGGAGCGCCCGCGCCCGCCATCACATCCGCACCGGCCGCTCGTGCGCGATCGATGAAGCCTGTCACGCGCTCCTGCTGCCTTGCCGTGATCACGGGCCCGAACTCGACGTCGTCGCGCTCGGGCGCACCGTAGACGAGGCTTTTCACCATCGCTTCGAGCTTCTGCGTCAGTGCGTCGGCGATCGGCTGGGCCGCCAGCACGCGGCAGGCAGCCGTGCAGTCCTGGCCCGCATTGTAGAAGCTCGCCTCGCGCAGCGTCTCGACGACCGCGTCGAGATCGGCGTCCTCGCACACGATGACCGGGGCCTTGCCGCCGAGTTCCAGATGCGTGCGCTTGATGCGCTCGCCGGCCGCCGCCCGCAGCACCGCCCTGCCGGTGCGCACATCGCCGGTGAGCGAGATCATCGACACCTTGTCGTGCGAGATGAGCTGCTGACCGACATCGGGACCGTTGCCGGCGACGACGTTGACGACGCCGGCGGGCAGGACATCGCCGAGGATCGCGCCGAGTGCGATCAGGCTGAGCGGCGTGTTCTCCGACGGCTTGATGACGACGGTGTTGCCGGCCGCGATTGCTGGCGCGATTTTCCAGGCGGCCATCAGAAGCGGATAGTTCCACGGCGCGATCTGGGCGACCACGCCGACCGGGTCGCGACGCGCGATCGAGAGGCGCGACGACGAGCGATAAGTCCCCGGTGCCGGCGCCTGCATGTTGCGCACCGCCGTCGCATAGAAGCGGAAGACGTCGACCACGTTTGGGATTTCGCCGCCGGTCACATAGCGGTAGGGCTTGCCGGCATTGCGCGACTCGATGGCCGCAAGGCTTTCGGCCGATTGCTCGATCCGCTCTGCGATCTTGAGCAGCGCCAGGCTTCGCTCCTTCGGCGTCGTCTTGCGCCAGCTGGCAAAGGCCTTGTCCGCTGCGCCAAGCGCACGATCGATCTGCTCGAGGCTGGCGGAGGCGACCTGCGCGAGCGGCTTGCCGGTCGCGGGCTCCCAGGCCGTCTCGTCGCGTCCCTCGCCCACGACAAACTCGCCGCCGATCAGAAGGCGTGTCTCGAAATCGCCCATGGTCTTCTCCCTGTCGATAGGATGGATCGAAACGTCAGCGCGCTTCGTCGGCAGCCGTCAGCACGCGAATGCGCGACGGCTCGATGGTCAGCGTCACGGCGTCGCCGGGCGCAAACATCCGGTCGTTGCCGGCAAGAACGCGCGTCTCGGTGCCTGCCAGGTCCAGTACATAGCGAATGCGCGCGCCGAGGAAGACGCGCGCCTTCACCTTTGCCCTCAGGCCATCGCCACCAGCGGGAGCAACCGCGAGATCTTCCTGGCGCAGGGCGAGCATTGCGGAGCCCGCAGCCTTTTCGTCCGCGCTCAAGCCGAGCTGCTGCCCATCGAGCAAGGTCGCGACCGGTCCGCGTGCGCGACCCTCGATCGTGACCGGTACGAGGTTGGCTGAACCGAGGAAGCTCGACGCGTAGGAGGTTTCCGGCCGGCTATAGATGTCGACCGGCGCGCCTTCCTGCTCGATGCGGCCCTGATGGACCAGGATGATGCGATCGGACAGGCTGAGCGCCTCTTCCTGGTCGTGCGTGACGAAGATCGTTGTCAGCCCGACCCGGCGATGGATCTCCTGCAACTCGACCTGCATGTCCTCGCGCAGCCGCGCGTCGAGATTGGACAGCGGCTCGTCGAGGAGAAGCACCTTCGGTCGAGAGACGATGGCGCGCGCCAATGCGGTGCGCTGCTGCTGCCCGCCCGAAAGCTGGCTAGGACGCCGGTCCGTGAGGTGGGACAGCTGCACGGTCTCCAGCGCCTGGCGGACTTTCTCTTCCTGCTCGTCGCGCGTGCCGATGCCGCGCATGCGAAGCGGAAATCGGACGTTCTCGCGCACGCTCAGATGCGGCAGCAGCGCATAGGACTGGAACATCATCGCGATGTCGCGCCGCTCGGGCGGCAGGCGCGTGACGTCCTGTCCGCCGATCGAGACCGTACCCGACGTGACGCTCTCGAGCCCGGCGACGATGCGCAGCAACGTCGTCTTGCCGCAGCCCGATGCGCCGAGCAGCGATACGAAGTCGCCCGATGCGATGTCGATCGTGATGCCGTGCAGCACCTGGACGCGGCCGAAGGACTTGCGGATGTCGGTGAGGCGGACTTGTGCCATTGGTCAGGCGCTCGCGAAACGTTTGATGCCAAGGACGCGGTCGATCACGACGATCAGCAGGATCGTGATCGCGATCATGATCGTGGATACCGCCGCCACGGAGGGATCGGGGCTGAATTCGAGCTGACCGTAGATCTGTACGGGCAGCGTGGTGAGACCCGGCCGGCGCAGGAACAGCGACAGCACGGCTTCGTCGAAGGAGATGTTGAAGGCAAAGAAGGCGCCAGCGGCAAGGCCGGGGATGCATTGCGGGAGCACGACGAAGCCGAGCCGCTGCAGCCGCCCCGCTCCCATTGTCCGCGCCGCCTCTTCGAGGAACGGGTCGGACTCCGAAAGGACGGCCAGCGTGGTGCGCACGACATAGGGCATCGCGATAACCGTATGCGCGATCCACAGCGCCACGATGCTGACCGCGCCGAACACCGCGCTCCACAGCATCAGCATCCCGATCGCGTAGATGATCGTCGGCAGGACCAGCGGCGACAGGAAGAAGGCGCCCAGCGCCGCCGAACCCGGCAGCAGCCTCCGGTGAATGGCGATCGCCGCCATGCCCCCGACAAGCGTCGCCGACGCCGTTACCAGCAGCGCGATGCGCAGGCTGAGCCAGGCCGCGTTGAGGAAGGCGTCCGACGTTAGCACATTCTGATACCAGCGAAGGCTGAAGCCTTGCGGTGGAAACGACACGAACTGGCTTTCCGAGAGCGACGCGCCGACGACGACGATCAGCGGTGCCAGCAGAAGGATGGCGGCGAGCGCGACGAAGACATAAGCCGCGACGCGCAGTGCGGCCGGAATTTCTCTAACCATGGCGACGCCCCGTTACGGCGATGTAGGGGATCATGATCAGAAGCACCCCGAGAAAGAGGATCACGGCCTGCGCTGCGGCGAACGGCCAGTCGAGCGTCTGCGTCACCGACCGGTAGATCGACGTCGCCAGCACCTGGATGCGCGGGCCGCCGAGAAGGTTGGGCGTGATGAATGAGCTTGCGGCAAGAGCGAAGGTCAGCAGCGAGCCTGCGACGATGCCGGGGATCGTCAGCGGAAGGACGACGGTGCGGATCGTCGTCATGAACGAACAACCCATCGTGCGCGCCGCCTCCTCGAGCCGCCGGTCGAGCCGGCTCATCACGCCGAGGATCGACAGCGTCATGAAGGGAAGCAGCACCTGCACCATACCGATGACGATGGCGAACTCGGTGTGCATCAGCGCGAAGGAGCGATCGGCGAGCCCGAGATCGCGCAGGAACTGCGGCACCAGCCCGCTGCGGCTCAGGAGCACCATCCATCCGAAGGTGCGGACAACGACGCTGGTCATCAGCGGCAGGATGACAAGCACGATCAGCCAGAGCCGAAGCGTCGGGCCGACGCGGCTCATGATGTAGGCCATCGGGAAGCCGATCGCCGCGCAGATCACCGTGATGATCAGCGACAGGCGGACGGTTCGCCACAGCACGCCGAGATAGAACGGATCGCCGAGGAAACGGGTGAAGTGGTCGAGCGTGAAACCCGCCTCGCCTTGCACGCTCAGCATCAGCATCTGCGCGATGGGCACGAGGAAGGCGACGCCCAGAAGTAGAAGCCCCGGAAGAACGAGCAGCAGGCTTTCGGTGCGGTCATTCATCCGGGGTGTTCCATTCTGTCGGGAGCCGAGCGTCCTTAGCGGGCGATCGTGCGGTTCCAGGCCTCGACCCAGGCGGCGCGGTTGGCCTCGATCACGGTCGGATCGAAACGGATCAGGCCGGTTACTGCGTCTTCGCCATAAGCGACGTCGCCGGCGATCTCGTCTGCCAGTTCCACGGTCGAGTTGGTCGGCGTGTAGCGCAGCGCCTCAGCGAAGCACTCCTGCGCCTCCTTCGACAGCGCCCGGTCGATGAACTGCAGCGCGAGTTCCTGGTTCGGGCGGTTGGCGACGAGGTTGGCCGTGATGAACGACGCGGGCGTGCCTTCCGAGCCCTGCACGAAGGCGGCCGGCAGGCCGGCATTGCGCAGCGTGAAGGCATAGTCCGACGCATAAGGCGCGATCCATGCGCCGTTCTGCGCAAACTCCTGCTGGATTTCCGGCGAGGTCGAGACGACGACCGCACCGGCTTCAAGCAGGCCTGCAACCGCATCGAGACCCGGCTGGATGTTCTCGAGGCTACCGCCCTGCGCCTGGTTGAGCATCAGGAAGCCGAGCATGCCATAACCGTTGGAGATGTCGGTCAGCACAAGGCGCTCCGAGAACTCCGGCTTCAGGAGATCGGTCCAGGAGGTCGGCGCGGGCTCGACTTCCTCGGTGTTGTAGACGAGGCCGATGGCCGCGATCGAATAGGCGGGGCCTTCGCCGCCTGCCAGATTGGCCTTGGCGAAATCATAGAGGTCGCCGGCATTCGTCAGCGCCGCCTCGTCGATCGGCGAAAGCAGTCCTTCCTTCGCGCCGACGATCTCTTGGCCGCCGGAGAAGTGGATCACGTCGAACTGCGGTGCGGCAGCCTGCGCGCGAAGCTGCGCGAAGGCGTCTGCCGAGTAGGCCGTAACGACCTGCACCGTGGCGCCGGTCGTCTCTTCGAAAGGCGTGATCACGCACTTGCGGTGCGCTTCCTCATACGCGCCGCCGAAGGAATTGATGGTCAGCGTATTGTCCTGGGCAAAAGCGGTGCCGCTCATGGCGAGCATGGCACCGGCGGCCAGGATGGACATGGACTTCTTCATCGTCGTCATCTCCTCTGAAGGTTGACCGGTTCAGCTCACCCGGCCGATTTCGACAGTCTTGATGCCCTCGATCCGGATCAGGCGGCACTGTTCGGCCACCGCGTCCAGACCCTGGTTCATCTTTCCGAAATAGGTGCAGGGAATCCAGCCCGTCGGGCCGAATGTCCGTCCACCCTTGCCGTAGAACATTCCGATCTCCCAGAACTCAGTCGGGTCGATCTTGAAGAAGTTTTCCGGCTGGTAGAACCAGAGCAGCTCACCCACTTCCGGGATGATGGTCTGGTTTTCCGGCGGCAGCGCCGTCGGGTCGAAATTGCGCGCTTCCTCCGGCAGGCCCATCATGATCTCGGGACCCGAGAACATGGCGTGGCTCGCCTTCACCTGGATCGGCTTGGCAAGGGCGCCCCAGAGCGCCTCGCAGGTCTTGGGGGCATGATCCCAATAAAGATCGATGATACCCTCGACATTCGCTTCTACAAATTTCAGATACAATTGCTTGGTAGACATTTGGCCTCCGCTCCATGCAGGCCCAGACTTCCGGGCGAAAGGCGGAGTGTCAAATCAGATCGCATGATCCTGCCGATACAGGATTTTTATCGGATGGCGTCAAGCGGCGATCGGCAAATGAGGCAGTTGGGGTTGCGAGACTCCGCCGCGACGTGGATTTCAGGCCACGTCTTCGACTTGTTCAGCCCGCTTGGTTTCTTGCCAATATGAGCCTTCCTTACGGCCGATATGGCCTTCGAGGATTGTGAGCGCGTCCTGCAATCTGCGTTCACGGGCGCAATCTGCTATCTCCAGATGCTCTTCATAGGATTTCTGCATGTGGCTAGGATCGGTGCCAAGGCGGTAGCGCAGGGTGGCCATGCGACCTGAAATCAGCCTGTAGCAATCGGCGAGATAGCGGTTTTCGCCGAATGTGAAGAAGCATTCGTGGAAGGCGGTATCGAGACGCAGGTATTCGGCCGTGTTCGAGGCCTGCCGTGCAGCCGTCATCCGCGCACAGATCGCGGCAAGCGCTTCGGCAAAGCGATCGCCGCCCCGGATCAGTGCGTAGCGGAACGCTCCGGTTTCAAGAACAGTCCGGCAGTCGCAGATATCGGCGAACTCGTCCTCCGTGAGCTGGAAGACAAAGGTACCGCGCTGGGGGCGCACGGTCACGAGGCCCTCCTGCTGAAGGCGTGCCAGAGCTTCGCGAACAGGCGTGCGGCTTATGCCGAGGTCCTCCGCCAAGGCGATTTCCGAAAGGGCTGCGCCGAAGTCGTAGCGACCTTCCACAATCTCCCGTCGGATCATGTCGAGCGCGCGCTCGGTCAGCGATTTGGCCCGTTCCAGCGGCGGCATGTGATGCGCTCCTCCTCGACCCTCACCCGATCATGAAATAATACCTTGCCGCGCGCAATGCATCTTGTATGTTACATGCCAGTTGACCGGGAGGAGCCTTTGTCGACCGTCGCGAGTCCGTCTGCCATCGATCGTATCGATCGGGGCTTTTGCCGCCTGAACGGGTTTGCCGTCGGCGCGATGCTCGCTGTCATGCTGCTCCTCGTCTTCGTCAACGTCATCGGCCGCTACTTCTTCCTCGTCTCCTTCGGCTGGTTCGAGGAGGTGTCGCGCTACCTGATGATCTGGATCGTCTTCCTGGGCGCAGGTCTCGCCTTGCGTGAAGGCATGCATGTCGCCGTCACGATCCTGTCTGACCTCTCCGGGCCGGTCCGCCCCGTCTTCAAATCGGGAGCCTGGGTTCTGACCTTTGCGTTCTTCGTGGCGCTTGCGAAGTTCGGCTACGACTACGCGATGTTCGCCTCGCGCCAGCGCTCGGCGATGCTCCAGTTGCCCATGTGGGCCGTCTATCTGTCGGTTCCGATCGGCTCCGTCCTGGTCCTGATCCACATGCTCCTGGACCTTCGCCGTGGCGACCGGCCAGACGAAGACGAACTCGTGAAGAGCGCATCATGAGTACCGTCCTCTTTGCCGTCTTCGCGGTGATGCTGCTGCTCGGCGTGCCTGTCGCGGTCGTGATGGGCGGCGCTTCGCTTGCCGCGATCCTCTGGGACGGGCGCTATCCTGGCTTGATCATCGCCCAGCGCATGTTTTCGGGCATCGACTCCTTTCCGCTGATGGCGGTTCCATTCTTCGTGCTCGCCGCGGAAGTCATGACCGGCGGTCGCATCACCGACTCGCTGCTTGCGCTGGCCCGCCAGATCATCGGCCGCATGCGCGGCGGCCTTGGCCATGCCAACGTGCTGATGTCGGTTTTCTTCTCGGGCATTTCCGGATCTGCCCTTGCCGACGCCGCCGGGCCTGGTGCGGTCACGATCCAGATGATGCGCAAGGGCGGCTACCCGGTCGAATATGCGGCAGCCCTAACCGCGTCTTCAGCGATTATCGCATCGATCATCCCGCCCTCGATCGTGATGGTCATCTACGCGCTCACTGACAATGCCGTCAGCGTTTCGGCGCTGTTCGTGGCCGGCATCGTGCCGGGGCTGCTCATCGGCCTGTCGCTGATTGCCACCAACGCCTGGCTTGCCCATCGTAGCGGATTTGCCGCCGGCGAGCCTCGGCAAGCCTGGGGCGTTTTCATTCGCGAATCCGGCGTTGTCTTTTCGGCGCTCCCGCTGCCGATCATCATCATCGGCGGCATCCATTCGGGCGCGTTCACGCCGACGGAGGCATCCGCCGTCGCCGCGGTCTATGCGCTCGTGGTCACCAAATTCGTCCTGCGCAGCCTGAAATGGAGCCGGCTGCCGCGCATGTTCGTGCGGGCAGGCCTTATGACGTCGGCCGTGCTTCTCGTGGTTGCCACCGCATCGGCCTTTGCCTGGCTGCTCACGGTGCTGCAGATACCGCAGGCCGTCACCAACTCGATCACCGGGCTCGGCCTGTCGCCGGTCGCTCTGCTGTTTGCGATCGCGGTGTTCCTGCTCATCTGCGGGCTGTTCATCGACACGCTGCCCGGCGTGCTCCTCTTCACGCCGATCGTGGCACCGATCGCGGATGCCGCCGGCATCCATCCGATCCAGACCGCGCTCGTGGTCATCCTCTCGCTGACGCTCGGCATGATCACGCCACCCGTCGGCGGGGTCCTGTTCGTCGTTTCCGTCGTCGCCAGGGTGCCGCTGATGCGCATCGTCGGCGCGATCGGACCGTTCCTGCTGGCCGAAATCATCGTCTTGCTGCTGATCGTCTTCGTGCCGGCTGTCTCGCTCTTCCTGCCACGCCTCTTCGGCTACGGCGGATGATCAACCAACTCTATGGGAGGACTGACATGAAGATGTTGAAATCGCTCGCAATGCTGGCCGGTGCGGCTGCAATCGCGCTCAGCGCGATGCCGGCGCACGCACAGGTCACGATCAAGTACGGGCATTACCAGCCAGGTCGGATGGACCAGCCCAAGCATGCTGCGGCAATGGCCTTCAAGTCCTACGTCGAGGGTGCGACCGGCGGCGAAGTGACCGTCGAAATCTACCCGGCCGGCCAGCTCGGCAACGAAGCGACCGTCATGGAAGGCCTGCAGCTCGGCACGGTCGAAATGGCCGTCGTGCATGATGGCGGCATTGCCGGCACCTACGCGCCGATCGAAGTCTTCTCGCTACCCTACGCGTTCCCGAACCAGAAGGTCGCGTGGGACGTGTTCGATGGTTCGTTCGGTGATGCTTTTGCCGAACAGATGCTCGGCGAGACGCAGATCCGCATGCTCGGCATCGCCGACAACGGCCTGCGCCACTTCACGAACTCGCAGCGCCCCATCCAGGCTCCGGCAGACCTGCAGGGCCTGCGCATGCGCGTCCAGCCGAGCCAGGTCTATGTCCGCCTGATGGAATCGCTCGGCGCTTCGGCAACCGCGATCGCCTGGGGCGAACTGCCGACGGCACTTGCCCAAGGCACGGTCGACGGACAGGAAAACGGCGTCACCAACATTCTCGCCGCCAGCCTTTTTGAGAGCCAGAACCAGGTGACGCTGGACGGCCATGTCTATTCGATCCATGCCTACATGGTCTCGGACCTCTTCTGGCAGCAGTTGAGCGAAGAGCAGCAGGCCATCGTCGAGACCGGTGTCGACATCGCAGTCGGCATCCACCGTGGCATGACCGCCGCGCAGGACATGAACGCCGGATCGATCCTGGCCGACAAGGGCATGACGGTCACGACGCTGACCCCGGCCGAGGTCGCGGCGTTCCGCGAAATCGCCCAGCCTGCGGTTCGCACCTATCTCGAGGAGCAGCACGGCGCCGAACTCGTAGCCGATCTGGTCGCGGCCATCGAAGAGGCCAATCAGTGAGCCAAAGCGCTCCCACAACAACGAAGGACGGCGGCCGGTCACCGGTCGCCGTCGTCATCGACGCAGGCTATGACAGCCACGCGATCGAGGAAGGCATTCTTGCGCCTTTCGGCTTCAGCGTCGTCGAGCGCCCATGTCGCGGCGATGCGGCTGCGGTCGTCGAAGCGGTGCGCGGCGCGGACGCGGTACTGGTCCGCGAAAGCCCGATCACCGTCGCCGCGCTCGACGCGATGCCCGACTGCCGCGTGATCGTGCGCTACGGCGTCGGCGTGGACAATATCGATCGCGACGCGGCCGCAGCCCGCGGCATCTATGTCGCCAACGTGCCCGACTATGGCGTCGAGGACGTCAGCGACCACACGCTCGCTCTCTTCATGGCCGTCACGCGCCGCATCGTGACCCGCGACCGCGCCGTGCGCGACGGCGCCTGGAACATTTCCCGCGCAGAGCCGATGACCCGGATCGCCGGGCGCACGCTTGGCATCATCGGCTATGGCCGCATCGGCGATGCCTTCCATCGCAAGTGCGCCCTGCTCGGCTTTGCGGAAACGCTGGTGCACGACACCAACGCGCAGGACCTTCCCTATGGCGCCCGGTCCGCAAGCCTGGACGAGATCATCGAGTGCGCGAACGTCATCTCGTTGCACGTTCCGCTCAGGCCGCAGACGCAAGGGCTGATCTCGGAGGAGCGCATCGCACGCATGCAGCCGGGCACCGTGATCCTCAACACCTCGCGCGGCGGGCTGATCGACGAGGCAGCACTGGCGGCCGCCCTCCACTCCGGTCACATCGCGGGTGCCGGCATCGACGTCTTCGCCAAGGAGCCGCCGACCGTCTCCGAGAACCCGCTCTTCTCCGCGCCCAACGTGGTCCTGACCGACCACACAGCCTGGTACTCGGAAGAAAGTGTCGCCGAACTGCAGACGAAGGCTGCCCGCGAAGTCGCGCGCGTCTTTGCCGGCGAGACGCCGCTCAACTGGGTCAACCGCTGGGCCTGACCCGCTCCCCATTCGACATGAACAGGAACGACCAAGACATGGACAAGACCCTCATCGAAGCCTTCCGGCGCGTGGCTACCGCTTCCGTGGCCGATGCCGTCGACAAGATCTGCGGCCGCAAGGGCTATCTCGATTCCGCAATCTCGCCGCGCACCAGTGAGCGCAAGATCGCGGGTCCGGCCGTCACCGTCCTGGAAGGCCCGACCGACGAGTTCGTCCCGCCGCAGCATGCGCTCGACCTGATCGACGCGGCCGAAGAAGGCAGCGTCGTCGTCATCTCCATCGGCGGCTATGCCGAGGTCGCCATTTGGGGCGGGCTGATGACGGCCGGCGCCGTGGCCAACCGTCTGGAGGCGGCCGTGCTCGACGGCGCGGTGCGCGACGTGACCGAGATCAAGCGCGATTTCGGCTTCCCTGTCTTTGCCCGCTCGACCTCGCCCGGCACCACGCTCGGCCGCTTCAAGACACTCGATTCCAACGTTCCGGTGACCATTGGCGACGTGACGATCAACCCGGGCGACATCGTGGTCGGCGATGTCGACGGCGTTGTCGTGGTGCCGAAGGACAGGGCTTCCGAAGTGCTCGCCATGGCGCAGGAGATCGACCAGCGCGAGCTCGAGCAGGCGAAGCTGATCATCGCTTCCGGCTCCCTCAAGGAGGGTCTCGCCAAGTACGGGCGCATCTGACCATGGCTTCGCCGGACATCGTCTGCATGGGCGAGCCCCTCGTCGAGTTCAATCAGATCGACGCTGAGGGGCACTACCTCTTCGGGCACGGCGGCGACACGTCCAACTGCGCCATCGCGGCGGCGCGCGCCGGCGCGTCGGTCGGCTATCTGACCGCGCTCGGGCAGGACGAGTTCGGCGACAGCTTCATGCAGCTTTGGGCCGACAACGGCGTCGATGCGTCAAACGTCGCGCGACGGGCAGATGCGCATACGGGCATCTACTTCGTCACCCATGGCGCTGAAGGCCATGTCTTCTCCTACATGCGCGCCGGCTCCGCTGCGAGCCGCATGACGCCCGCCGACATTCCGCGCGACTACATCGCCGGGGCAAAGGTCCTGCATGTGTCGGGCATCTCCATGGCCATCTCGACTTCAGCCGCCGATTCGGTCTTCGAGGCCATCGCGGTCGCCAGGCAGGCGGGCGTGCTCGTCTCCTTCGACACCAATCTGCGGCTGAAGCTCTGGCCGCTGGAACGGGCGCGCGCGGTGACGGAAGCCGCCATGCGCCATGCCGACATTGCGCTACCGGGACTGGACGATGCGCGCCAGCTCACCGGCCACCGCGACCCCGACGCGATTGCCGACCATTATCTCGGTCTCGGGTCGAAAGTCGTCGCGCTGACGCTCGGTTCCGAAGGCTGCCTCGTCGCCACGCCGAGCGACCGGCGCCGGGTGCCCGGCATCAGCGTCAAGGCCGTCGATGCGACGGCGGCGGGCGACACGTTCGACGGGAATTTCCTGGCCGAATACCTTCGCACAAGCGATCCGTTCGAGGCGGCACGCTTCGCCAATGTAGCCGCGGCTTTGTCGACGCAAGGCTATGGTGCCGTCGCCCCCATGCCGCGGCGCGATGCCGTGCGCGCGGCGCTAGGGTCCGCTTGATGCCTCACGCGCTGGTGACGGGCGGCGCACGCGGCATCGGTCAGGCGATCGCGCTGGCACTGATCGATGCGGGCTACACCGTCACGGCAACCGGTCTGACCCAGGCCGAGATCGATGCCCCCGAAAAGGTGAATGGCCTCGACCTGCGTGTGCTCGACGTCACTGATCCGCATGCCGTCACCCGCCTCGCAGGTGACCTCGAGCGGCTCGACGCGCTCGTCAATTGCGCGGGCATGGTGATGCGCGGCGGCGTCGAGTACGAATTGGAGAATTTCGAGAAGGTCGTCGCCGTCAACCTTACCGGGACGATGCGCATGTGCGTTGCCGCCCGGCCGCTGCTCGCACGCCAGGGCGGCGCGATCGTGAACACGGCGTCGATGCTGTCCTACTTCGGCGGGCCGCTGGTCCCGGGCTACACGGCATCAAAGGGCGGCGTGGCACAGCTCACGAAGTCGCTGGCCGCCCACTGGGCGCAGGACGGTATCCGCGTCAATGCGATCGCGCCGGGCTGGGTCGAGACGGAGCTGACGCGTGCGCTGGTCGAAGACCCAGCGCGGTCGCAAGGAGTCCTGTCCCGCACGCCGATGGCGCGATGGGCCAAGCCCGCCGACATCACCGGCGCAGCGCTTTTTCTGCTTTCTCCCCAGGCGGCGTTCGTTACCGGAACGATATTGCCGGTCGATGGCGGATACTCAGCAGTTTGAAGGAGGACGGCGTCATGACCGAACCGATGCGCATGAAGATCGCCGAAAGCGATGCGGATGCGCGGATACCCTATCGCCATCCGCAACCGAAGGATTCTCCGCCCGAGATCGTGGTCCCGCATGCGATACCGGATGACGAACGTGTCTGGGTGCCGCAGGCACAAAACGTCTGGTTCCGGCCGCTCTGCCTGTCGGCGTCGCACGGTTATTGGGTCAATCTTCTTCGCGTGCGCAAGTCGGGCGTCCTCTCCCGCCACCGCCACCCGCAACCGGTCCACGCCTATGTCATCAAGGGCAGCTGGCGCTACCTCGAGCATGACTGGGAGGCGGTCGAGGGCGGCTATGTCTACGAGGCGCCCGGCGAGACCCATACGCTCGTCGTCGACGACCACGTGGAGGAGATGATCACGCTCTTCCAGGTCAATGGCTGCATGATCTACGTGGACCCCGATGGCCGCCAGCTCGGCTACGAGGACGTCTTCACCAAGATCGACCTCTGCCGCGCCCATTATGAAGCGGCAGGCCTCGGCGCCGACTATGTCGACCAGTTCATTCGTTGAGGATTGAACCGATCGCGAACCAGACATCGGCACTCCAGCCGACTAGACATTGCCCCTGACGAACTCATTGCTTGCTGAGACCCGGGCGTTGCCGCTGACTTCACCGAGATCTAGCAACTGGGGCCAGCCGCCGCGTGTGATCCGCCCCGACCGTCCGCTCACGACCCCTCAGCCGCCCGTGACCTGCGGCATACTTCTCTTGGCCAACAAAGGCCGAGGAGAACTCACATGGGCCATATCTATTTGATGATGCCAGCCGGGAGCGCGCAGCTTGGAACGCCGGAAGGAAGGTCGGCACCAAGCGGCCGTTCACCCAGAAGCAGATCTGGCCATCCGCTTCTTCCTCGATCGAGAAAGGCGCGTTCGTGAAGCGCTTGCCCGCAAGTCAGGTTTCTAGCTGCCGTTATCCGAACCAGTCTTTGGCCGTCAGGGCGTTCGCCAGAAACCTCAGTTCCGAGCTGAGTTCATCGCGCGTTATCGTTCCGCCGAGGCAGATGCGAACGGCTTCCTGGGGGGGGCCGGCCACGGTGAACGCGTCCGAGGGTATGACGCCGAGGTGACGACGGGAGAGACGGCCCAGCAGTTGAGCACGGCCGTCCGAATGTCGGGGAAGGCGCAGCCAGATGTTGAATGCGTGCGGATCGGATGCGAAGTCGAACCCTTGGAGGGTTTCCGCCGCAATGGTCTGCCGCGCAGCGCTTTCGGACCGGATGAAGCGACGGATCTGATCCGCGGTGCCATCCTCGATCCAGTGCGTCGCCATAGCGATCGAGATCGGCGAGGCCATGCCGCTGACGGCGCGCAGCGCCTGTGAAAGGGCAAAGGCGTCCTTCGCACTCGGGGCAACGGTATAGGCCAGCCGCAACCCGGCACCGATGCACTTTGCGAGCCCGCCAATATGCCAGATCAGGTCCGGGGCACTGACCGCCAGCGGCGCCGGGGCGCGCGGCGGTATGAAGCCATAGGCGTCGTCCTCGATGGTTGCGAGGCGATATTCGTTGAGGATCTCGGCAACGGCGAGCCGCCTTGCGGTGGGCATCGTGATCGTGGTCGGGTTCTGCAAGGTCGGATTGAGGTAGAGCATCCTCGGACGATGCTTCTGGATCGCCGCTTCCAGCGCCTCCGGGATGATCCCGGCGTCGTCCATGTCGAGGCCAATCACGTTCAGCCGCAAAAGCTTCGCGATACCGCGAAAGCCGGGATAGGTAATCGCCTCGCACAGAACCGTGTCCCCGGGCTCCGCCGTCAGGGACAGGATCGCCGTCATCGTCGCATGGGCGCCGGGCGTTACGGCGATGCGTTCGAGCTTGGGCACCATGCCCCGCATCGACAGCCAGGAAGAGGCAGCGATCTTGTCCCGCTCGCTGCCGGTCGGCGACTGGTAGCGCAGCAGCGAAACCAGATTGGCACCGACATAGTCGAGGCCCTCGCGCATCTTGGCCAGAAGAGCCGGATCGGTCGGCTCCGGCGGCATGTTCATGGTCGGGTCTTCCGCGGCGACGCGGTCGGGATCGATGCGATCCGATCGCCCGGCCGGCGGCGCGACGAAGGTGCCTCTGCCGACCTGGCTGTCGATCAGGCCGCGCTGGCGCGCCTCGGCATAGGCCCTCGATACGGTCGTGAAATCGATCCCGAGCCGTTTCGCCAGCCGCCGTTGGGGCGGCAGCCGGGCTCCCGCCTTCAGGCGTCCGACGCGGACGTCGTTCTCGAGCTTGTCGGCAATTTCGACGTAGAGCGGTTTGCCGCCCTTCTTGATATCCGGAATCCAGTCCGACACGCATCCGCTCCGTTCTGCCAAACGAGACATACACGCAGCGTCTCCAGCTGAAAAGCGAATTGTATGGAGAATGATCGGTCCATCTTCGATGCCCGTAACGAGGGACATCGCACAACGAGATGGCGCAAAAGCTGGCAAAATCCAGCTGTAAAAGTGGGCGATTGACCGTTTGGGCGGCAAACTCCAGCGCCTCAAAATCTTTTATTGTATGCATATTGTATTGCATATTGACTGGATTTCGAGACCTCCACAGTCTGCTCGAGAACCACGACCGATAGGAGGTTTTCATGCCGGCAGTCACCGCTGAAGCGCACAAGGATGGCGACTACTTCGTCGACTATGAGGAAAAGGTCTTTGAGGACGTCAAAGCCGAACCGGGGGAAAAGGCGCTCGTAGCCTTCCACACTGTCGCCTTCGAAGGCTCGATCGGTCCCGTCAACATCCTGAATGCCATCCGTCTCAATCGGAAGGGCTACGAGACCTCGATCCTGCTTTACGGTCCGGGCGTGACGCTGGGCATCCAGCGCGGCTTTCCCCGGCTGGGCGACGAAGCGTTCCCGGGCCACCAGAACTTCGCTGCGAACCTCAAGAAATTCATGGGCGAGGGCGGCAAGGTCTACGCCTGCCGGTTCGCGCTGCAGGCGCTCTACGGCCATGGCGAGCCGGCGCTTCTGCCTGGCATCAAGCCGATCGCCCCGCAGGATGTCCTCGACTGCATCCTGATCCACAAGAAGGCCAACGCCGTGGTGATCGACACCTGGACGCTTTAGCCAATGGCGGAGCCGGGCGCGCTAATCGCCCGGCTCCGCATCCCTCGTCTGCGGACGCTTGAGGCCAAGGAGGAGACGGAGCCAGGATGCGCAACGATACGGTGCGTGCGGCGGCAATTCAGATCGCGCCCGATCTCTCGGGCCGGGCCGGAACGATCGAGCGCGTGCTCAACGCGATCGCCGAGGCTGCCGAGAAGGGAGCCCAGTTCGTCGTCTTCCCCGAGACGTTCGTCCCTTACTATCCCTATTTTTCCTTCGTGCTGCCGCCCGTTCAGCAAGGCCCGGAGCATCTCCGGCTCTACGAGGAAGCTGTCACGGTGCCGTCCGGCGAGACGCGCGCTGTTGCCGAGGCGGCCAAGCGGCGCAACATGGTCATCGTTCTGGGCGTGAACGAGCGGGATCATGGCTCGCTCTACAATGCGCAGTTGATCTTCGATGCCAATGGCACCCTGAAGCTCAAGCGGCGCAAGATCACGCCGACCTTTCATGAGCGGATGATCTGGGGCCAGGGCGACGGCGCCGGGCTCAAGGTGGTGGAGACGGCGGTCGGCAGCGTCGGTGCGCTGGCATGCTGGGAACACTACAACCCGCTCGCCCGCTACGCCCTGATGACCCAGAACGAGGAAATCCACGCGTCGCATTTCCCCGGCAGTCTTGTCGGACCGATCTTCGGCGAACAGATCGAAGTCACCATGCGTCACCACGCGCTGGAATCGGGATGCTTCGTCGTCAACGCGACCGGCTGGCTGAGCGAGGACCAGATCGCCGCCATCCATCCAGATCCGAAGCTGCAGAAGGGCCTGCGGGACGGGTGCATGACCTGCATCGTGTCGCCCGAGGGTCGCCATCTGACCGACCCTCTGACCGAGGGCGAAGGCATGGTGATCGCCGATCTCGACATGCGGCTGATCGCCAAGCGCAAACGCATGATGGATTCCGTCGGCCACTACGCCCGCCCGGAACTGCTGCACCTCGTTCACGACATGCGCGAGGCTCGGTCGGTCCGCCAAGTCCCCCGTGACGCTGGCGAAGACGCAGCTCGGGACGAGGCGCCTCATGCCCAACGCCTGGAGGAAACGTCCGATGCGTGAATCCGATCTGATCAACGACCTGCAGACGCGCGGCATGCGGCTTGTCGATCCTCGTGTCGGTCACGAGAGCCGGCGGGGAGGCGCGGGGCCGTCGGACCACAAGGCCGTGACGATCGGCAACACGACTGTCATGGTCCCGGTCCACACGGCGCCGGCGTTTGAAAGCCCCTATCTTGTCGACGTGCCGGACGTGTCCGGCCGTTCGCGCATCATGCGCAACGGGACGGAAATCGCGAAAGTGAGCTTTCCGTCGCGACCGCGATTCTACGACCTGACGACGGCCGATGGCATTCCCTACAGCAAGATCGCGGTGCTTCATTCCCGCGACGTGCTCGCGACGACGGTCCTGCAGACCTGCATCCGCTACGAGAGCCGCAAGAAGACCTGCCAGTTCTGCGCAATCGGTCAGTCGCTCGCCGCGGGACGGACCATCGCTCACAAGACGCCTGAGCAACTTGCGGAAGTCGCCAAGGCCGCCGTTGCGCTCGACGGCGTCAAGCACATGGTGATGACCACGGGCACGCCGAGGGGAGCCGATCGCGGCGCCGCCGTGCTGGCCGACAGCGCCCGCGCGATCAAGGCCGCCGTCGATCTGCCCGTCCAGGCCCAGTGCGAGCCACCGGAAGACGATATTTGGCATCAGCGCATGAAGGATGCGGGGATCGATGCGCTCGGCATGCATCTGGAGGCCGTCACGCCTGAGGTGCGCGCCCGCATCATGCCTGGCAAGGCGAGCGTCCCGCTTTCGAAGTACTATTCGAGCTTCGCGGCGGCGGTGAAGGTGTTCGGCCGGGGGCAGGTCTCGACCTACATTCTCGCCGGCCTCGGCGACACGGTCGAAGACATCCTGGAGACGAGCGAACGGCTCTGCGCTCTCGGCGTCTATCCCTTCGTCGTTCCCTTTGTTCCGATTTCCGGCACGCCGCTCGAGAGCCACCCGGCGCCGGACGCGGCATTCATGAGCGCCATTCTCGAGCCGCTCGGCGCAATGATCGTTCGGGCCGGCATGCGCTCCGAGGACATCAAGGCCGGATGCGGCCGCTGCGGTGCCTGCTCGGCCCTGTCCACTTACGAGAAGCTGAAGGTGCCGGCATGAAGCCCTTCGACCCCAGCCATTTCCGGTGTCCCGGCTACTTCATCAAGGCCGCCGCAGCACCCTTCGAAAAGGCCGGTGCGGCCGACCTGCGCAAGCGTGTGTTCGTGGACGAGCAGAGGATCTTCAAGGATCACGACAGCGACGCCATCGACGCGGTCGCGACGACGCTGGTGGCACTGTCGACCTACGCCCACGAGCCCGACGAGGTCGTCGGCACCGTGCGCATCCATGAGCCCGAGCCGGGCCTGTGGTGGGGATCGCGGCTGGCCGTCGATCGTCGTTTCCGGACAGTCGCGCGGCTAGGCCAGCAGCTCATCCAGCTTGCCGTCTCGACCGCGAATGGGCGTGGATCCCACCCCTTCCTGGCCCACGTGCAGGCGCAAAACGTGCCCCTCTTCCAGAAGCTTGCCTGGTCCGTCGAAGCCGAGGTCGATCTGCACGGCTACCCGCACGCCTTGATGCGGGCGGACCTGTCTAGCTACCCGCCCATTGCAGACCCTGAAAGCGGCTGGCTGAGCCTGGTCGGGGGCGACGTCGCTGCCCGCGCATCCATTCCGCTTCCCGTCTGCCACGACGTGCCGGCACTTCTCGCGCAAAACTGGCATGTCGCCAGGAGCGCCGCATGACACTCGAGGCTCTCGCGAGTGCGCTCCGAGACCATCCATCGATCCGCGGCAAGCTCGCGATAGCCGGTGCTACGGGTTCGCTGGGGCTTCATCACGAGAGCGTCGGGCGGCCGGGTGACGACGCCGCGATCCTGCCGCGTGCAGGCGGCGGCTATGATCTCCTGGCGGGCGAGGGCTTCATTCCACAGTTCGTTGCTGCCGATCCGTGGTTCGCCGGCTGGTGCGGCGTCATGGTCAATCTGTCCGACATCGCCGCCATGGGCGGCCGCGCGCATGCCCTGATCGATCAGGTCTGGGCGCCGTCACCCGCTGCCGCAGCACCGCTGATGCAAGGCTTGCGAATGGCTGCGGAAGCCTACGGTGTTCCGATCGTCGGCGGCCACACGAATTATGGAAGCCCGGCGCTGGGTCTGGCGGTTACCGTCTTCGGAACCGCCGACGCGCTGATCACCAGTTTCGATGCCGAGCCCGGCGACGTGCTTCTCGCAGCGATCGACATGCGCGGCGGCTACCGGCCGCCCTTTGACAACTACTGCGCGGCGCTCGACGTGCCACCAGCCCGCCTGCGAGGAGATCTGGCGCTTCTGCCCGAACTCGCTGCCAGCGGCCGGGTCCGTGCCGGCAAGGACATCAGCCAGGGCGGCATCGTCGGGACGGCGCTCATGCTCGCCGAGTGCTCCGGCGTCTCGATCGTGCTGGACATCGACCGGATCCCGCTGCCGGCCGATATCGCGGTCGAGCGATGGCTGAGGACGTTCCCAAGCTTCGGCTATCTGCTGGCGGTAAAGCCGGAAGAGGTCGACGCCGTCTGCGCGCGGATCACCGCCCGCGACATCACGGTGGCACCCATCGGACGCGTCGGGACAGGCAGCACTGTCATGCTGCGCAAGGGCTCGCAAAGCGCCCTGTTCTGGGACTGGCGAAACGAACCCTATATTCGCCCGCCGCTCGGGGAGCCTGCCTATGCCTGAGGTGTATTTCACCATCGTCTGGCCGGATGGCGAGGAAGAGCGCTGCTATTCGCCCTCGACCGTCATCAAGAACCATATCGCCGCGGGCGATAGCTATTCGGTCGACCAGTTCCTTGGCCGGGCCCGAACCGGTCTCGGCGAAGCATCCGACAGGGTCGCCGCCAGATACGGCTTTGCCTGCTCTTCGGCCATGGCCCAGCTCGCCCGCATCGAAGAGCGCGCGAGCAGCTTTGCGGGCTCGCAGCACGCGAGCGTCCGCTGCATCAGCATTGAGGGATAGAGGCGATGGCGAACACCCGGTCGATGATGCGCTTGCCCGACGATCGCCAAGCGCATGAAGTCCAGCGCTGCGAGCCGGGACGTGTTTCAGTCGCCATCGTCGGAGGCGGACAGGCGGGCTTGTCCGTCAGTCGCCACCTGAGCGATTGCGGGATCGATCACGTCGTGTTCGAGCGCCATCGCCGCTTCCATTCATGGCGCGTCAATCGGTGGGATACGTTCTGCCTTGTCACGCCGAACTGGCAATGCAGGCTGCCGCATTTCCCTTACTCCGGCAAAGATCCGCATGGCTTCATGCTCAAGGACGAGATTGTCGACTATCTGGACGCCTTTGCGGAAAGCTTCGATCCCCCGATCATCGAGGAGACCGCAGTCACCCGCATCGCCGCCCATGAGGGCGGCTACCGGGTCGAGACATCGAAGGGTATTTGGCTTGCCGACCAGGTGGTGATTGCCACCGGCGGCTACGACGCGCCCATTGTGCCGCCTTATGCGCAGCGCCTGAATCCTGAGATCGAGCAGCTTCATTCGCGCGATTACCGGCGTCCGTCGCAACTGCCCGAAGGGGCAACGCTCGTCGTCGGGACGGGGCAGTCCGGCGTCCAGATCATGGAGGATCTGGTCAGGGCCGGACGCAAGGTGCATCTCGCCGTCGGACCCGCCCCGCGCAGCCCGCGCCTATATCGCGGCCGCGATGCGACGGACTGGCTTTACGACATGGGTCACTACGCCATCACGATCGCCAGCCATCCCGATCCGATCAAGGCGCTGACCCAGACCAATCACTACATGTCCGGCCGCGACGGCGGGAAGGAGATCGATCTGCGCCGCTTCGTGGTCGAGGACGGCATCTCGCTCTATGGCTCCTTGGCAGACATGGACGGAAATCGCCTGTCCTTCCTGCCGGACCTCGAAAAGAACCTGGACGATGCTGACAGGAGCTACTGCGGCATCCGCGATCAGATCGACGCTTACATCGCGCGGGAGGGCATCGATGCCCCGATCGAGCCACCGTTCGAGAAAGTCTGGCGGCCGGACGCGGAAGTGACCGGCATCGATGCGGGCGAGCTCGGCATCACCTCGGTCGTCTGGTCGATCGGGTTCAGGCCGGACTATTCCTGGATCGATGTCGACGTTTTCGATGCGACCGGAAGACCGATCTTCAACCGCGGCGTCACGAACGCCCCGGGATTTTATTTCGTCGGCCTAGGCTGGCTGAACACCTGGGGATCGGGCCGTTTCCTGGCGATTGATGAAGACAGCATGTATATTTCTGACACGATCGTGCAACGATGGGACAGGCCGCTGTCGGCCCTATAAACAGCCGGGCGAAATGATTTCCCCTACGGTCAGCGGCTCTTCAGCAGCCGCAGTTGTACCGACGTCTTCTAACACGGATAGCCGACCGGTCAGACGACCAGCACCGCCCTCAGATCGTTGACGTTGGTCCCCGTCGGCCCCGGCTGGAAGAGGTCGCCGATGCCATCGAAGGCATCCCATGCGCGATTGGCGTTCAAGAGCGCGCGGGGGTCGAGGCCGGCAGCACGCATGCGCTCGGCCGATCGCCAGTCGGCAAACGCGCCGGCATTCTGCTCGCTGCCGTCGATGCCGTCCGTGTCGGCGGCAAAAGCGTGGATGCCTTCGACGCCCTGGACGGCGAGCAGGAAGGACAACAGGAATTCCGCATTGCGCCCGCCTCTGCCGGCCGGATTGCGCAGGGTCACGGTCGTCTCGCCGCCCGACAGCAGCAGCACGGGCTTCCTGAAGGGCCGGTCGCGCGTCGCGATCTCGCGGGCGATGGCTGCATGGACGAGCCCGACATCCCGCGCCTCGCCTTCGACCGCGTCCGACAGGATTACAGCCTCGATGCCGGCATTGCGCGCGGCTCGTGCCGCCGCCTCAAGCGAAAGCGCGGCCGACGCGATCAGCGCGACGGTGTTGCGGGCAAGGCGCGGATCGTCCGGCTTCGGCGCGTCGGCCTCGGCACTTGCCAGATGGCGGCGCGCAGCCTCCGGCAGATCGATGCGCCAGGCCTCGACCAGGGCGAGTGCTTCCGCACGGTCGGCGGCATCCGCCACCGTCGGCCCCGAGGCGACATAGGCCGGGTTGTCGCCCGGGATGTCCGAGACGATGAGGCTCGCTACCCGCGCCGGTGCTGCCGCCAGCGCCAGCCGCCCGCCCTTGATGCGCGAGAGATGCTTGCGAATGGTGTTCATGGCGGAGATCGGAGCGCCAGAGGCAAGCAGGGCGCGGTTCACCGCGATCTCGTCGTCGAGCGTCATGCCGGCAGGCGGCGCGGGAAGGAGCGCCGAGCCGCCACCGGAGATAAGCGCGATGACGAGATCGTCCTCGCTCAAGCCCTCGACAAGCGAAAAAAGCCGCTCGGCACCGTGGAGGCCGGCTGCATCCGGCACGGGATGCGCCGCCTCGATGATCTCGATCCATCTGCATTCGCAGCCATAGCCGTAGCGCGTCACGATGGCGCCTTCGAGCGACCCGTCCCAGGCATCTTCCAGTGCGCGCGCCATTTGCGCCGAGCCCTTGCCGGCGCCGATCACGGCCGTGCGACCCCTGGGCCTTTCCGGAAGATGCGCACGGATGGTGCGCGCCGGGTCGGCGGCAGCGACAGCGGCGTTGAAGATGGTCTCGAAGATTTGGCGCACGCCGGCCGGCGTCGTCAACGCAACCGGTGCCGTGTTGCGGTCAGGCTGCATAGGACTTGCTGATGACGACCCAGAACGCGCTGTACATGTTTTCGAGCCCGTCGAAATCGCCCGTCATCTGCGTGAAAAGCGCGGACCCATAAACAATGCCGATCAGGAGCTGGGAGATTTCTTCCTGGGGCGCAGAGGGTACGAGCTCGCCCTTCTTCACAGCCATGGCCACCGCCCCGGCTACCATGGTCGCGAGTTCGTCGGCGAAGCGCACAAGGCTCTTGTTTGCCTCCTCCGGCAATGCGTCGGCCTCGAGCCGCATGCGGGCGATCAGGCTCCATGGTCGGCCGCCGACACTGCCCTTGTTGAACGCCTTGAAGCGCGACCGGTTAAACTCGCGCACCGCCTCGATCTTCTCGATAAGACTAGTGTTTTCGTTGCTCCAGATCCGGAAATGGGAGCCGATCGTGTTCTCGACATACGCGCCGAGAACCTCGGCAATCAGCGCGCTTTTGGAGCCAAAATGATAGTGAATGTTGGTCGTGGTCACGCCGACACGCTTGGCGATCATGTCGTAGCTCGTGCCTTTGAAGCCATTCCGGATGAACAGTTCCGAGGCGACCTTAGCGATCTGGTCCCGAGCGTTTTCCGCCGATTGGCGCCTGCGTTTATCTGCCATTCTGCAACAGCACCACTCTTTCGCCCGTACGTTTGCCCGGTCGGCGCTACTGTGTCCCGGTCAGCTTGGACTGAACATCGGCACCGAACAATCCACTGCTATTAAAGGTAGCGGACGCGATCAACGGATTTCGCAAACATAGACGAATTGACCTTCGTTTGTGAAAGCCGCCTCCTCAAATTCCCAGCTGCGGCATCAGAAGCCGCGGCAGGAAGAGTGCAATGTCCTCAAACAAGATGACAAGAGCAACCACGAGCAGGAAGAGTGCGTAGAACGGGAAGATCGCCGGCAATACTTTTAGTGCCGGAACCCGACCGATGGACGATGCAATCAGCAGGCACAGGCCATAAGGAGGCGTGATGAGACCAAGCGCGAGCGTCATGATGACGACGATCCCGGCCTGGATCGGATGGGCGCCGCTGGCCTCGATGAGCTTGCTCACCACCGGCATGAAGATGATGATCGCCGGGATTGCGTCGAGAAAGGTGCCGATGACGATGAAGAGCGCGACGACCGCCAGAAGCGTCAGCTCGGGGCTGCTGACGATGCCGCCGGCGAGGCCGAGAATAAGGTCGGGAGCGCGATAATAGGCTAGCAGCCATCCAAAGGGCATTGCCGCCGCAATGGCCAGCAAAGGCTGCGAGTACAGCACCGCCGCACTGCTGAGAATGCGCGGAAGTGCACTGATCTTCGTAGTCCGATAGATTACGAGCATAAGGACGAGAACGTACATCACGGCGATCATGCCGGCTTCCGTCGCCGTGAACTGGCCGCTGAGAACGCCGCCTATGACGATGATGGGGACGAAGAGCGGGAGAATGGCGCGGCGGAAGCTCAAGGTGAACTCCGCCACCGATGGTCTACCCTCTGCCTGAATGCCGTTTCGCACGGCATACCAGTAGCTATAGGTCATCTGCGCGACGCCGACGAGGACGCCTGGGATAGCGCCCGCGAGGAAAAGCGCTCCGATCGAAACGCCCGTCTGCGCACCGTAGACGACCATCAGGATGCTCGGCGGGATGATCGTCCCCATAGTCGAAGAGGCAGCTGTAATCGCGATCGTGAACTCGCGGGAAAAGCCGCGCCTGATCATCTGCGGGATCACCACCGATCCGACGCCGGCGGTGTCCGCCGTGGAAGAGCCCGACATCCCTGCAAAGATCATCGAGACCATCACGTTGATGTGGGCGAGACCGCCACGGATCCAGCCGACGAGTGCGTGCGCGAATGCCATCAGGCGTTCGGTGATCTGCCCGGAGTTCAGGAGTTGCCCTGCAAGCAGGAAAAAGGGCACGGCCAAGAGGGTGAATGAGTTCAAACCTCGATACATCTGCTGGATCAGGAGGTCGAACCGGAGCCCTTCGATGTAGACCAGCAGCGCCGAGGACAGGATCAGGGAAAAAGCAACAGGAACGCGCAGGACGAGGAGCGCGACGAACGCGCCGAGCAGAAGAGCAACCGGCGACATTACTCGCTCCCCGCAAGCTGGAGTTCAGGGTATTCGCGATTGTCCAGGCCGGCGATGCGCCGCAGAACATGTTCGGCGGTGAAGAGGGCGAGCAATCCGCCAAAGAGGGGGAATGCGGCATAAGTGTAGACTAGACGGTAGCCCAACATCGGGCTGTACTGACGCATGCCCGCCTCAGCCACGCGCCACCCGAAGTAGATCGCAATGAACGCGACCAGAAATGCGCAGACCGCGCTGAAATAGAAAACGGCTTCGTGGAAGCGGCTGCCCTTGTCCGCGATGATCTCCACGACGAAGTGGACGCGCGCAGCCGCGGCAACCGCTGCGGCTAGCATGACGGACCACACGAAGGTGATGAGGGCCCATTCCGATGGCCACATCAGAGGCTGGCCGAGCAGCTGCCGAAACACGACGTCGATGAAGATTGTCATTGTGAAGACGACGAGCAGGAGCCCGGCAACGGCTGAGAGAACTCTCTCGATCACACCGTTGACGCGCGAAATGGCGGCGACGACCGTCCTAAGCATGGCATCAGCCCTATGGAGAAATGCTGGCGGAAGCGCCTGCCGTTTCCGGTTGGCGCTTCCGTATGTCCAGTACTAGCGGAGCGCGCGGATGCGCTCCAGAAGAGCTTGCGAATTCAGTTCCGCTGCCTTCTCGTCCTGGAAATCAGCCAGCTTCTCGCTGAACGGCGCGGAATCGGGCCGGGCGACGGTCACGCCATATTCCTGTTCCATTTCGGCCAGGAGGCCGTTGTCGATTTCCATCGTCTTGGCGACCCCGTAGTCGGCGGTGCGACGACCGGCCTCCATGATGGCCTCGCGCTGGCCCTCGTCGAGATTCTCCCACGTGGCGTCGGAGATCGAGATGATCGAGATCGGCCACTGGTGTTCGGTGACCGAGAAGTAGGGCGCGACTTCGTTGTGCTTGTTGAGGATGTAGGAGCCGGGGGAATTCTCGGCCGCAACGATCAATCCGGTCTGCATGCCCGTATAGACGTCGCCGAACGGGATCGAGACCGGCAGCGCGCCGAGGATCGTCCAGACCTGGCTTTCGACCGGCGAGGCCTGCACGCGGATCTTCTGCCCGGCGATGTCCTCGAGCGAGTTGACCGGCCCGAATGAGCTGTAGACGCTGCGTGCTCCAGGCGTGATCGTGGCGGCGCGCGTAAAGCCCGGCGACCGCGCGGCAATCAGCTTGTCCAGTTCCTCGTTGAACTGGGCGTCGACCATGGTCTTGGCAAAGTGGTCGCCATTGGCGAAGAGGTAGCTCACGCTCATGAAGCCGAGTTCCGGCACCAGGCCGGATGCATTGGCCGTGGTCGAGATCGACATATCGAGATTGCCGGACGCCACATCCTGAAGAAGCGTGTCTTCCTGCCCCAGCGCCCCACCGGAGATGATGTTGATGACGATGTCACCACCTGAAAGCTCGGCAACCTGCTCGGCGAAATAGACGGCTGAGAGGTGATAGGTGTGCTCTTCGACCTGGTTGTGGCCGAGACGCAGTGTCGTTTGCGCCGACGCGACACTCGTGAAGGCCGTCGCAGCCAGAGCGACAGCCAGACTTCTCGCGATAATGGTGTTCATCAATTTCCTCCCGATGAGCGTCCGAAATACGCAGCCCGAAACCTAGCCATGACGTAACGTCGAGTCAATTACTTATTTATTGGTCAGTAAGTGAGTTTAGCGCGGCTCTTTGATTGCCGCTCGAACGTTGCGAGGTCGGCCTACTGCAGGTCACGTGCTCGATGGCAAGGTCCCGAAGAACGCACCAAACCTCTCGATCTGGTTGAGCAGCATCTCCTTGCCATAGTGCACGCGGAGCCCTCGTCCGCGCGCATCTACAAGCAGTGGCGTGTCCTGCGGGTCCATGACGATGTCGGCAATCCAGGTCGGCCGAGTGGCGTCGGCCAGATCGATCGAGATTCCTTTCGAGCGTCCCATGCCCTGCGGCGTGCAGTTGATGGCCAGATCGTATCCTGCGGCAGCCGGCGCGCCCGCGAAGGCCGTCAGTTGCGGGTGATTCGACCGAAGCTGGGCGATAAGCGCTTCGCGACGATCGGCATCGACATCGTGCAGTGCGATCTCTGAAATCCCCGCTGCTGCGAGCGCATCCGTGATCGCCACGCCTGCTCCGCCGGCGCCCACGACAAGGCAGCGTTTGCCGCGCGGGTGCCAGCCCGCCTTCGTCAAGCCATCCACAAAGCCCAGCCCGTCGAAGTTCTCGCCATGCAACCTTCCGTCGCCTGCCTTCACGATGGCATTGACCGAGCCGGTACGCGCCGCCGCTCCGCCAAGAACGTCGACCATTTTCGCTACTGCGATCTTGTGAGGAACGGTGACGATCAAGCCCCGGAAGTTTGTTGTCGCCCGGAACGTTGCAATAAAACTGGCAAGGTCCCCGGGCGCGACCCTGAACGGCACGAGTATGGCATCGCGGTTGTGCGCCATGAAGTGGTCGTTCATCAGTTCAGGCGATTTGGCCTGCGCTATCGGATCACCGATGATCGCGTAAACTTCGGTCGAGCCGACGACGCGCGGAGTGACGGCGCCTATCATGCCTCCGGCGCCGCGCGACACATCAGAAGCGTCTCGCCCTCTTGGATCGTCAAACCATCCTGATTGGCGACAGCGATGTGCAGCGTGAGGATACCGCGCGCGGGGTTCTTGGTCAGCCTCTTCCCTGCAACCGTGATCCTGGCGGAAATCCGGTCGCCCATCATCAGCGGCGCCTTGAAGGCCCAATCCCATTTCAGGGTGGCGATCGAGCCGAACTGCACCTTGGCCCTCACCTTGAGTCCGTCGGTCAGGGCCAGCCCCAAAAGTCCATGTCCAATGCGACAGGGAAAGCCCGCCTCGCGCGCCGCATCATCGTCTACGTGAATGTCGAAGAAGTCACCGGACAGGCCGGCGAACGCAGCAATCTGGGCCTCGGTGATCTTGATGCCGCCTGTTTCGTAATGATCGCCGACTTCGACCTCGTGATAGTCATAATAGCCGGCCTCCAACTTCCGCGCACCGTTCTCAGACATTCTCTTCTCCCATAACGGATCGGCGATAGGCGACCACGACGCGGTCGAGGACCTCGCCGACAGGTCGCGTCCACCAGCTGTTGCTTGAAAAGATCTCGACCTCGACGAAGGCGCGATAGCCGTGGTCCCAGACCAGTTCAGCCAGTTGGCGAAGGTCGATCACGCCGTCTCCCATCATGCCGCGGTCGAGCAGCGGATCGGCTTGGTTTCGAAGCCAGTCGCACACATGGAAGCCGAAGAGCCGTTCGGGAGGCAGGCGCCGGAGCTGATCCGCCAGCTGCGTGTCCCACCAGACATGGTAGGCGTCGATGGCGATCCCGAGCGTCGGGCTGTCGATGGCTTCGCAGATGTCGATCGCGTCCTTGGCGGTCACGAGGCAGCAGCGATCGGCAGCATAGATCGGATGCAGCGGCTCGAGCGCGAGGCGAACACCATGGTCCGCAGCAAGCTCACAGAGTGGTTGGAGTCGGTCCGTCACGAGGTCGAGGCTGGGCCGGATCCCCTTCGTGCCTGGTTCGACGCCGCCGACGACGATTGTCAGGACGTCGGCGCCGAGTTCGGCGGCCATCTCGACACTTTCCCGTATCTCGCGGTCGAGCGCTGAGCTGCACGGCGCCTCCGGGCCCACGAGGTATGGTGTTCGACAGAGACCCGCAACGGCGAGACCCGCACCCCGAACACGATTGCCGATGTCGCGCGCTTGGGAACCCACTTCACGGCGCCAGAAGACAAGACCGCTGAATCCGCGCAATGCACATTCATCGATCAATCGGTCGACGGGCCAGCCATCGACGTTCGGACCCATATTGTGCCCGAGCGTCGCGGTGTTCAGCGCAAGGTGGGACAGGTCGAAGCCCGGCATGGCTAAGCGACGCCGTAGAGCTTCAGGAAGTCCTGCATCCGCGACCGCGCGAGGCCCGGATCACGCAGCAGGCCAGCCTGATCCGCCAGCCGGAAGCATTCGACATAGTACGGCAGAGGACGCATCGACTGGGCGCCCTGCACCATCACGAAATGATCCTGGAAGCCGTTGAGCCACGCCAGGAAGACGACGCCGCTCTTGTAGAATTTTGTCGGGTGCTGGAACACATGCCGGGCAAGCGGCAGTGTCGGTGCAAGGGTTTCGGCAAAGCCTTCGCGGTCATTGCCGGCGAGCCGGTTGAGCGCGGCTGGGAGCAGCGGCGCGATCGGGTCGAAGATGCCGAGCAGCGCGTGCGAGACATGCGTGTCGTCGCCCCCGATAAGCTCCGGATAGTTGAAGTCGTCGCCCGTATACATGAGCACGCCGTGCGGCAATCGTCGACGAAGGCTGATCTCCTTGTCCTTGTCGAGGAGAGACACCTTGATCCCGTCGACTTTCCCGGGATTGCGCTCGATGATTTCGAGGACGGTGGCTGCAGCGGCTTCGAAATCGTCCGAGCCCCAGTACCCCGCGAGCTCGCCGTCGAACATGGGTCCGAGCCAGTGGAGCACAACTGGTTCGTCACACTCCGCCAGGACGCGATCGTAAACGCTGACGTAATCCTGCGACGTGCGCGCAACCCTGCAGAGGTCGCGGCTGCACATCAGGATGATGCGGCTGCCCACCTTCTGAAGTTCGCTCGCTTGGGCCAGGTACTGGCGCACAACCTCATCGAGATCGCGCGGTCGCTCCAGACGCATGTCATCAGTCCCGCAGCCACTATAGACGCGTCCGCCGTCGATCTCGCGCAGCGTATTCTTGACCAAGTCGAACGCCTGCGGCCAGAGGAGGCCCATGCCGCGCTGAGCTGTATCCATAGCCTCCGCGATCGACAGGCCGAGCCCGTCGAGATGGCGCCTGAAACGCAGCGTGGCCTCCCAGTCGATGGAGGTGCTGGTCGAGGGATCGTTCGCCGCAAAAGGGTCAGCCACGACATGCGCCGCCGCAATGAAGCGCCTTGGTGCTGGAGCGGGCGGAGCCTCCGGCGTCACAGGGTCGGCAACCATGGTGTAGGTCTGTGTCTCACCGGCGCTGGCGGGCAAACGAATGTCCATGGGGATAAGGCGTCCTCTCCTCGGCAAACCCTGTCCGGACCCAAGTGAAACCGCCTTGACGCCGTCAGGGTCGATTGCTATCGACTTATTTATTAGTAAGTAAATGACAGTGGCCGCATGGGGTGTCAAGCGCGGTCGGACAGCCAGCATGGAGTGGCCGCAATGAGAGTGATTACCGCAGATGCCGCTGCCGGCCTCGTGACGGATGGCGCGACGATTCTCGTTGGCGGCTCGGGCAATGGTCACTCGGTGCCGGACGCGTTGCTGGCAGCAATAGGACGACGCTATCGTGCGGACGGCGCTCCGAGGGGCATCACGTCAATGCATCCCGTGGGCCTTGGAGATCGCGCCGGCCGAGGCGCAGGACACATCGCGATCGAAGGACTTCTCAAGCGCGTTGTCTGCGGCACACTCGTCGATGCGCCGGAACTTTCCCGGCTGGCGCGCGAGGAGAAGATCGAGGCCTACACGCTCCCGCAGGGCGCGCTTTCTCAACTCACGCGTGAGATGGCAGCCGGACGCCCGGGCCTCATCACGACCGTCGGGCTCCACACCTTCGTCGATCCGCGCCAGCTTGGCGGGCGCCAGAGCAAACGTTCGACAGAAGACCTGGTCGAGCTCATCGAAATCGACGGCACAACCTTCATCCGCTACCTGCCGCAGAAGCTGAACTTTGCCCTCCTTCGCGGCACGACGGCCGACGAGGACGGCAACATCTCGATGGAAGACGAGGCCGTCTTTGGCGAGATGCTTTCCATGGCTCAGGCCGTTCGCCGGCAGGGCGGGACGGTGATCGTTCAGGTGAAAAGGCTGGCACAGAGGGCCACGCTTAACCCCAAAACGGTCAAGGTGCCTGGCATGCTTGTCGACTACGTCGTCGTCGATCCGCAGCAGGGCCAGACGTTCGCGACAGATTTCGATCCTGCCTATGCCGGTTACATCCGCGTGCCGGCAACTGCCATTGGGCAAAGCGAACTTGATGTCCGCAAGCTGGTGGCCCGGCGTGCGGCCCACGAACTTCGTCCCGGTGCCGTGTGCAATCTCGGCTCCGGCATCTCAACCGGGATCGGCCAGATCGCGAGCGAGGAAGGTATCGTTGAGCGCATCGTGCTTACCAACGAGCAGGGCATTGTGGGCGGCATTCCGGCTGCCGGACTCGACGCTGGCGCGGGTCGCAATTACTGGGCGATGATCGACCAGCCCTATCAGTTCGACTTTTACGATGGGGGCGGGCTTGACCTCGCGTTCCTATCGTTCGGCGAAGTCGATCTTGACGGCAACGTCAACATTTCCGTGCTCGGCGACAAGATCATTGGCATTGGCGGCTTCGTGAACATCAGCCAGGCGGCCAAGAAGGTCGTCTTCTCCGGCACCTTTACCGCTGGCGGGCTTGAGGTAGGCATCTCGCCATCCGGCCTTGCCATCCGTACCGAGGGCAAGCACCGCAAGTTCGTCGAGAGAGTGGCCCAGATATCCTTCTCGGGCAGCTACGCCGTCGAGCGGTCGCAGACGGTCATCTACGTCACAGAACGCGCCGTTTTCGACATGTCGGGTGGGCGGCCGACACTCATCGAGATCGCGCCGGGCATTGATCTGCAGCGCGATGTCCTAGCTCACATGGATTTTGAGCCGGTTGTCAGCAACGATCTCAGGACGATGGACGAAAGCCTCTTCAGACCGGAGCCGATGGGCCTGCGCCATCGCCACTTCGAATAGTTATCTTCCAGCGCAGCATCGCCGCACGCCATCGAGTGGATTGGGTGGGCCGCCGGCCGGCAGCGGAAATGTCAGGTATCCACCCAACGGATCTCAAAAGCTGACCATCCGCTACTGGCCAGACTGCGCCGTAGCCCGTTTCTTTAGAAGCTACTCCGAAGGCGTCCCAACTCGGTCGAGGTGTTTGGCATCGCGACCAAACCTATCTCGCCAGAGGCTCGAACTCTCGCTACCTCCTCAGGATCGGGTATCGGCAGTGGGTTGCCATGCGTCCCCTTGGATGAGCGCGCGTAGTGCATGAACGCGGTATCGCCCTTCCGTTTGGCCGACGAAGTGCCAATGGCTTTTCGCCTTGCGCCACGCTGGCTTTCACAGATGAGGTATGCGTGTGCTGAATCCGACACCGCGGGCCTCATGAGGGGCAGGAAGACCTCTCGCTCATTCAAAAGGACCCAGCACGCAGCGGCCTTGTATTGACGCCGCGTGCTGCGGGACCAGTTGGCCGGTTTGCAACGATCCATTCAGCGAGCCGCCACGGCCCGACGGCAAACGAGGAACGCTATCTTCTTCGGCAATCCGCTGCATGTGCTGTTGAATTCGCTGCGAGTACGCCTCGGCGGCAGACTGAGGTAAAGTTCTGTTATCCATCACTTTTTCGAGTATCTTGGGGCCTCATTTTCCCAATGCCCAGTGTCATCCTGAGCGGTGCGCCAATGGTCCAGTCAGTTCCCTCAGCGCTTGTTTCCATTGCCTGTGAGAGCCATTGGCGGCCTCTTTAACCTACGGCGGTCAGCTCTAGCTGGCCTGGTATGTTGCGAACTTTGCTTCACATGGTTCCGGCCTGCAAGCGTAAGCTGCCTCGCATCTCCTGCCTGTGCAAATCCCCCCTCATCGCTTAGCGCCCACCGCCTCGGGTGCTAAACAGCAGCCCGGAAGGGATGCCTATGAAGGTCGATATCGACATGGGCACTGCCAAGGGCGGTGCGGCGGCGGGGCTTGATCTGGAGGAGCTGCTGGCGACGCGCCTGCTCGTGCAGGGCAATTCCGGTTCCGGAAAATCGCATCTGTTGCGCAGGCTGCTCGAGCAGAGCGCTCCGTGGGTGCAGCAGTGCATCATCGATCCGGAGGGCGACTTCGTGACGCTGGCCGACAAGTTCGGCCACCAGGTGATCGATGCGGCGCGCTCCGAGATCGAGCTGACGCGGATCGCAGGTCGTGTGCGGCAGCATCGGGTCTCGGTCGTGCTCAATCTCGAAGGGCTCGATGTCGAGCAGCAGATGCGGGCGGCTGCGGCTTTTCTCGGCGGCATGTTCGATGCCGACCGCGACCACTGGTATCCGGTGCTCGTCGTCGTCGACGAGGCGCAGCTCTTCGCACCGGCGGTTGCCGGCGAGGTCTCCGACGAGGCGCGCAAGCTCTCGCTTGGCGCCATGACGAACCTGATGTGCCGCGGCCGAAAGCGGGGGCTCGCCGGCGTAATCGCCACGCAGCGGCTGGCGAAGCTTGCCAAGAACGTGGCAGCAGAAGCCTCGAACTTCCTGATGGGGCGCACCTTCCTCGACATTGACATGGCGCGCGCGGCCGACCTACTCGGCATGGACCGGCGGCAGGCGGAGATGTTCCGCGAGCTCGCACGCGGCAATTTCGTCGCGCTCGGTCCCGCTTTGTCGCGGCGGCCCCTGCCGATCACCATCGGCACGGTTGAGACTTCGGCACGCTCGACCAGCCCGAAACTGATGCCGCTGCCTGATGCCAGCGAGGATTTGCGCGAGCTGATCTTCACGCCTTCCCCCGACGAGGCGCCGGCGATCGTGCGCCGTCCGCCGCCGCCGAAGCCGATCCCCACGGCCGACCTACTCGCGCAGCTGTCGCGGCCGAGGCCCGCGCCGGAGCAGCCGGCCGAGCCTGTCTTCCCGATTTTCGACGAGGCCGAGCGCGAGGCGGGCATCGAAGGCGTGCTGCGCGAGATCCTCGACGACCCGGATGCGGCCTTTCGATCCGACGCCGTGCTCTACCAGGATTTCCTCGTGCGCAGCCGCATCCGGCGCATCCCGGGCGAGCCGCTGCCGCTCAGCGGTTTTCGACGCAGGCTCGCCGTGGCGCGCGCCGGCGTCGACAAGAGCGCCGGTGGAGAGGCGTGGCAGAGCGCGCTCACCATGTCGGAAAGCCTGCCGGAAGATTTGCAAGGCGTGTTCCTGATGGTCGCCAAGAGCGCGATTGCGCGCGCGCCCTGCCCGTCCGACGCCACGCTGGCGCGTGCCTATGGCAGTCATTCGCCCCGCCGGGCGCGGCGGCTGCTCGCCTATTTCGAGGAGCGCGGGCTGCTCGTGGTGCGCACGGACTTCCACGGCCGCCGCGTCATCGCCTTTCCCGATCTCGATTGCGAGACGGAGCCCGGCCACCCCGATGCGCCGGACGAGGCGCAGCGCGAGGCTGCGGAATAGTCGGCTCGTGCCCGATCGATTGAGGCGCGTCTCCGCTGTATCATGGCAGGACATGCGGGAGCTGCGGTGAATGCCGGCGAAGAGTGAAAACGACCAGCCAAGTGACACCGCGCCCCTGTCGCTGCGGCTCAACCTCGCGCGCAACGGCCGGCTCGGGCCCGGCAAGGTCACGCTTCTGGAAAACATTGCCAGCCATGGCTCGATCTCGGCCGCCGCGCGGCGGATGAACATGTCCTACAAGCGCGCCTGGGATCTGGTGGAGGAGCTGAACACGCTCTTCGGCAAGCCGCTGGTCGCGGCCAAGACCGGTGGGAAGCAGGGCGGCGGGGCGCAGCTGACCGAGACGGGGCTCGCCGTGATCGGCCGTTTCCGCGCCGTCGAGCGCGCCGCAGAAGAAGCTGCCGCAATCCACATCGAGGCACTGAACGCCGAGATCGAGATCGACTGAGGTCGCTCGCCGGCTTGCATCGATCGCAATCGTCCGATACGTTTTTCGATATATTCGATTGAATATATCGGGGGAGCAGGCATGCGTTGGTTCTTTCTCGGCTTTTTCGCGGCCGGCCTGCTTGCGTCCGCAGCGCATGCGGAGACGGTAAACGTTGCCGTCGCCGCCAATTTCACCGACGCGGCGAACGAGATTGCGACCGCTTTCGCAGTAGCGACGGACCACGAAGCGGTGTTGTCGTTCGGAGCGAGCGGTCAGCTCTACACGCAGATCACGCAAGGCGCGCCGTTCGAGGTTTTCCTGTCGGCCGACGACATCCGTCCGGCGCAGGCCGTGAGCGAAGGCTATGGCGTCGAGGGCAGCGTGTTCACCTATGCGATCGGGCAGCTCGTGCTTTATTCGAGCGAGCCGGGCAAGGTGACAGGGCCGGCCACGCTCGTCGCAGGCGACTTCCAGCAGATCGCCATCGCCAATCCCGAGACGGCGCCTTACGGCAAGGCGGCAGTCGAGACGATGCAGGCGCTCGGCGTCTATGGAGCGCTGCAGTCGAAAATCGTGCAGGGCCAGAACATCGGCCAGGCCTATCAGTTCGTCGAGACTGGTAATGCCGAGCTCGGCTTCGTGGCGCTCGGCCAGGTCTCGCGGACCGACACCGGATCGCGCTGGGTCGTGCCGCAGGAAAACTATACGCCGCTGCGCCAAGACGCGGTGCTGCTGAAGACCGGCGAGACCAATCCCGCCGCTGCGGCGTTTTTGGACTTCCTGAAGGGCGACGAAGCCACCGCGATCATCGAGAAGTATGGCTACGCGCTCGCCGAGTGATCGGCTAGCATGATGAGGATGCCCGGCCTGACGGCGAGGCTCAATCGTTTCGGGGGGTGAGACGCTGTCTGCCGAACTTTGGTCGCCGATCCGCCTGACGATCGAGCTTGCCGCCATCACCACCGTGATCCTCGCGCTCGTCGGGCTGCCGATCGCCTGGTGGCTCGCCTGGACGCAGTCGCGCTGGAAGGAGGTCGTGGCGACGATCGTCGCGATGCCGCTCGTCCTGCCGCCGACGGTGCTCGGCTTTTACATCCTTGTCGCGCTGGGGCCGCAGGGGCTGGGCGGCTGGCTGGGACCCTGGGTCGGCCTGCGCACCTTCGCCTTTTCCTTCGAGGCGCTGGTGGTTGGGTCGGTCATCTCGTCGCTCCCCTTCATGGTGCAGCCGATCCGCAACGCATTCGAAGCGATGGGGCGTCGGCCGCTGGAGGTTGCGGCGACGCTGCGCGCTTCGCCCTTCGACCGCTTCGTCTCGGTGGCGCTACCGCTGGCCATTCCGGGTCTCCTCACCGGGGCCGTTCTCTGCTTTGCGCACACGGTCGGGGAGTTCGGTGTGATCCTGATGATCGGCGGCAACATTCCGGGCGAGACCAAGGTTCTGTCCATCGCGATCTACGACTTCGTCGAGACGCTTCGCTGGCGCGAGGCGCATTTCCTGTCGGCCGGGATGATGGCGTTTTCCTTCGTCGTCATCCTCGTCGTCTCGCTGCTCGCGCGTCGTTCCGGGCGCCGGGCGTTCTGATGGAAGAGCAGATCGCGATCCGGCTGGCGGGCACGCTCGGGACGTTCCGGCTCGACGTCGATTTCGCGGTGCCGATGCGCGGCATCACGGCGCTGTTCGGCCCATCGGGCTGCGGCAAGACGTCGATCCTGCGCTCTGTCGCCGGGCTGAACCATGTTCCCGGCGACATCCGCATCGGCTCCGAGACGTGGCAGGATGCGACGCGTTTCGTTCCGACCCACAAGCGACCGCTTGGCTATGTCTTCCAGGAGGCGAGCCTGTTTCCGCATCTGACAGTGCGCCAGAACCTCGTCTACGGCCAGAAGCGGTCGAGCGGGTCCGATGGGCACATCCGCTTCGACGAGGTCGTCGCGCTGCTCGGCATCGGGCACCTGATCGACCGCGCGCCACAGAACCTTTCAGGCGGCGAGCGCCAGCGCGTCTCGATCGGCCGGGCGCTCCTCTCGCAGCCGAAGCTTCTATTGATGGACGAGCCGCTGTCCGCGCTCGATCGCATGGCGAAGGACGACATCCTCCCCTATTTCGAGGCGCTTCACGCCAATCTGCGCATCCCGATCCTGCTGGTGACGCACGACATGTCCGAGGTCGAGCGGCTGGCGGATCATCTCGTCTTGATGCGGGAGGGCCGCGTCGTGGCGAGCGGGCCGCTCGACGAGGTGCTAGGCGCGGCGGATTCGCCGCTTGCCGCACGACGCGACTTTGCCGCGGTGCTCGCCGGAACGGTGCTGCGCATAGAGCCCGATGGCGTTGCCGTCATCGGCATTGCGGGACGCGAGTTCCTGGTGCTGGCCGACCGGCTCTCGGTCGGCGATACGGTGCGCGTTCGCATTGCGGCTGCCGACGTCTCGATCGCGCGCTCGCGCCACGAGGGGTCGAGCATCCTCAACGCCCTGCCGGCGCGCGTCACGGGCATAGACGCACTGAACGAGCATGAGGCGAGCGTTCGGCTCGACATCGGGCTCGGCCCGGCGCCCATCCGCGCGCGCATCACGCGGCGATCGCTCGGGATGCTCAGGCTTACCGAGGGCGACGAGGTGGTCGCGCAGATCAAGAGCGTTGCGCTGACGGCTAACCGCTAGAGCCTAGCCAGATCGAGCGTGAAGACCTCGCCCTCGAAGCAATCGGCGCCGCGGCCGATCGCGCCGATGGCTTCCACCATGCGCCCTTCCCGTCCTAGCAGGGCATCCGCATGGGCGACGAGCAGCGGGTTCGGCGTGGCGCTGGGCGAAAGGCTTCGCAGCCGCGCGGCCAGAGCCGCCTCGGCGCGGTCCGGGCGATGGGCACAAGCAACTGCGTAAGCGGATGCTGTCGAACGGCTGACGCCGGCATAGCAATGAACGAGCAGCGTCCGGCCGGTAGGGATCGAGGCTGCGAAATTCAGGATTTGCCGCATGTGCTCGCGTGTCGGCGCGACGAGCCCTTCGCGCTCTTCGGCGATATCGTTGAAGGTGAGATGCAGGCAGGCATACGGCCTGATCGCTTCCGGTCTCTCGAATTCCGTCGAAGGCGAGACCAGCGCGATCATATGTGTCGCATTGCTTGTCGCGAGCGTTGCCACAAGCTGCGACTTCGGCGCGACGACGATCCTCACCGGCCCGCATCCTTCACCACCATCGGGATGCCGGCGACGACGAGTTCGACGCGATCGGCGACGCTGGCGACCATCTGGTTCAGGCGGCCCTGTTCGTCGCGGAAGCGGCGGGCGAGCGCGTTCTCGGGGACGATGCCAAAGCCGACCTCGTTGGAGACGATGACCCACGGACCGGTCGGCCGGGCGAGGATGTCGACGAGCGACCGGCACTCGGCGGGCACATCGCGATCGGCAAGCATGACGTTGGTCAGCCAGAGCGTCAGGCAGTCGACGAGGACAGGCGTCTCGGGCTTGATCCTACCCAAAACCGCCGCAAGGTCGCGGGGCGCATCCAGCGTCGTCCAGCGTGCATCGCGGCGAGCACGGTGGTGCTCGATGCGATCGCGCATCTCGTCGTCGAAGGCCTCGGCGGTCGCGACATAGGTCCAGGGGCCAGGCACAGCCTCGATCAAGGCTTCTGCGCGCCGGCTCTTGCCGGAGCGGGCGCCGCCGAGAATGAGCGTGAGGCTGGGCTGCATGGGGTAACGTCCATATTCAAACGGCGACCGCGCTGTTCGCCCCGGAGCGGACAGTAGTCGATACGCCGCCGGCAGCAAGGTCCGGCGCGACTTCGTTTGACACCGGGAATCAGCCCCTCGTAGATGATGGTCGAATTCGGATTCGGGCTGAGGGGGCGGCCGATATGAATGACAGGATCGACCTTCGCGGGCTGGCGGACGATGTGCTTCTCTGCCTCGGCTTCTTCACGCGCCTGCCGCTTCCCGCAAGATCAATTGCACGATCCTTTGCCGGCTCATTATGGGCGGCACCGGTAGCCGGCATCGTCATCGGCGTGATCGTCGGGATCGTGTTCGCCTCGACGCTCGGCCTGGGCGTGCCGGCAGGGGTTGCAGCCGGACTGGCGCTGGCAACAGGCGTGCTGACAACCGGCGCGCTGCATGAGGATGGTCTCGCCGACACGAGCGACGGTTTCGGCGGCGGGCGGAACCGGGAGGCGAAGCTTGCCATCATGCGCGACAGCCGCATCGGCACCTATGGCGTGCTCGCGGTCGGGCTTTCGCTTCTGATCCGCTGGGCTGCGCTGGTCGCCATCGCGCCGCTGCCCGCACTCGACCTCATCCTCGTCGTTATCGCCGCGCATACCGCATCGCGGGCGCTGCTGCCGGGCTTCCTCGTTCTCGTCCCGCCGGCGCGGACCGACGGGTTGGCCGCTGGCGTTGGAAGTGTTGCGCACAACACAGGATTCGTTGCGCTGGCGATCGGTGCGGTCGTCCTGCTTGCATCGCCTGCCCCCTTTATCCTCGGCATAGCCCTTCTGGCGGTCATCTTCGTCGGGCTGTCGCGCCTCTGCAATGCGCAGATCGGCGGTCATACGGGAGACGCTCTCGGGGCGCTGCAGCAGTTGGCAGAAGCCGCCATCCTCCTGTCTGCAGCGACTGTCCTGGGAGTGTCGTGATGCCGAGTTCGATGTCAGACCTGCGCGCGCTGTGCCAGGCGCTACCTTCCGGTGACGTCGGCGCAGAAGCCAACGCGACAGAGCGTCAGTCAATGCTTACTAAGCCGCCTGGCAGCCTCGGCAGGCTGGAAACTTTGGCGGTTCACCTCGCGCGCTGGCAAGGGGTCGAGAAGCCGCGGCTGGACGCCGTGCACGTCCTCATCTTTGCCGGCACGCATGGCATGACGGTTCATGGCGTCTCGGCCTTCCCGGCCGAAGTCACCGTCCAGATGGTGGCGAATTTCCAGGCCGGGGGCGCTGCGATCAACCAACTCGCAAAGGTGGCTGGCGCGACGCTCGGTGTCGTCCCCCTGTCGCTCGATCGGCCGACTGCAGATTTCACGGTCGCACCGGCGATGTCAGAGGCCAAGTTTCTCGCGGCGGTTCAGGCCGGCATGGATGCCGTGCCCGAGAACGCCGATCTCATCTGCCTCGGCGAAATGGGCATAGGCAACACGACGGCTGCGGCTGCCGTCTCGGCCGCGCTCTTCGGCGGCACGGGCGACGAGTGGGTCGGGCGCGGGACAGGAGTCGATGATGAGGGGCTCAGGCGCAAGGCGTCCGTGGTCGACAAAGGACTGGAGCGGCACCGCAAGCGTCTCGGCGATCCGCTCGAGGCACTGCGTTGTCTTGGTGGCCGGGAGCTCGCCGCCATGTTCGGCGCGGCACTCGCTGCCCGGCTGAAGTCGGTCCCGGTCGTCGTCGATGGCTTCGTCGCCACCGCAGCCGTCGCGCCGCTGGCGAGGCTGACAGACGACGGCCTCGCCCATGCGCTTGCCGGCCATGTCTCGGCGGAAGCCCAGCATGCCAAGCTTCTGGACCGCCTCGGGCTCGAGCCGATCCTTGATCTCGGCATGCGTCTCGGAGAAGGCTCGGGCGCCTGTCTCGCCGTGCAAATTCTGAAAGGTGCGGTCGCCTGCCACAACGGCATGGCGACCTTTGCCGAGGCGGGCGTGTCCGGGGGCTAAGGTCAGCCCTTGGTGCCGCGCGCCGGGTAGCCGTTCTGCGTCGCGAACGCGATCTTCTGCGGCAGTTCCGAAATGTCGGGGCGCGCGAACGGCATGTTCGAGATATTGATCATGTAAAACGCGCCAGCCTTGTCGATCAGGAACAGGCCAGGCTCGGAGAAGGTCGCCGTCTCGGCATCCTTGATCGACTGCGAGATGTAGAGGCCGTAGGCGCGCGCGGATTCTTCCGTCAGGCCGAAGGCCACTGTCAGGTCCTTGAGGCCCCAGTCCGCAACGGCCTTTTCCGCCCGATCCTGCGGATCCATCGAGATCGCCACGACCTTGGTGCCGACCTTTTCGAACTCGGCGACCGCCGCATCGACCTGGCCGAGAAAGCCTTTGCAGACCGGGCAGTGCAAGCCGCGGTAGAAGACGAGCATGGTGAAGGTGTCCGGCGTCTGGTCGGCGAGGACGAAGCGGTCGCCGCCGACGAGCGGCAGGTCGAGTGCGGGCGCCTGTGCGCCGGGCATTGGATGTGTCATCTGGTCGTTCCTTCCGTTGGGCCCTGAGGCGTCGCCAGCAGCTCCATGCCGCCTTTGCCTCTTGTAATTTATCGAACGATAGATAACGGTATCGGCCTGCATGGGCAACGGCTCCCAGTCAAGGAAGAGCCGGCACTAGAGGAGGAGGAGCGCCATGAAGGCGGCTGCATTCGGGTATGCGCGCGCGACCAGCGCGGAGCATGCGGTAAACCTGTTCCGCGAAGCGGGCGACGGCGCCCAGTATCTGGCGGGCGGGCAAAGCCTTGTTCCGACGCTGAATTTTCGTCTAGGCGCGCCTGGCATGCTGATCGACCTTACGCGGATCGAGGCGCTGAAGGGCGTCAGCGACACCGGCGACACGATCCGCATCGGCGCACTAACGACGCACGCGGCGATTTCGCGCAATGCGCTTGTGCAGCAATGCCTGCCTCTCGTTGCCGAGGCCTACGGCCACGTTGCCCACCCGGCGGTGCGCAATCGCGGCACGCTCGGAGGCTCCATCGCGCTTGGCGATCCGGCATCGGAAATGCCGGCCTGCATGCTGGCGCTCGATGCCACCGTCCATGTGCTCGGCCTCGACGGCCCGCGCGCGATCGCGATCAATGATTTCTATTTCGGGCTCTATGACAACGCGCTCGAGGAAGGCGACCTCGTCGTCGCGATCGAGGTCCCAAAGCCTGCGGCAGGAAGCCGGCACGGGTTCGCCGAGCTCGCGCGGCGACATGGCGACTACGCGATGGCCGGAGTGGCGGTTCAGGCCTCAGGCAGCCAGGCGCGGATCGCGCTCTTCGGCGTCTCCGACAGGGCCGTGCGCGCTGTCGCCGCCGAGGAAGCGTTCGCCCGCGGCGCGGCTGCAAACGAATGCGCGAAGCTCGCCTGCGACGGCATCGACGTCTTCGGCGACCTCAACGCGTCCGAGGCGACCAAGCGACATTTGACCGGCGTGATGCTCAAGCGCGCCCTTGCAGCGATGAACGAGGGAGCCGCCGCATGAGCGACGAGATGATTGCGATCAGCGTCAAGGTGAATGGCGAGAGCGTGCGGGCGTTTGTTGAGCCGAGACAGCACCTCGCCGACTTCCTGCGGCTGAACCTGCAGCTTACCGGCAGCCATGTCGGCTGCGAGCACGGCGTCTGCGGCGCCTGCACGCTGCGCGTCGACGGCCAGATCGTTCGCGGCTGCCTGATGCTCGCCGTGCAGGCGGACGGCATGGAGGTCACGACCATCGAGGGCATCTCGGAAAGCGGCGAGATCGCCGACATCCAGGACGCCTTCCATCGTCACCATGCGCTTCAGTGCGGCTTCTGCACGCCCGGCATGCTGATGACGGCGGCCGAGCTTCTGGCCGAGCCGGGCGTCGTGCCGTCGCGCGATGAAATCCGCCACCACATTTCCGGAAATTACTGCCGCTGCACCGGCTACCAGGCGATCGTCGATGCGATTGCCGATGTCGCCGAGACGCGCGCCAAGGAAGCCGCCCGATGACCGCGCTCAGCAAGTTCGACCGTCCCAACTCCTATATCGGCTCGTCCGTCCCGCGCCCCAACGTGACACGGCTGCTGCAGGGCCGGGGAAAGTATATCGACGACAAGACGGCGCCGCGCATGCTGCATGCCGTCTTCATCCGCTCGCCGCACGCGCATGCCCGCATCGTCTCGATCGACGGCTCGGCGGCGCTTGAACAGGAAGGCGTGGCAGCCGTGCTGACCGGCGAGGACATCGCGAAGGTCGTGACACCTTGGGTCGGCGTGTTAACGCATCTCGCCGGCATGCGCTCGCCGCCCCAGCATTGCGTCGCCGTTGGCGTCGCGCGCTGGCAGGGCGAGCCTGTCGCCATGGTGCTCGCCGCCACCCGCGCGCAGGCGGAGGATGCGGCCGCGCTGGTCGAGGTCGATTACGAGCCACTCGAAGCCGTCTGCGACATGGAAGACGCGCTGGAGCCGACATCGCCGCGCATTCATCCCGAGCTCGACAGCAATCTCTGCTGGGAGCGCAAGCTCGATGTCGGCAATGTTGATGCGGCGTTTGCCGATGCCGCCAATACGGTCGTCGAGCGCACCTTCATCTTCGGGCGCCATACCGGCGTGACGCTCGAGCCGCGCGGGTGTCTCTGCGAATACGATCCGGCCGAAGATCGCCTGACCATGCACTATTCCGGCCAGGCACCGCACATGATCCAGGTCGTGCTTTCCAAGCATCTCGGCGTGCCGGAAGGCCGCGTGCGCGTCATTTCCGACGATGTCGGCGGCTCCTTTGGCATTAAGGTCCACACCTACGGCGACGAGATCGCCGCGGCGGGTGCGGCCAAGCTCCTCAAGCGCCCGGTCAAATTCCTCGCTGACCGGCTGGAGAGCTTCCAGAGCGACATCCATGCGCGCGAACACCGCGTAAAGGTGAAGGCCGCGGTCGATGCCGACGGCAAGCTGCTGGCGCTCGACGTCGACGACATCACCGGCATCGGGCCTTACAGCGTCTATCCGCGCTCGTCGGGCATCGAGGGCAACCAGGTGATCAACCTCACCGGAGCGCCCTACCGCATTCCGTCCTATCGCGGGCGGCTTCGTGTCGTGTTCCAGAACAAGGTCCCGACCTGCCAGTACCGTGCTGTCGGCCATCCGATCGCGATGGCCATCATGGATGGCGTGATGGACGATCTGGCGATCGCGACGGGCCGCGACCCGGCAGAGCTTCGCCGCATCAACCTCGTGCCGGACGACGCCTATCCGACGACGTCCGCGCAGGGCATGAAGTTTGCGGACCTTTCGCATCAGAAGTGCCTGTCGAAGCTCCTCGACCTCATGGACTATGAGGGCCTGAAGGCCGAGCGCAACGCGCTGCGCGAGAAGGGCATCCATCGCGGCATCGGCATCGTCTCCATGGTCGAGGTCACCAATCCGAGCCCGATGTTCTACGGCGTCGGCGGCGCGCCGATCGCGGCGCAGGATGGCGCGACAGCGCGTCTCGACGCGTCGGGCGCGCTCCATGTGTCGAGCTCGATTACCGAGCAGGGACAGGGCACCGATGCGATCCTCGCGCAGATCGCTGCCGACGGTTTTGGCGTCGATATCGAGATGGTGCATGTGAAGACCGGCGATACGGCGGTCGTGCCCTATGGCGGCGGCACCTGGGCCTCGCGCGGCGCGGGCATCGGCGGCGAAGCCATGCTGCAGGCGTCGAAGGCGTTGAAGGGCCAGGTGCTGGAGGTGGCGGCAGCCGTGCTCCAGTCCAAGCCGGAGGCGCTCGACATCAGGCGCGGCATGGTGGTCGACCAGAACGGCCAGGACCGCATCTCGCTCGCCGACCTTGCGAAGATGATCTACTACCGCGGCAACGAGCTCCCCAAGGGCCTGTCGCCGGAACTGATTGCGACGCGGCACTACAAGGTCAGCGACTATCCGTTCGTGTTCACGAACGGCGCCATGGCGTCCTATGTCGAGGTCGATCCCGAGACAGGCATGGTGAAGCTGCTCAAGCACTGGGTCGTCGAGGATGTCGGTACCATCATCAACGAGAAGCTTGTCGACGAGCAGATCCGTGGCGGCGTGGTCCAAGGCATCGGCGGGGCGCTCTACGAGGAGTGCGTCTATTCCGAAGACGGACAGCTGCTCAACGCCACCATGGCCGACTATCTGGTACCGATGGCGTCCGAGATGCCGGACATTACCATCGCCCATGTGACGACGCCGACGTCGACGTCGGAACTCGGCGCCAAGGGTGCCGGCGAAGCAGGAACGGCCGGCGCGCCCGGCGCGATCATGAATGCCGTCAATAATGCGCTGAAGCCTCTGGGAGCAAAGTTGTCGCAGATGCCGATGACGCCGGAGCGCATCTTGCGGGCGCTCGGCACGGTGGACTGAAGCAAGCCTGGCCGCCCGTCCGCGGGCGGCTCCTTGAACAATCTCTGCTCAACAAAAAAGGCCGGGTCGATGACCCGGCCTTTCCATTTGGTAAGCTACGGCTTCCCTTACTCGCCGAGCTGGTACTCGGTCAGCCAGGTGTGGCCCGAAGCGGCGACCGCCTCGAGATAGGCCTGCATGACTTCCGTGCCCGGCAGGCCACGGCCGTCGGCGTCCTTGGCCTGGATGCTCGGGTACTGGGCGAGCGAGGCAGCCCAACCGGCGCGGGCATCCTGCGGCAGCTCGCGGATGTTCGCACCTGCCTCTTCCAGGCCCTTGAGGCCGGCAGCCTGGCGCGCATTCAGTTCCTCGCCGGACTTCTTCTCGTACTCGACGCCGACTTCGCGGATGATCTGCTGGACTTCTTCCGGCAGGCGGGCGAGCGAGGCGTTGTTGATGGTGAGGCCGTTGACCGCCATCGCGCCGAAGCCGATCAGCGTGAAGTTCGGCGCCGGCTCGTAGTAGCGGTAGCCGAGATAGGCCGACGGGAACATGATCCAGCCATTGTAGACGCCGGTCTGCATGCTCATGTAGCCATCCGGCAGAGCCGACTGCACAGGCACCGCGCCGGCATATTCGAGCCAGGGCAGGTTCGGGCCGGCACCGGCGATCTTCACGCCGCGCAGGTCTTCCACCGTGTTCCACTCCATGGTGGTGCCGAGGTGGTAGTTATCCCAGGCCGACAGCCCGAGGAGCGTCTGGTTGTAGTCGGTCTCGAACACTTCCGTCAGATACGGCACCTTGTCGTAGACAGCCCGTGCCGTCTCGATCGCGGTCACGGAATCTTCCGGGCCGAAGGGAGCGTAATAGGGGAAGTTGTGAATGAAGAGCTTGGACGGCTCGAAGCAGAAGCAATAGGCGCCGAGGTCGAGAAGACCCGTCTCGACTGCCTCGAGCGTGTCCGCCGTGCCGGCAATCGCGCCGCCATAGCCCTCGATGAACTCGATCTCGTGATCCGTCTCTTCAGCCACGCGGCGCTTGACCTCAGGCACGAAGAAATCCTGGACCATGTTCACGTAGACGGTCGGGCCAGCCGGATGGCCGGTACCGACGCGCAACGTGAAGGTCTCGGCATTGGCAGCTGTCGCGCCGAGCCAAAGGACGCTGCCGAGAGCCGTTGCCACCATCAAACCCGATTTGAAACCATACTTCATGTGACGCTTTCCTCCCTGAACGGTACGTCGACACTGGAAACTTCAGCCCGTCCGGGTAGGTCCTCCCTTGCCTGGACGGTTGTTTATCACCTGCTAAGCATTGACCGGACGCCGGGCGCTCGTCAATAGTCCCCGTCTCGGAGGAGCAGAGCACCCATCGCCAATTCTTTCAAGGCGATGCGAGGCGTATCACTTTTTCTGATAGCATCAAGCGGTCAAAATAATTTCAGCGTGGAGCCCTGCCCGGTATCCTCGCGCCGCATCATGAGGTGGCCGAACAGGCCGGAGGAGATTTCATGCGCGTCAGGATCGATCGAGGCGGATTCCATCTGGAGGCGGACCAAAGCGGAGCCGGACGCGGCGCGCCGGTGATCCTGCTGTCCAACTCGCTCGGCACCGACCACACGATGTGGCAGCCGCAGCTCGACATGCTCGGATCGAAATACACGGTCCTGCGCTATGACACGCGCGGCCATGGCGCGTCCGACACGCCGCCCGGCCCTTACACGTTCGACGGGCTTGTGGCAGACGCGATCGCGGTGCTCGATCATTTCGGTGTCGAGAAGGCCGACTATATGGGCCTGTCGCTCGGTGGCATGACAGGGCTCGGCGTCGCGCTTACGCATCCAGACCGCATCAGCAAGCTGATCTGCTGCGACGCGCGCTCCGACGCGCCGGAAGGCTTCATCAAGAGCTGGGACGACCGAGTGGCAGCGATCCATGCGAACGGGATCGAAACGCTCTGGGCGCCGACGGCTGAACGCTGGTTCACGCAGGCCTGGCGCGAGAACAACCCGGACGCGCTCGAAAGCGTCCGCCGCATGTTCCTGCGCACCACCGCCGACGGCTATGCCGGCTGCGCGGCCGCGCTGAAGACGCTCGACTACCGCAAGTCGCTCGGCAAGCTTTCGATGCCGGTGCTCTATGTCTGCGGCGACGTCGACACGGGCAGCCCGCCTGACGTAATGCGCCAGATGGCAGCCGAGACGCCAGGCGCCGAATTTGCGCTGGTCGAGAACGCGGCTCACATCGCAAACATCGACAATGTCGCCGGCTTCAACGCCCCCGTGGCGCGCTTCCTGGGGATTGCCTGACATGGTGCTCTCCGATCGTATTCCCTACGTCGCCAGCATCGATCGCCCGAAGCTCAGCCTGCCCAACGGCAAGCGGGTCGCCGTCTGGATCATCGTAAACGTCGAGGAATGGCGGATGGAGCGCGCCATGCCGCGCACTGTGCTGCCGCCCCCCATGGGCAAGCCGCTCCTCCCGGACGTGCCCAACTGGTCCTGGCACGAATACGGCATGCGGTCCGGCTTCTGGCGCCAGCTGAAGGCGGTAACCGATCGCGGCCTGCCCGCAACGCTCGCGCTCAATGGCAATGTCTGCCGCTCCTATCCGCGTATCGCGGATGCGGCACGCGATGCTGGCTGGGAGTTCATGGGCCATGGCTTCGTGCAGCAGCCGATGCACAGCCTGGAAGACCAGCGTGGCGCAATCGCGAGTGCCGTTGACGCCATCTCGTCCTACTGGGGCAAGGCCCCACGCAGCTGGGAGAGCCCCGGCCTCACCGAGACCGACGAGACGCTCGACCTGTTGCGCGAGCACGGCATCGAATATGTCGCCGACTGGGTGATCGACGACCTGCCACAGGAAATCGACACGCCGCACGGCGTGATTACCACGGTGCCCTATACGGTCGAGATCAACGACATCCCGGTCTTCGCGCTGCAGAACCACACATCGGAAGAGTTCTTCATTCGCGGCCGTGACCAGTTCGACCGGCTATTGGCCGAAAGCGCAGAGAATGCGCGTGTCATGGCGATTTCGATCCACCCCTACATCACTGGCGTGCCGCATCGCATCGGAACAGTCGAGAAGCTTCTGGACTACATCGCCGGCCACGAGGGCGCAGTCTTCATGACCGCGTCGGAGATCGGCGACTGGTACCGCGCCGAGATGCGGCGTGTCGCACAGGGAGGTTAGACGTGGACATTCACGAGCCGAGCGTGGCCGAGATGGAAAAGCGCGTCGCGCGCTTCGACAAGCTCAAGCCGTCGAAGCAGGCCTTCGTCGACACCCGCATCCCCAAGTATGAGCGGGACATCTACAACGTCATCGGCCGCGGCGTGACGGAAGATCCGGCGCTGGCGCCTGCGATTTCCGACTCGCGCTATTTCGGCATCACCTATGTCGGTGCCGAGCCCGGCAAGGGTGCAGCGCTCCACGCGCATGAAACCATCGAGGTGTTCGTGCCGCTGATCGGCCGCTGGGCGGCCTATTGGGGCGAGAAGGGCGACAAGGAAATCGAGGTCGGGCCGTTCGACGTCATCTCCTTCCCTCCCGGCGTCTATCGCGGCTTCCGCAACATCGGCGACAGCCATGCGATGCTGATGGCGATCATCGGCTCCAAGCAGACCACTGAAGATGGCGGCCGCGTTGCCTGGGCACCGGAAATTCTCAAGCAGTCCGAGGATACCGGCCTGCGCGTCGGCACTTCGGGCGATCTCGAAGAGGTCGGCAAACGCTGATATCATCCGGCGGCGCATCGCTCGTGCCTGCGCCGCCGCCCCTATCGACCGATGCCACATCTCGTTATTTATCGGTCGCTAATTCCGGTTGTGTCCGTTGGGACATTCGGCTACGCGTAAAGAACGTAGGCCCTGATCCCTTGAGAGTTGGGAGGTTGTCATGGTGAGAGGCTTCGCGGGCCTTGCACGTGTCATACACGTCTTATCCGCGTTCTGGATTCTGTTGATCGCATTTGTCATCGTCGCTGACGTCGTCGGGCGTGCCGTGTTCTCGGCACCGCTGCAGGGGACAACGGAGGTGATCCGCAACTCGGTCGTCGCCATCACCTTCCTGCAGTTGCCTCTCGCCGTCCTGTCCGGCTCGATGCTGCGCACGGAGATCGTCAACGGGCTTCTGGGTCCAACCGGGCGGCGCATCATGCGCACGCTTGCCTATCTGCTCGGCTTCGCCCTGTTCGTGCTGATCGCCTACGCCGACTGGCGGCCCGCGTCGGTCGCCTACCGCATCGGTGAGTACGAGGGCGAAGGTGCGTTGCGCGTGCCCGTCTGGCCCGTGCACTTCATCCTCATCGGCACCGCTATCATGACGGCTGTCGCCTATGTCCTGATGATCTGGCTCGACTGGACCGGCAAGCTCGAGGACGAGGTCGCCTATCCGGGCATCCTCGCTTATGAGCGCGAGGCCGCTTCCGTCATGGCCGACAGCAACAAGGAAATCCGCTGATGGCTGCCACGACCGTCATGTACATGATCGGGCTGCTCGTCATCCTGGTCCTCATGGGCTTCCACATCGCCGTCGCGCTTGCCATGACCAGCGCGCTCGGCATCTATCTGATGCTCGGCTCGTTCGACGTCGCCATCTCGCTTCTCGGAAGCTCCGCCTACGAGGCGATCCGAAGCCAGACCTTCATCGTCATTCCGCTCTTCGTCCTGATGGGCGACTTCGTCTCGAAATCGGGCGCGGCGGGTGATCTCTACGAGGTTTGCAACCGCGCGCTGCGGCGGGTCTCGGGGCGTCTCGCGGTTGCGACCGTCGCCGGCAACGCGATCTTCGCAGCTGTCACCGGCGTTTCGGTCGCCTCGGCTGCCGCCTTCTCGCGCATCGCCTATCCCGAGATGCGCAAGCTCGGCTACCAGCGCGAATACGCGGTCGGCGTGGTTGCCGGCAGCGCCTGCCTCGGCATGCTGATCCCGCCCTCGGTGCTCTTGATCGTCTGGGCGATCCTGACCGAAGCCTCGGTCGGAAGGCTGTTCCTGGCCGGCGTCGTGCCCGGCATCATTCTTGCCGGTTTCTTCGCGGCCTACTGCATCATCTACGCAAAGATGAACCCGGACGTTGCCCCCAATCCGCCGTCGGCGCAGGACATCCGGCCGCTGTCCCGCTCTGAGATCCTCGGCGCGATCGGCATCTTCGCGCTCGTCGTGCTGGTGATCGGCGGTCTGTGGGGCGGCGTCTTCAACCCTACCGAGGCTGCTGGCTTCGGAACAGTCGGCGCGCTCCTGCTCGGCATCGCCAAGGGCATGCGCGGCAGGCAGTTCATGCAGGCGATCTACAGCGCTGCCCGCACGACGGGTCCGATCATGTTGCTCCTGATTGCAGCGACGATGTATTCGCGCCTGCTCGCGATGGGCGGAGCGATCAACTATATCCAGAGCATGTTCTTCGGGCTCGGCGGCATCGTCCTGATCGTGGGACTGATGGTCGTGATCTGGATCATCCTGGGCATGCTGATCGATTCCATCTCGATCATCCTCCTCACCGTCCCGATCTTCGCGCCGATCGCGATGGCGCTCAACATCGACCCGACTGCCTTTGCGATCTTCGGCATCCTGGTCATCGAAGCGGGGCTGCTGACCCCGCCCTTCGGGCTGGTCGTCTATACCGTGAAGGGCGCGGTGCCTGATCCGGGGATCAAGCTGACACACGTGTTCAAAGGAGCGTTCCCCTACTGCCTGATGATCCTGGCCGCGGGTTTCCTGGTGCTGTTCATTCCGCAGCTCGCGACGTGGCTGCCGACCATCGCACTTTAGGGCTCGCCCAAGCGCATTCCTGATAAGGGCGGTCTTCGGGCCGCCCTTTCCGTTTCAGCCGTTGGGGAAGCGGCCAAGTCTGTCGATCTCAGCGCGCATTGCCTCGAGGAACAGAGCCGCCGGCTGCGACAGGGTCCGCCGGGAGGGCTCGATGACGACGAACTCGTTGATCATCGGCGGGTCGACGATCTGGCTAACACGACGCTCGCGACCATCCGCATCACCGAAACACAGGACACCGGGCAGGATCGTCATCCAGCGCCCCTGCGCGACAAGTTGCAGCGTTCCCAGCATGGCGTCCATCTCCAGCAGCCGGCCGATCTGGACATTGTTGGTGGCAAAGTAGGTCTCAAGCCTGCGCCGGCGCGTATTGGCCGAGCTCGGCACGATCAGGTCGATGGGTCCGAGTTCGGCGAGCCTGACCTCGCCGAGATGATCGAGCCCGGCCGCCGGGCTTGACAGGAGCATCTCTCGGTTGCTGCAAAGCGGCGTGACCGTCAGCCCGCGCGTGTCGGCGGAGGCAGGAACGAGCGCGAGGTCGAGCTCGCCCGCGCGCACCATGTCGGATAGCGCGCCGCTATAGCCCTCGATGATCTCGACGCGGACATGGGGATGCTCGCCCACGAATCGCTCCAGCGCCGGCGGCAGGGCGCAGCGCGTGAAGGTCGGCATGACGCCGGCCCGGACCTCGCCGGTGATCTGGCCGATGCTGGCGCGCACCTCGGCTGCGCCCTGCTCCATCGCCCGGACCATCTCGATGGCGCGCCGGTAGAAGAGCTGGCCTGCGGGCGTGGGCTCCGGCCCGCCATGCCGGCGGTCGAAGAGCGGCGTGCCGAGCTGGTCCTCCAGCGCCGAAACGTGCTGCGAGATGCCCGATTGCGTGGCGTTCTCCCGCTGCGCGGCGCGCGTGAAGGATCGCTCCTCATGCACGGCGATAAACGATCGAACCTGCCTGATGTTGAACATGCGCCGCTCCTCGGATCAGCGTTCGTGATCGCGGTTTTAAGATAGTATTATTTTTCTGCAAGATCGCCGCGCCCTACCTTGCTCTCGAACAATCCACGGAGATTTCGAGACATGAAGATCGGCTTCTTCACCATGCCCATTCATCCGGTCGACAAGGACTGGCGCACGAGCCTCGCCGAAGACCGGGAAGCCTTCCTGCTCGCAGACGAGCTCGGCTTCTCCGAAGGCTATGTGGGCGAACACGTGACAGACGCAGCCGAGAACATCACGTCTTCGGCAATGTTCGTGGCTTCGCTTGCGGCTGCGACCAAGCAGATCCGCCTTGGCACGGGCACGGTGAACATGCCCAACAGCCATCCGGCGGCCATCGCCGCGCAGATGGCGATGCTCGACCACATGCTCGACGGCCGGTTCAATTTCGGCATCAGCCCGGGCGGCCTTGCCTCGGATGCCGAGGTGTTCGGCAATCTCGACAATGACCGCAACGCCATGTTCCTCGAATCGATCAACATGGTGCTGGAGATCTGGAAGCGCGAAGCCCCCTACAGTCTCGAAGGCAAGTACTGGAAGGTCTCGACCGAGCGCACGCAGCTGACCGACATCGGCCAGGGCATCATGCCGAAGCCGTTGCAGCAGCCGCATCCGCCAATCGTCGTGACCGCCGTCGCGCCTTTCTCCAAGGGCGTGACGGAAGCGGCCGCGCGCGGCTGGGACCCGATCTCGGCCAACTTCCTGCTGCCGCAGTGGGTCGCCTCGCACTGGCCGAAATACAAGGAAGGCTGCGAGCGCGCAGGCCGCCCTGCCGATCCGGCCAACTGGCGCGTGGCCAAGAGCGTCTTCGTTGCCGACGATATGGACACGGCGCGCCGCTACGCGACCGATCCGGACAGCCCGTACCGCTTCTACTACAGCCAGCTCCTTACCAAGATGCGCAAGCACAACCGGCTGGAGCTCTTCAAGGAGTATCGCGACCAGCCGGACGACGAGGTCACCCTCGACGGCGTCTGCGAAAAGCTGATCATCTGGGGCACGCCGGACAAGGTCGCCGACGACATTCTCGCTTTCCAGGACAAGGTCGGCGAATTCGGCACGTTGCTCTATGCGGGCAAGGACTGGGCAGACCCGGCGCTCGCGCGCCGCTCGATGGTGCTGGCGGCCGAGAAGGTGATGCCGGCCGTCACCGCGGGAACCGCAAAGGCGGCCCGGGTCGCCGCCGAATGAAGCGGACGCCTTTGATCATGGTCGCGCCCAACGGGGCGCGGCACGGCAAGGACGCGCACTCGGCGCTACCGGTCACCGAAGCGGAGCTGGTCGAGACGGCGGTCTCCTGTCTGGCCGCCGGCGCCGGCGCCATCCATATCCATGTCCGCGACGCTGACGGGAAGCACGTGCTTGACGTCCCCGCCTATAACAGCGCCGTCGCCGCAATCCAGAAGGCGACGGACGGGCAGATGCTCGTGCAGGTGACAACGGAAGCGGTCGGCCGATACACGCCCGACGAGATTGCGGACGTCTTCGCGACCGTCCAGGCACCGGCGATCAGCGTCGCCATGCGCGAACTCATTCCGTCCGACGAGTATGAAGCGCACGGCGCCAAGACGCTGGAAGAAGGCCTCAAGCGCGGCTTTGCGATCCAGCATCTGCTCTATACGCCAGCGGAGCTGACCCGCTTCATCGGGCTCGTCGAGCGCGGCATCGTGCCGGACGAGGACCTCGACATCCTCTTCGTGCTCGGCCGCTATGGCGGCGACGACACGCAGCCGCAGGACCTTGCCGACTATCTGGCTGTGCTGCGCGCGAGTTCGCTTGCGAGCAAGGCGGCTTGGACCGTGTGCGCTTTCGGGCCGCCGGAAACCCGCGCGCTTGGCGCTGCCATGGCGATGGGCGGCAAGGCCCGCGTCGGCTTCGAGAACAATTTCCGCCAGCCGGACGGCAGCGTCGCGACCGACAATGCCGCGCGCGTGGCGAGCGTCGCCGGGATCGCCCGCGCACTCGGGCTTGCATCATGATGTCTACTGTCGAACGTGAGAAACTATAATTTTTCCTGATCATTCTTTGCGCTAGTTTCGGGTGAAAGAACCATGGAGCAGACGATGAACCAGACCGTCCGGCAGCCCCTTCCCCCGATCGCCGCGAGCGACTTCCGCAAAACGCTCGGCTGCTTTGCCACCGGCGTTGCCGTTATCACGACGACCACCGAGACCGGCCAGCCGATCGGCGTCACGGTCAATTCGTTCTCGTCGGTTTCGCTCGAGCCGCCGCTGGTCCTGTGGAGCCTGGCGCGCAAGGCGTGGAGCCTGCCGGTGTTTCAGGCGGCACGCGGGTTTGCGGTCAACATCCTCGCCAGCGATCAGGAAGCAGTCTGCCGGGCCTTTTCACGCAATGTCGAGGATCGGTTTGCGGGCGTCGACTGGACGCGCGGCCTCGACGGGCTGCCTTTGATCGACGGCGCGGTCGCCACGCTCCAGTGCCAGCACTGGGCACGCTACGATGGCGGCGACCATGAGATCTTCGTCGGCGAAGTGCTCGATTGCAGCAATGCCGACCGCGATCCGCTCATCTTCCACCGTGGACGGCTCGGGCTTCCGGCAGCAGCATAGGATCAGCGCGATCCTCAGCGACGGGATGCAGCGACGCGTCGCCGAGGACTTCGGTGATGATGCGCTTGGCCTGCGTCACGTACATATCGATGGCGACGTCCATCGAGAAGTCGTGGTTGACCGGATCGGACACCTTGTAGATGTGCTCGCGAATGCCCTGGTAGAAGATCAGTCCGTGCATCATCCAGACGATATCGAACTCCGCCTGGGTGAGCGGGCGGTCATCGTCGCCGAAGCCGAGTTCGACGCGCATCTCGCGGCAGATCGGGCGCAGAAGATGTTCACTCACGCGAGCGATGTAGCGCTTGTTGATGTCGAGCCCCTTGAGGCCTGCAAAGAAGAAGATGCGCATCCAGCGCCGGTTGAAGATCGCGCTCGTGTAGCCGTCGTAGAAGATGCGCAGCCGTTCGCGCAGCGGCCGGTCGCGCTTCTGCAGGCCCCGCGCCCAGCCATCGTCCCATTGGCTCACATAGACGGCGTGGTAGACCTCGTTGATGAGGTCGGCCTTGGTGGAAAAGTAGCGGTAGATCAGCGGCTGGGTAATACCCAGCTGACGCGCCAGTTCGCGCGTCCCGCCTTCGAAGCCTTCTTCGGAAAAATAGTCGATGGCCTTTTCGAGAAGCGTCCTCTTACGCTCCTCGGGAGAAAGACGCTTCGGCCGCTGTTCGATGACCTTCAACTGTTCCACCGCCTCGCGCTGATGTCCCGATCTTCTATCACGATTTCAAAGGCGCCGGGCAATGGCAAGCATGCGCGTTTCGCTTGATCGCACCCGCTCAGTATGGAATATCTTTATCGATCGATAAATACATATTCGGAGGAGACGACATGGCGATGAAGGTTGACCGGGCTGCGATCTACGAGGCTGCGGACAAGCTGTCGAACTGGGGCCGGTGGGGCGATGACGACCAACTCGGCACGCTCAACAATGTGACGCCGCAGGACATCATCGATGCCGCCAAGCTGATCCGCCGCGGCAAGACCTTCGCGCTCGGGCTTGCGCTCGACCAGAAGATCCAGTCCGGCCTGTTCGGCGGCCGCTGGAACCCGATCCACACCATGCTGGCGACCGGTACGGACGCGGCGGCCGGCAACCAGGACATCGGCGCCTATCTGCGCTATGCCGACGACGCCATCAACATGCCCTGCCAGGCCTCGACGCAGTGGGACGCGCTCGCCCACATCTTCCTCGACGACAAGATGTGGAACGGCTACCCGGCGACGCTGGTCGACGCGCGCGGGGCGAAGAAGAACGGCATCGAGAACTACCGCGACAAGTGCGTCGGCCGCGGCGTTCTGCTCGACGTCGCCCGCTTCAAGGGCGTCGACATGCTTCAGCCCGGCTATGCCATCACCAATGAGGACCTCGATGCCTGCGCCAAGGCGCAAGGGGTCGAGATCCGCAAGGGCGACTTCGTCATCGTGCGCACCGGCCACCAGGAAGACTGCCTGAAGAAGGGCGACTGGACGGGCTATGCCGGCGGCGATGCGCCGGGGCTGGCCTTCGAGACCTGCTACTGGATCCGCGAGCACGACATCGCGGCGATCTGCGCCGACACCTGGGGCTGCGAGGTGCGGCCGAACGAGACGACGGAAGCCAACCAGCCCTGGCACTGGGTGGTCATCCCGGCGATCGGCATCGCCATGGGCGAGATCTACTACGTCAAGGAACTGGCCGACGACTGCGCCGAAGACGGCGTCTACGAGTTCTTCTTCTGCGCCCCGCCGCTCAACCTGCCCGGCGGCGCCGGCTCGCCGGCCAATCCCCAGGCGATCAAGTGACCATCCGCCTCTGGGGGCGGGCAAGCTCCGTCAACGTCCAGAAGATCCTCTGGGCGCTCGACGAGGCGGGGCTCGCTTTCGAGCGGATCGACGCGGGCGGCAAATACGGCGTCACCGACAGCGACGCGTTCCGGGCCATGAACCCGGCGCGTCGCGTTCCGGTGCTCGAGGAGGACGGCTTCGTCCTCTGGGAATCGCACGCGATCCTGAGCTATCTCGGGCGGCATCCTGCCGCCCGACAGGAGCTGACACCGCCCCCGCTGCAGACGTCTGCCGTCATTGACCAGTGGATGGAGTTCACCACCTCCACGCTGCAGCCGCCCTTCATCGCCGCCTTCTGGCAGCTGGTGCGCATGCGGCCGGCCGAGCGCAGCGCCGAGGTGCTCGCGAAGGCGAGCGCCGAGCTTGCCGCTGCGCTGCGCATCCTCGATGGTCGGCTTGCAGATAGAGAGTTTCTCGCCGGCGACGCCTTCGGCCTCGCCGATATCGCTGCCGGCAGCCTGATGCACCGGGCGCGCGACTGCGGGCTCGTGCCAGACGATCTCGCCAACGTCCGTCGCTGGGCCGATGCGCTTGTGGCGCGGCCGGCTTATGGCCGGCACGTAGCGGTCTCCTACGACGAGTTGCGCGTCACCTGATCAGGCGGGCACGACGGCCGTCTTTGCCATGATCCATGCGATGTCGGGATGCGAGCGGCCATCACGGTTCTCGCCACCGGCCGGCTTGTCGAAGATCAGCCGGCCAAGCTCCTGCGCCATTTCATGCGCGATGCGCGACTGCGGCACGCGCTCGGCGGAATAGGCCTGGAGGCTTGCGACCACATCGTCACCCCCGCCGAGATGCCGGGCAAGCGCCTCGGCATCGCACGCCGCCTTGGTCACGCCCATTCCGATATGCGGGCGCGCGACGCAGGCCGCATCGCCCGACAGCGCGACGCGCCCCTTGGCGAAGACCGGCGAGCAATGGTCGTAGATCGGGGTGAAGAACGGACGCTCGGAGCGCGCGAGGATTTCCAGGAACGGTTTTGGCAAATGCGCGGCGGCAAAGGCCTGCATCTGGTCCAGCACCTCCTTGCGCACCAGAGGCGGCGGGATCGAGAGGTCGTGGCGCGTGCCGCTCGCATCCGTCAGCATGTCATCGAGCCCGCTGCCGTTGACCGGCGCGTACCAGACGAAATTGTAACGGCGGTGTCCTGGACGCAGATCGTTGCCGGGGCCGGCGATCGGGTACCCGATGATCTGCGTGCCGGCGGGCACGAAAAAGCCGAAATGCTCGAACACGTCGAGTAGAACGTCTTCCGGCAGGTCCTTCTCATGCGCGAGAGCGCGCCAGACGACATAGCCGGCAAAGCGCGGCTGGACTTCGGGCAGCATGGTCGCGCGGACAGCCGAGCGGAACCCGTCCGCACCGACGAGGATGTCTGCTTCGAGCGGCCCCTCCTCCACCGTGTCGACCACGACGCGATCGCCGAGATCGCTATAACCGGTGACGGTCACGCCGAGCCTGTAGGCGCCTTCCGGCATCAGCGCCCGCTGCAGCGAGTGAACGCGATCCCAGGAGGTGACGACCTGCGGGTAGTCGATCGTGCGCACGGCGTTGCCTTCGAGATCGAAGGCGACGCGCTTCTCGACCTTCACGCCGAGATCGTCCAGCGTCGCGCCGGCCTTGACGATGAGCGCATTCAGGAGGTCGTGGGTGACGATGCCCGCCCCGCGGCCCGAAAGCTCGACATTCGTTCGTTCGAGCAGCGTGACGTCCCAGCCGGCGTTGCGCAGCATGTTGGCCGCAAACAGCCCGCCGATAGACCCACCCGAAACGATCGCTTTCCTCGCCACGCTAACCTCCCCCGCTTTGCGCATCGCTATTTATCAGTATATAAATAGCGCGACGAAGACAATTGGCCAGAGGGCCGGAAGTGATGAGGAGGACACGGCATGCTGCAGGCAAAGGACAAGGCGGAGCACTGGACGCCCGAGCTTCGCGAGGAGCTGAAGTCGGCCGGAGGCAACGGCCGCGTCGGCAGCACGCTGGTCGACGAAACGGACAAGTACCGCGTCTGGCTGATCTCGATCGAGCCCGGCGAGCGGCTGCCTTTCCACACCCATGTGCTCGACTATTTCTGGACGGCGACCTCGGTCGGGCGCGCACGCTCGCGCTATCCCGACGGTACCGTCGGCGAGATGGACTATACCGTCGGCATGACGCGGCACATGAGCTTCGCCAAGGGCGAATCGATGACGCACGACCTCGAGAATATCGGTAAGACAACTCTTACGTTCACAACAGTCGAGGACAAGCGCAGCGCCAATGCGCCGCTGGCGCTCTAGGGCTTCGGCAGGCGCGCCGAGCCTCGTACCACGAGCGGCCCGTCAAGCACGACGCGTTGCGGCGGCGCTGTGCGGTTCTCGATGCCGGCCAAGATGATGTCGACGCTGGCGCTGACCATCTGCGCCGTTTCCTGGCGCACAGTCGTGAGACCGTAGCTCGGCCACGCCGCCGGTGGCACATCGTCATAGCCGACGACGGACACGTCTTCGGGGATGCGCAGGCCGAGGGTGTGGCGGAGCACGTCCATCACCGCCAGGGCCATATGGTCGTTTGCGACGAAGACCGCGTCAGGCTTCTTGGCCCCTGAGAAGAGATCGAGCGCCGCCTGCCGGGCGGCCTCGCTTTCGAATTCGCCACAGGCGCGGGCGAAAAGTTCAAGCCCGTGCGCCGCGAGCCCTTCGCGAAAGCCCTGCTCGCGGTCGCGCTGGGTCGAGGCCGATTCCCAGCCCGCGATATAGGCAATGCGCCTGTGACCGCCTGCGACGAGGAAATCGGCGACCTTGCGCCCGCCCGCGACATTGTCGGACGTCACCGCCGACATCGACGGATCGTCCTGGCTGCGGTTGAACAGCAGGACGGGCACGCCTGCCGCCTGTGCCCGGCGGCCGAGGTCGGACGACATGCCGACGGAAGCCGCGATGACGGCGTCGACTTGATAGTCCAGAATTTCATCGACGACCGTCTCGACGTCTTCGTCGACTCGCCCCGTCATGAAGACCAGCACGTGATAGCCGCGTGCCTGCAACTCGCCTGACAGGCGCTGCAGGACGTCGTGGTAGAAGTGGTTTTCCAGATAGCCAATCACCAGCCCGATGATGCGGCTGCGGCCCGTGTTGAGCGACCTCGCGAGCCGGTTCGGGCGATAACCCAGCTTTTCGGCCGCCTCGCGCACCTTGCGCGCGGTTTCCGGCGAGGCGCTGGCGCCCGGCGTGAAGACGCGGCTGACGGCAGCCTGGCTGACGCCGGCGAGCCTCGCGACATCGAGCGACGTGACGCGCTGCGAGGTCATGGGCCGCACGCCGGGAGAGGCGCTGCCGCGCGCCATTCGGGCGCGGCAGGCGGGGATGCGGGTGTTTTCGCCAGGCGTCGCTGCGGCATGGCCGCAACCTATTCGGCCGTCCAGCCGCCGTCTACGAGAAGCGCCGTGCCCGTCACCAGCGCCGAGGCATCGGAGGCGAGGTAGAGGACCGCGCCCATGATGTCCTCGACCGTGCCGGTGCGGCCGAGCTTGATCTTCTCCTCGATCCAGGCGACGCGCTCGGGCCGCTCGAAGGTGCCTTCGGTGAAGGGCGTGCGGATGAAGGTCGGGCAGAGCGTGTTGACGCGGATCTGCGCCTTGCCCCACTCGATCGCCATCGCCTTCGTGAAGCCCTCGACGGCGAACTTGGTTGCGCAGTAGACGGCGCGATCGAGACCGCCAACATGGCCCATCTGCGACGAGACGTTGATGAGCGAACCGGGCTTGCCGGCCGCGATCAGCTTCTTCGCCACCGCGCGGGTGACGAAATAGGCGCCGCGCAGATTGACGCCCACGACGGTGTCGAAATCCTCGACCGTCGTTTCGAGCGCCGGCGAATGGCGCGCGACGCCGGCACTGTTGACCAGGATGTCGAACGGCTCGGCTGCTGCCACGGCCGCCTCGACGGCCGCGACATCGGCAACGTCGAGCTGGAGCGCCTCGGCCTTCCAGCCGCGCGCTGTCATCTCGGCAACGGCCTCGTCGAGCTGCGCCTTGCGGCGTGCGGCGAGCGTGACGGCGGCGCCGGCTTCTGCCAGCGCCGTTGCGGCGCCAAGCCCGATGCCGGACGAGGCGCCGGTGACCAGCGCGCGCTTGCCGTCAAGACGGAAGTTCGGCGTTGCGGGGAGCACGCTCATGCCGCGTCGTCCCTGTGGTTGGCCGCTTCGCCGTAAGGCACGTTGCGGCCGCCATAGCGACGGACGCGGACGTTCGCCTGCTCGGCATGGCCGACGAAGCCTTCCAGCATGCACAGACGCGAGCAGTACTCGCCGATCTCGGCTGCCGCCTGGTCGGTCAGCACCTTCTGGTAGGAGTGCGTCTTCAGGAACTTGCCGACCCAGAGCCCGCCCGTGTAGCGGCCGGCCTTCTTGGTGGGCAGCGTGTGGTTCGTGCCGATCACCTTGTCGCCGTTGGCAACATTGGTGCGCGGGCCGAGGAAGAGCGCGCCGTAGGAGGTCATCTTCTCAAGGAACCAGTCGTCGCGGTCGGTCATCACCTGGACGTGCTCGGACGCGATGTCGTCGGCGACGGCGAGCATCTCGTCATAGGTATCGCAGAGGATGATCTCGCCGTAATCGGCCCAGCTCTTCGATGCCGTGTCGGCGGTCGGCAGGATCTTCAGGATGCGCTCGATCTCGGCCATGGTGCCTTCGGCGAGCTTGCGCGAATTGGTGACGAGGACGGCCGGTGAATTGTAGCCATGCTCGGCCTGGCCGAGCAGGTCGGTCGCGCACATCTCGGCGTCGACGGTCTCGTCGGCGATGACCATCGTCTCGGTCGGGCCGGCAAAGAGGTCGATGCCGACGCGGCCGTAGAGCTGGCGCTTTGCTTCGGCGACGAAGGCGTTGCCGGGGCCGACGAGCATGTGGACGGGCTCGATCGTCTCCGTGCCGATCGCCATCGCGCCGACGGCCTGGATGCCGCCGAGCACGTAGATTTCATGGGCGCCGCCCATATGCATGGCGGCCACGATCGCCGGGTGCGGCTCGCGCTTGACGGGCGGCGCGGAGGCGACGATGCGCGGCACGCCGGCGACGGAAGCCGTCAGCACAGACATGTGCGCCGAAGCGACCATCGGGAACTTGCCGCCCGGCACGTAGCAGCCGACCGACTGGACCGGGATGTTGCGGTGGCCGAGGATCACGCCCGGAAGCGTCTCGACCTCGATGTCGGTCATCGACGCGCGCTGGGCTTCGGCGAAGCGCCGGATCTGCACCTGCGCAAACTTGATGTCCTCCATGTCGCGGGAGGATACCTTGCTCATCGCCGCCTCGATCTCCGAGGCTGTGAGGCGGAAGGCGGCCGGCGAATAGCCGTCGAACTTCTGCGACAGGTCGCGCACGGCGGCGTCGCCGCGGGCCTCGATGTCGGCCAGGATCTGCTCGACGCTCGCGCGGACCTTCGCATCGTCTTCGGCCCGCTCGGCCTGGGGCTTGCCACGCTTGAGATATTCGACCGCCATCTGTCCTCCTTGCGGCCGCCGAGCGGCCTTGCATACGTATACAACGATGCGTCTTGCTACGGTGTGACTGCCCTTTCGTCAAGGGCGTTCGGTGGTGGAGATGATGGGATTAGCCCCCGAGATCAGCCCAGGCGGCCAATCCATCCTGCGTAAGGCGCGAGCTTCATGACGCTGCCGGCAAATTCCGCGCCGCGCAGGCCGTGGCCCTGCAGGGCCTGCACGGTGCGGCCGCCGAGATCGAGGCTCGCCTCGCGGCTGCCGAGGTTGAAGACGCAGAGGATGCGCTCGTCGCCATCGGTGCGCAGGAAGGCGCAGACATCTCCGGCCGCGTCGAGGAATTCGATCTCGCCGCCGACAAGCACCGGGTGCTGCCTGCGGAAGGCGAGCAGCCGGCGGTAATGCGCGAGCATCGAGGCCGGTGCGTTCTCCTGCGCTTCGACAGACTGGTCGAAGTGCGATGGCGGCACCGGCAGCCAGGGGCGAACGTCGGAGAAGCCGGCAGCGGGCCGCGACCCGTCCCACACCATCGGCGTGCGGCACCCGTCGCGGCCGCGAAACTCCGGCCAGAATCGTATGCCATAGGGATCGCGCAGATCCTCAAAGGCGAGGTCGGCTTCGCCGAGGCCCAGTTCCTCGCCCTGGTAGAGGCAGACCGAACCGCGCAGGCAGAGAAGCAGCGCCGTCGAGACTTCCAGAAAGGCGTGAGGATCGGCCTCATCCGCCGTCCAGCGCGACGCATGGCGCTCGGTGTCGTGGTTCGAATAGGCCCAGCAGGACCAGCCGTCCGGCGCCACCTCGCCAAAGCGTTCCAGAACAGTGCGGACCTTGTTGGCGCTGATCTTTTCCGGCGCCAGAAAGTCGAACGCGTAGCACATCTGCACGCCGTCATCGCCGGCCGTATAGGCGGCGACGATCTCCAGCCCGCGCTGCGCGTCGCCCACTTCGCCGACGGCGGCCGCGCCATATTCGTCGAGCAGGCCCCGGAAGCGCTTGAGGAAGGCGAGGTTTTCAGGCCTGCTCTTGTCGTAGAGATGGTCCTGGTAGTTGTACGGGTTCACCGTCGGGGCGATCGAGTTGTTCCGCTGCTCCTCCGGCAGAGGCGGATTGTTCTCCAGCCCCTGCGAGTGGAAGTAGAAATTGATCGTATCGAGGCGGAAGCCGTCGACGCCGCGCTCCAGCCAGAAGCGGGCGGAGCCGAGAAGCGCGTCCTGGACCTCGGTATTGTGGAAGTTGAGGTCCGGCTGCTCGGCCAGGAAATTGTGCAGGAAGTATTGCCGGCGCCGCGCATCCCACTGCCAGGCCGAGCCGCCGAAGATCGAGAGCCAGTTGTTGGGTGGCGAGCCGTCGCCGCGCGAATCCGCCCAGACGTACCAGTCAGCTTTCGGATTGTGGCGGCTAGCCCGGCTCTCGCGAAACCACGGATGCTCCTCGCTGGTGTGCGAGATGACGAGGTCGATCATGACCTTCAGCCCGAGCCGGTGCGCCTCCTCGACCACCGCGTCGAAATCGCCGAGCGTGCCGAACATCGGGTCGACGTCGCAATAGTCCGAGACGTCGTAGCCGTAATCCTTCATCGGCGAGCGGAAGAAGGGCGATATCCAGATCGCGTCGACGCCGAGCGAGGCGACATAGGGAAGGCGGCGGACGATGCCCTGCAGGTCCCCGATGCCGTCGCCGGTCGAATCCTGGAAGGAGCGCGGATAGATCTGGTAGATCACCGCACCACGCCACCAGTCCCGGTCGTGCTCGGGTCCCGCCATGCTCAGTTCCTGTGAAGTGCGCCAGCGGCGCGCGTGGTCGATCAGCGGCAATGCCGCAAGGGGTTCGTCATCCTGACAATAGGAATGCTCATGGCCGATACAATGGCGAAGCGGGCAAAGCGATCCCCGTCAATGGCATTGGGTGAGAAAGGCGACCGGCAAGTAGGTCACGATGCTGGACCCGACAGCCGCAAGCGAAAGTAACCAGGACGTGCTGGCGACAAATTTTCCGATGCGTCCGGCTTCCTGCCAGGCCTTCGTCAGCCAGGCGATCGCGCCAACGAGCATGAGCGACCCGACAAAACCGACGAGCAGCAGCGCCCGCAGTACGCTGAGGCCGCCGACAAATTCGACTTCGTGCAGCCCGTAGGCACACCCGACCGACTGGAGCGCATAGAGGCCGACGAACGCGGCGCTCCAGGCGACGAAGCCGGCGACGAGCCACAGCGTGTGGCGGGCAGGAACGGCCTCGATCATGGCGCCACCTGGACGAGGAAGGGCAGCATCGTGACCACGAGGATCGCTGCGATACCGGTCAGCGCCGTGTAGTCGTGCCAGAGTACGCCGATACGCAGGTCGAGCGTACGGGCAGGCGAAGCGTAGCCGTTGCGGATGCGCATGGCACCGAAGAGCGCGAAGACGACGCCGAGCGCCGAATGGAGTGCCGCATAGGCGAGCGTGACGAAGGAGGTGGCGGCGTAGGCGTGCCGGGTCGGGTCCGGCAGCGCCGTCAGGATCAGCACCATGAGGACGAGGGTCGCAAGCGCATGGAGCGCGGCGACCGCGATCTGCACGAGCATCGACGACCCGCCGCCCTTGACCAGCGCCAGCCCAAAATGCGCGGCACCAGCCGCGGCGAGAAGGGCAAGGCCGGCCACGATCGGAAGCAGGATGCCGGTATCGGCCAGTTCCGCCGGCGGCCAGTCCGGTGCCACGACCACCAGGAACAGCGCACCGAAGACGAGCGAGGCGAAGAGCGTTCCGTTAGCGACGAGCGTGAAGACCATCGCCCACCAGGACGGCGCGCCGGAGGCCTCGTAATGCACCGGAGCGCTTTCGCCACGACCGATCGGCACAAGGCCGACATCACGCTGGAGGCCGGTCGTGCGCGTCCAGGACAGGATCAGCACCAGGACGATGGCGAGCGGCACCAGCGAGAACCAGTAGAGGCCGAAGAGCAGGCTGAGAACGAAGCTGCCAACGGCCAACGCCGACCACAGCGGCAGGAAAGTCGATTGCGGGAGGATGATCACCTGGTCCGGCCTGCCGGTGGTGATGTCGACACCCAGCGTTTCCATCCAGCCATTGCGGGTGAAGCCGAGATATCCCTTGCCGGCCGCAAGTGCCGGACCGATCGCGCGCGGCTCGAGCAGGTCGGCCCGCGTTTCCATGGCCGGCAGCGAGGCAAAGCCGTAAGACGCGGGCGGCGTCGGCTGCGCCCATTCCAGTGTGCCCGCCTGCCACGGATCGCGCCGGAAGCGCTTGCCGAAGCGGAACTGCAGGATCACGTCGATGAGGACGAGCGCAAAGCCCATTGTCAGGATGAAGCCCCCGACGGACGACAGCAGATTGAGCCACGTCCAGCCGACTTCCGCCGGATAGGTATAGACCCGTCGCGGCATGCCCTTCAGCCCCGTTAGGTGCATGAGGAAGAAGGTCATGTTGAAGCCGATGAAGATCAGCCAGAAGGCGGGGACCGACAGGCGGTGCATGGTCAGGCGCCCGTTGACGTGCGGCAGCCAGTAGTAGGTTGCCGCCAACATCGGGAAAACGAAGCCGCCGACGAGCACGTAGTGCAGATGCGCGACGACGAAATAGCTGTCATGCGCCTGCCAGTCGAACGGCACCATGGCCAGCATCACGCCGGTGAGCCCGCCGATGATGAAGACGAAAAAGAAACCGTAGATGTAGAGCATCGGAACATCGAAGCGTGGCCGGCCATGGGCAAGCGTGGCAAGCCAGGCGAAGAATTGCACGGCGGTCGGGATCGCAACCAGCGCGCTCGCGGCCGAGAAGAAGGCGAGCGCCAAATGCGGGATGCCCACCGTGAACATGTGGTGGACCCAGAGGCCGAACGACAGGAAACCGACGGCAATCGCCGCGACCACGATCGCGCGATAGCCCATCAGCGGCTGGCGGGCAAAGACCGGTAGGATGGTCGACACTGCTCCGGCCGCGGGCAGGAAGATGATGTAGACCTCCGGATGCCCGAACAACCAGAACAGGTGCTGCCACAAAAGCGGATCGCCGCCCCGCGTCGGATCGAAGAAGGGCATGTCGAAGGCGCGCTCGATCTCGAGCAGGATCGAGCCGAGGATCAGCGGCGGAAAGCCGACGACCATCATCAGGGCCACGACCAGAAGATACCAGGCAAGGATCGGCATGCGGTCGAGCGACATGCCCGGCGCCCTGAGCTTCAGGATCGTTACCGTGATCTCGACGGCGGCCGAGACGGCCGAGATTTCAACGAAGGTGACGCCGAGAAGCCAAACGTCCGAGTTGATGCCGGGCGAATAGGGTTTCGACGAAAGCGGCGTGTACATGAACCAGCCGCTGTCCGGCGCCGCGCCGACAAGAAGTGCTGCGATCAGGATCGACCCGCCGAAGATGTAGCACCAGAAGCCGAAGGCGGTCAGGCGTGGAAAGGCGAGGTCGCGCGCGCCGAGCAGTTTCGGCAGCATGTAGATCGCCATGCCCTCGAACATCGGGATGGCGAAGAGGAACATCATCACCGTGCCGTGCATGGTGAAGATCTGGTTGTAGATGTCGGGACCGAGGAAGGCGCTGTCGGGCGTCGAGAGCTGCGCGCGGATCAGCATCGACAGCACGCCGCCGATGGCAAAGAACACGAAGGAGGCGACGATGAAGCGCTTGCCGAGAACCGTGTGGTTTACGGCGGCCAGCCGCTGCCAGCCTGGACCGGTGCGCCAGATGGCATCGAGCGCCTTATGAAGTGCGATCGCGTTTTTCGGCGTCGCCGGCTCGTTCATTGCGTTCCCCCGCCGCTCAGTGCTTCCGCCAGTGCGGCTTCATATTCTTCCGGCGCGTGCGCCTCGACGCGGAAATCCATGACCGTGTGGCCGGTGCCGCAGAACTCCGCGCAGAGCCCGCGATAGACGCCAGGCCGGTCGGCCTGGATGCGGATGACGTTCTGGTGGCCGGGGATCGCGTCGATCTTGCCGGCAAGCCGCGGCACCCAGAACGAATGGATGACGTCCTGGCTCGTTAAAAGCACGTCGACGGGCTGGCCGGCCGGGATGTGGAGAACGTCCGTCTCGCCCTCACCACCTTGAGGGTAGGAGAACCCCCAGGCCCACATGCGCCCTTCGGCCGCCACCTGCAGCGGCTGGTTTTCGAGCGGCTTGGCGATGATGCGCTCACCGAGCACGAGGGCTGCGACAAGAAGTGCGCCGACGAGCACGCCCGGAAAGACAAGCCCGCCCTGCACGATCCAGGTCCGCGCCTTGAGCTGTGGCAGCGCACCGGTGCGCCAGATCGCCAGCGAGAAGAGCGCCATGACGATGATGAAGATCGCGACAGAGCCCCAGAACATGATCCACCAGAGCGTCGCGATGGCTGCTGCGGAGGGGCCGGCCGGATCGAGCGTCGAGAGCGGGCCGCTGCAGCCGGCGAGCATGACGAGACCTGCCAGCGCCGTGGCGCGCTCGACAGGAACCCGATAGTGCCTAGAATTGTTCAGAGGCGAGACAGGCGGGAGCATGCGATGAACGAAGTGGCCAACACCGACAGCCCGGTGATCGAGAAAGTCGCCAAGCACGATATCGGCTCGGCAGTCGCCGTCGCAGGCCACCCGATCCACGCCATGAGCGTGCATTTCCCTGTCGCTCTGGTCATCGCGACGCTCGGCAGCGACGTGTTCTACTGGTTCTCGGGCGACCCGTTTTTCCTGCGCGCAGGCACCTGGGCCGCCGGCTTCGCCTTCGCCACGGGCGTAGCCGCAGGCATTGTCGGCACGCTCGAACTGCTGCTCGTGCGCGGCATCCGAAGCCGCGTGGCGAGCTGGACCCATGCGATCGCCGCCATGACGCTCATCTCGATCGCCGGCATGAATTGGGGCGTGCGACTGGTCGATACCGACCTCGTACTTCCCTACGGCCTCGGCCTGTCGGTACTGGCGAGCATCTTCACGGGCCTTGCCGGCTGGCACGGGGGCAAGCTGGTGTTCGATCACGGCGTCGGCCTCATCATCTCGCCCAAGGGTTGATGCCGGAGAGCGCTTCGCCGAGCGCGCCGGGCGTGAAGAAGAGGTCGGGCAGGAACGCGACATGGATGTCGGGCTTTGCCAGCACGACAACGAGAATTGCCACCGTGACGAGGCTCGTAACGATCGTGACGCCGACGAACCGCCAGGCCGGGTAGACCTCACCGTCCTCGAAAAGCCGGATTATGACGAGGCCGGTGAGGACGTGGATCACCACCAGCGCGCCGACGAAGGCGAGCTTGACCATGAACCAGGGCGTGAAGACCGCAGCCGCGAAGATCAGCGCCGTGCCGGTGCCGACCGCGATGAAGGCTGCCGGCGAAATCAACGAAATGTAGGCGAAGCGGACGAAGCCCTGCAGCCGATAGAGATGGTCGTCCGATTTTGCATGGGCGCGCTGCGCGTACAGGCCCGGCAAGCTGATCAAGCCTGCGCACCAGATGGCGATCGCCGCGATGTGGATGAACTTCAGCGTCGCGATCATGCCGCCTCGTTGCGTGACGAGGCCGGCATGAGGCGAAGCGCTATCATGAGCGCGGCGACGAGGTAGGGTGCGGCAGCCGGCACCCAGAGCAGGACGCCCGCCAGCTGCTGGTCGGTCAGAGGCGTCAGTCCGAAAGGCAGCGTGGTCGTCAGATGCGCTTCGAAAAGCGGCTCGCGGGCGAAGGTGAAGAGCGCGCCGAGCATGCCCATCTGGATGATCGAGCCGAGCAGGGCTGCCAGCGCGCGGCCGGGGTGCAGCGACGGCGAAAGCATAACCTGCCAGAGCGCGAAGGCCGAGGCGAACAGGCTCGCCTCCATAAGCCAGTAGGCGGCGTCGGAGGACAGTGCGAAGGCGTAGGGCGCCGGCGCATGCCAGACCCACATCAGCACGGTGTGCGCGAGGAAGAGTACGGACAGCGGTACGCGTCGCACGAAGCGACCAGCCGGGAATGCCATTGCCAGAAGCGGAGCCGCGACGGCGACGAGAAGCACGTGATGGGCGATGCGGGCGGAATAGAGCGCGGTCGTCAGCGCGCAGAGCGGCGACACGAAGGCGACGATGAGCGCGACCCAACCGAGCGCTGCCCAGGGTGATTTCATGCCGTCGCGAAGACCGGTGGAAGACAGCAAAACGCAGGCCGTGACGACCAACCCGCCTGCAATCAGCAGCCACGGGTCCAGGTTCCAGCTTTGCCACAGCAGCGCCGGATCGGGAGCGGGTCCGCAATAGGGATCGTACTGCATCAGGCTGCCCCCGTGTGCCCTGGCGTTGTGAACGCTGGCGCAGCCAGTCTTCTGACCATCGGGTAGACCCGACGCCGGCGGCTTGCCCCATGTCCGTCGCTATCGCGAACGCCCAGCGCCACCCAAAGTTCCATCAAACGCCCAGAAAACGATCCTGTATGTCGGCGCCAAGCTCGGCGGGCAGTCCAGTCCAGACGGTGCGCCCCTTCTCGAGGATGGCGCAGCGATCGGCAACCGGCAGGAGTTCGGCGAGCGTCTTGTCGACGACGAGAATCGATTGCCCCTGCCCCTTCAGCTCGCGGATCGCGCGCCAGATGTCCTGGCGGATGACCGGCGCCAGCCCCTCGGTCGCCTCGTCGAGGATGAGAAGGCGCGGATTGGTCATCAGCGCGCGTCCAATCGCAAGCATCTGCTGCTCGCCACCCGACAGCGTCCGCGCGGACTGGTTGCGACGCTCGGTCAGGCGCGGAAAAAGCGTGCCGACAGTGGCGAGCGTCCAACGGCCGGGACGGGCGGCGGCCAGAAGGTTCTCGGCAACGGTCAGGTTCGGAAAGCAGCGACGGCCCTCCGGCACCAGCCCGATGCCCCGGCGCGCTATGCGGTGCGGCTGCTTGCCGGCAATCGCCTCGCCGGCAAAGCGAACCGTGCCGCCGGCCGGCGGAGTCAGGCCGAGGATCGCGCGGATCGTCGTCGTCTTGCCCATCCCGTTGCGCCCCATCAACGCCACGACCTCGCCCTCGGCAACGGCAAGATCGACGCCGAACAACGCCTGGCTGGGGCCATAGAAGGCGGTCAGCGACTTGACCTCAAGGAGCATGGCGGGCTCCCGAATGCGTCTGGCGGGCGGTGGGACGAGACAGGCTGATTTGGGCGCAGCGATACCCCCACCCTGTATCCCTCCCCACAAGGGGGAGGGGGTCGCCAGCGTTGTGGCTTATCGGGTGCGGGGTCGGCACTTTGAGCATGGGCGTCGAGGACTCCCTCCCCCTTGAGGGGAGGGATATAGGGTGGGGGTATATGAAGGGCGAGGCCAGACGATCGATCATCACCCCTCCCCCAGATAGGCGCGGCGGACCTCGGCATCGGCGCGGATCTCGGCCACCGTCCCGGTCGCGATGATGCGGCCGTAGACCAGCACCGAAATCCGGTCGGCCAGAGCGAAGACGGCGTCCATGTCGTGCTCGATGAGCAGGATCGGCGCCTCGCGGCGAAGCTCGGAGAGGAAGGTGGTCAGCGTGCGCGACCCGTCCGGGCCCATGCCGGCCATGGGCTCGTCGAGCAAGAAGGCCTTCGAGCCGAGCGCCAGCGCGATCGCGATCTCGAGCTGGCGGCGCTCGCCGTGGGAAAGCTCGGCCGCCGGCACGCGGGCGCGCGCCCCGAGACCGACGCGCTCCAGTGCGGCCATTGCAGGATCGACCAGCGAGCGGTCAGACATGACGGGCCGAAGGAAGCGGAAGGAAGAGCCTGCGACGGACTGCACCGCCAGCATGACGTTTCGGAGCGCCGAGAAGTCGAGCGCGAGGGAGGAAATCTGGAAGGTTCGGCCGAGCCCCAGCCTCGCGCGTTCGGCGACGCCAAGGCCGTCGATGCGATGGCCGCGGAACCGAATCATGCCGGCATCCGAGCGCGTGATGCCGGCGATCTGGTTGACGAGCGTGGACTTGCCCGCACCGTTCGGCCCGATCAGCGCGTGGATCTCGCCTGGGCGCAGGTCAAGGCTGACGTCGTCGGTCGCCTTCAGCGCGCCGAAGCTTTTCGACAGGCCGTCGAGGATCAGCACCGGCTCAGCCATGGCGCGCCTTTCCGGCGAGCGCACCGACGATGCCGCCGCGCGCGAAGAGCACGACGCCCAGGAGCACGAGGCCGAGGAAGAACTGCCAGCGCTCGGTGAAGCCGCCGAGGAGATATTCGAACAGCACGAAGACGATGGCGCCGGCGAGCGGGCTTGCAAGCCGCGCGGTGCCGCCGAGGATGATCAGCACGATCAGTTCGCCCGACATGTGCCACGACATCATGGAGGGGCTGACGAAGCGGTTGAGATCGGCGTAGAGCGCGCCGGCAAGGCCTGTGACCATGCCCGAGATGACGAAGGCTGCAAGCCGGATGCGATAGGGCGAGATGCCGAGCGAGGCGGTGCGCAGCTCGTTCTGGCGCGTCGCCTGCAGCGCCGCGCCGAAGCGGGACGCTTGCAGCATGGCAAAAAGCAGCATGCCCGCTGCCAGCAGTGCGAGGCAGATCAGGAAGAAGTTCAGCGGCACAAGCGTGTTCACGCCCGGAAAGCCGTTGCGGACGAGGATCGACAGCCCGTCTTCGCCGCCATAGGCCGGCCAGGAAATCGCGAAGTAGTAGGTCATCTGCGCGAAGGCGAGCGTGATCATGATGAAGTACACGCCCGAGGTGCGGATCGAGATCGCGCCGATCAAAAGCGCCAGCAGGCCGGAGGCGGCGATCGCGACGAGCCAGATCACCGGCATCGACTTGGTGCCCGAAAACGAGACGATGCCGAGTTCGATCGGCATGCCGGAAAAGGCATGGCTCGCCAGAATGCCGGCCGCATAGCCGCCGACGCCGAAGAAAGCCGCATGGCCAAACGACACGAGGCCGCCGAGGCCGAGCGCGATGTTGAGCCCGAGTGCGGCCAGCGCGAGGATCGCCATGCGCGTCGCCAGCGTCACGTAGAAGGGCGCGCCCATCTGCAGTGCTGCGAGCGGGATGGCTGCCAGAAGGACAAGCAGCGCCAGCGAGACGATGGTTTCGCGCGACAGCGACATCACCGCGCCACCGGAAAGAGGCCCTGCGGACGCAGTGCCAGAATGATCGCCATGACGATGTAGATCGCCATGGAGGCGAGTGCCGCGCCGACGGTCGCGGCCTGCGACGGCGGCATGATCAGCCCGAAGGCCTGCGGGATCAGGAAGCGGCCGAGCGTATCGATGAGGCCAACGAGAAGCGCGCCGACGAGAGCGCCGCGGATCGAGCCGATGCCGCCGATGACGATGACGACGAAGGCGAGGATCAGCACCGGCTCGCCCATGCCCACCTGCACCGACTGCAGCGCGCCCACCAGCGCGCCGGCGAGCCCGGCAAGTGCTGCGCCGAGCGCGAAGACGATCGTGTAGAGCGTGCGAATGTCGACCCCGAGCGCGCCGATCATCTCGCGATCGGATTCACCCGCCCGGATGCGCATGCCGAGCCGCGTCTTCGAGATCAGGAGAAACAGCGCGACGGCGACCGCGATGCCGACGCAGATGATGACGAGGCGGTAGAGCTGGTAGCTCGACCCGCCCGGCAGCGGCACCGCGCCCGACAGCACCGGCGGAATCCTGAGGTAGAGCGGAAAGGAGCCGAAGAGCCAGCGCGTGCCTTCCGAAAAGACGAGGATCAGAGCGAAGGTGGCGAGCACCTGGTCGAGATGGTCTCTCGCGTACAGCCTGCGGATGATCGCGATCTCGATGATCGCGCCAGCGGCGGCGGCTGCCGCGAGGCTTGCGGCAAGGCCGAGCCAGAAGGAGCCGGTCGCGGCTGCTACGCCCGCGCAGGCGAACGCGCCCACCATGTAGAGCGAGCCGTGAGCGAGGTTGATAAGGCCCATCACCCCGAAGATCAGCGTCAGCCCGGCCGCCATCAGGAACAGCATGAAGCCGAGCTGGAGGCCGTTCAGGAGCTGTTCGAGGAGGAGTGCGGTTTGCAAAGGGCTTCGGTTGGTGTGTGGTGCGGGATGCAGATGCGGTGCGAACTCAGGACGCCCCCATCACCACGCCTCGCGTGGTCCCCTTCCCCCGTGAACAGGGGAAGATCGGAGCCTTGCTGCCACCTTCGACGCCTTGTCCTCCCCTGCGGAGCGGGGGAGAGGCACCGCCGAAGGCGGTGTAGGGGACGAGGCTAGCGGCCTACTGCAGCGGGCAGTCCTTGGCGTAGACGTCGGAATGGTCGGTGAAGACCGTACCTACGATCGAGTTGGTGAGCACATCGCCTTCCTTCACCACTTCCGTGACGTAAATGTCCTGGATGGGGTGGTTGTTGGTGTTGAAGGTGAACTTGCCGCGCACGCTGTCAAAATCGGCGGCCTTGAGCGCGGCGCGGAAGGCGTCGGCGTCCTTCACGTCGGCGACGGCGGCCGCCGAGGCGAGCAGGTTTGCGGTGTCATAGGCCTGGGCGGCGTAGATCGACGGCAGGCGATTGTACTCGGCCTGGAACGCCTCGACGAAGGCGCGCGAGGCGTCGTTGTCGATGTCCTTGGCCCAGGAGGCGGACGACTTCACACCCAGCGCCGCATCGCCGATCGCCGGCAGGACGTCCTGGCTGAAGGAGAAGCCTGGGCCGATGACGGGGATGTCCACGCCCGACTCCGAGTACTGCTTCATGAAGGAGATGCCCATGCCGCCCGGCAGGAAGATGAAGAGCGAATCGGCGCCCGAGGCGCGGATCTGCGCGATCTCGGCGGCGTAGTCGGTCTGGCCTACCTGCGTGTAGACCTCGCCGGCAAGCTCGCCCTTGTAGAAGCGCTTGAAGCCGGTCAGCGAATCCGTGCCGGCCGGATAGTTCGGCGCCATGATGAAGGTGTTCTCGTAGGTCTCGGTCGCGAACTGGCCCATCGCCTCGTGAAAATTGTCGTTCTGGTAGGCGACGTTGAAATAGTTCTGGTTGCACTGAGCACCGGCAAGCGCCGAAGGGCCGGCGTTGACGGACAGGTAGAACTTGTCCTGCGCCACGGCCGACGGCACCACGGCCATTGCAAGGTTCGACCAGATGATGCCGGTCAGCACGTCGACCTGGTCCGACTGGATCATCTTGTCGGCGATCTGGACGGCGAGTTCCGGCTTCTGGCCGTCATCCTCGATCACGACCTCGATCTCGTCATTGCCGGCAAGCTTCAGCGCCAGCATGAAGCCGTCGCGCGCGTCGATGCCGAGGCCCGCGCCGCCGCCCGACAGCGTCGTGATCATGCCGACCTTGACCGGCTCGGCCTGTACCACGCCTGCCGCAACCAGCGCCACTGCGGCAACGGCCGCACCAAACAGAGACTTCATCGATACCCACTCCCATTGACCCACCGGGGCGCGAGGGTTGTCCCCCTGTCGCCCCTCACAATTGCCGGACGCACCCTGCCCGGTTTTGATGCCGCTTGCCAATCGGCAATTTGCTCAGGTGACCTTCGCGCGGCGGCGAAATTCCGGCCTCTCGTAAAGCCTGCCGTCGATCACCTCCGCAATCGCAACGGCAGCTGCGACAACATCTTCCATCGATACGTAAAGCGGCGCGAAACCGAAGCGCATGATGTCAGGGGCGCGGAAGTCGCCGATCACGCCCTTGGCGATCAGCGCCTGCATGGCCGCGTAGCCCTCAGTGAAGCGGAACGAAACCTGGCTGCCGCGCCGGTGTGGATCGCGCGGTGAAGCAAGTTCGAGGCCGGGGCAGCGGCGCTCGACCTCGGCGATGAAGCGTTCGGTCAGCGCGATCGAGCGGGCTCGTACGGCCTCCATCGTGACGCCGTCCCAGACGTCGAGCGCCGCATCGAGCGCGCCGAGCGCCAGCACCGGCGGCGTGCCGACGCGCATCCGTTCGACACCCGCGCCCGGCCGGTAGTCGGGATCAAAAGCGAACGGCGCTTCATGGCCGAGCCATCCGGACAGCGCCGGACGGACCCGGTCGGCAAGCTCGGGCCGCACATAGATGAAAGCCGGGGCGCCCGGCCCCCCGTTCAGATATTTGTAGGTGCAGCCGACGGCGAAATCCGCGCCCGCGCCGGCGACGTCCACCGGGATGGCTCCGGCCGAATGGGCGAGGTCCCAGATGGTGACGATGCCGGCCGCTTTCGCCTTCTCCGTCAGCGCCTTCATGTCGTGCAGGCGGCCTGTGCGGTAGTCGACCTCGGTCAGCATCATCACGGCGACCGTCTCGTCGATCGCCGCCTCGACCGCCTCGGGCTCCACGATTTTCAGCTCGTGCCCCTGCCCCAGTGAGGCGATCAGACCCTGCGCCATGTAAAGATCGGTCGGGAAGTTGCCGCTGTCGGACAGGATCACGCGGCGGCCGGGGTTCATCTCCAGCGCCGAGGCGAGCGCCTGATAGACCTTGATCGACAGGGTGTCGCCGGTCGCGACCGAGCCTTTCGGCGCGCCGATCAGCCGGCCAATCCGGTCGCCGACGCGCATCGGCAGGTCCATCCAGCCGGCCTCGTTCCAACCGCGGATCAGCATCTCTCCCCATTCGTCGGCGACCATGGCGGAAAGCCTTGCGCCGACTGCTTTCGGCAGCGGCCCGAGCGAATTTCCATCGAGGTAGATGATGCCGCCCGGCAGGTCGAAGAGGGATTGCGTCCGCGAAAAAACGTCTTGCACGAGAACTCACCCGTTTAAAATTTCGGCCAATGGTCATAAGGCGAAAGAGAGAGCCTGCACAGGGCCGGGAGGATGAGCGTGATCACCTATCGCATCGAGAGTTTCGACGACGCCTACACCAATGGCGCGCACATTCCGGACGGCGCGTCCTGGCCTGGCCGCTGGCAGGAAAAGGCCGCGCCCTGGCGCGAGGCGATGGTGGCCAAGGGCCGCGCACGGCTCGGCATCGCCTATGGCGAGATGCCGCGCAACATCTACGACCTCTTCCTGCCGGAAGGCTCGCCGCGCGGCCTCGCAATCTTCGTCCATGGCGGCTACTGGATGCGCTTCGACAATGCGATCTGGTCGCATCTGGCCGATGGGCCGCTCGCGCATGGCTATGCGGTCGCGATGCCGACCTACACGCTGTGCCCGGACATACGGATCTCCGGCATCACTGCCGAGATCGGCCAGGCGATCGAGGCCATCGCAGCTGAAACCGACGGGCCGATTCGGCTTTGCGGACACTCTGCCGGCGGGCACCTCGCCACACGGATGATCTCTGCGACCTCACCGCTTTCGGCCGGCACGCTGTCGCGCATCGTCAACACTGTCTCGATCTCGGGCGTCCACGATCTTCGGCCACTGAGGGCCACGAAGATGAACGAGGCGCTGCGGCTCGACGAGGCGGAGGCGATGGCTGAAAGCCCGGCGCTGCTGCGGCCGAAGGAGGGCGTGCGCATCACCTGTTTCGTCGGCGCCGCAGAGCGGGCCGAGTTCATTCGGCAGAACGATCTTCTGGCGAACATCTGGCTCGGGCTCGGCGCGGAGACGGCGGCCTATGTCGAACCCGACCGCCATCATTTCACGGTCGTCGACGGGCTGGCCAATCCCGACAGCGCGCTCACCCGCACGCTGTTGACAGGCTGAGCGCCAGCGCCGACGCTGCCGTCCAAACGAACCAGAAGAGCTCCCCATGAGACCGGTCTTCGTCCAGCTCCAGTGCCAGCCCGGCCGCACCTATGAGGTTGCGGACGAGATCTACAAGCGCGAGATCGCCTCGGAGCTCTATTCGACCAGCGGCGACTACGACCTTCTGATCAAGGTCTACATCGACGATGCCACGGATGTCGGGAAGTTCATCAACGACCACATTGCCAACGTGCCGGGCATCGTGCGCTCGTTGACGACGCTGACCTTCAAGGCGTTCTGATCAGGCAGTCGCCACGCCCCGACGCGTGCCGGTGCGCCACAGGATCAGGACCATGATCACGATGTTGAGCATGTTCCAGCCGATCCCGTTCAGGAACGCCGCCTCGTAGGATCCCGTCAGGTCGTAGACATAGCCGGACAGCCAGCCGCCGACGGCCATGCCGACGATCGTCGCCATGATGACGAGACCCACGATCGAGCCCGCCTGCCGCGCCGGCAGATATTCGCGCACGATGATCGCGTAGCTCGGCACGATGCCGCCCTGCGACAGGCCGAAGACCAGCGAGACGACGTAGAGCGAGACAAGCCCGTCGAACGGGATGTAGGCGAACAGCGCCAGGCACTGGAGCACCGAGCCGATCAGCAGCGTCTTCACGCCGCCGATGCGATCGGCGAGGAAGCCCGAGACGAGGCGGCTAGCGATGCCTCCGACCAGCATCAGCGACAGCATTTCCGCGCCGCGCGCGACGCCGTAGCCCAGATCGACGCAATAGGCGACGATGTGGACCTGCGGCATCGACATGGCGACACAGCAGCCGAGGCCGGCGACTGCCAGAAGCATCTGTAGTGCGCGCGGCGACAGGTCGATGCTGCGCGGCGGCAGCGGATCGGCTGACTGTGTTCCGAAGGCCGCCATCTGGTGCGGCGGACGGCGACGCAGGAAGTAGGTCAGCGGCGGGATCAGCACGAAGCAGATCGCCGCGATCGCCAGATAGGTGAAGCGCCAGCCCTCGGTTGGCAGCGTGACCTGCATCAGGAGCGGCCAGATCGCGCCGGCAAGGTAGTTGCCGCAGGCGGCGGCTGCGACCGCGACGCCGCGGCGCTTGGAGAACCAGTGCGAAATGTCGGCGATCAGCGGCCCGAAAGTGGCGGCTGCGCCGAATCCGACGACCGCCTGCATAATGGCATAGACGAAGAGCGACGGCGCCATCGCGCCGACGGCATGGCCGATGACGAGGCAGGCGGCCGAAAAAAGCATCGGCGGCACGATGCCGGACCGGTCGATCATCCGCCCGATAAGCACGTTGCCGAGCGCGAAGCCGACCATCGTCATGGTGTAGGGCAGAGACGCGTCGCCGCGCGCCACGCCGAACTCGGCCTGCACGGCCGGCAGCACGACGACGAGCGACCACATGCCAACGGAGCCGACGGTTGCGATCAGGACGGAAAGCGCAAGGCGCGTCCAGGCGTAGCGCCCGTCGATGTCGGAACTGGCAGTGGCCTCCATGATCGCGCCTGCTCCTCCCAGGCACGACCAGCACTGGCGCGATCGTTTGGGCCAGGCAATGAGGCAGCCGGCCACGACGCATGAGCCAAACGCGCAAAGGCCGCCCGGAGGCGGCCTTTGCGATTGATTATGCTGTGTGCGTCAGGCCGAAGGCTGCTTGGTCTTGCGCAGATAGGGGAGGATCGTGTCGTAGGAGCCGAAGCGCTTCGACGCATCCTCGTTGGACACGGCAGCCGTGATGATCACGTCCTCGCCCTGCTTCCAGTTGGCCGGCGTCGCGACCTGATGCTTGGCGGTGAGCTGGATCGAGTCGATCGCGCGCAGGATCTCGTCGAAGTTCCGCCCCGTGGTCATCGGGTAGGTGAGGATCAGCTTGATCTTCTTATCTGGCCCCACGATGTAGACCGAGCGCACGGTTGCGTTGTCGGCCGGCGTACGGCCCTGCGAGCTGTCGCCAGCATCCTCGGGCAGCATGTCGTAGAGCTTGGCGATCTTGAGGTCCTTGTCGCCGATCAGCGGATAGTCGACCGTGTGTCCGGTCGCCACCTTGATGTCTTCCTTCCACTTGGCGTGGTCGGAGACCGGATCGACCGAAATGCCGATGATCTTGACGCCGCGCTTCTCGAACTCCGGCGCGATCCCGGCCATGGTTCCGAGCTCGGTCGTGCAGACCGGCGTGAAATTTTTCGGGTGCGAGAAGAGCACGGCCCAGCCATCGCCGATCCAGTCATGGAAGTGGATCGTGCCCTGCGTTGTCTCGGCCGTGAAATCCGGCGCGGTCTGGTTGATGCGGAGGCTCATGGTGCCTGCTCCCTTGTTTGGCGTGACCTGAATATGAGAAGCCGGCCCGCTTCCTACAAGGATTGCAATTCTAGTCGGAGCCTTCCGGACGTGGCCTGTCGGCGAAGAATTCCTTTAAGCGCGCAATATCGTCCTCCGTCCAGACAGGCTCGGTGAGATCGACCCACGCATCGATGTAATGCTCGGCGGCATAGACGTGGCCGAAGCCTATCGGCGTCGTCGTGGCGAGCGCCATGTCGAGACCGAGCTGGAGCAGCGTGACGACCGGTGTCCAGCGGAGCGACGGCGAGACGTCCGGCGCGCGCGGGCCCTTCATCCAGTCCGGCTCGCGGTAGAGTGCGGCAGGCTCGAAGAAGGTGACCGGGTCGCTGCCATATTGCAGGTAGACGATGCGCAGCGGCCCCCACGGCGCAGCGTCGCCGGTCGAGCCTTCCTGGTTCATGAAACGCATCACCGAACCGTCGCCAAAGCGCGGCAGCCAGGCGGGCGAACCCTGCTGCCGATCGGCTGTCGCCTGCCGCCACGTGCGCGACGAGAAGGGCGGTCCGCTCCAAAGCGCGCCGTCGAAGGGTTCGCCGACGATGTCGAACAGATCGACGGAGAGATCGGAATTGAGCGCGCCGAGGCTGAGGCCGTGGAGATAGAGCCGCGGCCGGCTTTGCTCAGGCATGGCGCGCCAGGTGCGGTAGACCTCCGAAAACAGCGCCCTTGCCGTCTCGGCGCCGTAGCCCGGCTCGATGAGCAGCGAAAGCCAGCTTGTCAGGTAGGAATACTGCACAGCGACGGAGGCGACATTGCCGCCGTGCAGATATTCGAGCGTGTCCATGGCGGCCGGATCGATCCAGCCCGTGCCGGTCGGCGTGACGATCACCAGCACCTCGCGCTCGAACGCGCCGATGCGGATCATCTCTTCAAGCGCGAGCCTCGCGCGGCCGGCCGGTGTATCGGCCGTGTTGAGCCCGACATAGACGCGCAGCGGCTCGAGCGCGGGCATGCCGGTGAAGGCCTCGATCTCGGTGGCTCCCGGCCCCGAGGACACGAAGCGACGGCCCATGCGGCCAAGCGCAACCCAATCGACAAGCGAGGCGGCGCTGCCTGTCTTCGATGGATCGGACGGCGGCGCGAGGTCAGGCTGGATCAGCGCGTCGAGTTGCTGGAAGGAGGTGTCGGCCGCGCGCAGGCCGTAGCGGAAGACGACGCCATCGACGACGGAGGCAAAGACGATGAGCGCAACCGCCACGCCGATCACATTGGCGATGCGCGGGGGGATATGGCGCTTCATCCAGCCGGATACGGCGGTCCGGATCAGGGCGAAGAAGCGCGCGATCAGTAGAATAACGAAGAAGACGGCAAAGGCGAGAACGCCGACCTCGAGCGGCCGCGCGCCTTCGACAGGCTCCAGCCCCATGATCGACCGGATCGAATCCTGCCATTCGGAGGCCTTCCAGAGAAAGACCGCCGTGACGACGCCGCACAGCGTCGCCGCGATCCATTTCGTCCAGCGCTCGACCTGTCGGGAAAAGGGCGGCAGGCCCATGTAGAACCAGAGCCAGCGCAGGAAGACGCCGATGCCGTAGCCGGCCGCAAACGACACCCCGGAGAGCAGCCCCTGCAGCTGGAAGGACCGCGGCAGGAGGCTCGGCGTCAGCGATACCGCGAAGAAGAGTGTGCCGATGAGCACGCCGACGGCGCAAAACGACCGCCCGACCCGCATGACCAGCTTGCGCACCATGTCGAGCCCTCCGCCTCGCGCAAACTGATCAGGCTGCGTCGCGGACCTGGTAGTCCTTGATGGCGGCGAAGGCGATCTGCTTCCAGCGATCGGCTTCGTAGTTGAGGCCGAACTCGTGCGGGGCGAGAAACACCGGATCGCCGTCGAGGTCGCGGGCGATGTCGCCGCGATGGGCTTCCATGAAGCGGGCGAGCTCCGTCTTGTCGCCGGAAATCCACCGGCAGACCGTGAAGCGCGCCATCTCGAAATCGACCGGCAAGCCGTATTCCACGTTGAGGCGCTCCTTGAGGACGTCGAGCTGCAGCGCGCCGACGACGCCGACGATCGCCGGCGAGCCGTCTTCGGGCGAGAAAAGCTGGACGACGCCCTCCTCCGCCATCTGCTGGAGCGCTTCCTTCAGCTTCTTCGCCTTCATCGGGTCGCCGAGACGGACGCGGCGGAGGATTTCGGGCGCGAAGTTCGGGACGCCGCGGAAAAGGATCTCCTCGCCCTCCGTCAGCGTGTCGCCTATGCGCAGCGTGCCGTGGTTCGGAATGCCGACGACGTCGCCGGCATAGGCCTCGTCGGCAGTGATGCGCGAGCGGGCGAAGAAGAATTGCGGCGCAGACAGGCTCATCGGCTTGCCGGTGCGCACGAGCTTGGCCTTCATGCCGCGCTCCAGCGTGCCGGAGCAGACGCGCACGAAGGCGATGCGGTCGCGATGGTTCGGGTCCATGTTGGCCTGAATCTTGAAGACGAAGGAGGTCATCTTCTCCTCCGTCGCCTCGACCTTGCGCGTGTCGGCCTCCTGCGCGCGGGGCGGCGGGGCAAACGCGCCGAGCGCTTCGATCAGGTCGCGCACGCCGTAGTTGCGCAGCGCCGAGCCAAAATAGACCGGCGTCAGATGACCCTCGCGGAAGGCCTTCAGGTCGAACGGGCGGCAGGCCTCGCGGGCCAGTTCCAGCTCCTCGATGAAGGTCTCGCGCTCGTTTTCGGGCAGAAGGCCCGCGACACGATCGGAATCCGGACCGTTGACTTTCGTCCGCTCGGCCTCGTCATCGCCGCGGCGCACGGCGTTCTCGGCCAGATGATACGTGCCGGAAAAGGATTTGCCCTGCCCGATCGGCCAGGTGATGGGTGCGGTGTCGAGCGCGAGCTTCTCCTCGATCTCGTCGAGGATCTCGAACGGATTGCGCGCCTCGCGGTCCATCTTGTTGACGAAGGTGACGATCGGGATATCGCGCAGGCGGCAGACCTCGAACAGCTTCAGCGTGCGCGGCTCGATGCCCTTGGCGGCGTCGATGACCATGACGGCACTGTCGACGGCCGAGAGCGTGCGATAGGTGTCGTCGGCGAAATCCTCGTGGCCGGGCGTGTCGAGCAGGTTGAAGACGTTGTCGCCATACTCGAACGTCATCACCGAGGTGACGACGGAGATGCCGCGCTCGCGCTCGATCTTCATCCAGTCCGAGCGGGTCTGGATCTTGTCCTTCTTGGCCTTCACCTCGCCGGCGAGCTGGATCGCGCCGCCGAAAAGCAGCAGCTTTTCGGTTAGCGTGGTCTTGCCGGCATCGGGGTGGGCGATGATGGCAAAGGTCCGGCGCCGCGACACCGCGCGCTCGATCGTTTCGGTCATGGCGACAATCCTGCTCGGGAGTGCCCGCACCTAGCGCATTTGGCTGGCGAAGGAAACCCAGCGCTCAAGGCGCGGCGGGCAGGCGCAGCGAGGCGAGGAGCCCGCCCGTGCCGCCACGCGAGAGCGAAAGCGCGCCACCGTAAAGCGAAGCGAGATCGACGACGATGGCGAGGCCGAGCCCGCTGCCGGGCTTGCCCTCGTCGAGCCGCTGCCCGCGCTGCAGCGCGACACCCATCTGCGCCTCGTCCATGCCCGGACCATCATCCTCGATATCGAGCACGATCCAGCTTCCATCGCGACGGGCGGTGATGGTGACGCGGCTGGCCGCCCATTTGCAGGCGTTGTCGATGAGGTTGCCGAGCATCTCGTCGGCGTCCTGACGTTCGCCGCCGAAGATCGCATCGGGCGCGACGGTCGCCTCGAGCTTCAGGCCGCGCTCAGCATAGATGCCGCGCATGGCGGTGAGCAAATCGCCCACCACCTCCCCGATGTCGGCGCGGGCGTGTGCCGCGCTGCCGGCCGCCGCGCGCGCACGGCGCAGATGGTGGCGGATCAGCCGGTCCATGGTCTCGACCGTCTCGGCCACGGTGCGGTCGCCGCTGCGCGAGGCCTCGTTGGCCAGCACCGAGAGCGGCGTCTTCAGCGCATGCGCGAGGTTGCCGACATGTGTGCGCGCGCGCTCCATGATGGCGCGGTTCTGCTCGATCAGCGCGTTGACCTCGGCTGCCAGCGGCGCGATCTCCTTCGGCCCGTCTTCGGGCAGCGCGAGACGTTCGCCGCGCCGGATTTCGCCGACGCGCTCGCGCATCAGGAACAGCGGCCGCAAGCCGACGGTGACCTGCACCGCGATCGCTGCGCCGATGGCGAGGATCAGAAGACCAAGCGAAAGCGCCAGCGGATAGAGGATCGCATTGACCTCCTGCGAGATCTCGGTTGCCGGCATGGCGACCGATACGCGGAAGGGCTCGGTGCCGCCCGGCGTCGTGAAGTCGCGGCGCATGATGCGCAAAGCCTCGCCGTCTGGCCCGACTTTCGTTTCCGTCACGACCGCGCCGGTCGGCTCGGCCGCGCCCTGCCCGAGATTGGCATCCCAGAGAGAACGCGAGCGGATGAGGACGTTTTCGGGATCGGCGATCTGCCAGTACCAGCCCGACAGCGGCTGGTCGTAGCGTGGATCGACGGGGACCTGCGAGACGGCGAGCGCGCCGGTCTCGGTCACCTCGCTCGCCGCCATGACCGAGATCATGGTCGCGCTCATGCCGGAATCATACTGACGCTCGACGAACTGGCGCAGCAAATTCGCGATGACGAGGCCGGCGAGCACGATCGCGATGGCCGTCAACACGCTTGCCGCAAGGATCAGGCGCAGCCGCAGCGAGCGTGCAATCAAGCAGCGCGCTCCTCGCCGGCGGTGAGGCGATAGCCCTGGCCGCGAATGGTCTCGATCATGCCGCGCCCGATCTTGCGCCGAAGCCGGCCGATCATCACCTCGATCGAATTGAAGTCGCGGTCGGCATCGTGCTCGTAGAGATGCTCGGAAAGCTCGGTGCGCGTGACCGACCTTTCCGCATGGTGGATGAGATAGGACAGGATGCGCGCCTCGAAGGCAGTCAGCTTCAGCGTCAGGCCGTCGAGCGTGAAGATGCCGAGTTGCGTGTCGAGCGAAAGCCCGCCGCATTCGAGGATCGACGTGGCGTGGCCTGCGGCGCGGCGCACCAGCGAGCGCACGCGCACGACGACTTCTTCCATGCGGAACGGCTTGACGACATAGTCGTCGGCGCCCGCGCGGAAGCCGCGCACTTTCTCGGACCAGTCGTCGCGTGCCGTCAGGATCAGGACCGGCATGGTCCGGCGCTCGCGGCGCCAGCTTTCGAGAACCGCGATGCCGTCGCGCGAGGGCAGGCCAAGGTCGAGGACGACGACATCGTAGGTTTCGGTCGCTCCAAGGAATTCGGCCTTCTCGCCATCATGGGCGATATCGACCGCAAAACCTGCCTCGCGCAAGGCATTTGCGACCTGCTCGGCGATCCTCAGCTCATCCTCGACGACAAGCGCTCTCAATTCGGTCTCCTCGCGCGCGTCAGGCCGCGCCCGTCCACTTCGAGGATGTCGCCATTGGCGGCATCGACGCGGATGCGCAGCATGTTGCCCTGCGGCGTCAGCAGCCGAAGCTCGTAGACAACATCCGTAAACTCGTCCGGCCGCCCGCGCTTCAGTTCCGCCTCGACCACCGTGCCCACATAACGCGCCAGAACGCGATCTATTGCAGTGCGAACATCGATCATGCCTTCGCGCGGTGCCTGCAACTGCGCGATCACGATCGGCGACAGCGGCGGCGACGCCGGCGCGGCATGGACCGCGCCGGCGCAAAAGACGGCGGCGAGCAGGGCCGAGAGCTGGAGCGGGCATCTGATCATGTCGACAAGAATAGGCCATTCTGCTTGAACCAACCCTGAACGGCTCCGTTTGATACGGGTTCAGCGGCGGTCGGCTAGACCATTCGACATTGAAGGCGTGCCTGTCGCACGTCCAGAATGGAGAAACGCAATGAAGATGACGACAAAGCTCTTCGCGGCTCTGGCCATGGTCTCGGTACCTGCGATCGCCGCCGCACAGGTCGATATCGGTTCGATCGGCAACCAGGACGGGCTGACGATCGAGGGCACGGTGGCGGACGTCTTCGGAAACAAGTTCGTGCTCGAAGACGAGACCGGCCGGGTCCTGGTCGAGACCGGACCGAGCTGGTTTCACAACATCGCCGTCACGCAGGGCGAGCGTCTGACCGTCGTCGGCGAGCCCGACGGGGACGGCTTCGACGCCTTCCGCATCACGCGCCAGGACGGCACCGAGATCGTCGTGCGCGACCCGAATGGCCCGCCGCCCTGGGCCGGTAGCCAGCGCGCCAACGGCGACGATCGCCGTGCGGAGCGCAGCGAGCGCCGGGAGGAACGTCGCGCCGAACGTGGCGAACGTCGCGAAGAGCGCCGCGCCGAGCGCGGTCCCCGCGGCGAAAATCGCGCCGAGATGCGGGCAGAAAGCGAGCAGGCTGCACGGGCTGCGCTGGAAGGCTTCGGCTTTACCGATATCGAGCTCGACGAGCGCGGCCCGCGTCACTTCGAATTCGATGCCCGCGACGTCGATGGCCGGCAGGTCGAAATCCGCATCGATGCCGAAGGTGTCGTGACCAAGCTCGAGGTCGAGACCGAGCGCTCGGCCATCCAGGCCGATTTCGCCCAGCTCCTGCCCGAACCCGTCCGCCAGGCACTCGCCCGCGACAATGTCACCGACATCCGCGAGTTCGAGCGTGAGCGCCGCCACTATGAGGTCGAGGGCTTCAACGCCGATGGCCAGGAAGTGGAGATGGACATCCGCTTCGACGGTCAGGTGACCAAGGTCGAGATCAAGGGAACGCGCTCGGCGGCGACCGTGCCTGCGCCGAGCGAAGCCCAGCTTCGCCAGGTCGTCGAGGCCGGCGGCTACGAATGGGTCGGCAATGTCGAAGCCAAGCCGCGCCATCACGAGGTGATCGCGGTCAACAGCTACGGCGAGACCGTGGAGCTCCATGTCGATTTCGGCGGCGAAATCTACAAGGAGCGCCTGCAGCGCCAGCGCTGATGCACCCAGCGTGAAACGGATAAGGCCGGGAGCGATCCCGGCCTTTCTTGTGTGGCTCGACGTCGGCGCGACCCCCACCCTCAATCCCTCCCCACAGGGGGGAGGGAGGCGTTGGGCGTTGCGGCTCATCGTCGGGAGCAGCCGCGAAGGGTACTCAAGCCTATACCGTGGCGATTAAGCGGCAGCGTCAAGGTCCCCCTCCCCCTTGTGGGGAGGGTGCGGGTGGGGGTCGCTCAGCGCGAAAGCCTCGCCCCCAAATCCCACCTCACATGCAGTCTTCGACCAGCTTGCGCGTATTCTCGCGCGTCATCGCCACCGGGTTGCCGCCGACGCTCGGGTCTTCGAGCGCCATGTCGGTGATGCGGTCGAGGTCTTCGGCCTTGACACCGAGGGCCGCAAGGCCGGTCGGGATCTTCAGCGTCGCGTTGAGGTCGGTGACGAAGCCGAGGAAGCCGTCGAAGCCGCCCGAAATGCCGAGATAGGCGGCAGCGCTTTCGATCTTCTTCTCGATCGCCGGGCGGTTGAAACGCAGGCAGGCGGGCATGACGACGGCATTGGTGGTGCCGTGATGCGTGTTGTAGAGCGCGCCCACCGGGTGCGAGATCGCGTGGATCGCGCCGAGGCCCTTTTGGAAGGCGACGGCGCCCATGGCGGCTGCGGCGAGCATCTCGGCGCGCGCGTCGATGTCGGTGCCGTCCGCATAAGCGCGCGGCAGGTTTTCCTTCACGAGCCGCATGCCCTCCAACGCGATGCCGGCCGACATCGGGTGGAAGAAGGGCGAAGAATAGGCCTCCAGGCAATGCGCGAACGCATCCATGCCGGTGCCGGCAGTGATCGCCGGCGGCATGCCGATCGTCAGTTCCGGATCCGAGATGACGACGGTCGGAAGCACCTTCGGGTGGAAGATAATCTTCTTCACGTGGGTTTCGGAATTGGTGATGACGCTGGCGCGGCCGACTTCCGAGCCGGTGCCGGCGGTGGTCGGCACGGCGACGATCGGCGCGATCTTCGAGGCGTCGGCGCGGGTCCACCAGTCGCCGATATCCTCGAAATCCCAGAGCGGGCGCGTCTGGCCGGCCATGAAGGCCACCATCTTTGCCAGATCGAGCCCGGAGCCGCCGCCGAAGGCGACGACACCGTCATGGCCGCCGGCGCGGTAGACGGCCAGGCCGGCGTCGAGGTTCTTCTCGTTCGGGTTGGCATCGACGTCCGCGAAGATCGCGCGGCCGAGGCCGGCCTCGTCGAGAAGGTCGAGCGTGCGCGTCGTGATCGCCATCTTCGCCAGCCCGCGATCGGTGACGAGCAGCGGGCGCGTGATGCCGGCCTGGCGGCAGGCCTCGCCGATCTCGGCGATGCGGCCTGCGCCGAAACGGATTGCAGTCGGGTAGGACCAGTTTGCCCTCGGGCTCATGGACGGCGCTTTCTCAGATGGTAGGATTTCGGACGCGTGAGGTTGTGGAAGCCGATGACGGAGAGCGCGCCGCCGCGGCCGGTGTCCTTGCAGCCGGTCCAGCAGAGCGCGGGGTCTAGATAATCGGCGCGGTTCTGGAAGACGGTGCCGGTCTCCAGCCGCCGGCCGATCGCCTCGGCACGGTCGGCATCGGCGGTCCAGATCGAGGCGGTGAGGCCATAGGGCGAATCGTTCATGAGGCGGATCGCCTCCTCGTCGCCCGACACCTTCATGATGCCGACGACGGGACCGAAACTCTCCTCACGCATCACGGTCATCGAGTGGTCGACATTGGTCAGGATTTGCGGCGTCAGGTACGTGCCGCCATCGTCCTCGGCGAAGCGATCGATGTGGGTGCGCGCACCGGCCGCGACAGCGTCCGCGATCTGCTTGCGCACGGTGTCGGCGAAGCGACGGTTCGCCATCGGCCCGATCGTCGTCTCGGGATCGAGCGGATTGCCGAGCCTGTAGCCGCGCGTCAGCGCCACGGCCTTTTCGACGAAAGCGTCATAGAGCCGGTCGACGACATAGATGCGCTCGATGCCGCAGCAGCACTGACCGGAATTGTACATCGCGCCATCGACGAGCACTTCGACCGCCCAGTCGAGGTCGGCATCGTCTGCGACGTAGCCGGGGTCCTTGCCGCCGAGTTCGAGGCCGAGCGCGGTGAAGGAGCCGGCCGCGGCCTTTTCCATCGCCTTGCCGCCGGCTACCGAGCCGGTGAAGTTCACGAAGCCGAAGCTGCCGGCCGAGATCAGCGCGGCCGTCGTGTCGTGATCGAGGAAGACGTTCTGGACGACGTCCTGCGGAACGCCTGCCTCGTGGAAGGCGCGCGCGATGCGCTCGCCGACGAGCAACGTCTGCGTGGCATGCTTGATCATCACGGTATTGCCGGCGATCAGCGCCGGCACGACCGTGTTGACCGTCGTCAGATACGGGTAGTTCCAAGGCGCCACGACGAGGACGACGCCATGCGGCTCGCGCGCGATGAAGCGGCGGAACGCATCGGACTCCTCGACGACCAGCGGCGCCAGCGCGTCGGCCGCGATCCCGGCCATGTAGTCGGTGCGGGCACGCACGCCGCCGAACTCACCGCCATAGCGAACGGGCCGTCCCATCATGTGGGCAAGCTCGGTCGTCACTTCGTCGTTCATCGCGCCAAGGCGATCGATGCCCGCGACGACGAGCGCGATGCGCTCTTCAAGCGGGCGGGCGGCCCAGGCATGGCGCGCGGCCTGCGCGCGGCCGACGCGCGCGGCGGCTTCGTCGAGCGACAGCGCGGCGCGCTCCGCGAACACCGATCCGTCGATCGGCGAGATACATTGCAATGTCTTCGGCACGGAATTCACCCCAGCTTTCGGGCCTCAGGCCCTCTCGAAACCGCGCGCAACCTCCCAATCGGTCACGACGCGCTCATATTCTTCGACTTCCCAGTTGGCGGCGCGCACATAGTGGTCGATCACCGCATCGCCAAACGCGTCGCGCAGCATCTGCGAGGAATCGAGCGCAGCCGAGGCCGCCCAGAGCGAGCGCGGTATATGCCCGATTTTCTCGTTCGCATAGGCGTCGCCCTCGAAGGGCTCCGGCAGTTCGAGCTCGCGCTCGATGCCGTCGATGCCGGCCGCGATCTGGGCCGCCATGGCGAGGTAGGGGTTGAGGTCGGAGCCGCCGATGCGGCACTCCATGCGCACGCCCTTTGTGCCCTCGCCGCAGAGCCGGAAGCCGGCCGTGCGGTTGTCGACAGACCAGACCGTGCGCGTCGGCGCGAAGGTGCCGGCGCGGAAGCGCTTGTAGGAGTTGATGTAGGGCGCCAGGAAATAGGTCGACGCCGAGGCATGCTCCAGAAGGCCCGCACAGTAATGGCGCATGACCTTGGACATCGTGCGCGGCGCATCGGCATCATAGAAAGCCGGTTTGCCATCGAGCGTCGCCAGAGACTGGTGGATGTGGCTCGACGAGCCGACGCGGGTGTGGTGCCATTTGGCGAGGAAGGTCAGGCCCCTGCCCTTCTGCCACGCGATCTCCTTGCAGCCATTCTTGACGACGACGTGGTTGTCGGCCGTGTCGAGCGCGTCTGAGTAGCGGACGTTGATCTCCTCCTGGCCGGCCTCGGCTTCGCCCTTGGAATTCTCGACCGGGATGCCCGCGCCGTAGAGCCCGTTGCGGATCGCCCGCATCACATCCTCTTCCTTGGTCGTCTGGAAGATGTGGTAGTCCTCGTTGTAGGGGCTGATCGGCTTCAGATCGCGGTAGCTGGCGTCGCGAAGCTGCTCGTAGGACTGCTCGAAGAGAAAGAACTCCAGTTCCGTCGCCATCATGGCGCGGTAGCCGAGCGCCTCGAGGCGGGCGACCTGCTTCTTCAAAATGGCGCGCGGCGAATGCGCGATGTCCTCGTGGCCATGATGGTCGAGCACGTCGCAGAGCACGAGCGCGGTGCCGGGAAGCCAGGGAATACGGCGCAGCGTCGACAGGTCGGGGTGCATGGCATAGTCGCCATAGCCGGCGCGCCAGCTCGTCGCCTGGTAGCCTTCGACCGTGTACATTTCGAGATCGGTCGCGAGCAAATAGGTGCAGCAATGCGTCTCGTCGATCGCCGAATCGAGGAAGTGGCGCGCGTGGAAGCGCTTGCCCATCAGGCGGCCCTGCATATCGACGATCGCCACGACGACGGTATCGATCTCGCCCGCTTCGACCGCCGCCCGCAGTCCCTCGACACTCAGATTACCCGGCATTCAACAACCCCCATCCGCATAGCCAAACGGCGCGAGCCTAAGCCCGCGCCGTTCAAACCATAACCACTGACGGATGCAAGCGGTAGCCGCGACTTACTCCGCGGCCTGCGGGAAGTAGCCGAAGGAGAACTGCTCCGGCTCGCCCCGCTTGCGACGCATGTTGGCGCGCAGCGCGTCGGTCTTCGCTACGTCGAGCTTGCCATCGGCGCCAAGGATCACGCCGTAATCGCTTTCGGCCTTCTCGCGGGAAACGAGATCGTATGCGACGTCGCGCTCCACATGCGCGGCCGGACGGTCGAGCGGGTCGCCCCAGCCGCCGGAACCGGCGGTGATGAAGACGATCTTGTCGCCCGGCTCGACCTCGAGATTGTCGATCTTGGACGGGACCTTCTCGGCCACGTCGGAGCCGGCGCGGATGATCGCCTTGGACGAGGTGCCGCCGAACAGGCCGCCATTGATGCCCCATGGCGGGACGATCTCGCGGTCGTCGTGGATCGAGACCTTGCCCGGCTCGAGCAATCGGTAGATCTTCTCGATGCCCGCGCCGCCGCGGTGCAGTCCGGCGCCGCCGGAATCCTTGACCGGACGGTAGCTCTCGACGAGGACCGGGTAGTAGTTCTCGATATATTCGAGCGGCGTCGCCGAGAAGAGCGGCCACCAGGCATGGCCGTCGAGGCCGTCGCCGCGCGGACGTCCCGGGACACCGCCGAAGAGCAGTTCCATGAGCTGGAAATACTTTCCGTCGCTGTCATTGCCGGAGAAGATGAAGTGCGGGCTGGTGCCGTAGCCGGCAGCCATGGACAGATGCGGAGCGCGCTGGCCGAGCGCACCGGCCTGGCAATCGAAGAAGCGCGTGTGCGTGTTGAGGCGGTTCGACAGCGCGGCCGGGAACTTCGGGTTGAGCAGCGACCCTTCCGGCAGCACGATCTCGAACAGGTCGTAGAAGCCCTCGTTGAAGTTGATCGAGGGATCGAACGCCATGATCATGTAGACGCCGAAGAACAGCTTGCACAGGCCTTCGTGGATATGGAAGTTGATCGGGCCGGGAGCCTGGTCGTCCGTGCCGGTGAAGTCGAACACGGCCTTGCCGTCGCGGCGGTAGATCGAAAGCTTCATCTTGAACGGACCGTTGCCGATGCCGTCATCGTCGACCCAGTCCTCGAAAGTGACCGGCTCTTCGAAGATGTACTTCTCGATGATGACCTTCATGGCATCGCGCGTGCGGTCCATGAGGAGGTCGCAGGCCGAGAGGTAGGTCTCGCGGCCGAAGCGGTCGCAGAGCTCGTTGACGCGCTTGGCGGCCGTGCGGCAGCCGGCGATCAGCGCCATCAGGTCGGCGCGGTTCATGTCCGGCGTACGGGTGTTGTTGAGCATGATGTCGAGGACGCCCTCGTTCAGCTCACCCTGGCGGTAGATGCGCACCGGCGGAACGCGCAGGCCCTCTTCCCAGATCGTGCGCGCGTTGGCGGGCATGGAGCCCGGCACCGTGCCGCCGACATCGGTCATGTGGCCGAAGATCGACGAGAAGCCGACGTGAACGCCCTCGTGGAAGATCGGCATCATCACGCACCAGTCATTGTTGTGCGAGATGGAGCCCTTGCAGGCATAGGGGTCGTTCCAGACGAAGATGTCGCCTTCCGCGAAGTCGTTGAACTTCTCGACGACGGCCGGGATGTAGGAGCCGAACTGGCCCACGATCATCTGGCCGCGCGGGTTGCAGATCATCGGGAATTCGTCGTGCTGCTCGCGCACGGCAGGCGAGAGCGCGATGCGGACGACGACGTTGTCCATTTCGAAGCGCGCGTTCTTGAGCGCGTTCTCGATGATGTCGAGGGTGATGGGATCGACGTGAGTTGTCATGTCTCAGTTCCCCTTCTTCGAGGGCCAGATCTGGAGATTGCCGAAAGGATCCACCTCGGCATAGTGGCGCGGCAACAGGACGGTCGTGGAGTCGTACTGGCGGATGATCGCCGGACCCTCGACCTTGGTGCCGACGGCGAGCTTGGCGCGGTCGTAGTTGGGCGTATCCATCCAGGCGCCGTCGAAATAGGCCGGGCGCGTCTCCATCAGGGCCGAAGCGAGGTCGCCGCTGCCTTCGGTGAGCGCTGCCTGCTGGTCGACCGGCGGGGTCGCCCCGGTGGCCACCACGCGCAGGGCGACGAGCTCGACCGGCACGTGGAAGCGCACGCCGTAGAGGCGCTCGTGGATCGCATGGAACTTGTCGTAGACAGGCTCCAGCGCGCCGCCGGCAGCCACCAGATCCGGATCGATCTCGACGGAGACCTCATAGCCCTGCTGCTCGTAGCGAAGGTCGAGCGAGTAGACGAGGCGGCGGTCGCCTTCAGCGACTTCCTGCTCGTCCAGCCACTCGCGGCCGCGGGTCTGCAGATCCTTGAAGCGGTCCCACACCATCGACGGCTCGAGCAGACGCGAGGAGCGGATGAAGGTTGTGACGAACTCGTTTTTGAATTCGGCCTCGAGGAAGCCGAGCGCCGAGAGCACGCCCGGATTGTTCGGCACGACGACCGGGTAGCAGCCGAGCAGTTCCGCCATCGCATTTGCGTGGAGCGGGCCGGCGCCACCGAAGGCAAGGATGCCGAAATCGCGCGGATCGAGACCACGCTGGACGGTGATGACGCGCAGCGCGCCGAGCATCACCTCGTTGGCGATCTGCAGAATGCCGCTGGCTGCATCCTCGATGCTCAGGCCGAGCTTTTCGGCGATGCCTTCGATCGACGTGCGGGCCGAATCGATGTCGAGCGCCATGTCGCCGCCGAGCAGGCGGGGCGGCAGGTAGCCGAGAACCGCATTCGCGTCCGACACGGTCGGCTCGGTGCCGCCGCGGCTGTAGCAGACCGGGCCGGGGCGCGCGCCTGCCGAGCGCGGACCGACGCGCAGCGAGTTCGTCACCTCGGAAACCTCGGCGATCGAGCCGCCGCCGGCGCCCACGGAGCGGACGTCGAGCGTCGGCACCTTGGCCGGGAAGAAGCCCACTTCGGTCGAGCGCGAGATGATCGGCTGGCCGTCGATGATGACCGACACGTCGGTCGACGTTCCGCCCATGTCGAAGGCGAGGAGGTTCAGGCCGGTCTGGCGCGAGACCATCACCGTCGACGTCACGCCGCCGGCGGGACCTGAGAGCACGGTGTGGACGGGACGGTCGGCCGCGGCCTTGGCCGACATCAGGCCGCCGTCGGAGCGCACGATGTGGAGATGCGCGTCGACCTCATGGGCGGCAAGGCGCTCCTCGATGCGGCTCAGGTACCGCGTCATGATCGGGCGCACATAATCGTTCATCACGGTCGTGATGGTGCGGTCGTACTCGCGGAACTCCGGCAGGATGTCGGAGGACAGCGAGACCGGGATGTTCGGATGACGCTCCGCGATGATGTCGCGCAGCATCTGCTCGTGCTTCGGGTTTGCATAGGAATGCATGAGCGAAACTGTCAGCGCCTCGATGCCCGAGGTGCAGAGATCGTCGATCAGCTTCGTGGCAGCCTCGATGTCGAGTTCGCGCACGACCTGACCCTGCGCGTTCATGCGCTCCGGGATGCCGCGGGTATCGGCGAGAGAGGCCAGCGGATCGGGCTTGTCCATGACGATCCAGCCGAAGAGCGGGCCGGGCGTCCAGGACTTGGCGAGGTGAAGCGTATATTCGAAGCCTTCGGTGACGAGCAGGCCGACGCGTGCGCCCTTGCCTTCCAGAACGGCGTTGGTGGCAACCGTCGTCCCGTGCAGCACCAGTTCGAGATCGCTCGGCTTGATGCCGGCCTTCTCGCAGATCAGGCGGACGCCGTTGGCAACGCCGATCGACTGATCCTCCGGCGTCGACGGGGTCTTCGCCTGATAGGTGCGCTTCGATTTCTCGTCGTGAAGCAGCAGATCCGTGAAGGTTCCGCCTACGTCGACGCCTAGTCTCATCCTCGACCCCTCTTCTTTCACCGGACGAAAACGCGCTTGGACGTGATCGCCTCTTGAATGCGTATTCATTCCAGCATAGTTTGCCTGTGCAGGGCTTCGCAAGGGGGTTTTTTCGCAACCGATAGCGAAGCGCATGCGCGGTCAAGGAACAACACGGAGGAAATCCGGATGGGCGGGCGTACGCTCTATGACAAGGTGTGGGACGCGCATGTCGTGCGCGAGTACGACGACGGCACGAGCCTTCTCTACATCGATAGGCACCTCGTGCAGGAGGTTTCGAGCCCGCAGGCCTTCGAGGGCCTGAAGGATAATGACCGCCCGCTGCGACGACCGGCCGCACATATTTCCGTCGCCGACCATGCCGTGCCGACGCTCAACCGCGACCGTCCGCTGATGCCGGGGCTCGCAGCAAGCCAGGTCCAGCGGCTGCGCGAGAACTCCGCGCGCTATCATATTCCCTACATCCCGATGCGCGACCGTCGCCACGGGATCGTCCACGTCATCGGGCCTGAGCTCGGCTTCACGCTGCCCGGCGCGACGCTGGTCTGCGGCGACAGCCACACCTGCACCCATGGCGCCTTCGGCACGCTCGCCTTCGGCATCGGCTCGAGCGAGTGCGAAAGCGTGTTCGCCACGCAGACGATCCGCCAGCGCAAGCAGAAGCGCATGCGCGTCAATCTCGACGGCCCGCTGCCGGACGGCGTCACCGTCAAGGACATCATCCTCGCTCTCATCGCCAAGATCGGCACCGGCGGCGGCAATGGTCATGCGATCGAATATGCCGGCTCCACCATCGCGCATCTGTCGATGGAAGCGCGCATGACGCTCTGCAACATGTCGATCGAGGCCGGCAGCCGCGTCGGCATGATCGCGCCTGACGAGACGACCTTTGCCTATGTGAAGGACCGTCCGCTCGCACCGGAAGGCGCGCTCTGGGAAGCGGCACTCGCCGACTGGAAGACGCTGCCTTCGGACGCCGATGCGGTCTTCGACCGCGAGGTGACGATCGACGTCGCGAGCCTCACGCCGCACGTTTCCTGGGGCACGACGCCCGAAGAGACTCTGCCGGTTTCCTCGTCCATTCCCGATCCGGCCAAGGAAGCCGACCCGGCGCGTCGCAAGCGCATGGAGCGCAGCCTTGCCTATATGGGCCTCACGCCAGGCACGAAGTTGACCGAAATCCCGATCGACCGCGTCTTCATCGGCTCATGCACCAATGGCCGCATCGAGGATCTCCGCAAGGCGGCCAAGATCGTCGAGGGCCGCAAGGTTTCCGAGCGGGTGACGGCGATCGTCGTTCCGGGTTCTGCCGCCGTGCGCATCCAGGCCGAACAGGAAGGCCTCGACAGCGTGTTCCGTGACGCCGGCTTCGAGTGGCGTGATTCCGGCTGCTCGATGTGCGTCGCGATGAACGACGACCGGCTTTCGGAAGGCGAACGCTGCGCGTCTACCTCGAACCGCAATTTCGAGGGTCGCCAGGGCATCGGCGGGCGCACCCACCTGATGAGCCCGGAAATGGCCGCCGCGGCGGCGCTCGCCGGCCGCCTGGCCGACGTCCGCGAGGTGCGCTGAGATGGAGGCCTTCACGAAGATTAGAAGCGTCGCGGCGCCGCTGCCGGAATCCGACATCGACACCGACATCATCTTCCCGGCGCGCTTCCTGCTGCTGATGGAGCGCAAGGGGCTCGGCAAGCACGCGTTTCACGAGCGCCGGCACGCCAAGGACGACGTGCCGTTCATTCTCGACACGGCGCCCTGGAAGAACGCGAAGATCCTCGTCGTCCAGGCAAATTTCGGCACCGGATCGAGCCGCGAGCATGCGGTGTGGTCGCTGGTCGATTTCGGCATTCGCTGCGTCGTGGCCGAGAGCTTCGGCGAAATCTTCTTTGCCAACTGCTTCAAGAACGGCGTCCTGCCGATCGTCGCCAAGGGCGAGGATCATTCGGCGATCATGGCCGAGGCGGAGGCGGGGCGCGAGATCACGGTCGATCTTGAAAGCCAGTCGGTGACGCTGTCCGACGGCCGCCAGATCGGCTTCGACATCGAGCCGCACCGCAAGCGCGCGCTTCTCCTCGGGCTGGACGAAATCGGCTCCATCCTCGAAGAAGACGGGGACGCGATCGCCGGCTTCGAGAAGAGGCATCAGGGTGCCAAGCCCTGGCTTTTCCTCTCCCGAGCGCAGCTGGGCCATTTCGCGGACACACAGGAGGAAGCCGGATGAGCGAAGAAGACCTGCTGGCCAACTACAAGAAGGCCTATGACAACCGCATCGGTTTCGGGCGTCGCCCGGCGCTGGTCCTGATCGACTTCGTGCAGGCCTATTTCGACAAGGACTGCGATCTCTACGCAGGCGTCGAGGATGCGCTCGCCTCGGGCATCCGGGTTCGCGATGCCGCCCGCAAGGCCGGCATCCCGATCATCTACACCAATGTCGTCTATCACAAGTCGACACTCGACGGCGGCCGGTTCTTCCAGAAGGCCAAGCCCTTGAAGAACTTCATTGCCGGCAGCCCGATGGGCGCGTGGCCCGAGGGGCTTTCGCCGAGTGAAGACGAAATCGTCATCTCGAAGCAGTATCCGAGCGCCTTCTTCGGCACGTCGCTCGCGTCCACGCTGACGGCCATGGGCGTCGACACGCTGATCCATACGGGGCTTTCGACCAGCGGCTGCGTGCGCGCGACCTGCGTCGATTCCTGCTCCTACGGCTTCATCCCGATCGTCGTGCGCGAGGCCGTCGGCGACCGCCACAGCGCGCCGCATGAGGCCAACCTCTTCGACATGAACGCAAAGTACGGCGACGTCGTCTCGGAAGACGAGATCATCGCCTATCTCGACCAGATCGGAAAATCGAACACATGACCAAGCCAAGCCTGAAAGCCGCGATCCAGTCCAAGACGTTCGTCACGATGCCCGGCATCCAGGACATGATCACGGCGGTTGTCGCCAACAAGGTCGGCTTCGACTTCGTCTATGCCACCGGATACTGGATGACGGCATCGGCCTACGGCCTGCCGGATGCCGGCATCGCGAGCTATACTGAGATGCTCGACCGCGTCTCGACGCTGGCACGCGTGTCGAACGCCGCCGTCGTTGCCGATGCCGATACGGGCTATGGCGGGCTCCTCAACGTCCATCATACGGTCAAGGGCTACGAGGCTGCCGGCATCGTCGGCATCCAGATCGAGGACCAGGTGTTCCCGAAGAAGTGCGGCCACACGCCGTTCAAGCGTGTGACGCCGACGATCGACATGGTGGAAAAGATCAAGGTCGCCTGCGAGGCGCGCACCAGCGACGAGACGCTGATCATCGCGCGCACCGATGCGCGCCAGACCGACGGCTATGAGGAAACCGTTCGTCGCGGCATCGCCTATGCGGAAGCCGGCGCCGACGTCGTCTTCCTCGAAGCGCTCGAAAGCGAAGACGAGATGCGCGACGCCTGCCGCCGCATCAACGCACCGCTGATGGCAAACATGGCAGATGGCGGCAACACGCCGATCCGCTCGGCAAAGGAGCTGGAAGCGATCGGCTATTCGCTGGCAATCTACCCCGCGATGGCGTCGCTCGCTGCCGCACAGGCTGCCGAGAATGCGCTGACGCTGCTCAAGACCGAAGGCACCTCCCTGTCGCCCAAGGTGCCGCTCTTCAGCTTCGCCGAGTTCAACAAGCTGATCGGATTCCAGGAAGTCTGGGACTTCGAGAAGAAGTGGGCACGCGATCACGACAAGCCGGCGGCCTGACCATGGCGAAGATTGCCTGCATCGGCGCCGGCCTCGTCGGCCGGGCCTGGGCCGTGGTCTTCGCGCGCGCCGGCCATGAGGTTGCGCTCTACGACCGTGACCAGGACGCGCTGAAGGCCACTGCGCTTCCGACCATCGCGCGCGTGCTCGACGGGCTCGACGCGGCCGGCATGCTGAGCGAGGCACCGGAGGCGATTTCAGCGCGCATCCGCACCTGCGGATCGATCGCCGAGGCGGTCGACGGTGTGGTGCACGTCCAGGAAAGCGTGCGCGAGGATGTCGAGATCAAGCGCGCCGTCTTTTCGGAGATCGCGGCGCACGCTCCGCTTGACGCGCGCCTGTGCTCGTCGACCTCGGCGCTCAAGGGCTCGGAGTTCCTGACCCATATCGAGGCGCCGGAGAGCGCCATGGTCGCCCATCCGGTCAATCCGCCGTCGCATATTCCGCTGGTGGAGCTTTGCGGCACCGGGCTGACGTCACTGGACGCGGTCCAGGAAGCACGGACCTTCTTCGAGGACCTCGGCATGAAGCCGATTGTCCTCAACAAGGAGATCGACGGCTTCATCCTCAACCGGCTGCAGTACACGCTGGTCGCCGAGGCGCTTCATCTCGTCGGCGAGGGCTATTGCAGCGCTGCCGACATCGACCGCGTCATCACCGACGGTCTTGCCCTACGCTGGGCATCGATCGGGCCATTCATGGTTGCGCATCTCAATGCGGCCGGCGGGTTCCGCGGCTTCGTCGGCCAGCTCGGGCCTATGATGCGACGCATGGGCGAGGATGCCCGCACCGACTACCCGTGGACGGACCAAATGGTGGAAGCCATCCACGCCGAGATGGAAGCCGCTGTGGCGGTGAAGGACATACCCGAACGCCAGCACTGGCGCGACGATCGCATCCTGAAGACGCGCAAGCTGCAGGCGAGCTGAGGCCGCTCAGTCCTTCGGCTGGGGGATCGTGTCGCGCCAGATCAGGCGGCCTGCGACCGTCTTGTCGACGCCGAGCTCGATCGGCTTCTCCGGATCGTCGAGATGAAGCATGGCGAGCGTCTCCTCGACCATCTCCTCGACCGGCTGGCGCACCGTCGTCAGCCGGTAGGGCCAGCGGCGGCTGTCGGGAATGTCGTCGAAGCCGCCGACCATGACGTCTTCCGGAACCCGCGCGCCGAGGCGCTGGCGCAGCGCATCCATCGCGGCCATGGCCATGATGTCGTTGATGCCGAAGATCGCGTCGGGCAGTTTCTCGTTGCGGAAGGTGCGCAGCACCGCGCCATAGGCGCCATCATAGGACGACTGGCCTTCGATCACGCGGATCTGCGAGCGCGCGATGCCGGCCTCGACAAGCGCGTCGGAAAAGCCGCGCGCACGGTCGGCGCTGGTCGTGCCTTTCGGATCGCCGAGCACCATCGCGTAGCTGCGGGCGCCAGCGGCGAGGAAGGCTTCGGCCATCATCCGCCCGCCGCCGACATTGTCGCAGCGCACACCGGACGCATCAGAGCCGGGGATGTAGCGGTTGAACAGTACGATCGGAATGCCGCGCTCGTGGCAGATGCCGGTCATGCGCGTCGACAACTGCGCCGACGTCATGATGATGCCGTCGACCTGGTAGCGCAGCACGCGCATCAGCGCCTCGTCAGCATCCGCGCCGTTGTCGACGGTGAAGGAGAGGATCTGCCGGCCCTGGTCCTGCATCTGTCGGATGAGCGTGCTCAGCACGGTCACGTAGAACGGATTGGCGAGATTGCCGAGAACCACGGCGACGATGTTCGAGCGTTTGGTCGTCAGGCTCGAGGCAATCGAATTGGGTACGTAGTTAAGCTTGCGCGCAGCCTCGAGAATCTTCTCGCGCTTGTCGGCGGCGATGCTGGAACCTGCTGAAAACGCTCGCGAAACGGCAGATTGGGAAACACCCGCCAGGGCGGCGACGTCGAAGGATGTTACGCGCGTCTGCCTTCTTTTCATCCATCACCCCGCCCGGGTCCCGCACGCAGCCTAGCTTGTCCACCCTATTCATTCGAGTACTGGATGACATGACAAAAATCCAGTCTTGAACAGAATTGACTAGGGCAAAACGATGGTCCATGGTTGCATGCGTATTCATACCGTGGGGCGGTCCGGCGGAGCTGGCTCGGTCGCCTCCGACAATGGGAGTGTATGATGTTTAGCAGGACCCTTACGGCCGGCGCCATCGCCTTGGCGGCGCTCGCTTCTTCGACGTCGCTCGGCTTCTCGCAAGACGCGGCGGCAGGCGTCGAGCGCGCCCGCGAGGCGCTCGCCGTCTACCAGGCGAAACCCGAATTCACGGCGCCAGGCGAGCCCTTCGATGCACGCGCATGCGCGGCCGGCAAGAAGATGCTGTCGATCCCAAATAACAGCGCCAATCCATTCCTGAAGGGTATCATCGACCGCATGAAGGCGGTCGGCTCGGAACTCGGCCTTGAAGTGGTCGAGTGGGAAAACCAGGGTCAGCCGAGCCAGTGGGTGCAGGGCTTCGAGTTCGCCGTGCGCGACGGCTTCGACATCATCGACCTGATCTCGGGCATCGACCCCGCCACCGTCGAGCCGCAGGTCAAGGCCGCGACCGACGCCGGCGTGAAGGTGATGACCTCGCACTTCTACGACCCGTCCTTCGAGCAGCACCCGCTTGTCTCGTCGTCGCTGACGATCGGCTTCAACGAGGTCGGCAAGATTCTCGCGAACTGGGCGACGGTGAACACCGAGGGCAAGGCCCGCATCGCGCTGATCGTCTCCAACGAAGTGCCGCCGACCGGCCCGCTGGTCGAAGGCATCAAGTCGGTGCTCGCCGAGAACTGCCCCGAATGCGAAATCGCGCAGGAAATCAATGTCGGCGTGACCGAGTGGGGCACCAAGATCCAGCCGGCCGTCCAGTCGGCGGTCCAGGCTGATCCGGACATCAACGTCATCATCCCGATCTACGATTCCATGTCGCAGTTCGTGGTGCCGGCGCTGCGCCTGACGGGCCGTGCAGGCGACATCAAGGTCGCGACCTTCAACGGCACGCCCTTCGTGCTCGACTACATCGCGCAGGGCGTGGTCGACATGAACATCGGCGAGAGCCTCGACTGGATCGCCTATGCGACCGTCGACGGTCACCTCCGCGATGCCTGCGGCCTCGAGAGCCCGACGGCGCTGAACGTGCCGTTCTACATCTTCGACAAGGACAATGTCGCCGAGGCCGGCACGCCGGCGCAGTTCGACACCGGCTATGGCGACGCCTATGTCGCCGGCTTCCGGACGCTCTGGGGCCTCGACAACTGATGAACGCTGCGTTGGACATCAACCCGTCCGACGCGCTCGCACCGGCCGCGCAACCCGCGCGGCCGGTGCTGAAGCTTTCGAACATCGCCAAGACCTTCGGCGGTGCGCGTGCGCTTGCTGGCGTGTCGTTCGAAGTGGCGCCGGGCGAGGTTCACGGCCTGCTGGGCAAGAACGGATCGGGCAAGTCCACGCTCGTTAAGATCCTCGCCGGCTTCCATGCCCCGGACAAGGGCGGCTCGATGGAGTTCAACGGCGAGCCCGTCTCGCTGCCGCTCGGCCCTGGCGACTTCCGCAGGCTCGGCATGAGCTTCGTCCACCAGAATCTCGGGCTGCTCCCGACGCTGACGGTGCTCGAGAACCTGCGCATGTCGAACCTCGTGACGGCTTCGGGCGCACGGATCAACTGGAAGGCCGAGCGCCAGGCAGCACTGGCAGCCCTGCAGCGCTTCGGCATCTCGCTCGACCCCGATGAGCGCGTCGATCGCATCAGCGCCGTGGACCGTGCGCTGCTGGCCATCGTGCGCGCCTTCGAAGAAGTCCGCACGGCCTGCGAACACTCAGGAAAGCCCGGCCTCGTTCTTCTCGACGAGCCGACCCCGTTCCTGCCGCAGGAAGGCGTCGCCAAGCTTTTCGAACTGATGCGCTCGATCGCCGCGCTCGGCTCCAGCGTCATCTTCATCTCGCACGACATCGACGAGGTGATGTCGATCACAGATCGCGCGACGGTATTGCGCGACGGCCATCTCGCCGGCTCGATCGTGACGCGGCAGGCGACGCACGACCAGATGGTCGAGCTCATCATCGGCCGCACGCTCGCCCGCTCCGCGCCGGTTCGCGCGGAAACGCGCAGCTTCGACACCGCTATCACGCTGTCAGGGCTGGAAAGCCCGGCTCTCAAGCGCACGGACCTTGCGATCGGACGCGGCGAGATCGTCGGCCTCACGGGGCTCATCGGCTCCGGCTACGAGGAGCTTCCGTATCTCGCCTTTGGCGGACGGCCCGCGACGAGCGGCAGCGTTCAGCTTTCCGGCCAGCCCGCGGTGCCGCTTTCGCAGCTCAACCCGCGCCGCGCGATTGACATGGGCTTCGCGCTTCTGCCGGGCGACCGCAACGGCGCGAGCGGCGTCGGTAGCCTGCCGATCTTCGAAAACATGTTCCTGCCCGATCTCGGCCGGTTCTTCCGCGCCGGCCGCCTCGACAATGGCGCGATGCGTCGCGATGCGATCCGTCTCGGCCGCGAGTTCGAGGTCAAGCCGAACGATCCGGAGATGAAGCTGTCGGCACTTTCGGGCGGCAACGCCCAAAAGGTGCTGATCGCGCGCTGGATGAACCGCAATCCGAAGCTGCTTCTTCTCGACGAACCGACGCAAGGCGTGGATGTGGGCACGCGCGCGCACATCTTCGCGGCGCTCAAGGCGGCCGCCGCCGAAGGCATGTCCATCGTCTGCGCATCCTCCGACACCGAGCAGCTTGCAGAGATCTGCGACCGCGTGCTGGTCTTCGCGCGCGGACGCGTTCACCGCGAGATCACGGGCGAAGGCATCACCAAGGATGGCCTCGCCGAAGCCTGCTACGCCTCCGTCGAACTCGACCTTCACACGGCCAACGCGCCCCGAGAAACACGAGCATCATGACCGACATTCCTGCCACGAGGTCCGAGGACCACGCAGCCGTCAATTATGGACGGCTCTTCGAGCGCGTCGCCCTGCTTCTGGTCTGGGCGCTTCTGATCGGCTTTTTCAGCTATCTGATGCCGCGCTCCTTCATGAACTGGGGCAATTTCGCGATCCTGTTCGCCTCCTATGCGCCGGCCGCGATGCTCGCACTCGCCATCATCGTGCCCCTGACGGCTGGCGATTACGATTTGTCCGTCGGGGCAACGCTGACACTGTCTTCCTGCGTCATCGGCGTCTTCAACGTGTGGTACCAGGTGCCGATCTTCTGGGCGATCGTCATGGCGCTGGGAGCCGGGCTTGCGGTCGGGCTGGTGAATGCGTTCTTCATCATCTACGTGCGCATCCCCTCGCTCGTCGTCACGCTCGGCACGACGTCGCTGATCACCGGCATCGTGCAGTGGCTGACAAATTCCTCGACCATCGGCGGCATCGACAATGCGCTGATCATGGCGGTGGTCGGCGGGCGCTTCCTCGGCGTGCCTTACGCCTTCTACTACGCCCTCGTGGCGGCGATCGTGATGTGGTACATCTTCGACTACACGCCGCTCGGCCGCAGGCTGCTTTTCGTCGGTCGCGGCCGCGAAGTTGCGCGGCTGAACGGCATCGCGGTCGACCGCGTGCGTCTCGGTGCGTTGATCACCTCGGGCGTCGTGGCAGCGGCAGCCGGCGTGCTCTATGCCGGCGTGCTCGGCTCGGCCGATCCCTATTCGGGGCTCAACTATCTGCTGCCGGCCTTTGCTGCGGCGTTCCTGGGTGCCACGACCATCCTGCCCGGCCGCTTCAACCCGTGGGGCGCGATCGTCGCGGTCTATTTCCTCGCAACCGGCATTACCGGGCTCACCATGCTCGGCATACCGCTCTGGGTCACCAACGTCTTCAACGGCGGAGCGCTGATTCTTGCCGTGACCATCTCCCAGATCACACGCGGACGCGAGGCCAGCGATATCGGCTGACGCTTCCGCAAATCCTCCCAAGGACGTGACATCGGCGCCGGTTCATCCCGGCGCCGATTTGCGTTCTGAAGGGCTTCCGCGATCGTTGACCGCGCCTTGCGCAAGGAAAACTAGGCCACCCTTCAGATTAAATCCGTTGAGCCATGCGGGGTCGATGGGCACGCTGAGCCCCAAGAAAAAACCCTGCATTCAGCGGAGCTTCAATGAGAGCGATCGACATCGTCTGCAACCTGTTCACGCAGCAGGAAGTGCGCAACGGACAGACGGGGCTGGACGAGAACTTCAAGGCTCAGGTGCGCATGCCCGAGGAGTATCGCGGCGGCACCTCGATGTACGAATATGTCCGCCGGATGGACAAGGCCGAGATCGAGCAGTCTTTCCTGATCGCCGTGCGCTGCGGCGACCTGCGCGTCGAAGGCTCGTTCGAAATCTCCTATGAGCGCGTGGCGGAGGTCTGCGCGCAGTACCCCGACCGCCTCAAGGGTCTCGCCGGTCTCGATCCGACGCGCGGCGTCGAGGGTCTTCGCGACCTCGACCGCGCGGTCAAGGAGTACGGCTTCGTCGGCGCGCATTTCTACCCGCACTGGTTCGGCCTCGCGCCCGACCATGCCAAATGGTACCCCTATTACGCGCGCTGCGAGGAACTGGGCATCCCGGTGATGCTGCAGGTCGGCCATAACCTCGTCTATTCAAAGACCCGCCGCCTGCCCTCCGTCGGCCGCCCGATCTGCCTCGACCAGGTCGCCATCGACTTCCCGACCCTGAAGATCATCGGCATCCACATCGGCGTGCCGTGGACAGACGAGATGATCTCGATGGCCTGGAAGCACGAGAACGTCTACATCGGCGTCGATGCCTATGCGCCCAAGCACTGGCCGCCGCAGCTCGTCCACTATCTCAACACCTATGGCCGCGAGAAGGTGCTGTTCGGCACCGACTGGCCGGTGATCGAGCCGGTCCGCGCGGTCAAGGAAATCCGCGCCATGGACCTGCGGCCGGAATCCTACCGCGCCCTGATGCGGCACAACGCCATCAAGGTCTTCAACCTCCAGGGCATGGCCGAGGCCTGAGGCGTGGCCATGGATTTCGCCATCACCGACGACCAGCAGGAAATGCTGCGCTCCATCGACCGGTTCATGGAGCGCGAGTTTCCGCCGGAGATGGTGCGCCAGCTCGACCAGGCGCACGAGTTCCCGAAGCATCTCCTCAAGGGGTTCGGCGAACTCGGTATCCTCGCCGTGCCCTTCCCCGAAAAGTATGGCGGGCTTGCCGGCGACTGGTCGACGGTGGTGCTGATTCAGGAACGGCTCGGCTACCACTCCGCGATCGCCGCGACGCTCTTTTCCATTACCGTCGATTTCGGCGGCATGACGCTGATGGAAGCCGGCACGGAGGCGCAGCGCGAGGCGATCCTGCCGGCGCTGATCGCAGGCGACGTGCAGTTCTGCCTTGCGCTGACGGAGCCGGAAGCGGGAACCGACGCCGCCTCCATGCGCACCAGCGCCACGCGGACCGCCAATGGCTGGCGGGTGCGCGGGCGAAAGACCTGGATCAGCTGCGCGGACACCGCCTCCTATCTCGTCACGCCCTGCCGCACGACGCCCGGCAGCACCGGCAAGGCCGGCATCACCACGCTGATGATTCCGCGCGACGCGCCGGGCATCCACATGACGCGGCTGCCCAAGGTCGGCAACAATTCGCTTACCTCCTGGGACATCGCCTTCGACGACGTCGAGGTGTCTGACGATGCCGTGCTCGGCACGGTCGATGACGGGTTCAGGGTCGTCATGTCGACGCTGCAGTACAGCCGCTCCGGCCAGGCTTCGAATGCCATCGGCCAGAGCCAGGCGGCGATCGACCTTGCCGTCTCGCATGCGAAGGAGCGCCAGCAGTTCGGCGCGCCACTGACGCAGTTCCAGGTGCTTCGCCACAAGCTGGTCGACATGCAGATGCGTACCGACCAGGCGCGGCTGTCGCTCTACCACCTCGCCTGGCTGATCTCGACCGGCCGGCGCTGCCGCAGGGAGGCGGCCGCCGTAAAGGTGCTTGCTTCCGAATGTCTGCAGTTCGTCGCCGACCACGGCATGCAGATCATGGCGAGCGCGGCCTATGCAGCCGAGAGCCCGATGAACCGCTACTGGCGCGACGGGCGCCTCTACACCTTCGGCGAAGGCACCAACGAGATGCAGCGCGACCTCATCGCGCGGGAGATGGGACTGTGATCTACGACAACCTCGCCGACTATATCGACATGAACACGGTCCGCCGCGCCGAGCGGCTGGCGCTGGTGGACGCGACGCGCGAAATGCGCTGGGCCGAGTTCGGGCCGGCCATGCACAAGGCGGCAGCCTTCCTTCAGGCCAATGGCGTCAAGCGCGGCGAGATCGTCGGGCTCACCATGCGCGACGGCGTCGACCACGTCGTGATGATGTTCGCGATCATCCGGCTGGGCGCGATCCTGCTGCCGATGGACCCGCGCTGGACGTCGGTCGAGAAGGACAATGTCGCGCGCGTCTTCGGCGCCGCGCACGCCGTAACCGACGCGCCGGAGACCTGCCGGCTGACGACGGCGCAGGTGATCCTGCACGATCCGGCGGCGATCGAGGCGACGACGGCCGCGCCGGTCCTGCCGACCGATTTCTCGCCCGACGAGCCGCTTCTGATGTCGCTGTCGTCCGGCACGACGGGCACGCCAAAAGGTCCGCAGCTGAGCCATCGCCAGATGATGCTGCGCCATTATGGCGAGTGGCTGGCGCTCGGGTTCAACGGCGACGACGTCAATCTCTGCTCGACGCCGCTCTATTTCGGCGGGGGGCGCGGCTTTACCCTGTCCTACCTGCTTGGCGGCGCGACCGTCGTCTTCTGTCCGCCTCCCTACAAGCCCGAGGACATTGCGAGCCTCATCGAGCGCTACGGCGTGACCTCCACCTTCCTGGTCCCGACGCTCTTGCGTCGCGTGTCGGAATCGCCCGACGAGATCAAGCGGTCGCTGCGCAAGCTGCGCTTCCTCATCTGCTCGGGCTCCGCACTCCATCCTTCCGAGCGGCGCGATCTCTTGCAGACCGTCAATGCGAACCTCATGAACTTCTACGCCTCCACCGAAGGCGGCGGCGTCGCGATCCTCTATGGGCGCGAGGGCGACGAGGTCGCACGTTCCGTCGGACGGCCGATCCCGGGCTCGCAGATCCGCATCCTCGACAATGACGACAACGTGCTGCCCGCCGGCCAGATCGGCCACATCGCCCACAAGGCGCCATGGCATCCCAAGGGCTTCCACCGCAATCCGGAAGAAACCACGCGCTATTTCCGCGGAAGCTGGTACCTGCCGGGCGATCTCGGCTTCATCGACGAAGGCGGCTATCTCCACATCACGGGCCGCGCCAAGGACATGATCATCCGGGGCGGCGTGAACATCTATCCCAACGAGGTCGAAGCCGTGCTCGTCACGCATCCGGCCGTCTCGGATGCCGCCGTCATCGGCATCTCGTCGGAGCAGTTCGGCGAGGAGGTTGTCGCCTTCATCGTCGCCGACGAAGGCCAGGCGAGCCGCAGCGAGCTCGACGCGCACTGCCGCGCTTCGCTCGCCAGCTACAAGGTTCCCCGCGACTTCCACTTCGTGACCGAGCTGCCGCGAAATACCGGCGGGAAGGTCGTCAAGCCAGAACTCGTGAAGCGTGCGGAAGACCTCAGGCGGGTGCCCGCCTGAACCAGCATCGAAACGGGAACTTCGATCAGGAATGGGAGACTGACATGAAGCGTATCTTGAAACTGGCCGCGGCCGCTCTCGTCGGCACGGCTATCGCCGGCTCGGCGATGGCGCAGGAATTCGCCCGCGTGGGCGGCGGCCTCGCCGGCACCTATCCGCTCTTCGCAGCAAAGCTGACCGAGCTCATCAACACCAATGTCGAGGGCGTGCGCGCCACCGTCGTGCCGTCGGATTCAGAGCAGGCGCAGGCCATGCTCCAGCTCGGCGAACTCGAGTTCAACATCGCCTATACCTGGCTGGTGAAGAAGGTATTCGACGGCAAGGGCGGCTACGGCGTGGACACGCCGGACGCGCGCCACATCATCACGCTCTACGGCTCCACGCTGCAGGGCATTGCGCGCCCCGGCACGATCACCGACCTGCGCCAGCTGACCGAAGGTCCCTACCGCGTGTGGACCGGGCCGGAAGCGCAGATCTTCTACCAGCTCGTCGAGCCGACCATCCAGGCGCATGGCTTCGAGATCGCCGATATCCGGGCAGCCGGGGGCGTGACCGAGACGCTCGATTACGGCGGCGAAATCCAGGCCTACCAGGACGGCCGCCTGGACGTCGGCTTCTTCGCCGGTGGCATCCCCTATGGCCTGCTGCAGCAGGTCGAGCGCTCGCCCGGCTTCCACCTGCTCTCGATGGACGAAGAAGCGGTTGTAAAGCTTGGCGAAATCCTGCCGGGCATCTCCAGCGCCGTCGTGCCGGCCGGCACCTATCACGGCCAGGAGCATGACGCGACGGTGCCGTACTTCGTCAACCAGCTCGTCACCAGCGCGAACGTGGACGAGGAACTCGTCTACCAGGTCACGAAGATCATGAACGAGCAGTACGCCCAGTTCCACGGCCTCTTCCCCGGCTCGCAGGAGATCGACAATGTCGATCCGCTGGCGCTCAACGAAGTGCCGCTGCATCCGGGCGCCGAGCGCTATTATCGCGAAGTCGGCGTGATCAAGTAGGTCGCCAAAGGCGGCGCCAATCATCCATAGCCCCGGCCCGAAGGCCGGGGTCGCTCACCCCGAAAAAGAAGACCGCCAGCGTGGGAACCGCAGGCGGCGCAAGGCGGAGCACCCCATGGAACCTGCCCTCAAGCCGGTTACGTCATCGGATTATCTGTTCGCCTCGGCGGGGCGTCCCTTGGCAAGGACGAGCTATCACTGGCTGGTTGCCGTGCTCTGCGTCTTCTACGTATTCATCCACGTCTATATCGGCTTCTACAACTCACCTGACAGCCAGCTTCTCAACTCGCTGCACGTCAATTCGGCATTGGCGCTGGTCTTCCTGACGATGCCGCTCCTGCAGCGCACGAGCCGCTTCTATATCGCCGGCCGCGCCGTTGATGCGCTGGCAATCCTCGGCTGCCTCTGGTGCCAGATCTATTTCCTCAACGAGATCGAGACGTGGTCGATGCGGACGCTGATCTTCCGCCCGATCGACTATTTTACGGCCATCCTATTCACCGCCCTGATCCTCGAAGCCTGCCGGCGTGCCGTCGGCATGGTGCTCGTCGTGATCTGCCTCGTGCTCATGCTCTATGCGCTCAACGCCGACCACATGGCGGGCATGTTCTACGGCGCGCCGGTCTCCTTCACGCGCCTCCTGCAGACCATCTTCCTCGGCTCGGCCGGCATCTTCGGCGTCGCGGTCAGCGTGATGGTGCAATATGTCGTGCTGTTCATCCTGTTCGGCGTGCTCCTGAACAGCGTCGGTGGCGGGCGCTTCTTCACGCGGCTTGCCTTTGCGCTCTTCGCCCATCGCCGGGGCGGTCCGGCCAAGGCGGCCGTGGTCTCGTCGGGCATGCTCGGCACGATGTCGGGCAGCGCGATCGGCAATGTTGTGACGACGGGCATCTTCACGATCCCGCTGATGATCCGGCTCGGCTACAAACGCGCCTTTGCCGGCGGCGTCGAGGCGGCGGCATCGAACGGCGGCATGATCGCGCCGCCGGTGATGGGCGCGGTCGCGTTCATCATGGCGGACCTGATGGGGCGCTCGTATCTGGAAATCGTGACCGCCGCGATCATCCCGGCGATCCTCTATTACGTCGTGATGTTTGTCACGGTCGACCTGGAGGCCCGCAAGCTGGGGCTCGCGCCGATCGAGAAAGGCAAGCTGCCGAGCGCGCTCTCGATCCTGCGGAAGCAGGGCTACTATCTCGCGCCGCTGGTCGTCATCGGCTTCGCGCTAGCGATGGGCTACTCCATCATCCTGGTCGCCGTGCTCACCATCTGCGTCACCTTCGTGATCGGGCTCCTGCAGCGCACCGACCGGCTCGATCCGGCGCGGCTGATGAACGTCGTCGAGGAAACCGCGCGCTCCACCGCCGGGCTTTCAGCCACGGCTGCGGCGGCCGGCATCATGCTCGGCGCGATCTTCGCCGTCGGTCTTTCCTTCCAGGTCGCGCAGGAAGCGGCAAGGCTCGCAGACGGCAATCTTTGGGTGCTGGTGCTGCTTTGCGGCGTGATGGCGATCATCATGGGCATGGGCATGAGCGCGGCTGCCGTCTACCTGACGCTTGCCGCCACCATCATCCCGATCATGCAGCTTGCGGGCGTGCCGCAGATGGCGGCGCACTTCTACGCCTTCTACTACGGCATCGCCTCCAACATCACGCCGCCGGTGGCGCTGACGGCCTATGCGGCGGCACCCATCGCAGGCTCGAAACCGATCGAGACGGGCGTGCATGCGGCGCGGCTGGGCGTTTCCAGCCTGCTCCTGCCGATCCTGTTCATCTATCAGCCGGCGATTCTGATGATCGGCACCTGGCCGGAAATCATCATCGCCACCGGCACGTCGCTGCTCGCGCTCCTCGGTTTCGCGGCGGTGACGACGGGCTATCTGTTCCGCAAGCTGACGGTCATCGAGCGACTGATCGGTGCGGCCGCCTCGGCGCTGCTGTTCATCCCGGAACCGATCACGGACCTGGTCGGGCTCGCGCTCGTCGTGGCACTGACGGCGTATTTTTGGGCGACGCGGGAGCGGGGCGTGCCGGTGCGCAAGCCCGCGCCGCAGCCGGAGGAAAGCGCTGCCGCGGAGCTTGCCTCCGATGGCTGGATCGCCCGGTTCATGAAGGCACGGATGGCGAAGGAGACCGACCCGTCGGTCGCCGTCCCCACCACGTCATCCGCCATGGACGAAAGCGAGATCCTCGACATGCTGGCCGCCGATGCGCCGACGGACGCGGCGTCGGAAGCCGCGCGCCGCCGGTTCACGCCGGCGTCGCTGACGCTTGCCTGGGCGGTGGTCCTCCTCGTCGCTGGCATCTTCCACTATTGCGGGACGACCTACCTGCACGCCCGCGACCCGCGGCTGTGGACCGCAATGATGGTGCTGGCGTCGCTAATCACAGTCACGGGCATCTGGGGCGCCGTCCGCTTCGGGGCGGCCAAGGCCGAGCGGCTGGCTGCCGCTACGGCCTGAACCCGTCCATGCCGGCGATAAATTGAGGGAGGCCGCCTCAGGCGGCCTCGAAGCTTTCGTGATAGAGCGCGCTGCGACGCATGTCGCGACCGCTCCAGACACGCCCTGTTTCGGCGGCCTGGGCCCGCAGCCAGTTCTGGAAGATCTGGATCTGCTTCTGCTTCGGCGCGGCATGCGGGTAGATCAGGAAGTAATCGTGCGTCACCGGGTAGTCGGTCCCGAGCGGGCGGACGAGACGGCCTGCCGCTAGATGATCGGCTACGAGCGCACTGCGGCCGAGCGCGATGCCGCGCCCTTCCAGCGTGGCGTCGAGCACCATCGGCGAGAAGTCGAAGCGATGGCCGGGCAGGTCGTCCCCGATCTCGACGCCCTGCTGGCGCAGCCAGGTCGACCAGTTCGGGAAGGTCGGGATGACGTTCAGCGTGTCATCATGCACGAGCGGCAAGCGGGCGATGTCGGCCGCGCTGCGGATCGGGCCGTGCTGGCGCAGGAACTCCGGCGTACAGACCGGCGAGACGTGCTCGGTCATGAAGGGCTCGACATTCATGCCGTTGAAGTCGCCGCAGCGCAGGCGCAGAAGCGCGTCCATTTCGGCATAGCGGAACTGGTAGATCTGGCTCGAGACGGAGACCTCGAGATCGATTTCGGGATGCCTGGCGAAGAAGTCATTGAGCCGGGGCAGGAGCCATTTGGACGCCAGGCACGAAGCGACACGAACGCGCAAGGGGCCGCAGCGGCTCGCATGGCGCAGGCGCTGGGTCACGCTCTCGATCTGCTGGAAGCTCTCGCGCAGCTGGTCGAGGCAAGAGCGTCCCGCATCGGTTATTTCAATAGACCGGTGGCGCCTGACGAACAGGGGCGTGCCGACGAAATCCTCCAGCATCTTGACGTGATGGCTGATCGCCGCCGGCGTCACGTGCAGCTCTGCTGCAGCCTCCACGAAACTGAGATGACGGCCAGCGGCTTCGAAGGCGCGTAGCGCGTTCAACGGGACGATCTCACGCTTTATCATCGCGATCCCCATCGTTGTTGAGTGGAACCGGTCTTTTCGCCGGACTTTCCGCAGAGTAATCGATGCAGGAAGCCGGCGCAACTTTGTCCAGACTAATCGCACCCTTTAGCTCAGGTTAGCCTTGGGCAGCCAGAACGCCGGAAAACAAGGAGAAGCGTTCAGTGAATCTCTTCCATCTGCTCGACCAGAGCGCCACGCGATTGCCCGACCAGCCGGCCGTCTTCGAGGGTGACCGCCTCGTCTGGACCTATGGCGACCTGCGCGATCGGGTGCTGAAACTTGCCGCCGGACTGCGGCGCGCCCACATGCCGGGCGACCGTATCGCGGTGTTTTCGGAGAACGCGCCGGCCTATGTCGAGCTTCTATTCGCAATCTGGGCGGCCGAGATGGCGGCCGTCCCGATCAACGCGAAGCTCCACCCCCGCGAGGCTGCCGACATTCTCGCAGACAGCGGGGCGGCGCTGGCGTTCGTGTCGCCGAAGCTCGCCGCGGGTCTCGCGGACGCCGCGGGCGCAACCGTACGGATGATCGAAATCGGATCTGCATCCTACGAGGCGATTTTCGCAGAGCCAGGGACGGGACCCGTCTGCTCCGATCCGGACGCGCTTGCCTGGCTGTTCTATACCAGCGGCACGACCGGGCGGTCGAAAGGCGCCATGCTCAGCCACCGCAACATGGTGGCGATGACGGTTGCCCATCTTGCCGACATGGAGCGGATCGACCGCAACAGCTCGATCATCCACGCGGCGCCCATGTCGCACGGCTCCGGCACCTACATCCCTGCCTATGTCGCGCGTGGCGCGCGGCAGGTGATCCCGGCTTCGCGCAGCTTCGAGCCGGCCGAGACGCTGGCGCTCTGCAACACCCACCCGTCCTGCGGCATGTTCCTGGCGCCGACCATGGTGCAGCGGCTGCGCATGGAGGCGGAGCGCATCGGCTCGCGCCCGCGCAATCTACGCTCGATCGTCTATGGCGGCGGGCCGATGTATCTGGAGGAACTGAAGCGGGCACGCGCCGTGCTCGGGCCGGTGCTCTGCCAGATCTACGGCCAGGGCGAAGCGCCGATGACGATCACCGGGCTCACCCTCGAGGATCATGAGACCGCCGACGACGCGGTTCTCGCCTCGGTCGGACATGCCCGGACGGGCGTCGAGGTCCTGGTCGCGTCCGAAGACGGCGCACCGCTGCCGACTGGCGAGATCGGCGAGGTGATGGTCAAGGGCGACGTCGTCATGATGGGCTACTGGAACAATCCGGCCGCCACCGCCGACACGATCCGCGAAGGCTGGCTGCGGACGGGCGACATGGGCTCCTTCGACACGCGCGGCTATCTCACCTTGCGCGATCGCTCGAAGGATGTCGTCATTTCAGGCGGATCGAACGTCTATCCGCGCGAGGTCGAGGAGGCGCTGCTACGCCATCCGGCCGTCGAGGAAGTGTCCGTTGTGGGCACGCCTGATCCGGAATGGGGCGAGATCGTCGTCGCCTTCGTCGTGTCTCGGCAGGGACATACACCCAACCACGCCATTCTTGATGCGCATTGCATCTCGCAAATCGCGCGCTTCAAAAAGCCGAAGCGCTACGTCTTTACCGACGCGCTGCCGAAGAACAATTACGGCAAGGTGCTGAAGCGCGACCTACGTGAGCGGCTGACCCGCGAGGCTCAAGTCTCGAACGCGTAGAGATCGGAATCTGGGTCGGTCCCGCCGAGGATCTGCGTCGTGATGATCTCGGCGGCGATGCGCGAATAGGTGATGCCGTTGCCGCCGTACCCCATGACGGCGAAAAGCCCGGGTTTGCGCGGCAGGCGGCCGATGAAGGGCAGGCCTGTTGAAGTGGTGCCGAAGCTGCCGGCCCACCTGAATTCCGGCTCGACGTCGAGGTCAGGCATCAGCCGTTTCAGCTTCTGCGAGATCGTCTTCGTCTTCTCGTCGATGAGGGCGTCGCGGCGTTCCTCATCCGAAAAGTCTTCGTCCTCGCCGCCGCAGATCACGCGCCCGTCATGGGTCGCGCGAAGATAGAGGTAAGGCTCGGACGCTTCCCAGATGAACGCCTCGCGCGGCCAAATCGCACGCGGCTGCCTGCGCGTGGCGATCGCCCAGGTGGAGACGATGCGGTGCGGAACCTTCGGCATCACGTCGAGAAGCTCGTAGCCGGTCGCAACGACGATCTTTGCTGCCTTGATCGTCTCGCCCGTCGACAGCGTCGCAACCATGCCGCCGCCAGAAGGCTTGATGCCTGTAACTTCCGCCGAGCGGTAATAACGCGCGCCGCGTTCGGCAGCGGCGTTGAGCAGCCCGGCGGAAAGTTTTCGCGGATCGAGCGCCAGATTGCCTTCGCTGATGAGCGCGGAGCGCCCAGCAATGCCGTATCGGGCTTCGAGTTCTGCCGGCTTGAGACGACGGGCGTAGAGGCCCGCCTCCATCCGTGCCTCGGCTTCGGCGTCGAGCGCAGTGGCGCCCATCTCGGTGCCGGACAGATAGAGGGACGGCCGCAGGGCCGCCCGGCAATCGATCTCGAGATCGACGATGCGGGCGTGCAGATTGGTGACCGCAAGCCGCGAGCGGCGCCAGGCGCGCACGGCGCGGTCCTTGCCGATCTTGCCGGAGAGCACGCTCAGCGGCTGGTCGATCTCGAACTGGACCAAAGCAGTGGTTGCCGGCGTCGAGCCCGCCAACGGTCGACGACGATCGACCCCGACCACCTTGAGCCCGGCCTGCGACAGCGCATCGCACAGCATCGCGCCCGAAATGCCGAGCCCGATCACGAGAACGTCTGCGGTGAGATTTCTGGAGACGGTTGCGGCTTCGACCGCAGGCGCCCGGTAGCCGAGCCAGACCGGCTTGCCGGTCCGAAGATCGAGCTTGCGCTTCATCGCGGCAGGCCCGACGCCATGGCCGCCGCGGTTGGAGCGACGGCCATGGGTTGAAGATGTGTCAGAGGACGCGGACCGAGCGGGCCTCGAGGCCCTTCTGGCCCTGGGCGTACTTCACGGAAACGGCCTGGCCTTCGACGAGGCTGGCAATTCCCGAACGCGTCAGCGCAGAAGCGTGGACGAAAACGTCTTTTTCAGCACCCGGAACGCCGATGAAGCCGAAGCCCTTTTCGGCATTGTACCACTTCACGGTGCCCTCGGCCTCCTGCTCCGGCCCGCTCTCGCGAGGCTGGAAGCCGCCGGCACGTGGCTGGCGCACTGGAGCGCGGGGCGTACCCGACACTTCGAGCACCTGCGTGACCTGCTTGCCCTTCTGGCCGTCCTCGATGCGGACCTTCAGTTGCTGGCCTTCGCCGACAGGCTGCTGGCCGCTGTTCTCGAGCACGCGGATGTGAAGATAGGCCTCGACGCCATCCGACGTCTTGACGAAGCCGAAGCCCTTGTCGGCGTTGAACCAAAGCACCTCGGCATCGGCCAGTGCACCGCCGCCGGAACCGCCCATCGGGGCAGCCGACCGCTGTGGACGGGATGCGAAATAGCTCGGCTCAGGCGGAAGTTCAGGAGTTTCATCACCGAAGCCCCGACGGCGGGAGTCACGGTGGTCGCGGTATTTGCCCATGAGATGCTCTGCAGAGAAACGGAACCCGGCGTCTCTGCTAGCACCAAACACGGATGCTCGCAATGACACGGTGATGCGTTGGTTATCTTGGTGAAGACCCGCCGTGCGCAGTCACTGGCTCGGCGGTGAAATTTGGTGGAGCCAATCGGAATCGAACCGACGACCTCTTGAATGCCATTCAAGCGCTCTCCCAACTGAGCTATGGCCCCACTCGCGGGCCGTTTCCGGCCCATGCGCACCACCGGTTGGTCGGCGGCAAGCGGCTTCTAGCGACGGCTTGCGGGAATGGCAAGCCCCAATCGCCAAGCCTCAGCTTTCCTCGTCGTCATCTCCGACGCCGATGATGCCGGTGACGTCGTCGTCCTCTTCTTCCTCGTCGGCGAGGAAGGTGTCGTCGTCGTCATCGTCGATTTCGACGTCTTCCTCGTCCTCGATACCGGGGATTCCGTCCTTGCCGTCATCGTCCTCGGCATCTTCGAGCGAAACGACCTCGGCTGCGCCCTCCTCGGCGTCGAGTTCCTTCTCCTCGACTTCCTCTTCCTCTTCGACGATGCGCGAGCCGCTTTCGAAGTAGGAGCGCGGATAGCTCACGCCCGTATAGGGGGAGACGATCGGGTCCTTGTTGAGATCGTAGAATTTCCTGCCGGTCTCGGGGCAGATGCGCTTGGTGCCAATGTCGGGTTTCGCCACTTCGAGCCTCGTCGCAAGAGTGCCGGTCGCAGGTCGCGCTCCGGCAGAAACGGCCAGAGGCGAATGCCCTTGCCGTGGTGTCTGTTTTTCGAATTTCGGTCCCCTTATCCAAAGGACCGAAGGCTGTCAAAGCCTATGTCGCCGCCTTGGCCGCATGGGACGTGACCGGGCGGCGCACCCATGCTATGGCCCGGCCCGTTCCGCGCCGCAAGCCGCACACCCAAAGCTCCAGGACGCAATTTCGATGACAAGCCACGCGAAGCCGCAGCCCGCAACCGCACGCGCCTCGGGCGCGCTTTCGGGGCGCGTGCGCGTGCCGGGCGACAAGTCGATCTCGCACCGCTCGCTGATGCTGGGCGGGCTCGCCTCGGGGCGTACGCACGTCACCGGCCTGCTAGAAGGCGAGGACGTGCTGCGCACCGCCGACGCGATGCGTGCCATGGGCGCCCGGATCACGCGCGAAGGCTCGGACTGGACGGTGGACGGCGTCGGCAATGGCTGCCTTCTGGAGGCAGAGGCCCCGCTCGATTTCGGCAATGCCGGCACAGGCGCGCGGCTCACCATGGGCCTCGTGGGCACCTACGACATGAAGACGAGCTTCACCGGTGACGCGTCGCTCACCAAGCGCCCGATGGGCCGCGTGCTCGATCCGCTGCGCCTGATGGGCGTGCAGGTGCTCGACGCCGCACCCGGCGACCGCATGCCTCTGACGCTCGCCGGCCCCAAACACGCCACGCCGATCTCCTACCGCGTGCCGATGGCGTCCGCGCAGGTGAAGTCGGCCGTACTGCTCGCAGGCCTCAACACGGCCGGCACGACGACGGTCATCGAGCCGGTCGCGACGCGCGACCACACGGAACGCATGTTGCAAGGCTTTGGCGTCGAGCTCGACATCACGATCGACGGAGACGGAGCCCGCGTGATCCGCCTGGAAGGCCGGCAGAAGATGGCCGGCATCTCGATCGCGGTGCCGTCCGATCCGTCCTCGGCCGCGTTCCCGATCGTCGCGGCACTCATCGTCCCCGGCTCCGACATCGTCGTCGAGAACGTGCTGATGAACGACACCCGAACGGGCCTCATCACGACGCTGATCGAGATGGGCGCCGACATCGAGACCGTCGAGCGCCGGCCTGCCGGCGGCGAGGAGGTCGCGGACCTGCGCGTGCGCCATTCGCGCCTCAAGGGCGTGAGCGTCCCGCCCGAACGCGCGCCGTCGATGATCGACGAATATCCGGTGCTGGCGGTGGCCGCCGCCTTTGCCGAAGGCGAGACCTTCATGGATGGCCTTGAGGAACTGCGCGTCAAGGAATCCGATCGGCTTGCCGCCGTCGCGGCCGGCCTTGCAGCGAACGGCATCGAGCATCGTGCCGGCGAGGCATCCTTGACCGTCACCGGCAAGCCAGGTGGCAAGGGCCTAGGCGGCGGTACGGTCGCGACCCATCTCGACCACCGTATCGCGATGAGCTTCCTCGTCATGGGGCTTGCGGCTGAAAAGCCAGTCACCGTCGACGACGCGACCATGATCGCCACCAGCTTCCCGGCCTTCATGGACATCATGGCGAAGCTCGGCGGGACGATCGATCACGAGGTTTCCGCATGAGCACCACCAAAGTCGCGATGATAGTCGGTGGCGGCTCAGGCATGGGGGCCGCTGCCGCGCGCACGCTTGCCGCCGACGGGTATCAGGTCGCCGTCATGTCGTCCTCGGGCAAGGGCGAAGCCCTTGGCAAGGAACTTGGCGGCGTCGGTTTCACCGGCTCGAACCGCTCGCCGGACGATCTCAAGGCCTTCGTCGATCTCGCGATGCAGCGCTTCGGCCGCATCGATGCACTGGTCAATGGCGCAGGCCATGGCCCGCGCGCGCCACTGCTCGAGATCACCGACGCCCAATGGCATGACGGATTCGACGTCTATTTCATGAACGTCGTGCGCGCCGTCAGGCTCGTCGCCCCGATCATGATCGCGCAGAAGGGCGGCGCGATCGTCAACATCTCGTCGGCCTGGGTCAACGAGCCGGCCGCGATGTTCCCGACCTCGGCGGTGGCCCGCGCTGGGCTCGGCGCCTTCACCAAGCTCTTTGCCGACAGCCATGCCGCGCACAATGTGCGCATGAACAACGTCCTGCCCGGCTGGATCGACAGCCTGCCGCAGACGGACGAGCGGCGCGCGGGCGTGCCGATGCAGCGCTACGGCACCAGCGAGGAGATCGCCGGCACGATCGCCTTCCTGCTGTCCGATGCTGCGGGCTACATCACCGGCCAGAGCCTGCGGGTCGATGGCGGCCTGATGCGCGCGGTCTGATGAGCGCTCGCCCCCTCATCATCGCCATTGACGGCCCCGCCGCGTCCGGCAAGGGCACGCTTGCGCGGCGGCTGGCGGCGGCCTACGGGCTGCGGCATCTCGATACCGGGCTCACCTACCGCGCGGTCGCGCAGCAGCTTCTGACCGAAGATTTGCCGCTCGACGACGCAGCCTTGGCCGAGCAGATCGCCGGCCGGCTCGATCTTTTGGGGCTCGATGCGGGCGTTCTGTCAGCGCATACGATCGGCGAAGCCGCATCGCGCGTGGCCGTGATGCCGGAGGTCCGCCGGGTGCTCGTCGAAAAGCAACGCGCGTTCGCGGGCATGATGCCGGGCGCTGTGCTCGACGGGCGTGATATCGGCACCGTGGTCTGCCCGGACGCACAGGTGAAGCTCTATGTCACCGCCAGCGCCGCCGTTCGCGCCGCGCGCCGCGCCGCCGAGATCCGGTCGGGCGGGCAGGACGCCGACGAGGACGCGATCCGGGCCGACATCGAACGCCGCGACCTGCGCGATTCGAGCCGCACCGATTCGCCTTTGAAGCCGGCCGACGACGCACACTTGCTGGATACGTCGCAAATGGATATAGAAGCCGCTTTCCAGGCGGCTCGTGCCATCGTCAACAAGGCGATCGCGGACGCCTGACGCATTCAAGAGACCGGCTCCGACCTGCACTCTGCGCCCCCATGGCGGGACGGGCCACATCGCAACACGAACCAAGGGCGCAGTGCCTGTCCCGCGGCGAGGATCGCCCCGACAGGTTTCCAGGAGCACCAATGTCTACAATGAACCCGAGCCGCGACGATTTCGCGAACCTTCTCAACGATTCCTTCCATGATCGCGATCTCGCGGAAGGTTCCGTCGTCAAGGGCATCGTCACGGCGATCGAAAAGGACATGGCCGTCATCGACGTCGGCCTGAAGGTCGAAGGCCGCGTCCCGCTGAAGGAATTCGGCGCCCGCGCCAAGGACGGCCAGCTGAACCCCGGCGACGAAGTCGAGGTCTATGTCGAGCGCATCGAGAACGCGCTGGGCGAAGCAATGCTGTCGCGCGAGAAGGCTCGCCGCGAAGAGAGCTGGGTCAAGCTCGAAGAGAAGTTCAACGCCGGCGAGCGCGTCGAGGGCATCATCTTCAACCAGGTCAAGGGCGGCTTCACGGTCGACCTCGACGGCGCCGTGGCGTTCCTGCCGCGCAGCCAGGTCGACATCCGCCCGATCCGCGACGTCACCCCGCTGATGCACAACCCGCAGCCCTTCGAAATCCTCAAGATGGACAAGCGCCGCGGCAACATCGTCGTCTCGCGCCGCACGGTCCTCGAAGAGAGCCGCGCCGAGCAGCGTTCCGAGATCGTCCAGAACCTCGAAGAGGGTCAGGTCGTCGAGGGCGTGGTCAAGAACATCACCGATTACGGTGCGTTCGTTGATCTCGGCGGCATTGACGGCCTGCTGCACGTCACCGACATGGCCTGGCGCCGCGTCAACCATCCGACCGAGATCCTCAACATCGGCCAGACGGTCAAGGTGCAGATCATCCGCATCAACCAGGAAACCCACCGCATCTCGCTCGGCATGAAGCAGCTCGAGTCGGATCCGTGGTCGGATATCGGCACCAAGTTCCCGATCGGCAAGAAGATCTCCGGCACCGTCACGAACATCACCGACTACGGTGCGTTCGTCGAGCTCGAGCCGGGCATCGAAGGCCTCATCCACGTCTCGGAAATGTCCTGGACGAAGAAGAACGTGCACCCCGGCAAGATCCTGTCCACGACGCAGGAAGTCGAGGTCGTCGTTCTCGAGGTCGACCCCCAGAAGCGCCGCATCTCGCTCGGCCTCAAGCAGACGCTGGAAAATCCGTGGGAAGCCTTTGCCCGCAACTTCCCCGTCGGCGCCGTGGTCGAGGGCGAGGTCAAGAACAAGACCGAGTTCGGCCTGTTCATCGGCCTCGACGGCGACGTGGACGGCATGGTTCACCTGTCGGACCTCGACTGGAACCGTCCCGGCGAGCAGGTGCTCGAAGAGTACAACCGTGGCGACATGGTCAAGGCTCAGGTTCTCGACGTCGACATCGAGAAGGAGCGCATCTCGCTCGGCATCAAGCAGCTCGGCCGTGACGCGGTCGGCGAGGCAGCGACCACCGGTGATCTGCGCAAGAACGCCGTCGTCACCTGTGAAGTCACCGCCATCAAGGACGGCGGCCTTGAGGTTCGTCTGGTCGATCACGACCTCGAATCGTTCATCAAGCGCTCCGACCTGTCGCGTGATCGTGACGAGCAGCGCCCCGAGCGTTTCTCGGTCGGCCAGAAGGTCGATGCCCGCGTGACGCAGTTCGACAAGAAGACGCGCAAGCTCGCCGTCTCCATCAAGGCGCTGGAAATCGCCGAGGAGAAGGAAGCGGTCGCCCAGTACGGCTCGACCGACTCCGGCGCTTCGCTCGGCGACATCCTCGGCGCCGCGCTGAAGAAGCAGGGCAGCGACAGCTGATCCGACGCTTCTGAAGCGATCTGAAAAAAATGAAGGACCCGCCGGCACAAGCCGGCGGGTTTTTTGTTGGGCAAATTCTGGAACCCCGGTCCGTCCGACACGTTTCTCTTGCAGACAGCCGGCACGTTTTGGCCGGCGACATCAAGGAGATACGAGATGAACTGGAATCAGGTCGAAGGTAACTGGGAGCAGTTCAAGGGCAAGGCCCAGCAGCAGTGGGGCAAGCTCACCAATGACGACCTCGACGTTGTCCAGGGCAAGCGCAAGGAGCTCGCCGGCAAGCTGCAGGCTCACTACGGCAAGACCGAGGAAGAGGCTGAGCGCGAAATCGACGGCTGGCTGTCGCGCAACTGATCGGTTCCCTGCCCTATCGATTGCATAAGCGACAAGAAGAAGCCCCGCGAGAGCGGGGCTTTTGTCGTTACGAGGGACGCTGCTGCCGTTTGCGAGCGCGGCGCTCTTTGTCTCTCTGATTAACTCGCAGCCGACAGGCACTCCACCAGCGAGCCAGTCAGGTTCCCGATCAGCTCGAAATAGAGCTCGGGTCCGTCGGTGAGATCAGCACCAAGCGGATCGAGGACGCCGGCGCGCGCGTCCGTGCCTTCGATCGCGACCTCGACAAGGCGCGGTTCGAACTGAGGCTCGGCGAAAACGCAGGCTGCATCGCTGTCGCGGATGCGGGCCTGGATGTCCTGCAGGCGCTGGGCGCCGGGCATGACGTCCGGGCTGACCGTGATCGAGCCAGCCGCCTCGATGTCGAAGCGCCGCTCGTAATACTGGTAGGCGTCGTGGAAGACGATGAAGGACTGATCCTTCACGAGCTCGAGCGCTGCAGCGGTTTCGGTCTGCAACGCGTCCAGGCGCTCCATGAGCGTGGCCGCATTCACCTCATAACGCTCGGCATTGGCCGGATCGGCTGCGGCGAGCGCCTCCTCGATCTCGTGGACGAATGCCTTGGCGTTCTGCGGGTCGAGCCACATGTGCAGATCATAGGCGCCGTGGGCGTGATCGTGGCCCTCGGCTTCATGCGAGTGATCATGGCCTTCATGGCTGCCGGCCGACGCCTCGGAGGCATGATCGTGACCGTCATGGGCGTGATCATGGCCAGCAGCGGCTGCTTCTTCATGCGCGTGGCCGTCATGGTCGTGCGCGTGATCATGGCCGTCATGCGAAGCTTCGGCGCCATGGTCGTGGCCGGCGTGATCCTCGCCGTGATCGTGGGTCTCGAACGGGCCGCCTTCGCGGTAGGGAAGCTTCACGAGGTCATGGGCGTCCGAAAGCGTGACCACAGTCGCATTGCCGGCCAGTGTTTCGAGCGGACGCTCCAGGAACATTTCCAACCCTTCGCCAACCCAGAAGACCACGCTCGCGCCTTCCAGCATGGACGCCTCGGACGGGCGCAGCGAGTAGGTGTGCGGCGAGCCAGCGCCCTGGACCAGCAACTGTGGCTCGCCGACGCCTTCCATCACCGCGGCAACCAGCGAGTGCACAGGCTTGATCGATGCCACCACGCCTTCGAGCGCCAGCGCCGGTTGGGCGAGAGCGGTGGTGCCGAGAAGAAGGCCTGCGAGTGCGACAGGACGCGCGAGACGGTTCATCGGTATCTCCATGTGTTATGATATTACGTTCGATTGCGTCACGCTATAACGTATGCCATATGCTGCGGGCAACCCCGAAAGGCACATCATGCTGGACCGCACGGTCTCCGCCCCTGCAGAAACGCTCGTCGCGCTCAGCGGCGCCGGCATCCGGCGCGGCGAGCGCTGGCTCGTGCGCGGGGTCGATCTGGAAGTCCGGCGCGGCGAGATCGTCACGCTGATCGGCCCGAACGGCTCGGGCAAAAGCACGACGGCCAAGACCGCGATCGGCGTGCTTGCTCCCGACGAGGGCAGTGTGACGCGCAAGGACGGCATCCGTATCGCCTACGTGCCGCAGAAGCTCACCATCGACTGGACGCTGCCGCTGACCGTCAAGCGGCTGATGAGCCTGACGAACCGTGTAGCCGACAAGGACGCGGCCGAGGCGCTCGACGCCGTCGGCATCGCGCATTTGGCCAGCGCGCAGGTCACGACCCTGTCCGGCGGCGAGTTCCAGCGCGCGCTGCTTGCCCGCGCGCTTTGCCGCAAGCCGGACCTGCTGGTGCTCGACGAGCCCGTGCAGGGCGTGGACTTTGCCGGCGAGGTATCGCTCTACCGCCTGATCCGCGACATCCGCGACCGCACCGGCTGCGGCATCCTGCTTATCTCGCACGACTTGCATGTGGTGATGGCTGATACCGACACCGTCATCTGCCTTAATGGCCATGTCTGCTGCCGGGGCACGCCGCAATCCGTCGTGGCGTCGCCCGAATATCTGCAACTCTTCGGGACACGCGCGGCCGAGACGCTGGCGGTCTATCGGCATGACCATGATCACACCCATTTGCCGGACGGCCGCGTGCTGCATTCCGACGGGTCGGTGACGGACCATTGCCACCCGGAAGACGGCCACCACGCCCATGACGATCACCATCATGGACACGACCACGGACACTCGCACGGCCCGCACCATGCTTGATGATTTCTTCACGCGCGCGCTCGTCGCCGGTATCGGCCTGGCGATCACCGTCGGGCCGCTCGGCTGCTTCATCGTCTGGCGGCGCATGGCCTATTTCGGAGACACGATGGCACATTCGGCGCTGCTCGGCGTCGCGCTGTCCTTCCTGTTCCAGATCGACCTGACGATTGGCGTCTTCGTCGTCGCCGCACTTGTTTCCGTTGCCCTGCTCGCGCTGCAGAAGCGCGGCGCGCTGTCGACCGATGCGCTTCTCGGCATCCTGTCGCATTCGACACTGGCGCTCGGCCTCGTGCTCGTCGCCTTCATGAGCTGGATCCGCGTCGACCTGATGGGGTTCCTCTTCGGCGACATCCTCGCAGTTTCGCGCACCGACATCGCCATGATCTATGGCGGCGGCGCGATCATCCTGGCGCTGGTGGTCTGGCTCTGGCGGCCGCTACTTGCCTCTACCGTTTCGGAGGAGCTGTCGGCCGCCGAAGGCATGGCACCCGATCGCGCGCGGATCGTCTTCATGCTGATGATGGCGCTGGTGATCGCGATCGCCATGAAGCTCGTCGGCGTGCTCCTGATCACCTCGCTCCTGATCATCCCCGCGGCCACCGCGCGGCGGTTCGCCGTCACGCCCGAGCAGATGGCGGTGATTGCGTCCGCCATCGGAGCGCTGGCGGTTGCCGGCGGGCTCTTCGGCTCGCTGCGCTTCGATACGCCGTCGGGTCCGTCGATCGTGGTGGCGGCTCTCCTGCTCTTCCTCGTCAGCCTGCTGCCGGTCGCGCGGCTCTTCCGGCGCGACGGGGAATCGGCGAGGATGACGCCATGAACCATCTTCAGAAACTGACCCGCAACCAGTCGCTCGTGCTCGGCGCGCTGACCAATGCGGGTGGGCCGCTTTCAGCCTACACGATCCTCGACCGCCTGCGCGACGACGGGTTTCGCGCACCGCTGCAGGTCTACCGCGCGCTCGAAAAGCTGCTTGCCGAGGGGCTGGTGCACCGGCTTGAATCGATCAACGCCTTCGTCGCCTGCGCGCACCCGCACCACCACTCCCACGGCCTGACGGGCTTCGCCATCTGCGACACCTGCGGCAGCGTGGAGGAGTTTTCCGACGAGATCGTCGAGGAGCGGCTTCAGGCTTGGTCGCAGGGCCGCGGGTTCAAGGCGTCGCGGACGACGATGGAAATCCGCGGGCTGTGTGCGGAGTGCAGGGCGAAGGCGAACTGAGGCTGCGGCCTCGAAGGATACACCCCATCACAAACGAAAAAGGCGCGGCCCTGGGGCCGCGCCTTTCGCTATTCTGAGCTCTCAGCCGATCAGGCTTCGGCTTCGGCCTTCTTGTCGCGCGGGACTTCCTGGCCGGTTTCCTGGTCGACGACCTTCATGGACAGGCGGACCTTGCCGCGCTCGTCGAAGCCCATGAGCTTGACCCAGACCTTCTGGCCTTCCTTGACAACGTCCGTGGTCTTCGCAACGCGCTCGTTGGCGAGCTGCGAGATGTGGACGAGGCCGTCGCGGGCTCCGAAGAAGTTCACGAAGGCGCCGAAATCGGCGGTCTTGACGACCGTACCCTCGTAGATCGCGCCGACTTCCGGCTCGGCGACGATCGAGTGGATCCACTTCTTGGCGGCCTCGATCTCCTTGCCGTTCGACGAAGCGATCTTGATCGTGCCGTCATCCTCGATGTTGATCTTGGCGCCGGTCTTCTCGACGATCTCGCGGATCACCTTGCCGCCGGTGCCGATCACTTCACGGATCTTGTCGGTCGGGATGGTCATGACCTCGATGCGCGGCGCGAACTCGCCGAGTTGGCCACGGCTCTCCGACAGGGCCTGCGACATCTCGCCGAGGATATGGAGACGGCCGCTCTTGGCCTGCTCCAGGGCGATCTCCATGATCTCGCGGGTGATGCCGTCGATCTTGATGTCCATCTGGAGCGAGGTGATGCCCGCATCCGTGCCGGCAACCTTGAAGTCCATGTCGCCGAGGTGATCCTCGTCGCCGAGAATGTCGGACAGGACTGCGAAGCGCTCGCCTTCCTTGATCAGGCCCATGGCGATGCCGGCGACCGGACGGCTGAGCGGAACGCCCGCATCCATCAGGGCCAGCGACGTGCCGCAGACGGTCGCCATCGAGGACGAGCCGTTCGACTCGGTGATCTCCGAGACGATGCGCAGCGTGTACGGGAACTGGTCCGGCGCCGGCAGCAGCGGGTGCACGGCGCGCCAAGCGAGCTTGCCGTGGCCGATCTCGCGACGGCCAGGCGAGCCGATGCGGCCCGTCTCACCCACCGAGAAGGGCGGAAAGTTGTAGTGAAGGAGGAAGTTCTCCTTGTAGGTGCCGGTGAGCGAGTCGATGTACTGCTCGTCCTCGCCGGTGCCGAGCGTGGCAACGACCAGCGCCTGCGTCTCGCCGCGCGTGAAGAGCGCCGAGCCATGGGTGCGGGGCAGGATGCCGACTTCGGCGACGATCGGGCGAACCGTCTTCAGGTCGCGGCCGTCGATGCGCGAGCCGGTGTCGAGGATGTTCCAGCGAACGACCTTGGCCTGCAGTTCCTTGAAGACCGATCCGACTTGCTCCGAGGTGTAGCGCGGCTCTGCGCCTTCGGCGGGAGCAAACGCTTCCTTGACGCGCGCCTTGACGGCGTCGACGGCGGCGTAGCGCTTCTGCTTGTCGGTGATCTTGTAGGCTTCGCGCAGTTCGTTGCCGACGATCTCGAGCATCTCGTTCTCGAGCGCCGAGTGATCCGGGGCGACATGCGTGCGTGGGTCCTTGGCGGCCACTTCGGCGAGCTTGATGATCGCGTCGATAACCGGCTGGAAGCCTTCATGGCCGAAGACGACGGCGCCGAGCATGACTTCCTCGGAAAGCTCATGGGCTTCCGATTCCACCATCATCACGGCGTCGGCCGTGCCGGCGACGACGAGGTCGAGCTTCGACTCGGGCATCTCGTCGACATGCGGGTTGAGCTTGTACTGGCCGTTGATGTAGCCGACGCGCGCGCCGCCGATCGGGCCCATGAAGGGCACGCCCGAGAGCGTCAGGGCCGCCGAGGTCGCGACCATGGCGACGACGTCCGGATCGTTCTCGAGGTCGTGCTGGAGCACGGTCACGATGATCTGCGTGTCGTTCTTGTAGCCGTCTGCGAAGAGCGGGCGGATCGGACGGTCGATCAGGCGGGAGACGAGCGTCTCCTTTTCCGACGGACGGCCTTCGCGCTTGAAGTAGCCGCCGGGGATCTTGCCGGCTGCGAAGGTCTTTTCCTGGTAGTTGACGGTCAGCGGGAAGAAGTCGAGGCCGGGCTTCGGCTCCTTGGCCGAGACGACGGTGGCCATGACGACGGTCTCGCCATAGGTGGCGACGACGGCGCCGTCAGCTTGGCGGGCGACCTTGCCGGTCTCCAGGATGAGCGGACGACCGCCCCACTCGATCTCGACCTTGTGATACTTGAACATGTCTTGTCCTCAAATAGGGGAAAGGCCCCCGCGGGCTCGCGGGAACCGGCCTTTCCGGCTTCGTGTTTCGAACGAGCCACGGGCAAGACAACGGGACGCTTCGTGCGGCCGGGCACCTGCCCGACAAAGCGGCCTGCAATCCTGCCCCATGACCTGTCCGGGGCCCATCCCGCATCCGGCCTTATTGCCGGTCCGCGGGGTCAGCGCCACTAGGCGCTTCCGAAAAAAGCCGGCGGAGCGTTGCCGCGCCGCCGGCCTGGTCTGCTTAACGGCGCAGGCCGAGCTTGTTGATCAGCTCCTGGTAGCCGGCCTCGTCCTTCTGGCGAAGGTAGTCGAGGAGGCTGCGGCGCTGGGAAACGAGCGCGAGAAGACCACGACGGGAGTGGTTGTCCTTCTTGTGGTCCTTGAAGTGCTCGGTCAGATTGCGGATGCGTTCCGAAAGGATCGCGACCTGGACCTGCGGCGAACCGGTGTCGCCTGCCTTGGTCGCGTATTCCTTGACGAGTTCCTGCTTGCGTTCTGCGGTGATCGACATCGGTTGATCCTTTCTGAAAAGGGAAGGGAAAGTCGCCCTCGGCCGGGATGTCGTCCAGCAGGGGCCGTTCGTCAGCATGCGCGTCCGCGGCAATGCTGCGGCGCATATAGGCGAAAACGCATCAGAATGCCAGCCCCTGCCGGACGGGGGGCTTTCCTCGCTCAGCTCCCGGTGTTGCCGGCTTCCGCGGAGACGGATTCGAGCGGCATCACGATGCGCAGCGTCAGACCCGTTTGCGTCAAGGTGCGCTCGACATCGGCATTGAGCGCCACCGTCAGCATGCGGTTGAGGACCTCCGTGCCAAAGCCCTTGCCCTCGGCGCGCTTGCGCCGGCGCGGTACCTGCTCGCGCCAGGTGAATTCGACCGTATCGGGCCCGAGCGTCCAGTCCACTGACAGTTTGCCGGCGGGTACGGAAAACGCGCCGTACTTCGCAGCATTGGTCGCCAGCTCGTGGAGCACCATGCCAAAGGTCTGTGCGGCCTGGTTGGAGAGCCTTAGGAGCGGCCCGTCGACCGTGCAGCGATCCGCGCCGTCCGGCCGGAACGGCTCGAGCTGCGCCTCGACCAGCGCCTTCAGCTCGACGCCCGCCACGCCGCCGGCGATGAGCAGGTCGGTCGAGCGCGCGAGACCGTGGATGCGCTTCTGAAACGCGTCCTCGAATTCGGCGAAGCTGCGGGCGTTGCGTCCCGTCTGCTTGGCGATCGAGGAGACGACGGTGAGCTGGTTCTTTGAACGATGCGCAACCTCGCGCATCAGGAAGCGCACTTCGTTTTCGGCTGCCTGACGGGCACAACTCGCCTGGGCGAGCGCCTGTGAGACGACCGCGATCTCGGTGACGGGATGGGCGACCGCTTCCACCCGTTCGCCAGCGCCGAGCTTGCGGGCGTCTTCTGCAAGCCTGCGCACCGGCTTGGCGATCTGGCGTGCAAGCAGCCATGCCCCGAGCGCGCCGAGGAGCGCCATTCCGAGGGCGCCGGCAACCAGCGTCGCGAAACCCTGGCGCACCGGCAGTTCGAACGTCGCGGCGGGCGCCCACAGCACGACGCGCCAGCTCGAAAGCCGGAGCGGCTTGGCAACCGTGCGGTAGTCGACGCCGTCGACGCGCCTGATGGTGTCGATAACACCGGAGCGCACGATCTCCTCGTCATAGAGAAAGAAACGGCTGCCGATATCCGATGAGATGTAGGACGAGGCGAGAACGATGCCTCTCCCGTCGACAACCGCCGCATTCCAGCCGCCGCGAAGGTTCTGGCTGGTTAGGGCGGGGGACAGGCTACCGGTCGGCCGGGCCAGGATCAGGCCGAGGTTTTCGCCGGTCGCGCTCCACGGCAGGATCACGGAGAAGAGAAGCGTACCCTCCTCATCGAAATAGGCGTTCGAGACGACCGCCTCTCCCGCTCGCTGCGCCCGCGTTATCGGCTCTGGATCAACGATCGGCGGCAGGGCCGTGCCGAATGGCAAGCTCGTGTCGACCAGAAGCCGGGCGTCGGCATCCGCCATCTGCAGCACCATGTCGGTACCCAGCAGCGCCGCCCGTGCGCGCAAATAGAATTCGGCGTAATCGCCATTGCCCAGAGAGTTCGCCGTCGAGATGACGCGCAAGGTCGTCATCATACTGGTCAGTTCCCGGTCCAGCGTCTCGGCGATCGAGCCGGTCGTGGCCTCTGCGAGAACCCCGACGATTTCGGATTGCGCCTGCGAATTGCGCTGGAGGAGATATCCGGAGAGGAGAAGCGCCGGCACGAGCACGACAGCGACCAGCGCGAACAGGAACGCGCCGATGGGCTTCGGCCAGAAGGAGCGCGCGGCCCCCTGCCGGTGGTCGTCTGCTTCCGCCAACCCTCGATCCTTGCCGCCGCTGCCGGCGCATCACCGGCAGGTCAGTCTAGGCGGCCGGGTCGGGAGCGGCAACGGGTTTCGGCCTTGGCCGCAATCACGTCCGGCCTCAGGCGGTAAACACCCGGCGGGGATGGAACATTCCGGCTTCGACTGCGCCGACCGCCAGGAGCTTGCCGCGAGCGTTTGCACAGACTTCGTCGGCATCCAGCGGCGCGTCGCGGCCGCGGATGATGACCGGATTGCCCATGCGCACGCGTTGGGCCGCATCTTCGGCAAGCGAGACCTGCGGAAGATCGGCGAGAGCCGCGCCGGTGTCGAGGAGCAGATCGTCGAGCGCGGCCAGTTCTTCGCCCTCCGGGCGCTGGTCGAGCGCCTCGCGCAGATCGCCCTCGCGCCCAAGCGCTTTTGCCATTTCGGGCAGCGTGACCATGTCGTCGGCGCCGAAGGGATAGACCTCGACGCGACGCAAAAGCGAGACATGCCCGTAGCATCCGAGATCGCGGCCGAGATCGCGCGCCAGCGAGCGGACATAGGTGCCCTTGCCGCATTCGATCTCGAAGATCGCCTGGTTCTCGTCCGGTCGCTCGATCAAATCGAAGCGCGAAATCTCGACCTCGCGCGCAGGAATTTCGACCGTCTCGCCTTCGCGCGCCAGATCATAGGCGCGCTCACCGGCAATGCGGATCGCGGAGAATTGCGGCGGAGTCTGCATGATAAGGCCGGTATAGTTCGGCAGAAGAGCGCGGATCGCGGCTTCCTCGGGACGCTTGTCGGAGCGATGGGTCACGTGCCCTTCAAGATCGTCCGTCGAGCGCTCTTCTCCCCAAGCCACCGTGAAGCGGTAGACCTTGGCGCCTTCCATCACATACGGCACCGTCTTCGTCGCCTCGCCGAGCGCGATCGGCAGCATGCCGGAGGCAAGCGGATCGAGCGTGCCGGCATGGCCGGCCTTGTCGGCGCTGAAGAGCCATTTGATCTTGGACACGGCCTCGGTCGAGCCCATGCCGACCGGCTTGTCCAGGATCAGCCAGCCCGAGACGGGGCGGCCCTTCTTCTTGCGCTGCTGGCGGGCCATCAGTTCTCGTTCTCCTCATCCGCATCGAGATCGCGCGCGACTTCGGGAGAGCGCAGCAGGGCGTCGATGCGGGCCATGTTGTCGTAGCTGGTATCGAGCCGGAAGCGGAACTCCGGCATGTACTTCATCTGCCGCAGCGCACCCGATATGCGACCGCGGATGAACTTGGCATTTCTCGCCAGCGCCTTGATGACGGCCTGATTGTCCTTGGCCGCGAGCGGCGCCACGAAGGCGGTCGCGATCTTGAGATCGGGCGACATGCGCACTTCTGAGACCGAGATGACGGTCGTCTCGATAACGTCGTCACGTACCTCGCCGCGCTGGAGCACGTCGGAGAGCGCATGGCGCACCTGTTCGCCGACGCGAAGTTGACGCTGGGAGGGCCCAGCCTGAGACGGTTTGGACATGATGGCCACCTGCAACGGCGCGCCGCGGGACTTGAACCCGCCGCGCGCGTGAAAAACTGATGCAGCGCAGGCCTCTTCGCCTGCGCTGCGATCCTGTCGACGCCTTAGAGCGAGCGCGTGATCATCTCGACGCGGTAGCACTCGATGGTGTCGCCGGCACGGATGTCCTCGTAGTTCTGGAACGCCATGCCGCACTCCTGGCCGACCGGCACTTCGGAGACTTCGTCCTTGAAGCGCTTGAGGGTCTTGAGGGTGCCTTCGTGGATGACGACGCCGTCGCGCACCAGGCGGACGCCTGCACCACGCTCGACGCGGCCTTCCGTGACACGGCAGCCAGCCACCTTGCCGATCTTGGTGATGTTGAACACTTCGAGGATCTCGGCATTGCCGAGGAAGGTCTCGCGGCGCTCGGGCGACAGGAGGCCGGACATGGCCTGCTTAATGTCGTCCACCAGGTCGTAGATGATGTTGTAGTAGCGGATCTCGATGCCCGACTGCTCGGCCGCAGCGCGCGCCTGCTTGTTGGCACGCACGTTGAAGCCGATGATCGCCGCATTCGACGTCTCGGCGAGCGAGATGTCGCTTTCGGTGATCGCGCCGGCGCCCGAATGGACGATGCGCGCACGGACCTCGTCGGTGCCGAGCTTGTCGAGTGCCGTGACGATCGCTTCGATCGAGCCCTGCACGTCGCCCTTGATGACGAGCGGGAACTCCTTGAGACCGCTGGTCTGGAGCTGCGACATCATCTGCTCGAGCGAGCCGCGCTGGCCTGCCTGGCGGGCAACGGCCTTCTCGCGTGCCAAACGCTGGCGGTATTCCGCGATCTCGCGGGCCCGCGCCTCGTTCTCGACGACGGCGAAGCGATCGCCGGCCTGCGGCGTGCCCTGGATGCCGAGAACTTCGACCGGGGTCGCCGGCGGCGCTTCCTTGATCTGCTCGCCCTTGTCGGTGACGAGCGCGCGCACGCGGCCCCACTGGTCGCCGGCGACGAGAATGTCGCCCGGCTTCAGCGTGCCGGCCTGAACGAGCACGGTCGCGACGGGGCCACGGCCCTTGTCGAGCTTGGCTTCGATGACCACGCCTTCGGCGGTGCGGTCCGGATTGGCCTTGAGCTCCAGGATTTCCGACTGCAGCAGGATCGCCTCGAGGAGCTTGTCGAGATTGGCGCCGGTCTTGGCCGACACCTCGACGTCGAGCACCTCGCCGCCGAGCGATTCCACGAACACCTCGTGCTGGAGGAGTTGCGTGCGAACCTTCTGGGCGTCGGCCTGCGGCTTGTCGATCTTGTTGATCGCCACGATGATCGGGACGCCGGCAGCCTTGGCGTGGCTGATGGACTCGATCGTCTGCGGCATCACGCTGTCGTCGGCCGCCACCACGAGGATCGCGATGTCGGTCGCCTGCGCGCCACGGGCACGCATTGCGGTAAAGGCGGCGTGGCCGGGGGTGTCGATGAAGGTGATCTTCTGGCCGTTCTTCTCGACCTGGTAGGCGCCGATGTGCTGCGTGATGCCGCCGGCTTCGCCGGAGACCACGTTGGCATTGCGGATAGCGTCGAGAAGCGAGGTCTTGCCGTGATCGACGTGACCCATGATCGTGACGACCGGGGGACGCGACTTCTGCGTTCCGTCTGCATCGGGAACGTTGAAGAGGCCTTCCTCGACGTCGGACTCCGCGACGCGCTTGACCGTGTGGCCAAACTCCACGGCGACCAGTTCGGCCGTATCGGCGTCCAGAAGGTCGCCCGGCTTCATGATCTGGCCCTGCTTCATGAAGAACTTCACCACATCGACCGCGCGCTCAGCCATGCGGCTGGCGAGGTCCTGGATGGTGATGGTCTCCGGCAGGATGACTTCGCGCGAAATCTTCTCGCGGGTCTCCTGCTGCATGCCGCGCTTGAACTTCTCCTGGCGGCGACGCATCGAGGAGAGCGAACGGCCGCGCTTGTCGTCGTCCGACAGGGCGGTCGTCAGCGTCAGCTTGCCGCGACGTCGATCGTCCTCGCCCTTGGTGCGGGTCGGCTTCGGCGGTGTTGCGTCGACCTTGACCGGAGCCGGGGCGCCGGGACGGCGCAGGACCGGGCCGCGACGGGCGGTGGTTGCGGTCTCTTCCTCGTCGGCGATGGCAGCAGCGCCGGCAGCCAGGGCAGGCGTGCGACGTGCGGCCTCTTCCTCGGCGCGACGGCGTGCCTCGGCCTCGGCCTTGAGGCGGGCTTCCTCGTCAGCCTGGCGGCGGGCGGATTCCTCACGCTCGCGGGCACGGCGTGCATCTTCCTCGGCGCGGCGCTGAGCGTCTTCGGCGGCGCGCTTGCGGTCGTCGGACTCGCGAGCCTGCGCGTCCATGAGAGCGCGGCGGCGGGCATCCATCTCGTCGTTCGACAGGTCGCGCAGCACGACGCCGGCGCTGGACGAGGTGCGTCCACGCTCGACGGTCGGCGCCTGCGGGGCCGGGCGCGGCGCAGTCTGCGCGGGAGCGGCCTGCGTCGTGACGCGCGGCTTCAGCGTGACCTGCGGCGTCTCGGGCTTCTCGTCGCCACGCGAGAACTTGCGCTTCTTCGTCTCCACGACGACCGTGTTGGTGCGGCCGTGCGAGAAGTTCTGCCGCACGGTGCCCTGTTCCATGCCGGGCCGCTTCAGCGTCAGCGTCTTTTTCGTGCCGACACTCAAGGTCTTGTCGTCGCCGGTCTTCGTATCGCTCATTCCGTATCCTCTGCGGCGTCGGGTCCTTCGCCGCTTCCGTCGTGCCGTCGTCCGGCAGCAGGAGGCCCGCCCCTGTACCGGTCGAGCGCAATCAGGCGCTCTAGCGCCGTTTCGCCGGGTCCGCCGGCAAGAACGGCTGCATGTATCACATTTGCACCCCCCAATGCCAAACCCATTTCCTCTTCGGAAAAGAGTTTGTAGGAGGCGATTTCAGGCCCGCCGAGATGCACTGTCGCGCGCCGGGCCTGGTCCATCTTTCGCACGCCGTCGGGCTGAGCCTCGACGGCATGAAGCACGCAAAGCGCCTCGCCGGAGCGGATCGTCGCCTCGACCTTCGCGGCGCCGAGAGCGAGCCTGCCCGCCTTGCGGGCGAGACCCATGGCGCCGAGCGCGGATCGCGCCAGCAACTGGTCCACCAGCGCGCCGATCTCCGGCAGCGCCTCCACCGGCTCCTTCAGCGCGCGGGCAAAGAGCTTGCGCGCCTGGGCCTTGTCCACCATGTCGCGCCGGGCCGTGACCCAGCAGCCACGACCGGGAAGCTTGCGCTTCAGGTCGGGCACCACCTGTCCGTCAGGGCCGGCGACAAACCGGATCATCTCGTCCGGCTCCAGCGCCTGCCGCGTGACGATGCAGGTCCTGTCGTTCACGTCGTCCGGCCTCGCCACCAGATCAGGCGTCCGCTTGCTCCGTCTCGGCCTCTTCGGCGTCGACGGCAAGGTCGTCTTCGCTGATCCAGCCAGCCTTTAAGCGGGCTGCGACGACCATCTGCTCGGCGTCGGCGCGGCTGACGGCAAACTTGGAAAGCACGCCGTCGAACAGCTTGGTCTCGCCGTCCTTGCGCTCCTTCCAGCCGACGAGATCGTCGACGGCATAACCGGCGAAATCCTCGACCGACTTCACGCCATCCTCGCCGAGCGCGACCATCATAGCGGTCGTCACACCCGGGATGTCGCGCAGCTCGTCCTCGACGCCCAGTTCGCGGCGCTTGGTGTCGTGCTCGGCCTCGATGCGGTCGAGATACTCCTTGGCGCGCGACTGGATTTCCTCGGCGGTCTCGTCGTCGAAACCATCGATCGAGGCAATCTCGTCGGAATCGACGTAGGCCACTTCCTCCACCGAGGTGAAGCCTTCCGATGCCAGCACCTGGCCGACCATCTCGTCGACGTTGAGGGCATCCATGAACAGCGTCGAACGCTCGACGAATTCCTTCTGGCGGCGCTGCGACTCTTCTTCCTCGGTGAGGATGTCGATGTCCCAGCCGGTCAGCTGCGAAGCCAGACGCACGTTCTGGCCGCGACGACCGATCGCCAGAGACAATTGGTCATCGGGGACCACGACTTCAATACGCTCGGCGTCCTCGTCGAGCACGACCTTGGTCACTTCGGCCGGCTGTAGCGCGTTGACGATGAAGGTCGCGGCGTTGTCGTTCCACGGAATGATGTCGATCTTCTCGCCCTGGAGCTCGGCAACCACCGCCTGGACGCGGCTGCCGCGCATGCCGACGCAGGCGCCGACCGGGTCGATCGAGGAATCGCGCGAGATGACGGCGATCTTTGCGCGCGAGCCCGGATCGCGGGCGACCGAGCGGATCTCGATGATGCCGTCGTAGATTTCCGGCACTTCCATGGTGAAGAGCTTCGCCATGAACTGCGGATGGGTGCGCGACAGGAAGATCTGCGGGCCGCGCTGCTCGCGGCGCACGTCGTAGACATAGGCGCGCACGCGGTCGCCATACTTGTAGACTTCGCGGGGGATCAGCTCGTCGCGGCGGATGATCGCCTCGCCGCGGCCGAGATCGACGATCACATTGCCGTATTCAACGCGCTTGACCGTGCCGTTGACGATCTCGCCGATGCGATCCTTGTACTCGTCATACTGGCGGTCGCGCTCGGCTTCACGCACCTTCTGGACGATGACCTGCTTGGCCGACTGGGCAGCGATACGGCCGAAATCCATCGGCGGCAGCTGCTCGGCGATGAAGTCGCCGACCTGCGCGTCAGGATTGCGCTTGCGCGCATCCTCGATCCAGATCTGGCGATCGTATTCCTCGACATTGTCGACGACTTCCATCAGGCGCTGCAGCTTGATCTCGCCGGTGCCGGGATTGATGTCGGCGCGGATGTTGCTCTCCTGGCCATAACGCGAGCGCGCGGCCTTCTGGATCGCATCGGCCATGGCGGCGATCACGATCTGCTTGTCGATCGACTTCTCGCGCGCGACCGCGTCCGCGATCTGAAGAAGTTCGAGCCTGTTTGCACTGACTGCCATCGTCGTCTCCCTTGAGGCCCGGTCTCTTCGACCCGGCACCTCTTCGAAAAATCAGTTGTCGTCTTCGGTCCCGGCCTCGGGCGCGTCGTCTTCATCGCGGTCGGCCATGCGGCGCGCCTGCTTGTCGCGCGCCAGAGATTCACGGATCAGTTCGTCGGTGAGCACGAGCCGTGCATCCGAGAGCGCGTCGAGCGGAATTTCCACCGTCGGCTCGTCGCCGTAGCTTGCCTGGTCTCGCTCGATCATCACGGAAGTCTCCGTGACATCGGCGATGCGGCCACGGAAGCGCTTGCGGTCGCCGACGAGGAAAGCCGTCTCGATCTTGGCGATGTGGCCCTTGGCCACCTCGAAATCGGAACGGCGCACCAGCGGCCGGTCGATGCCGGGTGAGGACACTTCGAGATGGTAGGCCTTCTCGATCGGGTCCTCGACATCAAGAGCGGGCGAGACGACGCGGCTCAGATCCTCGCAATCCCTGACGGTCATCGTGCCGTCGGGGCGCTCGGCCATGATCTGCAGCGTCAGGCCGTTCTGGGCGGAAAGCCGCACGCGGACGAGCCGGAAGCCCGCAGCGCGCGCTGCCGGCAGAACGATCGCGGCGATGCGCGCATCGATGCCGGTCTCGCGGATCAGGCGGTCATCTTCAGGCGTGGTCGTCACGGCGTCGCTCATCCAGTCTCCTTCGCGATGGCCGATGCGGGAAACAAAAAAGAGCGGGACCGGTGGGACCCACTCTTCGCCGTATCGACCAAGAATTTGAAGCGTCTATACGCCAGACCGCCGCCGATTTCAAGCGACGCCCAATCCGGCGGACTGGACATGCGGGTGGCGCATGGCTGCGATGTGGCAATGCGCCTTCCGCCCCGCCCGGGCAGCCCCTATCTTTTGTGCATTGCACAATGAAAGGAAATGACCATGTCCGCCCGTACCAGCATCGCCGAGTTCTTCGGCCTCGTGCGCAGCGCGATAGCCGTCTCGGCTGCTGCCGAGGCCCGTCGCCCTGCCCCGCGCCGCCACCTCGAGCGCCTCGGCATCGACCCGGACCAGTTCAACCGCATAGGCCGCTGATCAGCGCCTTTTGAAGGTCAGATAGGCCGGCTTTCGTCGTTCGCGGATGGCCTTGGCCTCGTAGCGCGTGCCGGGCCATGCCTCATAGGGCGTGTGCCAGTCCTCCGGCCCATCCGCCAGCCATTCGAAGGCGCCGTGGTCGCGGATGTGAATGAGTGTCCAGTTGACGTAGGTGTCGATGTCGGACGCGAAGCGGAACAGACCGCCCGGCTTCACGACGCGCGCGAACCGGTCGAGATTGACGGGGCTGACGAAGCGGCGTTTCCAGTGCTTCTTCTTCGGCCACGGATCGGGATAGAGCAGGTCGATGCCGTCGAGCGATGCCTCCGGCAGCCAGTCGAGCAACACTGTCGCGTCGTCGTCATGTAGCCGCACGTTTCGAATGGGCGTCTCGTCGAGTGAGGCTGTCAGCTTGGCCATGCCGTTTACGAAGGGCTCCACGCCGATGAAGCCGGTCTCCGGCAGGCGTCGCGCCTCGTGCTCCAGATGCTCCCCGCCGCCGAAGCCGATCTCCAGCCAAACGGCCTCGACCTGCGCCTTGAAAAGCGTACGCAGATCGGACGGTGCCGGGCTTTCGAGGTCGAGCGCGAGCGCGTCGAGAACGCGTTCCAGCGCCCCCGACTGCATGGGCCGCAGGGTCTTGCCGCGACGGCGGCCGTAGAAGGCCTCCGTCGAGCGGCTGCGGCGGGGTTCGTCGATCACTTCTTCTTCAGCGCCTGTCGAAGCTGCGGCACGAGGTCGGTCTTCTCCCAGGAGAAGGCACCGTCACGGCCGGGCTTGCGGCCGAAATGGCCGTAGGCGGCGGTGCGCGCATAGATCGGCTTGTTGAGGTCGAGCTTGCGGCGGATGCCCGACGGCGAAAGGTCCACGATCTCGCGGATCGCGGCCTCGACCTCGTCCTCGCTCACCTTGCCGGTGCCGTGCAGGTCGACATAGATCGACAGCGGCTGGGCAACGCCGATGGCGTAGGAGAGCTGGATGGTGCAGCGCTCTGCGAGCCCGGCTGCCACCACGTTCTTGGCGAGGTAGCGCGCAGCATAGGCGGCCGAGCGATCGACTTTGGTCGTGTCCTTACCTGAGAACGCGCCGCCACCATGGGGTGCAGCGCCGCCATAGGTGTCGACGATGATCTTACGGCCGGTGAGGCCCGCATCGCCATCGGGACCGCCGATGACGAACTTGCCGGTCGGGTTGATGTACCAGTTGCAGTCGTCGGCGATCTTCAGGTCGCCAAGTGCCTCGCGGATGAAGGGTTCGACGACCTTGCGGACCTTCTTGGAATCCCAGGACGCATCGAGATGCTGGGTGGAAAGCACGATCTGGGTTGCTTCGGCCGCCTTGCCGTCGACGTAGCGCACAGTCACCTGGCTCTTGGCATCCGGGCCGAGCTTGCCGGCATCGCCCTCGCCCTTGTGGCGGGCGGCCGCGAGCAGTTCGAGGATCTTGTGGCTGTAATAGATCGGCGCCGGCATCAGGTCCGGCGTCTCGGTGCACGCATAGCCGAACATGATGCCCTGGTCGCCGGCACCCTCCTCGCCCTGCTTGTCGGAGGCGTTGTCGACGCCCTGCGCGATGTCGGCGGACTGCGAGTGAAGCAGAACATCGATCTTGGCGGTCTTCCAGTGGAACCCGTCCTGCTCGTAGCCGATGGCGCGGATCGCCTTGCGGGCGGCCGACTTGAACTTGGCCGGGTTGATGACCTTGTTGCCGGCCTTGTCCGTCTTCATCAGCGAGTCCGGGACGCGCACCTCGCCTGCGATCACCACGCGGTTGGTGGTGGCGAGCGTCTCGCAGGCTACGCGCACGGTCCAAGGGTCGACGCCGGTCTTCTTCGCCTCGCGATAGACGAGATCGACGATCTCGTCGGAGATGCGGTCGCACACCTTGTCGGGGTGACCTTCGGAAACGGATTCGCTGGTGAAGGAATAGTTCTGACGCAAGGCGGGTGTCCCCTCTCGAAATGAAGCCTGCCGCGCCATTGGCGGGCAGGCGGGCTCCTCTTTGCCAAGAGGGGCGAAAGGGGTCAAGGAAAAGCCGTTCTCCGGCTAGTCGTCTTCGGCGGCACCCAATGTCTTGACGAGGTCGAGCACCCGGCGACGCACCTTGGGATCCTTGATGCGGGCATAGGCGCGCTGCAGCTGGATGCCTTCAGGGCTGTTGAGGAAATCGGTCTCAAAATCGGCCTGGGGCGCCTCCGATAGGCCGTCAGTGCCGTCGCCGCGCGGAGCATCCTCGAAGAAGAAGGCGACCGGAACGCCCATGATCGACGAGATCGACTGCAGCCGGCTCGCGCCGACGCGGTTCGTGCCCTTCTCGTATTTCTGGATCTGCTGGAAGGTGATGCCGAGGCTTTCGCCGAGCTTTTCCTGGCTCATGCCGATCATGTTTCGGCGCATGCGGATGCGGCTGCCGACGTGGATGTCGATCGGGTTGGGGCGCTTCTTGCTGTCAATCATGGCAGCAGTCCTTCTCGAGCCCATGGTGCAACAATGGCCGAGCCGCTCCTGAAACCAGGAACAGTCTGACTGTAATCCCTGCGCAGCGACTGGGCCGGAACGCTTGCGGAAGGGCCGAATCGATATGAATTGCTAATATACTGCCTGTCAATGAAGCTTTGCCGCCCGCGGGATGTGCAGGAATAGCGCAACGAGCCCGAACAAGGCGATCAAGGCGAGCCCGGCAAGCCCTGCTGTGCGCGGAGACGTCTCCAGCCGCTGCAGCGGCAGAGCGACATCGAGCGCGCCGACGGCGTTGAGGGCGAACCCGTCGACAAGCCGGCCGCGCGCATCGAAAGCCGCCGACAGACCGTTATTGGCGGCCCTGAGCATCGGACGCCCCGCCTCCACTGCGCGCAGTTGCGCCTGGCGCAGATGCTGGTAGGGCCCGGGCGACACTCCGAACCAGGCATCGTTGGTGACGTTGACGAGAAGCGCTCCCGTCGCAAGGTCGTCGCCGACATAGGCCGGGAAAATCGCCTCGTAGCAGATATAGGCAAGAGCCTTGATGCCTTGGCCGGTCTCGATCAGACGATCCTGCGTGCCAGCCGAGAAGGACGGGAACGCGTTGGCGACCTGGCTCAGCCCGAACCGCTGCAGGAGAAAGCCGAGCGGCACATATTCACCGAAAGGCACGAGGTGGACCTTGTCGAAGGCATCCACGATCTCGCCGGTGCCGTTGAAGGTCAGGACCGAATTGTAGAAGCGGCCCGGCTGGGTCTGTGTCGGCGGCTCGATCCGCACCGCGCCAGCCATCAGCGACTGCTCATCGGCAAGCACGTCGGCAATCGCTGCCAGCGCATCCGGTCGCTCGGACAGCAGGAACGGGAAGGCGGTTTCGGGCCACAGGATCAGCCGCGGCTCGGCGCCGTCCTCAATCGCCGGCTGGCCGGTGAGGTCGATCAGCGTTGCGAATATCTCGTCACGGCGAGCTTCGTCCCATTTCGACGATTGCGCGATCGAGGGCTGGACAATGCGGACGGCGAGCGTCTCGCCGTCGATGAGGGTGGACATCCGCCAGGCGCCATAGCCGAGATGGGCGGCGACGATGATCAAGCTCAACGCCAATCCCAAACGCCGGTCGCGACGCTCGACCAGCATGACCGGCAGGCAGAACACGAAGACCGCCAGCGCGGTCATGCCGAACAGCCCGACCAGCGTGACGCTCTGCATCATCAGCGGCACGGGCATCGCCGCGTAGCCGATGGCATTCCAGGGAAAGCCGGTGAGCACGAAGGATCGTAGCCACTCGACGAGGCCGAAGGCGAAGGCGAGAGCCAGCACGCGCCCGATCCCGCCGCTCCACAAGCGTCGCGCGGCCAGCGTCGCGATGCCGAAGAAGACCGCGAGCAGCGCCGGCAGCCCGATGACGGCGAGCGGAACGGCCCAGCCGAAGAGGTCCGCCTCGACCATCAGCGCATTGCCGATCCAGAACAGACCGGCGAGGAAATAGCCGAAGCCGAACCACCATCCGACGCCGAAACCCGAGCGCCAGCGGCGCGACAACGACATCGCACCATCAGGCTCGCCCTCGAGCAGCCAGACCAGGAGGGGGAAGGAGAGGAAGCCGGCCGCCGGAAAATCGAAGGGTGGCATCGTGAGCGCCAGAACAGCGCCGGCGAACAGGGCGACGAGAAATCTGCGCCAGCCCCACAGCAAGATCACGCGGCCGGCCACTCGGTCCATCGTCGCGTTCGTCCCCCGATTCGACGATCCCTTAGTAGATCACCGCGCCGGGAGAAGAAACCGCCGGCTATTCGGCGGCTTCCTCGGTGACTTCTGGATCGCGCGGCGCGGCGGGGCGCTGCGGCCTGCGGCGGCGTTCGATGCCGCGCGACTGGACGATGCGCACGCGCTTGACGCGGCGCGGATCGGCATCGAGCACGTGGAACTCGAAACCGGGGATCGCCTGCACCACTTCGCCACGCGTCGGCACGCGGCCGAGCGAATTGAAGAGGATGCCGCCGATCGTATCGACATAATCGCCATGCTCGCCGGCCGTGAAGCCTTCGCCGATGGCCTCGGCGACCTCGTCGATCTCGGCCTTGCCGTCGACGATGAAGACGCCGTCACCGGCCTTGGTGATCATCGGCTCGTCTTCGTCGTGCTCGTCCTCGATGTCGCCGACGACCATCTCGACGATGTCCTCGAGCGAGACGAGACCGTCGGTGCCGCCATATTCGTCGATGACGAGCGCCATCTGGATGCGGCTCGCCTGCATGCGCGTCATCAGGTCGGAGGCGAGCATGGAGGGCGGCACGAAGAGCACTGGCCGGATCAGCGACTGGTCGCCGATCGACTTGGACAGATCGACATTGGCGAGATCGAACGCGCCTGCGGCCGGCTGCGTCGGCGCCGCAACCACGGTGCTGCCTGCCGCCTTGCGGCTGCGCGGCTTCTTCGCCTTGGCGCTGCGGGCGATGTAGGCGAGCACGTCGCGGATGTGGACCATGCCGCGCGGATCGTCGAGCGTTTCCTTGTAGACCGGCATGCGCGAATGGCCGGAGCGCTCGAAATGGACGAGCAGTTCGCCGATCGTGGTATCGATCTCCAGCGCCTCGATGTCGGCGCGCGGGATCATGACATCCTCGACGCGTACCTCGCGCAGGCGCAGGATGTTGTTGAGCATCGCGCGTTCGCCGGGCGAGAAGGACTCGCCGCCGATATCCTGGCCGGCAAGCGCATCTTCCAGGTTTTCGCGGATGGATGAGCCGCCACGGGGGCGGAAGGCGGCGCTGAGGCGCCTCAGGATCGAAGTCCTGCCGACCTGCTGGCCGGCGGCGGTACTTTGACCGTCTTCGGCCGGTCTATCATCCCGTCCGGCAGAGGCCGGCTCTGCAACGGGCATATCCTTGGTGTTCATCGTCTCGTTCACGAATTGCGAGGCCTTGAGTTACGCATAGGGATCGGAAATTGCAAGGCGCGCCAGCGCCCGCGTTTCCGTCGCCTCCATGATCTCCGCCTCGTCGTCCTCGATGTGGTCGTGGCCGAGGAGGTGCAGAAATCCATGAATCACGAGGTGCGTCAGATGGTCCTCGAAACGCTTGGCGTCCAGGTCCGCCTCGCGCCGGACTGTTTCCTCGGCGATCACGATATCGCCAAGGGCCGGCGGAAAGGGGTCGCCCGGCTCGATGTCGATGACCGGGAACGACAGCACATTGGTCGGTCCGTCCTTGCCGCGCCATTCGCCATTCAGGGTCGCGATCGACGCGTCGTCGGTGAAGGTGATGCCGAGTTCGGTGTCGGTGCCAGAAACGCCCGTCTCGGCAAGTACGGCCTCGATCGCCCGCTTCGCCAGCGCTTCGAGATCGGGCGCGGCAGGCCAGTTCCCGGCCTCGACGACCAGGATCGTGTCGATCGGTCCAATCTGCACGGCGATTTCAGCTTCCAACGGCGCGATCGTAGGCACGCACGATCTGGGCGACCAGCGGATGGCGAACGACATCGGTATCGTCGAAGCGCACGGTCACGATGTTCTCGACGTCCTTCAGCACCTGCATGGCTTCGACGAGGCCGGAGCGCTGGTTGGGCGGAAGGTCGATCTGGCTCGGGTCGCCCGTCACCATCATGCGCGAATTCTCGCCGAGACGGGTGAGGAACATCTTCATCTGCATCGGCGTGGTGTTCTGCGCCTCGTCGAGGATGACAGCAGCGTTGGCGAGCGTGCGGCCGCGCATGAAGGCGAGCGGCGCGATCTCGATGACGCCTGCCGTGATCGCGCGTTCGACGCGATCGCCCGGCATCATGTCGTAGAGCGCGTCATAGAGCGGGCGAAGATAGGGATCGACCTTCTCCTTCATGTCGCCCGGCAGGAAGCCGAGACGTTCGCCGGCTTCCACGGCCGGGCGTGACAGGATGATGCGCTCCACCTGGCCGCGCTCGAGCAGCATCGCGGCGTGCGCGACTGCAATGAACGTCTTGCCGGTACCGGCCGGGCCGATGCCGAAGACGAGCTCGGAGCGATCCAGCGCGCGCATATAGGCGTCCTGGTTCTTGGAGCGGGCATAGATGGTGCGCTTGCGCGTCGAGATCTGGGCTGCGGACATCCGCCCCTTCTTTTCGATGGTGGGCAGCGAAAGCTGCTCGTCGGGACCCGACGCGATGCGCAGCGCGCCATCGACTTCCGAAGCCGTCAGGACAGCGCCCTTGCGCGCGAGTTCGTAAAGATAATCGATTGCCCGGCGCGCCTGTTCCGTGGCGGTCGGCGGACCTTTGATCGAAAGCTGATTGCCCTTGGAGCGGATGTCGACGCCGAGATGACGCTCGATGCGGGCAAGGTTCTCGTCGAACTGGCCGTACAGGGCGCTGGCCAGGCGGTTGTCGTCTAACGTGAGCGCGATGTGCGCGAGATCGGATGCCCCGGTCGGTCGGCTGGTCACCTCAGGCGCTGCGCTCAAGCTGTTCTCCTCATTTCGCCCCGGGCGGAGCGGCGAAAAGACTGTTTGCTTCCGTGTGCCCGATTCGCACTCTCACAATGTCACCGATTTCGCCCAGCGTTTCATCAAGAATAACCGGTTGTAACCAGGGCGATCGTCCGACCTTCTGGCCGGGCCGGCGACCCGGCTTTTCGATGAGCACGTCCATCTCCTGACCAACCAGCGATTCCTGGAACTCCCGCTGCTGGCGCGCGATCAGGGCCTGCAGCCGCTGCAGCCTTTCGTCAGCCACCTGCGGCTCGACCTGAAACTCCATGTCGGCAGCAGGCGTTCCCGGGCGCGGCGAATATTTGAAGGTGAAGGCGGCGGCGTAGCGCACCTCTTCGACAAGCCGCATGGTCGCGTCGAAATCCTCGTCCGTCTCACCGGGGAAACCGACGATGAAATCGCCCGACAGTGCAATGTCCGAACGCGCCTCGCGAATGCGCTCGACGAGACGGTGATAATCGGCCGCAACGTGGCGGCGGTTCATGGCCTTCAAAATGCGGTCCGAACCCGACTGCACCGGCAGATGCAGATAGGGCATCAGCGCCGGCAGGTCGCGATGCGCGGCGATCAGATCATCATCCATGTCGCGCGGATGGCTGGTCGTGAAGCGCAGGCGCGCGACGCCGGGGATTTCGGCAAGGCGGTAAAGCAGCCGCCCAAGACCCCACTCGCGGCCGTCCGGCCCCATGCCGTGCCAGGCGTTGACGTTCTGGCCGAGCAGCGTGATCTCGCGCACGCCGGCCTCGGCCAGGCGCTCGGCCTCGGCAACGATCTGCGAAACGGGGCGCGAGATTTCCGAGCCGCGCGTGTAGGGCACCACGCAGAAGGTACAGAACTTGTCGCAGCCCTCCTGCACGGTGAGAAACGCCGTCACGCCGCGGGCGCGAGTCGGCGCACGCTGCGGTGCCGGCAAGTGGGCGAACTTGTCTTCGTGCGTGTGGTCGGTCTCGACGACCTTGGTGCCGGCGCGGGCGCGGGCGACCATTTCGGGCAGGCGGTGATAGGTCTGGGGCCCGAGCACCAGATCGACGACCGGCGCGCGGCGCACGATCTCCTCACCTTCGGCCTGCGCCACGCAGCCGGCAATGCCGACCAGCATCTCGTGGCCGGCTGCCTCACGCTCGGCCTTCAGCTGTCGCACGCGGCCGAGCTCCGAATAGACCTTCTCTGCCGCCTTCTCGCGAATATGGCATGTGTTGATCAGCACCAGATCGGCCTCGCCGATCTCGTCGGTGGCGCGATAGCCGTCGGCGGCCAGCGCGTCGCTCATGCGCTGGCTGTCATAGACGTTCATCTGGCAGCCATAGGTCTTGACGAAGACGCGCCGCTCGCGCGGCGGCTGGCTGAGGATTTCGCTGGTTTCGCTCATGGGCGGGCTCCCTACAGCATTTCGGCTACAGGTGAAATCACTTCGGCAGGAGGAGGTCGCTGCGCTGCAGGTCGGAAACCATGCGCCGGATCTCCGCCTCCATGCGCCGCGCCAGCTTTTTGCGGTCGTCGCCAGGCTCGACGGCGACGGGCTGTCCATAGCGCATGCGCACGTCGATGATGCCGGCCTTCAGGATCGTCAGCACGTGCGGCACCAGGTCGACATCGCCGATCCAGGCGATCTCCGTGCGCTCCGTGCGGCCGAGCCGGATGCCGCTGCGCGCATAATAGACGATCGCGGCCGGCTGCACCCAGACGGTGCGGCCTTCGCTCGCGGCAAGCCGGGTCGCGGCGAAAAGGCTCGACTTGAACGGCAGGATGCCATTGCCGTCGCCCGTTGTGCCTTCGGGAAAGAGCACCAGCGCGTCGCCCGATGCGATGCGGCTGCCGATCTCGCTCGCCTGCTCGCCGCTCCTGCGTTTCGCTTCGCGATCGACGAAGACGGTGCGGTTCAGCCGCGCGATCGTGCCGAAGCCGGGCCAGCCGCTCATCTCCTGCTTGGCGATGAAGCGGATGTCGCCGGTCGATCCGAGCACTGGGATATCGAGCCACGAAATGTGGTTGGCTGCAACCAGCAGCGGGCGTTCGCCGGCCGGCGCGCCCTCGACATGAACCTCAACGCGCAGGACCGACAGGATCAGGCGATGCCAGAGCCGCGGCACGCGCCACGTGCTGATCCAGCCGGTGCGCAGCGCAACGAACTGGACGGCGGCGAGCACGAGCGTGCCGGCGACGAACCATGCAAGCAGGAGACCGACGCGGATCATGGACGCCATCGCCTCAGCGAAGGTCCCGGCGCATGACCAGCGCACTGCGCCGCGAGCCGTCCGCCGTCAGGTAATAATCCGGCCGGCCGCCAACCCTGAAGAAGCCGAGCCTTCGGTAAAGCGCGATCGCGCCTTGGTTGGTCTCGTCGACCTCGAGGAACATTGCTGCGATCCGCTCGTGGTGCATGGCGCGCAAGGCGGCATCCATCAACGCCCAGCCCACGCCCTGACGACGGTGGGCAAGAGCGGTCGCGATGGTTAGGATTTCGGATTCGTCGGCAGCCTTGCGCACCAGCACGAAGCCGGCGGGCCTCGCCTTGCGACCGACCTCGCGCGCGACGAGCGTCGTGATCGCCGGCTCTGCCAGCATGGATTCGAATTCCGCCTCGCTCCAGGGCGGGTGGAACTCCTCTGCATGGATGTCGGCGATTGCGGGGATGTCGGCGGAAGCGGCATGCTCGATCGCATAGTCGCGCCGGCCGAAACCGAGTGGAAGCTTCACGAAGCCAGGCTCCTCGCCACGGCAAAGCCCTGCTGCGGCTTGGCATCGGCGCTGCGCAAATAGAGCGGCGTCGGCGCCTTGTCGTTCGGTGTACGGGCCGCCGCGAGCCTGCCATAGGTCGCGATCGATGCGGTCGCGCCAAGCGGGGCGACCGTGCCGACGCCGGTGCGCCCGGCCAGAAGCGGCGCGCCCGAGCCGGCCAGCATCAGCCCGGGCATACCTGCAATCCACCGCTCGGCGCTTTCGATCGCGATTGCATGCGGGGCGCAGACGCCCTGCCCTTCACCATCGAAAAACTGGACGTAGAGTTCTTCCCGACGCGCATCGATGGCGACGAAGACGGGGCTGCCGCCTGACGCGACCACGGCCTCGGCTGCGATCGCCTCCAACGTGGTGATGCCGATGGCGGGGATGCCGAGTGCGAGGGCGAGCCCACGCGCGGCCGAAAGCCCGACGCGCACCCCCGTAAACGATCCCGGCCCGACGCTTACGCCGATGCGCGTCAGCTGCGCGTAGCCTTGTCCGGCCTGTGCCAGCACCTCGTCCACCATCGGGATGAGACGCTCGGCATGGCCGCGCTCCATCGTTTCGGACCGTTCGGCGAGCACGGCGCCGTAGGCGTCGAGGACGGCGGCGGCGCAGACGCTCGCAGCCGTGTCGATGACCAGCAGGCTCATGCTCGCCCCCTCGCCCGGCTACCGGATGCGGCGCTTGGCTTCGCGCGCCTTGAGTTCAAGGCGGCGGGCATGCAGCACCGGCTCGGTGTAGCCGGACGGCTGCTCGCGGCCCTTGAAGACGAGGTCACAGGCGGCCTGGAAGCCGATCGACCCGTCGAAATCGCGGGCCATGGCGCGATAGTTGCGGTCCATGCGGTTCTGTTTGTCGACGACGCCAGCCATGCGCTGCATCGTCTCCAGCACCTGCTTTTCCGTGACCACGCCATGGTGGAGCCAGTTGGCGATGTGCTGGGACGAGATGCGCAGCGTGGCGCGGTCTTCCATCAGGCCGACATCGTTGATGTCCGGCACCTTGGAGCAGCCGACGCCCTGCTCGACCCAGCGCACGACATAGCCGAGAATGCCCTGCGCGTTGTTGTCGAGCTCGGCCTGGATATCTTCCGGGCTCCAGTTCGGGCGCTGCGCGACCGGGATCGACAGAATGTCGGAGAGCTTGGCGCGCGGGCGCGACTTCAGCTTCTTTTGAACCTCGGCGACCGAGACCTTGTGGTAGTGCGTCGCGTGCAGCGTGGCAGCCGTCGGCGACGGCACCCAGGCGGTGTTCGCGCCGGCCTTCGGATGGGCGATCTTCTGTTCGAGCATGGCGGCCATCAGGTCGGGCATCGCCCACATGCCCTTGCCGATCTGGGCGTGGCCCTGCAGGCCGCATTCCAGGCCGATGTCGACGTTCCACTGCTCGTAGGCCTGGATCCAGGCCGACTGCTTCATGTCCGCCTTGCGGATCATCGGACCCGCTTCCATCGAGGTGTGGATCTCGTCGCCGGTGCGGTCGAGGAAGCCGGTGTTGATGAAGACGACGCGCGAGGAGGCGGCGCGCAGGCACTCCTTGAGGTTCACCGTCGTGCGGCGCTCCTCGTCCATGATGCCCATCTTGAGCGTATCAGGGGCGAGGCCGAGCACCTCTTCGACGCGACCGAAAAGCTCGACGGCGAAGGCGACTTCCTCGGGGCCATGCATCTTCGGCTTGACGATGTACATGGAGCCGGCTGCCGAATTCTGGCGGCGGCCGCCGGGGCCGATGTCATGCAGCGCGATCAGCGCGGTGAACATCGCATCCATGATGCCTTCCGGCACCTCGTTGCCGTCCTTGTCGAGGACAGCCGGGTTGGTCATCAGGTGCCCGACATTGCGCACGAGCATCAGCGAGCGCGCCTTCAGCAGGAAGGAGAGCCCGTCGGGCGCCTTGTACTTGATGTCCTCATTGAGCTTGCGCACGAAGGTGGAGGAGCCCTTGGTCACTTCCTCTTCCAGCGTGCCGTTCATCAGGCCGAGCCAGTTGCGGTAGACGACGACCTTGTCGGCCGCGTCGACGGCGGCGACCGAATCCTCGCAGTCCATGATGGTCGTCAGCGCCGATTCCAGCCAGACGTCGGCAATGCCGGCGGCATCCCTGCGACCGATCTCCGATGTCGGATCGATCCGGATTTCGGCATGGATGCCATTGTTCTTCAGGAGCACGCGCTGCGGCGCGTGGGCATCGCCCAGATAGCCGGCGAAGCGGTCCGGGTCGGCGAGCCCGATCTTGGCGCCGTCCTTCAGGGTCAGGCGGAGCTTGGCGTATTCGACGCGAAGGCCCGCAACGTCGCGCCAGCTCGCCTTGTTTTCCAGTGGCGCTGCCTCGTCGAGGAAGCCGCGTGCCCAGTCGATGACGCGCGCGCCGCGCTTGGGGTTGTACTGGCGGCCCTTTTCGAAGCCCTGCTCCTCGGGAATGGCGTCGGTGCCGTAAAGGGCGTCATAGAGCGAACCCCAGCGCGCATTGGCGGCGTTGAGCGCATAACGCGCATTCATGACGGGAACGACGAGCTGCGGCCCGGCAATGGTGGCGATCTCGGGATCCACGTTGGTGGTCGCGACCTTGAAGGGTGCACCCTCGGGGACGATGTAATCGATGGAGCGCAGGAAGCCCTCGTAGACGGCCATGTCGGCAGGCATGCCATGCTCGCGGTGCCAGGCGTCGATCTTGGCCTGAAGCTCCTCGCGGCGCGCGACCAGGGTGCGGTTCTTCGGCGCAAGGTCATCAACGATCGCCGAGAACCCATCCCACAGCGTATCGGCATCGATGCCGGTATCCGGCAACGCCTCGCTCACGATGAAGTCGTAAAGCACCTTGTCGACAGTAAGCGTACCTGCCTTGACCTGTTCCGCCATCCAAAATACCTCCCGGAGCCAATTTTTGCCCGCTTTGACCATGCCGCGCCCGGAGGGTCAATGACAACCGCCCCTTGCTGCTACCAAGGCATGAGAACACGGACGCAGAGCCGAAAATTGCTTTGCAGGAGAAGCTTGCGAGCAAAAATGGGGGTTCTTATATACCCACCAACGCTGCGGGTCGGTCGTCCGACGGCGTCCTTCCCGCCCGCCACAGACTGAACCAAGGGGCTGTCACCGGAACGCCAGATGGGTCCAAGACGGCCTGCTGAAGGAGAGAAGAAAATGGCAAAAGTAATCGGCATCGACCTCGGAACGACGAATTCCTGCGTCGCCGTCATGGACGGCAAGGACGCCAAGGTGATCGAGAACTCGGAAGGCGCGCGCACGACGCCGTCCATCGTCGCCTTCACGGATGGCGACGAGCGCCTCGTGGGCCAGCCGGCCAAGCGCCAGGCGGTCACCAATCCCGAAAACACCTTCTTCGCCATCAAGCGCCTGATCGGCCGTCGCTATGACGATCCGGTCACCGAGAAGGACAAGAAGCTTGTCCCCTACAAGATCGTAAAGGGCGACAATGGCGATGCCTGGGTCGAAGGCCAGGGCAAGAGCTATTCGCCGTCGCAGATCTCCGCGATGATCCTTCAGAAGATGAAGGAAACCGCCGAAAGCTATCTCGGCGAGAAGGTCACGCAGGCCGTCATCACGGTTCCCGCCTATTTCAACGACGCCCAGCGCCAGGCCACCAAGGACGCCGGCAAGATCGCCGGCCTCGACGTGCTGCGCATCATCAACGAGCCGACGGCTGCCGCGCTCGCCTACGGCCTCGACAAGAAGGACGGCAAGACGATCGCCGTCTACGATCTTGGCGGCGGCACGTTCGACATCTCGGTGCTTGAGATCGGTGACGGCGTGTTCGAGGTGAAGTCGACGAATGGCGACACATTCCTCGGCGGCGAAGATTTCGACATGCGCCTCGTCAGCTACCTCGCCGACGAGTTCAAGAAGGACCAGGGCATCGACCTGAAGAACGACAAGCTCGCCCTTCAGCGCCTGAAGGAAGCGGCCGAGAAGGCCAAGATCGAGCTGTCGTCCGCCTCGCAGACCGAGATCAACCTGCCCTTCATCACGGCCGACCAGAGCGGCCCGAAGCACCTGACGATGAAGCTGACGCGCGCCAAGTTCGAGCAGCTCGTCGACGATCTCGTGCAGCGTACGATCGGACCGTGCAAGGCGGCTCTCAAGGATGCCGGGCTGAATGCCGGCGAGATCGACGAAGTGGTGCTGGTCGGCGGCATGACCCGCATGCCCAAGATCCAGGAAGTCGTGAAGCAGTTCTTCGGCAAGGAGCCGCACAAGGGCGTCAACCCGGATGAGGTCGTCGCCATGGGTGCCGCCATCCAGGCCGGCGTGCTTCAGGGCGACGTCAAGGACGTGCTGCTTCTCGACGTGACCCCGCTTTCGCTCGGCATCGAGACGCTCGGCGGCGTGTTCACGCGCCTCATCGAGCGCAACACGACGATCCCGACCAAGAAGAGCCAGACATTCTCGACGGCCGAGGACAACCAGTCCGCCGTGACGATCCGGGTCTTCCAGGGCGAGCGCGAAATGGCGGCCGACAACAAGATGCTCGGCCAGTTCGACCTGATGGGCATCCCGCCGGCACCCCGCGGCGTGCCGCAGATCGAGGTCACGTTCGACATCGACGCCAACGGCATCGTGCAGGTCTCGGCCAAGGACAAGGGCACCGGCAAGGAGCACCAGATCCGCATCCAGGCTTCCGGCGGCCTTTCGGACGCCGACATCGAAAAGATGGTCAAGGACGCGGAATCGAATGCCGAGGCCGACAAGAAGCGCCGTGCCCTCGTCGAAGCGCGCAACCAGGCGGAGTCGCTCCTGCACTCCAGCGAGAAGTCGCTGAAGGAGTACGGCGACAAGGTCTCGGCCGATGACCGCAAGGCCATCGAGGACGCGATCGCAGGCCTGCGGACGGCTGTCGACGGCGAGGATGCCGACGAGATTCAGGCGAAGTCGCAGACACTCGCCGAAGCCTCGATGAAGCTCGGACAGGCGATGTATGAGGCGAGCCAGACCGAGGCTGCCGAGGCGGATGCTCGTGCCGATGCCGCGAAGTCGGGCGAAGACGTCGTCGACGCCGATTTCGAGGAAATCGACGAGGACGCGGACAAGAAGAAGTCGGCGTAAGGGCCGGACTTTCGGGAAAACCCGGCCAATCGGCCGGGTTTTCTTGTTTGAACACAGATTTGCCGGCTCGCTTCGGCACCGGCCGCTGGCTTAGATGATCGGGTGTTCCTGGATCGGGAGCTAAGCGCCGCGCCATGGGCAACATCATCACAGGATTGCGGAAACCGAGATGAAGGCTGACTTCTACGCGACGCTGGGTGTCGGCAAGAGTGCCGACGAAAAAGAGCTCAAGAGCGCCTATCGCAAGCTCGCCATGCAGTATCACCCCGATCGCAATCCGGGCGATGCTTCGGCTGAGCAGAAGTTCAAGGAACTCAACGAAGCCTACGAGACGCTGAAGGACCCGCAGAAGCGCGCGGCCTATGACCGGTTCGGCCATGCGGCGTTCGAGAATGGCGGCCCGGGCGGGGCGGGCGGCGGCTTTGGGGCGGGCGGTTTCGCCGACATCTTCGAGGAGTTCTTCGGCGACGTCATGGGCGGACGCCGGCGCCAGCAGCAGGGCCGCGATCGCGGCGCCGACCTGCGCTACAACATGGAAATCGACCTCGCCGAAGCCTTCACGGGCAAGACGGCGCAGATCCGCGTTCCGGCCTCCGTCATCTGCGACGAATGCACCGGCACGGGCGCGACGCCCGGCTCGCAGCCTGCGACCTGCTCGATGTGCGGCGGCGCGGGGCGCGTGCGCGCGCAGACCGGCGGCTTCTTCTCGATCGAGCGGACCTGCCCGCAGTGCCAGGGCCGCGGCCAGACCATCTCCGACCCCTGCCGCAAATGCGCCGGCCAGGGCCGTGTCACCGAGGAGCGCTCGCTCTCGGTCAACATCCCGGCCGGCATCGAGGACGGCACGCGCATCCGCCTTGCAGGCGAGGGCGAGGCCGGCCTGCGCGGCGGGCTGTCGGGCGATCTCTACATCTTCCTGTCGGTGAAGCCGCACGAGTTCTTCCAGCGCGACGGCTCCGACCTCTACTGCAAGGTGCCGATCTCGATGACGACGGCGGCGCTCGGCGGCTCGTTCGAGGTGACGACGCTGGACGGCACGCAGACGCGCGTGAAGGTGCCGGAAGGCACGCAGAACGGGCGCCAGTTCCGCATGCGCGGCAAGGGCATGCCCGTGCTGCGCCAGGCCGACATCGGCGACCTCTACATCCAGGTCGCGGTGGAAACGCCGCAAAACCTGACGCGGCGCCAGCGCGAGCTGCTCGAGGAGTTCGAGCAGCTGTCGTCGACCGAGAACTCGCCGCAATCGAGCGGGTTCTTCGCGCGCATGAAGGACTTCTTCGAGTCCTTCGGCGATCGCTGATCAGGCAGCCTTGCCGCGCCGGCCGACGGTCGAGGCAGCATAGGCGGCGATGAAGAAGCCCGTCATCACGAGCACGATCGTCGGGGCTGGCGCGCTGTCGACGAAGAAGCTGATCCAGACACCGAGCAGAGCCGAGACGAGCGCGATGGCGCCCGACAGCAGGACCATGCGCCCGAAACGGCGCGTGACGAGGCTTGCCGTTGCGCCGGGAGCAATCAGAAGCGCGATCGCCAGGATGATGCCGACGGCCTGCAGCGCGCCAACAACGGTCAGCGAGATCAGCGCCAGCAGGCCGTAGTGCAGGAAGCGGACAGGCAAGCCGATGGCGCGCGCATGCTGCGCGTCGAAGGCATGCAGCGCCAGATCGCGCCCGAAGAGCAGGATCGCGCCGACGACGCCGGCCGCGATCAGCGCCGCCTCGCCCACGTCCCGCCAGGTTGTGCCGAGCATGTCGCCGAACAGGATGTGGTCGAGATGCATCTCCGTCTGCACCATCGAAAACATCACGAGGCCCGCCGCAAACATGCCCGAGAAGACGATGCCCATGGCCGTGTCTTCCTTGATGCGCGAATTCTCGTTGAGATAGCCGGTGGCGAGCGCACACGCCATGCCGGCCAGAAAGGCGCCGAAGGCGAGCGGCGCGCCAACGAGGAAGGAGAGTACAATGCCGGGCAGGACGGCGTGGCCGATGGCATCGCCCATCAGCGACCAGCCCTTGAGCACCAGGAACGGCGACAGCAGCCCCATGGGCAGCGCGACGAGAAGGGCGATCGCCCAGGCCTGCTGCATGAAGGGAAACTGGAAGGGCAGGAAGAGCGTCTCGATCATGACGGGTCCTCGACCCGACGCGCCATGCGCCGTGCGGTCAGGAGCCCGTGCCGTGGCGCAAGCAAGAAGGCGGCGAGGAAGATCAGCGTCTGGAAGACGACGATGATGCCTCCGGGTGCGGCATCGATGAAGAAGGACGCATACGCGCCGAAGAAGGACGTCGCCGCGCCGATCGCGCCGGCGATCAGCACCAGACGCGGGAAGCGGTCGGTCAGGAGGTAGCCGGTAGCCCCCGGCGTCACCACCATGGCGATGACCAGCAGCGCGCCGACGGTCTGGAGAGCCGCGACCGTGGAGGCCGCGAGCAGCGTGAAGAAGATACCCTTCAAAAGGCCGGGCCGCAGCCCGATCGACCGGGCATGGTTCTCGTCGAAGAAGGTCACCATCAGGTCGCGCCAGATAAGGGCGAGTACTGCAAGCGACACGCCTGAGATGATGACGAGCTGCAGCGTGTCGGCCGGCGTGACGGCGAGGATGTTGCCGAGCACGATCGACTGCACGTTGATCGGCACCGGCGAGATCGAGACCATGAACAGGCCGAGCGCGAAGAAGGACGTGAAGATCAGCCCGATGACCGCGTCCTCGCGCAGCCGCGTCTGCCGCGACAGGAACAGCATGGCGGCGGCCGCCAGCCCGCCCGACAGGAAGGCGCCGAGCGCGAAGGGCAGGCCCAGCATGTAGGCGCCGGCTACGCCGGGGACGATCGAATGCGAAAGCGCATCGCCGATGAGCGACCAGCCCTTGAGCATCAGATAGGCGGAAAGAAAGCCGCAGACGCCGCCGACCAGCGCCGAGACCCACATGGCATTGGCCATGTAGCCGTAGGTGAAGGGCGCGACGAGCGTCTCGATCATCGCGGCTCGTGGTCCGGCGCCGACGGGTCTCGCTCCGTCAGCGTGCGCCCCTCGCCGCCATAGAGCACGAAGGGTCGTTCGTCGTCGGAGAGCACGGTCAGCCGGCGCGCATCCTCGTCATCATGCAGATCCGCGCCGCCGAGGATGAAATGGCGCAGGACGCCGCCGAAGGCCTCGCGGAGGTTGTCATGCGTGAAGACGTCTTCGGTCAGGCCCGATGCGAGAACCGTGCGGTTGATGAGCACGGCGCGGTCGCAAAATTCGGGCACCGAGCCGAGATTGTGGGTCGAGACGAGCATGATGCGCCCTTCGGCGCGCAGCTCCCTCAGGAGTTCGATGATCGCCTGCTCCGTCGTCACGTCGACGCCGGTAAATGGCTCGTCGAGCAGGATCACCTGGCCTTCCTGGGCGAGTGCGCGGGCGAGGAAGACGCGCTTTTTCTGGCCGCCGGATAATTCGCCGATCTGGCGCTTGCGATAGGCGGTCATGCCGACGCGCTCGAGCGCGGCATCGACCAGCTCGCGGTCGCGCCTGCCGGCAATGCGCAGCATGTTCATGTGGCCGTAGCGGCCCATCATCACGACGTCCTCGACGAGGACGGGAAAATTCCAGTCGACTTCTTCCGCCTGCGGCACATAGGCGACGACGTTACGCTTCAGCGCACGGCCGGCCGCGTCTCCGAGGATCGAGACGCTGCCGCGCGCCAGCGGGACGAAGCCCATGATGGCTTTGAACAGAGTAGACTTGCCGCTGCCATTGACCCCGACGAGTGCCGCGATCGAGCCGCGCGGCACGGAGAAGCTCGCATCCCGCAATGCGGTGTTGCCGTTCCGATAGGTCACCGTCACGCCGTCGACGACCAGCCCGTCCGCAGCGGCGGCATCGATCGTTGTACGGGGTGCGGCGACGTTCATTCGGCGAGGCCCTCGGCGATCGTGGCCGACGTCACCTTCAGCAGGTCGAGATAGGTCGGCACGGGGCCGCCTTCCTCGCTCAGGGAATCCACATAGAGCACGCCGCCATAGCGCGCGCCGGTCTCGCGGGCGACCTGCTCGGCCGGGTCCGGCGACACCGTGCTCTCGGAGAAGATCGCCGGCACGTCGTTCTCGCGCATCGTGTCGATGACGCGGCGGATCTGCTGCGGCGTGGCCTGGCCGTCGGCGTTGATCGGCCAGAGGTAGAGTTCGCGCAGGCCGAAATCGCGCGCCAGATAGGAGAATGCGCCTTCGCTCGTCACCAGCCAGCGCCGCTCCTGCGGGATCGCCTCGAGCGCGGCGCGGATGGGGGCAGCAGCCGCCTCGATCTCGGCGGAGTAAGCGGCCGCATTCGCCTCGTAGGTCGCCGCATTGTCAGGGTCATGCTCGACCAGCGCGTCGCGGATGTTGGCGACATAGGTCAGCGCGTCGGTGGGCGACATCCAGGCATGCGGGTTGGGCCGACCCTGGTAAGGCCCCTCCGCAATGTCGATCGGCTCGACACCATCGGAGACGACGACGCCCGGCACATCGCCCAGATTGGCAAGAAAGCGCTCGAACCAGGTTTCGAGATTGAGCCCGTTCCAGAGTACGAGGTCGGCATCCTGCGCGCGCAGGATATCGCCCGGCGTCGGCTGGTAATTATGCACTTCCGCGCCCGGCGTCGTGACGGATTCGACCGTGGCTGCATCGCCGGCGACGTTGCGGGCCATGTCGGCAATCACCGTAAAGGTCGTCACGACCTTGAACGGCTCATCCTGCGCGGCGGCGGGTAGCGCAAACATCAGCCCGGCAAGGGCTGCGGAAAGAACGGAGGCGAAGCGAAGTCGGGAGCGCATGCTTTCAGCCGGTTTCCATTTTTGATGACACAATGGATGTAGCGCATAGGCAATGCTTCGTCAATGCAAATGCAAATCGTTTGCAACTGGAGACGCCTTTGCAACGCAGAAGCATCTGAAGCATAGTCCGCGCCATGGAGACTGAGGCGCCCGCCAAACCCGATTACGAAGCCGATCTGCGCGCCGCCGGCGTGCGAATCACGCGGCCGCGCAAGGTCATCCTGTCGATCCTGCAGGAGGCGGGCGACCATCCGGATGCGGTGGAAATCCACCGTCGGGCTATCGGGTTCGACAGTTCGATTTCACTCTCCACGGTCTACCGTACGATGAAGCTTTTGGAAGAGGCCGGCGCCATCCACCGCCACGCCTTTGCCGGCGGGCCGGCCCGGTTCGAGCCGGCAGCGGGCGAGCACCACGATCATCTTATCGACCTCGATACAGGCGACGTCATCGAATTCCATTCGCGCCGTATCGAAGAGTTACAGGACGAGATCGCCCGGGAACTCGGCTACGACATCGTCCACCACCGGCTGGAGCTCTACGGCCGCAAGCGCAAGCGACGCCGCGGGTAATCGTGCCGCTCCTTCTCCCTGTTTGCGGAGAGAGGAGGGCGATCGTGAACCGCGGCGTCCGTATGCGAAAAAGGCCCCGGACGAAACCGGGACCTTCGCATTCATTCAAAGCCGAACAGGATCGCTCAGGGGCGGATGCCGGTGTGCTGACCGATCCAGTCGGCAAAGTGGGCGACGTCGGCATAGACGCCGTAGGCGCCCTTGTGGCCGCAATAGACGTCCGCATCGATCGGGCCATCGCCCCAGGAAACGACGCCGACCTGAACCACGTCATTGCCTTCACGCACGAAGAGCGGGCCGCCGGAATCGCCGTTGCACGCGTCGCGCATGCCGTCAGCCGTGCCGGCGCACAGCATCGTGTCGTTGAGCGGGTCAGACATGGTCTGGAGCAGCGCACCGGCAGCCGACATCACGCCTTCGGGCGAATAGCGCATGCGGCCCGACCAGTAGGTCAGGATGCCGGCGATGTCGCGCGTGTAGATGTCCTTGAGGCCGGCATTGCAGGTGGCGTTCGGCTGCAGCTGCAGATCGGCCTGCATCAGGCGGATCGGGAAGTAGCCATCTTCCATTCGACCCCACCCGGTCACGGTCGCGACGCCGCTCGACGGCGAGTTGCCGGCGATCTTGACCGTCGGGGCGTTGGCGCGCGTGGCGAGGCGGATCAGCGCGATATCGGAAGTCAGCGTGTTGGGGTTGTAGTCCGGATGCGCGATGATCTCCGCAACTTCATAGCGCGTGCCCTCGGTGAGGTCGGTCGCGCCAACGAGGATCGTCACGGAGTTGGCCGGCACGACGCCCTGCTCGTCGACGATGCAGTGCGATGCCGTCAGCACCCATTCGGCGCCGATCAGGCTGCCGCCGCAGAACTGCGCGTTGAACTGGGACATCGGATCGCTGTCCAGATTATCCCGCGTCAGAAGCGCCACCTGGAACGGATGCGCGCCGGGCGCAGCCTCGAAGCCGCCGAAGACGCGCGAGCCTTCATCGTCGCTCTGCTCGGCCGTGTAGGCGGCACGAGCCTCGGGCACGCGCTTCATCGGCGAAAGCTCGGCGCGCGGCGCCATGCCCTCGGTCTGTGCAAAGGCCGCGCCGGTCGGCGCGATGCTTGCCAGAGCCACGCACGATGCCGTGGCCAGCCAGCCGAATTTCTTCAGAATATGCAAATGAACCTCCTAAGGTATTTCATCCCAAAGGAGCACGTCGTCCTACGACGCAGCCCCAAGCCCAATCCCATCTAACGCCCGTACATGACGGAACGGAAGGGGATTTTCGCCTCGATCGTGGAGGAATTGCGGCTGCAACCGAGGGTCTTTTCGCGGCAACAGAATGGCCGGCCGCGGGCGAAATCGCTTCGTCCGCCTCTTCCATCATGTCGACATGATTGCGAGAATGCTGGCTTATCTCTTCTGTGGCTTGGGGAGACTAAGATGACCAGGATTGCAACGGCATGCATGACGAGCGCGCTCGCCATGCTGATGATGACCGCGCATGTGCATGCGCAGAGTTTCGGTGAGTCGCGTGAAGGCTCTGGCGCGCGGACAAGCACGTCGGCGCTGACGTTTCGCAGCGGCGGCAAGGCGCTGGAACCGCGCCAGTTCGACCCGGCGGAATCGAGCCGGAGTTCAGGGCTCGACGAGGAAGCGCCGGTCGACGCCTACACGACGGTGACCCGCACCAAGGGCGGCGAAGAAATCCGCCAACCGCCTTCCGAGAGCCTGCAGCGCACGATCCGCGGCAAGCAGCAGGGCGCTGCCGACTCCGGCACGACAGCCGCCGAAGCACCGCGCGCCGTCTTCGGGCGCGACGACCGCGTGCGGGTGACGGACACGACCCAGTTTCCATTCTCGGCCGTCGGCATCATCGAGGCAGTCGCGGCCAGCGGCGAGGTCTATACCTGCTCGGGCGCGCTGATCGGCCCGCGCACCGTGCTGACGACGGCAAGCTGCCTCTACGATCACCAGGGCGGCTGGTCCGATCAGTTCCTGTTCGCGCCCGGCGCCAACACCTATGACGACACGCCCTTCGGCGTCTACGACTGGGAAACGGCGCATCTGCTTGACGGGTATATCAGCGGCTTCAACGGCAGCTACGGCTCGGTGCTGCCCTATGACGTCGCGCTCCTGATCCTGTCGGAGCCGGCGGGCGACTATGCCGGCTGGTTTGGCGTGGAATACGACCCGGCGCTTGGCGCCTTCAACGCCAACATTCTCGGTTATCCCTACGACAAGGAGCCGGCGGCGAGCCAGTGGCGGTCGAACTGCGACGTGCCGGCTGCGCAGGTGCGGCCGGAATGGATCGAGCATGGCTGCGCGACGAGCTTCGGCACCGGCGGCGCGCCGATCTACACCTACGACACGGCAACCCGCGAGCGCTCCATCCATGCGATCGACGTCGCCGAGACCGCGACCTCGAACATCGCGACGCGCATCACGGGGCAGACCTTCGACTGGATGGCGGGCTACTGGAAATAGGCGCCTGCGTTGCGACACAGGCGGTGCAGGATCGCTTTGCCCTTGACTTGAAGGGCGGCATGGCTTTCCGAAGGCCACGACCCGGCGATGCCGGGCGCTGGCCTCTCGGGAATGCTCATCCATGATCTCTGCTCCGTTCATCGCCCCCTCGATCCTCGCCGCCGATTTCGCCAAGCTCGGCCAGGAAGTCCGCGACGTCACGGCAGCGGGCGCCGACTGGATCCATCTCGACGTGATGGACGGGCATTTCGTGCCGAACATCTCGTACGGCCCGGCGGTCATCAAGGCGCTGCGCGCCTCGACCGACATCGTCTTCGACTGCCACCTGATGATCTCGCCCACCGATGGCTATCTCGGCGCCTTCGCTGATGCCGGTTGCGACATCATCACGGTGCATGCGGAAGCCGGCCCGCATCTCGACCGCTCGCTGCAGGCGATCCGTGATCTCGGCTGCAAGGCGGGTGTTTCGCTGAACCCGTCGACGCCGGAAAACGTCATCGAATACGTGCTCGACCGCCTCGACCTCGTCCTCGTGATGAGCGTCAATCCGGGCTTCGGCGGCCAGGCGTTCATTCCAGCGGTCGTCGAGAAAATCCGCCGCATCAAGGCGATGATCGGCAATCGCCCGATCGACATCGAGGTCGATGGCGGCGTGACCGCCGAGACCGCCCCGCTCGTCACGCGCGCGGGCGCCAACGTGCTCGTCGCGGGCTCGGCCGTCTTCAAGGGCGGCAGCGAAGACGCCTATCGCTCGAATATCGACAGGATCAGGACGGCCTGCACGTCGGTCGAAGTCTGAGGACGCGAGACGAGCGCGGCTTGCCCGCCGCGGTCGTCAGCCGATCTGCGAAACCGCTGTCTCGTCGGTCTTCGGCCGCTGGAGCGGAAGCTGCTGGCCCGTGATGACGTAATAGGCGTTCTCGGCGATGTTGGTCGCATGGTCGCCAATGCGTTCCAGGTTCTTCGCGCAGAACAGGAGATGCGTGCAGGCCGTGATGTGGCGCGGATCTTCCATCATGTAGGTGAGGAGCTCGCGGAAGATCGCCGTGTACTGCACGTCGATGTTGCGGTCCTCGGCGCGCAGGGTCACCAGCGTCTCGGGATCGCGCTCCACATAGGCGCGCGTGATGCCGCGCAGCTGCTCGACGACCATGACCGTCATCGTATCGAGCGAATGCGAGAGCGCCTTGGGCGATGCTGCTTCCCCGACCGCGCCGACGCGCTTGGCGACGTTCTTGGCCAGATCGCCGATGCGCTCCAGATCGGCCGCCATGCGAATGGCCGCGACGACGGCGCGCAGGTCCTGGGCCATGGGCTGGCGCTTGGCGATCAGCGTGATGGCACGATCGTCGAGTTCGCGCTGGCGCTCGTCCATGATGACGTCGTCGGAAATCACGCGCTGCGCGGCGGCCGTGTCGGCGTTGAGCAGCGACGCGGTCGCAGCCTCGATCATCGAAGCCGACAGCTCCGCCATGCGGCGGATCAGCCGGTCGATCTCGGTAAGCTCCTGATCGAAGGAAGAGACGATATGTTCGCGCATGACGACGGGCCCTTGCGAATGCTTAGCCGAAGCGGCCGGTGATGTAGTCCTGCGTGCGCTTGTCGGAGGGCGCGGTGAACATCATCTCCGTCGGGCCTTCCTCGACGAGGTTGCCGAGATGGAAGAAGGCCGTGCGCTGCGAGACGCGCGCGGCCTGCTGCATCGAATGCGTTACGATGACGATCGTGTAGTTCTGCTTCAGCTCGTCGATCAGCTCCTCGATCTTCGCAGTCGCGATGGGATCGAGCGCCGAGCAGGGCTCGTCCATGAGGATGACTTCCGGCGAGACGGCAATGGCGCGCGCGATGCAGAGACGCTGCTGCTGGCCGCCGGACAGGCCGGTGCCGGGCTCATTCAGGCGATCCTTTGCCTCGTTCCAGAGGCTCGCCTTGCGCAGGCTCGACTCGACGATCTCGTCCAAATCCGCCTTCTTCGACGCCAGCCCGTGGATGCGGGGTCCGTAGGCGATGTTCTCGTAGATCGACTTCGGGAACGGGTTCGGCTTCTGGAACACCATGCCGACGCGGGCGCGCAGTTCGACGACGTCGAGCTTCTGGTCGTAGATGTCCTGGCCGTCGAGTTCGATGCGGCCCTCGACGCGGGCACCCTCGATGGTGTCGTTCATGCGGTTGATGCAGCGCAGGAAGGTCGACTTGCCACAGCCAGATGGGCCAATGAAGGCCGTCACCGCATGATCGGGAATATCGACCGAGACTTTGAACAGGGCCTGCTTGGCGCCGTAGAACACGTTCACGTCGCGCGCGGTGACGCGCGTGCGGGTCGAGTTCAGGAGCGCGCGGGCGCCCGTGGTCGACGTCGGGGTTTCGGTATTGGCCACGATGCCATCCTTTGCCATGTGCATGACGGTCGTCTCCGGGTGGGCTTCGGTGGTCATCCGCGTTTCTCCAGTCGCGAACGCAGGAAGATGGCGAGCGCGTTGAGCGTGAGCATGAGCGCAAGCAGCACGATGATGACAGCCGAAGTCCGGGCCTCGAAGAAGTTCCGGTTCTCGTTACCCTGCCAGAGGTAGATTTGCACGGGAAGGGCGGTCGACTGGTCGAGCGGCGTCGCCGGCACGGACGCCACGAAGGCGCTCATGCCGATGAGAAGCAGCGGGGCCGTCTCGCCCAGCGCCTGTGCGACGCCGATGATGGTAGCCGTCAGGATGCCGGGATAGGTGACCGGCAGGACGTGGTGGAACACCATCTGCGTCTTCGAAGCGCCAAGGCCGAGTGCGGCCTGTCTCAGCGAAGGTGGCACGGCGCGCAGCGCCGAACGTGTCGCGATGATGATCGTGGGCAGTGTCATCAGGGTCAGCACGAGGCCGCCGACCAAAGGGGCGGAGAGCGGCAGGCGGAAATAGTTGATGAATACCGCCGCACCAAGCAGGCCGAAGACGATCGAGGGTACGGCCGCGAGGTTGTTGATGTTGACCTCGATGAAATCGGTCACCCGGTTCTTCGGCGCGAACTCCTCCAGATAGATCGCGCTGGCGACGCCGATCGGCACGGCGAGAACGATGACGACCAGCATCATGTAGAGAGAGCCGACGAAGGCACCTGCGAGACCGGCGCCGGCCGGAGCGGAGCGCGAGTCGACATTGGTGAAGATGTGCCAGGCAAAGGCGAAGCGCATCGTGCCGTCTTCGAGCATCTCGTCGGCGAGCGCGCGGGCCGATGGCGACAGCTGCTGCTGCGCATCGCCGAGCGACCGGTCGATATTTCCCTTCAGCCAGTTGTCGGCGTTGGCCGAGGCGAGCATGGACACGGTGGCGCGCTGGCCAACGATGCCAGGATTTGCGACCACCAGGTCGCGCAGCTTGAAGCGTTCGTTGCCGTCGATGATTGACAGGATGGACCGCGTGTCCGCCTCGACTTCCGGCACGGCTTGTTCGATCGCGGCTTGCAGGAGGCGGTTCCAGTTCACCATCGTGACCTGGCGCTCCCAGGCGAGAACCTCGGCGCGGTAGGCCGCGGGCGACTGGCCGGCCTGCTGCACCGGTCGCGGATCGATCTCGACGATCTCGGGATCGAAATAGACCTCGAGCGACATGGTCGCCTGGGTGAAGGCAGGGATGCCCTTCGACAGGATGATCGTGAAGAGGATGCCGACGAAGGCCAGTGCCGCGCCGATCGCGGCGATGCCGAAGAGGCGGAAGCGCTTTTCGCGGGCGTGGCGAGCCGAGAGCCCGTTGCGGATTCGTTCCAGGCGCTGTGCCTGGGCCTCGTCCTTGGGAAGCGGCGTGTGCGTTGTGGTGGCCATGGCTATTCGTACTGCTCGCGGTAGCGACGGACGATGAAGAGCGCCGCGACGTTCAGGATGAGGGTCATGACGAAGAGCGTCAGGCCCAGCGCGAAGGCGACCAGCGACTGCGGCGAGGCGAAATCGGTGTCGCCGGTGAGCTGGTTGACGATGGTCACCGTGACCGTGGAGACGGGCTCGCCCGGATTGAGCCGGATGAAGGGGCTGTTACCCGCGGCAAGCACCACGATCATGGTCTCACCAATGGCGCGGCTGACGGCGAGCAGGAAGGCGCCGACAATACCCGGAAGGGCGGCGGGCAGGATGACTCGCTTGATCGTCTCCGACTGCGTCGCACCGAGGCCCAGCGATCCGTCGCGCATCGCGCGCGGCACCTGGCGCAGGATGTCGTCCGAGAGCGACGAGATGAAGGGGATGATCATGATCCCCATGACGATGCCCGCCGTGAGCGCGCTGGTCGCGCGGATATCAAGGCCGATCGACTGGCCGATCGTCGCGAGGAATGGGCCGACCGTCACAAGTGCAAAGAAGCCGTAGACGATGGTCGGGATGCCTGCGAGCACCTCGATGATCGGCTTGACCCAGTTGCGAACCGTCTTCGAAGCGTATTGCGACAGGTAGATCGCCGTCATCAGGCCGATCGGCAGGGCGACGAGGATCGCGATGGTGGCGACCATCAGCGTGCCCCAGAGAAGCGGCAGCAGGCCGTAGCGGCCGCCGGCAGCACCCGTCGTCGAGAAGCCGGGCTGCCAGACGGTGCCGAAGAAGAAGTCGATCGGGCTGACGAAAGTGAAGAACCGAAGTGCTTCGGTCAAAAGCGAGGCGACGATGCCGACCGTCGTGAGAATGGCAACGGCCGAGGACGCGAGCAGCAGACCGGTGACGACGCGCTCGACCTCGTTGCGGGCGCGCAGGTCGCTGCGGATGCGTCGGCGGGCCATGAAGAGGCCGATCGCGCCGGTGCCGGCAGCGGCCGCGAGAACGAGCGCGCGGGTCAGGAAATTGAACTGGCGAAGCGCCTCGCCGGCTGCGACTTCGGCGGGCACCGGTTGGCCGACCACGCCATAGCCGATCGCGAGCTGGCGCACGCGGTTGATCGAGGCTTCGAGATCGGGACCGCTGAGGCCGGCGAGTTCCGGCGGCAGCTGCGCAAGAATGTAGGCGCGGCTGGCGGCCGATCCGAACAGTGCCCAAAGGCCGAAGACGAGCAGGGCCGGCACGAGGGCCCAGATGGCGACGAGAGCGCCGTGGTAGTGCGGACGGGAATGGAGCTTGCCGGAGGCCGGAACCAAGCGCCGGCTGCCGCCAGCGCCGACCTGGTAGGCCAGCCCGAGCAACACGAGAAGGATGACCGCGACGATGGCCGAGTTCAAGGCAGGCGCCTTTCAAGTCGAGTGCGCCGCGGCTCTTACGCCATCGGCGAGCGAAGCAAAAGGGGAGGCCGCGTGTCCGCGACCTCCCTTGATCGTCTGGCTTACTGGCCGAGGCTTTCGACCGTGGTCGCTTCGCCGGCCGTGAAGGAGGCGAGGACGGCTTCGGTCTCTTCGGCCGGGGACGGGATCATGCCGGCTGCTTCGAGCATGCCGCCGGTACCGGCCATCTGCTCCGACAGGAAGAACTCGACGTATTCTGCGATGCCGGGGATGACGCCGACGTGCTCGCCCTTGACGTAGAAGTAGAGCGGACGCGAAACCGGATACTCACCCGATGCGATCGTCTCGAGCGACGGGGTGACGCCCGACACGGTTGCGACCTTCAGCGTGTCGCGGTTCTGGTCGTAGAAAGAGAGGCCGAACACGCCGACGGTGTCGGTGTTCGACTGCAGGCGGGCGAGCGTCTCGGTGTAGTCACCGGCGATCTCGACCACGACGTCCTGACGGAACGTCGAGCAGGCGGCGTTCATCGCCTCTTCTTCCATCTCAGGCAGGCCAGCGGCCTCGCAGCCGGCATGCGTCACGCGCTCTTCAAAGACTTCGCGGGTGCCGTGGTTGGAGGCCGGGATCGCGAGAGCGATCGGCTGGTCGGGCAGCGAGGCGTCGATCTGGTTCCACGAGGTGTACGGGTTGTCGACCATTTCGCCGTCGACCGGGACCTGGGCGGCGATCGCCTTGTAGACGTGGACCGGCTCGAGCGCGAAGTCGCCCTTGTCGACGGCCACGGCGAAGACGATGCCGTCATAGCCGATCTGGATTTCGCGAATGTCGTTGACGCCGGCAGCGTTGCAGGCCTCGACTTCGCCAGCGCGGATGCGGCGCGAGGAGTTGGCGATGTCGATGGTGTTCTCGCCAACGCCCTGGCAGAACTGGCGCAGACCGCCCGACGAGCCACCCGAGCCGACCACCGGCGTGTTGAACTCGGGGAAGGCGTTGCCGAACTCTTCGGCCACGATCGACGCGAAGGGGAGAACGGTGGACGAGCCGGCGATCTGGATCGTGTCGCGCGACTGGGCGTTCGCAGCGCCGGCAGCAGCCGCGATGGCGAGCGAAGCCGCCGAGGCGACGAGGAAGAACTTGTTCATGAGAGCCTACTCCTGTCGGAATTTCGGGACGCGCTCTGGCGTCGCGGAGAGGCTTTAGACCCGGTTTGTTACAGCTGCATGACAGTTTTGTCGCAGCCTGATTCACCCTTGCCGAGCAACGGTTTGGCTGGCTCAGGGGATATCTTCGGGCGCGCGGCCAGGCCGGCTGCGATAGCGCGGGAAGGTCCATCCGAAGGCCAGCGCACCGCCGCGCACCGCAAAGGACGACAGGAAGGCAAGCAGCGCCGCCAAGAAGAGGGGCACGCCGAAGACGGTGAGGAGCACGTAGACGACGGCGCCGGTCAGCGCCGCGGTCACGTAGATTTCGGGCCGCAGGAGCACGGACGGCTCTTCGGCGAGCACATCGCGGAGAATGCCGCCGAAGGTTGCCGTCAGGACGCCCATGACTACGGCAACGACTGGCGAGCCGGTGAACAGGAGCCCCTTATAGGCGCCGAAGACGCAATAGGCGGCGAGCCCGATCGCATCGAGCCAGAGCAGCAGCTTGTAGCGGGATTCAAGCAGGTGCGCGGTAAAGAAGACCGCGACGGCCGCCGTCACGCAGACGAGGATGTAAAGGTGCTGGATGACCCAAAAGACCGGCACGCCGAGGATCAGGTCGCGCAGCGTACCGCCGCCGATGCCGGTGACGGCGGCCAGGAAGATGAAGCCGATCAGGTCGAGCTGCTTGCGCGAGGCGGCAAGCGCGCCGGTGGCGGCGAACACCGCCACGCCAGCATAATCGAGAAGGACGATCGCGTCCAAAGCCCGCCCCTCCCCCGGTCAGACTCTTGCCGTCAGGCGTCCTTTTCGGCGACCGGATCCGGCGGGCCGGGCTCGACCGGCGTTTCCACCGGAGCCTTTGGGCCGCCCCTGGAGACACCGACCATGGCCGGGCGCAGCACGCGCTCGCCGATGACGTAGCCGGTCTGGACGACGTTCACGACGGTGTTGGCGGGAACGTCCGGGTTGGGCACCTCGAACATCGCCTGGTGGAAGTTCGGATCGAAGCGCTCGCCTTCCGGCTCGATCTTTTTCACGCCGTGGCGCTCGAGCTTCGACAGCATGTCGCGCTCGGTCATCTCGACGCCCTCGATCAGCGCGCGGAAGCCGGCATCGTCGCCGCTCTTGGCCTCGGCCGGGATGGCATCCAGCGCGCGGCGCAGATTGTCGGAGACCGCCAGCAAGTCGCGGGCGAAATTGGCGATGGCATAGGAGCGCGCGTCGGAGACCTCGCGGGCGGTACGCCGGCGCAAATTCTCCATCTCGGCTGCCAGTCGCAGCGCGCGATCCTTCAGATCCTCGTTCTCGGCCGCGAGCTTGAGGAGCACATCCTCTTCCGTGGCCTCGCCGGCGGTCTGTGCCGCCTCGTCATAGCCTGCGTGGGCTGCGCCTTCGTTGGCCGCGCGCGCGGCTGCGTTGGCGTCCTTCTCGTGGTTCTCGTTCATCATCCTGCCGCTCGAAATCTGATACCCTTGGGGTTGCGCCCGATATCGATGTTCGGGGCGCGGAAATCAAGGGATGTCAGCCGACCGGTTCCCAGCCATCATGGCCCCCGGCGCGGTAAATGGCGTCGATGACCTTCTGGTTCGCCTCCGACTGGTCGAGGTCGAAGACGGCCGCATTGCCCCCGGACGCGCGGTCGGCGAAGGCCTCGACTTCGAGCCTGTACTGCCGCGTTCCGGGAAACCGGAAGACGCGGGCCTCGGCGCGCTTCTGATCGTGCAGTTCGATGCGGTGATGGTCGAAATCGCCTGCATTGAAGGGCGCATGGACCTCGATGAAGCCCGTCTCGCCATGAAAGATCATGGACTGGCGCAGCGCCATCTGGGTCGAACAGTAGAAGGTAAGATGGAAATCGCCGAAATCGGCTGTGACATCGGTATATATGTCGGTGCCGAAGCGCGGATCGCGCTCGACGACGCCGCGCACGCGCGTCGGCTCGCGGCCGGTGACCAGCCGCGTCGTCACTGTCGGGTAGACGCCGATATCCGGCAACGCGCCGCCGCCGAGTTCGACGCGGTTGCGCATGTCGTTCGCGTCGACGTTGAAATAGGAGAACGCGCCCTGCACGTGGCGCAGGCGCCCGATGGCGCCGCCCTGAACCAGTTCGCGCACCTTCAGCCATTGCGGATGGTAGAAGACCATGAAGGCTTCCACGGCTAGCACGCCGCGCGCCGCAGCCGCCTGCTTCAGAGGCGCGATGTCGGCGGCCTTCAGCGCGATCGGCTTTTCGCAGAGCACATGCTTGCCGGCTTGGATTGCCTTTGCCGTCCACTCGACGTGCTGCGCCGTCGGCAGCGGGATGTAGACGCCATCGATCTCCGGCGAGGCGAGCAGTTCCTCATACGACCCGAAAGCCTGCGGCGCGCCGAAGCGGTCGGCGAGCTGCCGCGCGCGGGCCAGATCGCGGCTCGCGACGGCTCTCAACACGCCGTTGCGCGATTCCTGGATGGCCGGCAGCACATACTCGCGGCCGATCTTGGCGGTCGACAGGACACCCCAGCGAAACATGCGCGTCTCCTCAGGCTTCGCCCGGCTGCCAGCTCCAGAAGGCAGGGCCTTCCTTTTCCAGGAACCGATTCAGGACCATCTTGTGGACTTCGTCGGCGCCGTCAACGAGGCGCGCCTGGCGAGCGTAGCGGTAGATCCATTCGAGGTTCGTGTCCTTCGAATAGCCCCGTGCGCCATTGATCTGGATCGCGACGTCGGCTGCCTGGTGGAGCACGTTGGCGACCTGGATTTTCGCCATCGAGACTTCCTTGCGGGCAAACGACCCATGGTCAAGGGCCCAGGCCGCCTTCATGACGAGCATGCGGCCGATCTCGATCTTCATCGCGAGATCGCCCAGCATCAGTTGCACGGATTCCCGATCGGCGAGGCGGACGCCGAAGCCTTCGCGGCGCGCGGCGTATTCGGTCGCGATCTCGACGCAGCGCTTGGACAGGCCGAGCCAGCGCATGCAGTGTGTCAGGCGTGCAGGCCCGAGGCGGATCTGGGTGACCTTGAGGCCGTCGCCCTCGCCCATCAGAACGTCATCCTCCGGGATCTCGAGGCCGTCGAAGAGCAGCTCACAATGTCCGCCATGCTCTTCGGGGCCCATGATCTCGATGCGCCGTTCGATCGACCAGCCGGGCTGGTCCCGGTCGAAGAGGAAGGCGGTGAGGCCCTTGCGCGGATCGTCGGAGGTGCGCGCCATGAGGATGAAGTGCTTGGCCTCTTCCGCACCCGTGATGAACCATTTGCGGCCGGAGATGACATAGCGATCGCCCTTCTTTTCGGCCTTGGTCAGCATCATCGACGGATCGGAGCCGGAGCCCGGGTCCGGCTCGGTCATGGCGAAGGCGGAACGCACCTCGCCGCGCACGATCGGCTGCAGCCAGCGCTCCTTCTGCGCCGCGGTGCCGGTCGCCTCCAGCACCATCATGTTGCCGTCGTCGGGCGCGGCCGAATTGAAGACGGCGGGGCCGAAGATCGAGCGGTTCATGGCCTCGTAGCAGACCGCCATGCCGATCTTGCCCAGCCCCTGCCCGCCGGTTTCTTCCTTCAGCTGCAGGCACCAAAGCCCTTGCGCCTTCGCCTTGGCCCGGACGGTGTCGAGGACGTCGATGCGGATGTTTTCATGCGCATCGTAATTGGCGCGGTCGGCCTCCAGCGGCAGCACGTGCTCGTCCACGAAGGCCGCGACGCGGCGGCGATAGTCCTCGATGCGGGGGGAGATCGTGAAATCCATGCGCGGATCGTCCTTCAGAGCGATGAAACGAGGTGGCCGCCATCGACTGCGATCGCGGTGCCGGTGATGTAGGAGCCTGCGTCGGAGGCAAGCAGCAGGAGCGCGCTGTCGAGTTCGGCGGGCTTGGCCAGCCGGCGCATCGGGATGCGCTTGACCAGCGCCTCGCCGGCCGAGGTCGCGAAGAAATCTCGGTTGATGTCGGTCTCGACATAGCCGGGGCAGAGCGCGTTGACGCGGATGCCGTAGCGCGCCCATTCGAGCGCCAGCGACTTCGTGAGCTGGATGACGGCGGCCTTGGACGCGGAATAGGCCGCGACGTTACCCGCGACGCGCAGACCCAGGATCGAGGCGATGTTGACGATGGCGCCGCCCTTCCCCGCCTCGCGCATGGCGCGCGCCGCGGCCTGGGCCATCAGGAACGAGCCTTTGAGATTGGTGTCGAGCACGCGGTCCCAGTCGGCCTCGTCGATCTCGATGGCGGGTGCGGCACCGGAGATGCCGGCATTGTTGATCAGGATGTCAGGTCCGCCTTCGATCCTGGCGACGGCAGCCTCGATGCTGGCTGCATTGGTGACGTCGAGATCGACGGCGTCTGCCATGCCGCCTTTCTGCCTGATCGCGGCGCAGGCTGCCTGAAGCGCCGAGGCACGCCGTGCGGCCAGCGTGACATGCGCGCCCTGGGCGGCGAGCACCTCCGCAAAATGCAGCCCGAGGCCGCCGGATGCGCCGGTGACCAGCGCCTTGCGGCCTTTCAAATCGAACATGAACGGGCTCCTCCCCTGAAACCTGAGGCTTCGGGTTAACCACCGAAGATGAAGGATGCAAGCCGTACGAAACTCCAGTTCGAAGCTGGCCGTTATGAGGATTGCAACAAATCCAGTCGTATAGAGATGCGATGATTTTCGAGCGGGCGGCCACTCCCACCATGCTTACGCGGTCCAGCAGCCTCCATCGCACCGTCCTCCATGACGGCTTCGAGAGCGTGCGCCCGCTTTGGCTCGCGCTGCAGGATCATGGGCAGTTGACCCCTTACCAGCGTTACGGCTGGGCACAGGCCTGGATGGAGACGATCGGCGCGACACTGGGCGTTACCCCGCTGATCGTCGAAGTGACTCGCGATGCATCGCCGGTGGCGCTGCTGCCGCTCGGCATCGTCCAGCGCACCGGCTGCCGGACGGCGATCTTCCTCGGCGACCGCCACAACAATTACAACATGCCGATCCTGGCGCGTGCGGACAACGGTCCAAGCACAGCCGAGTGGGACGAAATCCTCTCCGATGTGGCGCGCCAGGCGGGGATCGACATCTTCGAATTCGCCAACCAGCCGATCTCGTGGCGTGGGCACTCCAACGCGCTGGCGCAGCTGAAATCCGCGCCGGCCGCCAGCCCGTCCTTCGTGACCGACCTGAACCCGGATTTCGAGGTTGTGCTTCAGCAGCGCCGGTCCAAGAAGGCGGAAAGCAAGCTTCGTCGCCTCGCCGTCAAGCTCGAACAGTCGCTCGGGCCGGTGAAGCTCGCAACGGCGTCGAGCGAGGCCGAGGCGAAGACAATCCTCCACGCTGTGGAAAGCTTTCGTCGCGACCGGGCCGCGACCGCCGGCATCCCGAACTTCTTCGATACGGACGGTGCGCGCAGCTTCCTCAATAGGGCGGCTGCGGAAGGTGAGCTTCGCCTTGATTACCTGACGGCGGGCGACACGATCGTCGCCGCCTATGTCGGCGTCGCCCACGATGGACGCTACAGCAGCTTCATGAACTCGTTCCTGGGGCGGCCGGATCTGAACACGCTCAGCATCGGCAAGCAGATGCTGCACCAGCTGATCGCCCGGCTGTGCGCCAGCGGCTTCTCCAGCTTCGATCTCGGCGTCGGGTCGGATGCCTACAAGCTTGCATGGTGCGACGCCGATCCGTTGACCAACGCGATCATCCCGGTGTCGACGAAGGGGTCCGTGCGGGCCGTCGGCATGCGCTCCGTCGCTACCGCGAAGCGGCGCATCAAGAACTCCCCGGCGCTCTGGTCGCTGTGGAAGCGGCTGCGCCCGCGTGCCCGGCAGGCAGCCGAACCGTTCGACGACCGAGCCTGAACTGTTCGGATAGCGTCAGCCGCGCGTCTGCATCGCGCCGCCCATGCGGCGTGCGCAAGCGGGCCCAGGTCCGCGCATGTAATGGCGCTCGGGCCGGTAGGACGGGATCAGAAACTCACGCACTGCCGCAACAAATGACCAAACTGACATGACACTCGACATCCTGAAATGGAGCGTGAAGCCCAAGCGGGCGACGTGAGCGCTACCCTAGACCGGGATCATGAACCTTCGGTGAATCGGTTCTTAATCCCCATGGCGTTCAGGGGGTCTTGCTGAGGCATTTTCGTGGCAACGCCGGAGATTGGGCGTGGTGCCCACACACGATGCGCCCGCCGTTGCGCTCCCGCCACACCTCATCCCGTTGCCGGACCGGAACCGCTTCACCCGCGGCGCGTTCACCTCGCAGTCCCGGCACGTCAGCAGTTCTTGCTGGCTTGAGCCGGGAGCCCGAACGACAACAATCCGCGAAAGGAAGACGAGATGGGCTTTTTCTCCAAGGACATCAAGACGATGGACGATCTGTTCGTTCACACGCTGCGCGATGTCTATTACGCCGAACAGCAGGTCGAGAAGAACCTGCCGAAGATGATCGAGAAGGCAACGAACCTCTCCTTGAAGGCCGATTTCGAGGCGCATCTTGCCGAGACCCGCGGCCAGATCGAGCGTCTCGAAAAGGTCTTCGAGATGCATGGCGTCAAGGCCAAGGCCGTTCATTGCCCGGCCATTGACGGGATCCTGAAGGAAGCCGACGAGGTTGCGGGCGAGGTCGAGGACAAGCAGGTGCTGGATGCAGCCTTGATCGCAGCCGGGCAGGCCGTCGAGCACTACGAGATCACCCGTTACGGCACGCTGATCGCATGGGCCAAGCAACTTGGTCGTCCGGACTGTGCGGCTGAGCTCGAAAAGAACCTTGCCGAGGAAAAGGCCGCAGACAAGAAGCTGACGGCGCGTGCGCAGGGCGGGGTAAATCTCGCAGCCGCGGAGTAGGCTTCACCAACCCCGCATTGCGCTATCCTGCCCGGCGATTCCGGAGCGCATGCGGACGCCGCCCGCGATGCGGCAGTCTCCTTCTCCCCCGTTCCGGATGGAAGGCAGGGTTTCGGGGAGGGAGGTGCCGCTTGCGGTGCCCGGCCAGACAGGCTTTGATTGGCCATGGGTATCGAAATCGAGCGGAAATTCCTCGTGCGCTCAGACGCGTGGCGCACGAGCGTGGGAAAGAGCACCAAGCTCATCCAGTTCTACGTTGCCGAAGGGCCATCCCGCGGTGCCCGGGTCCGCATCACCGGCCCGAAAGCCTATCTCACGCTGAAATTCGCTGGCGGCGCGCAGCATCGGCATGAATTCGAGTATGACATCCCTCTCGATGACGCGATCGCCATGCGGCCCTTCGCGCTCGGGACTGTGATTGCCAAGGAACGGTTCGAAGTCGCCGACGGTGGTCATCTGTTCGAAGTCGACGTTTTCGACGGCGCGCTGTCGGGCCTCGTGGTGGCCGAACTCGAACATCCCGACGCGTTTACCGTCACTGATTTGCCCGACTGGATCGGCCTCGAAGTCACGGACGATCCACGCTACTACAATGCCTCCCTTTCGCGGAACGGCCTGCCGGAGCCTGCCTGATGAGTTTTCGCCTCGACCCCACTGGATCGCCACGCGGCGAGGTGATGACGGCGATGCTCGAGCAGATCGTGAAGACTGGCGAATTGCTCGTTTCCGCCTTCGACGACCCTCACAAAGGGCTGCATGAGAGCCGCAAGCGCATCAAGCGCATTCGAGCGCTGCTCTCGCTCCTGCGCAGCGCGGACCCAGGATTCTACCGCGCAGAGGATCGACGCTGGCGCGACACATCGCGGCTTCTGTCGGGGCCGCGCGAGGCTTCTGCGCTCGTCGAGACGGTCGACCGCTTCATCGCGGAGTTTCCCGAAGCAAACCGTGCTGGCGAGCTCGGCGACATCCGCGCGGCTTTCGAGAAGCGCAAGGAGGCCGTTGGTACCGATGCCGAGACGCTGCGGCCGGCGATCGGCGCGGCGATCCTCTCCTGCGCCGAGGCCGGCGAAGCCGTGCGCGACTGGCGCCTGCCGGATGACATTCGCGAGGCGGCCAAGGTGTTCGCGAAAGGCGTCAAGCGCAGCTGGAAGGATGCCGAAACTGCAGCGGCCCTGGCGGCCCGCCGCGGCCGCGCCGACGATTTTCACGACTTGCGCAAGGCCGTGAAGCGGCATTCCGCCCATCTGTCCTATTTGCGCGCGATCTGGCCGGGCGATGCCGGCGCAAGGCGCAAGGCGGTCGACAGGCTCGCAGACCTGCTGGGCGAGCTCAACGACATCGCCGTCATGAGCAAGCTGGTCGAAGATGGCGGCGTGTCGATCCCCGATCCGCTTCGGCTGACCTTCTTCAGCGAGCTGCTGGACGAGAAGCGACGTATTCTGGAAGCAGAGGCCATCGATTTGGCTGACGATCTCTTTGGCGAGCGGCCCGAAAGGCTGCGCCGTCGCTTTCGCGACGCGCTGAAAGACACTGCGCTGGAGCAAGTCTAGGAAGCAGTCCGGACAAGTTTCGGCGACAGATGAAGCTTGCCCGAAACTTGTGCCTTAACGAAGATTTAGGCGCTGCCCATCTAGGTTGACGTCAAGATCGTGACGTTGGGTAACGTCCGGTCGGACCTGCCGTCGTACACGGAGGCGGGAGAGCGGGGGCTCGGGCAGCGGGGTATGTGTTTTGGGGGAACAGAAGCTTCAGGCTACGGATCCTGCAGACGTCCCCAGCGTCGACATGGGCGGTGCCACTATCGCCACCATGCGGCGCGCCGGCGTCCTGCCGCTCCCCCAGAACTATGAAATCTACTACGGTGCCCTGATCGATCCTTCCTCTGCGCTGGCGACGACACTCGCTGGGTTCGGCGTCCGTCCGAACCAGGCCCAGCTCGACGGGCTCTCCGCCACGTTCTTCGGCCGGACCAATGCCTCTGAACTGATGGAAGAAGCCCACGTCACCGTCGGCTCCAAGCTCGACGAGATCCTCGCGCTTCTGCGCCAGGAACGTTCGTCGCTGGAGCGCTATGGCCGGCTGCTCGATGAAACGTCGAGCGGGCTCGCCAACCGGCAGACGATTTCGCGCGAGTTCATGCAGCGCATCGTCGAACTGATGAGCAAGGCGACCGACAGCACGATCGCCCAAGGGCGGCAGATCGCCGATTCGATGACGGAGAAGTCCGACGAGCTGGCAGAGGTGCGCGCCAAGCTCGACGAATATCGCCGCCTCGCCGACACCGACGCCCTCACGCAGCTCGGCAACCGCCGCGCCTTCGACCGCGCCATCGCGCGTCTCTATGACGACCGCAAGAAGGTGATGTTCAGCGCGCTGATCCTTGCCGACATAGACCGGTTCAAACCGGTCAACGACAAATATGGTCATCCCGTCGGCGACCGGATCCTGCAGATCGTGGCCGGGATCATGCAGGCGCGCGGCCGCTCCAACATCTTCCTGGCGCGAACCGGTGGCGAGGAGTTCGCCATCATGATCGACGGCGCGAGCGAGGAAGCGGCCACCAAATATGCCGAGGAAATCCGCACCGCCGTCGAGCAGACGCCGTTCGTCAACGCGACCAACGGGACCGACTACGGTCCGATCACGCTCTCCTTCGGGCTGTGCATGGCATCGGAGGCTGACGGTCCCCACGATCTCTACGTGAAGGCCGATCGGGCGCTCTACGCATCCAAGACAAACGGACGCAACCGCGTGACGCGCTTCGCCACGCTCACCCAGGGCGACTTCTCGAAGAACTGGATGCTGTACCGGCGCGACTGAGATCCGCCGGTCTAACCCGCTCCCTGCCACGGCCGCGCGCCCGGCAGCGCATTTCCTGCAAAACTCATGGTTTTCTACCTAGGCTGAACTCCTGCCCTGTGGGATTGCGGCAACACACGTCGCGCCCGGTAACCATGCCGGAAGCGTGAGCACCCCCATTCGTTGACAAGCCCGCCAAATCACACTTAACGTTTTGTTAAAGATAATTCCCGTGAACGGGGTGGGCGAGAAATGGGTGGTTTTCCAACGGCTTGGCGGTCGTCAATGGCGGCTGTCGCCATGGTCGTGGCTGCGACGGCGCAGACGGTCCCCGCACAGGCGAACCGATCGATGTCGGTCGGTGACCTGACCTCCCAGCCGATCGGGCATTACGAATTCTGCCAAAGGCTTCCCCATGAATGCGCGATCCGCCCTGCCGATCGCAGCAAGCTGCGCATGGATGCCGCCATCAAGTCGCTCGTTGCAAACGTCAACCTGACGATCAACCAGCAGGTCAGGCCGATGAGCGACCTCGAAATCTACGGTCGCGACGAATACTGGACCTATCCGACGAACGGCGTCGGCGATTGTGAAGACTATGCCCTGGAGAAGCGCAGGCAGCTCGCCGACGCTGGCATTTCGCTCGCCAATCTCTTGATCACGGTCGTGCGCAAGGAAGATGGCGAAGGCCATGCAGTTCTGACCGTGCGCACCGAAAGCGGCGATTACATTCTCGACAATCTCAATGACGAGATGAAGCTCTGGAGCGAGACGAGCTATCGGTTCCTGAAGCGCCAGGACAGTACTCACACGGGTCGCTGGGTCAGCCTTCGCGAGGAAAACAACCTGCTGGTCAGCGCCGTTTCTTCGCCGAACTGACGCCTCTCCGAGCGCTCTGCCGAATACACATCAGTAACAGCGAGAGTCCTTGAGACTCCAAACGTGTTGCAACCAGCACGTTTTCGCCATCTTTGCGTCGGCTCGCCCCTCTATCGGCCTCCCAGTGTCAACAGCTCGGGAGCACCCCAAAGTATGTCCATTGCCCGGCCGATCGCCGCACTGGCTGCAACCTTCGTCGCCATCCCTCTTCTCACTCTTCCCGCCCAGGCCCAGTGCGGCAGCGCCTCATGGTACGCGCTGACCTCCAAGACGGCCTCCGGCGAGCGCATGAACCCTGCCGCAATGACGGCAGCGCACCGCACCCTCCCCTTCGGAACCAAGGTCAAGATCGTCAACCAGCGTAACGGCCGCGAGGTCGTCGTGCGCATCAACGACCGTGGGCCGTTCATCAAGGGTCGCGTGATCGATGTTTCCAAGGCTGCAGCGCAGAAGCTCGGCTTCATCAGCGCCGGCCATACCCCCATCTGCATGGAACAGGCCGGCTAGGCACTGATCAGGGCAGCGCCGGATACAGAGCCGGCGCGCCTTCGCGTGCGATCAGCGCCGTAGTGCGCGCCGCGTCGGCTGGCCGGCCAAACAGGTAGCCCTGGCCTTTCGGGCAGCCGTGAGCCAGCAGCCGACCGGCCTGCGCCTCGTGTTCGATGCCCTCGGCGACAACATCGAGGCCGAGGCCGTCGCCCATGGCCAGGATCGCCTGCACGATGTGGTCGGCGACGCGGTCGTCGATGATCGTCGCAACGAAGGCACGGTCGATCTTCAGCTTGTCGAACCGGAATTCGCGCAGGCGGCCCAGCGACGACTGGCCGGTACCGAAATCGTCCAGTGCGATGCGGATGCCCGCGCGGCGCAGTTCATCGATGAGCTTGGTCGCCGAGGCCGGATCGCCCATAAGGCCCGTCTCGGTGATCTCGACCTCGAGCCGGCGCGGGTCGAAGCCGGTCTCGTCGAGGATCGAGAATATCTGGCGTGCTGTCGCCTGGTCGAGGAGTTGCGACGGGGACAGGTTGACCGCGAGCGAGATGTGTCGCGGCCAATTGGCCGCAGCGCGCGTCGTCTGGCGCAACAATGACTGCATCATCTCGGCGACGATGCCGCGTTCCTCGGCGATCGGAATGAAGGTCGAGGGCGGAACGGAGCCAAGCTCCTCGTCATGCCATCGCGCAAGCACCTCGAAGCCGGCGATATGTCGCGAGGCGAGATCGACGATCGGCTGATAGAAGGGCTCCACCTCGCCAGCCGCAACGGCGCGGCGCAAAGCCTGCTCGACATGAGCGACCCGGCGCGCCGCCTCTTCCATCTCGAGCGTGTAGACGATCACCTGGCCCGGACCCGCGCGCTTGGCGTGGTACAGCGCGGTCTCGGCCTTGGCGAGCAGGCAGTCCGCGGTCTCGCCCGGCGCCTCCAGAAGAGCGCATCCGACCGAAGCCGAAAGCCGTGCAGTGCGGCCGCCGACATCGTAGGGTGCCGACAGCACCTCGATCATCATCCGCGCCGACCGCTCCATGGCCTGTTCTGAGAAGGTGAGCGGGCAGAGCATGGCGAACTCGTCCGGCCCGACACGCGCGACCGAGCAGCTGTCGTCGAGCGCGGCGCGCAACCGACTGGCTGCCTGCTGCAGGATGTCGTCGCCGGCCTTTCGGCCAAAGAGATCATTGATAGGGCGAAAACCGTCGAGATCGATGATGCCGACGGCGAACGGTGCCGGATCGTCCGCGCGCTCCAGCACCAAACGCTCGATCTTGTCGACGAAGCGGCGTGCGGTGCCCAGCCCCGTCAGAGGATCGGTCAGGCCTCCATCTGCCTTGCCGCCTTTTTGCATCCCGATGGATGTCGGCGACCTCATCGGCCCTTCCTGCACTCTTGCGACCCCGTTTCCCTTCAGGACCGTGTCACAAAAGCGTTGAGGAAGCGTATCGGCGGCGAAGCTGCTTTCGATCGGATTTTCCTCCACGCGGAAATGGTCTAGACGAGCGCAGCCTTGAGACCTGACCGGGAGCTACCAGTGCCGTTATCCGTCGCCATCCAGATGGACCACATCGCCTCGATCTCGATCGCCGGCGACACCACCTTCGCACTCGCCTTGGAGGCGGCGCGGCGCGGACATGCGCTCTTCCACTATACGCCCGACCGGCTTTCGCAGCGCGACGGCAAGGTGGTGGCAGCCGTCGAGGAACTCGCCGTGCGCGACGTCAAGGGCGACCATTTCACGCTCGGCGCGCCGGTCGCGACCGATCTTTCAACGATGGACGTGGTGCTCCTGCGCCAGGACCCACCCTTCGACATGAACTACATCACGACGACGCATATCCTGGAGCGCATCCATCCAGAGACGCTGGTGGTCAACGATCCGGCCTGGGTGCGCAACAGCCCGGAGAAGATCTTCGTCACCGAGTTTCCGCACCTGATGCCCGAAACGCTGATCACCCGCGATCCGCGCGAGGTCGACGCGTTCCGCAAGGCGCATGGCGACATCATCGTAAAGCCGCTCTATGGCAATGGCGGCGCCGGCATCTTCCATCTGCAGGAAGGGGATCGAAACCTCGCCTCGCTCCTCGAGATGTTTGTCCAGATGTTCCGCGAGCCGTTCATCGTGCAGCGCTACCTCAAGGACGTGCGCAAGGGCGACAAGCGCATCATCCTGATCGAGGGCGAGCCCGTCGGCGCGATCAATCGGGTGCCGGCAGAGCATGATTCCCGCTCCAACATGCATGTCGGCGGCCGCGCGGAAGCGACCGAATTGACGGCTCGGGAGCGCGAGATCTGCGCAGAGATCGGGCCGGAACTGCGCCGGCGCGGCTTTACCCTCGTCGGCATCGACGTCATCGGGGACTACCTGACCGAGATCAACGTGACGTCCCCGACGGGCGTGCGCGAGGTGAAGCGCTTCGGCGGCGCCGACATTGCGGCCCTTTTCTGGGACGCGGTAGAGACGCGGGTCGCCGCCAATCGATGACCGATCGGGCAGTCGTCATGCCCGATGTTCTCATTTGCTCTACCTGATACAACCTGGATACACGCAAAACGTTTGCGCGTTCCCATAATGTTCTTGTCTTGTCCGGATCAGTGTGTTTCCCTAGCGGCAGTTGATCTGACGGGGGCGTTTATGGTCGCGCATGTGACGACGGTTGCCTTTTCGGGTGTCGAGGCGGTTCCCGTCGACGTGCAGGTGATGATCGCGCCAGGCAAGGTCGGCATGCAGATCGTCGGCCTCGGCGACAAGGCAGTGGCCGAAAGCCGCGAGCGGGTGCAGGCGGCGCTGCATGCCTCTGGCCTTTCGATGCCGTCGAAGAAGGTGACGGTAAACCTCGCGCCTGCGGACCTGCCGAAGGAGGGCAGCCATTACGATTTGCCGATCGCGCTCGGGCTGATGGCCGCGCTGGGCGCGATTCCGGGCGATGCGCTTTCCGGCTATGTCGTGCTGGGCGAACTTTCGCTCGACGGCACCATCGCACCGGTCGCCGGCGTGCTGCCGGCCGCAATCGGCGCCAACGGTCTTGGCAAAGGGCTGATCTGCCCGCATGGCTGCGGCTCGGAAGCCGCATGGGCGGGCGCGGACATCGACGTCATCGCGCCGCGTAGCCTGATCGCCATCGCTAACCATTTCCGCGGCACGCAGGTGTTGGGCCGACCGCAGGCGATCATGCAACCGCCTGCAACCAATCTGCCTGATCTTGCCGACATACGCGGTCAGGAGACGGCGCGCCGGGCGCTCGAAGTGGCAGCGGCCGGCGGGCACAATCTCCTGATGAGCGGTAGCCCCGGCGCAGGCAAGTCGATGCTGGCGGCGCGGCTGCCTTCGATCCTGCCCCCGCTTTCGCCTCGCGAGCTCCTGGAAGTCTCGATGGTCTCGTCCATTGCCGGAGAGCTTGCTGGCGGCAGGCTTACCGACCGCCGGCCTTTCCGCAGCCCGCACCATTCAGCGTCCATGGCAGCGCTCGTCGGCGGCGGATTGCGCGCGCGGCCGGGCGAGGTCTCGCTGGCGCATAATGGCGTGCTCTTCCTCGACGAACTGCCCGAGTTTTCCGCACAGGCGCTCGACGCGTTGCGCCAGCCGCTCGAGACCGGCGAGGCGGTGATCGCACGCGCCAACCATCGTGTCGCCTATCCGGCGCGCTTCCAGCTGGTCGCAGCCATGAATCCTTGCCGCTGCGGCATGGCGAACGAGCCCGGCCATCGCTGTGCGCGCGGACCTCGCTGCGCGGGCGACTACCAGGCGCGACTCTCCGGACCGTTCCTCGACCGCGTCGACCTGCGCATCGACGTCGCAGCCGTATCGGCCAGCGACATGCTGCGGCCGGCATCAGGCGAGGCGAGCGCGCCGGTGGCGGCGCGCGTGGCCGCCGCGCGGGAGATCCAGTCGGAGCGCTACGCGGCGCTCGGCCTGCCCGCCTCGACGACAAACGCGCAATGTCCCGCGCGGCTAATCGAGGAGGTGGCCGCTGCCGACCAGCCAGCGTTGGCGCTGCTTGCGGATGCTGCCGAGAAGCTGGCGCTCTCGGCGCGCGGCTTCCACCGGGTGCTCAAGGTCGCGCGCACGCTTGCCGATCTGGACCGTCGCGATACAGTCGGCCGCATTCATCTCGCCGAGGCGATATCCTATCGGCTGGCGACCGAGCGCATGGCGCAAGCCGCCTGATAAGATCGAGCCAAAGGCAACGCCTGCAGGCGATTACATGCGGGTGATGGCTTCGACGGCGGTTCGATAGCCGTTCGGGCCGAGGCCGGCAATCACGGCCGTCGCGATCTTCGAAACCAGAGAGTTGTGGTAGATCGCCTCGCGACGATGCACGTTCGAGATGTGCAGCTCTATGATCGGTCCGTCGAACTGCTTCAGCGCGTCGAGAATGGCGATTGACGTGAAGGTGAAGGCAGCGGGGTTGATGACAATGCCGGTAGCTTCCGCGTCAATCGCCTCGTGAATCCAGTCGATCAGTTCGTATTCGCGGTTCGACTGGCGGAAGACGATTGGCGTCTCGGCGGCAGCAAGCCGGCACATCGACTCCACCTCTGCCAGCGTCGTGTGGCCGTAGATCGCGGGCTCACGCTTGCCGAGACGGTTCAGGTTCGGTCCGTTGAGGACATAGATCGGTCTTGTCATGGTCGTCAGCCCGAATAGCCGAACATGCGCGGCACCAAGAGGACGATCGACGGCACAAAGGTGATGAGCATCAGCACCCCAAGCATCGCAAACAGGAACGGCATCGTATCGCGCACGATCGCCTTGAGCGGGGCGCCGGAGATTGTGGTCATGATGAAGAGCAGAAGTCCGTAAGGCGGCGTGATCAGGCCGATCATGATGTTGAGAACGGCGACGACACCGAAATGCACCATGTCGATGCCAAGTGCCTGGGCCGTCGGGATGAAGACCGGCACGATGACGAGCAGGATCGTCGTGCCCTCGAGCAGGCAGCCGAGCAGCAGGAGCACGATGTTGACGATCAGGAGGAAGGTCAGCGGCGTCAGATCATAGGCAAGCAGGATCGTGCTGAGCTTGGCGGGGATGTTCTCGACCGTAACCACATAATTGAAGACAAGCGCGCCGGCGATCAGCATGCCGACCGAGGCCGTCGTGCGGGCCGCATTGAGCAGCGAGGTGTAGAACTCGCGCAGGCCGACGTCGCGGTGGATGACGACCGAGACCAGCAGCGCGTAGGCGGCGGCAACCGAGGCTGCTTCCGTCGGCGTCATCACGCCACCCCGAAGGCCGACGAGGAGGACGACAGGCAGCATCAGCGCCGGCAAGGCACGGATCGTGATGCCTGGCAGCTTGCCGATCGGCACCGGCGCTTCCGTGGGGAAGTTCCGCTTGCGTGCAATGGCTGCGATGATGCCCATCTGCGACAGGCCGATGAGCAGGCCAGGCAGGATGCCGGCGAGGAACAGGAAGCCGATCGAGGCGTCGGAGACCAGCGCGTAAATGACGAGCGGGATCGATGGCGGGATGATCGGGCCGATGACGGACGACGCCGCGGTGATCGCGGCCGCGAAGCTCGGCGTGTACTTGTTGTCCGCCGTCATCATGCGCTGCATCATCTTGCCGGTGCCGGCCGCATCCGCGATGGCCGAGCCCGACATGCCGGCGAAGATCACGCTCTGGAGCACGTTGACCTGTGCGAGCCCGCCGCGAAAGCGGCCGACGACCGCGTTGCAGAAATTGAGAAGCCGCAGCGTCATGGAGCCGGAATTCATCAGCTCGGCGGCCAGGATGAAGAGCGGCACGGCGAGCATGGTGTAGCTCGTGAACATGCCGTTGAGGAGCTGCTCGGCGGCCGTGCCCATGTCGAGGCCGGCCATGTAGAGGTAGAAGATCGAGGCGGCGATCATGGCATGCCCTATTGGCAGGCCGAGCACACTCAGGATGATGAGAGCCCAGATGGACAGCGCGAAGGAGGACGTCATACGCCTGATCCCGCCTTGGTTGGGTCGAACTCTTCAGGCGCGGGACCGCGAACGGCATTCCAGAGGATCCAGAGATAGCGGATCATGACGGCGACGACGAAGAGGATGTAGACGGAGAACAGAAGGTCGAAGCGGATGCGCATGTAGGCAGTCGACTGGACCTTCATGAAGGTGACGTAGTCCCACACGGCCGGAAACGAGAAGCCGTAGGCGACCAGCAGCCCGGTGGAAAACAGGATCGCCATGATCCGCCGCTTGCCGCCGGAAACCGCGCCATAGAGGATGTCGAAGCGGATTTCCTCCTGTTCGCGCACCACGAAGGCGGCGCCGAACAGCACCAGCCACAGCCACATGACGACGGTGAGCTCGGACGCCCAGCCGATCGGCAGGTTGAGGAAATAGCGAAATATGATCTGCGCCATGAAGGCGGCGAACATCACGAACAGCATCAGGACGATGACGTTCTCGGCGCGCCGGCGCAGCCAGGCACGAATGCGATGCTCAGATGGTTCAGGCTTCGGCGCGGGAGACGCTTCCGGCATCACGCTCATGGCTGGATCCTCGCAAGACGCGACTGCCTTCCAAGGCCGGGCGCATCCGGCGGGCACCGCGCAATCGCGCTATGGCAGGCGAGCGACCGGCCCGCAATGCGGACCGGCCCTCGGTCTTCTGTCGATCAGAGGCCGTTGATGCGCTCGACCATGCCCTCGGGCCAGCTTTCGGCGAGCGAGGAGGACAGGTACATTTCCTGCGCGTGGGTGCGGAAAGCTTCGAGGTCTGGCGTGTAGACGTTCAGGCCCTGCTCCTTGAAGAACTCGGCCAGCTCGGCTTCCTGGTTCACATGCTGCTCGGTGCTCCACGCAATCGCCTCGTCGGCGGCCGCCTGAACGCGCTCCTGCTGCTCGGGCGACAGCGCGTTCCAGCTGTCGAGCGAGATCGTCAGGAGGTCGTAGCCGACGAGGTGGCTCGTCAGCGCGATCTGCTTCATGACCTCGTAGAACTTCATGTTCTGGACGTTGGGCAGCGGGTTGTCCTGGCCGTCGATCGCACCGGTCTGAAGGCCGGTATAGACCTCGGCGTAGGCCATCGGGGTCGGGTTCGCACCCAGCGACTGGCCGAGGAACTGCCAGGCTTCGCCGCCGGGCATGCGCAGCTTCACGCCTGCGAGATCGGCCGGCGTGTTGATCGGCGCTTCACGGACGAGGCCAACATGGCGCGCGCCGAAATAGGTCGGCCCGAGGATTTTCACGTTGAGCTGGTCTTCGACGAGCTGCTTCATCTCGGCGCCCGCTTCGCTGTCGAAGAAGGTGCGAAGGTGGTCGGCGTCGCGGAAGAGGTAGGCGGAGGTCAGGATCGACCAGGCCGGGATCTGGCTGGAAATGTCCTGCGGGGCGATGTTGCCCATTTCGAGGTTGCCGCGCTGCAGCGCGACGAGTTCGGTGCCCTGGCGGAACAGCGTGCCGCCATAATAGCCCTGGAAATCGAACTCGTCGCCAATCGCCTCGGCGAACTTCTTCATCATTTCGGCGCGGATGTCCTGGTCGGAAAACACTGCCGAGAAACGCAGCTGCACCTTGTCCTGCGCCGAAGCGGCGCCGGTCAGGCCGAGTGCGAGGACGGCAGCGCCTGCCGCGAGCATGGCACGGCGGGTCAATGTCTGAAGCATGGTGAACCTCCCTTGAAAGTCTCTGGATACCGGACAGGCCCCGGATACCCTCGACGGCAGTCATGCCACTAGACACAATCCAGATCAATAGGTGTTGTTCATTTCATCGGATGATTTCATTTCCGTCATTTGATTGTCCGCGGTATCATCGATGGCTTGCCGCAGCACTGCGCAACTGGCATGGGTTAGGAGAACCGGAGCGGGCATGGAAACGGACCATCTCCAGCCGGATACGGCAGGCGAGACCGCCTACCGCCGCATCCGCCACGACATCATCTTCGGCAGCCTCGTGCCCGGCACCCGCTTGCGGCTCGACCGGCTGCGCGCGACCTATGGCGCGAGCGTCAGCACCTTGCGCGAAATTCTCTATCGCCTGTCGTCCGAAGGGCTGGTGCTGGCCGAGGGCCAGCGCGGCTTCGAGGTAGCGCCTGTCAGCCAACAGAATTTCCGCGAAGTCGCGGCCATGCGCGACCTTCTTGAAGGCCATGCGCTGCGACAGTCCTTCGCGCGCGGCGACGTCGAGTGGGAGGGCGACGTGGTTGCCGCCCACCACAAGCTGGCGCGTATGGAGGCGCGGATGCTGGCCGGAGACCGGACAGCCACCGTCGACTGGAAGCGCTACGACTGGGAGTTCCACCGTGCGCTGATTGCGGCCTGCGGTTCGGCCGCGCTGATGGAAACCCACGCGCAGATCTTCGACCAGTATCTGCGCTATCAGATCATCGCCGTCATCTTCCGCGGCCAGGTGGCAGCCGCAGAGCACCGAGAACTTCTCGACTGCGCGCTTGAACGCCGCGCCGACCGGGCGGTCGAAATCCTCAAGGAACATATTGAGGCCTGCGTGCGGCATACGCTCGACAACGGGCTGCTTGCAGCCTGAGGAGGAGGAACACGTGGGGAGGCAGGCAGCAGCAAAGGATCTCTCGGCGACGGAGCCGGGCGATGGCGAGGCGCTCGAGACGATTGGCGAACTCTCCTATCGCCGCATTCGCAGCGACATTGTCTTCGGCAGGCTCCTCCCCTCCTCTAAGCTCAAGCTCGATCGCCTCCGCGACACTTACGGCGCCTCGATCAGCACACTGCGCGAAATCCTGAACCGGCTCACTTCCGAAGGCCTCGTCGTTGCCGAAGGCCAGCGCGGCTTCGAGGTGGCCCCGGTCTCGATCGAAAACCTGCGCGAAATCGCAGCCCTGCGCCTGCTTCTCGAAACCCATGCGCTGGAGCAGTCGTTTGCGGCCGGCGACATGGAGTGGGAGGGCCGCGTGGTCGCCGCCCATCACAAGCTCGCCTCGCTGGAGCGCCGGATGCGCGAGGGCGACCGCAGCGATACGGCCCTGTGGAAACGCTACGACTGGGAGTTCCACCAGGCGCTGATCTCGGCCTGCGGCTCGCGCGTGCTGATGGAGACGCATGCGGCGATCTTCGACAAGTACCTGCGCTACCAGATGATCGCGCTGTCCTTCCGCGGCGACATCGCCGCCGAGGAACATCGCGTGATGCACGAGGCCGCCTTGGCCAGGGATGCGAAAACCGCGGTCGCAACCCTCATGCGGCACGTGGAAGGCGGCGTGGACCACGCGCTTGCCACCGGAACCATTCGCTGATGATCATAGGTTTCCGGTAATATCTGACAAAACGATGATCCTGTGTTGATCAAGATGGCCTCTCGCCTGTAGGATCAGCCCAGCGCGCGTTGATGCGCCGGGAGCTTCGACATCATGGACAGGATCAGGCTGGGCCTCATCGGCGACAGCATCGCCCGCTCGCAATCGCCGCGTCTTCACAGGCTCGCAGGCGAACTTTGCGGGTTGGAGGTGAGCTACGAGCGTCTTGTTCCGGCCGATCTCGACCTGTCCTTCGATGCGGTGTTCGAGCGCTGCGTCGAAAACGGCTATCGCGGCATCAACGTCACCTATCCCTACAAGGAACTCGTCGTTGCCAAGCTCGACGTGCACGACGAGGGGGCGGCCCGGCTGGGCGCCTGCAACACCGTGATCTTCGACGGCCCGCGACCCCACGGCTTCAACACCGACCGCTCGGGCTTCATCGCCGGCTGGCGCGGCCGCTTCGGGCAGGACCTGCCCGGCCGGGTCGCCATGGCGGGCGCCGGCGGCGTCGGCAAGGCGATCGCCTTTGCGCTCGACACGCTCGGCGCGACGCATCTCTCGGTTTTCGACCCGGACGGCGCCAAGGCCGAGGCGCTCGCCGCTTCGCTTCGCGACACCCTTGCCGCCATGACAGTCGAGATCGTGGCCACGATCGACGAGGCCTGCGATGGTGCGACGGGTCTCATCAACTGCACGCCGCTCGGCATGACCGGCAAGCCCGGTACCGCCTTCCCGGCACGGCTGATGCCAAGCGCCTCCTGGGCATTCGATGCCGTCTATACGCCCGTCGACACCGAATTCCTCGACGATGCGCGGGCGGCCCGGCTGGAGACGCTGTCCGGATACGAGCTCTTCTTCCACCAGGGCGTCGACGCGTTCCGGCTTTTCACCGGCCGCGAGGTCGATCACCGGGCCTTGCGCGCAGCGCTCGCCCAGCCGCAGACGGAGGCCGCCGAATGAAGACCTCCATTGCGACCGTTTCGATCGGCGGCGGGCTCGACGAAAAGCTGGCCGCAATCGCGGCCGCCGGCTTCGACGGCGTCGAGATCTTCGAGACCGACTTCCTCACCTTCCCCGGCAGCCCGCGCGACGTCGGCCAGATGATCCGCGACCAGGGACTTGAGATCACGCTCTTCCAGCCATTCCGCGATTTCGAGGGCATGCCGGAGCCGGAGCGTGCGCGCGCCTTCGACCGGGCGGAGCGCAAGTTCGACCTGATGCAGGAACTCGGCACCTCGCTGATGCTGATCTGTTCGAACGTCTCGCCGCTGTCGCTCGGCGGCATCGACCGGGCGGCGGCCGACCTTCGCGCGCTTGGTGAGCGGGCAGCAAAACGCGGCATCCGTATCGGCTATGAGGCGCTCGCCTGGGGCCGCCATGTCAACGACCATCGCGATGCCTGGGAGATCGTGCGCCGCGCCGACCATCCTTCGATCGGGCTGATCCTCGATTCCTTCCACACGCTCGCCCGCAAGACCGACGTCGAGACGATCCGCGCGATCCCCGGCGACCGCATCTTCATCGTGCAGCTTGCCGACGCGCCCAGAATCGACATGGACCTCCTCTACTGGAGCCGCCATTTCCGCACCATGCCGGGCCAGGGGGATCTCGCCGTCACCGACTTCATGCGTGCGGTCGCCGCGACCGGCTATGACGGGCCGCTTTCGCTCGAGATCTTCAACGACCAGTTCCGCGGCGGCTCGCCTAAATCGATCGCGGTCGATGGCCGGCGGTCGCTTATCGCGCTGATGGACGAGGTCGGCCGCTCCGAGCCGTCGATCGTCCTGCCCGTTCCGTCGCTGCCGCCGCGCATCGACGTCGAGGGCGTCGAATTCGTGGAGTTCGCCGCCGACGAGGAGGAGGCCGAGGGCCTCATCGCCATGCTTGCGTCGATGGGCTTCACCGAGCGTGGCCGGCACCGCAACCGCGACGTGCGGCTCTTCCGCCAGGGCGGCATCAACATCGTCGTCAACACCGAGAAGGAGGGTTTTGCGCACACCTCCTACCTCGTCCATGGCCTGTCTGCCTATGCGATCGGCCTGCGCGTGTCGGATGCTGCGGCCACCGTCGAACGCGCACGCGCGCTCGGTGCCGAGCCCTTCTCGGAGGCGCGCGGACCGGGAGAGCTGCGCATTCCCGCCATCCGCGGCATCGGCGGCGGCGTGATCTATTTCATCGATGGCGGCGACCTCGCCTCGGTCTGGGACGTCGAGTTCGAAGCATTGCCGGCAGACGATGCGCAGGAAGCCGGGCTCACGCGCATCGACCATGTGGCGCAGACGATGAACTATGAAGAGATGCTCTCCTGGGTGCTCTTCTACACCTCGATCTTCCGCGCGAAGAAATCGCCGATGGTCGACGTCGTCGATCCAGGCGGGCTGGTTCGCAGCCAGGTGATCGAGAGCGAGGACGCGGCACTGCGCCTGACGCTGAACGGCGCAGAAAACCGCAAGACGCTCGCCGGGCGCTTTGTCGCCGAAAGCTTCGGCTCGTCGGTCCAGCACCTCGCGCTGGCGAGCGACGACATCTTCGCAACCGCCGAGCGTCTCGAAGCGCTCGGCTTTACCGGGCTCGACATCTCCCAGAACTACTATGACGACCTCGCCGCGCGCTTCGGGCTCGATGCCGAAACGACCGCGCGCCTGCAGCGCCATCGCATCCTTTACGACCGCGACGGCGCAGGCGAATATTTCCAGCTCTACAGCCATGTCCATGGCGACGGATTCTTCTTCGAGATCGTCGAGCGGCGCGGCGGCTACGCCGGCTACGGCGCCCCCAACGCCCCCTTCCGCATCGCCGCCCAGAAGCGAGAACTGCCGCCGCAGGGTTTGCCGAAGAGGTAAGGGGTAGAACGGCGCATCCACCCTCTCAGCCTGTATCGAACAGCGTCCCTTCAATCCTTCATTGCTGTTTTGCCCGGGCCGCCTGTGGAAAATGCCGTCCCATGGGGCCGGCAGACTAGCAGATCTCGCAATCAGGTTGGATGGCGTCCGGTACTGACCGATAACCGGCTTCTTGTCGCCTTCAGCTCAAGTCATCCCGTCGATCCATGGCCGCTCGGCAACTCCCTCGCCGTTCTTTGGCGCCCGGGCCGAACTAGCAGCGGCAGCGAGTACGTCGGCTTTGCCCCAGATCACGGCGGCCCCGACTGTTGCATCTGAGCGCTCGGTCAAGCTCGCGCGCCCTTTGCGCGCAGCAGCCGTTCGATGCCATCCTGCCATACTGGCGCCTGATAACCGAAGACGTCGACGAAGCGGGTGCCGCCTAGCCGCGCGTTGGCCGGGCGCCGGGCTGGGGTCGGGTACTCGACAGTGGCGATCGGTGCGACATGGGCCGATGGGCCACCGCGGGCGGCAGACTGGCGGAAGATTTCCTCAGCGAGGCCCGCCCAACTGGTGACGCCCGTGTTCGTCACATGAAAGATGCCTTGCAGACGGGCCTCTTCAGGTGTCGCGTGCAGGGCGCGGCAGGCGACCAGGATCGCCGCGGCGAGATCGGGGGCATAGGTCGGCGAGCCCGTTTGGTCGGCGACGACGCGCAGGGTGTCGCGCTCGGCCGCCAGCCGCAGCATGGTGAGCGCGAAGTTTTGGCCCCAAGGGGAATAGACCCACGAAGTTCGAATGATCGTGCTGCCCGGGTGGGCGGCCAGCACCGCTTCCTCCCCGTCCCGCTTCGACCGGCCGTAGACGGATTGCGGATGCGGTTCGTCATCCTCGAGATACGGCTCGGTCTTAGTGCCATCGAAGACGTAGTCGGTCGAAACCTGGATCAGCGGCAGCCCGGCCCGCGCCGCCGCAATGGCAACGTGTTGCGCGCCATCGCGGTTGACGGCGTAGGCCAGATCGGGCTCGGCCTCGGCCTGGTCAACACGCGTATAGGCGGCCGCGTTGACAACGACGTCTGGCCGGTGCCGGTTAATGGCGGCATCGATCGAAAAGGGGGAGAGCAGGTCGAGTTCGGGCCGCCCGACGGCAACGATTGAAGCGGCGTCATCAGCAAGCTGCACCATCGCGCGCGCCAGCTGGCCGTCCCTGCCTGTGACCAGAACCTTCATTGCGCGACACCGCCAAGCCGCTCGCCGGCATAGGATCCGGCGCGAATCGGCTCCCACCACCAGTGGTTTTCCAGATACCAGTCGATCGTCTCTTCGAGTCCTGCCTCGAATGTCCAGTTCGGTTTCCAGCCGAGCTCGCGTCGAACCTTGTTGGCGTCTATGGCATAGCGTCGATCGTGTCCCGGACGGTCCGTGACGAACATGATTTGTGCGCGATACGTCCGTGCGTCGGCGCGCGGATATTTGCGGTCGAGCACGTCGCAAATCGCCTCGACCACCTCAAGGTTCGACCGCTTGCTATCGGATCCGACATTATAGCTCTCCCCGGGAGCGCCATGCATCGCAACAAGCTCCAGAGCACGAGCATGATCTTCGACATGGAGCCAGTCTCGAACGTTGGAACCGTCGCCGTAGATCGGCAGCGGCTTGCCATCCAGCGCGTTGAGGATGACAAGTGGGATCAGCTTTTCGGGAAATTGGTAGGGCCCATAATTGTTTGAACAGTTGGAGAGCACGACCGGCAACCCGTAGGTCTGGTGCCAGGCTCGCGCGAGATGATCCGATGCGGCTTTCGACGCGGAATAGGGCGAGGACGGTGCGTAGGGCGTCTCTTCCGTGAAGGAGCCGCCTTCGAAAGGAAGGTCCCCAAAGACCTCGTCGGTGGAGACGTGGTGGAAGCGGAAGCGGCGACGGCGCTCTTCGGGCAGCCCCCGCCAGTATTCGAGTGCCGCGTTTAGGAGCCTGAACGTGCCGACGATGTTGGTCTCGATGAACGTGCCAGGGCCGTCGATGGAACGGTCGACATGGCTCTCGGCAGCCAGATGCATGACGATGTCGATCTCATCACGCTTGAGGATCGCCACAATGCGGCTCTCGTCGCCTATGTCGGCATGCTCGAAGCTATAGCCTGGCAGTGCCTCGATCGCCCTGAGCGAAGACAGGTTTCCTGCATAGGTAAGCTTGTCGACATTGGTGACGCGATAGCCATTTGCAATCAGATGGCGGCAGACGGCAGACCCGATAAACCCGGCACCGCCGGTGACGAGGACGGACCTTTCTTCGGCGCTCATGGGAAAACCTCTGCATCCGCGAGAAGCGGAGCATTGCGGTCCCTATCGGACAGCTTGAACGGTACTCCGCGCCTTGGCCAGTCGATACCGATCGCAGGGTCGTCGAACCGCACGGATCGATCGTTGGCCGGGTGGTAGCCCGCTGTCACTTTGTAGATCACCTCCGTATGGGGCTCGAGTGTCATGAAGCCGTGCCCGAAGCCTTTGGGGACGAATATCTGGTTGCCGCTGTCGGCAGACAATTCAAGACCGACCCAATGTCCGAAGGTTGGCGACGACCGCCTCAGGTCGACCGCGACGTCGAAGATGCGCCCCCGCACGACACGCACCAGCTTGTCTTGGACATGTGGAGGAAGCTGGTAATGCAGCCCGCGGATGACGCCGGCCTCGATGGACATTGAATGATTGTCCTGGACGAAGATCGGGTCGAGCCCGTGCTTCGCGAAAGTCCCGGCATTGTAGGTCTCGCTGAAAAAGCCGCGCGCGTCCTCATGCCTTGTCGGCACGATTTCTAGGACCTCGCCAAACGCGATCTTGCGAACCTGCATCGTCAGCTCTCGCTGAGTTCGCGCACGCGACGCCGGAGATAGGCGGCGTACTCAGTACGGCCCAGCTGATCGGCCCGCCGCAAAACGTCGGCTGCCGATATCCAGCCCTGATCGAACGCGATCTCCTCGGGACAGGCGACCTTGATGCCCTGCCGATGCTCGATCGTGCGGACGAAGGAGGCAGCTTCGTGCAGGCTGTCATGTGTTCCCGTGTCGAGCCAAGCATAGCCCCGCCCGAGCCGGCAGACGTTGAGATCGCCACGTTCGAGGTAGGCGTTGTTGACGCTCGTGATCTCGAGTTCCCCTCTCGCCGAGGGTTTGATCGACCGGGCGATCTCCAGCACGTCGTTGTCATAGAAATAGAGCCCGGTCACCGCCCAGTTCGACCTGGGATTCTTCGGCTTTTCCTCGATCGACAGCGCCTTGCCCTGCGTGTCGAACTGAACCACGCCGTACCGCTCGGGATCGTCGACGTGATAGGCGAGGATAGTCGCGCCCCTGTCCTTGCCGGCTGCCTGGGCGCACACATCGGACAGGCCCGCGCCGAAGAAGATGTTATCGCCGAGGATCATCGCGACCGACGAATGACCGACGAACTGGCGCCCGATGATGAAGGCTTCAGCAAGTCCGTTCGGCTCGGGCTGTTGCGCATAGGACATCTCCAAGCCATAGGCCGAACCATCACCGATGAGGTCGCGGAACAACGGTAGGTCGCGCGGGGTAGAGATGAGCAGGATGTCGCGGATCCCCGCCTGCATCAGGACGCTCAGCGGGTAGTAGATCATCGGCTTGTCGTAAATCGGCAGGATTTGCTTCGAGACCGAGAGCGTAACGGGGTAGAGTCGTGTGCCACTGCCGCCTGCAAGGATGATTCCTTTCATGGCACGCTCGCCGGCTGCGATGGCCCGGACCGTCTCAGCGGCTCGTCGATCAACAATGTTGGAGCCAAAGGAGGCAGCGATCTGCTTTGCCGTATCCTGGCCGCCTCTTTGCGGATGACTTCCCCGGCGGGACCTTCGATCCTGCCCATGATCGTCGCCATGATGCGCGCGGACTGCTCGGACAGCCACACCGGCGACTTCTTCAGGAACTGGAACCCTTGATCGACATTGAAACCGGCCAACGCATAGGCGCTGCCCTGGCGTGCAATTGCCGTCAGCACGTAGTTCAGGCGGTCTCTTCGCCCCTCGGGCCGGCTGCGGTCGTGACGAAAGGCTGTGTCTCTCAGCGCCCACAATCGCGGATCTTCCAGAACTACGATTTCGGCTGCGATCCTGTCGAGCGAAGCGTCATCCTGACCTTGAAGGCTTGCCTTGAGGCGATCCTCCCGCGATGTCGATCCGTGCGAGTAGCCTGCTGCGATCGCCCATTGCGTGAGGCCGATTTCCCCGCGCCGTACAGTCTGCTTTTTGCTGTCGCGGATATCGAGCTTCGACCAGAAGCGCAGAAACGATGGATCGCGCAAGATGGGCTGCGCAATTCCCAGCGCAAACGAGGCGTGGTGATAGTTGCGATGGGCGGGTGAGTACGTCCAGGCGAAATCCTCAAGACGGTCGATCTGCGCGCGCGGCAAGCCATAGTTGGACGCTGCGCCGACGAAATCGACGCCCATCCGCCGCGCGTCGTCGAACCAGCTTGTCGGTTGGGGAACCATCCAACAGGAATCGTTGAGGATCCAGAGCCGCTCCAGCGCGTCGAGTCTCGGCGCCAGTTCGAGGATGCCATCGCGGTAGCCCCCGAAATCATACCCGACATTCGGGCGCTCCAGGACCATGGTGCTGCGAGCTGCCAGGAGGACGCGCTCGTCGTCGCTCAAGGGCAGGTTCGAGACCACAAGAGGAACGATGCCCTGAGCGCGCATCTCGTCGAGGGCGAGGATGTGCGACTGCTGCACGCCAAGAGAAGGGTAGATCACGTAGACGGCCATTTCGGGCGCAGCGTCGGCCAAGCCGGTCGTCCTCTTGACTGCTTTAGAGGTCACGAGGTCGTACCAGCGGCGGAAATAGAGCTTGCGCGCCAGCTCAATTGGCCACTCGACAGCGTGGCGTGCGAGACGCTGCGCCTCTCGCCTGATCTTCCATGGAGCGATCATGGACGCCTCAATGAGGAGGCGCGCATGCTCATGATGCCACGAAGAAAGGCGATGTGTTTGGCCCGCTTGCGTGCAGAAAACAGTGTTTCGGGCGCTCCCGTCCGGGCCACGGCCTGCAGGAGAGGCCAAGCAAAAGGGAACGCGAGGCCATGCTTGCGCGCGGCGTAGACGCGCGAGCGGCCCATATGCCAGCCTTTCAAAGCCGCAACCGAGGTGGTTCGGGGACTTGACGCTCCGCCCTCGTGAAGAACGACGGCGTCGCGTACGAACATGAGGTCGCCCAGACGCGCCAGCCGCAGGGAAAGGTCATCGTCCTCGTGATAGAGGAAGATCGCTGGATCAAACCCCCCGACCTCTTCGAACGCGGCCCTGCGCACGAACAGCGCAGCCCCCGAGAGGACCGGGACGATCTTGTCTGCACTCGGAGCGGTTCGCGTGTGCCAGCGATCGCGGGCTAGCAGGACGGAACCGCGTTTGAAATAGTCCCTGCCATCGGAGCTTCGCATGGCAGGATTGAAGGCAACAGCCGCAGGGTATCTTTTAGCCGCGGTGACGAGATGCGCGAGCGCGCCGGGCCCAAGAATGCAGTCGGGATTGAGGAACAGAAGAAACTCGGTCTGGGCCCGTTCGGCAGCGAGGTTGCAGGCGCGTCCGAAGCCGACATTGGTCGGAAGCTCGACGAGGGTCACTCGATGCGAAAGAGCGATCCGTCTCGTCTGCTCGGTGTCATTCGACGCGTTATCGACCACGATCGTTGGGGCATTCATCGGGATCGCCTCGAGCATGGGCTCGAGGACCGCCGAACTGTCGTAGCAGATCGATATGATGGTGACGTCACGCACCCGATTAACCCGCCGTCTGATCGCAATCATGAGACGCCGATCTCGCAGATGACACGCGGCTAGATCAGGCGCGGTGTCACGATCTTAGCACGATGCGGACGGCGATCACCTGATATTCAACAGATTTCTAAAGTTCGATTGATGTAGACCCAAACTGCCTGCCGCCCCGCCGCACATCGCCTGTCTCCAAGGGCGGCGGCGGTCCATCCTCGACAGGTTTTGAGGTCATTTTCCTCTGCCGACATCCGGTCCCCCATACGTAAAGAGTGGCGATTGCCAGCGTGCCGATTTGTTGGTCCTCTTTGCGCCGGGAGGACATTCTTTGCCGCGGGTCGTCATCGATACGCAGGTGTTCAGTCGAACGGCGCAGCTGTTTTCGGCCAAGGTCAGGGCGTTGCCGCCCGACAGCGTGAAGGTTCTTGCAAGCGACATCGTCGCTCATCTCGGAAGGACTGCAGAGGCCGGTGTCGATGTCGACCCTGTAAACCTCGAGGACTTCTGCAACACGCTGTTGGGCTACGACGCCGACGCCGCCCTCAGCTTCCTTGCCGATCGACGTGCCGAGGGGTGCGACCTCGAGACCATCTATGTCGGTTACATCGCGGCCGCCGCGCGGGAGCTCGGCGCGCGGTGGGAAGACGATCGGGTATCGCTGTTCGACGTCACGGTCGGCACCGGCCATCTCTACGCGCTGATGCGCGCCCTGCGGGCGGAAAACGAGGCTTTTGCGCCCGATCTGGATGTGCAGCGCTATGCGCTTTTTGCGACCGTGCCCGGCGAGGACCATGCGATCGGCATCACGATCGCCGCCGATCTGTTCCGGGCCGAGGGTTGGGAAATCGAGCTGCAGACGGGAACAGACCATGCTTCCCTTGTCGCGCAGGCTGAGTTCTCGAAGCCGCCGGTGGTCGGCCTGTCGCTGACGACCGAGAGACGGCTCGATGCGCTCGTGAGGCTGGTGGTGGCGTTGCGCCTCGTCCTGCCCCGGTCGATCATCGGCGTCGCCACAGGCGGAATGCTGGCTGCCGATCGGATCGCAAACCTCGTCGACATCGATCTGCAATTTTCCGACGTGCGCTCGGCGCGCGAGCAGCTCGACAGGATGTTGCACGCCGGCACCTGATTAAAAACGGCGGGCCGTTCGGCCCGCCGTCTTTAGCGTTGTGATGGTACCCGGCTCAGCCGCGGCGGAGTGCGCCGTTTTCCCAGCCTTCGAACTTGCCGGTGAAGAAGTTCACGTCTTTGAAGCCGAGGAGCGAAAGCACCGTGTAGGAATGCGTCAGCTGGACGCCGCCGCGGGTGAACAGGATCACCTGCTTGTCCGGGGTCACGCCTGCCTGTTCGTAGAGCGCGCGCAGTTCGTCCGGGTTCTTCAGGACGCGGTGGTCATCAAGCGTCGTGTCCCAGAAGACGTTGACCGAGCCCGGAATCTGGCCGGCATTGTAGTCCGACGGCGAGCGAACATCGAGCACGACGACGTTCGGGTTCGTGGCGAGCTCGCGGACCTGTTCGGCGGTCAGGAACTGCGGCCCAGCCTCGGCGTCGGCTGCCACCGGCTCGCCCGAGAAGGTGTAGTTGCCGAGCGCCAGCGACTGGCCGGCCTGCGGATCGCGGCTCCACTCGTCCCAGCTCTCGTCGTAGATGCGAACGTTGGTGTAGCCGAGATTGCGCAGCGCCACGTAGTTGTTGGCGGCTGCGACGCCGCTGCCGCAATAGGAGAGGATTTCCTTGTCCTTGTCGATGCCGCGCGAGGCGAGCAAGCCGTTGATGACGTCCTGCGGCTGCACGCGCCGATCCTCCGTCAGCAGGCTCGCGGCCACGAGCGACTTAGCGCCGGGAATGTGGCCGTCGACGAAGGCGTCGGAGTTGCGGCCGTCGATCAGGACCGCGTCCTCGTCGTCGCGGCGCTGGTCGACATAGGCCTTGTCGACGCGCACGTCGAACTTCTCGCCAATCGTAAAGTCACTGGCCGCCACAGTGACGGGCTCGGTGGACAAGGTGCCCGTGAAGCCGCCGACGCCGCCGTCGAGCACATGGATATTCTTGAAGCCGGCATATTCGAGCGCAATGAAGGCGCGGCCGGGCAGCGAGTTGTTGTCGTAGATCAGGACCGTATCGCCATCCTCAAGGCCGGCTGCGCGAATCTCCTTCTCGAAGACTGCGTCGTCGGCAAACTCGTTGCGGATGCCGTCGCGTTCGGAAACATGGAGCCTCGACCAGGGCAGGTTGACGGCGCCGGGCAGATGGCCGGCCTCGTAGGCGGTCTGCGCACGGACGTCGACGATCTTGCCGCCCTTCTCGGCCAGTTCGAGGAACTGCTGCTCGTTGACGATGATCGGGTAGGCGGCGTCCTGCGCCTGCGCTGCGATCATCAGCGTGCCGAGGCCGGTCGCCGTGCCGAGCGCCGGGGCGCCGATCGTCAGCGAGAAGACCGCGAGCGCACCGGCGGTGAAGATCGTTCGGGAAGTTATGTGGGCCATGAAAACTCTCCTTGGGAAGATGCGAGAGAAGGGTCGCAGGTCGAGGACGTGATCACGACCGACAGCCTTCCAAAAATGCGGTGGCTTGCGACAAACTCGGCCTGCGCAAGTCCGATCGAAGGGAAATCAGTTCGCGAGCCCGCGCTCCCAGCCCGTCAAAGCAGCCTCCCATCCGGGGAACGCCTGGAAGAGCGCGACCTGTATCGAGCGGTCAAAGCCCGACCAGATTGCGAGACCGACGAGCAGGATGAGCACGCCCATGACCTGCTGGATGCGAGCCGAGTTGGCTTTCAGGAATCCGATGCGGGAGTAGAGGCTGCGGCCGAAGAGGACGAAGAGACCCATCGTCAGCGCCGTGCCGAGGCTGAAGCTGAGCGCGGTGAGCGCGGAGGCGGCGGTCGTCTCCTGGTTAAGCGCCAGCGTGATGACCGACGCCATGATCGGGCCGACGCACGGCGTCCACGCAAGGCCGAGGCCAGCGCCGGCCAGGAGCCCGCCGCCGAAGCCCGATGACGGGCCACCGGCGCTGCCGAAGCGGCCGACGGCATGCGACGCGGCGAGCTCGAAGCGCGCCTTCAGCGCCGGGACCGCCAGCACGAGACCCATGACGATGAAGATGATGGCAGCCGCCGTGCGGTGGACGTCCGGCGGGATGGCGAACTGGCGGACAAGCAGGCTCAGCGCCAGGGTTATCAACGTGAAGAAGGCTGCAAACCCGACGATCAGGCCCAGCGGCCGGAGCCGGCCCTCAAGCGTCGAGGTGGCGAGAATGACCGGCAGGAGGGGCAGGACGCAGGGCGAGAGGATGGTGATGACGCCCGCCAGGAAGGCGAAGACGAGGCTCATCAGGAGCCTGCGTTGCGGTTGAGGCCGTCGACGCCGCCGGCGTTCCAGAGCCGCACAGGCTCGGCCTTTTCATCGAGCAGCACGAAGGTGTCCTGATAGGTCACGCCATAATCGGCCTTGAGGTCGGTCTCGCGATCATAGTCGGCGATGACCAGCGTGATGGCGGGGTCGATTTCGGCCCAGCGTTCCGACAGCTCGGACAGCGTCAGAATGCAGTTCGGGCACCAGGTCGCGTAGAAGAAGACGACGGTGCGCCCTTCGGCGGCAAGCTCGTCCAGATCCTCGCGGGATGAGAACTGGACGAGGCGCGCTGCGGTTTCGGCCTGCGCCACGGGCTCTTCGGCGCGGGCGGGCAAGGGGGAAAAGGCAGAGGTGCCGGCAAGCGCCAGGAGTGCGGCGATTACCGTCGATTTGATGCGCGGGGTCATGGGACAAATATCCTTGGGCGGATGGAAGCACGAACCCTAGGCGAGGGTGATGCCGTCCTGAAGGAATGGGCGCCCCTCGTTGCGCGTCCCGACGCAAGGATATTCCGCATCGGCCGGCAGATGCGACATCGACTGTTTTCCGCTCGCCCGGCACGGCTGCGATAAGGGGGGCTGCATCTCGTCAGCCCCAGCGGCCGAACAAAAGAAGGATCGAGCGATGAGCCGACACACCGCCCTCTTCGGAGCGTCACTTCTTGCGACCCTCGCGGGGCTGAGCGCCGGGAGCGCTTCCGAGCCGACAACCGTACTTCAGCCTCCGCCACCACCGCCGCTGGCGGCACCGGCCACAAATCCGTGCGCAGCGCAGCCGCCACAGGCGGCCGTGGAAACGCCCGCCGGCAGGCCTGCGACCGCTCGCAACTACGATGCCATCGCCACCGAACACTCGACCGACACGCCGGCCCGGCCAGCATCGACCCCTGCACCGGCGCCTGCACCCCAAGCGACAGCAAATCCGTGTGCTGCCGCCAGTCCGAACCCGTGCGCGGCGCAGTAACCGCACTTGCCTGTAGCAGGCGGCGGAGTTCTGCCTGTCCCCGCACTTAGCCGTTCGCGTAGGTTGTGACCTGCGCCGCCTTCGGTCAGAACACCGGCGTCTCGCGATAGGTGCCCCAGACCGTCTTCAGCTTCTCCACGATGTCGCCCATCGTCGCGCCTTCGCGGACCAGTTCAATCGTCACTGGCATGATGTTGCGGCTGTCGTCGCGGGCGGTTTCGACGAGCTGGTCGAGGAGCGCCTGGACCTTTGCCTCATCGCGCGTCGCACGGACGTGGCGCAGGCGCGCGATCTGTCGCTCGGCCGTCGTCGGATCGTAGGGATGCACTTCGATGCGCTGGTTGTCGTGTTCCATGCGATAGCGATTGACGCCGATCACGGGCTTCTCGCCCGACTGCTTCCTGAGCGCCGTCTCGTAGGCGAAGTCGGCGATGTGCTTCTGGAACCAGCCTTCCTCGATCAGCTTGATGGTGCCGCCGCGCTCCTCGATCTCGTCGAGGATCTCGAAGATGCGCTTCTCATATTCGTTGGTGAGGGACTCCACGTAATAGGAGCCGCCGAGTGGATCGACGACCTGCGTGACGTTGGTCTCGTCGGCGATGATCTGCTGGGTGCGCAGCGCCAGCCGCATCGCGTCCTCCGTCGGGATCGCAAAGGCCTCGTCATAGCCGTTCGTGTGGAGCGACTGCGCGCCGCCGAGAACGGCCGACAGCGCCTGCATGGCGGTCCGCACGACATTGACCATGTATTGCGGCTTGGTGAGCGTGGCTGCCGCCGTCTGGCAGTGGAAGCGCAGCCGCATAGATTCGGGCTTCTGCGCCCCGAATCGCTCCTTCATGATCTTGGCATAGCAGCGCCGCAGCGCGCGGAACTTCGCGACCTCCTCGAAGAAGTCGGCCTGGCTGACGAAGAAGAAGGCGAGGCGGGGGGCGAACTCGTCGACGTGGAGCCCCGTCTTCGTCACTTCCTCGACGTAGACGATCAGGTTTGCGAGCGTGAACGCCGCCTCGTGCAGCGGCGAGGAACCAGCCTCGGAGATGTGGTAGCCGGAGATGTTGATGGGGTTGTACCGCTTCATGGTGGTCGCCGAATAGGCGATCACGTCGCGCACGATCCGAACCGAAGGTGCGATCGGGAAGATGTACTCCTTCTGCGCCATGTACTCCTTGAGGATGTCGGCCTGTACCGTGCCCGACAGCTTGTCGAGGTCGTAGCCCCGCTTTTCGGCGAGCACGATGTACATGGCGAGCAGGATCCAAGCCGTCGGATTGATCGTCAGCGAGACCGAGATGTTTTCCAGGTCGATCCCGTCGAGCAGCGCCTCCATGTCGGCGAGCGTGTCGATGGCAACGCCCTCGCGGCCAACCTCGCCATCCGACATGGGATGATCGCTGTCATAGCCCATGAGGGTCGGCATATCGAAATCGGTCGAGATGCCCGTCTGGCCCTGGTCGATAAGATATTTGAAGCGCCGGTTGGTGTCCTCGCCGGTGCCGAAGCCGGCAATCTGCCGCATGGTCCAGTTGCGGCCGCGATACATGGTCGGATAGGGTCCCCGCGTGAAGGGATAGCGGCCCGGCAGGCCGATATCCTCGACCGGCGTGCCGGCGATATCGGCAGCGGTGTAGGTCCGCTTCACCGGAATGTCGCCCAGAGTGAAGAACGCCTCGCGGCGCTCGGGCGCGCGCTTGAGGAAGTCTGCGACTTCCGTCTCCTCCCACTCCCGGACGATGCGGTCCAGTTCCTCGGGCGAGACCGTGTCGATCGTGTCAGCCATTGGTTTCGTCTCCCGTGAAGTCGGCAACGATGGCGTGCGCCATCGCATAAGGGTCGTTCTCGCGCTGCGCGAGTGCGGCGGCGGCGGGGTCGAGATGCGCGGCGAGATGGCGGCGCAGCCGCTCTGCCGCCAGCACCTGCGCGGTTTTGGTCAGGCGGAACTCGGCGATCGCGCGACGGCGTTCCTCGCCGGCTGCACCTTCGAGCGCCGAGCGGTGCTTCTCCAGTGCTTCGATCAGCGTCTCGAAGCCGTCGCCATTGTAGGACGAGAGGCCGACGACCGGCGGCCGCCAGCCATGTCCACGCAGCGGCTGGTCCTTCAGCATCATCTTGAGGTCCGCGATGGTGCGGTTGGAATCCGACCGGTCGCATTTCGAGACGACATGGATGTCGGCGATCTCGAGGATGCCGGCCTTGATCGCCTGCACCTCGTCGCCGAGGCCCGGCGCCGAGACCACCACGGTCGAATGCGAGGCGTTGGCGATCTCGACCTCATCCTGGCCGACGCCCACCGTCTCGATGATGACGACGTCGAAGCCGGCCACGTCGAGGATGTCGACCACGTCGAGCGCCGCGTGCGCCATGCCGCCGACGGCGCCGTGGGTGGCCATCGAGCGGATGAACACGCCCGGATCGAGCACGAGCTCCGACATGCGGATGCGGTCGCCCAGGATCGCGCCGCCCGAATAGGGGCTCGACGGATCGATCGCCACGATCGCCACCTTCATGTCGCGCTTGCGCAATTCAGCGACGAGCTTGCCGACGAGCGTCGACTTGCCCGAGCCCGGCACGCCGGTGATGCCCACGACATGCGCGCGACCGGCCCTGCGATAGACTGCGCCGATCGCGTTGCGCGCTTCCGCGACGCCGGCTTCTGCGCGCGAGATCAGGCGGGCAACCGCAAATGTCTCGCCCGCCGCGACCCGATCGACCAGATCGTCGGAAGGGATGTAGGGCCTGCCCATCAGGCGCCCGCTCTTTCGAGCCTTTCGCGCATGTCGCGCAGAACGGCGCGGTCGTCGATGACGCGCCGGGCCTTGAAATCCGTCCGTTCGATCGAATTGGGTGCTGCGACCTCGACCAGCGCGCGAAGGCCCAGAAGCTTCTGCAGGCTCGCCGCGACCTGGCGCCGGAACCCTTCGAGGCCGTCCCCACCCGCCTGCCAGATCGCTTCGCTGGGCTCCACCCGCACGGCGAGTTCGTCCATCGTGCCCTCGCGGGTGATCAGGATGCGGTGCTCGCCGCCATAGTCCGCCATCTCGTTGAGCACGGCGTCGATCTCGCTCGGATAGACGTTCTCGCCGCGGATCGTGAACATGTCGTCGATGCGCCCGATGATGCCCATCGGCAGATGCGGGTAGGTTCGCCCGCACGGCGTTGGTCCGTCCTGCCAGAGCGTCAGGTCGCCGGAAACGAGCCGGATCATAGGCTGCGAGGTGCGCTCGAGCTGGGTGTAGACAGGCGTTCCGCGCTGGCCGTAGGGCACGCGGTGGAAGGTCGCGGGGTCGCAGACCTCGGTATAGACCATGTCCTGCCAGCAGATCATGCCGTCGGTCTCGGCAGAGCCGGCGACGTTCATCCACGGCATGACCTCGCCCATGGAGCCGGAATCGATGACGCGCGCGCCGTAGAGTTCCTCGATCTTGCCCTTCACGGCGGGGATCGACGCTCCCGGTTCGCCGGAGAAGAACAGCGTGCGCAGGCCGAAGTCGCGCGGATCGAGACCGTTTTCCTTCGCCGTCTGCGCCAGGTGCAGCGCATAAGTCGGCGTGCCGTAGAAGGCGGCAGGCTTCAGCATGTCGAGCCATTGCGCGCAGCGGGCCGTCATGCCGGCCGCACCCGCGCCGAAGGGAAAGGCCTTTGCGCCGAGCCGCTCCGCACCCGCGAGCGCGCCCCAGCTTCCGACATAGAGGCTGAAGATGGCCGCGACGCAGACGATGTCGCCCGGCCGGATGCCCATGCCCCACATGACGCGGGCATGCGCGTTGGCGACCGCGCGCCAGTCGTTGCGCCCGACGGCGAAGGCGGTGGGACGGCCGGTGGTGCCGCTGGTGCCGTGGATGTGGAAGACTTCCGATTCCGGAATGCAGAGATAGTCGCCGAAAGGCGGATTTGCCGCTTGCGAGGCGCGGAGATCGGCCTTGGTGACGACCGGCACCTTGCTCTCGAAATCCTCAAGGCTCTTCAGCATCGAGGGGTGAAAGCCGGCCTCGTCCCATTTCCGCCTGTAGAAGGGCGCGTTGGCATAGGCGTAGGCGCAGAGTTCCTGCAGGCGCCCGAGGATGGCGGCTTCGCGCTTGCCCGGGTCCATCGTCTCGCGGCCGGGGAACCAGTAGCGGCTGCCTTCGGGCGGGCGATAGTCCTCGTCATAGGCAGGCGGAAAGCTCCAGCATTCCATCTCGTCGCTCATCGCGGACCTCGCTCCTCGACGAGGCGCGTCAAGGCCGCGACGATTTCGGCCGGTGGCGTGTCCTGCAGCATGATCTCCGCGACGCCCATTGCCTTGAGTGCTTCGGCATCCTCGTCAGGCATCACGCCGCCGGCGACGACGATCATGTCGTCCGCGCCCTTTTCCTTCAACAGCGCGAAAATCTTCGGAAACACGGTCATCTGGACGCCGGACAGGAGGCTGACGCCGAGAATGTCGACGTCCTCCTGGACCGCTGCCGTCACCACCTCCTCCGGCGACCTGTGCAGTCCCGAATAGACGACGTCCATTCCGGCATCTCTCAACGTGCGCGCCACAACCTTCACGCCCCGATCGTGGCCATCCAACCCGACCTTGGCGAGCAGCACGCGGATGGGCTGTCCCATGGCGATCCTCCCTACGATCCTCCGCATTTCGTATACGGTACACGATCGAGGATCAGGCACAACCGCTTTTTCTCAAAAGAAGTTGGCGCGTCGGCTTGCCGATAAGGGCATTCTACAGGCGCGTCGGCGGCCGCGAGACGAAGCCGCGCCGCCTCACTTCATGAGACCGGCCTTGCGAAGCGCGTCCTCGATGATGCTGCCGACGTCACCGGCTTGTCGGGCTGCCGGGCGTGCCGGTTCCGCATGCGAGGCGGAGGAAGTTTTCGAACCGACAGGCTCGCGCGTCGCGCGTGCATAGGCGGGTGCGGCAGCCGGCGCCGGCGGCTTTCCTTCATCGGGCACTCGCTTGCCGGGCCGCACCGAAGCGCCAAGGCCCCAGAACCGGGCGATGTGGCGGGTTGAAGAAATCCCGACATCCAGCATGAACGCGGCTTGCGTGCCGAGCCCGTCCGGCCCCGCCGTATCGAGCGGCGTGCCGTGCCCCATTTGCGGGATGCTGAAGCTCTCGATCACCTCGCGGCCGTTGCGTGACGACCAGACGCGGCGCGTCGCCGAGCCGATCGTCTCGACATGAGATGGTGTCGCAGCGACCTCGTGCAGCATGCGCCATTGCGACAGGATGGCGTCGGCATTGTCGGGATGGACGGTCTGGTCACCGCTTCCATGCCAGAGGGACAAGGTCGGCCAGGGGCCATCGTAGCGCGAGGCCGATCTCATCGCGCGTTCCAGTTCGCTGCCGCCGGGCAGCCCTTGCCCGCGCATGCGGGCGAACGCCTCCGGAATCGTCTTGGCCGCCCCAAACGGAATGCCTGCGATGATCGCGCCCCCGGCGAACACTTCCGGATAGCTCGCCAGCATGGCGGCTGCCATCGCGCCGCCGGCCGACAGCCCGGTGATATGGATGCGCCGACGGTCGAGATGGTGTGCGGTCACGACCGCGTCGATCATCTGGCGGATCGACTGCGCTTCGCCGGCGTCCCGCCGCGCGTCGCCAGGCGCGAACCAGTTGAAGCAGAGGTTCGGATTGTTGGAGCGCTGCTGCTGCGGGAAAAGCAGCGCAAATCCGAATTCGTCGGCCAGCCGTGACCAGCCGGACCCGGTATCATAGCCCGCCGCCGTCTGCGTGCAGCCGTGCAGGACGACGACGAGCGGCGCATTGCGGGACAGGCCCTGCGGCACATAGATTTTCGCCTGCAACGCTCCGGGGTTGGTGCCGAAGGCGGGCAGGTCGGACAGCCGGTCGACGACGCTGGCGGTCTGTCCAGCCGCCGCGGATGCGCGCAACGCAGCCAGACGTGCGATCGTGCTCGACATGCTTCTCATCAGATTATCCTTTGTGACGCCGGCCACGCTGGCGGGTCTAGACGATCAACGCGCCGTCTGCCCGATCGTTGCTGCACTGCAGCATAGACCATGCGGCGCACAATGGTCCGGGCAGTCGTTGAGGCGAGACATTCGGCCAAGGGCCTCTAGATGATGGGATTTGGCGACGGCTTTTCGATAGTGGAGTTCGGAAGATGAGCAGCAGGGGAGACCCCCTCAAGCCCGGCCAGGAAAGCGTGTGGTCCTATCCGCGCCCGGCGATCGCCGAGCCGTGCACCAGCCACATCCTGATCCAGCATCAAGGGCGGACGATCGCCGAAACGCGGTCGGCCGTACGCACGCTGGAAACGAGCCACCCGCCCTCATACTACATTTCGCCGGCCGACATTGCCGTGGGCGTACTGCGCCGCGCTGCGGGAACGTCGCACTGCGAATGGAAGGGTGCTGCCGTCTACTGGGACGTTGTGCTGGGCGATATCGTTCTGCCGCGGGTCGGCTGGAGCTACCCGAACCCGACGCCGACCTTTGCGATCCTGCGCGACCATGTGGCGTTTTACGCTGGCCCGTTCGATCTGTGCCTGGTCGATGGCGAGCGGGTCACGCCCCATGCGGGAAGCTTCTACGGCGGCTGGATCACCAGCAAGGTTGCAGGTCCCTTCAAGGGAGGGCCGGGAACGATGGGCTGGTAGCGCTGTCTGCCGGCGGGCACAACGCCCCGCTTTGCTTTCTGGTACACCTGCCAGAAGCAGAGAGGGGCAGGCGTTTCCGCCCGCCCCTTCTAGTTTACCAGCGAGCGAACCAGCCGGGCACGACCGTCTGTTTGTCGCGGTGGTTGCCGCCGACTGTGGCGCCGTAATAGGCGATCGCCGTACCAAGGACGAGCGAGACGGCCAGCAGGAAAGCGGCCATCATGGCTGCCCGTCGGGCCCGTTCGGCAGCCGCGCGGGCCTCATTTTCCAGCTGCTGGGCGTTCGCAACGATCTCATCGATACGCTGCTCGGCCTCTTCCGGCGGGATTCCGGCCCGATCGGCGGACAGGGCGACAAGGTAGTCGCGGTCCTGCTGCGAGATGCCATCATCGCTGGTCACCGCGGACACCAGAATTCGACCCACCTCGTCGCGGGCTCCCTCGTCGAGCGGGTCGGCATTCGGCGCGGCACGGACGACGCGATCCACCAGCAGATCATTGGAGGCCAGCGCCTGCACGCCCTGTCCGGCTGCGGATGCCACTGCACCAGCTGCCTGACCGACAGTGGCCGCAGTCCCGGTGATGCCCGAGACGGTCAGCGTCGCTGCCACGATCGTCGCGACTGCCCAGGTGACGAGGCCGTGCGACCCGTCGCGCAGGTCGGATTCATACTCCGTGGAATCGCCGTGGCGGCGCCGCAGGCGCCCGGCGAGGTAGCCGCCAGCAAGCGATGCCGAAAGCTGCACCGTCAGGATCCAGAGGCCGCCGACGACCGCCATCAAGAAGAGCGACGAGGACTGGCCCTCCCGCGCCGAGGTCAGCGACAGGCCGAGGGCCGAGCCGAAAGCGAGAAGCACGAGCGAGATGGCGGATGCCAGTACCGCACCCGCAAAGATCGCCGGCCAATCAACATAGGAACGGTCGTCATTGGCGACGGCGACCTGTCCGGGCTCTTGTAAGATCGACATGGTCCGCTCCTTCACCGCAGGCCGAAGAATGAAAGGACGGCGAGGATCACCACCACCGCGCCAACCAGATAGATAATTCCGTGCATTTCCAGCTCCCTTGTCCACGAGCCGCAATGGCCCCCGTTCACGCACATGCGAACCTCACGTGAACAAGCAGAGCGGCACGCCGGTTCCCGAGTTTCGTACGGTCGATGCGGGAATCATCTTTTTCTGCCGCAGGAAGAAGCGCGTCTCCAAGAGGACCCGCCCCCCAATCCTTGGCTCGCCAAGGGCGAGCGCACGCGCGTTCTGCATCTTTTGACATACGGCGTATTCTTAAACGCGGCCACAATAGCGTCCGCCCGACGTCCAGAACGGGAGATATGATGTCCGAAACTGTAGCCTGCGGGATGCCGCGGCGGAGACCCCTTCCCGATCGACTTCACGATGGCCTTCCAGCCGATCGTCAATCTGGAGAACCGCTCCGTCTGGGGTTACGAGGCGCTCGTCCGCGGAAAGCTCGGCGAGGGTGCCGGCATGGTCCTGTCGGCGGTGACGGATGAGAACCGCTACAAGTTCGACCAGGCTTGCCGCGTCAAGGCGATCGAGCTTGCGGGTCTGCATCTGCCCCGGGTTCGGCCGCAAGGCTCTCCATCAACTTCATGCCCAATGCGGTCTACGAGCCGGCAGCCTGCATCCGCGCCACGCTGGCGGCGGCCAAGCGGGTCAGCTTCGATCCCAAGCGCCTCATGTTCGAGTTCACCGAGAACGAGAAGGTGACCGATCCGGCGCATGTCGACAACATCGTCGCCTCGTACAAGCGCATGGGCTTCATGACCGCGCTTGACGATTTCGGGGCCGGTCATGCCGGTCTCGGCCTTCTGGCCCGGTTCCAGCCCGACCTCATCAAGATGGACATGGAGCTGGTGCGCGGCCTGCACCGGTCGCGCGCGCGTCAAGCCATCGTGGACGGGATCATGCACATCGCGCGCGCGCTCGGCATCGTCGTGCTGGCGGAAGGCAACGAGGAGGAAAAGGAGATGCTGACGCTGCGCGATGCGGGCGTCTCGCTCATGCAGGGCTATTTCTTCGCGCGGCCGGAAATCGAGACGTTCCGGATGACAACCGCGATCCCGGCCCTGTCGAATGGTGCGCCTCTCGGCCGCACCCGTCACCGCGTACCGAAACGCGCCGACGACACCCCGCCGTCCTGCCAGTAGCCGTCAACGGAGGCGACCGCGATCCGTCGACCCAAATCCGCCGATGGGTGTCGGCAAAATCCGACGCGATACGCCGACATGGGCATGTGAGCGGGCGATGGCAGTAATTGGGATATTTGCGATTGGCTGGCGGAGAGAGAGGGGTTCGAACCCTCGATACGGTTTCCCGTATACACGCGTTCCAGGCGTGCGCCTTCAACCACTCGGCCACCTCTCCGTCGAAGAAGCGCCGGGCGTCCTTCGGGAACGCGCGTGATCTAGTCGATTAGCGGGGCGATGTGAAGCCTGCAGGCGGGTTTTTCGGAAGTGCCGGCGAAGGATGCCCTCCCGGCATGGTGAAGAGCATGCGATTGCGCGCGAGGGGCGGGCATCCTATTTCTTGGATCAGAATGCGGGCCACGCGCCTGCTGCGTGGGAGCTCCGCTTGCGGAGGTGCTGAGATGGGCCCGATCCGGCTTCTGCTTCGCATTGTCGCCACGGTGAGCCTTGCGGCCGCCGTCATCCTCGCCGTGGTCGACGCGACGCGGTCGCTGGCGCAGAATGCGCTCGTCACGACACCGCTCGCCGTGACCTGGGAGGCGATGTCGCCCGCAACACTCGCCGGCCTGCAGCGCAATCTCTCGGGCGCGATGGACGCGCTCTGGGACCCCGTCGTGGTCTCGATCCTCGCGCTGCCCGGCTTCGTTGTCTTTGCCGCGCTCGCCTTCGTCTTCTTCATTCTCGGTCGCCACCCGCGCCGCCGCGTCGTCCCGCTGCGCAGCTAGCCGCCCCTTTCGAAAGGATCCTATCGATGTTCTTCCTCAGCGATCTTCTCAACAAGAAGACCAAGCTGCCGGCTGCAGCCGATGCGCTGCCTGGCCGCGACACGCCGCTGCCGACGGCGCGCGAGCACCATGTCAACGGCAGGCCGCTGAAGGGACCTTATCCAGACGGGCTCGAGGTCGCCTATTTCGGCATGGGCTGCTTCTGGGGGGCCGAGCGCCTCTTCTGGCAGACGCCCGGCGTCTGGGTAACGGCAGTCGGCTACCAGGGCGGGATCACGCCGAACCCGACCTATCAGGAGACCTGCACAGGGCTCACCGGCCATGTCGAGATCGTGAAGGTCGTGTTCGACCCGAAGGTCGTAACCTATGGCGAACTGCTGCGCATCTTCTGGGAGGAGCACGACCCGACGCAGGGAATGCGCCAGGGCAATGATGTCGGCACCACCTACCGCTCGGCAATCTATGCCACGACGCCAGCTCAGCTTGCCGAGGCGGAGGCCTCGCGCGATGCCTATGAGGCGGCGCTGAAGGGCGCCGGTCGCGGGCGCATCACGACCGAAATCGCCATGGCGCCGGAGTTCTACTACGCCGAGATCGACCACCAGCAATATCTGTCGAAGAACCCCAACGGATATTGCGGCCTGAGGGGCACGGGCGTCGCCTGCGCCATCCCGCAGCGGCAGCCGGCCAGCGCCTGAACTGGCGCTCCGCACCTTCAAGATTCCGGGTGAAATTTGTCGGGCGGCATGCAACATTGCCGCCCATGCGGGCCGCAAGAGCCTCGCAAGCGGAACCGTATGCCTTGCAAAGGCGCGCGGGAAACGCACGAAAAAAAACGACAACCCGATAACCGACAGGGTGTGGATCACATGAAGCGTTACGTCATCGGCCTCTTGGCCGCCACCGCCATTTCCTTCCCGGCCATGGCTCAGGATGAAATCCAGCCAGGCCTGCTGTTCGATCTCGGCGGCAAGTTCGACAAGTCCTTCAACGAGGCCTCCTACACCGGCGCCGAGCAGTTCAAGTCCGAGACCGGCATCGAATATGTCGAGTTCGAGATCTCGAACGACGCGCAGCGCGAGCAGGCGCTGCTGCGCTTTGCCGAGGACGGCCGCAACCCGATCGTCATGGCAGGCTTCTCTTGGGCGTCCGCGCTCGAGACCGTCGCGCCGCAGTTCCCCGACACGCAGTTCGCCATCATCGACATGGTCGTCGAGCAGCCGAACGTGCGCTCGGTGGTCTTCAAGGAACAGGAAGGCTCCTACCTCGTCGGCATGCTGGCGGCGCTGAAGTCCGAGACCGGCACTGTCGGCTTCGTCGGCGGCATGGAAATCCCGCTCATCGGCAAGTTCGAGTGCGGCTACGTGCAGGGCGCAAAGGCTGCCAATGCGGATGCCAACGTCATCCGCAACTACACCGGCGACACGCCGGCTGCCTGGAACGATCCGACGCGCGGCGCCGAAATCACGCGCAGCCAGATCGAGCAGGGCGCGGACGTCGTCTATCACGCTGCCGGCGGCACCGGCGTGGGCGTGCTGCAGGCGGCCGCTGACGCCGGCAAGTTCGGCATCGGCGTCGATGCCAACCAGAACTACATGCACCCCGGCAACGTCCTGACCTCGATGCTGAAGCGCGTCGACGTCGCCGTCTACGAAGCCTTCATGGACGCGCATAATGGCGAGTTCGAAACCGGCATCCGCAACCTCGGCCTCGCCGAGGACGGCGTTGGTTACGCGCTCGACGAGTTCAACGAAGAGCTGATCACCGAGGAGATGCGCGCAGCCGTCGAAGAGGCCAAGGCGCAGATCATCGCGGGCACGATCGAGGTCCACGACTTCTCGTCGGACAACACCTGCCCGTTCTGATCACGGCGATAATCATTCGACGAAGGGCTGCCGGTCTCCGGCAGCCCTTTTTCGTTGGACGAGCGACTTGCGGTTGAAGCGGCGAGAGCGAGTGGCTAAGCGGGAGCCTCCCCGAGGCCGCATCATGCCAACCACCGTTTCCCCAAGACGCTTCGCCGCCATCGCGATCCTGCTTCTCGCGGGCATCCTTGCCGGCGCGCAACTCGGCAAGCTCGCGCCGCTCGTGCCCTGGTTCCAGGACGACAAGGGTCTTTCGCTGGTCGCGATCGGCTGGCTGACGGCGCTGCTCGGCATCTTCGTCGCCTTCGTCGCACTTCCGGCAGGCCTCTGGATCGGACGGACGAGCGGACGCACCAGCATCGGCATCGGCTCGGCCCTGATGATTGCAGGCGGCGGCTGGTTTGCGGCGGCAGAAGGCACGCTGGCCCTGTTTTCGGCGCGACTTCTCGAGGGCACCGGCTACTGCATTCTCTGCATCGCGTTGCCGGCCATTCTCACGCGCATCTCGCCTGTGTCCTGGCAGGCGCCGGTGCTTGCCGTCTGGAGCGGCTTCGTGCCGATCGGCTTCGCAGGCTCGGATTTTCTGGCCTTGACCCTGTTGGCCGACATTTCTCCAGAGGCATTTCTTGGGCTGATGACAGCGCTTTATGCGGCTATTGCACTTGTCGGGCTGGCACTCCTTCCGGGTCTGGAGCCATCGCACGTTCAAACGACGCAAGACGATCGCAGCGCGTCGCCAGCGACCGCGCCGATCCTTCTGCTGGCGGGCGGCTTCGGGGCCTTCGTCTTCTTTTCGGTGGCGCTGTTCGCGTTCCTGCCGACCTTTGCGGCATCCGGCGACGTGCTCGTCGTCAGTGCGGGCGCGATCGTCCTGACCGTGCCGATCGGCAATCTCATCGCCGGCGTGCTGGTGACGGGGCGCACCGGTCGAGGAATTCTGGTGATCGCCGCGGTCGGCTTCGGCATCGCAACTGCGGCGGCGCTGGCCGCCTTTGCAGGCACAGCGCCCATGGTCGCGACGCTCGCCGCCATCGTGCTCTGTGTCGCCTCGGGCGTCGTCGCTTCGGCGATTTTTGCGGCAACGCCGCTTGCGGCATCGAACGGCGTCTCCGTTGCCGCAGCGCTCGGACTCGTCTGCCAGGCAGGCGGGATCGCGACGCTTATCGGACCACCGGCAGGCGCGTTCGTGATCGAGCAGGCGGGATGGCCTGCCTTCGGCGGCCTCCTCGCCGCCATATCGCTTGCGGGGCTTGTCGCGGTCGCGCCGCTTCTCTTCGGCCGGCTCAGCGGCCCGGCGGACGCACGGCCAGGCCCTTGACCAGGATCGGCCCGGTCGGCCGGCCGATCGGCGAACCCGGCGCATCCTCGAGCGTGATCTCGTAAAGCTGCGCGGGCTGCGGCACCGGCTGGTCGGGTCCTGTCAGCCTGATCTCCTGCGGCCGGTCGAACGTGCCGAGTGAGACAGGGCCGACCTCGCGATCGTAGAGCGTCCAGACTTCGAGCGTCTTGCCTTGCGGGACGTCGAATTCCGCCAGAGGCACGATGCGCACGGCATCGTCCGCATAGGCTTCCACGAAAGCGCCGGGCACGTTGTTCTCGTCCGACAGCACCACGACGACGACGGGTTCCGGGGTCGGCGTGGTCAGGATCGCGCCGGCGTAGCCAACAGCGAGCGCTGCCGCGAGCCCCGCGGCCATAGCCGCCCCACGCGCGCCTCCAAAGCTGTAGGCGCCACGCCCGGCAGGCTTCGGCAAAGCGGCGGGAACCCTCCGGGGATGAGGCGTCCCGATGGCGACGGACGGCTTGGCGGCAGGCTCGGCTGCGATTGCGCCTTCGATACGCGACCAGAGCGAGGATGAAGGCGTCTCGCGGCCGGCGGTCTCGTCTAGGCTTGAAAGCCGGCTGGCCAGCATGTCGACCTCGAGACGGAAGGCCTGGTCGGTTTCGTAGAGCCGCTCGGCTTCTGTCAGGTCGGCGCCTTCGAGAAGACCGAGCGCGAACTCGGCGGCGAGCGCGGAAGTGTCCAGTGTCGTCATGACAGGCACTCCTTGAGCGATATCACGCCGCGGCGGATCCAGGCCTTGACTGTCCCGACCGGCGTTCCGAGCCGGGCCGCGATCTCGCCGTGGGTGAAGCCGACGACATAGGCGAGGACGATCGAGCGGCGCCGGGCGGGCTCGAGTTGCGCGAGGCACTTCTTCAGGGCTTCGGTATCGGGAAGCGCGTCATAGGCCTGCTCGGCTTCGACCGCGCGGTCGCCAAGCGCAGCCAGCGTCTCGCCGTCGTGGAAATCCATGCGCGAGCCGTCGCGGATCAGGTTCAGCGCACGGCGACGCACGATGGTCGTCAGCCAGGCGCGGCCGGCCCCACGGGAGGGGTCGAAGCTCGCTGCCTTGTTCCAGACGACGACGAAGGCGTCCTGCACGACCTCCTCGGCGAGATCGACGCGGCGCACGATGCGCCGGGCGATCGCAATCATGCGGCCGGCCTCGGATTCGAACAGCGCCGCGAGCGCGCTCTTGTCGCCGGCCGCCACGCGCCCGATCAGGTCTTCGCAATGCGTCTCTCTGGTCAGCAAACCGATCCTCATCATCTCCAGTCGCCCGGCACGATACACGCCGCAACCACAACGCGATGCAGCAGGCTCAAAAAAAATTCGCATCCGGTGCATCCAGAGGCGGTTGCCGCGGGTAAGGGCAGTGCAAGGCGACGGCACGCCTCAACGGTGCACCCCCTCGTCCAGCCTTGCGACAGAGAGTTTAACGTGAGGAGAATTTGTATGTCCCCCATCCTTCGCAAGATTTCGCTCGGCCTCGTTGCCGGCGCCGCTACGCTCGCAGTTGCCGGTGCCGCTTCGGCAGCCCCGGTAGTCGGCCTCGTCGACGACAAGACGCTGGTCTGGTTCGACAGCGAAAGCGGTGAAGTGACCAACACGGTCGAGGTCGAGGGCGTCGAGCGCCTTCACGGCATCGACGTGCGTCCGGCAAACGGCCAACTCTATGGCATCGGCGCTGATGGCGCGATCGTGACGATCGACCTGCAGTCGGGTGCGGCCACGGCCGGCGCGACGCTCACCGAAACGCTCCCGGACGGCGTGGAAGGCATGGTCGACTTCAACCCGGCCGCCGACCGTATCCGCGTCATGGGCCAGGACGGCACCAACCTGCGCGTCCATCCCGAGACCGGCGAGACCACCGTCGACGGTTCGCTGAACTTCGACGCGGCCGACGCCAATGCCGAAGCCACCCCGGCCGTTGCGGCGACCGCCTACACCAATGGCGTCATCGGCGGCACCGCGCCGGAGAGCACGGCGATGTACGACATCGACACCGGCCTCGGCGCGCTCCTGCGCCAGACGGCGCCGAATGACGGCACGCTGGCGACGATCGGCGAGCTCGGCATCGAACTCGGCGACACGGTCGCGTTCGACATCTGGGCAGCTGAAGGCGGCGAGAACACCGCGTGGCTCGCCACCGGCGGCAACCTCTACACGGTGAACCTGGAGACGGGCGCTGCCGAACTGGCAGTCGAGCTGACCGGCATCGAAGGCTCGCTGCGCGACATCGCCGTCCTGCCGGCCATGTAATCTACCAGCGCGGGCCTCAGCCCACCCGCGACGGACGGGGCGCTTCGGCGCCCCGTTTCGCGTTTACGGCCTACCAGTGTGGCGGCTTGGTCATCGGCACGTCCGGCCCGGCATTGGCCTCGAGCGCCAGGAAGCGATCGGTCAACTGGTCGAGCTTGCGCTGCATCGCCTCCATCTGCCGCCACTGCTCTGCGATCTGGGCCGACATCTCCTCGATCGTCTTTTCCTGCTCCGCGGCGCGGATTTCCAGCTCGGTGATGCGATCATCCGCGCTCATGCCGCGATCCCTTCGAGAACGAGACGCAGCGCCCCGCCCAGCGGCTTCGGCCGTCGCGTCTCCCGGTCCACATAGACGTGGATGAAGAACCCTTCGGCCGCCGCCAGATCGTCCCCGTTGCGGAACAGCCCGACCTCGTAGCGCACCGAACTCGTGCCGAGCCGCGCGACCCGAAGGCCGGCCGTCACGACATCGGGAAAGGCCATTTCGGCGCGGTAGCGGCAGCCGGTTTCGACCACGAGGCCAATCTGGTCGCCGCCATGCGGATCGAGCACGCCCTCGTCGATCAGCCAGCCATTCACCGCCGTGTCGAAGAGCGAGTAGTGCACCACATTGTTCATGTGGCCGTAGATGTCGTTGTCCATCCAGCGCGTCTGGATGGTGCGGAAGGCGCGGTAGTCGCTGCGCGTTCCGGGCGGTGTCTTCTCGCTCATGGGCTGCTCGCTGTTGACGATGCGGAAATTGACAAGGCGGCCCAGTTTTGTCGAGAGTTGCCGGGCTGCCGGGAATTGGCGGCTGCCCGTCCCCATGCTACGCGTTCGGGCCTGTTGCTCACCTTCCCAAGGGTCCTGCGCACATGACGGAAATGGCGATCGAGCTCAAGGGCATCTCGAAGAGCTTCGGTCCCGTCCGCGCCAATCGCGACATCGATCTCGCTGTGAAAGCCGGCACGATCCACGGGATCATCGGCGAAAACGGCGCCGGCAAGTCGACGCTGATGTCGATCCTGTACGGCTTCTACCAGGCCGACAGCGGCGACATCCTGATCGACGGCAAGCCGACGGTGATCAAGTCGCCCGACGACGCGATCCGCCAGGGCATCGGCATGGTCCATCAGCACTTCATGCTGGTGCAAAATTTCACCGTTCTCGAAAACGTGATCCTTGGGGCCGAAGGCGAGGCGCTGCTCAAATCCTCGATCGCCAAGGCGCGGTCGGAACTGATCCGGCTGGAAAAGGAATACGGCCTCGAGGTCAATCCGAACGCGATCATCGAGGACCTGCCCGTCGGCATCCAGCAACGCGTGGAAATCCTCAAGGCGCTCTATCGCGGCGCGGAAATCCTGATCCTCGACGAGCCGACCGGCGTGCTGACCCCGGCCGAAGCCGACCACCTCTTCCGCATCCTCGCGCAGCTGAAAGCTCAGGGTAAGACAATCATCCTGATCACGCACAAGCTGCGCGAGATCATGGCGATCACCGACACCGTCTCGGTCATGCGCCAGGGCCAGATGGTGGCGACGCGCAAGACGTCCGAGACGACCGTCGAGGAACTGGCCGAGCTGATGGTCGGCCGCCGCGTGCTGCTGCGCGTCGAGAAAGGCGCCTCGAACGCCAGCGACGTGAAGCTATCGGTGCGCAACCTTACCGTTGTCGACAGCCGCGGCGTCACCGTCGTCAAGGATGTTTCCTTCGACGTGCGCGCCGGCGAGATCGTCGGCATTGCGGGCGTGGCCGGTAATGGCCAGTCGGAGCTGATGGAGACGCTGTCGGGCATTCGCAAGGCAGCATCGGGCACCGTTCTCCTCGACGGCAAGCCGATCGACGTCACGGGCGGGGCCGACCCCGGCGAGTTGCGTGACCGCGGCCTCGCCCATGTGCCGGAGGACCGGCACTATGTCGGCCTCGTGCTCGCCTTCGAGGAATACGAGAACGCGCTGCTCGGCTACCACGATCGGCCGGAATACCTCAAAGGCCCGTTCCTCGACATCGAGGCGATCCGCAAGGATGCGCGCGAGAAGATCGCGAAATACGACATCCGGCCGCCGAACGACCGGCTGAAGACCGCCAATTTCTCCGGTGGCAACCAGCAGAAGATCGTACTTGCGCGCGAGATCGAGAAGGACCCCGGCGTGCTGATCGTCGGACAGCCGACGCGCGGCGTGGATGTCGGCGCGATCGAGTTCATCCACCGCCGGCTGGTCGACATGCGCGACCAGGGCAAGGCCGTGCTGCTGGTCTCCGTCGAGCTCGACGAGATCCGCTCGCTGGCCGACCGCATTCTCGTCATGTTCGACGGCCGCATCGTCGGCGAGCGCGACGGCAGTGCCGACGAAGGCGAGATCGGCCTCCTGATGGCGGGCGTGGAAAAGAAGGAAGCTGCGGAATGAGTGCGCCTTTCGCGCGGCTGCCGGCCTGGGCCGATTATGGCCTGATCCCACTCATCAACGTCGTCATCGCGTTTCTCGTCTCCGGCATCGTCGTGATGCTGGCCGGCGAAAGCCCGATCCAGGCGGCGGGCGTTTTGATCGACGGCGCGTTCGGGCGGCCGCAGAACATCGCCTACACGCTCTACTACGCAACGAGCTTCATCTTCACCGGGCTCGCGGTGGCCGTCGCGTTCCATGGCGGGCTCTTCAATATCGGCGGCGAAGGCCAGGCCTATGTCGGCGGGCTCGGCGTCGCGCTGATCTGCCTGACCTTCGATTCGCTCCTGCCCTGGTGGCTGACCTTCCCGCTCGCGATCATCGCGGCCGCCTGCTGCGGCGCGCTCTGGGCCTTCATTCCCGCGCTGCTGCAGGCCAAGCGCGGCAGCCACATCGTGATCACCACGATCATGTTCAATTTCATCGCGGCGAGCCTGATGGTCTATTTGCTCGTCGGCCCCCTGAAGCCGATGGGGTCAATGGCGCCGCAGACGCGCACCTTCCTCGAAGGCGGGCAACTGCCGAAGCTCAACTGGGTGTTCGAAGCGATGGGCTTCACCATCCGCTCCTCGCCGCTCAACATCTCCTTCATTCTGGCGCTCGTCTGCGCGTTTCTCGTCTGGCTGCTCATCTGGCGCACGCGGCTCGGCTATGAAATCCGCACGCAAGGCCACAGCCCGCGCGCCGCGCGCTATGCCGGCATCGGCGAGACGCGCATCGTGCTCATCACCATGCTGATCTCCGGCGCGCTCGCCGGCATGATGGCGCTCAACCCCGTGATGGGCGACCAGAACCGCCTGCAGCTCGACTTCGTCACCGGCGCCGGCTTCGTCGGCATCGCCGTCGCGCTCATGGGGCGCTCGCATCCTGCAGGCATCGTGCCCGCCGCAATCCTCTTCGGGGTGCTCTACCAGGGCGGTGCAGAGATCGCCTTCGTCATGCCCAACATCAGTCGCGACATGATCGTGGTCATCCAGGGTCTGGTCATCCTATTTGCCGGCGCGCTGGAGCATATGTTCCGGCCTACGATCACCTCGATCTTCGCCAGCCTGACCCCCGGGCAATCCCGCGTCGGCGACGCCAAGCGCGAGGGAGCGTGACGATGGATTTCTTCACCGCCCTCATCCAGGTTCTGGACTCCACCGTCCGCCTGTCGATCCCGCTGATGTTCGCCTGCCTCGCCGGGCTCTATTCGGAACGCGCCGGCGTTTTCGACATCGGGCTCGAAGGCAAGATGCTGGCCGCGGCCTTTGCGGGTGCTGCGGTAGCCGCCGTCTACGGCTCGCCCTGGCTGGGTCTTGCCGCCGCCATCCTCGTCTCGACCGCGTTCGCGCTCGTCCACGGCTTCGCCTCGATCACGCATCGCGGCAACCAGATCGTCTCGGGCGTCGCCATCAACTTCATTGCGGCAGGCGCCACGATCATTCTCGGGCAGGCCTGGTTTGCGCAAGGGGGACGCACGCCATCGCTTTCCGGCGACCAGCGCTTCGGCGCGATCACGCTGCCGGGGGCCGAGGCGCTGCGCGACGTGCCCTTCGTCGGCTACATCTATGCGGAGCTCATTTCGGGGCATTCGATCCTCGTCTACCTCGCCTTCCTCACAGTCGCGTTCACCTGGTGGGTGATGTTCCGCACGCGCTTCGGGCTGCGCATCCGGGCTGTCGGCGAGAACCCCGGCGCGGTCGATACGGCGGGCATCTCGGTGACCTGGCTGCGCTACCGCGCGCTGATCTGCACCGGCATCCTGTGCGGGCTCGCCGGCGCCTATCTCTCGATGGCGATCGGGGCCGGCTTCGTGAAGGACATGACGGCGGGTCGCGGCTATATCGCGCTCGCCGCGTTGATCTTCGCCAAATGGAAGCCCGTGCCGGCGATGTTCGCGTGCCTGCTTTTCGGCTTCCTCGACGCGATGTCGATCCGCCTGCAGGGCTCGCCGTTGCCCTATGTCGGCCGCGTGCCCGCGCAGTTGCTGCAGGCACTGCCCTACGTGCTTACGGTCATCCTGCTCGCCGGCTTCATCGGCCGCGCCATCCCGCCGCGCGCGGGCGGCGTGCCGTATGTGAAGGAGCGGTGAGATGCGGCATTGGGCAGTCGGCAGTCGGCAGTTGGTCGACGCGAACCGAGCGCTTGTCGTCGGTCACACACAGGTCGCGATCTGCGCCATCCCGACTGCACACTGCCTACTGCCGACTGCCGAGGTTTTCCATGCCGTCTGACCTCTTCGACGCCGCCCGCGCCGCCATGGCGCGCGCCTATGCGCCCTATTCGAAATTTCCGGTCGGCGCCGCGTTGCGGACCGAGGACGGCCGCGTCTTTACGGGCGCCAACATCGAGGTCGCGTCCTATCCGGAAGGGTGGTGCGCGGAGACGACCGCGCTCGGCCATTACGTGATGGGCGGCGGCGGGCGGATCACCGAGATTGCGGTGGTGGCCGAGAAGATGGACCGCATCACGCCCTGCGGCGGGTGCCGGCAGCGGCTCGCCGAATTCACGCAGGCCGACACGCTGCTGCATCTCTGTGACCAGAACGGAATCGTGGAGACGGTCACCATGGGCGAGATGCTGCCGCACGGCTTTGCCGGAGACACGCTGAAATGAGCGCGGTCGACACGCTCATCGACCGTCTGCACGGTCGCGCGCCGCGCACTGCGCTCGTGCTCGGCTCCGGGCTCGGCTCGCTTTCGGGCGAGGTGCGCGACGCCGTGCGCATTCCCTATCGCGATCTCGAAGGCTTTCCGAAAGGCGGCGTGACCGGCCATGCCGGAGAAGTGGTCGCCGGCCGGCTTGGGCGCACGGACGTGCTGATGCTGTCGGGCCGCGCGCACTATTACGAGCACGGCAATCCCGCAGCCATGCGACCGGCGCTGGAGGCCTTGAAGGCGATCGGTATCGAGCGGCTGATCCTCACCAACGCGGCCGGCTCGCTCGAGCCCGACATGGCACCCGGCTCGGTGATGCTGATCACCGACCACATCAACTTCTCGGGCACCAATCCGCTGATCGGCGAGCCGACCGACCAGCGCTTCGTCGGGCTGACCGAGGCCTACGATGCCGGCATGCGCGCGGCGATCGAGAAAGCTGCGGCGGAGACGGACACGCCGCTCCACAAAGGCGTCTACATGTGGTTTTCCGGCCCCTCCTTCGAGACGCCGGCCGAAATCCGCATGGCGCGCGTGATGGGCGCGAACGCGGTGGGCATGTCGACGGTGCCCGAGGTCATCCTCGCGCGCTTCCTCGGCCTGCGCGTCGCCGCCTGCTCCGTCGTCACCAACCTTGCCGCCGGCATGACGGGCGCGGAACTCTCGCATGACGAGACCAAGGAGATGGCTCCGCTCGGTGGCAAGCGCCTGGCGGCGATCCTGACGCATATGTTCGGCAGCGGCTGGGATGGCTGATCGGTCGATCCGCTCCGCGTTGCGGCGATAGACGATGCTTCCACAAGAGATCATCCGCCGGAAGCGCGAGAAGGCACGATTGGAGGCGGCCGAGATCGGCGCCTTCGTGCAGGGCCTTGTCGACGGTTCGTTTTCGGAAGGCCAGGCAGCCGCGCTCGCCATGGCGATCTATCTCAACGGCATGGACCGCGAGGAGGCCGTCGCGCTGACGCTGGCGATGCGCGATTCCGGCACGGTGCTCGACTGGTCGGACCTGCCGGGGCCGGTTGCCGACAAGCACTCCACAGGCGGCGTCGGCGACAATGTCTCGCTGATGCTCGCGCCCATCGTGGCGGCCTGCGGCGTCTACGTGCCGATGATCTCCGGCCGCGGGCTCGGCCATACCGGTGGCACGCTCGACAAGATGGACGCCATCCCCGGCTATAATTCGCAGCCCGACCGTGCGGGCTTCGCGGCGGCGGTACGCGCCTGCGGCTGCGCCATCATCGGCCAGACGGGCGATCTCGCGCCGGCCGACGGGCGGCTTTATGCGATCCGCGACGTCACCGCGACGGTGGAATCGATCCCGCTGATCACCGCGTCTATCCTGTCGAAGAAGCTCGCCGCCGGGCTCCAGTCGCTGGTTCTCGACGTGAAAACCGGCAGCGGCGCCTTCATGGCGAAGAGCCGCGACGCGACGGCGCTCGCCCGGAGCCTCGTCGAAGTGGCAGAGGGCGCGGGACTGCCGACTGCAGCGCTCATCACAGACATGAACGAGCCGCTCGCATCCGCCGCCGGCAATGCCGTCGAGGTCGCCAACGCCGTCGATTTCCTGACCGGCCGCCACCGCGACCCGCGCCTTTTCGACGTGACGATGGCGCTTGCCGGCGAGATGCTCATCTCGTCGGGCCGCGCGGGTTCACATCGCGAGGCCGCCGAGATCGCGCTTGCCGCGGTAGACTCGGGCCAGGCGGCGGAGATTTTCGGCCGCATGGTTTCGCAGCTCGGCGGCTCTGCCGATTTCGTCGAGCGGATGGACGCCTATCTGCCGCAAGCGCCGGTGACGCTGGCCGTCGCAGCCGAGCACGCGGGCTTCGTCGAGGCCGTGGCAACCCGCGAGATCGGACTTGCGGTGGTGGAGCTCGGCGGCGGACGCCGCACCCCGCAGGACCGCATCGACCCCTCCGTGGGGCTGACCCGGCTGGCGCCGATCTCGGCAAAGGTGGAAAAGGGTGATCCGCTCGCGCTGGTGCATGCGCGATCGCAGGAGGCGGCTGAGGCGGCAGCAAACGCGGTGCGCGCGGCCTATCGCATCTCGGATGCACGGGTGCGGTCCGGCAAGGCCGTGCTGCGGCGGATAACGATTTCGGACTGAGCCGGGTGCGTCCTTCGAGGCTCGGCTTTGCCGGGCACCTCAGGATGAGGGAGGTGGGGGCTGTGGGCAAAGGACGACGCCGATGATGGGCTTTTCTTCGGCCCTTCACGGAGAGAAGAACGCCAGTCTCCGCAGGCCGTACGAACCTGCACCAACCTCCCTCATCCTGAGGCGCGAGCGCAGCGAGCCTCGAAGGACGCACCATAAGCCTGCAGCTGAATCCCTACTGTTCCATAACCAGCGCGCCGTTCTCGACCTTGTAGGTGCGAAGGCGGTTGAGGAAGCTCATGCCGATGAGGGTGGAGTTCAGTGCCCGGTCGTCGAGCACGACGGCATCGACGTTCTCGACATAGACGCGGCCGATCTGGAGGCTGGCGAGGCGCGCGAAAGCGGCCTTGGTGCGACCGTTGGCAGTCTCGACCTCCTGGGCGAAATCGTCGGGCCCGAGCTCCAGGCCGATACGGCGCGCGGTGGTCATGTTGATGGCGACGACGGTCGCGCCGGTGTCGACGACGGCGTCCACATCGCGCCCGTTGAGGCGGAAGCGGCTGGTAAAGTGGCCGCGCTGGTCGCGTTCGATGCGCGCGCTGCGGCCGGCAAGGCTTTCCTCGGGTGCGGCGACGCGCACGGTCTGGATTACGCGCGGAGCGGACCTGACCGGCTCGACCTGCTGGCCGTCTTCCGACATGCGTACGAAGACGTCCTGGTTGTTCTCGAACCAGGACGGAAACCAGGCGGCGGCGCCGGCAATCGCGCCGGCAAGGACGATCTTGCGCATCATGGATGGCACCATGCACGCGGATGATCACCGCCGCTTTAAGTCCAGCAGGCGAGATGCGAGGAGGGTTAAGGCGTGGTTACTTCGTGCCGTACATGCGGTCGCCCGCATCGCCGAGGCCGGGCACGATGTAGCCCTTCTCGTTCAGACGCTCGTCGATCGAGGCCGTGACGACCGGAACATCCGGATGCGCCTTGGTGAAGCGCTCGATGCCTTCCGGCGCTGCCAGCAGACACAGATAGCGCAAATTCGTCGCGCCGCGCTGCTTCAGCTTGTCGACGGCGGCAATCGCCGAATTGGCGGTCGCGAGCATGGGATCGACCACGATGACGAGGCGATCTTCCAGATTGCTCGGCGCCTTGAAGAAGTACTCGACCGCCTGCAACGTGTCGTGGTCACGGTAGAGGCCGATATGGGCGACGCGAGCGGCCGGCACGAGGTCGAGCATGCCGTCGAGAAGGCCATTGCCGGCTCGCAGCACCGAAGCGAAGACGAGCTTCTTGCCTTCGAGCGTCGGGGCTTCCATCGGCTGCAGCGGCGTTTCGATCGTGCGCTTGGTGAGCTCGAGGTCGCGCGTGACCTCGTAGCAGAGCAGCAGCGAGATCTCGCGAAGCAGCCGCCGGAAGCTCGCCGTCGACGTATCCTTGTCGCGCATGATGGTGAGCTTGTGCTGCACCAGCGGGTGGTCGACCACGGTCACGCCTGTCACGGTTCGGCTCATTCGATGTACTCCGGCTGGCTTTCGGTGAGGCGACTTTAGACGGCGCCGTGCGGCCTATACAGAAGCACGACCGCCGCGGCCACCCTTTTTGCCCTCACGCGGCGTCCACGCGCGCAAGGAGGGCGGCGCGGGTCGGCTCGTCGACATAGGCCGCCTCGATCGCGGTGCGGGTGATCGCGCGCAGATCCTCGGGCGTCAGCCCGAAATGGCGCGCCGCCTCTTCATATTCGCGGGCGAGCGTCGTCCAGAAATATGGTGGGTCGTCGGAGTTGAGCGTCACCTTGCAGCCGGCATCACGCAGTTTTGGGAACGGATGCGCGTCGAGCGAGGGAAACACTTTCAGTTCGATGTTGGAGACGGGGCAGACCTCCAGCACCACGCCTTCATCCGCGATGCGGGCGACGAGGTCGGGGTTCTCGATCGCGCGCACGCCATGGCCGATGCGGCTCGGGCGGACATGGTCGAGCGCGGCCGCCACGCTTTCCCAGCCGGCGAGTTCGCCGGCATGAACGGTGATGCCGAGGCCCGCCTCGCGCGCAATGTCGAAGGCGCGGGTGTAGTCGGCGAGGTTGCCGTGGCGTTCTTCTCCGGCCATGCCGAAGCCGGTGACGAGCGGATGGCCGCAGGACACCGCGAAGCGGGCCGCGTCGATCACCGAGTCCACGCCGAAATGGCGCACGCCGGTGACGATCATGCGGCCCTCGATGCCGGTCTTCTCCTTCGCGCGGCGCATGCCCTCGCCGATGCCGTCGGTATAGGCCTCAGGCGTCAATCCGGCGCGGCGCGCGTGGTCGGGCGACGTGAAAACTTCCGAATAGATCGCGCCGTCCTGCGCAATCGAGACGAGGTAGGTTTCGGCGAGCAGCGCGTAGTCTTCCTGCGTCCGGAACAGGTCGGCTGCCGCATCATAGGCCGCGAGGAACGAGGTGAAGTCGTCCCAGACGAACGATCCGTCGCGGATGACAGCGCTCATGTCCTTCCCATATTTGCGGGCCTGGGACAGAACGAGTTCCGGCGCGGCGGCACCTTCGATGTGACAATGCAGTTCGGCCTTCGGGATCATGCGGAACAACGCCTCCATGCGAGCCGTTCGGGACGCGGCTCTTGATCGCAGGCGCGACAATAGCGTGGGTGGGATCGATGGGCTATGGTCCGCCCGCCTTGCGGAGCGGCAGGGAGCGGACAGTTGAAAGGCGATGGCTTGATGAGCGACGAGCGCACCACGGCGGCAGGCGGCATGGAAACCTCCTACGGGTTTCGCAGCGTCGCGCCGGGCGAAAAGCAGCCGCTGGTGGACCAAGTCTTCCACAAGGTCGCGCAGCGCTACGACATCATGAACGACCTCATGTCGGGTGGCCTGCACCGCGCCTGGAAGGACGCGATGGTGGCCTGGCTCAACCCGCCGCGCCGCTCCGGCTGGACCAGCCTCGACGTCGCAGGCGGGACCGGCGACATCGCGTTTCGCATCGTCGAAGCCTCGCACCGACAGGCGCATGTGACCGTGCTCGACATCAACGGCTCGATGCTGGGCGTCGGACAAGAGCGCGCGGCCAAGCGCGGGCTGTCGGCCAATCTCGATTTCGTCGAGGCCAATGCCGAGGAACTGCCGTTCGCCGATGCCAGCTTCGACGCCTATACGGTTGCCTTCGGCATCCGAAACGTGCCGCGCATCGAAGTGGCGCTCGCCGAAGCCTACCGCGTGCTGAAGCCCGGCGGTCGCTTCCTCTGCCTGGAATTCTCCGAAGTCGACAACGCGCTCCTCAAAAAGGCCTACCAGGCCTGGTCGTTCAACGTGATCCCCCAGATCGGGCGCATGGTGACCGGCGATGCCGAGCCCTATCGCTATCTCGTCGAATCCATCGCCAAGTTTCCCCGGCCGGCCGATTTCGGCGCTGCGATGGGCAGGGCCGGATTCGAGCGCGTGACGTGGCGATCCTATACCGGCGGCGTTGCCGTGCTCCATTCCGGCTGGAAGCTGTGAGCGCGCCAGCCCGATGAGTGCTCTGGCAGCCTATTTCCGGCTCCTGCGGGCCGGGTGGATCCTCGCCCGCGAAGGCGTGTTCGCGGCCCTGCCAGGCGAGCAGCTGACCGGGCCTGCCAATTTCGGCTGGCGCGTGTCGAAGATCGTCTCGCGGCGACGCGCACGCGGCGAGACGCGCTCGGACCGGATGGCACGCGCGGTGGACAGGCTCGGGCCGTCCTACGTCAAGCTCGGCCAGTTCCTCGCAACTCGGCCCGACGTCGTCGGCGCGGAGGTGGCGAACGATCTCGCCGCGCTCCAGGACCGCATGGACTTCTTCCCCCAGCCGATCGCCATCGAGACGATCGAAGGCGCGCTCGGCCGCACCGTCGGCGATCTCTACACGCGCATCGACCCGCCGATCGCGGCGGCTTCTATCGCGCAGGTGCATCCGGCTTGGGTGGCTGATGGTGGCTCCGAGAAGAAGGTTGCAGTCAAGGTCATCCGGCCGGGCGTGCGCCGGCGCTTCGCCAACGATCTCGAAAGCTTCTTCCTCGCCGCGCGCCTGCAGGAGCGCCACGTGCCCTCCACGAGGCGGCTGCGGCCTGTCGAAGTGGCGCGGACGCTCGCGCAGACGACCAAGATCGAGATGGACCTCAGGCTCGAGGCTGCGGCGTTGTCGGAGCTCGCCGAGAACACCGCCGAGGACCCTGGCTTCCGCGTGCCGCATGTCGACTGGGAGCGGACAGGCCGTGACGTCGTCACCATGGAGTGGATCGACGGCGTCAAGATGTCGAATATCGAGGCGCTGCGCGAGGCCGGCCACGACCTGCCGGGGCTCGCCGTCTCGCTGATCCAGTCCTTCCTGCGCCATACGCTGCGCGACGGCTTCTTCCACGCCGACATGCATCCCGGAAACCTCTTCGTCGAGGCCAACGGCACGATCGTTGCCGTCGACCTCGGCATTTCGGGACGGCTCGGCAAGAAGGAACGGCGGTTCCTGGCAGAAATCCTGTTCGGCTTTATCCGGCGCGACTATCGCCGCGTCGCCGAAGTGCATTTCGAGGCCGGCTACGTGCCACCGATCCACGACGTCGACGCCTTTGCGCAGGCGATCCGCGCGATCGGCGAGCCGATCCACGGCCAGCCGGCAGAGACAATCTCCATGGCGCGGCTGCTGACACTGCTCTTCGAGGTGACCGAAATCTTCGACATGGAGACGCGGCCCGAACTCGTCATGCTGCAGAAGACGATGGTCGTGGTCGAGGGCGTCTCCCGCACGCTCGACCCGAGCTTCAACATGTGGCGCGCGGCCGAGCCAGTCGTTGGCTCCTGGATCCGCGATAATCTGGGTCCGAAGGCCTATCTCGACGATGCTCGCGAGGGCTTGCAGGCGGCCATCGCGCTCGCCCGCCAGGCGCCCGATCTCGCGGCGCGCGCCGAACGCCTGTCGCGCGAGATCGACACGATGGCGGCAAACGGCCTGCGCTTCGACGTGGCGACTGCAGACGCCATCGGCAAGGCTGAGGCGCGGCATACGCGTTCCGGCCGCGTCGCTTTGTGGGTGATCGCCGTCTCGCTGGCGGCGATCGCGTGGCAGCTGGCCTGATTTGACTGCATTGCTGTCACTGCTTACATCTTGATGTGAGGAGTGGCTGGCATGGGCACGATTACCGTCCGGAAACTGACCGACGACGAAATTCGCGAGCTGCGCGTCAGTGCCGCGCAGCGCGGGGTTTCCATGGAACAGGAAGCGCGCGACAGGCTGCGTAGGCCGCTTTCGCAGCCTGACCGGCCGGCCACAGGAGCAGAAGACGGCCGGTGGCGACTTGCGGCGACACGGGAGCGGTTGCTTGCGCTGGGCGTCAGGCCGGACGCACCGGTCGACCACAAGGCGGAGTCGGACGCCCTCTACGACTATCTGGACGACGCGTGACGCTGGCGATCGACACGTCGGCGCTGGTGGCGATCCTGCGGGCAGAGGCCGAGGCGCCGCTTATCGTCGATGCGCTCGGACGCTCGCCGCGCCACGTCATGAGCGCGGGCACCTATCTCGAAGCCCGGCTGGTCACGGCGCGGAGGGTCAGCGAGACGGACCGGCTGGCAGCCCTCCTCGAAGGGGCGTCGATCGAGATCGTCCCGGTAACGCCAGATGACGCGCGGGCTGCCGCCGCCGCCTTCGAGCGCTTCGGCCGTGGGTCCGGGCATCGGGCGAATCTCAACTTCGGCGACTGCTTCGCCTATGCGCTCGCCATGACGCGGCAGGTGCCGCTGCTATTCAAGGGCGACGATTTCATCCATACGGACGTGACGCCGGCGCTGCCGGCAGCCGGAGCCGGGGCATGACCCTTTCAGACAAGCGCATTCTCCTGATCATCGGTGGCGGGATCGCGGCCTATAAGAGCCTGGACCTCATACGCCGCCTGCGCGAGCGCGGTGCGAAGGTGCGCTGCGTGATGACCAGGGCAGCGGCCGAATTCATCACGCCACTCGCCCTCGGCGCGCTGTCGGCCGACAAGGTGTTCACGGAGCTGTTCGACCGGGAAGACGAGCAGGATGTCGGCCATATTAGGCTCGCCCGCGAGGCTGACCTGATCGTGGTTGCGCCTGCGACTGCCGATTTGATGGCCAAGATGGCGACCGGGCTTGCAAACGATCTCGCCTCGGCGGTGCTGCTCGCCGCGCGCGCGCCGATCCTGATCGCGCCCGCGATGAACCCGGCCATGTGGGACAACCCCGCCACCCGTCGCAACGTGGCGCAGCTTCAGGCCGACGGGATCGCGCTCGTCGGTCCCAATGCCGGCGAGATGGCCGAAAGCGGGGAAGCGGGCGTCGGACGCATGGCGGAGCCGCTCGAGATCGTGGCCTCGGTCGAAGACAGGCTCGTCGGCAAGGCTAAGCCGCTGGCCGGCAAAAGGATCATCGTCACCTCCGGCCCGACGCACGAGCCGATCGACCCGGTGCGCTACATCGCCAACCGCTCGTCGGGCAAGCAGGGCCACGCGATCGCCGCGGCGCTGGCCCGGCTCGGAGCCGATGTGCGGCTCGTCTCGGGTCCGGTGTCGATCCCCGATCCGAAGGGCGTTGCGGTCACGCATGTGGAGACCGCGCGGCAGATGGCCGAAGCGGTCGCGAGCGCGCTGCCGGCCGATGTCGCCGTGATGGTCGCGGCCGTCGCCGACTGGCGTCCCGCCTCCGAAACAGGCGCAAAGATCAAGAAGGTCGCGGGTTCCGCGCCGCCGGCGCTCGAGATGGTCGAGAACCCCGACATCCTGGCGGGCATCGGCCATCACACAAACCGACCACGCCTCGTCATCGGCTTTGCGGCCGAAACCAACGATCTCCTGAAGCATGCCGAGGCCAAGCTCGCGCGCAAGGGCGCGGACCTGATCGTCGCCAACGACGTCTCGCATGACAGCGGCATCAATGAAGGCGGCGTCATGGGCGGAGCGCGCAACCGTGTCTGGCTGGTGGCGAAAGATGGCGTCACCGAATGGCCGGAGATGGACAAGGCGGCCGTCGCCGACCGCCTCGCCGAAGAGATCGCCCGCCGGCTTCCCTGAGCTTACGCCGCGCGGAAGCGGATCGGCTTGCCGGGCGCCATCGTCTCGGCGGCCGAAACGATAGCGCGAGCATCGATGCCGTGGTGGCGATAAAGATCGGCGATCGTGCCGGTCTGGCCGAAATGCTCCACGCCGAGCGCGCGCGTGCGTTGCCCCCGCACGCCGCCGAGCCATCCGAGCGTCGCAGGATGCCCGTCGACCACGGTGATCAGCGCGCTGTTCGAGGGTGCCTCGTCCAGCAGGCGCTCGACATGGCTGCGGGCGCCGTAGTGACCGCGCTCGCGCGCGCGCTGCGCCGCGGTGAAGCCGGCATTGAGGCGATCCGACGAGGTGATGGCGAGAAGGCCCACTTCGCGGCGGTCCTCGGCCATCATGCCGACGGCCTCGATCGCCTCCGGCGCGACGGCGCCGGTATAGGCGACGATCACCTCGGCATTGGGGCCGGGTTTGCGCAGCCAGTAGCCGCCATTGATGATGTCGCGTCCGAGATCGTCATCGATCGTGCGCTTCGGCTGCTCGATCGTGCGCGTGGAAAGCCGCAGGTAGACCGACCCGCCGACGGAATCGCGCAGCCACGAGGCCGGGTCCGGCTCGCCATCGCCATCGCGCTGCATGTAGTCGAAGGCAAAGCGCATGATCGTGGCGAGCTCATCGACGAAGGCCGGCTCAAAGCTCGCGAGACCGTCCTGCGCCATGCCGATCAGCGGCGTAGCGATCGACTGGTGAGCGCCGCCTTCCGGCGCCAATGTCACGCCAGAAGGCGTGGCGGCGATGATGAAGCGGGCATCCTGGTAGCAAGCATAATTCAGGGCATCGAGGCCGCGCTGGATGAAGGGATCGTAGAGCGTTCCCACGGGCAGGAGCCGCTCGCCGAAGATCGAATGGCTGAGCCCCATGGCCGAGAGCATGATGAAGAGGTTCATCTCAGCGATGCCGAGTTCGAAATGCTGGCCCTGCGGCCCGAACTCCCACTTGTAGGTGGAGGGAATGCGCTCGGCGCGGAAGGTGTCGGCCATCGTCTCGCGTGCAAACAGGCCGCGCCGGTTCACCCAGGCGCCGAGATTGGTCGACACCGTCACATCGGGCGAGGTGGTCACGACGCGCGCGGCGAAGGGATCGTCGCGCTTGGCGATCTCGTGCATGACGAGACCGAAGCCCTGCTGGGTCGACATGGCGGGCTGCAGATCGACGTCGAGCCTCTCCGGCACCGTGATCGAGCCCGCCTTGTAGCGGCGGCGGCCCTTCGAATTGAACGGCACGCTGCTAAGGAAGTCGCGCAACGATGCCTCGTCGGCGTCCAAGCCCTCGAACGGCTCCCACTCACGACCCTCGCGGATGCCGAGGTCCGTGCGCAGCGCCTCGACCTGCGTCGGCGTCATCAGGCCGGCATGGTTGTCCTTGTGGCCGGCGAGCGGCAGGCTAAAACCCTTGATCGTGTAGGCGATGAAGCAGACCGGCCGGTCATGCGTGCGCGCCGCCTCGAACGCTTCGACGAGCGAAGGCAGATCGTGTCCGGCAAGGTTGGTCATCAGCCGTGCCAGTTCGGCATCGGATCGCTTCTCGATCAGCCGGGTGACCGGGCCCTGGTCGCCGATCTCGTCCATCAGCCGCTTGCGCCAGGCCGCGCCGCCCTGGAAGGTGAGCGCGGAATAGAGCTGGTTCGGGCAGGTATCGATCCAGGCGCGCAGCCGGTCGCCGCCTTCCTCCGCGAAGGCCTCTTCCAGCAGGCGACCATATTTGAGGATCACGACGTCCCAGCCGAAATTGCGGAACATCGCCTCGAAGCGCTCCCAAAGCCCTTCGCGCACCACGGCATCGAGGCTCTGGCGGTTGTAATCGATCACCCACCAGGTGTTGCGCAGCCCGTGCTTCCAACCTTCGACCAGCGCCTCGAAGATGTTGCCTTCGTCCATCTCAGCGTCGCCGATCAGAGCTACCATGCGGCCCTCGGGCAGTTTGGTGGCCAGCCCCTTGTCGCGCAGATAGTCCTGCGTGAGCGAGGAAAACAGCGTCTGGGCGACGCCGAGACCGACCGAGCCGGTGGAGAAATCGACGTCGTCCACGTCCTTGGTGCGCGAGGGATAGGACTGCGCGCCTTTGTAGGCGCGGAAGGCCTCGAGCTTCTCGCGCGTCTGGTTGCCGAGCAGATACTGAATCGAATGGAAGATCGGGCTCGCATGCGGCTTGACGGCTACGCGGTCCTCGGGCCGCAGCGCCGCGAAATAGAGCGCCGTCATGATCGTCGAAAGCGACGCCGAACTCGCCTGATGGCCGCCGACCTTCAGCCCGTCGCCGTCGCGCAGATGGTTCGCATTGTGGATCATCCATGTGGAGAGCCACAGCACCTTGCGCTCCAGCTCGGCAAGTAAGGGCAGGCGCGGATCAGTCTTGGCGGGCACGGCATCCTCCATCTCGGCACGACCAACAATCTAGGGCACGAAACATGCCACGTCCGGTCTATCTGTAGCGGCTTGGGCTGCTATTGTGCCACGGATCGATCATGTATTGGCGAGAATGGAGCGAAACGTGGCAGAGGAACGCCTTGACGGCATGGATCGCCGGCTCTTGGCGCTGATGCAGGAGGATGCCCGGCTGACGGTCGAGGAACTTGGCCGGCAGGTCGGGCTCTCACCCTCGCCCGTCGCGCGCCGCATCCGGCGCATGGAGAAGGTCGGCATCATCAAGCGCTACGTGGCGATCGTCGACCAGGAGAAGGTCGGCCTCCCCGTCAGCGTCTTTGCGTCGATCAAGCTGGAGCGGCAGCGCGAGGAAGAACTCGACCGCTTCGCCGCCGCCGTCTCGCGCTGGCCGGAAATCGTCGAGTGCTATCTCATGACCGGGCAGCGGGACTATCTCCTGCGCATCGTCGTGCGCGACCTGCCGGCCTACGAGGCGTTTCTCAAGGAGAAGCTGACACGGCTCGAAGGCGTGGCGTCGATCGAGTCGAGCTTTGCGCTCGGCCAGGTCAAGCATGCGCATGCGCTGCCGCTGTCCTGACTAGCGCGCCGTCGACCACGCAAACCAGGTCGCAACCAGAGCCAGCAGCACGGCGAGCACGCGACGCACGGCGCGCTCGCGGACGGGCTCGTTCAGGACCGGCTCCAGCGCGCCGGCAGCCGTGACGATGCCGGCATGGACGAGCGTCGCGACCGCCACGTAGGTCGCAGTCAGCGTCAGCGTCTGTGCGAGGATGGGGCGACCGGCATCCACGAAAGTCGGCAGCACGGCAACGTAGAACACCGCCGCCTTGGGGTTGAGGAGGTTGGTCGTCAGCCCCTTCAGAAAATAGGCGCCTTGCGAGGCCGGGGGGCTGGCGACGTCGGCGCCGGTCGTCCAGCTTTCCCAGGCGAGGTACAGCAGGAACGCGATGCCCGCCAAGCGCAGCACCTCGTAGGCGACGTCGGACGCGGCGATCAGCTGCGCGACCCCGAAGGCGGCCGCGAGCCCGATCACGGCGAGGCCGAGCGCCACGCCGGCGACGCTTGCGAAGCCGACGCGCCGTCCGTCGGTGGCGGCAACCATCGCGAGCCAGCTCATGTTCGGGCCGGGCGTGAGTTCGATCAGCAGCGATGCCACGAAGAAGGAGGCGAGGACGCCGGCGTCCACCCCGCCGATCATCTCAGTGCGCCTCGTCCCAGTTCGCAGCCGCCCGCGCATCGACCTTGAGCGGCACCCTCATCGAGAGCGCCGGCATGGCGGCATTTTCCATCACATCGCGGATGACGGGGATCGCGCGGTCGACCTCGTCTTCCGGCGCCTCGAATATCAGCTCGTCATGGACCTGCAGCAGCATCTGCGTGTGCTTCAGCCCGGCGTCGGCAAGTGCCCCTTCCATGCGCACCATGGCGCGGCGGATGATATCGGCAGCCGAGCCCTGGATCGGGGCGTTGATCGCGGCACGCTCGTTGAAGGCGCGGACCGACGGGTTCGCGGAGGTGATCTCGGGATAGTGCGCGCGGCGGCCGAAGATCGTCTCGACATAGCCGTTGGCGCGGGCAAAGGCCTTGGTCGCATCCATGTAGTCGCGAATGCCCGGGAAGCGCTCGAAATAGCGCTTGATATAGCTGCCGGCCTCCTCGCGCGGGATCGAGAGCTGGTTGGCGAGGCCGAAGGCCGAGATGCCGTAGACGATGCCGAAATTGATCGCTTTGGCACGTCTACGCACTTCCGACGGCATGCCCTCGACCGGTACCGAGAACATCTCCGACGCCGTCATTGCATGGATGTCGATGCCGTCGGCAAAGGCCTGGCGAAGCTGCGGGATGTCGGCGACATGGGCGAGCACGCGCAGTTCGATCTGGCTGTAGTCGGCCGAGATCAGCCTGTTGCCGGGCTCGGCGATAAAGGCCGTGCGGATGCGCCGACCCTCGGCCGTGCGAATCGGGATGTTCTGCAGGTTCGGCTCGGACGAGGACAGGCGCCCGGTTGTCGTCGCGGCGAGCGCGTAGGAAGTGTGGACGCGCTTCGTCTCGGGGTGGATGTAGCCGGGCAGTGCGTCGGTATAGGTTGATTTCAGCTTCGTCAGCTGGCGCCAGTCGACGATCTTGCGCGCCAGCTCGTGGCCTTCGGCGGCGAGGTCTTCCAGCACCGAGGCCGTCGTCGACCACTGGCCCGATTTCGTCTTCGAGCCGCCGGGCAGGCCCATGCGGCCGAACAGGATGTCGCCGAGCTGCTTCGGCGAGCCGATCGTGAAGCGCTCGCCGGCCAGCTCGAAGATCTCGTCCTCGATGGCCGCCGCCTTCTGCGCGAACTCGCCTGACAGCCGCGACAGGATCTGCCGGTCGACCGAAATGCCGCGCATCTCCATGCGTGCCAGCACCGGCACCAGCGGCCGCTCCAGCCGTTCATAGACGGAGGACAGCCCCTTGGCGGCGAGCCGCGGCTTCAGCACTTGCCAGAGGCGCAGCGTCACGTCGGCATCCTCGGCCGCATAAGCAGAGGCGAGCTCCAGCTCGGCATAGTCGAAGGTCTTCGCGTTCTTGCCGGTGCCGCAGACGTCCTTGTACGGGATCGGCGTGTGGCCGAGCCAGCGCTCCGACAGCGTGTCCATGCCCTGCCCGCCGGTGCCGGCATCGACCACGTAGGACAAGAGCATCGTATCGTCGTAAGGCGCGACGTCGATGCCATGGCGCAGCATGATGACGAGGTCGTATTTGAGGTTCTGCGCGATCTTGAGGACCGACCGGTCCTCCAGCAGCGTCTTCAGCGCGGCAAGCGCTTCACGGGCGGGGATCTGGTTCTCGATGAGCCCGCCGCCGAGAAGATCGCCCGCGCCGGATTTGTGGGTCAGCGGAACATAGGCCGCGCGGCCGGGGCGCATCGCGATCGAAAAGCCGCAGAGCTCGGCGAGCATCGGGTCGAGCGACGTCGTTTCGGTGTCGAAGGCGACGATGCCGGCTTCTCGGGCTTCCTCGATCCAGTCCTTCAGCGTGGAGAGGTCGCGGATGGTGACGTAGGTCGAGCGGTCAACCTTGGCGGCAACCGCATCGGCGGCGCGCTTGTCGGCTCGGACCTTCGGCGTCAACTGGGCCGGCGCCCCGGCGGACGGCGCGACATCGCCCTCCTCGCCCGGGGCGACGGTGCCGGGGGACGGAACGTCGAGGTCGGGCACGTGGGCCGCATCGCCCTTCTGGACATCGACGTGAAGCGGCTCGATCTCGGCCGGCTCGGCGCCCGTCGCCTCGGCGACCCGGCGGGTGAGCGTGGTGAACTCCATCGCCTTGAGGAAGCCGATCAGCTTCGATCCGTTGGGCGGCTGGAGGACGAGCGTGTCGAGCGAATCCGTCACCGGCACGTCGTCGCGCAGGCGCACGAGTTCGCGCGAAAGCCGCGCTTTCTCGGCATGCTCGATCAGGTTCTCGCGCCGCTTCTGCTGCTTGATCTCGGACGCGCGCGCCAGCAGCGTGTCGAGGTCGCCAAATTCTTCCAGGAGCTGTGCCGCCGTCTTCGGGCCGATGCCGGGAACGCCCGGCACATTGTCGATGGAATCGCCCGTCAGCGCCTGCAGGTCGATCATCTTTTCCGGCGGCACGCCCCATTTTTCGATGACTTCGGGCACGCGGATCTCGCGATCCTTCATAGGGTCGTACATCGTGACGGTGTCGCCGACGAGCTGCATCAGATCCTTGTCGGACGAGATGATGGTCGTGTCGCCACCGGCCTCGCAGGCAAGCCGCGCATAGGTCGCGATCAGATCGTCGGCCTCGAAGCCTTCCATCTCGATGCAAGGCAGGTCGAAGGCGCGCGTCGCTTGGCGGATCAGGCCGAACTGCGGCACGAGGTCTTCCGGCGGCGCGGAGCGGTTCGCCTTGTAGTCGGAATAGAGCTCGTTGCGGAACGTCTTCGACGAATAGTCGAAGATCACGGCGAAATGGGTTGGCGTGACGCCGACTTCCGTGTCCCGCGCATTCTGCATGAGCTTCCACAGCATGTTGCAGAAGCCCGAGACCGCGCCGACCGGCAGGCCATCGGATTTGCGCGTCAGCGGCGGCAATGCGTGATAGGCGCGGAAGATGTAGCCGGAGCCGTCGACGAGGAAGAGATGATCGCCCTTTTTCATGGGCAAACGGGTAGCGCGCGCACCCCCGCCTGTCCATCGCTAAGCGGTGCCAGACCGGCGTCCTGGGTGGCCGCAAAACCATCACGCTGACGTTACGCAACTGTAATGTTGACGCCCTTGAAACGCCACGTTCGCAGGGCCAATTCAACACCAGCGGCAGTTTTTGCCGTAGTCCGGATTAAAGGCCCGTCCCCCGCCTGCCGGACAAAGGGCAGCAGCCTCATCCCCCTCTCCGGGCTGCTGTCCTGTTTCGAGTAAGGCCGCCGTGGTTCCCCCTCCCCACGGCGGCTTTTTCGTGGGGCCAACGCTTCCGATTTCAGACGTTGCACACTAGGGTCCCCGCTTCCAGAATCGAAGAAGGTTGCCCATGTCCGCAGTCGATCCCGTCCTCTCCAAGCTCGACCAGAGCCTCGACGCCAGCCTCGAACGGCTGTTCGCGCTCCTGCGCATTCCCTCGATCTCGACCGACCCGGCCTATGCCAGGGAGTGCCGTCAAACCGCGGAATGGCTGGTCGAGGATCTGAAGTCGATCGGATTCGAGGCGAGCGTGCGCGACACAACGGGGCATCCGATGGTCGTCGGCCATCATGACGGCCCGTCCGGCAGCCCGCATGTCCTCTTCTACGGCCATTACGACGTCCAGCCGGTCGATCCGCTCGATCTCTGGAGCGATGATCCCTTTGCGCCGAAGCTTGCCGAGCTCAACGGCGTCAAGGTCATCACCGGGCGCGGCTCGGCCGACGACAAGGGCCAGCTGATGACCTTCGTCGAGGCGGCGCGCGCCTGGAAGGCCGTTCACGGCACCATGCCCTGCCGCATCACGGTGCTCTTCGAGGGCGAGGAAGAATCCGGCTCGCCGTCGCTCAAGCCGTTCCTGTCGGCCAATGCGGAAGAGCTGAAGGCGGATTTCGCGCTCGTCTGCGACACCGGCATGTGGGACCGCGAGACGCCGGCGATCTCGGTCGGCCTGCGCGGGCTCGTCGGCGAGGAGATCACGGTCAAAGCCGCCGATTTCGACCTGCATTCGGGTCACTATGGCGGCGCGGCGGCGAACCCGATCCGCATCCTTGCCAAGGTGCTCGCCTCGCTCCACGACGAGACCGGCCGCGTGACCATTCCCGGCTTCTACGACGGCGTCGAAGAGACCCCGACGCAGATCCTGCAGTCCTGGGAGGCGCTGGGCGAAACGGCCGAAAGCTTCCTCGGGCCGATCGGGCTCAAGGAGCCGTCCGGCGAAAGGGGCCGTTCGGTGCTCGAGCTCATCTGGGCGCGGCCGACCTGCGAGTTCAACGGCATCCAGGGCGGCTATACGGGCAAGGGCTTCAAGACCGTGATCGCGGCGCAGGCCTCGGCCAAGGTCTCGTTCCGCCTCGTCCACAAGCAGGACCCGGACGCGATCCGCGCCGCCTTCCGCGCTCATGTGCAAAGCCTCATCCCGGCCGACTGTTCGGTCGAATTCGAGGAGCATGGCGGCTCGCCGGCGATCCAGCTTTCCTATGACACGCCCGTCCTGACGCGTGCGCGCGACGCGCTGTCGGAAGAGTGGAACAAGCCGGCGGTGATGATCGCCATGGGCGGATCGATCCCGATCGTCGGCGATTTCCAGACAATGCTCGGCATGGAGTCGCTTCTCGTCGGCTTCGGGCTCGACGACGACCGTATCCATTCGCCCAATGAGAAGTACGACCTCGCCTCGTTCCACAAGGGCCAGCGGTCCTGGGCGCGCATTCTCGATGCGCTCGCCGACTACAAGCCGGCAGGTGCCAAATGACGACGATCCGCTCGCATGTCGGCGACCTGCCGGATCTGAGGCATTACGACGTCGACGCGGTCGCGATCGACACCGAGACGCTCGGGCTCAACCCCCATCGCGACCGGCTCTGCGTCGTCCAGCTCTCGCCCGGCGACGGCACAGCGGACGTCGTCCAGATCCTGCCGGGCCAGAAGAAGGCGCCGAACCTCGTCGCGCTGCTCAAGGATCGGAAGATCACCAAGATCTTCCATTTCGGCCGCTTCGACCTCGCGGTTCTCGCCCATACCTTCGGCGTGATGGCGGAGCCGGTCTTCTGCACCAAGATCGCCTCGCGGCTGACGCGCACCTATACCGACCGGCACGGGCTGAAGGACATCTGCTCCGAGCTTCTCGGCGTGAGCCTGTCCAAGGTGCAGCAATCCTCCGACTGGGCGGCAGACAAGCTTTCGCCCGAGCAGCTTGAATACGCCGCCTCCGACGTTCTCCATCTCCACGCGCTGCGCGAGAAGCTCACCTATCGTCTGGAGCGCGAGGGCCGGACGAAGGAGGCTGAGGCCTGTTTCCGCTTCCTGCCGACCCGCGCCAGGCTCGACCTGATGGGCTGGCCCGAGGCCGACATCTTCGCCCATAGCTGAACTGAAAAAGGCCCGGTCTCTCGGGCCTTTTCTTATTCTGCCGGCGCGAGGCGCTTGTCGCTCGTTCTGGCGCCGTCGATATGCGCCCAGGCCGGGCGCTCGAACAGGAACATGCCGAAGCCGATCCGGCGGATGACGAGATAGCCGATCACCGGGCCCACCACGGCGGCGATCAGCACCAGAAGCGAGATCGTGCCGACATCGGTGATGATGCCCAGCCGGATCAGGATCGCACGCGCGATCGCCATCGGCAGGAAGAAGGCGAGATAGACGACGATCGAGTGCGCACCGAGCCAGGTCAGCCAGCGGTAGCCGCCGCGAAGCGTCACGAGGCTTGCGGAAAAGACGATCGCCATCGCGCCGGCGATGCCCAGCAGAAGCGATATGACGGGCAGCTCGGCGAGCACGCCATAGGCGGTCGGGTCGAGCAGCTGACCCGTTCCCGCCGGTACCGGCGCGAAAGCCAGGATGGCATTGACCAGCGCCCAGACCGCCATGAAGGCAAGCGTCGCAGCGATGTGGGCGCGTGCCCAGCCGGCGAGCCGGAAGATCAGGTCGGCGAAGGCATAGCCGATGAAGAAATAGACGAAGCGCGCACAGAACTCGTCGAAGACCAGGATGCCGGTGTGGATCGGCAACATTTCGAGGATCGCGGCGAAGCCGAGCACGAGCCAGACCGGCAGCCGCTTCACGAGCCGGGTGAAGACGAAGAAGACCGGCAGGATGTAGATGAACCAGAGCGTGCCGAAGGGCTGCACGAAGGCGATGAGGTAGTCGACGAACGTGGCCGCTGCGCCCTGCTCGGCTGCCATGCCCGGCGCCTTGAAGGCGAACTGGATCGTCAGCCACAGCACGTAGAAATAGGCGAAGTGCACGACCTTGCGGTCGATGTAGCGCAGCCACGGCCGATCGATGACGAGGCCGAGGAAGAGGCCGGAGATCAGGAAGAAGTCCGGCATGCGGAAGGGCCGGGCGAACTGCACCACATCGTGCATCCAGCCGCGCTCGTCCATCGCCAGCTCGACGCCCAGCGTCGCATGCATCATCACGACGAAGATGATGCAGATGCCCTTGGCGGCATCGACCCAGTCGATCCGCAGTTCCGCCGCCCGTCCTGCTGCACTCGCCATTGCCGACGCCTTTGACAACACTATCGGTTGAGCTTCGCAGGCAGCTGCAACTGATGTGCTAACGCAGAAGCGCGATCGGAGAACGCGCTTAATAGCCGGTTATCGGGGCCTGAGCGTTTAGAGCCATCCGCGTTTGCGGAAATAGGCGAGCGGCAGGATCGCGGCGAGCACCATGAGGCAGATGGCGAAAGGATATCCGAAGAGCCAGTCGAGCTCCGGCATGTTCAGGAAGTTCATGCCGTAGATGGACGCGACCAGCGTCGGCGGCATGAAGATCACAGCGGCAACCGAGAAGATCTTGATGATCGCGTTCTGTTCGACCGAAACGAGACCGACGACGGTATCGAGCAGGAAGGTGGTACGGTCGGAGAGGAAGCCGACATGGCTTGACAGCGAGGCGATGTCGCGCGCAAGCGACTTCAGCCAGCTGCGTGCAATTGAGCGCTTCCCGTCCACGACAGCATTGGCGTCCACGTAGACGATGAGGCGGCTCAAACCGGAGAGGCTTTCGCGGATCCTGGAGAGAAAATCGCCCTCCCGGCCGATGGCCTTGAGCCCGGCGCGGAAGTCGGCCGTCGACATCGGGCCATCCTTTTCCGAGCCATTGAGCAGGCGGCTCGATTCGGCGTCGAGACGTGCCGATACGCTTTCCAGAGTATCGGCGAGCCGATCGATGATCGCTTCCAGCAGGCCGAGCAGGATCGTGATGCGATCGCAATTCTCGGAGACAAGGGCGTTGCCGGGCTTCGAGGCGCGTGACGCGTAAAGCGCAAAGGCCTGCGGTGTCGAGTAGCGCACGGTCACGAGGTGGCGCGGGGCGAGCACGAAAGTCACCGGCGCGAGGCCCGGCTTAGCCGTGCCGGTTCCGTACAGCACCGGGACGGTCAGATAGATGGCTTCGTTCTCGACATAGAAGCGGCTCGACTCCTCGATCTCGACCATCTCCTCGCGCGTCGGGATCGCCACGCCGGTCAGCCGTTCGAGCGCAAGATCCTCTTCGACGCTTGCATCGAGAAGATCGATCCAGACGGCGTCGGCCGGCACCTGTTCGCCGGTCTTGAGCTCATGGCCCACGAGCAGACCCGATTCCACGGTGTAGGCCTTGATCATCACCACTCCGCCAGCACGTCATTTTGCCGGCGCTTGCTAGCATGGCGGATCGCCCGTCCGCCAGCCGACAGCCTTAACGCCCCCTTAAATCGCCGCATTTAGCCTGCAGCGGTCCGATGACGCCGCATACGGCTCGACAGGGGAAATCATGGCCAGCCGCAAGGGCGACAGACGCATCGAGCCGACATTCGGCGGCAGCGCGCCGGAGATCGAGACCGGAGGGTTCTCGCTGAGCGAGGAGGACCGCGTCGTGCCATCGTCGCGTTCGAAGCAAGGAGCGCGCAAGTCGTCGTCCCGGGCCGGCTCGGGACGCGGCAAGTCGCGCAAGGGCGCGCGGCGCTCATCCGGCGGATTGTTCGGGATCACGCGCAAGCTCGTCTACTGGTCGCTGGTGCTGTGCCTGTGGGCCGGCATCGCGGGCGCTGGCACGATCGCCTATTTCGGTGCGCGCATGCCGGCGGCCGCCACCTGGGAGGTTCCGGACCGGCCGCCCAATGTGAAGATCCTCGCCGTCAACGGCGCCCTGATGGCCAATCGTGGCGCCACCGGCGGCGAGGCGATCGGGCTGCACGAGATGTCGCCCTATCTGCCGGCCGCCGTCATCGCCATCGAGGACCGTCGCTTCCGCAGCCATTTCGGCATCGACGTGCAGGGCCTGGCGCGCGCCATGGTCACCAACGTGACCGCACGGCGCGTGGTGCAGGGCGGCTCCACGATCACGCAGCAGCTTGCCAAGAACCTCTTCCTGAAGCCCGAGCGTACCATCGAGCGCAAGGTGCAGGAAGTGCTGATGGCGCTGTGGCTGGAGCGCGAATACACCAAGGACCAGATCCTCGAAATGTACCTCAACCGGGTCTATTTCGGGTCAGGCGCCTATGGCGTCGAGGCGGCCTCGCGGCGCTATTTCGGCAAGTCGGCGCGCGAGATCGGCCTGTCGGAATCCGCCATGCTGGCCGGACTGCTCGTCGCCCCGTCGCGGCTGTCGCCGGCACGTGATCCGCAAGCGGCCGAGGCGCGCGCGCAGCTCGTTCTCGCCGCCATGCGCGACCAGGGCGTCATCGGCGACAGCGAGATGGCGAGCGCGATCAGCACGCCTGCGGTGCGCGCGGCGGCCTACTGGACGGGCTCGGAGCATTATGCCGCCGACCGCGTGATGGGAGAACTGCGCAACATTGTCGGCGAGATCCGCGACGACATCGTCGTCGAGACCACGATCGACCTCGACCTGCAGCGGCTGGCCGAACGCTCGATCCGCAGGCTTATCGACGAAAACCGTGAGAAGCTCTCCGTCAGCCAGGGCGCGCTTGTCTCGATCGACGTGTCGGGCGCCGTGCGCGCCATGGTCGGCGGCTACGACTATGCGACCAGCCAGTTCGACCGCGCCTCCGAGGCGCGTCGCCAGCCGGGTTCGGCCTTCAAGCCCTTCGTCTACATGGCGGCGATGGAGCAGGGCTTCTTCCCCGACACGGTGATGATGGACGAGCCGGTGAGTTTCGGGAACTGGGCGCCGGAGAATTTCCGCGGCAAGTATGAGGGCCGCATGACGCTCGCGACCGCGCTCGCAAAGTCGTCGAACTCGATTGCGGCGCAGCTCGTCATGCGCGTCGGACCGGAAGCGGTCGTCGAGAACGCCTGGCGCATGGGCGTCGAATCGAACCTCGAGCCCAACGCCTCGATCGCGCTCGGCACGTCGGAAGTCACGCCGCTGGAACTGACGGCGGCCTTCGTGCCGTTCGCCAGCGGCGGGCGCCGGCCGGACGTGCATTTCGTCACGCGCATCACGACGGATGCCGGCGAGGTGATCTTCGAGCACCGTCCGTCCAACGGCCCGATGGTGGCGCGCGCCGAAGTGATCGGCATGATGAACGCGATGATGGCCGAGACGCTCAAGGAAGGCACCGGCCGCAACGCCGATTTCGGCTGGCCGGCGGCCGGCAAGACCGGCACCAGCCAGCGCTCGCGCGATGCCTGGTTCGTCGGCTATACCGCCAACCTGACGACCGGCGTGTGGTTCGGCAATGATGACGGCACGCCGATGAAGGACATCACCGGCGGCTCGCTTCCGGCACATGCTTTCAAGGAGTTCATGGCCGCCGCCCACCAGGGCGTGCCCGTCGCGCAACTTCCCGGAGACTGGCGCCCTGGCACCTTCCAGCGCATCGAGGACCTTCTCTCCTCCATACCGAGCGATGGCGGCGTTCCGGTCCAGCCGGTCTCGCACGACCAGTTCCCGACCGCGCCCGAACCTGGCACCACCGCCTCCATCGACCGCCCGATTCCGCCCACCGGCGTCGGCGAAGCCCCCCGCGGCCGCATCGGCTCGATCATGGACGTGATTCTGGGGAACTGAGCGTTGATAAGGTAGTCGTCAAATAAGGACTGCGTCAGTATAGTCCATTATGACGTGTGTTTGCCATTGAACTTGCTGGCGCAGCGCATCACACTTGCATCCAGACGTTACCGCGAGGAGGCACGACAAGGATGCGGCAAGGCGTTCACTCGAACACCCATATCGACAACGTCTATGCTGCTCTCTTGGGTGAAACCACGTGGGAGACATTTCTCGCGAAACTTGTTGACGATATCCCCGGCCAGAAGGCCAGTCTTTTCTACTATGACGAGAACGCAAATACCGGCGCATTCAGCGTAAACACGGGCTTCGAACAGAGCAGGATCAGCAGCTTCCAGACCTACTACAGCAGCATCAACCCCCTGATGCGCAACGCAACGCGAAGACCGATCCACAAAGGTACCGTCGCGCAGGAAATGAGCCCACCCGAGACCCTGCATCGTTCCGAATTCTATAATGACTATATGGTGCCGATGGCGACCAGGTCGGCTGCCGGCGTGACGATCATGCAGGAGCCACGGCGACACTTCTTCCTGACCGCGCTCATCGAGGAATTCGACTTCGACCGGAACAGGATTTACGCCGCGCGGCTCTCCGCCGTATCGCCGCATCTACGGCGGGCCTTCGACCTCTACCGAAAGATCGCCAGCAGTTCCCAGGTCCAATCCACAGCGACCCCACTTCTGGAAGCGCATGGGATTGCGACGGTCGTGCTCGGCGAAGGTGCGATCCCCAGGCATCTTTCAGACAGTGCCAGGACCATCGTCGAGGCGGGGACGCTCATCCGCGCTACAAGTTCACGGCTTGTCCTGATGCATGCCGACGCCGACGCGCTGATGCGGATGATGGCGACACGTCACTATCGCGGTCGCAAGACAGCATCGTTCCTGTGCGATCAACACCGGGTCACGCTCATCTCGATAGAGAAGGATGCAGCAACTCTGTATTTCGAGGGTCCGAGCGTCCTTGTCCTGATCGAGCCACTCATGCGCGCCCCATCAGAGACGAACGCTGAAGCCTTGCGTCTCGCTTTCGGCATTTCACGCGCCGAAGCTCGCATCATGACCGGATTGCTGGATGGGCTGACCGTCAACGAAATCGCGGCTCTTCATGGCGTCTCCAGCGAAACCGTCAAAACGCAAACAAAGAGCGTCTACGCGAAGTGCGGCGTCGCCGGCAAAGCCGAGCTCATTCGTATGCTCAATCTTCCGGCCCTGCGCGATGGGTTTGAAAACGCCTGACCGCGGCCTATTGCGGCATCGTGGAGAGGTGGGAGAGGAGTTCGGCGACGTTTGAGGCCGAGCATTTCTTGAGGAGCCTGGCGCGGTAGGCTTCGACGGTGCGGGGGCTGACCGAGAGCATGCGGGCGATCTCCTTGGAGGTGCGGCCTTCGCCCAGATGCATCACGATCTGACGCTCGCGCGTCGTCAGCTTCAGGACATGGCGCGTCTCGGAGAGGTCGGCGAAGCTCCACACGGCGCGCTTCAAGGGGTCGTCGTCGCGGGTCAGCGAGTGGCCGCGCACGCGGCACCAGAACAGCGCGCCGTCCTTGCGCGCCATGATGCGCTCGTCGGAATAACGATTGGAGCGCTTGAGCGGCTCGACGCCGACGTCGCGGATGCGCACGAATTCCTCGAAGGATGGATAGAGGACGGCGAAGGACTGGTCGATCAGCTCGTCAGGCTCGTAGCCGAACATAGTCGCGAACATCGGATTGCACGAGCGGATGACGCGGCTCTCGGTGACGACGAGGCCGACCGGGGCACAGTCAAAGGCGATCCTGTCCAACTCAGCGCGCGTGCTCATGGGGACGTATTTCTACGATATTGCTCCGGTTGCGCCGGCCTGCCGATAATGCGGGCCGCATGACGCGAAGCCACATGCCTGCAAAGACGTGGCGCGCGCAAGGGAGGAAATCGTAACCGGTTGCAACCGGGCGCTGCCGTTATGGCCGCGCTTCTCCTCCCCTCATGACCAACGCCGGCGAAAGCCGCGCATCAGGTGGGAGGAAACCATGAAGACACTCATTTCCACGCTTGCCGTGGCTGCGATGCTGGCGGCGACGCCGCTGGCGATCGCACAGGACGGCCCGGCGCGCATCGCGCTTATCCACGGCATGTCGGGCTCGCCGCTCGAGGCCTTCTCGCGCCAGACGCGCACCGGCTTCATGATGGGGCTGGAGTACGCGACCGACGGCACGATGGAGGTGAAGGGCCAGAAGATCGAGGTGATCGAGAAGGATTCGCAGTTCTCGCCCGACGTCGCACGCGCGCTTCTCGCCGAGGCCTATGGCGACGATGATGCGCTGATCGCCGTCGGCGACACGTCCTCGGGCGTGGCGCTCGCCATGCTGCCGATCGCAGAAGAATACGAGCGCATCCTGATGGTGGAGCCGGCGGTGGCCGATTCGCTCACCGGCGCGCAGTCCAACCGCTATGTCTTCAAGACCTCGCGCAATTCTTCGATGGACATGCAGGCGCAGGCGCTTGCCCTGCAGCCCGACGAGAACCTTTTCGTCGCGACGCTCGCCGAGGACTACGCCTTTGGCCGTGATGGCATCGCCGCCTTCAAGCGTGCGCTCGAAGGCACAGGCGCGACGGTTGTGACCGAGGAATACGTCCCGCTGCAGACGACCGACTACACGGCGGTTGCCGAGCGGCTCTTCACGGCGCTGCGCGACCAGGAAGGTCGCAAGGTCATCCTGATCTACGTGGCCGGTTCGGGCGACCCGCTCGGCAGCCTCGCCCAACTCCAGCCCGACCGCTACGGCATCGAGCTGTCGACCGGCGGCAACATCCTGCCCGTTCTGGCCGGCTACAAGCGCGTGCCGGGCATGGAGGGCGCGATCTACTATTACTATGAGGCGCCGGAAAACGAGATCAACGACTGGCTCGTCGAAGAGCACCTGAAGCGCTTCAACGCTCCGCCGGACTTCTTCACCGCCGGCGGCATGGCGTCCGCGCTCGCCATCGTCCAGGCGCTGGAGACGGCGGAAAACTGGGATACCGAGACGCTGATCGCCACCATGGAAGGCATGAGCTGGGAGACGCCAAAGGGCACCATGACCTTCCGGCCGGAGGACCATCAGGCGCTCCAGTCCATGTACCATTTCAAGATCCGCGTCGATGACGGCATCGAGTGGGCGATCCCGGAGCTCGTGCGCGAGATCAAGCCGGAGGAAATGGACATCCCGGTCGGCCGCAACAACGCCGAATAAGCCCAAAGCCGAAATGCCCCTTCCACCATGCTGTGCATGGTCCCCCTCCCCCGCGAAAGGGGGAGGGTCGGACGGCCGCAGCGCCGGATCTTCCGTTAAGAAGCGGGGGAGAGGTGGAGGGGCATCGGCCATCGCAGGACAACTCCATGTCTCCCACGCTCCGCACCGAAAACCTGACGATCCGCTTCGGCGGCCATGCAGCCGTCAACGGCGTGAGCTGCGCCTTTTCGGCGGGCGAACTGACGGTGATCGTGGGGCCGAACGGCGCCGGCAAGACGACGTGGTTCAACCTCGTCTCCGGCCAGCTGAAGCCTAGCGAGGGGCGCATCTTCAAGGGCGGGACCGACATCACCGCGCTTTCGCCCGCAGCGCGGGCCAAGGCGGGCATCGGGCGCGCCTTCCAGCTGACCAATCTCTTTCCGCGCCTGTCGGTGCTTGAAAACATCCGCCTCGCCGTCCAGGCCAAAGCAGGCCAGGGGCCGTCGATCCTGCGGCGCGCGGATGCGCAGACCGGGCTGATCGAAAAGGCCGAGCGCTATCTGGAGGCGACGCGGCTCGCCCCGGTCGCGCATCTCCCTGCCTCTGCGCTCCCCCATGGCGACCAACGCAAGCTCGAAGTCGCGCTTCTCCTTGCGATGGAGCCCGACATCTTCATGTTCGACGAGCCGACAGCCGGCATGTCGGTCGACGAGGCGCCTGTGATCCTGGAGCTGATCGCCGAGATCAAGCGCGACCGGTCGAAGACGATCCTGCTCGTGGAGCACAAGATGGATGTCGTGCGCGCGCTCGCCGACCGGATCGTGGTCTTGCACAATGGCGAACTCGTCGCGGACGGCGAGCCGGCCGCCGTGATGGCGCTGCCGATCGTGCGCGAAATCTATCTCGGCGTTTCGGAGGAAGCGGCGTGATCCTCAGGCTCGACGACGTCCACACCGACATCGCCCAGTACAAGATTTTGCATGGCATATCGCTCGACGTGCCGGAAGGCGGCGTGCACGTGCTTCTCGGCCGCAATGGTGCCGGCAAGACGACGACACTGCGCACGATCATGGGACTGTGGCGTGCTCGGCAGGGTGCCGTGATCTTCCGCCACCACGACATCACCGCGATGGCGACGCCGGACATCGCGCGGCTTGGGGTCGCCTTCGTGCCGGAGAACATGGGCATCTTCGGCGGGCTGACGGTCGAGGAAAACATGAAGCTCGCCGCCCATGGCGGGCGGTTCGACAAGGACCGGCTTGCGCGCATCTTCGCGCTCTTCCCGGCCATGGAGAAGTTCTGGACGCGGCAGGCCTTCGCGCTTTCGGGCGGGCAGAAGCAGATGCTCGCCATCTCGCGCGCGATCATCGAGCGGCGCGAGCTGATCCTGATCGACGAGCCGACGAAGGGCCTCGCGCCTGCCATCATCGCCAACATGATCACCGCCTTCCGCGAGATCGCGGCGGAGACGACGATCCTGCTCGTCGAGCAGAACTTTCATTTCGCCCGCTCGCTCGGATCGACTGTCGCCGTCATCGACGACGGCCGCATCATCCATCGCGGCTCGATGGCTGAGCTTGCGGCCGATGCGAGCCTGCAGAGCCGGCTCCTCAGCCTGTCGCTGGAGGCGCATTGATGGTTCAGGCAGCCTTGCACCCCGCACTCCCTACACCATCAGCCGCCCAGGCACCGGGATCTCGCTCATGAAGTCTGCGTCCGAAACCTTCGACCGTCTTGGCGGGGTCTATCTTCTGCCCGTGATCCTGGCGCTGATCGCCTTCGTGATGATTGGGCGGCCGTCCTCCTGGGTGACGCTGACGGTGGCGGGGCTCGCCATGGGGATGATGATCTTCCTGATGGCGTCGGGCCTGTCGCTGATCTTCGGCCTGATGGACGTGCTCAATTTCGGCCATTCGGCCTTCGTGTCCTTCGGCGCCTTCATCGCGGCGAGCGTGCTTGCGGCGCTCGGGCTGTGGGTGCGGGGTGACAGCGCCTTCCTCAACATCCTCGCGCTGATGGCGGCGATCGGAGCGGCCACCGCCTTCGGCGCGTTGGCGGGATGGGCGTTCGAGCGCATCATCATCAAGCCCGTCTATGCCGATCATCTGCGCCAGATCCTGATCACGGTCGGCGCGCTGATCGTGGCGGAGGAATTGGCGCTCCTGATCTGGGGCGGCGCGCCGGTGCAGGTGCCGCGACCGGCCATTTTGAACGGCTCGATCATTCTGGGCGACGTCGCGATCGAAATCTACCGCATATTCGCCTGCCTGCTCGGCCTCGCCGTCTACGTCATCCTGCATCTCACGCTCAACCGCACGCGTGTCGGGCTCCTGATCCGGGCGGGCGTCGAAAACCGCGAAATGGTCGAGGCCATGGGCTTTCGCATCGACCGGCTGTTCATCGCCGTCTTCATGGCCGGCTCGGCGCTTGCCGCCATGGGCGGGGCGATGTGGGCCGGCTACCAGGGGCTGATCACCACCGCGTTCGGCTCGGAAATGATGGTGCTCGTCTTCATCGTGGTCATCATCGGCGGCCTCGGCTCGATCCAGGGCTCGCTGCTCGGCGCGATCCTCGTCGGGCTGATGGCGAACTACGTCGCCTTCCTGTTCCCCAAGCTGTCGCTCGCCTCAAACATGCTCCTGATGATGGCAATCCTGCTCTGGAGGCCATCAGGGCTGAAGCCGGCGGTAAAGGCATGAGTGTTGATAAAGCGATGACCACTTCCGCACCTCAGATCGATCGTGCGCGTACAGGCCGCATGGTGGTCTACGCGCTGTCGATCGGCATCTGCCTGATCCTGATGGTCGCACCCTTCCTGTTTCCTGACGTGCGCGCCCAGGAAGTGGCGGCGCGGATCTGCGTGTTCATCGTGCTGGTGGCGAGCTACGATCTGCTGATCGGCTATACCGGCATCGTTTCCTTCGCCCACACCATGTTTTTCGGGCTCGGCGCCTACGGCACGGCCATTACGCTGAGGCAGATGGGCAATGGCTGGGACGCGATCTTCGTCGGCGGTGGGGCGGGCGTGCTGGCAGCGCTCGTGCTCGCGATCCTGATCGGGCTCCTGTCCCTGCGCGTGAAGGCGATCTTCTTTGCCATGGTCACGCTCGCAGCCGCATCGGTGATGATGGTGCTGGCGAGCCAGCTTTCGCAATTCACCGGCGGCGAGGACGGCATTACCTACCAGATCCCGCGCTTCTTCGCGCCGGCGAACCGGCTCGAGGATGCCGACGGCGAACTGATCCGTATGTTCGGCGTCGGGCTCACCGGCCGGGTCTGGCTCTATTATTTTGTCTTCCTGTCATCCTTCGCGCTGTTCCTCCTGATGCTGCGCATCGTCGCCTCGCCCCTCGGGACGGTGCTGCAGGCGATCCGCGAAAACGAGATGCGGGCGGAGGCGATCGGCTACCGGGTCGTTGCCTACCGCACCGCGATCTTCTGCATCGCAGCCGTCATTGCCGCACTCGCGGGCGTGCTGCGCGCCGTCTGGCTGCGCTACACAGGCCCGGACGTGACGCTTTCCTTCGACATCATGATCGACATCCTGCTCATGGTCGTGATCGGTGGGATGGGAACGCTCCATGGCGCGATCCTCGGCGTCGTCATCATGACGCTGGCGCAGTTCTACCTGCGCGACCTGATGGCGCTCGGAGCCGAGGCCACGTCGAGCATTCCGCTCCTGCCCGAGCTCCTGCATCCCGAACGCTGGCTGCTCTGGCTCGGCATCCTTTTCATCCTGCTCGTCTATTTCTTCCCGGCGGGCATTGCGGGCACCATGATGGGCAAGGGCAGGAAGCCATGACGACGCCGCGCTCCAGCTATATTGCCGTCGACGGCTTCGAGCTTCACGTCACCGAATGGGGCGAGCCAAACAGGCCTGCGCTGGTGATGTGGCATGGGCTGGCGCGCACCGGCCGCGATTTCGACGAGGCGGCGGCAGCGCTGTCTGAAGACTATTTTGTGCTCTGCCCCGATACGCTCGGCCGCGGTCTGTCCAGCTGGGCACGCGATCCGGCGGTCGACTATTCCTATGCGAGCTTCGGCCGGACGGCAGAGGCGATGCTCGACGCCTACGGTATCGAGACGACGCGCTGGGTGGGCACGTCGATGGGCGGGCTGCTCGGCGTCACGCTTGCCGCGGGGTCGCTTTCGCAGCGCATCTCGCATCTCGTCATCAACGATATCGGGCCGGACATTCCGGAAGCGGGCGTGCAGCGCATCACCGACTATGTCGGCAACCCGCCGAAAGTCGCCACGGTCACTGAGCTGGAAGCGTGGCTGAGGCGCAGCTATGCGCCCTTCGGCAACAATACGGACGCCTTCTGGCGACGCATGGCCGACACGTCGTCGCGGCGCAGCGATGACGGGCAGGTCACCTGCCACTATGACCCTGCAATCATCGCGCAGTTCACCTGTCATAAGGCGGATCTCGATGTCTGGGATGCCTATGACCGGCTGAAGCTTCCGACGCTGCTTTTGCGCGGGGCAACGTCAGACGTGCTTTCGGTGGAGGTCGCGCAAGAAATGACGAGGCGCGGACCATGCCCGCGTCTCGTCGAGATGCCGGATTGCGGCCATGCGCCGACACTGGCGACGCATGGCGAGATCGCGATCCTTCGCGAGTTCCTGGCCCGCTGATCAGGCGGCCGAAAGGATCCTTTCCATCTCTTCGACCGTGTGATTGGTCAGCGTCTTCGACACTTCCGCGACCACACGTGACTCGACTTCCTTGTGCAATTCCTTGCGCATCTCGCCCAGTACCATTGGCGGCGCCACGATGACGAGGTGCTTGAACTTGTTGCGGTGTGCCAGCTTGTAGAGCCGATCGGAGATCTCCTTGGCGAAGCGCTCCTTCTCGATGCGATGCCAGTCGGTCTCCTCGACTGCCGAGCGGTGGTTCGGGCCGCCGTCTGCCAAGCGGCCCGGCCGGTCGGTGCCCTGCTCGCGGGTAGGTGGATTGTCGTCATGCATCTCGCGGAAGACCTGGAGGTGCGGATATTGCGCATCGCCCTCGTTGCGCAGAAACAACGCTTTTTCCCCGTCGGCGACGACGACCCAGATATCGTGCTCGAGCTTGACTGCTGACATGGTGCGCTCCTTGGCGATTGAACTGAAAAGCCAACGCCACCGCTGGCCTGTCGTTCCGCATGATCGGCCGGTGCCGATCGCCGCACCCTGACGCTTATCAAGCTGGCTTTTGCCATTTGACGGCCAAGGGCCTATATTGATCGACGGAGCGGCGCTGATGCGTCGCCAATCACCTTTGCCGGCCCTATGCCGGTTTTGTCTGCCCAATCGGGAAGATGTGTCGGGGCCAGCGGCTTTCGCCGTGTTGGTTCGTCCTTCATCCCCTATTCGAGAAGGAAGACCGTTGCAGGTATTCGTCAGGGAAAACAACGTCGATCAGGCGCTTCGGGCGCTCAAGAAGAAGATGCAGCGCGAAGGCATCTTTCGCGAGATGAAGGCGCGTCGCGCCTATGAGAAGCCTTCGGAAAAGCGTGCACGTCAGCATGCTGAGGCAATTCGCAGGGCCCGCAAGCTCGCCCGCAAGCAGGCGCAGCGCGAAGGCCTTTTGCCGAAGAAGAAGTCCACCCGTCCGGTCGCCCGCCCCGCCCGGGCCGCCTGATCGGTACATTCACGCGAGGCGCCTAGCGCCTCGCGCCGGTTCTCAAATCAGATCCTTGCGCTTGCTCTCGCTGCGATCGAGTTCGCCCAGCAGCGCCCGGAAGCGCGGCGGCAGGTCGTCATCGGCCTTGAAGGCCGGCATGCGCGAAAGAAGGCGCCGATTGCCTTCCCGTCGGATCTCCTTGCGGATCACGCCCGACAGCGTCTGTTCGCTCTTCATGTCCTTGTCGTCCCGCATCGTCGTCAAACCTTGCATGACCTCTAGAACCCGGCTGGGACAGCGATGGTTCCGGTCGCAAACGCATAGTCGCGTCCGACGAAGTGTCAGGGTAAAATTTTACTGAAACTTTAATCGAGCCAAATTTCGGGACTTTTCATCCCGCTTATATTCGCTCAGCGCAATATACGGCTGAGCACCTGCGCGGTGTAATCGACCATCGGGACGATGCGCGCATAGTTGAGCCGAGTTGGCCCGATGACCCCAAGCGCGCCGATCACGCGGGCATCCTTGTCGCGATAGGGCGCAACCACCAGTGACGAGCCGGACAGCGAGAAGAGCCGGTTCTCCGAGCCGATGAAGATGCGCACGCCCGGCCCTTCCTCCGCCACATCGAGGAGCTGGATCAGTCCGTCCTGTGTCTCCATGTCCTCGAAGAGGTGCTTCAGGAGGTCAAGATCGGCCTGCGCGGTGATGTTTTCTAGGAGGTTCGCCCGTCCGCGCACGATGAGCCGCGCCGGCAGGCCGCTTTCGGCGCCCGCCCAGACGGCAAGGCCCTGCTCGATCAGATCCTGCGAGAGCTGGTCGAGGGCTGCCTGCGTCTCCTCCTTGCGCCGCGCGATCTCCGTGCGCGCCTCGGCGAGTGTGCGGCCACGGATATGCGCGTTGAGGAAGTTCGACGCCTCGTGAAGCTGCGAGACGGTGACGCCGGCCGGCAGGTCGACGATGCGGTTCTCGACGTCGCCATTTTGCGAGACGAGCACGGCCAGCGCCTTGGTCGGCTCGAGCTGGATGAACTCCATGTGCTTCAGCGGCACCTCGGACTTCGCGGTCAGCACGAGGCCCGCCCCGCGCGACATGCCCGACAGCATCTGGCTTGCCTCGGTCAGCACGCTTTCGAAGGACTGGTCGGAATTCGAGGCCCTGACCTGAGTGTCGATGACCCGGCGCTCTTCCTCCGACAGGTCGCCGATTTCCATGAAGGCATCGACGAAGAAGCGCAGGCCCTGCTGGGTCGGCAGACGCCCGGCGGAAATGTGCGGGGCGTAAATGAGGCCGAGATGCTCGAGGTCGCTCATCACGTTGCGGATGGTCGCCGGCGACAGCGATTGCGGCAGCATGCGCGACAGGTTGCGCGACCCGACCGGCTCGCCGTCGCGCAGATAGCTGTCGACGATCAGCCGGAAGATTTCACGGGAGCGCTGGTCGAGTGCCTGGAGCGTGCGGTCGCCTGGTATCTGGATCATGGCCCATTTGAACGCGAAATGTCTTGGTGTGCAAAGATACGGTCGGCGCGCCCCCCGTTCAACGCCTGCAGGCGATTGCGCCGCGGCCGTTTTCCTTTGCCTCCATGGGGCGCGCGGTCTAGAACGCGGCCTTCCAGTTCCAGACAAAGGCCGATTCATGCGCCCATCCCGCCGAGAGCCCGACGAAATGCGCCCCGTTTCCTTCGAGAGGGGGATTTCCAAGCATGCGGAGGGCTCCTGCCTGGTGAAGTTCGGAGATACGCATGTGCTGTGCACGGCGAGCCTCGAAGAGCGCGTGCCGGCGTGGCTGCGCAACGCCGGCAAGGGCTGGGTGACGGCGGAATACGGCATGCTGCCGCGCTCGACCGGCGACCGCATGCGCCGCGAGGCCTCATCCGGCAAGCAGGGTGGACGCACGCTCGAAATCCAGCGCCTGATCGGACGCAGCTTGCGCGCTGTCGTCGATCTGCAGGCTCTCGGCGAGGTGCAGATCACGGTTGACTGCGACGTGATCCAGGCCGATGGCGGCACGCGCACGGCGGCGATCACCGGCGGCTTCGTCGCGCTGCACGAGTGCCTGTCCTGGATGCAGGCGCGCCGCATGGTGCAGATCGACAAGGTCTTGAAGGACCATGTCGCGGCGATTTCCTGCGGCATCCACAATGGCGTGCCGGTGCTCGATCTCGACTACGAGGAAGATTCGTCCGCCGGCACCGACGCCAATTTCGTCATGACCGGCAAGGGCGGCATCGTGGAAGTGCAGGGCACGGCCGAGGGCGAGCCCTTCAGCCAGGAAGATTTCGACCAGCTGATGAGCCTGGCGCGTCGCGGGATCACGAGGCTCGTCGACCTGCAGAAGATGGCGATCGGGTAGGCTGTGGTCTCGCCGTCGCCCTCCCGCATCCTCGAATCTGCGCTCTATGTCGATGACCTTGACGCGGCCGAGACATTCTACCGCGATATCGTCGGCCTCCGGCCGCTGACGAAGCTCGAAGGCCGCCACGTCTTCTTCCGCTGCGGCGACGGCGTGCTGCTGCTCTTTGTTGCCGCCGAAACCGTGCACCCACCGGCTCCGGATGCACACCTTCCGGTGCCGCCCCATGGCGCGACCGGTGCCGGACATCTGTGCTTTGCCGGCACCGCCGAAGAGATCGAGGCCTGGCGCGCGCATCTGGAATACCACGGCATCGCGATCGAGGCCGACTTCCGCTGGCCCTCCGCGAAGGACGAGCCGGCCGGAGGCCGCTCGATCTATTTCCGCGATCCGGCCGGCAACTCCATAGAAATCGCCGAACCGCGGATATGGGGGCTTTGATGCGCAGGCTGGAAGGCAACAGGATGGTGGTGGCCAGCCACAACAAGGGCAAGCTTGCCGAGATCGCCGAACTGATCGCGCCCTACGGGTTCGAGGCGCGGTCGGCGGCCGAGCACGGCCTGCCCGAGCCCGCCGAGACTGGCACGACCTTCGAGGCGAATGCCTACATCAAGGCGTTGGCGGCCGCCGAAGGCACCGGTCTTCCCGCGCTTTCAGACGATTCTGGCCTCGTGGTCGATGCGCTCGACGGCGCGCCGGGCGTCTATACGGCGGACTGGGCCGAACAGCCCGGCGGTGGCCGCGACTTCGACCATGCCATGCGTATCACCGAGGAAAAGCTCCAGGCGGCTGGCGCGACGACGCAGGCACAGCGCACGGCGCGTTTCGTCTCGGTCATCTGCCTAGCCTGGCCCGACGGCCATGCCGAATATTTTCGCGGCGAGATCGAGGGCTCGCTCACCTGGCCGCCGCGCGGCGAGATGGGTTTCGGCTACGACCCGATGTTCGTGCCGGAAGGCGAGACGCGGACGTTCTCGGAAATGACGCAAGGCGAGAAGAACGGCCTCGACGCGCCCCGCTCGCACCGCGCCCGGGCGTTCGCCAAATTCGAGCAGGCGATGTTCGGGGAGACGGCGTGACTTCGTTGGCGTCCGAGCGCGGCCTCTTACCCCCACCCTGTATCCCTCCCCGCAGGGGGGAGGGAGGCATATGCGTTGAGCCCTTTGTTCACTCCAGAAACCGACTGCGGGTCAGCCTCCCCTCCCCCCTGTGGGGAGGGGTGTGGGGTGGGGGACGAACGCGCGTCGAAGCCGCACGCCTCATACAGGAAACCCGAAAATGAGCGGGCCAGGGTTCGGGGTCTATGTCCACTGGCCGTTCTGCGCGGCCAAGTGCCCCTATTGCGACTTCAACTCGCATGTGCGCCACAAGCCGGTGGACCAGGAGCGGTTCGTCGTGGCCTTCGTGCGCGAGATGGAGACGATGCGCGAGCGGACGGGGCCGCGCACCGTCACGTCGGTCTTCCTGGGCGGCGGCACGCCGTCCCTGATGAAGCCCGAGACGGTCGGCGCCGTGCTCGATGCGATCGCGCGACTGTGGACGGTACCCGCCGGCATCGAGATCACGCTGGAAGCCAATCCATCCAGCGTCGAGGCCGCGCGCTTCCAGGGCTATAGGGCAGCTGGCGTCAACCGTGTCTCGCTCGGCGTGCAGGCGCTCAACGATCGCGACCTGCGCTTTTTGGGCAGGCTCCACACCGTCGAGCAGGCCCGCCATGCGATCGCGCTGGCGCGCGCGACCTTCCCGCGCCTCTCCTTCGACCTGATCTATGCACGGCCCGACCAGACGCTTTCGGCCTGGGAGGCGGAACTGCGCGAGGCGGTCGATCTGGCCGCCGATCATCTATCGCTCTACCAGCTGACGATCGAGGAAGGCACGCCCTTCCATGCGCTCGCCGCCAGCGGCAAGCTCAAGGTGCCTGATCCGGAGCACAGCGCCGAGCTCTACCAGCTGACGCAGGAGGTGACGGCGGATCTCGGCCTGCCGGCCTATGAGATATCCAACCACGCCCGGCCCGGCGCGGAGAGCCAGCACAACCTCGTCTACTGGCGCTATGGCGAATATGTCGGGATCGGACCCGGCGCGCATGGGCGCTTCGTGGAAAACGGCCGCCGCATCGTCACGATCACCGAGCGCATGCCCGAGACCTGGGCGAACCTCGTCGAGGCGCGTGGACATGGCGTCACCGGCGGCGAGACGCTGACGCGCTCGGAGGAAGCGGACGAGTATCTCCTGATGGGGCTGCGGCTTGCCGAGGGCATCGACCTCGCGCGTTACGAGACGCTTGCCGGGCGTGGGCTGCCGCATGAGCGGATCGCGGTCCTGCAGGACGAGAAGCTCGTCGCGCCCGTCGGCAACCATCGCCTGCGCGCAACGCCCGCGGGCATGATCGTCCTCGACGCAGTCGTCGCCGATCTGGCACGCTGACGGCTCGCGCCGGACGCGCGAAGCTGCAAGGATGGCGCTTCCAGGGAGAGGCTTCTTGAGCGACGAGACCGACCGCCAGGGCAGCTACATCATCGGGCAGGCGCCGTTTCGCGCCCGGCCGCTCGAACCCGCGCTCTACATCGTCGCGACGCCGATCGGAAACCTGTCCGATATCACCGTGCGCGCGCTGGAGACGCTGGCTGCCGCCGACGTGGTCGCCTGCGAAGATACCCGCGTCACGCGCATTCTGCTCGACCGTTACGGCATCGCCCGGCGCACGACGCCCTATCACGAGCACAATGCGACGGAAGCCGGAGCGCGGCTGGTGGAACGACTGCAAGAGGGCAAGAGCGTCGCGCTCGTTTCGGATGCGGGCACGCCGCTCGTTTCCGATCCCGGCTACAGGCTGGTCGAGATGGCACTCGAGGCCGGCATTCGCGTGGTCCCGATCCCTGGCGCGTCGGCGCTGCTTGCGGCGCTGTCGGGTGCCGGGCTGCCTACGGACACGTTTCTCTTTGCCGGCTTTCTTGCAGCCAAAGCCGGCCAGCGCCGGGCGCGGCTCGAAGAGCTGGCGAACGTTCCGGCCACGCTGGTCTTTTACGAATCGCCGCGGCGGCTCGACGACACGCTTGCCGCAATGGCCGAGACGCTTGGCGACCGCTGCGCGGTCGTGGCGCGCGAACTGACCAAGACCTTCGAAGAATTCCGCCGTGGTGCGCTGGCTGAGCTTGCAGCACATTATGCCGATGCAGGCGCTCCGAAGGGCGAAGTCGTCATCTGCGTTGCGCCGCCGCTGGCGCAGTCAGCCAATGTGGAGGATGTGGACGCGATGCTGGCGGAACTCGTACCTGAGCTCGGCGCCTCGCGCGCAGCAGCGGAAGCTGCCAAGCGGACGGGCCTGAAGAAATCCGATCTCTATCGCCGGCTCATGGACATGAAAGCCGATGGCTGAAGGCCGGCGGCGGACCCGGCAGAAGGCGTTTTCGCTGGGCCACGGCGCTGAGCGCCTGGCAGCGCTGGCGCTAATGCTGAAGGGCTACAGCATTCTCGCGCGCCGTTATCGAACGCCGCAGGGCGAGATCGACCTGATCGCGCGGCGCGGCGACGTGCTCGCCTTCGTCGAGGTCAAGGCGCGCAGCACGCTCACAGCCGCGATGGAGGCTGTGACGCCATCCGCCCAGCGCCGCATCGAGGCGGCGGGCGATCTCTGGCGGATGCGGCTTCCCGATGCGGGACGGTATGCGGTGCGCTATGACCTCGTTGCCGTCCTGCCGTGGCGCTGGCCGGTGCACGTCGAGAACCTTTTTCAAAGCCGTGGCTGACAGGCGAATAACCAATACAACCGCACCTCGATTTTCTCATTGTTATGCACGGAACCTTTTGCCAGGCAGCGCATTTAGCCAGCATCGACTCGAAGTCTGCAGGCGCCTCATCTTGAAACAAATCAGCGTATTGGTTGTGGAAGACGAAATCTTCGTCGCCGCCGAGATGGAGTTCGTCATCGAGGACATGGGTCTTCGATGTGCGGGAATCGCTGCGGACGCGGCAGACGCTCTGCGCCTTGGCGCAGACGCCGATATCGCCCTTGTCGATCTCAACCTGCGCGATGGCGGAAGCGGTCCGGAAATCGGTCGTCAACTCGCCGAACGCCACGGTGCGACCGTGATCTTCGTCACCGCCAACCCCACGCAGATCGAAGCCGGGGTGCCGGGCGCGCTCGGTGTCATCGCCAAACCGCTCGCCGAAGACGAACTGCGCTCGACCATCGCCTATGCAATGGCCTCCCGCTTCAGCCTGCCATGCGACATGCAGCCGTCCCGACTGAGGGTCTTCGAAGACGCTGCGTCTCAGGCGTCAGCAGCGGCAGCCTGATCCTCGGTGCTAGCTCCGCGGCTGGCGGAGCGGGTCAGCGCCCAAACCGGAAGCGCGATCTCGATGCGCAGGCCGCTCTCTTCCCAATGACGCTCGATCTCGCCGTTCATCTGGCCTTTGATGCTGAGCTCGATCAGCTTGGTGCCGAAACCGGTCCCGTTTGACGCTTCAGCGCCCGACCGTCCGATCTCGTGCCAGATTATGCGAAAGGTCGTGCCGTCGCGCATGCCGGTGACGACGAGCCGGCCGCCCTCGATGGAGAGCGAACCGTATTTTGCCGCGTTGGTGCCGAGCTCGTGGAAGGTGAGCGCGAGCGGCGTTGCCGCGCCGTCGTCGATCTCGACATCGTCGCCCGCTAGGACGATGCGGTCACCCTCGTCGTCGAACGGGGCGAGCAGCGCCTTCATCAATCCGTGCAGCGACGAGCGTGCGCCGCCGTCCTGCGGGCGTGGGCGCACGAACTCATGCGCGCGGCCGAGCGACAGGATGCGGTCGCGGATTTCGGCTGCGAACTCCTTGGCCTGCGGGTGCGACCGCGCCGTCAGGCTGACGATCGAGCCGAGTACCGAGAAGATGTTCTTGATGCGATGGCTGAGTTCCTGCGCGATGATTTCGCGCTCGTCTGCGGCGAGCCTGCTTTCGTGGATGTCGGTGCAGGTGCCGAACCAGCGCAGGATGCGGCCATCCTCGTCGCGGATCGGCAGGGCCCGGCCGAGCGTCCAGCGGTAGGTGCCGGAATGGTGCCTCAGGCGGTATTCGATCTGGTAGGGCTCCCCCGTGGCCAGCGAATGCTGCCAGCGCCCCATGGCCCTCTTCTGGTCGTCAGGATGGAACATGTCGTTCCAGCCTTCTCCATCCGTCGAGCCGACCGGAACGCCGGTGAACTCGTACCAGCGGGCGTTGTAGTAATCGTGCAGGCCGTCGGGCGTCGTCGACCAGACCATCTGCGGCATGGTGTCGGCAATCGCGCGGAATTTGGCCTCGCTTTCGCGCAGCGCCTCTTCGCGTGCGCGGATGGTGGCCGAGGCGGTTGCGATCGAGTGGCTGATCCTCTGGAACTCCTCGATCTTGGAGGGCCGCTCCTCGACCGCAGCGCCTTCCGCGAGCTGCGTTGCCTGGCCGGCCAGTTCGGCAGCCGAGCCGGAAATGCGACGGGCGAAGACGGCCGCCAGCAGCAAGGACAGCCCGAGCGTGGCGAGGCCAATCAGTGCGAAGAACTGCATCGAGCGCCACATCGGCGCATTGATCTCGGCCGTGCGCACGCCGATGACGACGCGCCAGTCGCTGGCGACGCTGCGCGCATAGGTGCCGAAGACGGACTGGCCGTCGATCGTGCGCGCATCCCATGTCCCGCCGAAGCCACGTGTGTTGTCGCGCAGGTCCTGCGTCGCCTCCTGCCCGACGAAATCCTCGTGCCGGTTGTTGCGCGCCAGGATCACGTCATTGCCGTCGATAATCGCGATCGTCCAGGTCGCGGGAAAGTTCGCGGTCGCCAGAATCTCGCGCATGCGGTCGGCGGGTACGGCGAGGCTGAGCAGATAGAGCGCGCGACGATCGTCGCGGATGACGGTGTCGACGGCAAAGAGCGGGATGCCGGCCACCGCACCCTGGAAGAGGTTTAGGACGACCGGGCGATCAGCCGCGATGACCTCCTGGTCGCTTGGCGATGGCGTGCGCGGCAAGGGCTGGCCAAACGGCACCCGGACGTTCATGAGCTGCTGGCCGTCGAGATCGCGCAGAACCGCGTTGACGCCAAGTTCTTCTTCGAGCCGGGTCGCACGCGCATGAAAAGCGGCGAGGTCGCCGACAACCAGTTCAGGCGAGACGGCCAGTACCTGCAGCGCGGAGGTCAGTCCGAGAAGTTCGCGGTCGACGGCATTGGCCAACGAACGGGCTGCGGCTTCCGCCTCGCTTTCGATCCGGTCCCGCTCTGCGAGCGACAGGCTACCCAGGATAAAAGCCACGAAGACGAGGATTGGCAGGCCGAGCGCGGCCGCGAAAAGCGCAAGCTGTCTTCTCAAGGCGTGCCCCGGGTGGTTTGCCGATCATGATTTTCTCCCGAAAGCCGCGTGGCCGCAACTGGGAGTGGGCTGTTTCAGCGACGAACGCCGCAAAAGACGAGGTATCGCAACGTCAGGTCATTCGACCCAAAGCCTCTCCAGCGAGGACGGGAAACCCAACCGACCACAAGGACGAAGCGCTGCGCACACGGCATTGGCGAGTGGATACGTCCCCACCCCGCGAACGGCCCCTTGGCAAGGCCGCAATCCCCTGCCAAGGCGGCGCGAAAGCTTGGATTCACGGGCTTGCACACCTATATTTCAGCCATGTACGGCGGCTGATTCGCCCCCTTCAAACGGCGCTCCGGAGCGTCCCTTCAAGACGAAAGCACCCGATGACGGAAACCCCCGAGACGAATGCCGGCGCGGGCGCCGAGTATGGCGCCGATTCCATCAAGGTTCTCAAGGGCCTAGATGCTGTCCGCAAGCGCCCCGGCATGTATATCGGTGACACCGACGACGGGTCCGGCCTGCACCACATGGTCTACGAGGTGGTCGACAACGCCATCGACGAAGCGCTTGCCGGCCATGCGGACAAGGTGACGGTGACGCTCAATCCGGACGGATCGGTCACCGTGACCGACAATGGGCGCGGCATTCCGACCGACATCCACACCGGCGAAGGCGTTTCGGCGGCCGAGGTCATCATGACCCAGCTGCATGCCGGCGGAAAGTTCGACCAGAATTCCTACAAGGTTTCCGGCGGTCTGCACGGCGTCGGCGTGTCGGTCGTCAACGCGCTGTCGGTCTGGCTCAAGCTCAAGATCCGCCGCAAGGGCCAGATCCACGAAATGAGCTTCACGCATGGCGTGGCCGACGGTCCGCTGGAAGTGACGGGCGATGCAGGGTCCGATACCGGCACCGAGGTCACCTTCCTGCCCTCGTCGGACACCTTCACCATGGTCCAGTTCGACTACGGCACGCTGGAGCACCGGCTGCGCGAGCTCGCCTTCCTGAATTCCGGCGTCTACATCGAGCTGACGGACGCGCGCCATGCCGACATCAAGCGCGCGGAACTGCGCTACGAGGGCGGGCTCGACGAGTTCGTGAAATATCTCGATCGCGCCAAGAAGCCGCTGATCGCCGCCCCGATCTCGATCCGCGCCGAGCGCGACGGCATCACCGTCGAAGTGTCGATGTGGTGGAACGACAGCTACCACGAGAATGTGCTCGCCTTCACCAACAACATTCCGCAGCGCGACGGCGGCACGCATCTCGCCGGCTTCCGCGCGGCGTTGACGCGGCAGGTCAACGGCTATGCCGAAACGTCCGGAATCGCGAAGAAGGAGAAGGTCACGCTCACCGGCGACGATTGCCGCGAGGGCCTGACCGCCGTGCTGTCGGTCAAGGTTCCGGACCCGAAATTTTCGTCGCAGACCAAGGACAAGCTGGTCTCGTCCGAAGTGCGCCCGGTCGTGGAAAGCCTCGTCAACGAAGCGCTTGCGACGTGGCTGGAAGAGCATCCGGCGGAAGCCAAGGTGCTGATCGGCAAGGTCGTCGAAGCCGCGGCCGCCCGGGAGGCGGCGCGCAAGGCGCGCGAGCTCACCCGCCGCAAGGGCGCGCTCGACATCAGCTCGCTGCCCGGCAAACTCGCCGATTGCCAGGAGCGCGATCCGGCCAAGTCCGAAATCTTCATCGTCGAGGGTGACTCGGCCGGCGGCTCGGCCAAGTCCGGCCGGTCGCGCCAGAACCAGGCGATCCTGCCGCTGCGCGGCAAGATCCTGAACGTCGAGCGCGCCCGCTTCGACCGGATGCTGTCATCGGACATGATCGGCACGCTGATCACGGCGCTCGGCACGGGCATCGGCAAGGACGAGTTCAACGCCGACAAGCTGCGCTACCACAAGATCATCATCATGACGGACGCCGACGTGGACGGCGCCCATATCCGCACCCTGCTGCTCACCTTCTTCTTCCGGCAGATGCCGGAGCTTATCGAGCGCGGGCACCTCTACATCGCCCAGCCGCCACTCTACAAAGTGACGCGCGGTAAGTCGGCCCAGTACATCAAGGATGAACGCGCCTTCGAGGACTTCCTGATCGAGTCCGGCCTCGACGAGGCGCGCCTCGAGCTTTCCGACGGCGAGGTGCGCGCCGGAGCGGATTTGCGATCGGTGATCGACGATTCGCTTGCCGTGCGCTCGCTGATGAACGGGCTGCACACGCGCTACAACCGCTCCGTCGTCGAGCAGGCGGTGATCGCCGGCGCGTTGAACGCGGCGGTGCTGGCCGACCCGACGCGGGCGCATGAGGCAGCGGCAGCCGTTGCCGAGCGCCTGGACGAAATCGCCGAAGAAACAGAGCGCGGCTGGAAGGGCCGGCTCAACCCGGCCAATGACGGCACGGGCGGCTATGTCTTCGAGCGCATCGTGCGCGGAGTGCGCGAACATGTCGTGCTCGATGCAGCGCTGATCGGCTCCGCCGATGCGCGTGCGCTCGACCGCTATGCCGAACGCCTGCGCGAAATCTTCGCCAAGAGCCCGACGCTCAGGCGGTCAGACAAGTCGGAGCGCATAACCGGGCCGGTCGTCCTGCTCGACGCGATCTTCTCGACGGGCCGCAAGGGCCTTTCGCTACAGCGCTACAAGGGGCTTGGCGAGATGAATTCCGAGCAGCTCTGGGAGACGACGCTCGATCCGTCGGCGCGCTCGCTCCTGCAGGTGAAGGTCGCAGACGCAACGGATGCGGATTCGCTCTTTGCCCGCCTGATGGGCGACGAGGTCGAGCCGCGGCGCGAGTTCATCCAGGACAACGCGCTCTCGGTCGCCAATCTCGACGTGTGACGGCATCATGGCTTCTTGTCCCACGCTGCAGTTCCTGCGCCTCCCGCATGGTGCAGGGCTAGACCTGCCGCGGTACGAGAGCGCCGGTTCCGCCGGCATGGACCTCCGGGCAGCGGTCGACGCACCGCTCATCCTGCAGCCCGGCGAGCGCCATGCAGTGCCGACCGGTCTCGCGATGGCGCTGCCGGATGGCTTCGAGGGACAGGTGCGGCCGCGTTCGGGGCTCGCGCTGAAAAACGGCGTCACCTGCCTCAACACGCCCGGCACGATCGACAGCGATTATCGCGGCGAGGTGAAGGTCATTCTCGTCAATCTCGGTACCGAGCCGTTCGAGATCACGCGCGGCATGCGCATCGGCCAACTGGTCGTTGCGCCCGTCACGCAGGCCACCATCGTCGAGGTGACGAGCCTTGAGGAGACCGCGCGCGGCAGCGGCGGCTTCGGGTCTACGGGTACGGCCTGAAATCCCTGTGAACCATCGCCGCCGGCCCGCGTTCAGCGGGTACGGGAGGCACATTGGATCCGAGAAGGGAATTCGAAATGGCCACGAGAGACTTCAAGGTCATGATCCTTGCCACGCATGGCTTCGAGCAGTCAGAGCTGGAAGTGCCGCTAGGCGAGCTTCAGGAGCGCGGTGCGACCGTGCATGTCGTGTCGCTCGAGCCGGGCGAGATCAAGGGCTGGGACGAAGACGACTGGGGTTCGCCCGTCGCCGTCGACAAGCTGATCTCGGACGTCAGCGCCGATGACTACGATGCGCTGGTGCTGCCGGGCGGGCAGATCAACCCCGACCTGCTGCGTGTCGAGGAGAAGGCCGTCGAGCTGGTGAAGAGTTTTGCCGAGAGAGGCAAGCCGGTCGCGGCAATCTGCCATGCGCCATGGCTGCTTGTGCAGGCGGACCTGCTCAAGGGACGCAACGCGACCTCCTACCACTCGATCCGCAAGGACGTGGAGAATGCCGGCGCCAACTGGCACGACGAGAAAGTCGTGCGCGACGGCAATCTGATTACCTCGCGCAAGCCGGACGATCTGACAGCGTTTGTCGATGCCATCTGGGATGCGCTTGAAGAAGGCGGCTCGCACCGCGCCGCAGCCGAGTAAGGCCGGTATGGGAATGAGGAGGGCGGCCAAGGTGCCGCCCTTTTTCGTTGGAAAGCCGGCAAATCCTTCCGACCGATCAGCGATTGCCCGAGCGCGCTAAATCGGATTAGAATTCTTTACCTCATGCAGAGGGGGGCCCCGTTCATCGGACTGTCATGAGACAGGGCTACCGCAATCGGGGGCGTCCAAAGGCGTCAGTCAACGGAGAGGGATAATGTTCAAGAGCACGGGTACCGCGCTGTCGCTGACAGCTGCCATTCTGATGGTGTCGACAACCCTGTCGTCCGCGCAGGATCTGGCCGAACTCGAGGCCGCCGCGAAGGCCGAAGGCATGCTGACCACGATCGCGCTGCCGCACACCTGGTGCGGCTATGGCGACGTCATTGCCGGCTTCAAGGCGAAGTATCCGGAGATCACCGTCAACGAGCTGAACCCGGATGCAGGCTCCGCCGACGAGCTGGAAGCCGTCCGCGCCAACAAGGACAATGCCGGCCCGCAGGCACCCGACGTGCTCGACATCGGCCTTTCCTTCGGCCCGGCGGCGCAGCAGGAAGGCCTGCTGCAGCCATACAAGGTCTCGACCTGGGAAACGATCCCGGACGAGGCCAAGGAAGTCGACGGCCACTGGTACGGCGATTATTACGGCGTGATGTCGTTCCTCGTGAACACCGACATCGTCGACAACGTGCCAACCTCGTTCGAAGACCTCCTTAAGCCGGAATATGCCGGCATGGTCGCGCTTGCGGGTGACCCGCGCACGTCGAACCAGGCGATCCTCTCGGTCATGGCTGCCGGCATGGCGCGTGGCGCGGAGCCGGGCGCAGCTTCGGCCGAGGCCGGCTTGCAGTTCTTCAAGGAGCTCAACGACGCAGGAAACTTCGTGCCCGTCACGGCGCGCGCCGGCACGCTCGCCCAGGGCACCACGCCGATCGTCATCGCATGGGACTACAACGCGCTGACCTGGCGCGACGGCTTCGAGGGCAACCCGGAAGCGGATGTCGCCGTTCCGTCGGATGCGGTGCTCGCCGGCGTCTACGTGCAGGCGATCAGCGCCTATGCCCCGCACCCGAACGCCGCGAAGCTCTGGATGGAGTATCTCTATTCGGACGAAGGCCAGCTTGGCTGGCTCGCCGGCTACTGCCACCCGATCCGCTTCAACGACCTCGTCGCCAACGACAAGGTGCCGCAGGAGCTCCTCGACGCGCTGCCGCCGGCAGAGGCCTATGAGGCCGCCGTGTTCCCGACCATCGAGCAGGTGAACGCCAATTCGGCTGCCGTCACCGCCGGCTGGGATTCGATCGTCGGCGCCGACGTCGTCGATTGATCCGCTAGACTTGTGGTGCCCGGCGCAACGCGCGCCGGGCACGTCTTTACCCGGGGGCGGGCAGACATGATCGACATGGTCGAGCGACGGATGACGGCATGCGCTGGCTAGGCGTCCTGCCCTTCCTCATCTTCGTCAGTCTGTTTCTGCTCCTTCCGACGGCGCATATCGTCGTCGGCGCGTTCCGCACGATCGACGGCTCCTTCACGCTCGACAATGTGATGGCGCTCAACCAGCGCTCGATCCTGAATGCCTACTGGCTATCGATCCGCGTCTCCTTTTTCTCCGCGATCCTCGGCTGCCTCATCGGCTTCGCCATGGCAGCAGCGATCACCTTCGGCGGCCTGCCCCGCGCCGTGCGCTCGCCGCTCCTGACCTTTTCGGGCGTCGCCTCGAACTTTGCCGGCGTGCCGCTTGCCTTCGCCTTCATCGCGACGCTTGGCCCCGTCGGCCTGATCACCGTCTGGCTGCGCACAGAGTTCGGCATCAATCTGCGCGCCATGGGCTTCAACCTGCTTTCCTCGCAGGGGTTGATCATCACCTATCTGTTCTTCCAGATCCCGCTGATGATCCTGATCATCACGCCGGCTCTCGAAGGGCTGAAGCGCGAATGGCGCGAGGCGGCCTCGGTGCTGGGCGCAACCGGCCTGCAATATTGGCGCATGGTGGCGCTGCCGATCCTGTTTCCTTCGCTGCTCGGCACGCTGGCGCTGCTGTTCGCGAACGCCTTCGGCGCAGTCGCGACGGCAATTGCGCTGACCGGCTCCTCGCTCAACCTCGCGCCGATCCTGCTCTTTGCGCAGATCCGCGGCGACGTTCTCGGCAATCCGGGCCTCGGCTATGCGCTGGCGCTCGGCATGATCGTGATCACTGGCCTCGCCAACACGATCTACATCGTGTTGCGGACGCGGTCGGAAAGGTGGCTGAAATGACCCGTTTCGTCGCCTGGACGATCTTCCTCCTCGGCTGCCTGTTCTTCTTCCTGCCGCTTCTGGGCACGGTCGAGTTCTCGCTTTCGATGCGGCGCGAGGGCTACACGTTCGACGCCTATCGCTCGGTGCTGGAGAACGCCAATTTCCGTGCGACCTTCGGCTATTCGGCCCTGATGGCGGTGATGACGATCGTCGTCGGCGTACTCCTCGTCGTGCCGACCGCCTACTGGGTGCGGCTGCGCCTGCCGCGGCTGCGGCCGGTGATCGAGTTCATCACGCTCCTGCCACTGGTGATCCCGCCGATCGTCATCGTGTTCGGCTACATCCGTCTCTACAACACCTCGTCCTTCCTGCCGCTGACAGGCAGCACGACGGGGACCAACATCCTGCTTCTCTTTGGCTATGTCGTCCTGGCGCTGCCCTACATGTACCGCGCGGTGGATACGGGCCTGCGCTCGATCGACGTGACGACGCTGACGGAAGCCGCGCAGAGCCTGGGTGCGGGCTGGGGCACGATCCTCGCGCGCATCATCCTGCCTAACGTGCTTGTCGCCGTCATGTCGGGGGCGTTCCTGACGTTCGCCATCGTCATCGGCGAGTTCGTGCTGGCTGCGCTTCTGAACCGGCCGGCCTTCGGTCCGTTCATGCAGCTCATCGGGGCAAATCGCGCTTATGAGCCGGCTGCGCTCGCCGTCATCGCCTTTTCCATCACCTGGCTGTGCATGGGCCTGATCCAGCTCGTCACCCGCCTTTCCCCCCATCTTGCAGCGAGCCGCTGACCCCATGGCCTTTCTCCGGCTGAACGCCATCGACAAGAGCTTCGGCGCGACCCGTGTCGTCGAGAACTTCAATCTCGACGTGGAGAAGGGCGAGTTCGTCTCCTTCCTCGGGCCGTCGGGCTGCGGCAAGACGACGGTGCTGCGCATGGTCGCCGGCTTCGAGACGCCGTCGGCCGGCACGATCGAGATCGCCGGGCGCGACGTGACGCGGCTGCGTCCCAACCAGCGCGACATCGGCATGGTGTTCCAGGCCTATGCGCTCTTCCCGAACATGACGGTCGGCCAGAACATCGCCTTCGGCCTCAAGGTCTCGGGTGCGTCGCGCGCGGAAATCGACAGCCGCGTCAAGGAGATGCTCTCGCTTATCAAGCTCGAACATCTGGCGGACCGCTATCCCTACCAGCTGTCGGGCGGGCAGCAGCAGCGCGTGGCGCTGGCGCGCGCGCTTGCGCGAAAGCCTTCGCTGCTGCTTCTCGACGAGCCGCTTTCGGCACTCGACGCCAAGGTGCGCGTGTCGCTGCGCGAGGAAATCCGCTCCATCCAGAAGGCGCTCGGCATCACGACGATCTTCGTGACGCATGATCAGGAAGAGGCGCTTTCGATCTCCGACCGCATCGCGGTGATGAATGCGGGGCGCGCAGAGCAGGTCGGCGTCCCGTTCGAGATCTACAACCGCCCGTCGACGCGCTTCGTCGCCTCCTTCGTCGGCACGCTCAACGTGCTCGATGCGACAGTGCGCGATCCTTCAACCGGCGCGCTCGACATCGAGGGATCGCCGGTCAATCTCGGCCGCCCGATCGACGGCGCGAAGGCGGGCGACACGGTGGCTGCGGCGCTGCGGCCCGAAGCGCTGGCGCTTGGCATCGAGGGCGACGGGCGGCAGGCGCTGACCGGCAAGATCCGCGACGTCGCCTTCCTCGGTTCGGTCATCCGCGTGCGCGTCGAGATCGGCAGCAAGCTCGTTTCGCTCGACACGTTCAACCGCCCATCCAAGCCGCCGCCCGCCGAAGGCGAAACGGTGTCCTTGACGTTCATGCCCGGCGAGGTTCTGATCCTCGGCGCATAACGAGCCAGAGGGGCAGCGCACGTGTGGTCGGGTATCTTTCCAGCAGTCACGACGAAATTCACCGCGGATGACACGCTCGACCATGCCGAGATGGAGCGCTGCTTCGCGCTCTACATGGATGCAGGCTGCGATGGCCTGATCGTCTGCGGCTCGCTCGGCGAAGGCCCGATGCTGCACCATGACGAAAAGCTCGACGTGCTGAAGACGGCAAAAGCGCAGGCGCGCGGCAAGCCGGTGCTGCTCACCGTCAACGAGGCGGCGACGCGCGATGCGGCGGCGCTGGCCAGGCGCGCCGCGCAGGCCGGCGCCGACGGGCTGATGGTGGTGCCGAGCCCGATCTACCACACCAACGAGGACGAGACGGTCGCGACGCTGAAGGCCGTTGCGGAGGCCGGCGACCTGCCGGTGATGATCTATTCCAACCGCATGGCCTACCGCGTCGACGTGACGATCTCGACGATGGAGAAACTCGCGGCCGACGCCCGCTTCGTTGCGGTCAAGGAATCCTCCGACGACATCCGCCGCTCGATCGACATCGTCAATGCATTCGGCGACAGGTTCGACCTCTTCACCGGCGTCGACAATCTCGCCTTCGAGGCGCTGTCGGTCGGCGCGACGGGCTGGGTCGCGGGTCTCGTCACTGCCTTCCCGCGCGAGACGGTGGCGATCTGGAAGCTGATGCAGGCCGGGCGCCGCGACGAGGCGCTTGCCATCTATCGCTGGTTCCGCCCGCTCCTCGATCTCGACGTGTCGACCTACCTCGTCCAGAACATCAAACTCGCCGAAGCGATCGAGATCGGCTCGACCGAGCGCGTGCGCATGCCGCGCCAGCCGCTGGCCGGCGAGCGGCGCAAGTCGGTCGAAGCAATCGTGCGTTCCGCGATCGAGTCACGGCCCGCTCTTCCCGCCTTCTGAGCTGTGCCGCCGCGGAATTGTGCAGGTGCGGAATATGCCTTTGCAAAGGGCTTTTCTCGCTCTACCAATAGGGACAACGACAAGGTCGCCGCAAAGGTGACAGCGGGGAACAGAGCAGCATGGAATATTTCCTCCAGCAGCTGATCAACGGGCTGACGCTGGGGTCCATCTACGGGCTCATCGCGATCGGCTACACGATGGTCTACGGCATCATCGGCATGATCAATTTCGCCCATGGCGACATCTTCATGATCGGCTCGTTCATCGCGCTCGCGGTGTTCCTTCTGCTGACCACGGTGCTCGGCTTCACCTTCCTGCCGATCGTGCTGATCCTGGTCTTGGTTGTGGCGATGCTGTTCACCTCGGCCTGGGGCTGGACGGTGGAGCGCGTCGCCTACCGGCCGCTGCGCGGCTCGTTCCGGCTCGCACCGCTGATCACCGCCATCGGCATGTCGATCGTGCTGCAGAACTTCGTCCAGGTCAGCCAGGGCGCGCGCGTCAAGCCGCTGCCGCCGCAAATCCAGGGCGGCGTGACGCTGGTCGAAGCAAATCCGGCGGCCGGCACCATCGCGGTGCAGCTCTCCTACATGCAGATGATCATCATCTTCACGACCTTCGCGCTGATGACGATCTTCACGCTTCTCATCACGCGCACGGCGCTTGGCCGCGCCCAGCGCGCCTGCGAGCAGGATCGCAAGATGGCGTCGCTGCTGGGCGTCGACGTCGATCGCACTATCTCGCTCACATTCGTGATGGGCGCAGCGCTCGCCGCCGTCGCAGGCTTCATGTTCCTGCTGCTCTACGGCGTGATCGACTTCTATATCGGCTTCCTCGCCGGGGTTAAGGCCTTCACGGCGGCCGTTCTCGGCGGCATCGGCTCGCTGCCGGGCGCGATGCTCGGCGGTCTCCTGATCGGCTTGATCGAAGTGTTCTGGTCGGGCTATTTCTCGGTCGAGTACAAGGACGTCGCGGCGTTCTCGATCCTCGCGATCGTGCTGATCTTCATGCCGTCCGGCCTGCTCGGCAAGCCGGAGGTCGAGAAGGTCTGATGGCCATGGCGACCGCACAGCCTGCTGCTCTCACCGAACCGGTCGGCGCGCAGCGGAAGGGCGAAAGCCGTCGCGACGGCACGCCGCCGGAACAGCCTGCGCCGTCGAAGTTTTCGGGCGCCGTCCGCGACGCCTTCTTCGCGGCGATCCTCGCCGGCGTGCTCGGCTTGTTCTTCCTCGGCCTGCGCACCGACATCGCGCCGGGCGGCCTTGCCATCACCACGCGCTGGGGCCTCTGGTTCACCGCGATCGCGATCGTCTTTGCAGGCCGGCTGCTCCTCAATCTCTTCGTTTTCGGGCGCACGCCGTCGAAGACCACGACGCGCAAGGTCGCAACCGGCGGCGGGCTTGAGATCGGCAAATATGTCGGCTGGGTGCTGTTCGGCTTCGCCTGCGTCCTGCCCTTCTTCTTCATGTGGGCGTTTCCGGGCCGCGAGCGCCAGTTCATCGACCTGTCGATCCTGATCCTGACCTACGTCATGCTCGGCTGGGGGCTGAACATCGTCGTCGGCCTCGCCGGACTTCTCGATCTCGGCTACGTCGCCTTCTATGCGGTCGGCGCCTATTCCTTCGCGCTGCTTTCGACGCATTTCGAGTTCATTGGCTTCTGGGTGGCGCTGCCGCTTGCGGGCCTGCTTGCCGGCATCTGGGGCATGGTGCTCGGCTTTCCGGTGCTGCGCCTGCGCGGCGACTATCTCGCCATCGTAACGCTCGCCTTCGGCGAGATCATCCGCGTCGTGCTCCTGAACTGGTACGAGTTCACCGGCGGACCGAACGGCATTTCGGGCATTCCGAAGCCGACCTTCTTCGGGCTCGACTTCGTACGGGGCGAGGATGGGTTCGCGGCCTTCTTCGGACTCGAATTCTCGACCATCCACCGCTTCATCTATCTCTACTACATCATCTTCCTGCTCGCGCTCGTCACCAACATCGTGACCATGCGGCTGCGCCGCCTGCCGGTCGGCCGGGCCTGGGAAGCGCTGCGCGAGGACGAGATCGCCTGCCGCTCGCTCGGCATCAATACGCGCAACACCAAGCTGACGGCCTTTTCCATCGGCGCGATGTTCGGCGGGTTCGCCGGTTCGTTCTTCGCCACGCGCCAGGGCTTCATCTCGCCGGAAAGCTTCACCTTCCTCGAATCGGCGATCATTCTCGCGATCGTCGTCCTCGGCGGCCTCGGCTCGCAGCTCGGCGTGGTGATCTCCTCGATCGTGATGATCGGCGGCATCGAACTCCTGCGCAACATCGGCTTCCTGACGCAGATCTTCGGGCCGAATTTCGAGCCGACCCAGTACCGCATGCTGATCTTCGGCCTCGCTATGGTGCTGATCATGGTGTGGAAGCCACGCGGGCTGATCTCCAGCCGCTCGCCATCGGTGGTGCTGAAGGAAAAGAAGAAGATCGGCGCCGACATGGTTGCGCAGGGCGAGGGCCACTGATGAGCGTGGCTGCATCCATGGCGACGTCCACGACGGCGCGCGGCTGGAAGGACGATCCCGTCCTCACCGTCGAGCACCTGACCATGCGGTTCGGCGGCCTCGTCGCCGTCAACGATCTGTCCTTCGACGTCGGGCGCGGCGACATCACCGCGCTGATCGGGCCGAACGGCGCCGGCAAGACGACCGTCTTCAACTGCATCACCGGCTTCTACAAGCCGACGCAGGGCCGCATCGTCATGCGCCATGGGCGCGGGCGTCAGGAACAGGCGGTCGAAGAAGTGACGGCCGGCGGCAAGAAGTGGAGCGGCGGCAGCGACGGCATCTACCTTCTGGAACGCATGCCGGATCACGAGATCTCGCTTCAGGCGAAGCTCGCCCGCACTTTCCAGAACATCCGCCTTTTCGGCGGCATGACCGTGCTCGAAAATCTGATGGTCGCTCAGCATGGCCCCCTGATGGATGCCTCGAAGTTCACCGTCGGTGGCATCATCGGCATTCCCGGCTTCCGCCGCGCCGAAAAGGAAGCAGTCGAAAAGGCCGTCTACTGGCTGGAGCAGGTCAACCTGATCGACCGTGCCGACGATCCGGCGGCAGACCTGCCCTACGGTGCCCAGCGGCGGCTCGAAATCGCGCGCGCCATGTGCACGAACCCACAGCTGCTTTGCCTCGACGAGCCCGCCGCCGGCCTCAACCCGCGCGAATCGGCCGAGCTCAACGACCTCCTGCGCTTCATCCGCGAAAAGCACGGCACGTCTTTGTTGCTGATCGAACACGACATGGGCGTCGTCATGGAAATTTCGGACCACATCGTGGTTCTCGACTACGGCGTGAAGATTTCCGACGGCACGGCGGAAGAGGTGCGCAACGATCCAAGCGTGATCGCAGCGTATCTCGGCGTCGAGGACGAGGAGCTTGCCGAAGCGCCCGACATCCAGGCCGTCGTAGCCGAAGCAATCGGCGAGGACCTGACCACACGCGACGACACCCCGCCCGGCACCGAGGGAGAGACGCGATGAGCGATGCGCTTCTCTCCATCCGCGGTGTCGAGACCTATTACGGCAAGATCGTCGCGCTGCGTGGCGTCGATGTGGAGGTCAATCGCGGCGAGATCGTCGCCATGATCGGGGCCAACGGCGCCGGCAAGTCGACACTGATGATGACGATCTGCGGCAATCCGCAGGCCCGCACCGGTCAGATCGTCTATGACGGCACCGACATCACGACGACGCCGACGCACCACATCATGCGGATGGGCATCGCGCAGTCGCCGGAAGGCCGGCGCATCTTCCCGCGCATGACGGTGATGGAAAACCTGCAGATGGGCGCCTCGCTCGTCGCGCCGGAGCATTTCGACGACGATCTGAAGCGGGTGTTCGAGCTCTTCCCGCGCCTGAAGGAACGGGCGACCCAGCGCGGCGGCACGCTGTCGGGCGGCGAGCAGCAGATGCTGGCTATCGGCCGGGCGCTGATGAGCCGGCCGCGGCTGCTGCTTCTCGACGAGCCGTCGCTCGGGCTCGCGCCGCTGATCGTCAAGCAGATTTTCGAAGCGATCCGCGAGCTCAACCGCAGCCAGGGGCTGACCGTGTTCCTCGTCGAGCAGAACGCGTTCCACGCGTTGAAGCTTGCCCATCGCGGTTATGTGATGGTCAACGGCAAGATCACCATGAGCGGCACGGGCGCGGAACTTCTCAAGCGCGAGGACGTGCGCGCTGCCTATCTGGAGGGCGGCCGTCACTGACGGCCGGAACGCTGATGGAACTCGCCAATTCCTGGCTCTGGGAAGTCTCGCTCTACGAATTCATCCTGGTGACGATCGTGCTTGCCGGCGGGGCGGCCTACATGACCGGCCGGGCGGCCGCGATCACCTGGACGCCGGTGCTGCAGCTCGTCCTCTACATGGTGCTTCTGGCGGCTGCGACGCGGTTCATTCACTTTGCGCTTTTCCGCGGCACGCTTCTAAGCTTGTATTACTACGTCATCGACCTTGTCGTGCTGATCGTGATTGCCTTCATCGGCATGCGCGTGACGCGGGCGGGCCAGATGTCCCGGCAGTACGGCTTCCGCTACCAGCGCAGCGGGCCGTTCGGCTGGAAGGCGAAATGAGAAAAACGGGCCGCCGGCATGCCGGCAAGGCCCTCGAGTTCCGGCAGGGGCCGGACAAGTGCAGCCGCCGCGATCAAGCCAGGGGCGGGTGCATGGCAACAAGTCGGCAGAGCTTGTTCAGTGTAATGGGAGCTACAAGATGAAGAAGGCACTTTTGGCAGGCGTCGCGCTCAGCTTCGCCTTTGCAGGTTCGGCATCCGCCGACATCATTATCGCGACGGCAGGCCCGATGACCGGCCAGTACGCCTCGTTCGGCCAGCAGATGAAGGCCGGCGCCGAAATGGCGGTCGCCGACATCAACGCCGCCGGCGGCGTGAACGGCGAGCAGCTGACGCTTCAGATCGGCGACGATGCGTGCGACCCGCGCCAGGCCGTGGCCGTTGCCAACCAGTTCGCCGCTGACGGCGTGGTGTTCGTGGCAGGCCATTTCTGCTCGGGCTCGTCGATCCCGGCTTCGGAAGTCTATGCCGAAGAAGGCATCATCCAGATCTCGCCAGCCTCGACCAACCCGACCTTCACCGACAACCGCCCGGGCGACGGCATCTTCCGCGTCTGCGGCCGTGACGACCAGCAGGGTGCTGTCGCGGGCGAGTTCCTCGCCACGCAGTTTGCAGGCAAGAAGGTTGCCTTCGTGCACGACAAGACCGCCTATGGCATGGGTCTCGCCGACGCCACGATGGCAGCCTACGAAGCAGCCGGCGGCGAGCCGATCCTGTACGAAGCCTACACGGCCGGCGAGCGCGACTACACCGCGCTGGTCTCGCGACTGAACCAGGAAGGCGCCGAAGTGCTTTATGTCGGCGGCTACCACACGGAAGCCGGCTTGATCGTGCGCCAGATGCGCGAGCAGGGCATGAACACCGTGCTCGTTTCGGGCGACGCGCTCGTGACGGACGAGTACTGGGCGATCACCGGCGAGGCCGGCGAAGGCACGCTCATGACGTTCTCGCCGGATCCGCGCAAGAACGAGGCGATCATGCCGCTGATCGAGAAGTTCCGTGCAGCCGGCATCGAGCCGGAAGGCTACGTGCTCTACACCTACGCCGCGATCCAGGCCTGGGCGGCTTCGGTCGGGACGGCCGGTTCGACGGACTTCGAAGCCGTCGTGACCGCCCTCAATGACGGCACGTTCGAGACGGTTCTCGGCACGCTCGAGTTCGACGACAAGGGCGACGTCACGCTGCCTGGCTACGTCTTCTACGAGTGGAAGGCCGGCACCTACGACTACCTGACGCAGTAAGCTTCGGCAGTCATTCGGATGCGAAGGGCCCGGCATTGCCGGGCCCTTTTGCGTTTGTGGGGTTACGAGGCGTGAAGGCAGGGCTTCAAAGGGCCCGTTGACTCTTGATCGATTCGGAGTCGTAATAGAACAAAATAGGAACATAAGCCGTGGAACGAGCCTCTCACCTCCACGCGCTGCGGCAGGCTGTAGCTGCCTTCACCGAGCCTTCCTTTGCGAGGGCCGGGCGTCCCGTTGCGTTCGGTGCGCCTGGCCCCGACGAGGCTCTCGATGGCGGCCTGAGCCGGGGTGCAGTGCATGAAATCGTCGCCGGAAGCGGGGCGGACGCGCCGGCGGCGCTCGGCTTCGCGCTCGCGCTCGGGCTTCGCGCTACACGCGAGGATGAGGGCATCACGCGCCGCAGGACGGTGCGGCGGCAGCCGATCCTGTGGCTGCGCGAAAAGCTCTGCGAGATCGAGACGGGCAAGCTTTACCCGCCGGCCATCGCCGAGATGGGCCTTGCGCCGGAGCGGCTTGTCCATGTGCGGCTTGCCGACACGAAGGCGCTGTTGAGAGCTGCTGCCGAAGCCGCGCAATGCGGCGCGCTCGGCGCGCTCGTGGTCGAGCCTTGGGGCAATCCGGCCGTCCTCGACCTCACTGCGATGCGACGGCTTTCGCTCAAGGCCGAGGAGAGCGGCGTGCCGCTCTTTCTCGTGCGTCCACATGGCCAGCCTGGGCCGGGCGCTGTCGAAACGCGCTGGCAGGTGGCTGCCGCGCCCTCGCGTGCGCTCGAAGCCAATGCGCCCGGCCATCCGGTTTTCGACATTCAATTGCTGCGTCGCCGGGGCGGGCGCGACGGACTTTCCTGGCGTCTGGAGTGGAACAGTGACCGACAGTGCTTTGCCGAAGAAGCGCTATTGCGCCCTGTGGTTTCCGCGCCTGCCGACAGACCGGCTCGCCCGGCTGGCGCGGGCGCGTGGCGCCGCGCCGGATGAGCGGCCCGTCGTGGTCGCTGCGCGCGAAGGCGGGGCGATTCGCCTGGCCGCCCTCGACCAGCGCGCCGCCGCGCTCGGGCTCGGCCCCGGGCTTGGCCTTGCCGATGCGCGGGCGCGGGTGCCGGATATCGTCGTCCACGAGCACGAGCCGGAGGCCGACCGGCTGATGCTCTCCTGGATCGCCGACTGGTGCGACCGCTACACGCCGGCCATCGCGGAGCTTGCGCCGGACCTGCTGGTGCTCGAGATCGCCGGTTCCGCGCATCTCTTTTCAGGCGAGCGCGGGCTCGGCATCGATCTGCGCCGCCGGCTCGCGCGGATGGGTTTTGGCACCCGCGCCGCCATTTCATCGACCGCGCGCTCGGCGATCGCAGTCGCGCGCCACGGGCCAGGCGGCATCGTGCCTGTCGGCGGAGAGCGGGAGGCAGCCGCCGGGCTTTCCGTGACCGCGCTGGAGCTTTCGCCGGAGGTGACGCTGGCGCTCAGGCGTGCCGGCCTCACCACGCTTGGCGCGCTCGACCAGCGGCCGAAGAAGCCGCTTGCCGCCCGCTTCGGCGCCGATCTCGTCGCGCGGCTTGCAGCCATCATGGGCGACAGCGACCCGCCGCTTTCGCTGCGCCGCCCGCTGCCGGATTTCCTGGCTGAGCGGCGCTTTGCCGATCCGATCGGCCTTGCCGAGGATATCGAGGCGGCGATGCTGGAACTGGCGGACGATCTCGGCGCACAGCTTGCGATAGCCGGCCAGGGCGGACGCGTCTTCGAGGCGAGCTTCCACCGGGCCGATGGCGCGGTGCGCCGCATCGAGGCCTTGTCCGGCCGGCCGTTGCGCGATGCGACGGCGCTGGCAAAGCTCTTCTCCACGCGGCTCGATGCGCTGGCCGACCCTGTCGACCCCGGCTTCGGCTTCGACATGATCCGCCTGTCCGTCGTGCTCGGCGAAGCCTTCGAGGCGAGCCAGGTCCATCTCGAGCCCGAGGAGGCCGACGACGAGGCGCTGGCCGAGCTCATCGACCGGCTGACGGCGCGCTTTGGCGCCGATGCCGTCGAGCGGTTTCGCGCGCTCGACAGCCACGTGCCCGAGCGCGCCGCCCGGCGCGTGCCGGCGATCGCCGGGGCGGACGAGAATGCGCACTGGGGCAAGGCGCGTGGCGAAGGCGAGCCGCCGATGCGGCCGCTCCTCCTTCTCACCCCGCCGCAGCCGGTCGAAACCGTCGCCGAGGTGCCGGAAGGCCCACCCTACCGTTTCCGCTGGCGGCGCGTGCTGCACGAGATCACGCGGGCCGAGGGTCCGGAGCGCATCGCGCCCGAATGGTGGCGCGGGCGCGAGGCGCTGACGCGGGACTATTACCGGGTGGAGGACCGTCAGGGCCGCCGCTTCTGGATCTTCCGGCACGGCATTTACGATCGCGAGACGCCGCAGCCGGGCTGGTACATTCACGGGCTCTTTCCATGAGCGCCTATGCGGAGCTGGCGGCAGCCACCAACTTCTCCTTCCTGCGCGGCGCCTCGCATGCGCAGGATATGGTGCTCGCCGCCCTGCTCCTCGGCCACACCGGCATCGGCATTGCCGACCGCAACACGGTGGCGGGCGTGGTGCGGGCCTATGGCGCGCTCGAGGATCTGCGCAAGGGCGAGGTGCTGGTCGAAAAGGTACGCGAGGGTTCTGGCCCGGGTGAATATGCCTGGGTCGAGCACGAATCCGGCATCGAGATCCCCTTCACCATGGACGAGATCATGGCGATGGCGGCGCGCTTCAAGCTGGCGGTGGGCACGCGGCTCGTCTTTGCCGACGGGACGCCCGACATCGTTGCCTATCCGGAAGACCGCGCCGGATGGGGCGATCTTTGCCGGCTGCTGACGATCGGCAACCGGCGCGCGGAAAAGGGCGAGTGCACCCTGGCGCTGTCCGACCTCGTCGCCCATTGCGGCTCGCTTTTGCTGGTGGTGATGCCCGGCGAGGACGAGAAGGGCCTTGCCGGGCTTCTGGCGAAACTCGATCAGGCGGGACCGGCCGGGCTGTGGCTCGGAGCGCCGATGCTCTATCGCGGCGACGACCGGCGGAGGCTCGCGCGGCTGAAGCGGCTTGCAGGTGCCACACGCGTGCCGCTGATCGCGGTCAACGACGCGCTCTACCACACGTCCGCCCAGCGCGACCTTCAGGACGTCATCACCTGCATCCGCGAAGGGGTGACGATTGCCAATGCCGGGCGGCTCCTCCATGCCAATGCCGAGCGGTACCTGAAACCCGCCAGCGACATGGCGCGGCTCTACCGCGATGCGCCCGACGCGATCGAGGAAACGCAGGTGCTGCTTGCGCGCATGGCGTTCACCCTCGACGAATTGAAATACGCCTATCCGGAAGAGCCGGTTCCGCCCGGCAAGACGCCTCAGCGCTGGCTTGAGGAGCTGACCTGGAAACGGGCCGACTGGCGCTATCCGCAAGGCGTTCCGGAAAAGGTGCGCGAGCAGATCGTGGGTGAGCTCGCGCTTATCGAACGGCTCGACTACGCGCCCTATTTCCTCACCATCCACGACATCGTCCAGTTCGCCGAGAACCGTGGCATCCTGTGCCAGGGACGTGGCTCGGCGGCCAATTCCGCGGTCTGCTACGCGCTCGGCATCACGTCCGTCGACCCCGCCGAAAACCGGCTGCTCTTTGCCCGCTTTTTGTCCGAGGAGCGACGCGAGCCGCCCGACATCGACGTCGATTTCGAGCACGAGCGGCGCGAGGAAGTGATCCAGTATCTCTACGAGCGCTACGGCCGCCATCGCGCGGGCATCGCCGCCACCGTCATCCACTACCGCCCGAAGAGCGCCATTCGCGAGGTCGGCAAGGTGCTGGGGCTGACGGAGGACATCACCGCGCGGATCGCCGGCACCGTCTGGGGCAGCTGGAGCCGCGACACACTGCCTGGAGAGCGCATCCGGCAGGCGGGCCTCGACCCAGACAATCCCGTGATCGCGCGCGCCGTTTCGTTTGCAAGCCGGCTTCTCAATTTCCCGCGCCATCTCTCACAGCATGTCGGCGGCTTCGTCCTCACACAAGGCCGTCTCGACGAAATGGTGCCGATCGGCAATGCGGCGATGAAGGATCGCACCTTTATCGAATGGGACAAGGACGACATCGACCGGCTCAAGATGATGAAGGTCGACGTTCTGGCGCTCGGCATGCTGACCTGCATTCGCAAGGCCTTCGACCTTCTGGAAGAGCATCATGCCTTGGCGACCGATCTCGCCGGGGTGCCGCGGGATGACAAAGAAACCTACGCCATGCTGCAGAAGGGCGATTCCATCGGTGTGTTCCAGGTGGAAAGCCGAGCGCAGATCAACATGCTGCCGCGTTTGAGGCCCGAAAAATTCTACGATCTCGTCATCCAGGTCGCGATCGTGCGGCCGGGACCGATCCAGGGCGACATGGTGCATCCCTATCTGCGCCGCCGGCAAGGGCTCGAGGAGCCGCATTATCCGTCTCCGGCTCCACCGCACGATCCGGACGAGCTCAGGCATGTTCTCGGGCGCACGCTGGGCGTTCCGCTTTTCCAGGAGCAGGCCATGGAGATCGCCATGGTCGCCGCCGAGTTTTCCGACGTCGAGGCCAACCAGCTGCGCAAGGCGATGGCCACCTTCCGCCACAACGGCACCATGCACCGCTTCGAGGACATGATGGTGGAGCGCATGGTGAAGCGCGGCTACGAGCGCGAGTTCGCACAGCGCTGCTTCGACCAGATCAAGGGGTTCGGCGAGTATGGCTTTCCCGAAAGCCATGCCGCCTCCTTCGGCAAGCTCGTCTACATCTCCGCCTGGCTCAAGTGCCACTATCCCGACGCCTTCGCCTGCGCTCTCCTCAACGCCCAGCCGATGGGCTTCTATGCGCCGGCGCAGATCGTGCGCGATGCGCGCGAGCACGATGTCGAGGTGCGGGAGGTCGACGTGAATTTCTCCGAGCGCGACAATACGCTGGAGCCGTCGAGCCATCCAAAATACCGTGCGCTACGCATCGGCTTTCGCCAGATCGACGGCTTTCGCGACGAGTGGGGCGACCGGCTGGTCGATTGCCGGGGCGAGGGGTACGCCTCGGTCGAGGATATCTGGCGGCGCACCGGGCTGCCGCAGCGTGCGCTGAAGCTTCTGGCGGATTCCGACGCCCTGCGCTCGATGGGGCTCGACCGGCGCGAGGCGCTTTGGGCGGTGCGCCGGCTGCCCGACGACGAGGCCCTGCCGCTCTTCGAGGCCGCGCGCGCAGCAGAGCTTACCGGCGAGGAGGATGCGGCCCTTCCGCAGATGGCGCTGTCGGAGCATGTGGTCGCCGACTACCAGATGATCCGCCTGTCCCTGAAGGCGCATCCAATGCAGTTCCTGCGCGCGCATTTCGCGCGCGAGCGGGTCACGAGTTGCAAGGGGCTCGACGCGCTACCGGACGGCGCCTTTGCGCGGACAGCCGGCATCGTTCTGGTGCGCCAGCGTCCCGGCAAGGGCAACGCCATCTTCATGACACTGGAAGACGAAACAGGCGTCGCCAACGCGCTCGTTTGGGCGCGACGCTTCGAGCGCTTCCGCCTGCCGATCATGGCGGCGCGGCTGGCGCTCGTAGAGGGCCGCGTGCAGAAGAGCCCGGAAGGCGTGGTCCATTTGATCGCGACCGCCGTCATCGACCGCACCGCCGACCTCGACCGGCTTTCCCAGACCCACCGCGCCGACCCGCCTTTCGCCCGCGCCGATGAGATCCTGCGCCCGCAACATCCCCGAGGGCCGGGCCATGGGCATCCGCGGATGACCCGGATCGTGCCGAAGTCGCGGGATTTTCACTGAGCGCCTGTCGGTCAGCGCGACCTAATCCCCACAAGGGAGAGAAGACGTTGGCCTGGACACTCGCCGCATTCCTTCGATCATCCGCGAACGCCATTTCCGTGGGTTTGGCGCGATTGCCGGGATTCGCGGAATTTCATTTCTTCGCTGGCTGCCAAATTGGAATGGCCCGCGTGTCGCGATTTTCGGGCGCTGCCTAATGTTCGGCCATCGCAGGAGAGGACCGCCCCATGACCATCTTCCGTACCACACGCCGTGCCGTGCTTGCCCTGATGGGCGCCGCAGCCATCAGCTTCACAGGCATCGCCCATGCCCAGGTCAGCCAGATCACCGTCGATTTTGCGACCTACAATCCCGTCGGCCTCGTCCTGAAGGAAAAGGGCTGGCTCGAAGAGGCGCTGGCCGAGGACGGCGTCAGCGTCCGCTGGGTGCAGTCGCAGGGCTCGAACAAGGCGCTCGAGTTCCTGAATGCCGGCTCGATCGACTTTGGTTCGACCGCGGGCGCCGCCGCCCTGATCGGGCGCATCAACGGCAACCCGATCAAGTCGATCTACGTCTATTCGCGCCCCGAATGGACCGCGCTCGTGCGTCCGGCCGAGAGCGACATTGAGGGCGTCGAGGATCTGAAGGGCAAGCGCGTCGCGGTGACCCGCGGTACCGATCCGCACATCTTCCTGATCCGCGCTCTCGCCGAGCATGGCCTGACGGAAAAGGACGTGAACCTCGTCCTGCTGCAGCATGCCGACGGCAAGGCGGCGCTCTCGCGCGGCGATGTCGACGCATGGGCAGGGCTCGACCCGCTGATGGCTGCCGCCGAACTGGAAGAAGGCGCGAACCTCTTCTATCGCCGGCCGGAGCTGAACAGCTGGGGCATCCTGAACGTCCGCGAAGCCTTCGCAAACGAGAACCCGGAAATCGTCGAGAAGGTGCTTGCCGCCTATGAGCGCGCCCGTCTGCACTCGATCGAGAATCCGGCCGAACTCACCGCCGCGCTGGTCTCTGTCGCCAAGCTTCCGGAGGAAGTGATCGCCCGCCAGATCGAGCGCACCGATCTCAGCCATTCGGCGATCGGTGACGCGCAGAAGGAGACGATCGTGCAGGCAGGCCTCGCGCTTCAGGAAGCCGGTGTGATAGAGGCCTCGGTCGATGTGAAGGCGGTAGCCGACGAGCTCATCGACCCGCGTTTTGAACTCCCCACCAACTGAGGCGTCCATGTCGGCACTCGTTCCGCCCATGACCCGCTCGAAAGCGTCCGGCCCCCGTGGCCGGACGCTTCAATTCGTCGGGGGCGCCTCGCGCTCGATCCTTATCGGCGCGGCGCTGCCGCTTTTCCTGGCGATCGCATGGGAGCTCACTGTCGCAGCAGGCTTCGCCGAAGGGCGGCTCCTGCCGCCGCCCAGCCGCATCATCCAGACGCTGATCGGCCTGTCGCAAGGCGGCGAACTTCTCGTCCATATCGGCGCGACCCTCTGGCGAGTTGCCGTCGGCTTCGCGCTCGGTTCGGTCACGGGCATCGCGATCGGGGCGATCGCTGGCTATTCGGCGCTGTTCCGCTCGATCGTCGATCCATCGATCCAGGGCCTGCGCGCCATTCCGTCGCTCGCATGGGTGCCGCTCTTCATCCTGTGGCTTGGCATCTTCGAGGAATCGAAGGTCGCGCTGATCGCCGTCGGCGTGTTCTTCCCGGTTTATCTGGGCGTCACGGCGTCGGTCATGGGCGTCGATCGCAAGATCGTCGAGGTCGGCCGCATCTTCCGCCTGAAGGGTGCTGCGCTGGTGCGCCGCATCCTCGTGCCGGCGATCCTGCCGAACGTGGTTCTGGCGCTGCGCACAGGGCTCGGCCTCGGCTGGATGTTCGTCGTAGCAGCTGAGATCATGGGCGCGTCGGAAGGGCTCGGCTATCTCCTCGTCGACGGCCAGCAGCTCGGCAAGCCGGACCAGATCGTCGCGGCGATCATCGTCTTCGCGATCATCGGCAAGATCACCGACGCCCTCATCGTCGCCATCAGCGCGCCGTTCCTGCGCTGGCAGGATTCCTACGGCGGACGGGGCTGATGCTCGACCTCCAGCACCTGTCCAAGACCTATCCGAACGGCACGGTCGCGCTGCGCGATTTCGTGCTGCAGGTGGGCTCCGGCGAGGCGGTTGCCATCGTCGGCGGCTCGGGCTGCGGAAAGAGCACGCTGCTGCGGCTGATCGCCGGGCTGGACAAGCCGACAATTGGCTCGGTCGGCGTGGACGGCGAAACGATCTCCGAACCGCATCCCGCGGTCGGCCTCGTCTTCCAGGAGCCCAGGCTCCTCCCCTGGCTCACGGTCGCCGACAATGTCGCCTTTGGGCTGGAGGGTGTAGCTGCCGGTGAGACACGCGAGCGCGTCGCGCATGCGCTCGACAGCGTCGGGCTCGGTGCCCAGGGCGAGAAATGGCCGCGCGAAATGTCGGGCGGCATGGCGCAACGCGTTGCGCTGGCGCGTGCGCTCGTCACCCGGCCGAACGTGCTCCTCCTCGACGAGCCGTTCTCCGCGCTCGACGCGCTGACGCGCGCAGGCCTGCAGGACCATCTGGTCCGGCTCTGGCAGGAGACCAGGCCGACGCTGGTTCTCGTCACGCACGACATCGAGGAGGCGCTGGTGGTCGCCAGCCGCGTCGTCGTGCTGCGGCCGCATCCCGGCACGATCGATGCCGTCATCGATGTGCCGCTCGCCTATCCGCGCGACCGCGATGCGCACGAGTTCGAAATCCTCAAGCGCACGCTGCGGGCCGCGCTCGACAGGTCGCTGTCGCATCATCCATCGCCGTTCTCGCCATCCTTGACGCCTTCGGCACTCGCCGGCTAAGGTCCTCACACTCCGAGGGGTGCACCATGCGGTGCTGAGACGGCGGTGAGCCGGACCCTTGAACCTGATCCGGGTCATGCCGGCGTAGGAACGGAACAAGGGGCCAACTGGCCGTCTTCCCACTTCTTCGCTTCACCTGGATCTCCGTGATGAAAGTCGGGAGATCGCCAATGCCAGTCCTGTTTGCGCCTGCCAGCCCTCCGCCGACACCTTAGGGCCGCGGGGCGATGGCAGCTTTTCGGACGCTCATCGTGCTGGCCTGCGCCTGGCAGGCGATCGTGTGGCTCGCGGCGCCGCCGCGCTACATCCTGCCGGCGCCGCTCGACGTCGCGCGCACGCTTATCGCGCGCTGGCCCTACCTTCTCGACAATGCGCTCGTAACGCTGAGCGAGATTGCGGTGGGCTTCGCGGCGGGCACGTTGCTCGGCGTCACGACCGCGATCGGCGTCACGCTGCTGCCGGGGCTTGGCCGGCTCGTCTGGCCGATCGTGCTCGTCCTGCAGGCCTTCCCTGTCTTCGTGCTGGCGCCCCTGCTGGTGCTCTGGTTCGGCTTCGGCATGACCTCCAAGGTCGTGATGACCACGCTGATCATCTTCTTTCCGGTCGCATCCTCCTTCGCCGACGGCCTGCGGCGCACGCCACGCGAACTTGTCGATGCAGCACGCATGACGCCGGCGAGCCGCTGGCGCGAATTCGCCGCCATCCGCATTCCGCTTGCCATGCCGTCGCTCGTCTCGGGCCTGCGGGTCGCCGCACCCCTGGCGCCGCTTGGCGCGGTCATCGGCGAATGGGTCGGGGCGTCGGCCGGCCTCGGCTTCGTCATGGTGCAGGCGAATGCCCGCATGCAGACAGACACCATGTTCGCCGCAATGGCGCTTGTCGCCTTGTTCGCGCTCGTCCTGCGCCGAGGCGTCGATCTGGTCGAGCCATGGCTCACGCCCTGGGCGCCGCCGACACAACCGATTCAATCCCAGCAACAGAAAGCATCTCCATGATCCGTCATATCGCTGCCGCAACCCTTGCGAGCCTGTTCCTCATCGGCCCGGCCGCCGCGCAGGATCGGCTGACCGTGCTGCTCGAATGGTTCGTCAATCCCGACCATGCCCCGCTCGTCGTCGCCGAGGAGCTCGGCTTCTTCGAGGAACTGGGGCTCGAGGTGACCCTGGTTCCCCCGACCGATCCTTCGATCGTGCCGCGTGCGGTCGCTTCGGGTCAGGCCGAGATTGGCATCCATTATCAGCCGAACCTCTATCTCGACCATGCAGCCGGCGTGCCGCTGATCCGGTTCGGGACGCTGATCGAGACGCCGCTCAACACGCTGACGGTGCTCGCGGACGGGCCGATCCGGTCCATCGCCGACCTCGCCGGCAAGCGGATCGGCTTTTCCGTCTCCGGCTTCGAGGATGCCATCCTTGGACGAATGCTGACCGAGGCCGGCGTCGACCCTTCGAGCGTCGAGCTCGTCAACGTCAACTTCGCACTGACCTCGTCGCTGATCGGCGGGCAGGTCGATGCGACGATCGGTGGCTTTCGTAATTTTGAACTTACGCAGTTGAGGCTTGCGGAAAGCGAGGGCCGCGCCTTCTTTCCTGAGGAGCATGGCGTTCCGGTCTATGACGAACTGATCTTCGTCAGCCGGCCGGACCTTGCGGAGGACGATCGGCTGACGCGCTTCCTGCAGGCGGTCGAAAGGGGCGCCATCCATCTCACCAATCACCCGGAGGAGGCCTGGGCCCTCTTCATCCGCGGCTACCCCGACCTCGATGACGCGCTCAATCGGCAGGCGTGGATCGATACGCTACCGCGTTTCGCCAAACGCCCGGCTGCGCTCGACCACGGCCGCTACGAACGGTTCGGCGCCTTCCTCGTCGAAAGCGGGCTCATCAACGAGGCACCCGAGGTCGACGCCATCGCCGTGGAGCTCCGCTGATGCCAACGACGCCGGAGACGCTGCCGATGGCAGCAGCGCAAGGTCTCGCGCAGCTCCGCGCGAGCAGCCCGCGTGTCCACTGCCTCATGAACACTGTGGTGCAGAAACTCGTCGCCGACGGGCTTTCGGCACTGGGTGCGATCCCCTCGATGACATCGGCGCAGGAGCAGGTTGCAAGCTTCGTCGAAAAGGCGGATGCGCTGACCGTCAATCTCGGCACGCTAGACCATCAACGACGGCTCGGAATCGACGCCGCCGTCGAGGCCGCGCGGGGGCTCGGCCGGCCCTGGGTGCTCGATCCGGCGCATTGCGAACATTCGCCGGATCGTGCGGCCTACGCTCGGCAGCTTCTCGCCTCCCGGCCTTCGGTGCTTAAGGCCAATGCGGCGGAGCACGATGTCCTGGGGACCCCCGCCGACATCGTGTCACTGGTAACCGGCGTATCGGATCACATTTCGTTTGGTAAGTCTTCTCTTTCCATTGAGAACGGTCACGCGCTCATGCCGATCGTGACAGGGACCGGATGTCTCTCGGGCGCCGTCATCGCGGCCTTCCTGGCTATCGGTGATGACCCGGCTGATGCCGCAGCCTCCGCCATGCTCGTCATGGGTGTGGCAGCCGAGATCGCCGGGGCGCGAGCACGGGGCCCTGGAAGCTTCGAGCCGGAACTGCTCGACGCGCTCCACCAGCTTTCCGAAGACGAGATTCTCAGCAGAGCGAAGATTTCCCATGCCGAAGGTTGATTTCAGGCTCAACGCCATCGTCGACGGCTCGCTGCGCAGCGTCGGCCATCTGCCACACCTCGCCCAGCGTGCGGCCGAGAACGGCGCGACGCTCATCCAGTATCGCGACAAGCAGGTCTCGACGCGCACGATGATCGACCAGGCCGCTGCAATCCGCTTCGCGCTTGCCGGAAGCGGCGTGCCGCTGGTCATCAACGACCGCATCGACGTCGCGCTCGCGGTCGATGCCGAAGGCGTTCATCTTGGCCGCGACGATATGGATCCGGCAACCGCAAGGCGGCTGCTCGGCCCCGGCGCCATCATCGGCGTGACAGTCAAGAACCAGGCGGATGCCGACGCGGCGCTCGCCGCACCGATCGACTATGCCTGCATCGGTGGGGTCTTCGAGACGCTCTCGAAGCACAATCCGGAACCGCCCGTCGGGCTGGACGGGTTTGCTGCGCTGCGGCGGCGCATCAAGGCAGGCAGGCCTGATCTGCCCGTGGGCGCGATCGCCGGGATCGATTTCGATCGGGCGCGACAGGTCGTGCGCGCTGGCGCGGATGGGGTTGCGGTCATCAGTGCCCTCTTCCACGCGGAGGACATCCCGGCTGCCGCGACCGCCCTGCGCCGCGCGGTCGACGAAACCTTGCGCGAGGTTGCGGCATGACGGCGATCGCACTGACCATCGCAGGTTCGGACAGCGGCGGCGGCGCTGGCATCCAGGCTGATCTCAAGACCTTCTCGGCGCTGGGCGTCTATGGCGCGAGCGTGATCACCGCCATCACCGCGCAGAACACGCAAGGGGTGCGCGCGGTTGAGGACATCTCGCCGGCAATAGTCGCCGCGCAGATCGATGCGGTGTTCGACGATCTCGCGGTCGGGGCGACCAAGATCGGCATGGTTTCGCGAGCCGAGACCATCGACGTGATCGCCGGACGGATCGCGCATCATGGCGTGCGTCCGGTTCTCGATCCGGTCATGGTCGCGACCTCCGGCGACCGGCTGCTGCAGCCGGACGCCATCGAGGTTCTGAAGACGAGACTAGTGCCGATGGCGCGACTCGTTACGCCAAACCTGGCCGAAGCCGCGCTTCTTACCGGACGGCCGGTGGCCCGCGATGAAGCAGAGATGATCCGACAGGGCGAAGCGATCCTTGCGTCTGGCGCGGATGCCGTTCTGGTCAAGGGCGGGCATCTTGACGGCGCCGAGAGCGTCGATCTGCTGATCGACGGCCAAGAGCCGATGCGGCTCACCTCGCCGCGTATCGACACGCGCAACACGCACGGCACCGGCTGTACGCTTTCCGCTGCGATTGCAGCCGGGCTGTCCACGGGTCTCGCCCTCCGCGACACCGTGACGGCCGCCAAGGGCTACCTCACCGCAGCCTTGGACGCGGGCACCGGCCTTCGAATCGGCTCCGGCCGCGGACCGGTGCATCATTTCCATGGCTGGTGGAGACCAGGCTGAGCGTGCCTCCGGCAATTGAAGGCTGCGTCTGATGAGTTGCCCGCTGTGCCGTCGCATCCGGCCAAATGCCGGGCACGAGTAGCAATCGGCACGATATCCGGGTCATTGAACGACTGACGAGGGATATCGCTCTTCGGAGCGGGTGACCAAGGCTGAAAAAGCCTTGGTGCCCAGGAGAGGACTCGAACCTCCACGCCTCGCGGCACACGGACCTGAACCGTGCGCGTCTACCAATTCCGCCACCTGGGCAGGTGTGCGCCGCCGATGTAAGGGGGTGGCAGGGTGCTGTCAACGCGGATTTCTCGCGGATGCGAAAAATCCCTCGGTGAGCCGGCTTCCGGCTCTCGTCAGGCGGCGAGCACTTCCTTCGAAGCTGCCGTGGAATCGGCGTTGAGGCGGTAGACGATGGGGACGCCGGTCGCGATCTCGGCGGCGACGATCTCCTGCGGGCCGAGGCCGTCGAGAACCATCATCAGCGAGCGCAGCGAATTGCCGTGAGCGGCGACGAGAACCGTCTTGCCGCGCAGCACTTCGGGCAGGATGCGACCGATATAATAGGGCCAGACGCGCGCGCCGGTGTCGCGCAGGCTTTCGCCGCCGGGCGGCGGGACGTCGTAGGAGCGGCGCCAGACATGGACCTGTTCCTCGCCCCATTTGGCGCGGGCGTCGTCCTTGTTGAGGCCGGAGAGGTCGCCATAGTCGCGCTCGTTCAGCGCGACGTCGCAGATGACGTGCAGATCGTCCTGGCCAAGCTCATGCAGGATGTGGCTGCAGGTGTTCTGCGCGCGTTTCAAAGCCGAGGTGAATGCGATGTCGAAGACAAGCCCGCGCGCCTTGAGGCGCTGGCCGGCGGCTTTGGCCTCGGCATTGCCGGTCTCCGACAAATCAACGTCGCGCCAGCCGGTGAACAGGTTCTTCAGGTTCCAGTCGCTCTGACCATGGCGGACGAGCACGAGCGTTCCAGTCATGTCCTTCTCCCTCAAAGTTCCGGTGGCCGGCGCCTACAGACCCAGCACGTCCCGCATGGAATAGAGCCCCGGCTTGCGGCCGTGCGCCCAGAGTGCTGCCCGCACCGCGCCGCGGGCGAAGATTTCGCGGTCCTCGGCATTATGGGTGAGCACGATGCGCTCACGCGGACCCGCGACGACCACCGAATGGTCGCCCACCACCGAGCCACCGCGCAGCGTCGCAAAGCCGATGTCGCCGGGCTGGCGCGGGCCGGTATGGCCGTCGCGCACGCGCACGGAATGCTCGGCGAGATCGATGCCGCGACCTCGGGCCGCCGCTTCGCCCAGAAGAAGCGCGGTGCCGGATGGCGCGTCGACCTTGTGGCGGTGATGCATCTCGACAATCTCGATGTCGAAATCGTCCGCTGCGAGCGCGCGGGCAGCCTGCTCGACGAGGATCGCCAGCAGATTGACGCCGAGGCTCATATTGCCGGACTTGACGATCGGCGCGTGGCGGGCAGCGGCGAGGACGGCGGCCTCCTCGTCTTCCTCCCAGCCGGTCGTGCCGATGACATGGGCAATGCGCGCCTGCGCGGCATAGCCGGCGTAAAGCACGCTTGCGGCCGGCCGCGAGAAATCGATGACGGCATCGGCGGCGGCAAAGAGCGGCAGCGGGTCGGCGGTGACGGTGACGCCGATGTCGTCGAGGCCTGCGAGCCGTCCGGCATCGACGCCCAGATGCGCGGACGTCTCGGGCTCGAGCGCGCCGGAGACTACGGCACCGTCCGTCTCGGCGATGGTGCGGATGATGGTGCGGCCCATGCGCCCGGCTGCACCCACGACGACGATGCGAATGCTGCTCATGGGACGGCGGCTCCTTCCGGTTCGCGCTCGGCCTCAGGCCGCTCGAGATAGAGGCTGTAGAGGCGGGCATATGCCCCGTCGTCCCGCGCGAGAAGCTCGGCGTGGCGGCCTTCCTCGACCTTGCGGCCCTGGTCGAGCACGACGATCTTGTCGGCGTTGACGATGGTCGAGAGGCGATGCGCGATCACGATCGTGGTGCGGCCCTGCATGACCTCGTCGATGGCGGACTGGACACGGGCTTCCGACTCGTTGTCGAGCGCGGAGGTGGCCTCGTCGAGAAGCAGGATCGGCGCGTTGCGGACGATGGCGCGGGCGATGGATACACGCTGGCGCTGGCCTCCAGACAGCGTGATGCCATTTTCGCCGACGGGCGTGTCGTAACCCTGTGGCGCGGCCATGATGAAGTCGTGGGCATGGGCGAGACGCGCGGCTTGCTCGACCTCGGCGTCGGTCGCATCGGGGCGACCATAGCGGATGTTGTCGCGGATGGTTCCTTCGAAGAGGTACGGGTGCTGCGAGACATAGGCGATCGAGCGGCGCAGCGAGGCCTTCGAGACGCCGGTTATGTCCTGCCCGTCGATGACAATGCGGCCGGAGGTGACATCATAGAAGCGCTGGACCAGCGCGATCAGCGTCGACTTGCCGGCGCCAGATGCGCCGACGATCGCCGTCGTCTCGCCGGCCTTCGCGACGAAGCTGACCTCGTCGAGGACGGGGATGCCATTGGCATAGGCGAAGGAGACGCCTTCGAAGCGAAGCTCCGCGTTGGCGACCGACAGCGTGCCGGCATCGGGGCGGTCGCCCTGGCCCGGCTCGAGATCGAGTATCTCGTAGATCATGCGTGCATTGACGAGCGCCTGTTCGAGCGTGACCTGCACCTTGGCGAGCCGGCGCGCGGGATCATAGGCGAGAAGCAGCGCCGTGATGAAGGCGATGACGGAGCCGGGCGGCTCGGCAGTCGCCTGCGAGCGGTAGGCTGCGTAGCCGATGACCAGCGAAACGGCGAGGCCGGCGAGGATTTCCGTGATCGGCGTGATGCGCTCGGAGATGCGCGCGATCTTGTTGGAGCGCTCCTCCGACGACGAGATCAGCGCTTCGAGGCGGTTGCTGAGCTGCTCTTCCATCGTGAAGGCCTTGACGATGGAAATGCCCTGCGTCGTCTCCTGCATCGCGCCGACCAGGCGGGAATTGATCTCGACCGCCTGCCGCGAGACCGTGCGCATGCGCTTGGTGAGATAATCGACCGCGAAATAGAGCGGGGGCGCGATAATGAGACCTGCCAGCGACAGCATCGGATCCTGCATGATCATGACGATCACAAGGGCCACCAGCAGGACCGCATCGCCGGCGATCGCCTTCAGCGTGGCGCTCAGGAGCGTGCGGATGCCGAGCACGTTGGCGTTGATCTGGGCGGCGAGCTGGCCCGAGCGGGTGTCGTTGTAGAAGTCGAGGCCGAGGCTCAGGAGCTTGGCGAAGATGCGCTTCTGGTAGCGCGCGACGAGATTGTTGCCGATCCTGGCGAAGATGATCGCCTGGCCGTAGCCGGCGAAGCCGCGCACGACGAAGACGCCGGCAATCGCGCCGCAGATCAGCGGCACGAGGTGATACTCTTCCTGGTAGAAGATGCGATCGATGAGCGGCCTCATCATCCAAGGGATGACGGCGGTCGCCGCGCCGCTTATTGCCAGCAGCAACGCGGCATAGACGTACTGACGCGTATAGGAGCGGACGTTCTCCGACAGGACACGCTTGATGATCGAGACGATCTCGCCGCGTTCGACGCGTGGACGTGCTGCCTTGCCCTTGGCCAATGATGGTTCCTCGAAGCCGTTCGTCAACGGCGCCAGTGCCGCCCGCGCGTCGAGACGCTGAAACGCTCGGGCTTGCTCGCAAAAGCCGAAAGGCCGGCAATGGCCGCGAGCGGGTGGGTGATCACATAGATGGGCATCTGCCGCAAGTGCGCCCCGTGCGGCGCCTTGTCCTCGAATGCCGCGCGGAAAAGCGGCCGCTGCAGGGCCCATGCGATCTTCTGGCCGATGCCGCCGGTGATGAACACGCCGCCGCGGCTCATGAAGATCAGCGCGAGGTCGCCCGCGACCCGGCCAAGACACGTGACGAAGAGGTCGAGCGCCTCGACCGCATCGGCATCGGTGCGCGCTTCGGCGGCGGCGGTGACCTCAGGCGGCGTTGACAGCGCAGGCTCTCCGCCGCGCGCGGCGACGAACGCGCGATAAAGGTTCACGAGGCCGCGGCCGCAGAGGATCTGCTCGGCGGAGATACGGCCTTCGATCGGCTCGATATGCGGGAAGATCTCGTATTCGCGCGGCGTGCGCGGGCCGACATCGACATGGCCGCCCTCGCCCGCGACGGGTATCCAGCGGTCGAGCGCGCGCACGAGACCGGCGACGCCGAGGCCGGTGCCAGGGCCGAGGATCACGCGGCTGGCGTCCGGATCGGCGCGCCCGCCGCCGATCGGCATCAGATGGTCGGGGCCGAGTGCGGCCGCGGCGAGCGCCTGCGCCTCGAAATCATTGAGGATCACGACTTCCTCGAGACCGAAGCGCTCGATCATGACGCGCGGGCGGATCAGCCAGGGAAAGTTGGTCAGCGCGAATTCGTCGCCGTCTACGGGGCCGGCAACGGCCAGCAGGGCCGAGCGGGGTCGTGCGGCGCCGCTCGTCGACAGCGCGTGCTCGATGGCGTCTTCGAGCGTCGGCTTGGCCGATGTCGGGACGATCGGAAAGGGCTGCGGCGCAGAGGACGCGTCGGGCAGCAGCGCAAAGCGCGCATTGGTGCCGCCAATATCCCCGACGAGAACAGGAAAGGCGAGGCGATCGAGCAGAGCTGCGCTCGTCATGCTGCGGCCGGAGCCATCCACTCCGGGTTCCTCGATGTCAAAAGCTGGCGCATGCCGGTCCGATCCGCGATCTTGCGACGCCGCTCTAGCATGCGCGCACGGCGCGTGCATCCCCTGCGATCAGCGCAGCGGGCTCGGCGTCGGAACCGGAACGCCGGTGGAAGCGGCCGATGCGCGCGCCGGCGTCTCGCGACCGGTGATGGTCACGGCAGCCTCCGACACCGGCGCCTCGGCCTGAAGCACGGCGCGGCAGGCATTGGGGAGCGCGGCCATGGTCATCACGTCGCGGGCGCGTGGCTCCTGCGGGCCGGTGGCCGGACGCCACGGCTCCTCGGTGAACCACCAGGTGAGCGACTGGTCGCAGCCATCGCCGCGCGCGACAGGTTCCTGCCCCTGGCAGCCGGGCGAACCGGCCGGGCAACTCATGCGGATGTGGAAATGATAGTCATGCCCCCAGAAGGGGCGGACCTTGGCGAGCCAGCGCCGATCGCCGCCGACCGTCTCGCAGAGCTTCTGCTTGATGCCCGGATGGACAAGGATTCGCTCGACTTCAGCGTAGCTTGCCGCGCGCTTGAGGACGGCGGCATGCGCCGGCGTCCAGCGGCGGTCGTCGACCTTGAGCGAATTGTCCGCGATCATGGACACGGCGGAGACGTTCTCGCGCTCGGCAGCGCTCAGCCTGCGGTCGGGCATCGGCGTGAACCATATGTCCGCGTCGAGGCCGATCTGGTGCGAGGCGTGGCCCGACAGCATCGGCCCGCCGCGCGGCTGCGAGATGTCGCCCACCATCAGGCCCGGCCAGCCATCCTGCGCGGCCTCGCGCGACAGGCGCTCGATGAGGCGGATCATGTCGGGATGGCCCCAGCGCCGGTTGCGCGACAGGCGCATGGCCTGCCAGTTCGGCCCGTCGACCGCGATCGCCATGCCGCCGGCAAGGCAGCCCTTGGAGTAGAAACCGTGAGCGGCCGGCGCGGTTGCAGCCGGCAAGGCCTTGGCGCCGAACAGGTCCTTGGCAAGCGGCTCGGCACCGGCGGCCGTGCCCTCGAAAGCGACGATCAGGCTCGCAAGCGCGGCGAGCAAATGGCGTAGCTTCAGCATAAGCGGCCTCGAAGCGTCATGTCCCGACGCGAATCATAGCACAGGGCAGGCTTTACCGGACGCAGCCGACGACGATGCGTCAGCGCCAGTTGCCCTCGCGCCACATGGCCGAGAGCGCCACGCGGTAATCGGGGTAGGTGAGTTCGTAGCCGAGCGCCTTCAAGCGCCTGTTCGAGACGCGCTTGTTCTCGCCGTAGAAGGAGCGTGCCATCGGCGACAGGTCCGCGTCCTCGAAGGCGATCGCCGGCGGCGGCGTGACGCCCATCAGGCCGGCGGCAAAGGCGACCACGTCCTGCGCGGGGGCGGCCTCGTCGTCGGTGACGTTGACGATGCCGTCATGGCGAGCGTTCGCCAGCATCAGCGTCGCGCCCGCAATGTCCTCGACATGGATGCGGCTGAAGACCTGGCCCTGCTTGACGATACGCCTTGCGCTGCCCTCCTCGAGATTGACGAAGGCGTTGCGGCCGGGACCGTAAATGCCGGGCAGGCGCATGACGGCGATCGGAAGGCCGCGGGCGGCGGCGAGCGCCTGCCAGGAGCGCTCGGCGGCGAGCCGCTCGGTCGAGCGGCCGGGACGGGGGCGGCATTCGCTGTCCTCGTCCACCCAGTCGCCGCCGCGGTCGCCATAGACACCGACGGTGGAATAGTAGCCGATCCAGGTCAGCGCCGGCATGGCGTCGCAGACCTGGCTGGCGATCCGATCGAAGACGGCATCCGAGCCACCTTCCGACGACGGGCCCACGGAGACCACCAGATGCGTGGTCTGGCCAAGCGCCACGGCCATCTCGGGGCCGATCGATGCGCCATCGAAGAGGACGGGTTCGACGCCGGAGCGGCGCAGCCGGTCGACTTTTTGCTCGCTGCGCGTCGTGCCGGCGACGCTCGCGCCTTCGGCCTTCGCCTTTTCGGCCAAACGTCGCGCCGAATAGCCGGCGCCGAGCAGGAAGAGCTTCATGGGGCGATCGTCTCCTCGTCGATGATGTGCTGCCATTCGGCACGCACCTCCTGATCCGTCTCGCGCGAAAGCCGGTCGCGGGCAAGCTCCGCGGTCCCGCCATCGCGCCGGAGCCGCGACAGCGCCCAGACGGCAGCCCCCCGTACGAGCGGCGAGCCATCGTGCGTCAAGCGTTCGCAGTCCGGGCGCAGCGCTTCATCTCCGGAATTGGCTGCTGCGATCGCGACGTTGCGGATGAAGCGGTCCCGCCCGATGCGCTTGATGGGCGACCCTGCGAAGCGCTCGCGGAAGGCTGCGTCGTCGAGGCGGATCAGGTCGCCGAGCGCCGGGGCCTTGAGCTCGTCGCGCGCGACGAGCTTCGCCTCCGCGGCCACGCTTGCGAACTTGTTCCACGGGCAGACGGCGAGGCAGTCGTCGCAGCCATAGATGCGGTTGCCTATCGCCTCTCGGAAGGCTCGCGGGATCGGGCCCTTGTTCTCGATGGTTAGGTAGGAGATGCAGCGACGCGCATCGAGCCGGTAGGGTGCCGGAAAGGCCTGCGTCGGGCAGATATCGAGGCAGGCACGGCACGAACCGCAACTGTCGCGGACCGGCTCGTCGCGCGGCAGTTCGGCCGTCGTGAAGATCGAGCCGAGGAAGAGCCAGGAGCCGAACTCGCGGCTCACCAGATTGGTGTGCTTGCCCTGCCAGCCGAGCCCGGCGGCACCCGCAAGCGGCTTTTCCATCACCGGCGCCGTATCGACGAAGACCTTCACGTCGCCGCCCGCGCGCGAGACGAGCTTCTGCGCCAGCGTCTTCAGCCTGCCCTTGATGACGTCGTGATAGTCGCGATTGCGCGCGTAGACGGAGATCGCCGCGCAGTCGCGCTCTTCAAGCAAGGCGAGCGGATCGGTGTCGGGACCGTAATTCATGCCGAGCATGACGATGCTGCGCACGTCCGGCCAGAGTGTCGAGGGATGGGCGCGGCGCTCGGCCGTCTCCGCCATCCACTCCATCGAGCCATGGCGGCCCTCGGCGAGCCATTCGGCAAGCCTCGGGGGGAAGGGCGTCGCGGCCTCGGGCCCGGTGATGCCGAAGGCGTCAAAACCTTGGGCGCGGGCCTCGCGCTCCAGGAACCGTCGAAGCCCCGCGGGGTTCGTCGCTTCCTGCGCGGCGCTCATCAGAAATCGAGATCCGCGTAGTGCGAGGTCGGCGCGAGCCCGCGCACGCGCTCGGCAAGCAGCGGGCGGAAGGACGGGCGCGACTTCATGCGCTGGTACCATTCGCGCGCGGCCGGGTACTCGCTCCAGTCGATCTCGCCGAGATAGTCGAGGACGGAAAAGGTCGCGGCCGCGGCCATGTCGGCGTAGCTCGGCCTGGCGCCGGCAAGACAGACACGGCTGCCGGCGAGCCAGTTCGTGTATTTCAAATGCTGCTTGATGTTGGCACGTGCGGCGCGGATGGCACCCGAATCCGGCGAGCCGCCGCCATGCTCGGCACCGATATGGGGCTTGAGCACGCGTTCGCGCACGAGATGGCGCGTCACGTCGTTCTCGGCTTTCACGAGATACCAGTCGACCAGGCGGCGGATCTCGGCGCGCGCCAGCGGGTTTTCGGCAAGCAGCCGCTTGTCGCGCTTCAAGACGCCGCGGGTCTCGTCGACATATTCGGCAATCGCCGCATAGCCCACCACCGGCACGTCCCCTTCGGCGAGCAGCACCGGAACGGTTCCGGCCGGGTTCAGCGTCAGGAACTCGCGGCGGCGCTGCCAGGGGCGCTCCTCGATCAGCGCAAGCTCCTCCCCATATTCCGCAAAACAGAGGCGCACGAAGCGGCATGCGGCAAAGAGTGGCTGGTGGAAGAGTGTCAGCATGAGCGGGCTGTATGGCCTTTGGGCTTCGGGCGCTTTAAGTCTCGGGGCCGGTTGAGTCGGGGCGGACGGCAGCGCCACGACCCTATAGGGGCGAAGTCGAGCCCTGACAAGAAAGCGGTCTTCACGGAGAGCCATTGATGAACGACACGATCGTCGGCGCGCTTTTGGGCGTGCTGGAGGGCCTGACGGAGTTCATCCCTGTCTCCTCGACTGGCCACCTGCTTCTGGCCGGCCATTTTCTCGGTTTCGAATCGACCGGCCGGTCCTTCGAAGTGCTGATCCAGCTCGGCGCGATCCTTGCGATCCTGACGGTCTATTTCCAGCGCCTGTGGGGCATGGCAATGGCGCTGCCTTCGGACCGGCAGACGCAGCGCTTCGTGATCGGCGTGCTGATCGCCTTCATGCCGGCGGTCATCATCGGCGTGCTGGCGCACGATTTCATCAAGACCGTGCTGTTCGAGACGCCGCTCCTCATCTGCGTCATGCTCATTCTTGGTGGCTTCGTGCTCTTGTGGATCGACCGGCGTGCGATCACGCCGAAATATACGGACGCAACCGACCTGCCTTTCGGCGTCTATCTGCGCATAGGGCTGATCCAGTGCCTCGCCATGATCCCCGGCACCTCGCGCTCGGGTGCGACGATCGTCGGCGCGCTCCTGATGGGCGTGGAAAAGCGCGCGGCGGCAGAGTTCTCGTTTTTCCTCGCGATGCCGACCATGGTCGGCGCGTTCGCCTACGACCTCTACAAGAACGCCGACATCCTGACCGGCGACGATCTGACGATCATCGCAGCCGGCTTCGTGACGGCGTTCCTGTCTGCGATCATCGTGGTGCGCGGCCTGCTCGATTTCGTGTCGAAGCGCGGCTACGCACCGTTCGCCTACTGGCGGATCGGCGTCGGCACGATCGGGCTGATCGCGATCCTCGTCTGGGGCTGAGGCCTACTCGGCGCTCTTCGAGACGATTTTCGGCTTGGAGCGCTGCTTGCCGCGTGTGGCATGCGTCGCCATGAAGTCGACGATGCGCGGCACGATCTCCGAGCGGAAACGCGAGCCGTTGAAGACGCCGTAATGGCCGACCTTCGGCTGAAGGTAGTGCGCACGCAGATCGTCCGGCAGGTTGGTGCAGAGATCGTGTGCGGCTTGGGTCTGTCCGACGCCCGAAATGTCGTCGTTCTCGCCTTCGACCGTGAACAGCGCGGTGCGACGGATCGCCGAGCAATCGACCTTCTCGCCGCGATGCACCATGGTGCCCTTGGGAAGGTCGTGTTTCACGAAGACGGTGTCGACGGTCTGCAGGTAGAACTCGGCAGTCAAATCCATGACGGCGAGATACTCGTCGTAGAAGTCGCGATGCTTCTCGGCCGAATCACCGTCGTTCTTGACGAGGTGCACGAAGAAGTCCTTGTGCGCCGTCAGATGGCGGTCGAGGTTCATGCTCATGAAGCCGGTGAGCTGCAGGAAGCCCGGATAGACGTCGCGCATGAAGCCGGGCTCGGGCCACGGCACCTGCATGATGACGTTGTCGCGGAACCAGTCGATGCCTTTCTCCTGCGCCAGCTTGTTGACCGCCGTCGGGTTGCGGCGCGTATCGATCGGCCCGCCCATCAGCGTCATCGAGGCCGGTGCGAACGGATCGCCGCGCTGCTCCATCAGGGCTACTGCGGCCAGCACCGGCACGGATGGCTGGCAGACCGCCATCACATGCGTGTCCTCGCCAAGGTGATGCAGCATGTCGACGACGTGGATGATGTAGTCATCGAAATCGAAGCGGCCGTCCGACAGCGGCACCATGCGCGCGTCGATCCAGTCGGTGATGTAGACCTCGGCATGCTCGACCATCGATTCCACCGTGCCGCGCAGGAGCGTGGCGTAGTGGCCGGACATCGGCGCGACGATCAGGAGCTTTGGCTGCGGTTTGGCCTCTGCGGGCAAGTCGCGCTCGAAGCGGATCAGGTTGCAGAACGGCGTCTTCCAGACGATGCGCTCGGTTACCGGCACCGTCTTGAAGTTCACCTTGGTACTGGTGATGCCGAATTCCGGCTTGCCGTAGCGCCGTGTTGTGCGCTCGAAGAGCTCGGCCGCAGCAGCGATCGAGCGGCCGACGACGGTATGCGTGAACGGATTGAGCGGATTGGTGTAGAGAAGCTTGACCGAGTCCGCGTAGGCCCTGAACGGCTGCATCGCGGCATGGTTGAATTCATAAAGCTGGTAATACATTCATACCCCCGTGACGCCTCGGCCGGCCCAAAGGCCAGGCCCGTCCGGTCGGGGCTGATCGTCCTAACGAGCGTATCAACGTTTTGTTGCAATGCAATAGATGACGATGGGGGACTTTGGTGCAGTGCCGCATCCGCTGCCGAGGGGCAGCGTTGCGTCGGCATCACCCGGAAACAGCCTCCATCTTCAGCCGTCTCGCGATCGGCAGCGTCAGCTCTCGACGCCCTCGACAACGATCATCTCGGCATCGGCGACTTCCTGCCGGATAGCCGCTGCGGCCTGGTATTCGGGGGAGTTGTAGCAGTCGACCGCGTGCTGCAGCGACGGGAACTCGATGACGACATTGCGTGCCCGCGCCTGGCCTTCGAGCGGCTGCGCGGCGCCGCCGCGGGCGAGGAACTTCGCGCCGAAGCGCTCGAAGGCCGGCTTCGCGGTCGACACGTAGTCCTTGTAGCGCTCGGCGTCGCGCACATCGACGCGCGCAATCCAGTATCCCTTCGGCATGGCTTCCTCCCTGTAACTTTTCAGACGCGCAGCGCCGTCTCCATCTCGGCGATGATGGCGGCCGCGGCCGCGCGGCGATCGGGCGCAGCGATGATCGGGCGTGCGACGACGAGATGGCTCGCGCCAGCGGCAATCGCATCGCCCGGTGTCATCACCCGCTTCTGGTCGCCCTTATCTGTGCCGGCGGGCCGGATGCCGGGCGTGACGATCGCCATGTCGGGGCCGACGATGGCGCGAACGCCTGCGGCCTCCGTCGCCGCGCAGACGATGCCGCCCATGCCGGCCTCGAGCGCCTGACGCGCACGCTTCAGCACGAGGCTTGCCGGATCCGTCTCGGCATAGCCTGCCTCGGCGAGGTCGGCGCCGTCCATCGAGGTCAGCACCGTGACGGCAAGCAGCGCCATGTCGCCGCCTTTGGCTGCGGCGACAGCGGCGCGCATCGCCTTCGGATAGGCATGGAGCGTCAGCATGGAGACGCCCATCGAGGCGATGCTCTCGACGCCCTCCGCGACGGTGTTGTCGATGTCGAGAAGCTTCAGGTCGAGGAAGACCTTCTTGCCGTCCTCGACGAGTTCGCGGGCGAAGCCGAGCCCGCCGCCATAGGCCAGCCGATAGCCGACCTTGAAGAAGGACGCGACGCCGTCGAGTTCGCGCACAACGGTTTCGGCTGTGCGGATGTCGGGCACGTCGAGGCCGACGATCAGGCGTTTGGCGGCGCTCACAGGCGCTTGCCCGACATCATGGCCGCACGCTCGACCAGCGTGGTTGCGACCTTCGTCATCATCGCGCGCAGGCGCTCCTCGTGGAACTCGCCTTTGTCGTCGAAGGCATCCTGCGCGCGCGGCACCGAGCATTGAGGCGTGATGACTTCCACGCTGCAGTTCATGAGCACCGAACGCAGGTGGTAGAGCCCGCGCACGCCGGCGAAATTACCGTCGGAAGACGAGCAGAGCGCCGCGACCTTACCGGCATAGGGCTTCAGCGCCCGGTCGCCATCCTTGTGGACGCGGCTCACCCAGTCGATCGTGTTCTTCACCAACGGCGGAATGGAGGAATTGTATTCGGGACTGGCGATCAGGAAGCCGTCATGGGCGGCGAACTGGCGTGCGAGCTTGATGGCGTTTTCGGGCACGCCCTTTTCGGCTTCAAGATCCTGGTCGACGATGGGCATCGGGTAGTCGCCGAGGAAGATGCGGGTGACGTCGGCGCCCGCCAGCGCGAGTTCGCGCTGCGCCACGTCGGCCGTCTGGCCACTGAACGCGCCTTTGCGGACGGAGCCCGCAAACACCAGGATTTTGACGCTCATGCCGCCCCCAACGCTCAGCTTGCGATGGGACGCCTGTAGACCCAAAGCTGGGTCGGGGGAAGGTTGCGGAACACGAAATCGAGGTGCTCGACCACGTAGTTGCCACGGCCGGCGGGCACGGGTGACATCGGCCCGTAGGTCAGCTGCACGATCGGCCGCCCCGGCGCCATGCGGTCGAGGAGGTCTTCGACATAGGCCACGCGCTGATCGACGGGGAAATTGAGAAGCGGCACGCCCGAGACGATCGAATCGAAACGAAGATCACGCTTGTCGCCGAGCGTGCGATCGAGGTTGAAGGCATCGCCCTGGATGATGTTGACCGTCGGATAGTGCGCGCGCAGGTGCTCGACGAAATCCTCGGAATACTCGATCGAGTAGAGGTTTTCCGGCGCCACACCGCGTTCCAGGATCGCCTTGGTGATGACGCCGGTGCCCGGTCCGAGCTCGAGAACGGGCAGGCCGGAGGCAGGATCGACGACTTCGGCCATGCGACGCGCGGTTACCGAACTCGTCGGCAGGATGGAGCCGACGGCGCGGGGCTTTTCGATCCAGCCCTTGAAAAACCGCAGCTCCTCGTCGAACCGCTCGGTGAGCCTGCGTGCCAGTCCTGGTCGCATCTGCGCCTTGCCTCCACTATGTCTGCCGCTTCGTTCTAGCGTACCCTCATGACATTTCGATACAAGGCCGACGAGGCGGAATAGTGACCTGGAGGATCAAATGCGGCTGAAGGACAAGGTGGCGATCGTGACTGGAGCAGGCTCCGGCTTCGGTGAGGGGATCGCCATGCGCTTTGCCGAAGAAGGCGCCTGCGTCGTCGTCAACGACCTCAACGAGGCCGGTGGCCGGCGCGTCGCAGAGGCGATCGAGAGCCGCTTCGGCGGGGACCGCGCGGTCTTTCAGCGTGCCGACGTCGCCAGCCGCGCCGAAATGCGCGCGATGGTCGAGGCGGCGGTCGGCCGCTTCGGCCGGCTCGACATCATGATCAACAATGCCGGCATCTCGAACCCCAACATGCCGACACTCGACATTCCCGAAGAGCAGATCGACCGCATCTTCGCCGTCAACGTGAAGGCCGTGTGGATCGCAGCCTGCGAGACGGTGCCCGTGTTTCGCCGGCAGGGCGGCGGGGTGATCATCAACACGGCCTCGACCGGCGCGCTGCGCCCGCGGCCGGGACTGTCGCTCTACAACGCGTCCAAGGCGGCGGTCGTGAACATGACCAAGTCCATGGCGGTGGAGTTCGCGCCTGATCAGATCCGCGTCAACGCGCTCTGTCCCGTCGCCGGCGACACGCCTCTGCTCGCCACCTTCATGGGCACCGACACGCCGGAGATGCGCGAGAAGTTCCGCTCGACCATCCCGCTCGGCCGGTTCTCCACCCCGCAGGACATCGCCAATGCCGCGCTGTTCCTCGCTTCCGACGAGGCTTCGCTGATCACCGGCGTCGCACTCGAAGTCGATGGCGGTCGCTGCGTATGAGCCTGCCCGAGGCCGTGCTGTTCGACCTCGACGGTACCCTCATCGATTCCGTGCCGGACATCCATGCCGCAACCAACGAGCTTCTGGCGGTTCACGGCTATCCCGCGCTGTCGCTCGAAGCGGTGCGAGCCATGGTCGGCGACGGGGTTTCGCCACTCGTCGCCCGGGCCTTTGCGGCCTGTGGCGAGGCGCTCGATGCTGACGCGTTGGCCGCGCGCGTCGCCGAGATGATGCCGATCTATGCGCGGCACCTGACGCGGCTGACGGAAATCATGCCGGGTGCGCCGGCGCTTCTGGAAGCGCTTGCCGCGGCGGGCGTGAAGCTCGCGATCGTCTCCAACAAGCCGCATGCCTTCGTGGAGGAGATCGCGGTGCATTACGGCTTTGCCAGACATCTCGGCGCAGTGGAAGGCGCGCGCGACGGCGTCGCGAAGAAGCCCGCCCCGGACATGCTTGTCTCCGCGCTTCGAACGCTCGGCGTAGCTTCGTCAGATGCCGCGATCGTCGGTGACGGGCCGGCGGATGCGCTGGCGGGACGCGCGGCGGGCACTGCCGTGGTGCTTTTGGAGGCGGGCTACGGAACGAGGCCGGAAACAATCGAGGCCGACGCGCATGTCGCCGGCCTCGCCGATGTCGAACAGGCGCTGCGGCGCCTTTGGAGCGTGCGGCTCAGGTCCTGAGCACGCCTCCCGTCTGCTTGGCGACGTTCTCGACGATCTTCTTCGCGAGACCTTCGAAATCCTCGTCCGTCAGGGTGCGCTCGACGGGCTGGATCGAGACCTCGATCGCGACCGACTTGCGGCCTTCGCCCAGCGAAGCGCCTTCGAAGACGTCGAAGACACGGACGTCGGTGACGAGCTTGCGGTCGGCGGCAGCGGCAGCCTTCATCAGGCTCTGCGCCTCGACCGTGCGGTCAACGACGAAAGCGAAGTCGCGGCGGACCGCCTGGAAGGGCGAGAGGTCGAGCCGCGGCTTGGTCTTCGTCGGCTTGGCTTTCGCCTCCGGCACTGCATCGACCATCACTTCAAAACCGCAAAGCGGGCCGGAGGCGTCCATGGCCTCGAGCACCTTCGGGTGAAACTCGCCGAAATGGGCGAGCACCACCTTGGGACCGAGCTTGATCGTGCCGGAGCGGCCGGGGTGGTACCAGGCGGGGCCGCCAGCCTCGATCTGCACCTTGTCGACCGGCGCGCCGCAGGCTTCGAGCACGGCGAGCGCGTCCGCCTTCGCCTCGAAGACGTCGACCGGCTTGGCAGCGCCGGCCCAGTGGCGGCCGGAGCCTTCAAGCCGTGCCGTGCCACGACGCACCCCGCCGGCAACGCGCCGCTGGTCCTCGGGGCGGTCGCCCAGATAGATGCCGGACACCTCGAACAGCGCCACGTCGCCAGTACCGCGATCGGTATTGCGCTGCGCAGCCGCAATCAGGCCGGGAAGCAGCGAGGGCCGCATGTCCGACATGTCGGCTGCGATCGGATTGGCAAGCCGCAGCTGATCCGCGCCGCCGCCGAAAAGCTCGGCATGAGCGCGCGGAATGAACGACCAGGTGACGGCCTCCATCATGCCGCGCACGGCGAGCGCACGGCGGGCGCCGCGCGTGCGGTTCTGCAGCGTGGTCAGCATGCGGCCATTGACGGCGCCCGGCGCCGGCAGCGGCTGCGGGGCAATCAGGTTCACGCCCTTGATGCGCATGACCTCCTCGACGATGTCCGCCTTGCCATCGATGTCGGGCCGCCAGGACGGAACCGCCACCTCGATACTTTCGCCGGCACGCTTTGGAGCGAAACCGAGGCGATCCAGGATGTCGAGGCTTTCGTCGGCAGGCACGTCGAGGCCGGTCAGGCGCTTGACTTCCGAGACCGGCATTGCGAGGCGCTTGGGCTCATGACCAGCATAGCCGACGATTTCGGCCTCGCTCGGCGTGCCGCCGCAGAGTTCCAGCACCATCCGGGTCGCGAGATCGAGGCCAGGGACCATGAATTCCGGGTCGACGCCGCGCTCAAACCGATAACGCGCATCCGTGATGATGCCGAGCGTGCGGCCGGTGCGCGCGGTGGTGATCGGGTCCCACAGGGCTGATTCGACGAGCACGTCGGTCGTCGTCTCGTCGCAGCCCGAATGCTCGCCGCCCATAATGCCGGCGATGGATTCGACGCCATTGTCATCGGCGATGACGCACATGGCTTCGGTGAGCGTGTATTCGCGCTGGTCAAGACCGAGCACCGTCTCGCCGTCGCGCGCGCGGCGGACGACGAGGTTGCCGGCGACTTTCGCCGCGTCGAAAACGTGAAGCGGCCGACCGCGATCGAAGGTGATGTAGTTGGTGATGTCTACCAGCGCATTGATCGGGCGCAGGCCGATCGCGAGCAGCCGCTGCTGCAGCCATTTCGGCGACGGGCCGTTCCTGACGCCGCGCACGACACGCAGAGCGAAACCGGGGCAGAGTTCCGGCGCCTCGATCGTCACCTTGACCGGGCATGCGCCTTCGCCGGAGAGAGGCTCCACCGGAGCCGTCTTCAGGCGGCCGAGGCCGGATGCTGCGAGATCGCGCGCAATGCCGTGGATGGACGTCGCGTCCGGACGGTTCGGCGTCAAATTGATCTCGACGACCGGATCGTCGAGCTTCGCGTAGGACGCGAACGACGTGCCGACCGGTGCATCGGCGGGCAGGTCGATGATGCCGTCATGCTCGTCGGAAAGCTGCAGCTCGCGCTCGGAACACATCATGCCGCGGCTCTCGACGCCGCGGATCGTGCCCACCGACAGCGTGACGTCGATGCCGGGCACATAGGTGCCGGGTGCTGCAAAAGCGCCGACGAGACCCGCGCGCGCGTTCGGCGCACCGCAGACCACCTGAATCGGCGCGCCGGCGCCGATGTCGACGCTCAAGACGCGCAGCTTGTCTGCGTCGGGATGCTTTTCGGCCGTCAGCACCTTGGCGATCACGAAAGGCTTCAGCGCCGCCTTGTCGTCGACGCTCTCGACCTCAAGGCCGATCATGGTCAGCCGCTCGCAGATCTCCTCGAGCGTGGCGTCTGTCTCGAGATGGTCCTTCAGCCAGGACAGGGTGAACTTCATGGTATTTGATCCCGTTCGCCAGCGCTTGCCGGCGGTTGAATGGTCGCTATGCGGTCGGTGAAACTGAAATCAGGCGGCAGCCTGAGGCTTCTTGGCGTTCGGAGCCTTGCGGCCGAGAAAGATGCTCTTGACCGAGATGCCCTCGTCAGCGGCCGGCCACCAGACGCCTTCATACATGAGTTCAATCTCGTTCAACTGCGCTTCGCTCAACCCTTCGAGAAACGGATACCACCAAAGCGGAGCCGTCACGGTTCGTCCGTCGGCGAGTTCGACGTGAACGTCGCTGCCCGTGCACCAAGCGCGCACCGGCCGCATGTCGTCGGTTTCAAAGGCCAAAGAACTCATTCCAGGCACCTATCCACTCATCGCGGCGCTCGTTGACAATCGCCAGCAGCTTTGCGGTTTCTATCTCAGTGTAGCCCTTGTTCTGGGCAATTTCCAAACTGCCGAGCCAGACCTTCAGCGACTTGCCGTCCTTGACGATGTGCACGTGGGGCGGCTCGTCCATGTCGAGAGCATAGAAGCGGAACTTATAGCCTCGCCAGATCAGCAGTGTCGGCATTCCCTCCCCTAACGCTCGATAGAGAAGCCGTCGAAGCGCGGCAGGTCGTCTTCGAGGTGGAGGAAGGGCAGGCGGCGCATCTCGAAGGCGTGCATGGTCGGCGGATAGCGTTCCGGCTCGTCCATGATGCCGAGCGTCAGATAAAGCTCGCCCGGCAGCTTCTCGTCGCGATAGCCGATCTGGCTGCCGCAGGAGCCGCAGAAGGCGCGTTCGACGCCGCCGGCCCGCCAGCGCTGCGGCTCGCCCTGCCAGGCAACCTCGCCGTCGTGGAAGCCGACGAAGGCCATGACGGGCGCGCCGGTCTGCTTGCGGCAGTCGCGGCAATGGCAATAGGACACCTGGAACGGGTCGACCTTTGCCTCAGCCCCGATCAGCCCGCAGCGGCAGGATGCGCGATGCAGCCTCGTCACGAACTCAGGCCTCCGAACAGCGTCGGCATGTCGAGCGGGCGGAAGCCGTAATGCTGCAGCCAGCGCACGTCGGCGTCGAAGAAGGCGCGCAGGTCCGGCATGCCGTATTTCAGCATGGCGATGCGGTCGATGCCCATGCCCCAGGCGAAGCCCTGGTACTCGTCGGGATCGAGCCCGCCGGCGCGCAGAACGTTCGGGTGGACCATGCCGCAGCCAAGGATCTCCATCCAGTCATTGCCTTCGCCGAAGCGCACCTCGCCCGGGCGCGACCGATCGCACTGGATATCGACTTCGAGCGACGGCTCGGTGAACGGGAAGAAGGACGGGCGGAACCGCATCGTCACGCTCGGCACCTCGAAGAAGGCCTTGCAGAACTCCTCCAGCACCCACTTCATGTTGGCGACGTTGGCCGTCTTGTCGACGACGAGGCCCTCGACCTGGTGGAACATCGGCGAGTGCGTGGCGTCTGAATCCTGCCGATAGGTCTTACCCGGAATGACGATGCGGATCGGCGGCTTCTGCGTCTCCATGGTGCGAATCTGCACAGGCGAGGTGTGCGTGCGCAGCACCTTCGCCTCGCCCTTGGCATCGGCCGGGAAGAAGAAGGTGTCGTGCATCTCGCGCGCCGGGTGACCTTCGGGGAAGTTCAGCGCCGTGAAATTGTAGTAGTCGGTCTCGATGTCCGGGCCTTCGGCGATGGCGAAACCGAGGTCGCCGAAGATGGCCGCGATCTCGTCGATGACCTGGCTGATCGGATGGATGCGTCCGCGCTCGGCCGGTGCCTGGCGTACGGGCAGCGTGACGTCGAGCTTCTCGGCGGCAAGCCGCGCCTCGATCGCCGCATCGCGCAACGCCGTGCGGCGAGACGCCAGCGCGTCCGTCACGCGCTGCTTGAGGCCGTTCATCGCGGGGCCCTTGTCCTTGCGCTCCTCGGGCGTCATCGCGCCGAGCGACTTCAGGAGTTCCGAGACAGAGCCCTTCTTGCCGAGTGCGGACACGCGCACGGTCTCCAGCGCAGCCTCGTCGCCGGCAGCATCGATCTCGGCCAAGAGCGTCGTTTCCAGGTTCTGCAAGGTGTCGGTCACGTGAAGTCCCGTCGGTCGGCTGGAATGGGGTTTAAACGAAAAACCCGCGCGGGCGGCTGCCAGCGCGGGTTCCTCACAATCAGGTTTCCGAAAGCTTGGGAAGCGCGCGGCCTTAGGCGACGGCGCTTTCAAAAGCGTTCGGGGTCGTGTCCTTGAGGTACTCGAGCGCCGTCTTCGACTTCACGACGAGCGCTGCGAAGGCCGCAGGCTCGTGGATCGCGAGGTCGGAGAGCACCTTGCGGTCGATCTCGATGCCGGCCTTGTTCAGGCCGTCGATGAAGCGGCCATAGGTCAGGCCGTGCTCGCGGACGGCAGCGTTGATGCGCTGGATCCAGAGCGCACGGAAGTTGCGCTTGCGGTTCTTGCGATCGCGGTAAGCGTACTGCAGCGACTTCTCGACTGCCTGCTTGGCGATGCGGATGGTGTTCTTGCGGCGGCCGTAGAAGCCCTTTGCCTGAGCAAGGACCTTCTTGTGCTTGGCGTGGGAGGTAACGCCTCTCTTTACGCGAGCCATGTCATGATCTCCTTAAATCTGGGTCCGGCTCAGATGCCGCCGCCGTTAGGCAGGTAGTTCTTGATGACCTTCACGCCGTCGGACGGCGAGAGAACCATCGTTCCGCGTGCGTTGCGGATGAACTTGTTGGACCGCTTGATCATGCCGTGGCGCTTGCCGGCGGCTGCCACCTTGACCTTGCCGGTCCCGGTGATCTTGAAGCGCTTCTTGGCAGAAGACTTCGTCTTCATCTTGGGCATTTTGCTTACTCCGTTCTTATCGCCCGCGGCCGGTCCGCTCACGCGGAGGTCGAAGCATACCGGTCTCAAGGATCGGTCGCCGCTTCGTTCGGCTTTGATGCGGGCTTTTCAAGCATTGTGAACCGCCACGGCATGCCCTGCCGGACGGTTCGGAACGCGGCCTTATACAGAGGGCGCGGGGTTAGTGCAACAGGCTCAGGGAAGCCTGAGCAGCACCGGCAGCCAGCCGCCATCCTGCGCCAGCTCGATCGGCTCAAAGGCAGGGATTGCGACTAGGAAGAACAGGCCGTCGCCCAGTGTCGTGTAGAGAAGCTTGGGACGAACATCGACATGCTCGGCATCGCGAAACTGGCGAAGCCTGGGGAAGAAGCGTGGGACCCGCGCTACGTAATCGGAATAGGCGACGCCGAAGGTGCCCGACAGAAAGCGCTCCTCGCGGCGGATGACGACATGGAAGGCAACGGCCGTGACGACGCCGAAGAGGAGCGCGACGAAGATCGACCCCGTCTGCGCGCCGACGCCAGCAGCAGCGATCGTCGAGAACACGTAGAGCGGGTTGCGGCTCACCGAATAAGGTCCACTTGCGACGATCTCGGCCGATTTGCGCCCGCCAATATAGATTGTGCACCAGAGGCGGCCGAGGATACCGACGCCGATAAGGCCAATGCCGAAGGCCTCGACGAATTCGTGCAGCCGGCCGTCCCCATAAAGCGAACGGCAGAAAAGAAGCCCGATCACGATCACCGCGATCAGGCAGGCGAGCACGATCCTGCGGGTGTGCTGGTAGCTGCCCAGCGGCTCGACGCCAGTCTTGGACATTGGGTGACGGGCTGACCCGCTGCCTTTCACGATGAAGCCGGCCCTGCGGGGGCCGGCGGGACGGTCATTTCGGAGCCAGCACCATCATCATCTGACGGCCTTCGAGCTTGGGCTCGGCCTCGACCTTGGCGATCTCAACGACTTCCTCGCGGACGCGGTTGAGAAGCTTCATGCCAAGTTCCAGATGCGCCATCTCGCGGCCACGGAAGCGCAAGGTGAGCTTTACCTTGTCGCCCTCGTCGAAGAAGCGGCGCACGGCCTTCATCTTCGTCTCGTAGTCGTGGTCGTCGATGTTCGGACGCATCTTGATCTCTTTGACCTCGATGATCTTCTGCTTCTTGCGTGCCTCGGCGGCCTTTTTCTGGCCCTGGTACTTCATCTTGCCGAGGTCGGTGATCTTGCACACCGGGGGCTGCTGGTTCGGGGAGATCTCGACGAGGTCGAGCCCGGCTTCTTCAGCCAGCCCGAGCGCCTCGGAAATAGACACTACACCGAGGTTCTGTCCTTCGGCGCCGATGAGCTGTACCTGCGGCACGCGAATCTCGCGATTGGCGCGCGGGCCGTCCTTGACAGGGGCGGCTGCTTTGAATGGTCTGCGAATGGTCGTGGTCTCCTTGGCCGTTGACGTCTTTACGCATATGCCGCAACGAGCGGCGCGGTCTATGTCGGCGCGCGCGGCGCAGTGTCAATAGCACAGGGTCGGGGAAAAATCACCCGTCCGACGCGATCGCGGCAAGAAACAGGGATGAACCGCCAGCCATGACCACGCATTTCGAAGCAGGGCACACGATCGCGGTCGACGGTGCGCAGATCGCCGTGCGCGCGATCGCCGGCCACACGCCCGGCCTGCACTGGCTCGGCGGCTATCGCTCGGACATGACCGGCACCAAGGCGCAAGCGCTCGCCGCATGGGCCGCGACAAACAGCCATGCCTTCTGCCGCCACGATTATTCCGGTCATGGCGCCTCGGGCGGGCGCTTCGCCGACGGTACGATCTCGCGCTGGCTTGCCGAAAGTCTCGCCGTGTTCGACCGGTTCACGACCGGCCCGCAGATCCTGGTCGGCTCCTCGATGGGTGCGTGGATCGCGCTGCGCATGGCGCAGGAACTGGGACGCCGCGGCGAGGCTGGGCGGCTTGCAGGAATGCTCCTGCTTGCGCCCGCGCCCGATTTCACGAGCGAACTGGTCGAGCCGGCGCTCACCGATTCCGAGCGGCAGGCGCTGGCGACGCAGGGCTATTTCGAGGAGGTCTCCGAATATTCGCCGGAGCCAAACATCTACACGCGCGACCTGATCGAGGACGGGCGGGCGAACCGGGTGCTCTCGGGCATCATCGACACGCGCTGCCCGGTGCACATCATCCAGGGCATGGCCGATCCGGACGTGCCGCACACGCACGCCCTGCGACTGGTCGAGCACCTACCGGCTGACGACGTGACGCTGTCCCTCGTGAAGGATGGCGATCACCGCCTGTCACGTCCGCAGGACATCGAGATGATCCTGTCGGCCGCCCAGAGCCTCGCCGAGCGCGCGAGCAGCTAAATGCGTGCCTCGATCCCGGCTTCGGCCTTCGTCGCGGCGATCGTCGGCTTCGGCGGCACGCTGGCGCTGATCATCGCGGCGGCCGACGCCGTCGGAGCGACTCCCGGCCAGACGGCAAGCTGGGTCACGGCGATCTGCCTGGCGATGGCGGTCGAGACGGCATGGCTCTCCTGGCGCTACCGCATGCCGATCGTCACCGCGTGGTCGACACCGGGCGCGGCGCTGATTGCAGCCAGCAGCGGCTTCACCATGGCGGAGACCGTGGGCGCGTTCATCGTGGTCGCGCTGCTTCTCGTGCTGACTGGCTTCACGCGACCACTGATGCGGCTGATCGCGCGCATTCCGGCATCGGTCGCGTCGGGCATGCTCGCCGGCATCGTCGTCGTCTTCGTCATGCAGGCAGCGCGCACGCTGGCAATCGATCCATGGCTGGTCGGCCCGCTGATGGCAGCTTTTCTGGTGATCCGCCTGTTTAACCCGGCGCTGTCCGTCCTCGCCGTCCTTGTCGGTGGCGTCCTGATCGCGTTTCTCGGCGGCTGGGTTGAGACGATGCCCGCGCTGCAGGCGTCCGGTCTCGAATGGACGTGGCCACGCTTCACGTTCGCCGCGACGATCGGGCTCGCGCTGCCGATCTATCTCGTGACAATGGCGTCGCAGAACCTTTCCGGCCTCGCCGTGCTCAAGGCCGCCGGCTACGAGCCGCCGGCCGGGCCGCTGATCGCCGCAACGGGCCTCGTCTCGCTCGTAACCGCGCCATTCAACGCGCTGACGACCAACCTCGCCGCCATTTCGGCTGCGATCTGCACCGGGCCGGACGTCCATCCCGACCCTGCGCAACGCTGGCTGACCGGGCCACTCTACGCGGCCACCTATCTCGTCTTCGCCTTCTTCGGCGCGTCGCTGGTGGCGATTTTCGCGGTGCTGCCGGCGAGCCTGATCGCGCTCGTCGCGGGCCTCGGCCTCCTCGGCTCACTCGCCAACGCGCTGGCGATCGCGCTGGAGCGCCCCGACCAGCGGGTCGCCGCGACCATCGCCTTCGCCACCACCGCCTCGGGACTGGCCATCGCGGGCATCGGCTCGGCGTTCTGGGGGCTGATGGCGGGGCTAATCGTGCTCGGACTCGATGCGGCACGATCACGCGTGATGCCAGGGCCTCGTTCTTGAATCGTCACAATCGATTTCCCATGTCGAGATCAAGCGGGCGATCGGACCCGCTCCCTCTCAAGGAAGGAACGGTTGCGATGACCAAGACTGCATTGATCCGCCCGGCATGGACGCCCGCCACCATCGCGCTGATGGTCGTCGGTTTCATGGTGTTCTGGCCGCTCGGCCTCGCCATGCTTGCCTACATTATCTGGGGCGACCGGCTCGGCGACGTGAAGGGTGAGTTCAGTCGCGTGAGCGATTCGATCTTCGGCGCGCGCAAGACGGCTGCCTGGGCGCCGACGGCGCGAACCGGCAACGTCGCCTTCGACGACTGGCGCGAGAAGGAACTCACCCGTCTCGACGAAGAGCGTCGCCGCCTGGACGAGGCGCGCGAGGAGTTCGAGACCTATGTCCGCGAACTGCGCCGCGCCAAGGACCAGGAGGAGTTCGACCGCTTCATGGCCGATCGCTCGCGCACCACGCCGGCGCGCAATGACGGCCGGTCGGGCCTTTTGAACGACTGATCGCCGCGCAAGCTCGATCACCAGACGGCGCCGGGTTCTCCGGCGCCGTTTTTCGTTCGGGCTCACCGGCAAACGAATCGGATATGCTTGCCTCGATGAACTTCGCCTTTCTCAAAAGCCGTCCACTGCCCCGCGCGACGCAGACGCGCCTGCACGACGTCGCCGGTCGCTCGCTGCCGCTGACGATCGCCGAGAATGCGCGTGCACGGCGGCTGACCCTACGCATCGAGGCCGGCGGCCAGGGCATCCGCATCACCGTGCCGCCGGGGCTGTCGCCGCGCGAGGTCGAGCGCTTCCTCGACAAGCACCAGGGCTGGCTGGAAGCGAAGCTCGCCAAGTTTCCGGACCGCCCGGAGCTGCGCCCCGGTACCAAGCTGCCGCTGCGCGGCGTGCCGCACCTGATCAAGCACGAGCCAGGGACGCGTGGCACGGTAACGGTCACACGCGAGGCGGACGGGCCGGTGCTCGTCGTCCATGGCCGGCGCGAAGCGCTCGGCCGGCGGCTTGCGGATTTCCTCAAGCGCGAGGCCAAGCGCGACATCGAGATGCTGGTCGCACGCCACACGTCTTCCGTCGGCCGCAAGGCAAAGGCGATCCGCTACCGCGACACGACCAGCCGCTGGGGGTCGTGCACCGCTGACGGCACGCTGTCCTTTTCCTGGCGCATCATGATGGCGCCGCCGGCCGTCATCGACTACCTCGTCGCCCACGAGGTCGCGCATCTCAGGGAAATGAACCACGGTCCGAAATTCTGGGCGCTCTGTAAGGAGCTCTGTCCCCGCACTGAAGAAGCCCGCGCCTGGCTGAAGCGAAATGGCGGCGCGCTGCAGTCGATCCGCTTCTGAACAGCGCAAGGCGCTCGACTCTCGGTGCACGAGTGACTATCTCCGCGCCATGCCCCTCGACATCAAAATCTGCGGCCTTTCCACGCCAGAGACGGTCAACGCCGCGCTTGCCGGCGGGGCGAGCCATGTGGGCTTCATCTTCTTTGAAAAAAGCCCGCGGCACGTTTTGCCCGAGCAGGCTGGCCGGCTGCGGAAGCTGGCGCTGGGCAAGGCGATGGCCGTAGCGGTGACCGTCGATGCCGACGACGATGCGCTAGATGCGATCGTGACGGCCATGGCGCCGGACATGCTGCAGCTTCACGGGAAGGAGACGCCAGAGCGCGTTGCTGCCGTCAAGGCGCGGTACGGGCTGCCGGTGATCAAGGCCCTGGCGATGGGCGATGCGGGGGATCTCGACAAGGTGTCGGCGTATCTTGGTATCGCAGATCGCTTGCTGCTCGACGCCAAGCCGCCGAAAGGGTCGGACCTTCCCGGCGGCAATGGCGTTTCGTTTGACTGGAGCCTGCTGTCGCGCCTGCCGGCCGTTACGGACTACCTGCTTTCCGGCGGGCTCGATGCCAGCAATGTGGCCTTGGCGCTGAAGCTTGCCAAACCGCCCGGGCTCGACGTCTCGTCGGGCGTGGAAAGCGCGCCGGGGGTCAAAGATGAGGCGCGCATCGCTGGCTTCTTCGCCGCAGTCGAGGCGGCGCGGCGCTAGTTTACTTTCGCGCAGGCAGCGTGCAGAAACCCATGTCCCGCCGCCGGCGGGCCCAGAGCCGAAAGCCAAGTCCATGAACACGCAGCCCGAGCCCAATTCCTTCCGCAGCGGTCCCGACCGCGAAGGCATGTTCGGCATTTTCGGCGGACGTTTCGTCGCCGAGACGCTGATGCCGCTGATCCTCGATCTGGAACAGGAATGGGCCAAGGCGAAGACGGACGAGAGCTTCTGGGCCGAGATCGCGCATCTCAACACGCATTATACGGGCCGGCCGTCGCCGCTCTATTTCGCCGAGCGCCTGACCGAGCATCTCGGTGGAGCCAAGATCTACTTCAAGCGCGACGAGCTGAACCATACCGGCTCGCACAAGATCAACAATTGCCTCGGGCAGATCCTGCTTGCCCGCCGCATGGGCAAGACGCGCATCATCGCCGAGACGGGTGCGGGCCAGCATGGCGTGGCGACCGCGACAGTCTGCGCGCGCTTCGGCCTGCCCTGCGTCGTCTACATGGGTGCTACCGACGTGGAGCGCCAAGCACCGAACGTCTTCCGCATGAAGCTTCTCGGCGCCGAAGTGCGGCCGGTGACGTCCGGCCATGGCACGCTCAAGGACGCCATGAACGAGGCGCTGCGCGACTGGGTCACGAATGTCGAGGACACATACTACCTGATCGGCACGGCAGCTGGTCCGCACCCATATCCGGAAATCGTGCGCGACTTCCAGTCGGTGATCGGCAAGGAATTGCGCGAGCAGATGATGGCCGCCGAAGGGCGCCTGCCGGACATGCTGATCGCAGCGGTCGGCGGCGGATCGAACGCGATCGGCCTCTTCCATCCCTTCCTCGATGATCGCGACGTGCGCATCGTCGGCGTGGAAGCGGGCGGCAAAGGGCTTTCGGGCGAGGAGCACTGCGCGTCGCTGACCGCCGGGTCGCCGGGCGTGCTGCACGGCAACCGCACCTATCTGCTGCAGTCGGACGACGGCCAAATCAAGGACGGCCATTCGATCTCGGCCGGCCTCGACTATCCGGGCATCGGGCCGGAGCACTCCTTCCTCAAGGACACCGGCCGCGTCGAATATGTGCCGATTATGGACGACGAAGCGCTCGAGGCCTTCCAGGTCCTGACGAAGCTCGAAGGCATCATCCCGGCGCTGGAGCCCGCGCATGCGCTGGCCGAAGTGATCAAGCGCGCACCGACGATGGGGCGCGATCAGATCATCGTGATGAACCTCTGCGGCCGCGGCGACAAGGACATCTTCACGGTCGGCAAGATCCTCGGCATGGGTCTCTGATGCAGCATCTGAACCCGACGCGCGAGCAGTTCAAGGCGATGTATGGGCTGCCGCTCGACAAGCCGGTCATGATGCTCAACCTCCTGAAGTTCCGCGATCGGGCCGCCTATGCGGAAGGCGATCCGGAACAGGGCGAGGACGTTTCGGGCGCCGATGCTTACGGCCGCTATTCCGAAGAGGCGACGCCGATCTTCGACGCGCTCGGCGCCAGCCAGGCGTGGATCGGCAAGCCGGAGCTCGTGCTCATCGGCGACGATGCGGGCGATCTCTGGGATCTCGCCTTCGTCGCGCGCTATCCGACGGCGCAAGCCTTTATCGACATAATCAAGGACCCCGCCTACCAGCGCGCCGTCCGTCACCGTAATGCGGCCGTGCTCGACAGCCGGCTGATCCGCTGCAGCGAGGAAAAGCCCGGCAGGACGTTCCTGCCCGGCGCCTGAGGACCTACCCCCTATGACCACCCGCATCGACCGCCGCATGGCGAAGCTGAAGACCGAGGGCCGCCCGGCGCTCGTGACCTATTTCATGGGCGGTGATCCCGATTACGACACGGCATTAAAGATCATGAAGGCGCTGCCGAAGGCAGGCTCCGACGTGATCGAACTTGGCATGCCGTTTTCCGATCCGATGGCCGACGGCCCGGCGATCCAGGCGGCGGGCCTGCGCGCGCTGAAGGGCGGGCAGACGCTCGCCAAGACGCTCAAGATGGCCGCCGACTTCCGCCGCGAGGACGACGACACGCCGATCGTCATGATGGGCTATTACAATCCAATCTACATCTACGGCGTCGATCGCTTCCTCACCGATGCCAAGGCGTCCGGCATCGACGGGCTGATCGTGGTCGACCTGCCGCCGGAGATGGATGCCGAGCTCTGCATCCCGGCCGTGAAGGCAGGCATCAACTTCATCCGCCTCGCCACGCCGACGACCGACGACAAGCGTCTGCCGAAGGTGCTCGAGAACACGTCGGGCTTTGTCTACTACGTCTCGATGACCGGCATCACCGGCTCGGCGCTTCCCGACACGTCCAAGGTCGGCGCTGCGGTCGCCCGCATCAAGGGCCACACGGACCTGCCGGTCTGCGTCGGCTTCGGCGTCAAGACGGCCGAGCAGGCGCGCGCGATAGGAGCCTCGGCGGACGGCGTCGTGGTCGGCACCGCAATCGTCAACGCGGTTGCCAATGTGCTGACGCCCGACGGGCGGATGACGGCCGATCCGGCCGAAGCGGTGGCGACGCTGGTCAGCGGGCTCGCACAGGGCGTGCGCAGCGCGCGCCTTGCGACGGCCGGCTGAACGCCCCATTTCCATTCAGATAAACGACACGACGAGGATCGCGCCCATGAACTGGATCACGAATTTCGTCCGCCCGAAGATCAACTCGATGCTCGGGCGCCGCGAGATGCCCGAGAACCTCTGGATCAAGTGCCCGGAGACGGGCGAGATGGTGTTCCACAAGGACCTCGAGGGGAACCAGTATGTGATCCCGACCTCCGGGCACCACATGCGCATCCCTGCCAAGGAGCGCCTGCGCCATTTCCTCGACGGCGGACGCTACGAGACGCTGGAGAACCCGAAGGTCGCGACCGACCCTCTGAAGTTCCGCGACGAGAAGCGCTACATCGACCGGCTTAAGGACGCCCGCACCAAGACCGGCCAGGAAGACGCGATCATCAACGCGGTGGGCGAGCTGGAAGGCCTGCCGGTCGTCGTCACGGTGCAGGATTTCACCTTCATGGGCGGCTCGCTCGGCATGGCTGCCGGCGAGGCGATCATTCGTGGCTTCGAGGCGGCGCTGGAGAAGAAGCGGCCGCTGATCCTGTTTGCCGCCTCGGGCGGCGCGCGCATGCAGGAAGGAATCCTGTCACTGATGCAGCTGGCGCGCACCACTGTTGCTGTGGACCGGCTGAAGGAAGCGGGCCTGCCCTATGTCGTGGTTCTGACGAATCCGACCACCGGAGGCGTGACGGCTTCCTATGCCATGCTGGGCGACGTTCACATCGCCGAGCCCGGCGCGCTGATCGGCTTTGCCGGCCCGCGCGTGATCGAGCAGACGATCCGCGAGAAGCTGCCGGAAGGCTTCCAGCGGGCCGAGTACCTGATGGATCACGGGATGGTCGATATGGTCGTGTCGCGGCTGGAACTACGCGAGACGATCGCGCGGCTTCTCAAGATCCTGATGAAGTCGCCGATGCCGGCCGCCCTCGACGAGGCCGAACTCCTGCCGCCGCCTGCCGAGCGCGAGCCCGCCGAGGCCTCGGCCTGACATTCGTCTGATGTGGCGCGCCGCAGGTCGGCGCGCCTCTACCGTCCTGCCCTCGAGCGACCGCGGACCATCCATGACTACGCTTACGGCCGAGCAGGAGATCGAGCGGCTGCTGGGGCTTCATCCCAAGGGCTTCGACCTGTCGCTGGACAGGATCACGCGGCTTCTCGATGCACTCGGCAACCCGCAGGATCGCATGCCGCCGGTGATCCACATCGCCGGCACGAACGGCAAGGGGTCGGCCGCCGCCTTTTCGCGCGCGCTGATCGAGGCCGCGGGCGGCACGGTCCACGTCCATACCTCGCCGCATCTCGTCAACTGGCACGAGCGCTACCGGATCGGCCGGCCGGGCGGCGGGCGCTTCGTCGACGACGCAACATTCGCCAATGCCGTGCGGCGGACAGCGGATGCCAATGGCGGGCAGAAGATCACGGTCTTCGAGCTTCTGACCGCCGTCACCTTCCTGCTGTTCTCGGAGCATCCGGCCGATGCCGTGGTGCTGGAAGTGGGGCTCGGCGGCCGGTTCGACGCAACGAACGTCATAAAGCGGCCGGCCGTCTCGGTCATCATGCCGATCTCGCTCGACCATGAAGCCTATCTGGGCGACCGGGTGGAGCTCATCGCCGCCGAAAAGGCCGGCATCATCAAGCCCGGCGTGCCGGTCATCATCGGGCAGCAGGAGCATGACGCGGCGCGTGATGTGCTGATCGACACCGCTGCTCGGCTCGGCGCCCCGGCAGCGATCTACGGGCAGGACTATCTCGGCTACGAGGAGAACCGGCGCTTCGTCTACCAGGACGAAACCGGGCTGATGGACCTGACCCGGCCAAAGCTCGTCGGCCGCCACCAGTTCGCCAACGCGGCAGCCGCCATTCGCGCCGTGCGACAGGCAGGCTTCGAGATCACCGATGCGATTGCGTCCAACGCGATGGAAAGCGTCAGTTGGCCAGGGCGCATGCAGCGACTGACGGAGGGACGGCTCGTCTCGCTGGCGCCGAAGGGCTCGGAAATCTGGCTCGATGGCGGGCACAATCCCGGCGCAGGCTTTGCTATCTCCGAGGCGCTGGCCGAGCAGGAGGAGCGCCATCCGCGGCCGCTCTTCCTCATCTGCGGCATGATCAACACCAAGGACCAGACAGGCTTCTTCCGCGCCTTCGAAGGCATGGCGCGACATGTCTTCACCGTGCCGGTGCGCATGAGCGAGGCCGGCGTGCCACATGACGAGCTTGCGGTGCGGGCGCTTGATGCCGGGCTATCGGCCGAGCCGATCGATTCGGTCGCCAATGCGCTTGAACTGCTCGGCCAGACCTGGAACGGCCTCGAAGTCGCGCCGCGCATTCTGATCTGCGGATCGCTCTATCTTGCCGGCGAAGTGCTCGCCGAAAACGGCACGCCGCCAGCCTGAAATGAAAGAACCCGGCGCAAGGCCGGGCTTTTCTCTGAGATCTTGAAGCGATCAGACGTTGCCGCTGATCCAGGACGAGAGCGCCGTCTTCGGCGCTGCGCCGACCTTCATATCGGCTACCTGGCCGTCCTTGAAGAGCATCAGCGTCGGGATCGAGCGGACGCCGAACTGGGCTGCAAGCTCGGGATTCTCGTCGATGTTGACCTTGGCGATCTTCACCTTGTCGCCCATCTCGGTCGCGATTTCCTCGAGGGCGGGGGCGATCATCTTGCAGGGACCACACCATTCCGCCCAGAAGTCGACCACGACCGGCTCGGAGGCTTCCAGAACGCCGGACTGGAAGCTGTTCTTGTCGATCTTCACGGTAGCCATTTCGGTCTCCTGACTGGATTTACCCTGCATGTGGGCGTGGCGGGCGCGCCATTCAAGGCAGGTTCTGTCACGCGCGCGCGAGGCTCGCAAGGGCAGCCGCGCGCCGCTCCGCCGGCAATTCGATCAGTCGCGGGGCGTGGGTGTAGAGGAGAAGCGTACGCACGCTGCGGCCCGGATAGATAGCCTGAACCAGCTCGGCATAGATCGCCAGCTGCGCGACATGCTCCACCGGTACGCCGGCGAGATTGGCGGGCGCCGGACGGTTGGTCTTGTAGTCAAGGATCGCGACCTCGCCGTCGCCGACGAAGAGCCGGTCGAGCTTGGCTGAGACCGCGCGCCTGCGGCCTGCGATCTCGATCGTGCCCATGATGCCGACTTCGGCCCGAGAGGGGCTAGCAAAGAGCGACCGGAAGGCGGGGTCGGCGACGACGGCGAGGATTTCCTCGCATAGCGCCTGACGGTCGGGCTCCGTCCAGCCCGCACAGGCCTGCGCGACGTGCCGCTCGACGGCGGCCACATGGTCGCCTTCCATGTCGGGCAGAACCTGCAGCAGCCTGTGCACGACGAGCCCGCGCTCCAGCCCGATGCCGACGGGTTCGGGGGCGAGCACTGGCGACGAGAGCGGCGCGGGATCGGCAGGCTCGACGGTGACGGAAACCGAAGATGGTGTCAGTGGTCTTGGCAAAGCTGGCGGTTCGGAAGCGAGCTCCCGGAGCGCCGCCGGCATCGGGGCTGGCTCGCGTGGCTTCGTCGCCTCTTCGATAGCGCGCAGCGTCGTCAGTTCAGGGCTCGCGCGAAAACGCAGTGCGCCGGGGCCGAGCACTGGATGGTCGAAGGGCGTCGAATGTTCCGCGCCGCCAAGGGCGGTGGCGACGATGGAGTGCCAGATGCCGTCTCCCGGCGCCCTCGTGCCGCGATAGCCGCAGATGACGAGCCGGTCTTCCGCGCGCGTCATCGCGACATAGAGCAGGCGGCGATATTCCTCCTCGGCTCGACGGCGGATGTCGGCGGCGGCAGCGCGCGTGACCAAATTCTCCATCGCGCCCGCGGCGCGCCAGAGATAGCCCTGGCCATGCCAGTTGCCATGCTTCGAGCGGACCGGCACGAGGCGCGGCAGGTGGCCGTGGGAGAAGGGCGCTGTGCCGCCATCGACGAGGAAGACGATCGGCGCTTCCAGCCCCTTGGCAGCGTGCGCGGTCATGATGCGCACCTCGCCGCGCGTCTGGTCCATCTCGCGCTTGATGTCGCGCCCGCCTTCCTCCAACAGCGCAACCAGCGCCTCCAGGCCGGCAAGGCCGAGACGCTCGGTGGCGAGGCAGAAGGAGAGGAACTCGTCGAGCACGTCGCTGGCCTCGTGCCCGAGCCGCGCGATGATTCGCTTGCGCCCCCCGTCGCGGCCGAGCACACGGGCATAGAAGTCGAACGGCGCGAGGTGCGAAGCCTCGGTGCGCCAGCCGTCGAGCGTGTTTGAAACCGTGCGCAGCCCTTCATCGGCCTCGGCGGCTTGGCGTAGGGCAGAACGGAGCGAGACCTTGCCCTCGCGGCCCATTGCGAGCGCCATCAGCACATCCTCACCGAGTCCGAAAAGCGGGCTCTTCAGAAGCGCCGCCAGCGACAAGTCGTCTTCGGGCTGGAGGAGGACGCGACCGAGCGCCATCAGGTCGCGCACGGCGATGTGGCCGGACAGCGCCAGACGGTCGGCGCCCGCTACGGCGACGTTGCGGTTCTTCAGCGCGCGGGAGAGCGCATGCATGAAGGAATCGCGCTTGCGCACCAGTACTAGCACGTCGCCGGGCCTGACCGGCTGGCCGGTGCCTTCGAGCCGCATGCCGGAAGCGAGCCAGCCCTTCACCGTGTCGGCGATCGCGTCGGCGAGCTTCACCGCCGGCGCCTTGGCGTGGTCGATGGCCTCGGTCCAGTCGTCCGGTGTCTCGACCGCTTCCGGCGCGACCAGCGGCCAGAGTTCGACCTCGCCCGGCTGTTCGTCGCGCAGCGCCTCGTGCCGGAAGACCGGATCGCGCGAAACGCCCTGGCGGATATCCTCACGGGCAAAGACCGCATCGACGGCGCGCAGCACGTCGTCGACGGAGCGGAAGGACTGGTTCAGCCGCACGAATTCGAAGCGCTTCTTGGCGGCTGCGGCCCGGCGCTCGAAATCGTGACGGCTTTCGTCGAAGGCGTCGGGATCGGCTCCCTGGAAGGAATAGATCGACTGTTTTTCGTCGCCGACGGCAAAGATGGTGCGCCCGCGCTCCTCGCCCGCGCCGCGGCCGGCGAAGAACTCCTCGGCGAGCGAGCGGATCACGGCCCACTGCGCCGGGCTCGTATCCTGCGCCTCGTCGAGCAGGATGTGATCGATGCCGCGGTCGAGCTTGTACTGCACCCATTGCCCGGCATCGTCGCGGGCAAGGAGCGCCGCGGTGCGCGCGATCAGATCGTTGAAATCGAGCAGACCCCGCGCGCTCTTCAGCCGCTGGTAGATCGCGGTCAGACGGTCGGCGAGGATGAGGGCGGCGCGCGTCGCCTTCAGCATGTCGAGGAGGGCCGCGCGGTCGCAGGCCTCGCGGACGAGACCAGCCATGCGGAGAAACTCGTCGGCGAATTCGGGGAAGTATTCGCCGACCCCCTTGGCCATGATCCGGCTCGGCGATTTCGCCTCGACCACGCCGCCGCTCTTCTTCGTGAGGAAGAGCGCGGAGAGCCTGTCGAGGCGGCTGCGCGCGTCGATCGGCTGGCAGGCTTCAGCGAGATCGTCGGCGAAGCTCGCCGCCGTCGCCTTGCCGGCAGCAGCAGCCCGCGACGCGATGGCGGTCGCTAGAGCGCGGTCGAAATAGGCATCCGGCCAGATCGCGCCGACGATGTCGTCGAGCGTTTCGGCGCCGTTGAAGCCGTATTCGGCAAAGAGTGCGGAAAAGGCCGGATCGTGCCCGCCGATTTCGGCGACGAAGGCCGCGATCTCCTCGCGCCGGCCAATGATGGAGGTGAGCAGCGCGTCGAGCCCGCTTTCGCGGCCGAGAAGAAGCACGTCGGCGAAGGCGCCTGCCAGAAGCGCGTCATGTCCCGCAGCCGCGCCCGTGATGAGCTCGCGTCGGGCTTCGGTGACGAGCGCCGCTTCCATCTCGCCGTCGAGCAATTCGAAATGACCGGCGATGTTCGCCTCAAGCGGAAACTGGTGAAGCACCGCTTCGCAGAAGGCGTGGATGGTCTGGATCTTCAGCCCGCCGGGCGTCTCCAGCGCCTCGGCGAACAGGCGGCGTGCCCGCGCGAGGCGGGCGGCGTCGGGCCGCGCGTTCTCGACCTCGACGATCTTCGCGGTCAGCTCGGCATCGCCGAGCGTCGCCCAGCCGGCAAGCGTGCCGAAGACGCGGTTCGCCATGTTGGCGGCGGCGGCCTTGGTGTAGGTGAGGCACAGGATGCGCGAGGGCTCGGCGCCGCGCAGGAGCAGCCGGATGACCCGCTGGGCAAGCACGTGCGTCTTGCCCGAGCCGGCATTGGCCGACACCCAGGCAGAGGCGAGCGGGTCGGAGGCAAGGCCCTGCTTTTCGCGCGTCAAAGGGGGAATGGTGAAGCGCCGGCTCATTCGCCCGAGCCTTCCGATCCGGAGGCTCCCGCCGACCATTCCAGCACGCGCGCCAGATGATCGTAGTCGCCATCCGTGTCGCCCTCGCGGAACGGCAGCGTGCGCGACTTGTAGCCGTTCGCCGGGTTCTGGAAGAAGCGGACGAGCTTTTCCAGCCGCTCCCAGGCCTCAGTCGCGAGCTGATCGGCGGACTTCTGCTGGCGGTCGAATTCCAGGATGGAATCCTCGACGACCGAGCCGTCGGGCTTCAGGCGCACGTAAGCGAGTTCCGCCGCCGTCAGCTTGCCGAGCCCGGCGAAGGCCCCGCGCTGCAGGAGCGCGGCTTCGAGCGCGAGCTGCGGGGACAGAAGCGTGTGAGCCTGACCCTTGGATGGGTAGCTGCCGGTCTTGTAGTCCAGAATGTCGGCGAGGCCCTGCGGGCGCTCGTCTATGCGGTCGGCGCGGCCGGAGAGCGTGACGCCGGTGCGCCCGATCTCGGTCTTCTTCGCGCCGATCTCGGCATGGCGGGCGAGTACGCCTGCGCGGTTCTCGCGCTCCCAGCGCACGATTTCGCCGGACATCGCAAGAAAGCGCGGCCACCAGACGGCCTCCACGTCAGGCGGGAGACCGGCATCGCCAAAGATCTCGCGGCCGATCGCGACGAGCCTGTCTTGCGCATCGGCCGCGGCCGGATCGGCGATCTCCATCGTGAAACGGTGGAGGATGTCGTGGAAGAGCGAGCCGCGTTCGGCGGCGGACGGATCGCGGACGAGCGGGTCGAGCGCGTAGAGGCCCAGAACGCGCTTGGCATAGACGGCATAAGGATCGCGCCGCAGCGTCTCGACCTCGGTGATCGAGAGCGCGCGTGGGCGATGCTCCAGTGGCGGCTTCGGCTCGGGCCGCGGCGCGTAGTCGACGGGGGTTGCGGCGTCGAGCTGCGCGACCCAGTCGAGGAGGCGCTGGCCGCGCGCGCGCATGGCGTTCGACGCGTCCTCGCCGGCGCAGGTCAACAGGCGCTGCAGCCAGCGCGAGGCGACGGCGGGTGCATCGCCGGCGCGCGCGGCGCGCGTGAGGACCACCCGTGGTGCGCCCATCGCCATCGCGAAATCATGCGCCGACTGGCCGATGCGACGCTCCGGCGGGTCGAGCGACAGGCCGGCCTTCATGAAGCGCGACAGGAAGCGATCCGCCTCCGCGCGGCGCGGCCAAGAGCCTTCGTTCATCCCGCCGAGCACCATCAGGTCGACGCTCTGCAGGCGCGCTTCGAGCGCACCCCATATATGGACGCGCGGATCGGCGCCGGGACCGGGTTTGACGACGCGGCCGGTCATCAAAGCGGTCAGCACCTCCGGCCATTCGGCGGTCGCGACCGTGGGGCCGCCCGGTGTCAGGACCATCTCGCGCAGGGCGTTGGCGAGGCCCGTACCGGCGTCGCCCTCGTAGAAATCGGCCAGCGACGAATTCTCGGACCGAGCCAGTGCTTCCAGCGCCTCCACGGAGGCGCGCGTCCAGTCGGCGATCTCGCCCGGTGCTGCGTCACGACGCCCAGTCAGCGGCCGGATCGCCTCGACGAGAGCCGACGCGACGGCGCGTGCCTCGTCGAGCCGCCCGACAGTCGCGATGCGCACCCACCAGAAGGGCAGGCGGGCATTCTCGATCTCCAGCAGCCTGCGGTCGAAATCGGCAGCGAGCGTCGCGACGTCCGGCCGCCCGGTGCCACCGCGGAGCGCCACCAGCTCGATCGTCTCGGCAGCGCGGCGGACCACCTCTCGGGGCAGGCCGAGGGCGAGCAAGGGATGCTTGAGCAGGGAGAGGATTGCGAGTGGGTCGCCCGGTCGCGAGGCCGTCTCGACGGCGAGCGCCAGAAGCGTCGACGGCAATGTCTGATCGAGCGGCGTGCCGGCAGAATCGTCCGCCTTGATGCCGAAGCGGCGGAGCTCGGCGGAGACGCGGCGGGCGAGCGCGCGGTCGCCGGTGACAAGCGCTGCCGTGCGGCCTTCCTCTTCGATCGCCAGCCGCAGCGCGATGGCGATCGCAAGCGCTTCCTCGCGCTCGTTGGCAGCTTCGACAAGATCGACGCTGTCGAGCGCGCCGACATCAAGTGCTGCGGCGAAGAAGGGCGTCCGATCCGCCCAACGCTCGGTCGTCTCGGCAGGCCGCATCGCTTCGCTAACCAAGCCTGCGCGGGCTGCGAGCGGGGTCGAAGCCTGCCCGAGCGCGATCACGTCGGATCGCTCGGCGCCGAGACGCGTCAGGAGGCGCTTCAACTGCGTCTGCGGGTGGCCGAAACTGGCCGGCGGCGCGCCGGGCACGGCGACGGCCTGCCAGGCTTCCTCGTCGAGCGCGAGATCGAGCCCCGGCAGGACGACGGCGCCTTTTTCCAATGTGGCGATGGCGGCGAGCAGGTCGGCTGTCGCGGTAATCGAGCCGGTGGAGCCCGCCGCGATGACCGGCCCCGCCGAGCCCTTGCGCCGGAGCCGGTCGGCCTCGGCCTTGAGGCCGGCATTGCGCCAGGCGGCGGGGCTCGACTTGCCGATTGCGGCCAGATGATCCGGCCAGTGATGCGTGACGATTTCGAGGAAGGAGAGCGAAAGCTGCCACCAGGCGGCGAGCTCGTCCGGCACCAGCGTGCCGAGCTTCGACCAGACGCCCTGTTCGGTCTCGATCTCGTCCATCAGCGCGCTCAAATCGCGGGCGAGCCAGATCGCGTCGACCGTCGAGGCCGGGACGACGAGGTCCTCGCCGATGAGGCTTGCCGTCTGGGCCGGGATGCGGCGCTTCCAGGCCTGGACCAGCGGGGCGAGCGCAAGAACGCGCTCAAGGTCGCCGACCGGCAGAGGCAGGTCCGGCAGGGCGGCCGCGTCCTCTTCGCTCATGTCGGGCGTGGAGTCGAACTCGCCGAGCGGACGGATCGCGGGCAGGATCGCCGCGCCGCTGCCCAGCACGTCGATGAAGGCACTGCGCAGTTCGCGCGCGGCGCGGCGCGTGGGCAGGTAGATCGTGACGTCGGCGAGCGCGAGCGGATCGGCGCCGTCAAATTTCCAGTCCGGAACGAGGTCGCCGGCAAGAAGGGTCTCCGCCAGCGTCCTCAGGAACGGGACCCCGGGCGCGATGGTGAAGAGCCGCGGGGCAGCCCGGCTCATGAGCCCCGCTGCGCGCGCTCGACGGCCTTCTCGGCCGGCTCAATGGCATCGGGCGTGCCGACCGTAATCCAGTCGCCCGCCATCACATGGCCATAGAGGCGGCCGGCTGAAAGCGCAGCGTCGAACTCCCGGTTGAGCGAATGGGCGTCAGCGGATGCGTCGGCAAAGAGCCGCGGATGCAGGATCGCGGCGCCGGCATAGACGTAGCCGGCCGGATCGCCCTTGGCGCGGGACAGACGGCCGTCGGGATCGCAGAGGAAATCGGTGCCGCCCGTGTGGCCGGTCGTCCTGTCGATCGGAACAAGCATCAGGAGACTATCCATGCGCGTACCGTCCCAGGCAAGGGCAAGCGCATCGAGCTCCGCGCCCTGCGGCCCGTCGATCCAGAACGTATCTGCATTGACCACGAAGAAGGGCTCTTCGCCGAGGAGCGGGAGCGCGCGGACGATGCCGCCGCCCGAATCCAGCAATGCGTCACGCTCGTCGGAAACGATGATCGCCGGGTTGCGTAACGCCAGATGTCCGACCAACTGGTCCGCCAGATGATGCACGTTAACGACGATCCGCTCCACGCTCGCACGATCGAGCGCGTCGAGCCCGCGGTCGATCAGCGTGCGGCCGGCGATCTCGACGAGCGGTTTCGGAATGCGGTCCGTGATCGGCCGCATGCGCTTGCCGAGGCCGGCAGCGAGCACCATCGCTGTCCTAGGCCGGCTCATGCGGCCTCGTCGAGAATGCCGGCGTCGCGGAAGAAAGCGGCGACGGGATCGAGTGCCTCATGGGCGAGTGCGCGGCCGAGATAATCGCGGATGCGCGGCAGATGGCGAAGGTAAGCCGGCTTGCCGTCCCGGCGATCAAGACGGACGAAGATGCCGAGGATCTTGGCGTTGCGCTGCGCCGCCATCACGGCATAGGCGCGCTGGAAATCATCACGGTCAAAGCCGGACGAACGGCGCGCGTCGAGATAGGCATCGACGATGTGGCGCTCCAACGGCGGATCGATGGTGACGCGGGCGTCCATGGCGAGTGAGGCAAGATCATAGGCGGCCGGGCCCATGACCGCATCCTGGAAGTCGATCAGGCCGATCCGGTCGAGCCCGGTCCTGCCCTCCCGCCAAATGATGTTGGGCGAGTGATAGTCGCGCAGCACGAGGCTCTGCTCGGCATCCGCGATGCCGTCGAGCACGGCGGTCCACGCAGCGGTGAATGCCTGCCGCTCGGCGGGCGTCGGCTCGCGTCCGACGGCGAACGGGAAATACCAGTCGAGCACGAGCTCCGTCTCGATCAGGAGTGCGCGGCGATCGTAGTCGGGCACGTGGTGTACAACGCCCGGCGCGACTTCGATCTCGCGCGGCCAGGGGCGCTCGTGAAGGTGCGCCAGCAGTTCGCCTGCCGCCACATAGCGCTCGGCTATCGGATTACGCCCGGCGTCGAGGATGCCGTCCGTGCCGAGGTTTTCGATCAGGAGCAGGCCGCGATCGAGATCGGCAGCGTCGATGCGGGGCGCAGTGAAGCCGTTGTCGATCAGGACGCGGTCGATCGCGACGAAGGGGACGACGGTTTCGGCGAGATGGGCGATGCGGCTATAGGGCAGGCCGTCGCGGATCGGCGGGCCGTCGGGCCGGCGCGGTGAATTCATCAGGATGCGCGGCTCGCCGCCAGCCGTCGCCACCGTCTCGTATGCGCGCGCCGAGGCGTCGCCGGTCAGGTGCCGGCGCGTTGCGTCGAAGGCGCCAGCGACTTCCAGGAAGGCACGGATCTCGAAGCTGCGGGCAAGGCGCTCAAGCATCGAATCGCTGCCCTCGAAACGCGCTTCGCGGCCGAGCTCCTTCTCAGCCAGCCAGACGACCAGCGACGGCGCCGCGATGTGGCCCTCGGCGCGCTCCGGCCATTCGACCAGTGCAACGCCATCCCTGAGAGCATCGTCGATCCCGAGTTCCGCGACCTCGCTCGCATCGCCGATCCGGTACAGGTCGACATGCAGCACTGGCAAGCGTGCTTCGTAGGGCTGGACGAGCGTGAAGGTGGGCGACGGCACGTCGAGCGCCGCATCGTCGGCAAGCGAGCGGATGATCGCGCGGGCAAGGCTGGTCTTGCCGACGCCCAGATCGCCGACGAGGAAGACAAGATCGCCGGGCTTCAGGGCCGCGGCGATGTCGTCGCCTAGCCTCGCGGTTGCGGGCTCGTCGGCAAGGAAGAGCGGGGCCAGCGGCACCTCATTCGGCTGCGCGGCGCAGCCCCTCCGGCGCGAGCGGGAAGGTACAGGTCACGATCGTGCCGTGACCCTGGCTCGTGTCGATCCGCACCCGGCCGCCATGGAGCTCGACGAAGCTCTTCACGATCGACAACCCAAGGCCTGCGCCGCGCTTGCGCCCGCCATTGGCGCGCGGCTCGAAGCGACGGAAGATCGTCTCCAGAACCTCAGGCGACATGCCGGGACCGTCGTCGTGGACGGAAAACTCCATGCCCGTGTCGGTCGCGCGCGCAGCAAGGCGCACCACGCTTCCTTCCGGGGCATAGTTGGCAGCGTTGGCAAGCAGGTTGAACAGGATCTGACGTACACGGTGCTCGTCGGCCATAAAGGCACGCGGCGCGCGTGCGACGTCGATCTCGAGGCGGATCGCGTGGTCCTTCAGGCGCTCGGCGATGAGTTCGGCGGCCGCATTCACCGTCTCGGTCACCTGAACCTCGCCGATCTCCAGCTCCATGATGCCGGCATCGACGGTGGCGAGATCAAGGATGTCGTTGACGATGGTCAGCAGGACCGAGGACGACGAACCTATATGGCCGACATATTCGCGCTGGCGTTCGTTAAGCGGGCCGGTCGTTTCCAGCCCGAGAAGCTCGGTGAAGCCGATGATGTTGGTGAGCGGCGAGCGAAGCTCATAGGAGACGTGCTGGACGAACTCGTTCTTCAGCCGGTCGGCACGCTCCAGTGCTTCGTTGCGGTCTTTGAGCGCGCGCTCGACGTTCACGCTGTCGGTGACGTCTACGAAGGTCGTCATCACATGACCGTTTGGCAGATGGATGACGGCGTAGCGCAGAGCGGTGCCATCGACGAGCTCGACCTGGCCGTTGCGGTCATGGCGATCCTCGTCGAAGCCGGTGACCGCGGCGACCAGATCGGCCCAGGGGCTGGTGCGGGCGACCAGTTCCGCCGCCGCGCGGATGAGCGAGATATGCGTGCCGGTGCGGGCCTGCTCGCGCGGCAGCCGCCACAGATCTGCAAAGGCTGGGTTGGCGAGCCGGATACGGCCATCGGGGCCGAACACGGCGACGCCCTCGTCGAGGCTGTCGAGCGTCTCGCCCTGTACACGGATGGCGGCGTTGTACCGGCTTTCGAGATCGATCTTTTCGGTCAGGTTCTCGAAGACCCAAGTCACGCCGCCGCGCGGCTGCGGGTTCGAGACGACGCGCAGCGTGCGGCGATCGGGCAGGTGCCAGAGATGCTCCTGCGTCTCGACGGCGCGGTAAGCGGAAAGGAGCTGGTCCTTCCAGCGTCGCCATTCCGGCTGCTCGGCGATCAGGCCCTCGGTCCGCAGCCGGTCGAGCAGCAGCGCATTGTCGGGCGCGCTTTCGAGGAAACCCGTGTCGAGGCCCCAGAGCTTCTGGAAAGCCTGGTTGAAGAAGCGCAGCTTCTGGCGCTCGTCGAAGATGGCGACGGCAGTGTTGAGCTGGTCGAGCGTTGCGGCGTGGCTTTCGATCGTCCGTTCAAGTTCGGCCCGCATGGCGTCGGCCGCCGTCCGGTCGATCGCGATGCCGGCAGAGCCTGTCTGCGTGCGCACATCGGTAACGGCGAAGACGCGGCGGTCGCCATGGACGACGGTGGCCAGTTCGCCGGCAAAGATCGGATCGGCCTGGTGATGCGCGGCGATCTGTTCGCGCGCCGCTGTCGCCAGGAACTGTCGGCCTTCCGCCAGCGCGGCCTCGGGCGTCGCGATCTCGACGGCGCGGGCATAGGCCGGGTTCACCCAGGACAGGCGGCCGTCGGCCTCGCCCAGCCAAGCCGGCGCGTCGAGCTCGCGGATGAGCGCAAGCAGGTTCGCATGCTCGGCGCTGACGCGCTGGAGCTCATTGCGAAGCGCCGCATGGTCGCGTTGCGTCTCGGTAAGGCTGACAAAGCGAACCGCCCGCCAGGAAGACGCCGTGCGGCCGTGGGCCTCGAGCAGCGTTCCTTTCAGCGTTTCGAGCACGATGTCGAAGGCCGCTCCGCTTTCGCGCAGCGCGCGGATCGAATGGTCGAGCATGGCCGCGCTGCGCGGTTCGAGCCAACGCCCGAAAGCGAGGAAGGTCGCGCGATCTTCCGGCGCGCCGACTGCAGGCGGCAGCGCACCGACGATCTCGGCGCGATCCAGATCATCCTGCCAGACGAGGTGGCGCTGATCCTTGAGGTTCAAAAGCCCCTCGGCGCGTTGCAGGGCAAGCGTCGCGTCCGACAGGCGCTCCTTCAGCGTCCCGTTCTCGGCATCGACGCGGCCGCGCTCGCGGATCAGCCAGATGGCCGAGAACATCGCAGCGCCCGTCACGCCGGCAAAGAGGGCCAGCTGCACGACGTCGCCGACGCCGAGCGCCATCTCGCCTGCGATGATGGAAAGAGGATTGTCCTGCGCACGGGCCGGCATTGCGGAAAGGCCAGCCAGAAGCGCGCCCACGCCCGCGGTGCCCCGCGCCATGCGCCGGATGCGTCGCCCCGAATCGTCTTGGAAGGGCCCGGCATGTCGCCGGATATCCCCTCGCCAGTCCCCCGGCATGTCCCGTCCTCTCCGCCGCCTGAACACCAGAACCGGCGCGACACACCCCGTACCGCTCGCGCCCGGACCTCGCGAATCAGGGCACTCTAACCCCTTGTGGAATCGCCGGAAAGAAAAGGACGGCGAAAAAGAAAATGCCTGCTCGACGGAGTCAAGCAGGCATCAACATCTAGTATTGGGCGAGCCGCCAATTAGTAGCGGTAGTGTTCCGGCTTGAACGGGCCCTTCGGCGTGACGCCGATATAGGAGGCCTGTTCGTTGGAAAGCTCGGTCAGCTTCGCGCCCAGCTTGTCGAGGTGCAGGCGCGCGACTTTCTCGTCGAGATGCTTCGGCAGGACATGGACGGCCTTGTCGTAGTTCTGGCCGCGGGTCCACAGCTCGATCTGCGCCAGCACCTGGTTGGTGAAGGACGCCGACATGACGAAGGATGGGTGCCCCGTCGCGTTGCCGAGATTGAGCAGGCGACCTTCCGAAAGCAAGATCATGCGCTTGCCATCCGGGAAGGTGATCATGTCCACCTGCGGCTTGACGTTCGTCCATTTGAGGTTGCGCAGGGCAGCGACCTGGATCTCGTTGTCGAAGTGGCCGATGTTGCCGACGATCGCCATGTCCTTCAGCGAGCGCATGTGGTCGAGCGTGACGACGTCCTTGTTGCCCGTCGTCGTGATGACGATGTCGGCGGTGGGTGCCGCGTCTTCCAGCGTGACGACCTCGAAGCCGTCCATGGCGGCCTGGAGCGCGCAGATCGGGTCGACTTCAGTCACCTTGACGCGGGCGCCGGCGCCCTTGAGCGAGGCGGCCGAACCCTTGCCGACGTCGCCATAGCCGCAGACGACGGCGACCTTGCCGGCCATCATCACGTCGGTGCCGCGACGGATGCCGTCGACCAGCGATTCCTTGCAGCCATACTTGTTGTCGAACTTCGACTTGGTGACGCTGTCGTTGACGTTGATTGCGGGGAAGGGCAGCAGGCCCTTCTTTTGAAGCTGGTAGAGGCGGTTGACGCCGGTCGTAGTCTCTTCGGTAACGCCCTTGATGGCATCGCGCTGGCGCGTGAAGAAGCCGGGCGTCGCGGCGAGCCGCTTGCGGATCTGGGCGAAGAGGATTTCCTCTTCCTCGGAGCCGGGGTTCTTGAGGATGTCCTCGCCGGCTTCCGCGCGGGCGCCGAGCAGGATGTACATGGTGGCGTCGCCACCATCATCGAGGATCATGTTGGAAGGCTGGCCGTCGGACCACTGGAAGATGCGGTCGGTGTAGTCCCAGTAATCTTCCAGCGTCTCGCCCTTGATGGCGAAGACGGGGATGCCGGCTTCCGCAATGGCAGCCGCCGCATGGTCCTGCGTCGAGAAGATGTTGCAGGACGCCCAGCGGACTTCGGCGCCGAGTGCGATCAGCGTCTCGATGAGGACTGCCGTCTGGATCGTCATATGGAGGGAGCCGGTGATGCGCGCGCCCTTGAGCGGCTTGACCGCGCCGAATTCCTCGCGGCAGGCCATCAGGCCCGGCATTTCGGTTTCCGCGATCTCGATTTCCTTGCGGCCCCAGTCTGCAAGCTTGATGTCTGCGACCACGAAGTCGTTCTGCGCCATCGTCAATCTCCTGATGTCCAGGCGCGAGACGGCGCAAGCGCCCGGTCTCCCGGCCCATTTGCAGCGTGACCTAGCAGATGGGCCCGGCGCCGACAATAGGACATAAAGAAATCGTTATACGTCTATGCGGTGTCAGGCTTCCTCGCCGAAGCGATCGGCAACGAGGTCGGCGATCGCCTGCATGGCCTGTTCGGCGTCTTCGCCTTCGGCCGTGACATGGATCGAACAGCCTGGGCTCGCGGCCAGCATCATAAGGCCCATGATCGACGACCCGCCGACGGTGACGCCGTCCTTGGCAACCGTGATCTCGCTCTGAAAGCCTGCGACCAAGGAGACGAAGCGCGCCGAGGCGCGTGCGTGAAGCCCGCGCTTGTTGACGATCTCCAGATCACGGGAGACGGAACTCATTTGGCGGCGAGGACCTGGCTTGCAACGTTGATGTATTTGCGCCCGGCGTTCTGCGCCTCGTTCAACGCCTGCTCCATGTCGCAGCGGCGCGCGCTGGAGAGCTTGATGAGCATCGGCAGGTTCATGCCTGCGATGACCTCGACGCGCCCCGGCACCATGACCGAGATGGCGAGGTTGGACGGGGTGCCGCCGAACATGTCGGTCAGAACGATCACCCCTTCACCGGTATCGGTTTCGGCGACGGCCTCGACGATCTCGCGACGGCGCTGTTCCATGTCGTCTTCCGGCCCGATCGAGACGGTGCGGAAATGCTCCTGCGGGCCGACCACATGCTCGACGGCCTGCCGGAACTCCTCGGCGAGCCGGCCGTGGGTCACGAGGACCACACCGATCATCGGCGGATCCTCGGATTGCGCACATGCGCCGAAGCGCAGGAACAGGGACCAGCAATCTGCCTGGATTTCAAAATGGGCTCCGTCTCATGCGCCTGGACGGGAACAAAGGCGCCAGCCGCTTCATGCGCGGACGATGGAAGCGCAATCTTGTCGAGCAGAAGGCCGATGACAAGTGAAAAAGGGCTGCAGCGTGCGCAATCGAGGCCTTTTCCTGCCTAACCGGCAAAAGACTGCGACAAGTGGCCGCTCGCCGTCAACCAGCCGGCGATGGCGAGCACCGAGCGAAATCCGCCGCGGGCGGGCAGAACAAGGCTCGGCAGCGCCACCCCGAGCCAGTCCTGCTCGCGAGGATCCTGATAGCGTGGCGCAGAGCCGTCTTCCACGAGCTCAACGGACAGATCGATGAGCGTGGATGCGAGGCTCTCGACCGCTAAAGGTCCCAGAAAGTGGATTTCCGTCATGCCCGCGATCGACGAAGGCACCTCGGCCACGATACGGGCGCCGGCGCGGCGCAGGATCGTTCGATCGTCGGATACCAGTGCGGCATAGAGGCAATGAGCCCGCGCCGTCGCGACCAGTTCGAGCGCCAGCGTGGTCTTTCCGGCGCCGGATGGTCCCGAGATGAGGATGCCGGCGCGGCCGATAACCACCGCGGTGGCGTGCACGTTGGATAACTGGCCGGAAGCTGGCGTGCTGCTCATCGCTCCGTCGGCAACGTGATGACGAAACGCGCGCCGCGGACTTCACCGGGCTTGCCGCCGGCAATGTTTTCAGCCGTCAGCGTGCCGCCATGGGCCTCGATGATCTGGCGGCTGATCGAGAGGCCGAGGCCGGAATTCTGGCCAAAGGCCTCGCCGGCCGGGCGGTCGGTGTAGAAACGCTCGAAGATGCGGTCGATGTTCTCGGCGCGAATGCCGGGCCCGTTGTCGTCGACGGTGACGAGGATGCGGCTGTTGGTGCGCGAGAGCGTGACGACGATGCGGCCGGCCTCGTCGGGCACGAATGAGCGGGCGTTCTCGATCAGGTTCGTCAGGACCTGGCCAAGGCGCAGGTCGTGGCCGAGCACCATGAAATCCTTGGCCGACTGTCGGTTGCCAGCAACGCGCAGTTCGACCTTGACCGGCTTGCGGTGGCGGGTCGCGTCGCCGGCGGTTGCGGTGACTTCCGTGATCAGCGCCTTCAGGTCGAGGCGGACGGCATCCTCGCGGACCATCTCGGCATCGAGGCGCGAGGCATCGGAGATGTCTGTGATCAGGCGGTCGAGGCGCTTCACGTCGTGCTGGATGACTTCGAGCAGGCGCTGGCGAGAGTTCTCGTTGCGCGCGAGCGGCAGCGTCTCGACGGCGCTGCGCAGTGAGGTGAGCGGGTTCTTCAGTTCATGCGCGACATCGGCTGCGAAACTCTCGATCGCCTCGATACGGGCATAGAGCGTGTTGGTCATGTCGCGCAGCGCGACCGAGAGGTTGCCGATCTCGTCCTGGCGGTCCGAGAAATCCGGGATTTCCTCGCGGCTTTTCGCGCCGCGCCGCACGCGTACCGCGGCGGCTGCGAGCTTGCGCAGCGGCGAGGCGATCGTGGACGCAAGCAGCATCGAGAGGATGGCCGTGACCAGAGCGGCCACAGCAAAGACCCGAAAGATGGCGCGGCGCTCGGCCATGACGATCTTGTCGATGTCGCCGCCTTGCGTCGACAGCATCAGCGCGCCGAGCACGCCGCGATAGCGCTGGACCGGCACGGCGACCGAGACGATCAATTCGCCCTGTTCGGAGATGCGAACGAGCGTGGCGGGGCTGCCCTGAAGCGCGCTGGCGACTTCGGGGAAGGCCGCGCCGGTACCGCCCGGCTGCTCGCGGTAGAGCGGAAGATCCGTGCGACGGAAGAGGCCGGTAATGTAGCCCTCGATGCGGTCGATCAGGTCAGGCTGTTGCTCCTCGACCGGCGGCAGGTCGTAGCGCAGGATCTGGCCGCGCGAATAGAGGTGCCGCGAATCGAGAAGCAGGTTCGAATCGCGGTCAAAGATGCGGGCGCGGATTCGCGTCGGCGAGATCAGGCGGCGCAGCACCGGCGCAACGCGCTCGGGATTGATCGGGAAATCGAGAAGGTCGAGCGGGCCCGCCGTCGGAGGCAGCGTCTCTCCCGCCTGCAGTTCCAGCAGCCTTTCCGGATCGATCATGATCGAATCCGTCTCGACAGTGGCCGAGGCCGCAATCGCGCCGGCGATGATCTCGCCCTGCGTCATCAGGCTTTCCACGCGGGCATCGATGAGGCCGTCGCGGAACTGGTTCATGTAGAGAATGCCCGTAACCAGCACGCCGAGCGCGGCGAGGTTCAGGATCAGGATGCGCTTGGTGAGGCTCGAAAAGACGTAATGGCCGAAAAAGCGGCGCACGCGCGCAAGCCCCCGCACCCTGGCGCGGGGCCGGGCGGGCGAAGACCGTGCCGGCGCGCTCGGCGCCGGCTCATCCGTGTGTGCCACCATGACTTGCTCCCGCAATCAGGACTGCGGATCGAGGCCGATCCTAAACTTCCCGGAAGCGGTAGCCTACTCCGTAAAGCGTCTCGATCATGTCGAAGCTGTCGTCGACCGACTTGAACTTCTTGCGCAGCCGCTTGATGTGGCTGTCGATTGTGCGGTCGTCGACATAGACCTGCTCGTCATACGCCGAATCCATCAGCGCATCACGGCTTTTCACGACGCCCGGACGCTGGGCGAGCGAGTGCAGGATCAGAAACTCGGTGACCGTCAGCGTGACCGGCTCGCCCTTCCAGGTGCAGGTATGGCGCTCCTGGTCCATGACGAGTTGGCCGCGCTCGAGCGAGCGGCTCGGCTGGCCCGGCGCCTTGGCGGCTGCCTCCTTGGCCGTGCCGCGGCGCAGGACGGCGCGCACGCGCTCGACCAGCAGGCGCTGCGAGAACGGCTTCCGGATGAAGTCATCGGCGCCCATCTTCAGGCCGAAGAGCTCATCGATCTCGTCGTCCTTGGACGTCAGGAAGATGACCGGAAGATCGGTCTTCTGACGCAGACGGCGCAGAAGCTCCATGCCGTCCATGCGCGGCATCTTGATATCGAGGATGGCGAGGTTCGGCGGACGAGCCCCCAGGCCCTCGAGAGCGGATGCCCCATCCGTATAGGTCTCTACACGGTACCCTTCCGATTCCAGCGCGATCGAAACGGAGGTCAGAATGTTCCGGTCGTCGTCTACCAGCGCGATCGTTGCCATATCGCCTTGCTCCCTCATGAGCCGGTGTCCCTTCCTGCTTCGGGAAAGGCGCTATTGGAGGACAAATTAGGTACAAATTGTGGCACGGTTTTCCGCCAATGTCACATGCTGCCGCCGATTCGCCGGTTACAGACACAGGGTGCTTCCCGAGCGTGCTTCACGACAAGGTCCACGATATAAAACCGATTGAATTTACACCTAAAATTTTTAAATCGATTAATGATTTGAAATCGCTCGCCTTTCCTGCTGTGACCTTCCGCGACGTGCGGCTGCGGCGGGCGCGCGTTCGCATTTCCAGCGGAGGAGCTTGCATGAGCATGAAAGAGTTCGGCACGAGGAATTCCGCGAGCGGAATCGATAGGGCAGGCCTGCAGACATCCGGCACGGTGTTCTACAATCTCGACGAAGGCCGGCTCTACGAAGAATCGATCCGGCGCGGCGAGGCCGAACTGACCGCCCATGGTGCGCTTGTTGCGCGTACCGGCCAGCACACCGGCCGCTCGGCGAAGGACAAGTTCGTCGTGCGCGACGAGGTCACCCAGGACACGATCTGGTGGGACAACAACAAGCCGATCGAGCGGACCACGTTCGAGACGCTGCTGCAGGATTTCGTCGCGCATGCCCGTGACAAGGACCTGTTCGTGCAGGACCTTATCGGCGGCGCCGATGAAGAGCTTGCGCTGCCGACCCGCGTCGTCACTGAATATGCCTGGCACTCGCTCTTCATCCGCAATCTTCTGATCCGCCCGGACCGCGCCGATCTCGCCAGCTTCCTGCCGAAACTGACGATCATCGACCTGCCGTCCTTCAAGGCTGATCCGGAGCGCCACGGTTGCCGCTCCGAGACCGTCATCGCGCTCGATTTGAAGCGCATGCTCGTTCTCATCGGCGGCACGTCCTATGCGGGCGAGATGAAAAAGTCGGTCTTCACCGTTCTCAACTACACGCTGCCGGAAAAGGGCGTCATGCCGATGCACTGCTCGGCGAACGAAGGCCCGGCCGGCGATGCCGCGCTGTTCTTCGGCCTGTCCGGCACCGGCAAGACGACGCTGTCGGCCGACGCGCGCCGCACGCTGATCGGCGATGACGAGCATGGCTGGGGACCGGACGGCATCTTCAACTTCGAGGATGGCTGCTACGCCAAGACGATCCGCCTGTCGGCCGAAGCCGAACCGGAGATCTACGCAACAACGCAGCGCTTCGGCACCGTGCTCGAAAACGTCATCCTCGACGAAAATCGGGTGCCGGATTTCAACGACGGATCGCTGACGGAAAACACCCGCTGCGCCTATCCGCTGCACTTCATCCCGAATGCAAGCGCTTCGGGCCGGGCGTCGCATCCGAAGAACATCATCATGCTGACGGCCGACGCCTTCGGCGTGATGCCGCCTATCGCCAAGCTGACGCCTGCGCAGGCGATGTATCACTTCCTGTCGGGCTACACCGCCAAGGTTGCCGGGACAGAGAAGGGCGTGACGGAGCCCGAGGCGACGTTCTCGACCTGCTTCGGCGCGCCGTTCATGCCGCGCCACCCGTCGGTCTACGGCAATCTCCTGCGCGACCTCATCGACGAGCACGGCGCAGACTGCTGGCTGGTGAACACCGGCTGGACCGGCGGAGCATACGGCGTGGGCAAGCGCATGCCGATCAAGGCGACACGCGCGCTTCTCGCGGCCGCGCTCGACGGCTCGCTGGCGGGCGTCGAGTTCCGAACGGATGCCAATTTCGGCTTCGAGGTTCCCGTCGCAGTGCCGGGCGTCGATAGCGCGATCCTCGATCCGCGCTCGACGTGGGCCGACAAGCAAGCCTACGACCGCCAGGCCCGCAAGCTGGTCGAGATGTTCATCTCGAATTTTGGTCGCTTCGAGGATCATGTCGATGCGAATGTCCGGGGCGCTGCGCCGCGGATCGCGCAGGCGGCCGAGTAGGCTTCAGCTCCCTACGATCGATCGGGCCCGCTTCGTCGGGCCTTTTCTTTGCCGCGATCGGCATGCGATGGTCCACCGATGCGCGCAGCCGAGCCGACACTTTTGAGGATTTTCACGCGATGAGCACCGACGATCTGTCGATCGGGCCGGGCGTGTTCGTGCGCGCGGCCGAACTGTCGGAGAGCTTCATCCGCTCCTCCGGACCAGGCGGGCAGAACGTCAACAAAGTCGCGACCGCCGTCCAGCTGCGCTTCGATGCGGCCAATGCGGAGGGGCTGCCGGAGCGCGTGCGGATGCGTGCGCTTGAACTGGCCGGCCAGCGCGCGACCAAGGATGGCGAGATCATAATCGAGGCGAACCGGTTCCGCACGCAGGAGCAGAACCGCGCCGATGCCCGCGACCGGCTGGTCGAGCTCCTGCGCAAGGCCGCGGAGCCGCCGCCGAAACCCCGCAAGAAGACCAGGCCTTCGCGCGGCGCTGTCGAGCGGCGGCTGAAAGCAAAGTCGGGACGCTCCGGCATCAAGAAGATGCGCGGCAAGGTGACCGGGGAATGAGCATCGAGCCGCTGCCGGACGGTTTCCGGCATGTTCCGGGCTACCTCGACCGCACTGCGCAGGAAGCGCTGGTGGAAGCATTGCGGGTAATTGCCGCCGAGGCGCCGTTCTTCGTGCCGGCCATGCCGCGCACGGGCAAAGCGATGACGGTGCGCATGACGAATTGCGGGCCGCTCGGCTGGGTCAGCGACCGCGAGCGCGGCTATCGCTATCAGGAGATGCATCCGGCGACGGGTGCGCCCTGGCCAGCGATGCCGGAGACGATCATGTCGATCTGGCGCGAAGAAGCCGGCTGGCCGCAGCCGCCCCAGGCCTGTCTCGTGAACTATTATGACGGCAGCGCGAAGATGGGCATGCACCAGGATCGCGACGAGACGGAGCTTTCCGCGCCAGTCCTTTCGCTATCGCTGGGCGATGCCTGCCTGTTCAGGCTGGGCGGCACGGAGCGCGGCGGGAAGACGCGGTCGTTCCGGCTGGAAAGCGGAGACCTCGTGGTGCTCGGCGGCGCATCGCGCATGTGCTTCCACGGCGTCGATCGGATCTATCCCGGCACGTCGGACCTGTTGCCGAAAGGCGGGCGCATCAACCTGACGCTGCGCCGCGTGACGGCCTGATCAGAGCCGCCTGAGTGCGACTTCCTCGATGAGATGATCGCCGCCCTTGCGCAGGATGAGGTCGGCGCGCGGGCGCGTCGGCAGGATGTTTTCGCGCAGGTTCTTCAGATTGATGTTGGCCCAGAGCCCTTCGGCGATCGCCTGCGCCGCGTCCGGCGACAGCTGCGAATAGCGATGGAAGAAGTTCTCGGGGCTTTTGAAGGCCGTCTCGCGCAGCCGCATGAAGCGCGCGATGTACCATTTGTGGATCTGCTCTTCGTCGGCGTCGATGTAGATCGAGAAATCGAAGAAGTCCGACACGAAGGGCACGGCGCGCCCGTCGCGCGGCAGTTCGCGCGTCTGGAGGACGTTGATGCCTTCGAAGATCAGGATGTCGGGTCGGTCGATCGTGACGAACTGGCCGGGGAGGACGTCATAGGTCAGATGCGAGTAAAGCGGCGCGCGGACATTGCGCTGGCCGGACTTGATCGCCGACAGGAAGCGCAGGAGCGCGCCGACGTCGTAGCTTTCCGGGAAGCCCTTGCGATCCATTAGGTTTTCGCGCCGCAGCGCTTCGTTCGACATGAGGAACCCGTCGGTCGTCACCAGATCGACCTTGGGGCTCGACGGCCAGCGCGCCAGCAGTTCCTTCAGGACGCGCGCCGTGGTCGACTTGCCGACCGCAACCGAGCCCGCAATGCCGATGACGAAGGGGCTTTTCACCGCATCCGAGCCGCCGAAAAAGGCGACGCGCTGCTTGAACAGCAGCTGACTTGCCTCGACATGGGCCGAGAGGAGGCGCGAGAGCGACAGGTAGATCTGCCTGATTTCGTCGAGGTCGATCGGGTCGTTCAGCGAGCGCAGCCGCCTGACCTCGTCCTCGGTCAACGTCAAGGGCGTGTCGGCGCGGAAGCCGGCCCACTGGTCGGCCGTGAAGAAGCGGTAGGGTGAGTATTTTTCCGTTGGGACGAGCTGGTCCATCGCACATTCCAGACACGGTCTCGCGCCGCGTTAGTCCTTCGGCCGTGAGGCCTTTTCGGCGATGCCGGACTGGGCAGTCCGGCGTTCAAGCTCAGCCATGACACGCTCGAGCGGCACGCCGGCGACGGCCAGCACGACAAGCCAATGATAGAGGAGATCGGCGCTTTCCGAAACAAGACCTTGGTCGTCCCCGGAGACCGCGGCGATTACCGTCTCCACGGCTTCCTCACCCATCTTCTTGGCGGCTTTCTCCATGCCGCCCGCGTAGAGCTTGGCAGTCCAGGAGGAGGCATCACCCGACCGCGCACGATCGGCGACGATGGCTTCGAGGCGCTTCAGATCGAATTCGCTCATGCCGCGACTGCCGCCTCCATGCCGTCGAGCCGCATCGGCAGGCCAGCCGCCGCCATGTGCCGCTTGGCTTCACCGATCGAATAGGTGCCGAAATGGAAGATCGACGCCGCGAGCACGGCTGCCGCGTGACCGTCTCGCACGCCCTCGACCAGATGGTCGAGATTGCCGACGCCGCCGGACGCGATGACCGGCACGCGCACTGCATCCGCGACGGCACGCGTCAGCGCGATGTCGTAGCCGGCCTTGGTGCCGTCGCGGTCCATCGAGGTGAGCAGGATTTCACCGGCGCCGAGATCGACCACCTTGCGGGCGAACTTGATCGCATCGATGCCGGTGGCGGTGCGCCCGCCATGGGTGAAGATTTCCCACCGGTCCTGGCCGGGCATCTGCCGCGCATCGATTGCGACCACTATGCACTGGTTGCCGAACTTGTCGGCGGCTTCGGCCACGAAGGCGGGATTGGTGACCGCAGCGGTGTTGATCGAGACCTTGTCGGCGCCGGCAAGCAGCAGCTTGCGGATGTCGGCGACCTTGCGCACCCCGCCGCCGACTGTGAGCGGCATGAAGCAGCGCTCCGCCGTGCGCGCGACGACGTCGAAGATCGTCTCGCGATTGTCGGACGAGGCGGTGATGTCGAGGAAGCAGAGTTCGTCGGCACCTGCCGCATCATAGGCCGTCGCCGCCTCGACCGGGTCGCCGGCGTCGATGAGGTCGACAAAGTTCACGCCTTTGACGACGCGGCCATCTTTGACGTCAAGACAGGGAATGATGCGGGCCTTGAGGCTCATCGCGGGTCCTCGAAGAATGCGGGCTCGACGGCCGCCCTGCCCTTCAGCACGGCCAGCGCCTCGGCCGGATCGATACGGCCGTCATAAAGCGCGCGGCCGGAGATCGCACCTTCCAGCCGGGATGCATCGGGCATCGTCATGCGCACGATGTCGGCCATGGAGGCGAGGCCGCCCGAGGCGATGACGGGGATCGAGACGCTTTCGGCGAGCGTGATGGTCGATTCCCAGTTGATGCCCGTCAGCACGCCGTCGCGGTCGATATCGGTGTAGATGATGGCAGCGACGCCGGCGCCTTCGAATTTACGGGCGAGCTCCACGACGCCGAGCGATGAGGCTTCCGCCCAGCCTTCGACCGCCACCTTGCCGCCCTTGGAGTCAATGCCGACGGCAATGCGGCCGGGAAAGAGGCGGCAGGCTTCCTTGACGAGGTCCGGATCGCGGACCGCGATTGTGCCGAGGATGACGCGAGCGAGACCCTTCTCCAGCCAGGCCTCGACATGCGCCAGCGTGCGGATGCCGCCGCCCAGCTGCACGGGGTTCTTCGTCGCCTTCCGGATCGCTTCGACGGCCGTGCCGTTGCGGCTCTCGCCGGCAAAGGCGCCATCGAGATCGACCACGTGCAGCCACTCGAAGCCCTGATCCTCAAAGGATTTGGCCTGGGCTGCCGGGTCCTCGTTGTAGATCGTGGCGGTCGCCATGTCGCCGAGCCTAAGGCGGACGCAGCGGCCGTCCTTCAGATCGATGGCTGGAATGAGGATCATGGTCAGACGCCTTCCACGATGGCGAAATGGGCCGTGGCGAACATGCGGCGCAGCTTCAGCGCCTCGGCATATTCCGGCGAGTGGTAGCAGGCGAGCGCCTGGGCGTAGCTGTCGAACTCCACGATGACGTGGCGGGTGGCGGGAAACCCTTCGGGGCTTTCCGCCTGTCCGCCGCGCACCAGGAAGCGGCCGCCATACTTCTGCAGCGCCGGCGCGTTGGCGGCGATGTAGAGCGGATAGTTTTCCGGGTCGGTGATCGACACCAGACCCATCCAGTAGCCTTTCTTGGCGCTCATGCTCACGGCTTCCAGGCGAGGAAATTGCCGATGAGAGCGAGGCCCAGCGCCTGGCTCTTTTCGGGATGGAACTGGGTGCCGGCCATGTTGTCGCGCGCGACGGCTGCCGTAACGCGGCCGCCATAGTCGACTTCGGCAAGAACGTCTTCGACTCGTACCGCATCAAGGAAGTAGGAATGCACGAAATAGGCGTGCAGGCCCCCCTCGCCCGTCGGAATGCCCGCAAAAAGCGGATGGTCGTGTTTCACGTGAATCGTGTTCCAGCCGATCTGCGGGATCTTGAGCGTCGGATCCGCCGGCGTCATCTCCTTCACGTCGCCGGGAATCCAGCCGAGACCGTCGGTCACGATCTTTTCCAGACCGCGGCCCGCCATCAGCTGCATGCCGACGCAGATGCCGAGAAACGGCTTGCCGCCCTCTTCCACCTGCTCGACCAGCGTCTCGGTCATGCCGGGAACCGCATCGAGCCCGGCGCGGCAATCGGCGAAGGCACCGACGCCCGGAAGCACGATGCGATCGGCGGAGCGCACCCGCTCCGGATCGTCGGTCAGGTCTATCTCGGCGGCGATGCCCGCCTCACGCGCGGCGCGCTCGAATGCTTTTGTGGCCGAGCGAAGATTGCCTGAGCCGTAGTCGATGATTGCGACGCGCATCAGCGTCTCCCCGGATAGCCGAACAGGCCGAGCGCCGGTCCACCGGCAGCCTGGATCGGACGGCCGGTTGTACCCCAAGGCTGCGAGGGCTGCGGCATTATGGCGGCTGGCGCCTCTTCGGCCGCGCCGGCCAGATACCGGATTTCGGCATCCGACGCTCGATCCGCCTCGATCACGCCGGCGTCGTCAAAGCCGCGACGGCGCAGGGCTGCGACGCGGATGTTGCCGGCCTCGAGCCCGAACCAGATCGACGAGACGAGCAGGATGCCGCCAGCCGCTTCTGGATAACCGAGCATCCCGGCTGCGGCAGGCACGCCGACGGCGATCGCCAGCGCGGCAAGAGCCGCCAGCCAGCAGCGATGGATAGCAAACCAGAGGACCGGGACGAGGAAGGCGAACGCGTGGAACCCGTCGCGGACGAACACCGCGCGGTCGCTCGGGCCTTCGCTGCCCGGCGGCTCCATGACGACGAAGCTTGCCATGCGATCAGCCCTTCAGCGTGCCCTTGGTCGACGGGACGGCGTCGCCAATCCGGGGGTCGGTCTTGACAGCCATCCGCAAGGCGCGCGCCACAGCCTTGAAACAGGTCTCGGCGATGTGGTGGCTGTTTGCGCCATAATGGTTCAGCACATGCAGCGTGATGCCGGCATTCTGCGCGAAGGCCTGGAAGAACTCGCGCACGAGCTCGGTGTCGAAGGTGCCGATCTTGGGCGCGGTGAATGCGACGTTCCAGACGAGGAACGGCCGGCCGGAGAGGTCCAGCGCCGCCTTGGTCAGCGTCTCGTCCATGGCGAGATCGATGGAGGCATAGCGGCGGATGCCGCGGCGCTCGCCGAGTGCCTTCGCCACCGCCTGGCCGATCGCGATGCCGACGTCTTCCACCGTGTGGTGGTCGTCTATGTGGAGATCGCCCTCTGCCTTGATCGTCATGTCGATCAGCGAATGGCGCGCGAGCTGGTCCAGCATGTGGTCGAAGAAGCCGACGCCAGTCGAAATCTCAGAACGGCCGGTGCCATCGAGATCGACCGTCACGGCGATCTTCGTTTCCTTGGTCTCGCGGCTCACGCTCGCGGTGCGTGGGGCAGCCGATGCGGCCATTGTGCCGATACTCCAGCAGGGTCCGATTGCCGCGCCTCTTACCAGCCTCGGGGCGGCAAGGCCAGCGCGGGTTCCGCGCATGGTTTGCAATCCGCCGGAGCGCCCATACATAAGCCCGGCGGCGGATGCCTCGCGGTCCGCCCGAGACAGGATCAGGAGCGATATGTCCAACGAGATCATCATGCACGGCACCACGATCGTGACCGTGCGCAAGGGTGGCAAGGTGGTGATGGCCGGCGACGGCCAGGTCAGCCTCGGCCAGACCGTCATGAAGGGCAATGCCCGCAAGGTTCGCCGCATCGGCAAGAGCGGCAATGTCATCGCCGGCTTCGCCGGTGCCACCGCCGACGCCTTCACGCTCCTGGAGCGGCTGGAAGCCAAGCTCGAACAATATCCCGACCAGCTGATGCGCGCCTGCGTCGAGCTCGCCAAGGACTGGCGCACCGACCGCTATCTGCGCCGGCTAGAGGCCATGATGCTGGTCGCCGACAAGTCGGTCACGCTCGCGCTCACCGGCACCGGCGACGTGCTCGAGCCCGAGCATGGCGTGATGGCGATCGGCTCGGGCGGCAATTACGCGCTGGCGGCGGCCCGCGCTCTCGCTGAGACCGATCTCGACGCCGAGGACATCGCGCGACGCGCCATGCGCATTGCTGCCGACATCTGCGTCTACACGAACCCCAACGTCACGCTCGAGACGCTGGAGGCGGCCTGACGTCGATGGCCGACCATGCAATCACATTCAGACGCGTCGAGACCGGCGATCTGCCGATGCTCGCCGGCTGGATGGCAAGGCCGCACTGGCGCGAATGGTGGGGCGATCCGGAAGAGGAAATCGGATTCGTCCGCGACATGGTCGAAGGGCGCGACACGACCGAACCCTATCTGGTCCTGCTTGACGGCGAGCCGGCCGGATACATCCAGGCCTGGTTCGTCGGACATCACCAGAACGCGGACTGGATCGCCGACCACCCGTGGCTGGCGCAGCTTCCCTCCGACGCCGTCGGTGTCGACCTGTCGCTCGCCGATGCGGATCGCCTGTCGAAGGGCGTCGGGTCGGCGACGCTGACGCTGTTCGTCGACCAGCTTCGCCGCCGCGGGTTCGAGACCATCATCATCGATCCCGATCCGGATAATGGCCGCGCCCTCCGTGCCTACGAGAAGGCGGGCTTCAGCCCCGTGCCCGCCCTCATCGGCAAGACCGGCGACAGCCTCATCATGCAATTCAACCCATCCCGAGAAGAGCCCCGCTCATGACCACATTTTCCCCGCGCGAGATCGTTTCCGAGCTCGACCGCTACATCATCGGCCAGAAGGACGCCAAGCGCGCGGTGGCGATTGCGCTACGCAACCGCTGGCGGCGCCAGCAGCTGGACGGCCAGATGCGCGAAGAGGTGATGCCGAAGAACATCCTGATGATCGGGCCCACGGGCGTCGGCAAGACGGAGATCTCGCGCCGCCTCGCCAAGCTCGCCGGCGCACCCTTCATCAAGGTCGAGGCCACCAAGTTCACCGAGGTCGGCTATGTCGGCCGCGACGTCGAACAGATCATCCGCGACCTCGTCGAGGTCGCGATCGGCCTGACGCGCGACAAGATGCGCGAGGACGTCAAAGCGCGCGCGCATCTCAATGCGGAGGAGCGCGTGCTCGAGGCGCTCGTCGGCAAGACCGCGAGCCCCGCGACGCGCGATTCCTTCCGCAAGAAGCTGCGCGAGGGCGATCTCGACGACAAGGAGATCGAGGTCGAAGTGTCCGACACCGGCAATGGCGGCATGCCCGGTTTCGAGATCCCCGGCATGCCGGGCGCCAATGTCGGCGTCCTGAACCTCAACGACATGTTCGCCAAGGCGATGGGCCAGCAGCGCAAGAAGACCGTGAAGACCACGGTCAAGGAAAGCTACAAGCACCTGATCAACGACGAATCCGACAAGCTCCTCGACCAGGACGAGGTGACGCGGCGCGCGCTTTCGGCGACCGAGAATGACGGCATCGTCTTCCTGGACGAGATCGACAAGGTCGCCGTGCGCAACGACGTCTCGGGCGGACCGTCCCGCGAAGGCGTGCAGCGCGACCTGCTGCCGCTCGTCGAAGGCACGACGGTCGCGACCAAGTACGGGCCGGTGAAGACGGACCACATCCTGTTCATTGCGTCGGGTGCGTTTCACGTGTCGAAGCCGTCCGACCTGTTGCCGGAGCTCCAGGGTCGCCTGCCGATCCGCGTCGAACTGAGGGCGCTGGAGAAGGAAGACTTCCGCCGCATCCTTACCGAACCGGAAGCCAGCCTCATCAAGCAGTACATCGCGCTGATGAAAACGGAGGGCGTCGAGATCGACTTCACCGAGGATGCGATCGACCGTCTGGCGGCAATCGCCGTCGACCTCAACTCGACCGTCGAAAATATCGGCGCACGGCGGCTGCAGACCGTGATGGAGCGCGTCCTCGACGAGGTCTCGTTCACCGCTCCCGACCAGGCGGGTACAAGCGTCACGGTCGATGCGGCCTATGTCGACCGGCAGGTCGGCGAGCTTGCCCGAAACACCGACCTTTCGCGCTTCATCCTGTAGCGGAAGGGCAACAGCACCGGCGGCTTGGCGCCGCCGGCTAGCCTGTCACACGCTAACGTGCCTCGACTCCGCCGCAGGCGCGGACTAGATCGCGGGCAGGATTGTCTCGCGAAATGGGCGATGATGGCGGTCAGGGCAGCACTTCTTTCGGCGGTTCTCGTCTTCGGCAGCAGCCTTGCGACACAGGCGGCGACGCTGGTTCCGCCCGGCAACCGCAATGCGGAGCAGCCGGCCATCCCCGGCGGCTCGGCAAGTCGGACCCGTGCGGCGCGCACCACCTACGAAGCCAAGTACGAGAAGATCATCGCGCTCCTGCGCAACGACGCCGCGCTGCGCGAGAAGATGCGCGGGGCTGCTGCGGATTTCGGCATCGATCCGATCCACCTCGCCGCCGCCATGATCGGCGAGCACACCTACAATGTCGACGCCTATGACCGCCTCCAGACCTACTACGTCAAGGCAGTCTCCTATCTCGGCAGCTCCTTCGGCTTCGCGCACAAGGGCGAAACCATCGACAACTTCGTCGAGCGGCCTCAGTTCGAGACCTGCGCGCGCTTTTCCGACAGCTATTCGCTGTGGGCATGCCGCGAAGGCGTCTGGGAAGGCGCCTTCCGCGGCAAGACTATCGACGGCGTGGCGTTCCCACAGGACCGGTTCGGCGCGGTGTTCTTCCAGCCCTTCTATGCCGGGCAGACCTTCGGGCTCGGCCAGCTCAACCCGCTGACCGCGCTCAAGGTCAGCGATCTTGTGACGGAAACGACGGGGCTTCCCAAGATCAGCGCCGACGACCCGCAGGGGGTCTACAAGGCGATCATGGATCCCGATGCGACGCTTGCCTACATGGCTGCCACCATCAAGGTCTCGATCGACGCCTATCGCGACATTGCCGGTTTCGACATCTCGGCCAATCCGGGCATCACCGCCACCCTCTACAATGTCGGCAATCCACGCGAACGGGCCCGCGCGCTCAAAACCGCGAACGACCGTGCACGCAGCAGCGGCGAAGCACCCCGCATGCCGCAGGAAAACTACTACGGCTGGCTGGTGAACGACCGCATCGAGGACATCGAAGCTCTGTTCTAGCGCTTGAGGCGCTGGTCGAGCACAGCTGACAGGTCGTCGAGCGCCTTGCCGTCCAGACTGCCGATTTCGGCGGCGAGCCGATTGGCAAATGCGGTCGCCTGCGGCGAGAGGCCGGACGTGTCGACCACGATGCGCGGATCAGAGACACCGGCAAGGCGCTCCAGTTCTTCGGCCTCATCCCAGATCACGTTGAAATAGCCGATGACGTTCTGGACCATCGCCCAGCTCGGCTTGCCGCGATGGCCATGTTCCAGAGAGGAGAGGTAGGCCGCGCTGACGCCGAGCGCTTTTGCCATCTCCTTCTGCGAGACACCTCTTTCGGCCCTGAGGCTGCGCAGGCGCGCGCCGAAGGGTGTCACGGCTGACCCTCGCGCCGTCGCAGGCGAATATACATCGCCCCTCCCCCACCATGGTGGCGCGCCGCGTCCTCATGGCCGGAGACGAGCCCGCGAAAGGCCGGTGTCGCCAACCAGGCCGGCACGGCGCGACGCAACACGCCCTCGCTGCCGAACGACGAGCCTTTGCCGGTCACGACGAGCACATGACGGCGGCCCTCATGATAGGCGCGGTGGAGGAAGCCGAGGAGAACAGAATGGGCCTCGGCCTGCGTCATGCCATGGAGATCGAGCTTGGCTTCGAGCTGCAGGCGTCCCTTGGCGAGCTTCTTGCGGGTCGGGCGATCGAGTCCGCCCGGGGATGGCGGCTTCGGCATCCCCTTGATCTGCGGCTCAGGATGATGCGGCCGGGCTTCTTCGCGCGGAACTTCCGGCAGCGGATCGGTGTGCGGAAGCTCGGGCATCTTGCGGCCGGGCAGCGGATTGACCGTCCGCGCCACCGTGCTCCACAGCACGCGATCTTCGCGAGAGAGTTTACGGTTGCGCTCCCCCGCCATCAGTCCGCCCCCACGAGCGTGCGCGGGAGGAGCGCGAACAGCGTGGCCGGATGCTTGATGCCGCCGGCGATGTCGCCTGCCGCATCACCTGATCCTGCGAAGAGATCGGCGCGCGCGGGGCCGAGGATGGCAGACCCAGTGTCCTGCGCGATCATCAGCCGGGCGAAGGGCGCCGTCCCGAACGCGTCGAGCGTTGGCGCGTGGACAAAAAACGGCATGCCGAAGGTGTGAAGCGTGCGATCGACTGCGATCGAGCGGCCGGGCGTAAGCGGTACCTTGGCGGCCGCGACAGGCCCTAGGTCCGGCTCCGCGACATCGGCTTCGCAAAAGAAGATGTATGACCGGTTCTGCCAGAGAATCTCGTCGACCCGGTCCGGGTTCGCTGCGAGCCAGGCGCGGATCGTCGCCATCGAGACGGCGTCCGGCGCGATCTCGCCCAACGCGACGAGCAGCTTGCCCGGCCCTGTGAAGGCGTGGCCCGATTTAGCGGCATAGGTGATACGGCGTTCGGTTCCGTCGGCAAAGAGTAGCCGTGCAGCGCCCTGAACATGGATGAAGAAGGCGTCCACGCGGCTTTCGAGCCAGGCGATCTCCAGCCCGCGTCCGTCCAGCGCACCGCGCTCGATCTCGCCGCGATTGAAATACTCGGTCAGGTGTCCACGGTCGTCGCGACGGGCGAAGCGAAGGTCCGGGGCAAGTGCCTGCGGGCGAACGTCGAGATCGTCGATTTCGATCAGATCATCCGGGCGGCTGAGCAGAGGGACGTTGAAGCGCTCGGTGCGGACCGGAGATGCCGCCACGATCGGCTCATAGAAGCCTGTGACAAAACCGTCCGCCGCGATGCGGCACGGCTGGAACCAGGTCTTGAAAAAGGTCCTGGCAGCCTCGTCATCCAAGAATTCAGCTGCGCGGGCTGCCGCATTCACTGGTTCGAAGGCCGCAACGTCGATGCCGAGCGAGCCGGTCCGGTAGGGCTTCACCTGTTGGCGGACCGCCGACAGACGAAAGGCCGCAAACGCAGCGGCCGGCGAATCGCTTCGCCAGCCGGGCAATTCATCGAAGGGGATGGGCTCGAAGAGCGGGGAGACGGCCAAGCGAGCCCCCTTGCCGGCCGGATCAGTCTTCGGCTTCGGTCGCGACGAGCTTCCAGTTCGGGTCGCGCGAGCGCGTGTCGCGGGCAAACGTCCAGACGTCCTTGACCTCGGCGACCGTCTCCGGATCGCCGTCGATGATCTCGCCGGCGCCATTGCGCGTGGCCGAGATGAGCTCGGAGACGATGCGCAGCGTGACGTGAGCTTCGGAACCCTTGAGGTCGGCCGCGGCGATCTCGATCTTGTCGATGCCGACGAACGAGGACTCGATCTTTTCCGACCGCTTCTCGCGCTCGTCGATCGCGGCGACGAAGCCTTCATAGACTTCGCGCGACAGGAGGTTCTTCAGCGTGCGGCGGTCGCCATCCGCATAGGCCATCACGATCATCTCGTAGGCCATCTTGGCGCCTTCGACGAAGGTCTTCGGATCGAAGGTCGGATCGTTGTCGCGGATCGCGCGCAGGCCGCGGTTCAAATCGGTGCCGGGCGCTGCCATCGCGTCGATCGAGGCGTAATCGGCTGCCTCGGCAGGCTCGCCCTTGCGGCGCGGCAGGGCGACGACGTTGTCCTTCGCGTCAGCAGCGGCCTTGTCCTCGGGGCGCTGGCGACCGGCCGTGTAGGGATCGAACGGCTGGCGCTCATTGCCCGTGCGACGACCCAGAACGCTGCGCAGCTGGTAGAAGATCACCACCGCCGCCACCAGAAAGAAAATCGTTCCGAAGTCGAAGAATTCCATATCTTTCCGCCAGTGGTCGAGATTGAGGCCGATGCGCCGGGCCTGAGACGGCACGATAGCCGTTCTGCACGTCCGCATATAGAACGCACAGCCCTATCATTCAAATCAGGGCGCATCGTGACTATGTCAAGGCTTGGAAGGCTGCCGCGGGCGGCCGAAAGCCCTGGATGTGCCGTGAGAATATCGTTTCTACCCCTCCTGATCCTTGCTCTGCCCCTGATCGAGATTGCCGGCTTCGTGATCGTCGGCAGCCAGGTCGGCGTGCTTGCGACGATCGGCCTCGTCCTCCTGAGCGCCATTGTCGGCGCGCTGCTCCTTCGCGTGCAGGGCCTCGGTAACGTTCAGCGGATCAGGCTCGCCATGATGGAAGATCGCACGCCAGGACGCGAACTCGTCCATGGCGTGATGATCGTGTTGGCGGCGATGCTGCTCATCGTGCCGGGCTTCTTCACCGACATCTTCGGCATCCTCCTGTTCATCCCGCCGGTGCGCGAGAGCGTCTATCGCTTCCTGTCGCGGCACGTGACGGTGATCACGCCCGGCCGGCCGGGAACCACGCGACCCTCAAGCCAGCCGCGCGGACAGATCGATCTCGATACGACCGATTTTCATCGCGTTGGAAGCTCGGCCGACTCGCCCTGGCGCGACGGGCCGCGCTGAGCCGCAGAGCGTCAGAACCTTGTCTGGTCTGGCTCCCCATGGTAGCCAACGCCGCATTTCGACAATGGGCGCGCCGAACGCCGCGCAAGAAGAAGGACCGACCGGCTGATGGCCAATGAACCCAACCCGACCGGCGCTGCTGCAGGCAACGGAAGCCAGCAGGCCGCCACGCTCAACGTGCTGGCGCAATATGTGAAGGACTTCTCGTTCGAAAGCCCCGGCGCGCCGCAAAGCCTGCGTACCCGCGACAAGGCGCCGAACATCAACATCAACGTTAACGTCAATGCCAACCCGCTGGCCGACGGCGAATATGACGTGACGCTGACGCTCAACGCCAAGGCCCAGGTCGACAACCAGGTCCTGTTCAACATCGAGCTGGTCTATGGCGGCGTGTTCCGCGTGGCCGGCTTCCCGCAGGAGCACATGCTTCCGATCCTCTTCATCGAGTGCCCGCGCCTGCTGTTCCCGTTCGCGCGGCAGATGGTAGCGGACGCCAGCCGCCAGGGCGGCTTCCCGCCGCTGATGATCGATCCCATCGATTTCGCGCAGATGTTCCAGCAGCGCATGGCGCAGGAACAGGCGCGCGGCAAGCCGCAGCCGGCCAACGCCTGATCCCTCAGGTTTCGGTTCAAAAAGGCCCCGGTCGCCCAAGCGCCGGGGCTTTTTATTTAGGCTGCCGGCTGTTCCAGACCGAGAAGCTTCGACCAGGTCGAACCTTCGCCGAGCTTTGCCACCATGGCAGCATGGGCATCGGCTTCGGCCGGAGAAATCCGCGGCTCCAGTGGCCGCGGGCGCTGGTAGCTTACCTGGACGACCGAGATGTCGGTCTCGATCGTGATCGTGGTGCTCGCCTCAAGTACCAGAGCGGCCTGCTTGCCGCCGATCAGCTCGATATAGACTTCCGCCAAAAGCTCGGAATCGAGCAGCGCGCCATGCTTGGTGCGGCGCGAGGAATCGATGCCATAGCGGCGGCAAAGCGCGTCGAGCGAGTTGGGACCCATCGGATGCCGGCGGCGCGCAAGCGCCAGCGTATCGACGATCCGATCGGGCATGATGCGCGGCAGGCCGACACGGTCGAACTCGGCATTCATGAAGCCGACGTCGAAACTCGCATTGTGTGCGACGAGCATCGCGTCTCCGAGAAACTCGACCAGTTCATTGGCGATCGCATTGAAATGCGGCTTGTCGGCCAGCATGGCGTCGCTGATGCCATGCACTTCCAGCGCATCGGGATGAACGGCGCGGCCTTGCGGGTTGATGTAGACGTGAAAAAATCGGCCGGTCGGGAAGCGGTTGATGAGCTCGATCCCGCCGAACTCGATCACGCGGTCCTCGCGGTTGTCGAGGCCGGTCGTCTCGGTATCGAAGATGATCTCGCGCATTTCGAATCAGCGTCCTGTTGAAGCTGCCAAGGTCGCGCGGCCAGACCGCCCGATCAACCGGCGAGGCTGTGGATGACGACATCGACCTGGCGGCGGGCATCCTCCAAGCCCTCGCTGGTGTCGATCACGAAATCCGCCTGCCGGCGCTTTTCGGCATCCGGAACCTGCTTGGCGAGGATCGCCTCGAACTTCTCGACCGTCATCCCTGGTCGCGCCAGAACGCGTTCGCGTTGCACATGCGCCGGAGCCGTGACGACGACGACTTTATCCACGCGGCCGCGCCCATTGGTCTCGAAGAGAAGCGGGATGTCGAGGACCGTGATTGGTGCGCCTGCCGCCCGATGACGCTCCAGAAAGGCATCGGCATCGGCCCGGACCAGCGGATGGATTATCTTTTCCAGCCGCGCGATCGCCTCGCGGTCGCCGATGACGCGGCGGCCAAGCTCTGCACGGTCGACGACGCCGTCGACGACGGTTCCGGGAAAGGCGTCCTCGACGAGCGGGGCGGCGGTACCGGAATAGAGGCGGTGCACTGCTTCGTCGGAATCGTGCACGGGGATGCCGGCTTCGGCGAACATGCGCGCCGTCGTCGACTTGCCCATGCCGATCGATCCAGTGAGACCGAGTACGATCATCGCGCGCCCTCGATATCGGCGACGATCAGCTCGCGAAGCGCCGCATCGACAACGGGACGCACGCCAAACCAGCGCTCGAAACCGGGCACGGCCTGGTGAAGCAGCATGCCGAGGCCATCAACAGTTGCTAGTCCACGCTCCCGGGCGCGAGCCAGCAGAGGCGTCTCAAGTGGGACATAGACAATGTCGGTGACGACTGCCCCAGACGGCATCGCGTCGAGCGGAAGGTCAAGGTCGCCCTTGCCTGTCATGCCAAGCGAGGTCGTGTTGACAAGAAGCCCGGTCGCGGGCAGATGCGCGGCGATATCATCCCAGGCAATCGCCGCTACACCAAAGGCGTTGGAAAGATCTTCTGCACGGGATGCGGTGCGGTTGGCGATCAGGATCCGCTCAATACCGGCCTTGCGCAGCGCGTGAATGATGGCCCGCGAAGCCCCACCGGCGCCGAGGACTAGCGCGGTCTCCGCGTCGCGCCAAGCCGGAGCATTCTGGTCGAGATTGGCGGCAAAGCCGTAGGCATCGGTGTTGGAGCCGACAAGCCGCCCGTCCTCCAGCCAGACGGTATTAACGGCGCCGATCGCTTCGGCTGCCGCATCACGCCGCTCGACCAGCCTGAACGCCGCTTCCTTGTGCGGGATTGTGACGTTGCCGCCGACGAGGCCTTGGGACTCCATCGTCTTCAGGAAATCCTCGAAAGCGTCTGGTGCCACGTCAATGCGGCCATAGGTGCCTTCCAGCCCATGCTGCGCGAGCCAGTGCCCGTGGATCAGCGGTGAACGCGAATGGGCGATGGGGTGGCCAACAACGAAGGCGCGTCGGTCAGCCATCGATCGCTCCGCGCGCGCGCAGCTCCGCGAGAAGCGGCAGGAGCGGCAGCCCGACAATCGTAAAGTGGTCGCCGTCGATCTTTTCGAAAAGCTGGATGCCCTCGCCTTCGATCTGGTACGCGCCGACCGAGGACAGCGCTTTCTCGCCCACGGAGGCGAGGTGCCGGCCGATGAAGCCCGGATCAAGATCGCGCATAGTGAGGCGTGCGGTCGAGACGTGGCGCCAGATGGCATTGCCGTTCTGGGCGAGCACGACGGCGCTGTTCAACTCGTGCGTTCGACCGGACAGCGCGAGCAGCCTTCGGCGCGCCTCTTCCATGTCTGCCGGCTTGTGGAGGATTTCCTCGCCAAGTGAAAGTGTCTGATCCGAGCCTATGACGAGCGCATCGGGATGAAGCTCGCTCACGGCCGTCGCCTTGGCCTCGGCGAGGATTTCGGCGAGATCGGCCGGGGTGAGCCCGCTTCCCGAAACCGCCTGTTCGACGGCGCGTTCGTCGATCTCCGGCCGGATCTGCTCAAAGGCAACGCCGGCGTCCTCCAGCATCTTGCGGCGGAAAGGGCTGCCGGAGGCGAGAATGATCCTGGCGGGCATGGGTTTTGTCCTCGAAATGCAGCGGGGTTAGTTGGTTCCGCTCTTCAAGGCAAGGATGGCGGCCGCCGTCTCCTCGATCGACCGGCGGCTGACATCGATCATCGGCCAGGAATGGCGTTTGCAGAGCTGGCGCGCATAGGCGAGCTCCTGGGTGATGACCTCGCGGTCGATATAGTCGCCGGCATCGTGGCCGGTGCCCAGAATGCGGTTTTCGCGCACCTGCGACACGCGCTCGACAGACGCGACGAGCCCGACCACGAGCGGCTTGCGCGCGCGCACCAGCGCGTCCGGCACCGGAACGCCGAGGACGATCGGGATGTTGGCAGTCTTGATGCCGCGATTGGCCAGATAGATGCTGGTCGGTGTCTTGGAGGTGCGGGAGATGCCGACGAGTACGATGTCGGCCTGGTCGACCTCTTCGGGCAGCTGCCCGTCATCATGCTCCATGGTGAAGTTGAGCGCTTCGATCCGCCGAAAATATTGCGCGTCAAGCACATGCTGCGCGCCGACGCGGCGGCCGGCGGGTGCCCCGAGATAAGACTGGAAGACGCCGAGCACCGGCTCGAGCACCGAGACATAAGGCAGGCCGAGCATGGCGCAGTGGCGGTCGATCAGGGAGGCGAGCGTCTGGTCGACGATTGTATAGAGCACAATGCCGGGCTGGCTTTCGATGGCTTCGAACACCTTTGTCAGCTGCTTTTCGGTGCGGATCAGCGGGTAGATGTGCTCCACGGCGCGCGCATCGCGATATTGTGCGGCCGCCGCCCTGCCGGCGGCCAGTAGCGTCTCGCCGGTGGCGTCTGAGATGAGGTGGAGATGGAAGAAGCTCTGGGGTCTGTTCACAGCCGCCGCGCATGCCTTGTGGAGGGATGTGGATAAAGGGGTGGATGACCAGGCGGCCGATTAACGCCATCTTAACAAATGGCGAGTTCTCCACAATGCAACGCCGCGCTGGTTCATTCTATCCAAGGCCCAGCGGATTGGGGATAGCCGGGCCTGATTTCACGACCGCCGTTCGCGACGTCATTCACCGCCGGTTCCTTCGAAACTGGAATCCTTGGACGAATCCGAATGATCCCCGATCTTCCCAGGCAGTCATGAGTCAAACGTTTTGCGGTCTAGTCCCTTGCGGCGATCCTTGGACGGAATGGGCACTGCAGACTATTCCCGTTACCGACAGAGTCGTAGAATCATAAGAATCCCTTTAAGGGATTTCTTTGTTTAGGAATTGGGTGGGGGACAACGGATGGCAGCGACACGGAAAGCGCTGGAAGTGATGCGTGGCGCCACCGTATTTCCTCCTCCCATCTGGCTCATGCGCCAGGCAGGCCGGTACCTGCCGGAATATCGCGAAACGCGAAAGAAGGCCGGCGGGTTCCTCGACCTTTGCTACACGCCAGACCTTGCGGTCGAAGTGACGCTCCAGCCGATCCGCCGCTTCGGCTTCGACGCTTCGATCCTGTTTTCAGACATCCTCGTTGTCCCACATGCGCTCGGCCGCGATCTTTGGTTTGAGGAAGGCCGCGGGCCGATGATGACGCCAATCGCAGCTGACGAAGTCGAGCGACTGTCGGCGGAAAGGCTTCATGAACATCTGGCGCCTGTTTATGAGACCGTGCACCGCCTGCGCAGCGAACTGCCGGACGAGACGACGCTGATCGGCTTCTGCGGAGCGCCCTGGACGCTTGCCACCTATATGATCGCCGGGCACGGGACGCCGGACCAGGCGCCGGCGCGGCTCTTTGCCTATCGTACGCCCGAGGCCATGGACCGGCTGCTGGCGACGCTGGCGGATGCCTGCGCAGCGTATCTGATCCGGCAGATCGAGGCCGGCGCGGATTGCGTCCAGATTTTCGATTCCTGGTCGGGGGTTCTCGATCGCTCGAGCTTCGAGCGGTTCTGCATCAAGCCGGTCGCCTCGATCGTGCGGCAGGTGCGCGCGAAGCATCCAAACACGCCAATCATCGGCTTCCCGAAGGGCGCTGGCGCCAATTACTCCGGCTATCGCGACGCCACGGGCGTCAATGTGCTCGGCCTCGACTGGACCGTTCCGTACGGCCAGGCCAGGGAGTTGCAGCGCGAGGGCGCGGTCCAGGGCAATCTCGATCCGCTCCGCCTCGTTGCCGGCGGCCGCGCGCTGGAGGAAGGTGTCGATGCCATCCTGGCGGAGCTTGCCGGCGGCCGTCTGATCTTCAATCTCGGCCATGGCATCACGCCGGAAGCGCCGATCGCGCATGTCGAGGCGATGCTGAAGCGCATTCGCGGTGCTTCCCGCTGATGCGTCTTTTGCTCATCCTCGCCGCTGTCGCGCTGGCCGTCGCCTTCGTCATGCTCACGCCGGACCAGCTCTACGACTGGGTCAAGGCCGGGCATGTCGTCGCGATCATCGCCTGGATGGCAGCGATGCTCTATCTGCCGCGGCTCTTCGTCTATCACACGGAGGCAGGCGTCGGCACGCCGCAGTCCGAGACATTCAAGATCATGGAGCGCCGGCTTCTGAAGGCAATCATGACGCCAGCCATGATTGCGGCATGGGTACTGGGCCTCTGGCTCGCCTGGCGCGGCTTCGGCTTTTCCGGTGGCTGGCTGCACGCCAAGATCGCAGCCGTGTTTCTGCTTTCGGGTATTCACGGCTACTTCGCCGGCGCAGTGCGTCGCTTTGCCGAAGATCGCAGCGACAAGCCGACGCGCCACTGGCGCATCATGAACGAGGTGCCGACGCTTCTTATGGTCGTCATCGTGATCCTGGTCATCGTAAAGCCCTTCTGATCGGCGCTCTTGCGCTTTTGGTGGAGCGCGTCTAGTACTGCGGTCCTTCCGCTAGTAGAATGCCGGGGACAGGCTGGTTCGTACCGCCGCTCGCCATTCGACGCCTCCCCCAGTCTGATCCGTCCGCGCCCCGAGGGCTTTTTCGATGCAGGAAATGAAACTCCAGGAACTCAAGAGCAAGTCCCCGACGGATTTGATCGCCTTTGCGGAATCGCTCGAGGTCGAGAATGCCAGTGTGCTGCGCAAGCAGGAACTGATGTTCGCGATCCTGAAGAAGCTTTCCATGCAGGAGATCGAGATCATCGGCGAGGGCGTGGTCGAGCTCCTGCAGGACGGTTTCGGCTTTCTGCGCTCGGCGAATGCAAATTATCTTCCGGGTCCGGACGACATCTACATTTCGCCCTCGCAGATCCGCCGCTTTTCGCTGAAGACCGGCGATACGGTTGAAGGCCCGATCCGCAGCCCGAAGGAAGGCGAGCGCTATTTCGCTCTGCTCAAGGTCAACACGATCAATTTCGAAGACCCCGAGAAGATCCGGCACAAGATCCACTTCGACAATCTGACGCCGCTCTACCCAGACACGCGTCTGCGGATGGAGACCGAGAACCCGACCGGGAAGGATCTCTCCGCGCGCGTCATCGATCTCGTCGCGCCGCTGGGCAAGGGCCAGCGCGGCCTGATCGTCGCTCCGCCGCGTACCGGCAAGACCGTACTCCTGCAGAACATCGCGCACTCGGTCGCATCCAACCATCCCGAGGCCTATCTCATCGTTCTGCTGATCGACGAGCGGCCCGAGGAAGTCACCGACATGCAGCGCTCGGTGAAGGGCGAGGTCGTATCCTCTACCTTCGACGAACCGGCGGTTCGGCACGTGCAGGTGGCCGAGATGGTCATCGAGAAGGCAAAGCGCCTCGTCGAGCATGGCCGTGACGTCGTGATCCTGCTCGATTCCATCACGCGCCTTGGCCGCGCCTACAACACCGTCGTGCCGTCCTCTGGTAAGGTGCTCACCGGCGGTGTGGACGCCAACGCGCTCCAGCGGCCGAAGCGCTTCTTCGGTGCGGCGCGCAACATCGAGGAAGGCGGCTCGCTCACCATCATCGCGACCGCGCTGATCGATACCGGCAGCCGCATGGACGAAGTGATCTTCGAAGAGTTCAAGGGCACCGGCAATTCGGAAATCGTGCTCGACCGCAAGGTGGCCGACAAGCGCATCTTCCCTGCCATGGACATCCTCAAGTCCGGAACGCGCAAGGAAGACCTGCTCGTGCAGCGCCAGGATCTCCAAAAAATCTTCGTGCTTCGCCGCATCCTCGCTCCGATGGGCACTACCGACGCCATCGAGTTCCTCATCGACAAGCTGAAGCAGACGAAGACGAATTCCGACTTCTTCGACTCGATGAACACCTGATCGATTCGCTTGCGTAACAATCATGAGCCGGGCTGACACGATCTATGCCTTGTCATCCGGCTCCCTGCCCTCCGGCGTCGCGGTGGTTCGACTGTCCGGCGCGCAGGTTGCCCCGACACTCCGCAGTCTTTGCGGGTCATTACCGCTGCCGCGCCAAGCCGCACTACGATCGATTCGGCGCCGCAACGGTGCGCTGCTCGATCATGCGCTGATCCTGTTCATGCCCGGCCCAGCAAGCTTTACGGGTGAGGATGTTGCCGAAATTCATTGTCACGGCGGCCGCGCTGTCGTGGCTGCGGTTCTCGATGAGCTTTCGCAGCACGAAGCGATGCGCCCGGCCGAAGCTGGCGAGTTCACGCTGCGTGCTTTCGAGAACGGGCGCCTCGACCTCGCTCAAGCAGAGGCCTTGGCCGATCTGATCGATGCGGAAACCGAGGCGCAGCGCCAGCTTGCGATCAATGGCAGTCTGCAGCACGCCTATGAGCATTTTACCCAGTGGCAGGACCAATTGCGAGATCTGCGCGCAGCGATTGAGGCCGATCTGGATTTTGCAGATGAAGGCGATGTGAGCTTCGATCGTCGAAGGTTGGATGTGGCCATCGGTGACCTTCGCAGCGCAATCGCGGAGTCGCTCGAAGCGGAAACCACTCATGAGATCATTCGTGAGGGTTATCGTGTCGCACTTGTCGGGCCACCGAACGCCGGCAAATCCAGTCTTCTAAACGCTCTGGCAAGGCGCGACATCGCTATCGTCACTCCGATCGCCGGGACGACGCGTGACGTCATCGAAGTGGCGCTCGATGTCCAGGGTCATAAGGTCGTCCTCGTCGACACCGCTGGTCTGCGGGACACGGATGACCAAGTCGAACTCCTTGGCATTCAGCGGGCACGTGCTGAACTGAGCACAGCGCAACTCGTTCTTCGTCTTACCCCCTCCGACGCTTCGAATGGTCCTCCGGTGGCTGTCGGCGAGGTTGATGTCGTAGACATCATCACGAAAGCAGACCTCGCTGGACGGCCCACTGATCACCTGGCAGTCTCCGCAGTGACGGGGACGGGGCTGGATCGGCTTCTGGCCCTCATTGCCGAGCGCGCGCAGCGCTACCAGCCAGTGCATGGTGCACCCGTGCGCGAGCGTCACGCGGTCCTGTTGCGCCAAGCCGATACGCATCTCACGCGCGCACAGGATAGGGATGATCCTGTGTTGCTGGCCGAAGAATTGCGGCTTGCTTCCGACACGATCGGGCGCATCACGGGCCGCGTCGATCCCGAGGCTGTGCTCGGTGCGATCTTTTCGCGATTCTGCATCGGCAAATGACGACGCCGACCAGAATGCTGCCCTGACTCACGTGAAACACCCTCGCTTGACTCGAGTGGAAGGCTTGGGCATCCAGACGCCATGACGCACTTCGACGTAATCATCGTAGGCGGTGGCCATGCGGGCGCAGAGGCTGCGGCCGCGTCTGCACGGATTGGTGCACGCACGGCACTCGTCACCCTTTCGGCGGCGCAGATCGGCGTAATGTCGTGCAACCCCGCCATCGGGGGCCTCGGCAAAGGTCATCTCGTCCGCGAGATCGACGCGATGGACGGCCTGATGGGCCGCGCGGCCGACATGGCGGGAATCCAGTTCCGGCTCCTTAACCGCAGCAAGGGCCCTGCGGTGCAAGGTCCACGCACGCAGGCAGACCGAAAGCTCTACCGCACTGCTGTGCGCAGTCTTCTCGATGAGCATGAGATGTTGCGTATTATCGAGGGAGAAGCCTCGGCATTCCGTATGATTGACGGCAAGGTCCGCGGCCTGGAGCTTGCAGACGGTCGAGCACTCCAGGCCGCCGCCGTCGTTTTGACGACCGGCACCTTCCTGAGAGGCCTCATCCATCTCGGCGACCAGACTTTTCCGGCCGGGCGCATTGGTGAAAAGCGAGCGGAACGGTTGTCGGGCGCTCTCGAAGCTGCCGGCTTCCGGTTGGGTCGGCTGAAGACCGGGACACCGGCGCGCCTAAAGGGTTGGTCTATCGACTGGAGCGGTCTAGACCTTCAGCATGCTGATGCCGACCCGATCGCCTTCTCCGCGCTGACGAAGTCTGTTGCCAATCCTCAAATCGCTTGTGGCATCACGCGTACCACAGCCAAGACCCATGACATCATACGGTCGAACCTCCACCGATCGGCCGTCTACTCGGGCGCGATCGAGTTCAACGGCCCGCGTTACTGTCCGTCTATCGAGGACAAGATTGTTCGCTTCGGCGATCGCGACGGGCACCAGGTGTTTCTTGAGCCTGAGGGCCTCGACGATGATACCGTTTATCCCAACGGCCTCTCGACCTCGTTGCCAGCTGACGTCCAGCTCGAGATGTTGCGTACGATGCCGGGATTGCAAAAAGTCGAGATCCTGCAGCCGGGCTACGCAATCGAGTACGATTACATCGATCCACGTGAGCTGCTGCCGACGCTCGAGACCAAGCGGCTCCCCGGTCTGTTTCTCGCTGGGCAAATCAATGGTACCACCGGCTATGAAGAGGCGGCTGCACAGGGGCTTATCGCCGGCGCCAATGCGGCATTATTGGCGACTGGCCGGGACCCTCTCCTGCTGTCGCGCGCCGACGCCTATATCGGCGTGATGATTGACGACCTCACGACGCGCGGCGTGAGCGAACCGTATCGGATGTTTACATCGCGGGCGGAGTATCGGCTGTCTCTGCGAATCGACAATGCGGATCAGAGACTTACGCCGCTTGCTGAGGCGGTAGGCCTGTGCGGACAACGCCGCTGGGAGGTGTTCCAGGCCACAAGGAGCGCCTTACGAGATGGGGAGCTCTTGTTGCGAAACGTTAGCGTCACGTCGACCGATGCTGCCCGGCATGGCTTAGCTGTTGCTCAGGATGGCAGACGCCGAACAGCTTACGAGCTTCTGGCTTTCAACGGCGTGACACTAGCGGAGCTGTCGAGGATCTGGCCGGAGCTTTACGCAATAGAGGGCTCCGTCCAGAGTCGGTTGGAGACTGACGCGAAGTATGCCGTTTATCTCAACCGCCAGCAGCAGGACATTACCGCCATACGAACTCATATTGAGACGTCGATTGCATCGGACTTCGACTACTCCGCCCTCGCCGGTCTATCGAACGAATTGAGGGAAAAACTTTTACGACTACGGCCCGCAAACCTTTCCCAGCTTCAGGCAATAGAGGGCATCACGCCTGCTGCGGTTGCGCTGATCATCAACCGCTTGCGAGCTCGCTCAAAAGAAGCAGCATGAGCTCCCCGCTACACGATGTTTCACGTGAAACCATTCTTAAGCTTGAGGCTTACGCGGATCGGTTGCGGCATTGGCAAGCACGCATCAACCTGATCTCCCCAGCCACCGTTTCCGATTTGTGGACGCGCCATATCATCGATTCGGCGCAGCTTTTCAGTTGCGCTCCTCGGGGTTGGCGCCGTTGGGTTGATCTTGGTTCAGGCGGGGGTCTGCCAGGAGCGGTCATCGCGATCATGGCTGAAGATGGAGAACGCTCGGTCCATCTTGTCGAATCGAATGGGAAGAAAGCGTCCTTCCTCACTAATGTCCTTGCCGAACTGGCGCCGAGCGCCCGCGTTCATCGCATGCGCGTCGAGCAATCGTATGAAGCTGTGGGGCCAATAGACGTCGTTTCAGCCCGCGCGCTGGCGAAGCTGGCCGACTTGCTAACACTATCCGAACCTTGGCTCTTACAAGGGGCTGTTGCGCTGTTTCCAAAAGGGCGTGGATACGCGGCCGAAATTGCGGAAGCGCGTGACGAATGGCGATTTTCTCTGGTAGAAGAAATCAGCGTGACGGACGCCGACAGCCGACTCCTCGTGATTCGGAGCGCGACGCGAGCCGTACGAAGCTGACGAGGCCGTTTCGATGCTGCAGAAACCGCGTATCATCACGATTGCCAACCAGAAGGGCGGTGTCGGCAAGACGACAACAGCCGTCAATCTCGCGACTGCGCTTGCCGCAATCGGCGAGCGCGTACTTCTGGTCGATCTCGACCCACAAGGCAACGCCAGCACCGGTCTGGGAATCGACCGTAACGCCCGTCAAATTTCGTCCTATGATCTGATCACCGCTCGGGCGGGTGTTGCGGAAGCCCGTGTGCCCACAGCAGTGCCAGGACTCGATATTATTCCATCAACGCTCGATCTGCTGGGTGTCGAGATGGAGATTTCGTCCGCTCCCGACCGGGTCCAGCGCCTGGCATCGGCTCTGCGCGCGCCCGAATGCCCATCCTACGACCATGTTCTTGTCGATTGCCCGCCGTCACTAAACCTGCTCACAATCAATGCAATGGCGGCCGCCCACTCCGTTCTGGTACCACTGCAATGTGAGTTCTTCGCGCTAGAAGGTCTGTCCCAACTTCTTGAAACTGTTGAACGAATACGGTCATCGATCAATCCCGGCCTGACAATTCAGGGCATCGTCCTGACGATGTTCGATGGCCGCAACAACCTTGCCAACCAGGTGGTCGAGGATGTTCGGGCCTATATGGGAGAGAAGGTGTACGAGACCGTCATTCCGCGCAATGTCCGTATCTCAGAAGCACCATCTTACGGCAAGCCGGCGATCCTTTACGATCTGCGGTGCAGCGGCAGCCAGGCCTATTTGCAGCTTGCCAGCGAAGTCATCCGCCGCGAACGCAATCTCAAGGCAGCCTGAGCCCCGACCGGAGCAACGCACATGAACCAGGATTCCTCTAGGCGCCTTGGACGCGGTCTTGCGGCGCTAATAGGCGAAATGGATAAGCCCGTTGAGACGGCCGCGACAGCGGTGCGTGCGGCCGACACCAAAGTCCCGATCGAGCATGTTGTTGCCAATCCGAACAATCCTCGCCGGCATTTCGCCGAGGCGGATCTGGTCGACCTTGCGCAGTCGATCCGCCAACATGGCATCGTGCAGCCAGTGGTCGTTCGTTCGGCCAGTTCAGTAGGCCAGTATGAGATCATTGCCGGTGAGCGGCGTTGGCGGGCCGCACAGCGCGCCGGCCTGACGGAAATTCCGGTGATCATACGCGAGGTCAGCGACCGCACCGCGCTGGAGCTGGCGATCGTAGAGAACGTCCAACGCGCTGACCTCAACCCGGTCGAAGAAGCGAACGGCTATCAGCAACTGATCGACCATCACAATTACACGCAGGCCGATCTCGGTCAGGTCATCGGGCGCAGCCGTAGCCATGTCGCCAACACGCTCCGGCTTCTGAAGCTGCCCGATGCGATCCAGGGCATGATCGTCGATGGCACGCTGTCGGCCGGTCATGCACGCACGTTGGTCACGGCGGCCGATCCGGCGGGTCTGGCACGCAGGATCGTCGAAGAAGGTCTGTCCGTTCGCCAGGCTGAAGCGCTCGCTCAACAGCCGGCCGGTCACGCCGATATTAAGCCGACTAAAAGTCAGAAGCAGGTCGACGCCGATACGGCGTCCTTGGAGAAGGCATTGCGAGATGCGATCGGGCTTAAGGTCGCGATCAAGCATGGCTCGCGCGGTGGGACGCTTGCAATCAGCTACAAGACGCTGGAACAGCTTGACGACATTTGTCGCAAGCTTAAGCCCTGAGCCTCAGCGCGGCAGGGCCCACAGCTGCAGTAGGAGGCGGTGCAGCTCGGCACCGGTCGAGGTACCGTCGCGACGCATTCGGTAGACGCCGTCGAAGATTGCTGCATTGGCCGACGCGACTGACTTTGAATTCCAGCGCTGGAGCGCCGTTTCAATCGTCTTGCGCCGGCTAAAGAAGATTGGCGGGCGAGCGCCCGCGACTACGCTTGATGCGGATTTGCCGGCGTCGAGCTCTGTGCACCAGAGTTCGAGTTGCTGGAACTGGCGCTGCAAGAATGTCGGCACGCTGCCCAGGCCGCCGATCCTTGCCAGCGCCGAAAAGGCCTGATCCAGCGACATGCGATCACCCACCAGCACAGCGTCTATCAGGACATCGACCGTCGTCTCCGAAGAATCGCCGGTCGCGGCGGCAACGTCTTCCCGGCGAATAACGTCAGATCCCTGAGCGTAGAGGACAAGCTTTTCCAGTTCGCCACGGCTCGCCAGGCGATCACCACCGAGGTTGGACTTGAGGAGGTGCCGGGCATCCGCATCGATGCGCATGCCGGCCGCACCCAGAACGGTGTCGATCAGCGTATCGAGCGTCCGGCTTTCATCGGCATAGCAAGGAAGCGCGATAGCGGTCCGCGCGCGCTCAATGGTGGTACGGAGCGGCGCAGTCTTTTTCAGTTCGCCCGCTTCCACCAGAATGCGTGTCGCCGTCGGCGGGGCGTCGGTCAGTGCCTTGATCTCGCTGGCAAGACCCGCGCCCTGCCCCGCATTACGGATCCAGATGAGCCTGTCGCCTCCGAACATCGGGACTGTGCCGGCCTCGACGGCCAGGCGTTCGGGATCCTTGTCGATATCGTTGCCATCGAGCCGGATGACAGAAAATGGATCGTCGAGAGGAACGCCGGTCGATGCGGCATAGGCGCTGGCGCGTTCGGAAACGAGGCCGCGGTCCGTACCATAGAGCAGCACGATCGGGATCGCTGCGTCCGGGCGCTTCAGCCAGGCTTCGACTTCATGGGCTTTCTTTTCGGCCATGAACGGAGCGATAGCATGGATCGCGGAGGTCGCAAGCGCCCCTTCGCGAGGAAGGGGCGCCTGGGTCTTTGATCAGGCTGCGAGGTCGCGCAGGACGTAGTGCAGGATCCCGCCATTGCGGAAATAATCGAGTTCATCGAGCGTATCGATGCGGCAATGGACGGTGACGTCCTTGACTGAACCGTCCGCGAACTCGATGCGCGCGGTCATGACCTGACGCGGCTTGATGGTCTCGAGGCCTTCGATCGTAACCTTCTCGTCGCCCTTGAGCCCGAGCGAGGCCCAGGAGACCCCCTCTTCGAACACGAAGGGAACGACACCCATGCCGACCAGGTTCGAGCGGTGGATGCGCTCGAAGGACTGCGCGATCACAGCGCGAACGCCAAGCAGGTTCGTGCCCTTGGCCGCCCAGTCACGGGACGAGCCGTTGCCGTATTCCACGCCCGCGAAGATTACCAGCGGCACCTTTTCCGCCGCGTAGCGCATGGCCGCGTCGTAGATCGACATCTCTTCCTTCGAAGGATAGTGGATCGTATAGCCGCCCTCGCGACCGTTCTCGCCCAGCATGTGGTTGCGAATGCGGATGTTGGCGAAGGTGCCGCGCATCATGACTTCGTGGTTGCCGCGGCGCGTACCGTACTGATTGAAGTCGACGACCGACACGCCGTGATCTGTCAGGTACTGGCCTGCCGGCGAGGCAGCCTTGATTGAACCGGCCGGCGAGATGTGGTCGGTCGTGATCTTGTCGCCGAAGAGCCCGAGGATGCGGGCACCCTCGATCTTGCCGATCGCCCCCGGCGTCTGCTGCATGCCGGCGAAATATGGCGGGTTCTGCACGTAGGTCGAGCCATCGTCCCAGGCGTAGGTCTGGCCGGCCGGGGCCTGCACGGCGCGCCAGTTCGCGTCGCCCTTGAAGACGTCCGCATATTTCGAAGCAAAGAGCTCGCGGGTGACGTGCTTTTCGATGAACTGCTGGATTTCGGCCGAGGTCGGCCAGATGTCCTTCAGGTAGACCGGCTTGCCGTCGCGGTCCTCGCCGAGCGGCTCGGTGGTGAGGTCGATCTTGACCGAGCCGGCGAGCGCGTAGGCGACGACCAGCGGCGGCGAGGCGAGGTAGTTCGCCTGAACATCCGGCGAAACGCGGCCTTCGAAATTGCGGTTGCCGGAGAGAACCGAGGCGGCGATCAGGTTCTTGTCGTTGATCGTCTCCGAGATCGCGATCGGCAGCGGGCCGGAATTGCCGATGCAGGTGGTGCAGCCGAAGCCGACGAGGTTGAAGCCGAGCTGGTCGAGCTCCTTCTGAAGCCCCGACTTTTCAAGATACTCGGCAACGACCTGCGATCCAGGGGCCAGCGAGGTCTTCACCCACGGCTTCTGCTTCAGGCCAAGGCGGTTGGCGTTGCGGGCGAGCAGGCCGGCGCCGATTAGGACCGAGGGGTTGGAAGTGTTGGTGCAGGACGTGATCGCCGCAATCGCGACGTCGCCATGCCCGATCTCGAACTCTTCGCCCTTCACGCTCCAGCGCGTCTCGAGGTCGACCGTCTTCTTGTACTCGTTGGTCAGCGCGTTTGCGAAGTTGGACGCGATGTCGCCGAGGGCGACACGGCCTTCCGGACGCTTGGGACCGGCCATGGAGGGGACGACCGAGCCGAGGTCGAGCTCCAGCGTGTCGGTGAAGACCGGATCGGCCATGCCGTCGTTGCGCCACATGTCCTGCGCCTTGGAATAGGCTTCGACGAGCGCGATGCGGTCGGAGGCGCGGCCGGACGTCGTCAGGTAGCGCAGCGTCTCGCCGTCGACCGGGAAGAAGCCGCAGGTCGCGCCGTACTCGGGCGCCATGTTGCCGATCGTCGCGCGGTCGGCGAGCGTCATGGAGGAAAGGCCCTCGCCGAAGAACTCGACGAACTTGCCGACGACGCCCTTCTTGCGCAGCATCTGCGTGACGGTGAGGACGAGGTCGGTGGCGGTGACGCCTTCCTTGAGCTTGCCGGTCAGGCGGAAGCCGATGACTTCCGGCAGGAGCATGGAGACCGGCTGGCCGAGCATGGCAGCTTCGGCCTCGATGCCGCCGACGCCCCAGCCGAGCACGCCTAGGCCGTTGATCATGGTGGTGTGCGAATCGGTGCCGACGCAGGTGTCGGGATAGGCGACCGTCTCGCCGGTCTCGTCATTCGTCCAGACGACCTGGCCGAGATATTCGAGGTTCACCTGGTGGCAGATGCCGGTGCCGGGCGGCACGACGCGGAAGTTGCGGAACGCCTGCTGGCCCCACTTCAGGAACTTGTAGCGCTCTTCGTTGCGCTGGTACTCGAGTTCGACATTGCGGGCGAATGCCAACGGCGTACCGAACTCGTCGACAATGACGGAGTGGTCGATGACGAGATCGACGGGAACGAGCGGGTTGATCTTCTCCGGGTCGCCGCCGAGCGAAGCCATAGCGTCACGCATCGCAGCGAGATCGACGACGGCCGGAACGCCGGTGAAGTCCTGCATCAGAACGCGCGCCGGGCGGTAGGCGATCTCGACGCCGGCGGCGCCGCGGTCATTGAGCCAAGCGGCAACGGCCTGGATCGACTCCTTGGTCACCGAGCGCCCGTCTTCGTTGCGCAGCAGGTTCTCAAGCAGCACCTTCATCGAGAAGGGCAGGCGCGAGACACCTTCGAGGCCGTTCTTCTCGGCCTCAGGCAGGCTGAAATAGACGTAGTCGCTCCCGTCGACGGTGAGCGTTCTGCGGCAATTGAAGCTGTCCAGTGATTGTGTCACGTGCGATTCCCGATTCTGGTCTGCCGAAGGGGAACGGGACGCCTGTGGCACGGATGTTCGCGCGCAAAGCTGCGGGTACGGTCATTTCCGCTGTCCGGTCCCCGCGTCCCTGCCGTTCAAGGCGGCGTGCACGATGGTTCGGCGCAATTTGACTTGCACGCCGACCGCTGGCGTGGTTGCCGGTTCTATAGTGAATTTCGTAGAAGACTTAAAGTCCGACGAACGGCGAAAATGCTGCGCTGCGGCGGGCGCAGAGGGGGAATTGGCGCATGCGGCTCGTGGCCGACAGCCTGACTGCAGAACGGGGCGGCGAGCCCGTCTTCGACGGTGTCTCCTTTACGGTAAGTTCGGGCGCGGCGCTTCTGGTCACCGGCGAGAATGGATCGGGCAAATCGACCTTGCTGCGCACGCTTGCCGGTCTCCTTCCGCCGATCTCCGGCAGCGTGCGGCTTGAAGGGCACGAGACCGAAGATCTGGCAGGCGCCTGTCACTATCTCGGCCACTCCAACGCGATGAAGACCGCGCTGTCGGTCAGCGAGAACCTGCAGTTCTGGCAGGATTTCCTTGGCGATCCGGAGCTTTCGCTCGCGGAGGCGCTGGAGATGGTCGGCTTGCAGGACATCGGGCACCTGCCCTTCGGGTATCTCTCCACAGGTCAGCGGCGGCGCGTCGCGATTGCGCGGCTCCTCGTCAGCGCGCGACCCGTCTGGCTCCTCGACGAGCCGACATCGGGGCTCGACAAGGCGTCCGAGCGGCGTTTTGCCGCGCTGATGCGCGAGCATCTGGAAGCCGGCGGCATCATCGTCGCGGCCACGCACATGCCGCTTGGGCTCGACGATGCGGCGGAACTACGGCTCGGGGCAGCGGCGTGATCCTATTTGGCATCCGTCGAAAGGCCGGGCATCGATGCTAGCGCTTTACATCCGCGATGTCCGTCTCGGCATCCGCGCGGGCGGCGGGGCGCTGGTCGGCATCCTGTTCTTCCTCGCCGTCGTCGCCGTGGTACCCTTTGGCGTCGGGCCGGACCTCAACCTGCTTGGTCGCATCGGCCCCGCCATCCTCTGGATCGGGGCGCTTCTGGCGACGCTTCTGGGGCTTGACCGCCTCTTCCAGGCCGATCGCGAGGACGGATCGCTCGATTTGATGATCATGGCGGACGACCAGCGCATGCTGGCGCTGTCGGTACTTGTGAAGTGTTTCGCGCACTGGACGGCGAGCGTGCTGCCGCTGGTCGTCGCCTCGCCGCTGCTCGGTCTGTTCATGAATATGAACGCCATTAGTATCGGCGCAACCACGCTCACGCTTGCGGCAGGCACGCCGGCCATTGCCTTCATCGGAGCCGTCGGGGCCGCTGTCGCCGTCGCGCTGCCGCGCGGGGGACTGCTTGTCTCGGTGCTGGTGCTGCCGATCGCGATCCCGGTGCTGATCTTCGGCGTTTCGGCGGCCTATGGCGCGGTCAACGACCCGCAGCCCTTCCTGCCGCCCTTCCTGATCCTTTGCGCCATCACGCTCTTCTTCGCCGTCATTGGGCCCTTTGCAGCCGCCCTCGCACTCAAGGGCTCGTCGGACTAGACTTCGCACCATGACCATCGAAGCCAGCCAGCCGACCGAGCATCTCGAGCATCACAAGGGCGGCACGTTGCGAGCGCGCGGCCAGACGGTGGACGGTCTCGCCCACGGCTATTGGGAGTGGTTCCGCACGGACGGGACACGCATGCGGTCCGGCCATTTCGACATGGGCGTGCAGATCGGGCGCTGGACGACCTATGATCGTGCCGGCGAGCCGTACAAGGTCACCGAGATGAAGCCCGACGCGTCGAAAGCCCTCACGCGGCTTTGATTGCGGTCAATTGCGCGGCGTCGAGGCGCGGTTTATTGATCTTTTCATGAGTGATGCCGCCGCCCCCGTCCGCAGTCTGACCGATCTGGCCAACCCGACACGCTTCCTGCGGCTGGCCGATGTGCTCATCCCCTGGCTGGGCGGGATCGCCCTTTTGACATTGGCGGTGGGTCTTTATCTCGCCTTCGCGGCGCCCGAGGACTACCAGCAGGGCATCACGGTGCGCATCATGTATGTGCATGTACCTTTCGCCTGGCTCGCGATGATGTGCTACTCGATCATGTCGATCAGCGCGCTCGGCACGCTGATCTGGCGGCATCCGCTGGCAGACGTCGCGCTGAAGGCTGCCGCGCCGCTCGGCGCCGCGTTCACCCTGCTAGCGCTCTTTACGGGCTCTGTCTGGGGCAAGCCGATGTGGGGCACCTGGTGGGTGTGGGATGCGCGCCTCACGTCGGTCTTCGTCCTCTTTCTGATCTATCTCGGCATCATCGCGCTGACCCGGGCGCTCGACGATCCTTCGCGCTCGGCGCGGGCCGCGGCGATCGTCACGCTGGTGGGTTTCATCAACATCCCGATCATCAAGTTCTCGGTCGACTGGTGGAACACGCTGCATCAGCCGGCCTCCGTCATGCGACTTGATGGCCCGACGATCCATCCGAGCATGCTCTGGCCGCTTCTGGTGATGGCGATCGGCTTCACGATCCTCTTTCTCGCCTTCCACCTGATGGCGATGCGCAACGAGATCTGGAGCCGGCGCGTGATCGCGATGCGCAGGCTCGCCGCCCGCAGTGCCGAGCGGACGATGGCACCATGAGCCATGTGGCCTATGTCACCGCCGCCTATGCGGCGACCGTCATCGTGCTGGCCGGTGTCTTTGGCTGGCTTGTTCTCGAGGCGCGGGCGCGGCGGCGCGAGCTGGCCGATCTCGAAGCGCGCGGCGTCAGGCGGCGCTCGGCCGGAGCGCAGAAGTGAGCGCTGACAAATTCGAGGCAAAGCCGAGGCGGTGGACGGTCTTCCTGCCGCTGATCGTGTTTCTTGCGATGGCCGGCGTCTTTCTGACGCAGCTTTTGTCTGGACGTGATGCCTCGGTCGTTCCCTCCGCGCTGATCGGCGCAGAAGCGCCGGCGACCGATCTGCCGCCCCTTGAAGGCCTCAACCTGCCGGGCTTCGATTCCGCCGCCTTCGAGGGCCAGGTGACGCTCGTCAACGTCTGGGCGTCGTGGTGCGCACCCTGCCGGCAGGAGCATCCGATGCTGATGCGGCTGGCCGAGGACGAGCGCATCCAGATCGTCGGGCTGAACTACAAGGACACGCCCGCAAATGCACGCCGTTTCCTCGGCGAGCTCGGCAATCCGTTCGATGCCGTCGGGGTCGATGGCAACGGCCGCGCGGCGATCGACTGGGGCGTTTACGGCGTGCCTGAAAGCTTCGTCGTCGGGCGTGACGGGCGCATCGTCTACAAGCATGTCGGACCGTTTTCGGTGCAGTCCTTCCAGGATGCGGTCGTTCCGGCAATCGAGGCTGCGCTGGCCGATGGCGGCTGAAGACCCCTTCGAGCCACAAGCGCGTGCCTGCGACCGGCTTGGCTCGCCCTTCACGGCCTATCTCTGCCGCGCCCTGCCCCGCCTTCTGGACGAGACGACGGCCACAGGCCGGCTGGCGTTGAACTGGCCCGGCGATCCGCGGTCAGACGCGCTCGTACTCAGGCTGACGGGAGCACTGCATGCGCTGGTGCTCGGCGGCCGCGACGCGGAGCTCGCAGCGGTTTATCCGCCGCATGAAGCCTCGCCTGAAGCAATAGATGCCGCGGCGCGAAGCGCGATCGCCCGCCACGATGTATTCGTCGAGAGCTTTCTGGCCAACGCGCCGCAGACCAACGAAGTCGCGCGCGCGGCCATGCTGATGCCCGGTTTTCTGCTGGTCGCCCGCGAAACGGGCCTGCCGCTGGCGATCGCCGAGATCGGCGCAAGCGCAGGGCTGAACCTCAATCTCGACCGCTTCTCGATCCGCTATGGCGATCTCGCGGTCGGTCCTGCGGATACGCCGGTCAAGCTCACCCCAGAGGTGCGCGCCATGCCGCCGCTGGATGGACGGCTCGACATCGCCAGCCGCATCGGTTGCGACGTAGCGCCGGTCGACCTTTCCGATTCGGCGGCGCGGCAGCGGCTCAGGGCCTATGTCTGGGCCGACCAGCCAGCGCGCCTCTCGCGGCTGGATGCGGCGCTCGAGCTGGCGGCGGCATACCCGCCAGCCGTCGAACAGGCCGACGCTCCGGATTTCGTCCGGCGTTGGCTGGCGTTGCGCCGCGACGGCGAGGCCGCGGTGCTCTTTCATTCGATCATGTGGCAGTACATGCCGCAGGAGAGCCGCGACGCGATCATGGCTCTGCTGGCCGATGCGGGGTCACGGGCCACCGTCGACAGGCCGCTCGCGCATCTGCGCATGGAGCCGCTCGCCGGGCCGGATGGCTTTGCGACGCTGATCCTGACGACATGGCCCGGCGGCGAGACACGGCATCTGGCGCGCTGTGACTTTCACGGCCGCTGGATAGACTGGACCGGCTGAAGCCTCACCACATGGATCTGGCGTAGGCCTCATCCAGACCCTGATCCAGCTGACCAGCTGTCTCCGACAGCCTGATCTGGTCGCGCAGGATTTCACCCAGCGTCGGCATCGTGTCACGCGAAGGCCAGCTTTCAGGAGCCCACAGCTTCGAGCGCAGAAACGCCTTCGCGCAGTGCATGTAGCATGATCTTATCGATACGATGAGCACGGTCGCCGGCAGCCGGCCGTCGATGGCGAAGGACGACCGCAAGATTTCGTCGGCCGTGATCCGGCCTACGCCATTCACGCGCAGCGTCTCGTTCATTCCGGGGATCAGGAACAGAAGGCCGACCGCAGGGTTTTCGATCAGGTTCTCGAACGTATCGAGCCGATTGTTTCCCGGACGATCCGGTATGGCCAGCGTCCGGTCGTCGAGAATACGGACGAAGCCCGGCATGTCGCCTTTCGGCGTCACGTCGCCATTTCCGGCGCCGTCGGACGAGCCTATCAGGACGAACGGGCTGTGCTCGATGAAGCGTCTTGCATGGGGATCAAGCGCAGGCAGCGCCTTCTTGGCGGCGAGGTCGTGCATTGCGCCGTAATGGCTGCGCAGCTCCTCCCTGGTGGTGATGAACTCCATGCTCCCTCCGCTCAACTGCTGGCCGGCTTTTCCTCCACGGCGTGACGCATGATCAGCGGCATCTGGGACAAGGTAAAGAGGATCGTGATGGGCATCGTGCCCCAGACCTTGAAGGCGACCCAGAAATCGGTCGAGAAGGCGCGCCAGACGACCTCGTTGAGGACCGCAAGAAACAGGAAGAAGATGCCCCAGCGCAGCGTCAGCTTGCGCCAGCCTTCCGCATCGAGCTTGAAGGCGCTGTCGAAGACGTAGCCGAGCAGCGACTTGCCGAAGAAAAGGCCGCCGAGCAGAACGACGCCGAAGAGCGTGTTCACGATGGTCGGCTTCATCTTGATGAAGATTTCGTCCTGCAGATAGAGCGTCAGCGCGCCGAAGACGAAGACCACGACGCCGGACACGAGCGGCATCATCGGCAGGCTGCGGGTGAGCAGCCACGAGACCGTCAGCGAGATTGCGACGGCAAGCATGAACAGCGCGGTTGCGATGAACAGCGGACCGCCGAGATCGCCAAGTGCCGGGAAGCGTTCGGCAAGCCATTCTCCGCGGGAATTGGCGAAGAAGAAGACCAGCAGCGGCCCGAGCTCCAGCGCCATTTTCGGCAGCGGGGAAAGCTCCTGCTTCTTCTTCGGGTCCGACGGGTCGCGTTCGAGGATTCGCTCGCTCATGGTCTCACACTCCGGCGATCGCCTTGGCGAAATCGCTTGCGGAAAAGGGTTCGAGATCGTCGACCTGTTCGCCGACGCCGATGAAATAGACCGGCAGCCTGTGCTTGGCAGCAATGCCGACAAGGATGCCGCCGCGCGCCGTGCCGTCCAGCTTGGTCATGACCAGTCCGTTCACGCCGGCAATGTTGCGGAAGATTTCGACCTGATTGAGGGCGTTCTGTCCGGTCGTCGCATCGACCGTCTGGAGGACGGTGTGCGGGGCGTCCGCATCGTGCCGGCCAAGCACGCGGACGATCTTCTCGAGCTCCGCCATCAGCTCGGCCTTGTTCTGCAGGCGGCCGGCCGTGTCGATGATCAGGACGTCGGAACCAGCGGCCTTGGCCTTCTCATAGGCGTCCCAGGCAAGCCCGGCTGCATCCGCGCCGAGCTTCGAGGAGACGACCTCGGAGCCCGTGCGCTCGCCCCAGATTTTCAGCTGCTCGATAGCGGCGGCGCGGAAGGTGTCGCCCGCGGCGAGCGTGACCTTCAGTCCGCCTGCGGTGAGTTTTGCGGCAAGCTTGCCGATCGTCGTGGTCTTGCCGGTTCCGTTGACGCCAACGACGAGCACGACATGCGGCTTGTGCGACAGGTCGAGCTCCAGCGGCATTGCGACCGGCTTCAGGACCTTCTCGATTTCGGCCGCCATGACGCCGCGCACCTCGGCATCGGACACGTCGCGGCCAAGCCGGGTCGACGACAGGGTGTCGGTGATGCGCATCGCCGTTTCGACGCCGAGATCGGCGCGGATCAGCACGTCTTCGAGGTCCTGCAGCGTCTCCTCGTCCAGCTTCTTCTTGGTGAAGACGCCGGCGATCGACCCCGACAGCTCACGCGAGGAGCGCGAGAGACCGTCACGAAGGCGCTGGAACCATGGGACGCGTGGTGCAGGTGCTTCCGTTACCGGTGCTGCTTCTGCGCGGCGTTCGACGGTTTTGCCGACGCTGATGCGTGTGGCGCCCTGGGAGGGTACAGGCGACGGCGGCGCGGTCTCGGCTGGAGCGGACGCTGGCTCATATGGCGAAGCCGACAGACCCCCACCCTGTATCCCTCCCCCCAGGGGGGAGGGGGTCACGGGCGCAGGCGCCGGAATGTATTCGGTGGCCTCAAGCTCGACCGTTGCCTGCGGCGTAACGGCCCCGCCCTCCGGCTCCGGCGCGTCGGGCTGGCGCGCGGCAACAGGCGGGGCGGGGTCTTCGGCGGGCCGCAAGTCTCCGAGGTTACGTTCGGGAGACGTTGCAAGACCCCCACCCTGTATCCCTCCCCGCAGAGGGAAGGGGGGCGTTGGCGCTGAGGCTAACTCTTCGGTGGAAGCGACTGCCTCGATCGGATCGGCGCGGAGCTGCGATACCCCGAGCGGCTGTGCTCCGGGATCATCGTCCTCGGCGTGGTGAGGTACCGCAAGCGCAGGCAAATCTTCAGCGGCGGATGGACGTTCGTTAGCCGGCGCATCATTATCGCTTACCGGCTTCAGGAAATCCGGCAGCGCGGCAGCGTCCACGGGTGCCTCTGGCCCCTGTGCGGCAATATCGGGCGTCTTTGCAGGCTCGGGCTCAGGCTTGCCGAACGAAAAGATCTTCTTGAAGAATCCTGCCATTAGCTTCCCTTACGCCGCCGCAGCCTGCGGGGCGCGGGCGGTGAGCCGGTCGCCATCGTGGCCCGAGATGATCGTCTCGACGATCTCGCCCGGCGCGCCGAAGTCGAGCTTCGCAATGGTGAAGCCCTCGGTCCGGCCGACGCCCTCGCGCTCGATGAGGATGCGCTGCGATGTGCCGACGAGGCTGTCGAGATGGCGCCGGTGCGCTGCATCGCCTGCCGCGCGCAATCGTGCCGCACGCTCCTTGACCAATCCGCGGTCGAGCTGCCGCATGCTCGCTGCCGGCGTGCCCTTGCGCGGGGAGAACGGGAAGACGTGGAGGTGGGTCAGTCCGCACTCTTCCACGAGGCGGATCGAATTCTCGAACATCGCGTCGGTCTCGGTCGGGAAGCCGGCGATGATGTCGGCGCCGAAGACCATGTCGGGGCGCAGGCGTCGCGCGTCGTCGCAGAAGCGGATCGCGTCGTCGCGCAGGTGCCGGCGCTTCATGCGCTTCAGGATCATGTCGTCGCCGGCCTGCAGCGACAGATGCAGATGCGGCATCAGCCGCGGCTCGCCGGCGATCGCTTCCATGAGAATCGGATCGGCCTCGATCGAATCGATGGACGACAGCCGCAGCCGCCTGAGCTGCGGCACGCCTTTGAGGATCGCCACGACCAGTCTTCCGAGACGCGGCGTGCCGGGGAGGTCAGCGCCGTAGCTGGTCAGGTCGACGCCAGAAAGCACAACTTCGGCATGTCCGTTGTCGGCCAGCCGCGCAACCTGGTCGACGACGGCGCCCATCGGCACCGAGCGCGAATTGCCGCGACCGTAGGGGATGATGCAGAAGGTGCAGCGGTGGTCGCAGCCGTTCTGGACCTGCACGAAGGCCCGCGCCCGGCCCTCGATGGCATCGACCATGTGTCCGGCCGTCTCGCGCACCGACATGATATCGTTGACACGCGCCTTCTCGAATAAGTTCACGCCGAAATCCGGCAGCGCGCGATAATTATTCGCCTTCAGCTTTTCCTCATTGCCGAGAACGAGATCGACCTCGTCCATCGAGGCGAAGGTGTCCGGCTCGGTTTGGGCCGCACAGCCGGAGACGATGATGCGCGCGGCCGGGTTGTCGCGTCGCGCCTTACGGATCGCCTGGCGCGCCTGGCGCACGGCTTCCGCCGTCACGGCGCAGGTGTTGATGACGACTGCGCCGCCCTGAAGCGTGCCGAGCCCGGCCTCCTCGGCTTCGCGGCGCATCACTTCGGATTCGTAGGTGTTCAGCCGGCAGCCGAATGTGACGATCTCGACGCCCATGTCAGGCCGCCCCTTCGAGGTCTCGGGCCCAGGCGCCGTTCGCGGGATCGAAGTGGCCGGAGAATTCCCATTCGGCCGGCCCAGTCATGATGACGTGGTCGTCTTCGCGCCATTCGATCAGGAGATCGCCGCCTGGCACGGTGGCGGTCACCTTGCGCCCCGTTCGGCGGGTGCGCGCGGCGGAGACGACGGCGGCGCAGGCGGCAGAGCCGCAAGCACGCGTCAGCCCCGCGCCGCGCTCCCAGGTGCGCATGATCAGCGCATCAGGCGCGGTGACCTGCGCGATCGTGATGTTCGCGCGCTCGGGAAAGATCGGGTGGTTTTCGAGCAGCGGGCCGAAGCGCTCGAGCTCGTAGGACCAGACGTCGCGGTCGACCCAGAAGATCGCATGCGGATTGCCCATGGAGGCGACCGAAGGCGAATGCAGGACCGGAGCGTCGATCGGCCCGACCTGCAGCTCGATCATGCGGGTGTCGCGAAACTCCTCGGCAAGCGGGATGTCCCGCCAGCCGAACCGCGGCACGCCCATGTCGACGGAGATCGAGCCGTCCTCGTGCTCTTCGGCATTGAGAATGCCGGCGATGGTCTCGAAGGTGAAAAGCTTCTGCCCGGTTTCGGCGGCCAGCGCCTGCACGACGCAGCGCATTCCATTGCCGCAGGCCTGCGCGAACGAGCCGTCGGAGTTCAGGATCGAGACGTAGCTGGCCGTTCCCGGCGTGCGCGGATCGTGGATCGCCATGATCTGGTCGAAGGCCGTCGCCGGGTCGTGCGCAAGCGCGATTGCGGCTGCAGGGGTCACGATATCGGCACGACCGCGCATGTCGGCAACGATGATCTCGTTGCCGAGCCCGTTCATCTTGGCGAAGGGTGCACGCGTGGTCATGGCCGGTCCTGGCAGTTCACGGCCTATATGGCGGATCGTCCTGCAAAATGCCAGCGCAGCGCGCCTGCTGCGGCATCAGGCGATGGCGAACACGCCCAGAAGCAGGAGCAGGAAGAGCACCAGCACGATGCCGATCAGCACCTTTGCGCCGGTGAGCGCTACGCCGGATATGGTGTTGAGACCAAGAAGGCCAGCGACGGCCGCAATGACCAGGAGGATCAGGATCCATTCGAGCATGTCGTTCTCCGGCTTTACCGGCGCCACCATCGACGCCTGTAAATCAGGAAACGCTAAAGCACACCAGCGGTTCCAGCTGCCGGTACATCCCAGGTTTCACCGGGCAACATCGGGCGGAAGCGGTCACGCTCGATGCCGCGCGCGTCGAGCGCGGCGAAAAGTCGGTCGCGCGGCTCCTCGATACCCTCGTCAGTGAGCTGGAACGTCGCCCAATGGTGGCCGGCGACGAAGGCCGCTCCGCAGCGCTCCATGCCTTCGACTGCCTCTTCCGGGTTCTGGTGCTGCGGCTCCATAAACCAGCGCGGCTCGTATGCGCCGAACGGCAGGATCGCGAGGCGGATTGCGCCGTGCTTCTCGCGCACGGCGTCATAGTTGCGGCCGCCGAAAAAGCCAGTGTCGCCGACATGGTAGATCCTGCCAGCAGGCGTTTCGATGACGAAGCCGGCCCAGAGCGCCATGCGGCGGTCACCTGCGCCCCGCGCCGACCAGTGGTGCACGGGCTCAAGATGGATCGTGACCGATCCCAGCTCGGCCGTCTCGCCCCAGTCTCTGGCAATCGTGCGCATGTCCGGCACGGCACGACGGATGATGGTGTCGTTGCCGAGCGGCGTCACGACAAGCGGGTCGTGCTCGGCCTTGAGCCTTGCCAAGGTCGCGACGTCGAGATGGTCGTAGTGATTGTGGCTGACGAGGACGATGTCGATCGGTGGCAGGTCCTCGAAGGCGATACCCGGCGCGTTGATGCGCTTCGGCCCGGCGAAGGAGACTGGCGAGACCCGCTCAGACCAGAGGGGATCGAAGAGCATGTTCACGCCGCCTGCCTGGACCAGCATCGTCGCGTGACCGACCATGGTCACACGCAGATCGTCCACGCGTGCTTCGGACTTTGCCGGCGGAAACGGGCTCTCAAAGCTGTCAGGCCAGGCGACCTTGCCGCCACCGAACTGCCAGCGCAGCAGGTCCCTGAAGGAGGCGGGCGGCGTTCCGCCGGGATTGAAGAACACCTTGCCGTCGAAATGGTCGCTGACGGGACCGTTGTAATAGCGGTTGCCGGCCGCTGCGCGCGACACGCCGAAGAGCCCGCCGCCTATGGCTGCGGCAATGCCGCCAAGCCCGATGATCTTCATGAAGCGACGCCTGTTCATGCGGACGTGATCTAGACGGTCCACGGAAAAGGACAAGCCGACGGTTGCATCGGCGGACACAAACGTCAAATTAACCATGACATGGTGGGATCGACCCGAAACTCGCCACAGTCGGCGGCGATGGGACTTCCTCAATGGAACCTGCAGCCGACATTTGCGTTGGGCCGCCGGAGGGTGACTATGATGATTTCCCGATTTGCACTCGCCGCAATTGCGGTGTCCTCGCTTGCGCTGGCGGGTTGCCAGAGCGAGCGTTTCTCCGGCGTGAACACGCGCCCCGTCGTCGCTGCGGCTCCGGCACCGCTTGCTGCCGCACCGGCGGGCCAGGTTCAGTCGAGCCAGCTGCCACCGCCTTCGGCTGCCGGCACGGCCGATCCCTCGCAGTTCCCGACGGCGCCGGGTGCACAGGCCGGCACCCAGGTTGCAGCTCTCCCGCCGCAGGGCGGTGGCGCCGAGGTTTCTGCAGGCTCGGTCGCAGGTGTCTGGAACGCCAGCGTTGCCGGCCAGAGCTGCCGCGTCGCGACCCCGCAGACGCGTTTCGGCGAAGGTTTCCGTGCCGGGCCGCTGCGGTGCCCCGCGCCGCTCGACGGCGTGCGCTCGTGGAACGTGTCGGGCTCGCAGCTGATCCTTTATGGCGACAGCGGCACCCAGCTCGCGACGCTCTATTCGTCGGGGCAGGGCCGCTTTGACGGTCAGACCTCGAACGGACAGGCCGTCTCGCTTTCGCGATAAGCCTCGAATCGAACTTGCTGGGCGGGCGCTGGCGCTTTATGCGCGAGCGCCCGTTTCCTTTTGGAGCGCCGTTGGTCGATGCCGCATGAAGGCCTGAAGAGTTTCCGCACCGTGCGGGAAGAATACGACCGGCTTCTCGTGTCCGGCAGCCTCCGGCCCGACCCGATTCAGGATATGCTTGTCAGCCGTCTCGACGAATTGCTCGAGCAGCTGGCGGAAGCGGCGCCGGCGACCAAGTCGAGCGCGCTCGGCTGGCTCTTCGGCCGCTCCCGCAAGAGCATCGAACGGCCCCGCGGGCTCTATCTCCATGGCGGCGTCGGGCGCGGCAAGACCATGCTGATGGACATGTTCTTCGCCCGCGTGCCGTTTTCGGCCAAGCGGCGCGCGCACTTCAACGACTTCATGGCCGATGCGCATGATCGCATCCAGGCTCATCGCGCGGCGCTGAAAGAGGGTCGCACTAAAGAGAAGGACCCGATCCCGGTCGTCGCCGCCGATCTCGCCCGCGAGGCGCGGCTGCTCTGCTTCGACGAGTTCACCGTCACCGACATCGCCGACGCGATGATCCTGTCGCGGCTGTTTTCGGCGCTGTTCGAGAATGGCGTGACGGTCGTTGCTACCTCGAACGTCGCGCCTGACGATCTTTACCGTGACGGGCTCAATCGCGGGCTCTTCCTCCCGTTCATCGAGACGCTGAAGGCGCATTGCGATGTGATCGCGATCGATGGCGGCACGGACTATCGCACGCAGAAGCTCTCCGGGCTTCCGGTCTACATGACGCCGCTGGATGAATCAGCGCTCGCAACGATGGACGAGGCCTGGGAGGCTGCCACGTCGGGCCATGTTGCCCAGCCGCGGGACATCGATGTGAAAGGCCGGAAGGTCCGCGTGCCTCTCGCCAATGGCACCGCGGCACGCTTCTCCTTTGCCGATCTCTGCGTGAAGCCGCTCGCGGCGCGCGATTATCTCGCCATCACCGACCAGTTCGACACCGTGTTCATTGACGCTATCCCGGTCCTGCGGCGCGACCAGCGCAACGAGGCCAAGCGCTTCATCCTGCTGATCGATACGCTATACGATCGTGGTGTGAAGCTCTTTGCGACAGCGGAGGCGGAGCCGGACAAGCTGTTCGCAGACGGCGTCGGGCGCGAGAGCTTCGAATTCGCACGCACCGTTTCGCGGCTGACGGAAATGCGAGGCAGCGAGTGGCCTCCTGAGAAGGACGGCAGCTGGAAATATTGACGTGAACGTCAATCGTGGAGAATGTAACCGATTGAAATTCTTCAGGACTGAAGAATCGGTTGAATTTTCCTTCGTTGATGCTATTCCCGGCGCCGAAACGGACGGCTTCCCCCGCCCGTCATCATAAGGCAATTCGGCTCCACGCGGCCGGCCGGCAGACTGTTCCGGCAGCGGCTCAATCAGGGGAAATTCTTCACATGGCTCGCAACAAGATCGCCCTCATCGGTTCGGGCATGATCGGTGGCACGCTCGCTCACATGATCGGCCTGAAGGAACTCGGCGACGTCGTCCTGTTCGATATCTCCGAGGGCACGCCGCAGGGCAAGGGTCTCGACATCGCCCAGTCAGCTCCGGTCGACGGCTTCGACGCCCGTTACGTCGGCGCGAACGACTATTCGGCGATTGAGGGCGCAGACGTCTGCATCGTGACGGCCGGTGTGCCGCGCAAGCCTGGCATGAGCCGCGACGACCTCCTCGGCATCAACCTCAAGGTCATGGAGCAGGTCGGCGCGGGTATCCGCAAATACGCGCCGAAGGCCTTCGTGATCTGCATCACCAACCCGCTCGACGCCATGGTCTGGGCACTGCAGAAGTTCTCAGGCCTCCCGAAGAGCCATGTCGTCGGCATGGCTGGCGTGCTGGACTCCGCACGCTTCCGGCATTTCCTCGCCGAAGAGTTCAAGGTGTCGGTCGAAGACGTCACCGGCTTCGTGCTCGGCGGCCATGGCGACACGATGGTGCCGCTGACGCGCTACTCGACGGTTTCGGGCATCCCGCTGCCGGACCTCGTCAAGATGGGCTGGACCACCAAGGAAAAGCTCGACCAGATCGTTCAGCGCACCCGTGACGGCGGCGCGGAGATCGTCGGCTTGCTCAAGACCGGCTCGGCCTATTACGCGCCGGCTGCATCGGCGATCCAGATGGCCGAGAGCTACCTGAAGGACAAGAAGCGCGTCCTGCCCTGCGCGGCGCACCTGTCCGGCCAGTACGGCGTCAAGAACCTCTATGTCGGCGTGCCGGTGGTCATCGGTGCCGGCGGCGTCGAGCGCGTCATCGAGATCGACCTGAACAAGGCCGAGCAGAAGATGTTCGACAAGTCGGTCGCATCGGTCGAAGGGCTCTGCGAGGCCTGCATCGGCATCGCGCCCGCCCTCAAGAAGTAAGGCTCAAGCCCCATGAACATCCACGAATACCAAGCAAAGGCCCTCCTGAAGGGCTATGGCGCACCTGTCGCTTCCGGCGTCGCCATCATGAAGGCCGACGAGGCCGAGGCCGCTGCCAAGTCGCTGCCAGGTCCGCTCTACGTCGTGAAGAGCCAGATCCACGCCGGCGGCCGCGGCAAGGGCAAGTTCAAGGAGCTCGGCCCCGATGCCAAGGGCGGCGTCCGTCTTGCCTTCTCGATCGACGAGGCGAAGGCCCACGCCCGCGACATGCTCGGCAACACGCTGGTGACTGCGCAGACCGGCGAGGCCGGCAAGCAGGTCAACCGCCTCTACATCGAGGACGGCGCCGACATCGAGCGCGAACTCTACTGCTCGCTGCTCGTCGATCGCACCGTCGGCCGGGTTGCCTTCGTCGTTTCGACCGAAGGCGGCATGGACATCGAGGCGGTCGCCCATGACACGCCCGAGAAGATCCAGACCATTGCAATCGATCCGGAAGCCGGCGTGACGGCTGCGGACATCGACGCGATTTCCAAGGCGCTGGAGCTTTCGGGCGCTGCGGCGGAGGACGCGAAGTCGCTGTTCCCGATCCTCTACAAGGCCTTCGTCGAGAAGGACATGAGCCTGCTCGAGATCAACCCGCTGATCGTCATGAAGGACGGTCATCTGCGCGTTCTCGACGCCAAGATGTCCTTCGACGGCAACGCCCTCTTCCGACACGACGACGTCAAGGCGCTGCGCGACGAGACCGAGGAAGACGCCAAGGAGATCGAGGCCTCCAAGTGGGACCTCGCATACGTCGCGCTCGACGGCAATATCGGCTGCATGGTCAACGGCGCCGGCCTCGCCATGGCGACGATGGACATCATCAAGCTCTACGGCAAGGAGCCGGCGAACTTCTGTGACGTCGGCGGCGGCGCGTCCAAGGAAAAGGTCGCGGCGGCGTTCAAGATCATCACGGCCGATCCGCGCGTCGAGGGCATCCTCGTCAACATCTTCGGCGGCATCATGAAGTGCGACGTCATCGCCGAGGGCGTCGTCGCCGCGGTGAAGGAAGTGGGCCTCAAGGTTCCGCTGGTCGTGCGTCTTGAAGGCACCAATGTCGAACTCGGCAAGAAGATCCTCAACGAGTCCGGTCTAGCCATCACGGCTGCCGACGATCTTGACGATGCCGCGAAGAAGATTGTCGCGGCGATCGAAGGCTAACGGATTTTGAAGGACCAGAAGTAATGTCGATCCTGATCAACAAAGACACGAAGGTTCTCGTCCAGGGCCTGACCGGTAAGACCGGCACCTTCCACACCGAGCAGGCGCTCGCCTATCACGGGACGAAGATGGTCGGCGGTATCCACCCTGCAAAGGGCGGCGAGACGTGGACGGGTTCGAAGGGCGAGAGCCTGCCGATCTTCGCCTCCGTCGCCGAAGGCCGCGAGAAGACGGGCGCCGACGCCTCCGTCGTCTACGTGCCGCCGGCAGGTGCCGCAGCCGCCATCATCGAGGCGATCGAAGCGGAAATCCCGCTGATCGTCTGCATCACGGAAGGCATTCCGGTGATGGACATGGTCAAGGTGAAGGCCCGCCTCGAGAAGTCGAACTCGCGCCTCATCGGCCCGAACTGCCCGGGCCTCGTGACGCCGGACGAGTGCAAGATCGGCATCATGCCGGGCTCCATTTTCCGCAAGGGTTCGGTCGGCGTTGTTTCGCGCTCGGGCACGCTTACCTATGAGGCGGTGTTCCAGACGTCGAACGAGGGCCTCGGCCAGTCGACCGCCGTCGGCATCGGCGGCGACCCGGTCAAGGGCACCGAGTTCATCGACGTGCTGGAGATGTTCCTCGCCGACGACGAGACCAAGTCGATCATCATGATCGGCGAGATCGGCGGCTCGGCCGAGGAAGACGCAGCCCAGTTCCTGCGCGACGAGGCCAAGCGCGGTCGCAAGAAGCCGATGGCCGGCTTCATCGCGGGCCGCACGGCGCCTGCCGGGCGCACCATGGGCCATGCCGGCGCCGTCATTTCGGGCGGCAAGGGCGGTGCGGAAGACAAGATCGCCGCGATGGAAGCCGCCGGCATCCGCGTCTCGCCGTCGCCGGCACGCCTCGGCAAGACGCTGGTGGAAGCGATCAAGGGCTGATTGCCCTGCCGCCATGCTGGCGGCGCATTTGCGCATGAGGCAGGGCGGCATCGCCGCCGCCCCGCCAGAACGACCGAAGGCCGCCGACGGGCGGCGATGAGCGGCAGGCGGCCGCAAACGCAAGGAGACGGGACTGAACGTCCCGAGCAACGATGGCACGTCAGGACCAGGCCAACGACCAATTCGCGCTCACCTCGTTCCTCTATGGCGGCAATGGCGCCTATATCGAGGAGCTTTATGCCGACTGGCAGAAGGACCCGGCTTCGGTCGACCAGGAATGGCGCGACTTCTTCGGGGCGCTGAAGGACAATTCGGCCGACGTCGAGAAGAACGCGCGCGGCGCGTCCTGGGAGCGCCCGAACTGGCCGCAGCGGGTCAACGGCGAGCTCGTCTCCGCGCTCGACGGCGACTGGGCGACGGTCGAGACGCATGTCGGCAAGAAGGTGAAGGAAAAGGCCGCTGCCGGCGGCGTTGTGCTTTCGGATGCCGACGTCCAGCGCGCAGCGCGCGATTCCGTCCGCGCCATCATGATGATCCGCGCCTTCCGCATGCGCGGCCATCTCCATGCCAAGCTCGATCCGCTCGGGCTCGCCGAGAAGGTCGAGGACTACAACGAGCTCGCGCCCGAGGCCTACGGCTTCACCGAGGCCGACTACGATCGCCCGATCTTCATCGACAACGTGCTCGGCCTCGAATTCGCGACCGTGCGCCAGATGCTGGAAATCCTGCAGCGCACCTATTGCTCGACGCTCGGCGTCGAGTTCATGCACATCTCCAATCCGGAAGAGAAGGCCTGGATCCAGGAGCGCATCGAGGGTCCGGACAAGGGCATCGAGTTCACCGCCAACGGCAAGAAGGCGATCCTGCAGAAGCTGATCGAGGCCGAAGGCTTCGAGCAGTTCATCGACGTCAAGTACAAGGGCACAAAGCGCTTCGGCCTCGACGGCGGCGAATCGCTGATCCCTGCGCTGGAGCAGATCATCAAGCGCGGCGGCCAGATGGGCCTGAAGGAGATCGTGTTGGGCATGGCCCATCGCGGACGCCTGAACGTACTCAGCCAGGTCATGTCGAAGCCGCACCGCGCGATTTTCCACGAGTTCAAGGGCGGCTCATATGCGCCCGACGACGTGGAGGGCTCGGGCGACGTGAAGTACCACCTCGGCGCTTCGTCGGACCGCGAGTTCGACGGCAACAAGGTCCATTTGTCGCTCACCGCCAACCCGTCGCATCTCGAGATCGTCAATCCCGTCGTGCTCGGCAAGGCGCGCGCCAAGCAGGACCAGATCTTCGGCCGCAAGCGCGAGGAAGTGGTTCCGCTCGAGGAGCGCTCCAAGGTGCTGCCGCTGCTGCTGCACGGCGATGCGGCGTTTGCCGGCCAGGGCGTGGTTGCCGAGTGCTTCGGGCTTTCCGGTCTGCGCGGGCACCGCGTCGCCGGCTCGATCCACTTCATCATCAACAACCAGATCGGGTTCACGACCAATCCGCGCTTCTCGCGCTCTTCGCCCTATCCGTCGGACGTGGCGAAGATGATCGAAGCGCCGATCCTGCACGTGAACGGCGACGATCCGGAAGCCGTCGTCTATGCGGCGAAGGTCGCCACAGAATTCCGGATGACGTTCCACAAGCCGGTCGTCATCGACATGTTCTGCTACCGCCGCTTCGGCCACAATGAGGGCGACGAGCCGGCGTTCACGCAGCCAATCATGTACCGCAACATCCGCGCGCACCGCACCACGGTGCAGCTTTATGCGGAAAAGCTGGTCGGCGAAGGCCTCGTAAGCGAGGCCGAGGTCGAGAAGATGCGTGCCGACTGGCGCGCCCATCTCGAGATCGAGTTCGAATCCGGCCAGTCCTACAAGCCGAACAAGGCCGACTGGCTCGATGGCGCGTGGTCCGGCCTGCGCACGGCCGACAGCCAGGACGAGATGCGCCGCGGCAAGACGGCCGTTCCGGTCAAGACGCTGAAGGAAATCGGCCGCAAGCTGACCGAGGTGCCGAAGGAGTTCGAGGTCCACAAGACGATCGGCCGCTTCCTTGAAAACCGGAAGAAGATGATCGACACGGGCGAGGGGCTCGACTGGGCGACCGGCGAGGCGCTGGCCTTCGCGTCGATCCTCATGGAGGGCAACCCGATCCGCCTGTCCGGCCAGGATTCCGAGCGCGGCACCTTCTCGCAGCGCCATACGGTGCTCTACGACCAGAACAGCGAGGACCGCTATATCCCGCTGAACAATCTGGGGCCCCAGCAGGCCTATTACGAGGTCATCAACTCGATGCTCTCGGAAGAAGCGGTGCTCGGCTTCGAATACGGCTTCTCGCTCGCCGAACCGCGCGCGCTGACGCTGTGGGAAGCGCAGTTCGGCGACTTCGCCAACGGTGCGCAGGTCGTGTTCGACCAGTTCATCTCGTCAGGCGAGCGCAAGTGGCTGCGCATGTCGGGCCTCGTCTGCCTCTTGCCGCACGGCTATGAAGGCCAGGGCCCCGAGCATTCCTCGGCCCGTCTCGAACGCTTCCTGCAGATGTGCGCGGAAGACAACATGCAGGTCGCCAACGTCACGACGCCGGCGAACTACTTCCACATCCTGCGCCGCCAGCTGAAGCGCGACTTCCGCAAGCCGCTGATCCTGATGACGCCGAAGTCGCTGCTGCGCCACAAGCGCGCGGTGTCGACGCTGGCGGAAATGTCGGGCGAAAGCTCCTTCCACCGCCTTTTGTGGGACGATGCGCAGTATCTCGGCGACCAGCCGATCAAGCTGGTGAAGGATTCGAAGATTCGCCGCGTCGTCATGTGCTCGGGCAAGGTCTATTACGACCTCTACGAGGAGCGCGAGAAGCGCGGTATCGATGACGTCTACCTCCTGCGCGTCGAGCAGCTTTACCCGTTCCCGGCCAAGGCGCTGATCAACGAGCTTTCGCGCTTCCGCAATGCGGAGATGGTGTGGTGCCAGGAGGAGCCCAAGAACATGGGCGCCTGGTCCTTCATCGATCCGTATCTGGAATGGGTGCTTGCCCATATCGACGCCAAGCACCAGCGCGTGCGCTACACCGGCCGTCCGGCCGCCGCATCGCCCGCGACCGGCCTGATGTCGAAGCACCTCGCCCAGCTGGAAGCGTTCCTCGAAGACGCGCTCGGCTCCTAAACAGTCAATCAGACAAGACGGAAACCATCTCATGGCCACCGAAATCCGCGTCCCGACACTGGGCGAGTCCGTTAGCGAAGCCACCATCGGCAAGTGGTTCAAGAAGGCCGGCGAGGCGATCAAGGCCGACGAGCCGATCGTCGAGCTCGAGACCGACAAGGTCACGGTCGAGGTTCCTGCGCCTGCCGGCGGCGTGCTCGCCGAGATCACCGCCAAGGAAGGCGACACGGTCGAAGTCGGCGCGCTGCTCGGCATGATCGGCGAAGGCTCGGGCGCTGCGCCCGCGCCGGCTGCGAAGAAGGAAGAGCCGAAGGCGGAAGCCAAGCCTGCTCCGGCCGCAGAGCCCGCAAAGCCTGCCGCCCAGACGGCGATGCCGGCCGCTCCGGCCGCCGCCAAGCTGATCGCCGAGAACAACCTCGATGCCGGCGGCATTGACGGTTCGGGCAAGCGCGGCCAGGTGCTGAAGGGCGACGTGCTCGACGCGATCTCGCGTGGCGCGGCTGGCAAGCCGGCCGCTGCTCCGGCCGCTGCGCGTGCTCCGTCTTCGCAGGAGGATTCGGTGCGCGAAGAGCGCGTGAAGATGACGCGCCTGCGCCAGACCATCGCGCGGCGCCTCAAGGACGCGCAGGACACGGCTGCCATGCTCACCACCTTCAACGAGGTGGACATGAAGCCGATCATGGACCTGCGCACCAAGTACAAGGACCTGTTCGAGAAGAAGCACGGCGTGAAGCTCGGCTTCATGGGCTTCTTCACCAAGGCCGTCTGCCAGGCTCTGAAGGAGATCCCGGCCGTCAATGCGGAGATCGACGGCACGGACATCATCTACAAGAACTATGCCCATATCGGCGTGGCCGTCGGCACCGAGAAGGGCCTCGTCGTGCCGGTGGTACGCGATGCCGACCGCATGTCGATCGCCGAGATCGAGGCTGAAATCGGTCGCCTCGGCGCTGCCGCCCGCGACGGCAAGCTCTCGATGGCCGACATGCAGGGCGGAACGTTCACCATCTCGAATGGCGGCGTCTACGGCTCGCTGATGTCGACGCCGATCCTGAACGCACCGCAGTCGGGCATCCTCGGCATGCACAAGATCCAGGAACGCCCGATCGCCATGAACGGACAGGTCGTCATCCGTCCGATGATGTATCTCGCGCTCTCCTACGATCACCGCATCGTGGACGGCAAGGAAGCCGTGACCTTCCTCGTGCGCGTCAAGGACGTGCTGGAGGATCCGGAGCGCCTCGTCCTCGACCTCTGAGGACAGGCAGGGCGGGACAAGATGGCTGGCAAGGGCATCCTGCTGATCACCGGCGGCAGTCGAGGCATCGGCGCTGCGACCGCGCTTCTGGCGGGACGGGCCGGCTATCATGTCGCGGTCAACTTTCTGGCGAATGCCGAGGCTGCCGCATCCATCGTCGCCTCGGTCGAAGCTGATGGCGGCCTGGCTTTTGCCGTGCAGGGCGATGCGTCCACGGCCACCGGCGTCGCGGCGATCTTCGCCGAGGTCGACCGGCGCGGGCGGCTTGCCGGCCTCGTCAACAATGCGGGCATCGTGGCGCCGTCCTCTCGCGTCGACCAGATGGACGAGGCGCGGCTCGAACGCATGATGCGCACCAATGTCGTCGGGCCTTTCCTGTGTGCCGGCGAAGCCGTTCGGCGCATGTCGACGAATAAAGGCGGACAAGGCGGTGCCATCGTCAACCTGTCGTCGGCGGCTGCACGGCTCGGCAGCCCCGGCGAGTATGTCGACTACGCTGCATCGAAGGCTGCGATCGACATCTTCACCGTCGGACTCGCGAAGGAAGTCGCGGCCGAAGGCATTCGCGTCAACGCGCTGCGGCCCGGCCTGATAGAGACCGAGATCCACGCGTCCGGCGGCAATCCCGATCGTGTCGCAGCGCTCAAGCACCAGGTGCCGATGGGACGCGGCGGAACGGCGGAAGAGGTCGCGAAGGCCGTGCTCTTCCTTCTGTCCGACGAGGCATCCTATATCACGGGTGCGCTGGTCGATATTGGCGGCGGCCGCTGAAGCCTTGCGGCGTAGCTCTATCCGGAGACGGTTGCGATGACTGGATTGCCGATCGAACTTGTCGTGCTCGTGCTCGGTGTCGTGCTGCTGCTCGTGCATGTCGGCATCCAGGGCTCGAGCGTGACACGCGAGCGCGGAACCGAATGGAATGCGGGTCCGCGTGACGGTGAGCCAGAGCCGCTCGGCGTCCGGGCGGGCCGCGCACGGCGCGCGCTCGACAATTTCAACGAGACGTTTCCGGCCTTCGTCGCGATGGCGCTCGCGCTCGTCGTGTCGGGCCGCTCCGGCACGATCGGCGAGATCGGAGCAGGGCTGTGGCTCGTCGCGCGCATCGTCTATCTTCCGCTCTATCTTGCCGGCGTCGCCTATGTGCGTTCGATCGCCTGGCTCATTGCCATGCTGGGCATCGTCCTGATGATCGTCCAGCTCTTCATCTTCTGACCGACAGAGAGACCGCTTCCCATGTCCGAAACCAGCTACGACGTCCTCATCATCGGTGCCGGCCCCGGCGGCTATGTCTGCGCCATCAAGGCGGCGCAACTGGGCCTGAAGGTGGGCCTCATCGACAAGCGGCCGAATGCCGGCGGCACCTGCATCAATATCGGCTGCATTCCGTCCAAGGCGCTGCTCTACGCGTCGGAAAAGTTCGCGGAAGCCGGGCACCAGTTCGCCGAGCTAGGCATCGAAATCTCGGCGCCGAAGCTGGACCTGCCGAAGATGCTCGCCCATCGCCAGGGCACGGTCGACGCCAACGTGAAGGGCCTCTCCTTCCTCATCAAAAAGAACAAGATCGACTGGCTGCAGGGCACCGGCGCGATCGCGGGCGAGGGCAAGGTTACGCTGACGACCGATGCGGGCGAGACCTCGACGCTTTCGGCGAAGAACATCGTCATTGCGACTGGCTCTGACGTAGCCGGCATTCCCGGCGTCGACGTCGCCTTCGACGAGAAGGTGATCGTCACCTCCACAGGCGCGCTGGAGTTCGACAAGGTGCCAGGTCATCTGGTCGTCGTCGGTGGCGGCGTGATCGGGCTCGAGCTCGGCTCCGTCTGGGCGCGCCTCGGTGCGAAGGTGACGGTGGTCGAATATCTCGACACGATCCTCGGCGGCATGGATGGCGAAGTCGCCAAGCAGTTCCAGAAGATCCTCGACAAGCAGGGGATCGCGTTCAAGCTGGGTGCCAAGGTTACCGCCGTTTCAAAGACCGGCAGCGGCGCGGAAGTCACCTTCGAGCCGGCCAAGGGCGGGACCGCCGAGACGCTGACCGCCGACGCCGTGCTGGTCGCGACCGGCCGCCGGCCCTACACGGACGGGCTCGGGCTCGAGACCGTCGGCATCGCGCTCGACAAGCGCGGTCGCGTCGAGGTCGACGCGCACTACCGCACCTCGGCGTCGGGCATCTACGCCATCGGCGACGTGATCGCCGGCCCGATGCTGGCGCACAAGGCCGAAGATGAAGGCGTCGCGGTTGCCGAAATCCTCGCCGGGCAGGCGGGTCACGTGAACTACGAGGTCATCCCGAGCGTCGTCTATACGAGCCCGGAAGTGGCCTCCGTCGGCCGAACCGAGGAAGAGCTGAAGCGCGACGGTGTCGCCTACAAGGCCGGCAAGTTCCCGTTCTCGGCCAATGGCCGTGCGCGCGCGATGCTGTCGACCGACGGCTTCGTGAAGGTCCTGGCGGATGCCGCAACCGACCGTGTTCTTGGCGTCCACATCGTCGGCTTCGGCGCCGGCGAGATGATCCACGAGGCGGCCGTGCTGATGGAGTTCGGTGGGTCTTCGGAAGACCTCGCCCGCACCTGCCACGCGCACCCGACGATGTCGGAAGCGGTCAAGGAAGCGGCGCTCGGCACGTTCTTCAAGTCGATCCATATGTAGGAGGGGTAGTCGGGGTGCGTCCTTCGAGGCTCGCTTTGCTCGCACCTCAGGATGAGGGACGCGGCGTTTGCCATCGGAATTCCAGTGGGCGGGACATCACGCCAATCGAGTGCGTCGGTGTGGCGCGAGCACCACGTCAAGGGCACCAACTTCGCTCATCCTGAGGTGCGAGCACAGCGAGCCTCGAAGGACGCACAACGCCGCCGCATCCTAGAGCGTTTCCAGGTGAAGTGGGTACCGGTTCACCGTCCGGAAACGCAGCAAAATCAAGGTATCGGAGCTGTTGCGCGATTCGGCGAAAAGCGAAACGGCTCTAGAGACCCCGCTTCGCCATCATGGCTTCCGGCGAAGGCATCCGCCCGCGGAACTCCAGATAAAGCTCGTCGGGATCTCGCGTGCCGCCCGAGGCGTATATGAAGCGGCGGAGCTTGTCGGCGGTCTCGCGATCGAAGGGATCGCCCGTTTCTTCGAACGCCGCGAACGCGTCGGCGTCCAGAACTTCCGACCACATGTAGGAATAGTAGCCGGCTGAATATCCGTCGCCGGAGAAGACGTGCAGGAAGTGCGGGCTAGCGTGGCGCATGGCGATCGCGTCGGGCTTGCGCAGGCGCCTGAGCGTTTCAGCCTCGAAAGCGAGCGGATCGGCAGGGGCATCGCTGCGCGCGTGATAGGCCATGTCGACAAGCGCCGAGGCCGTGAACTCGACGGTCGCAAAGCCCGCGCCGAAATTGCGTGCCGCCAGCATCTTTTCAAGAAGCGCTTCCGGAAGCGGTTCCCCGGTCCGGTAGTGGACCGCGTGCTTGCGCAGGATATCCGGCACGGTCAGCCAGTGCTCGTAGAGCTGCGAGGGCAGTTCCACGAAATCGCGCGAGACGGCGGTGCCGGAGACCGACGGCCATGTCACGTCCGTCAGCATGCCGTGCAGTGCGTGGCCGAATTCGTGGAAGAGCGTGCGCGCATCGTCCATCGAGAGAAGCGCCGGCTGGCCCTTGGGCGGCTTGGCGAAATTCATCACGTTGTAGATGACCGGCGTCTCGCCGCCGCCAAGCGCGTAGCCAGAACGCAGGCTGCTCATCCAGGCGCCGGAGCGCTTGGAGGGCCGGTTGAAATAGTCCGCGAGGAAGATCGCGCGATGCCTACCGTCGGCGTCGAGCACCTCGAAGGCGCGGACGTCCTCGTGCCAGCCGGCGATCTCGGGACGCGGCACGAAGGTCAGGCCGAACAGGCGGCCGGCGACGTCGAAACAGGCATCGATGATGCGTTCGAGCTGCAGATAGGGCTTCAGTTCCGCCTCGTCGAAGGCGAAACGCTCGGCCCGCAGCTTTTCGGAATAGAAGCGCCAGTCCCAGGCAGCGATCGTGTCGTTCGTGCCTTCGGCGGCGGCAAGGGCTGCCAATTGCTCCTGATCGTCCGCAGCCTTTTCGATCGCCTTCGACCAGACGGGTTCAAGCAGGCCCATCACGGCGCCGGGCGTCTTGGCCATGGTGTCGTCGAGCTTGAGCGCGGCAAAGCTCTCGTAGCCGAGAAGCTTTGCCTTCTCGGCGCGGAGTGCCAGCGTTTCGGTGATCAGGGCGCGGTTGTCGTTGGCGTTGCCATGGGCGCCGCGGCCGGTAAAGCCGGCGAACGCCTTCTCGCGCAGGTCGCGCCGGGTCGAAAAGGTCATGAAGGGCTCATAGATCGAGCGCGACAGCGTCACGGCATAGCGGCCCTCGCGACCACGCTCGCTTGCCGCCTCCGCCATGGCGTCGCGGACGAAGTCGGGCAGACCGTCCAAGTCAGCCCCGTCGAGCAGGAGCATCCATTCCTTCTCATCGGCCAGGACGTTCTGGCCGAACTGGGTGCCGAGGGCGGCAAGCCTGCCGTTGATCTCAGCAAGGCGCTCCTTGTCGGCATCGCCGATTCGCGCGCCGGCCTTCACGAAGCGCTTCCAGGTCTTTTCGAGGACACGCAGCGTCTCGGCATCGAGCCCGAGTGCGGCGCGCTGTTCGTAGAGCGCGTCGATGCGGGCGAAGAGCGCGGGGTCCATGTGGATCGCCGAATAGTGCGCGGCCATGCGCGGTGCGATGTCGCGCTCCAGCGCCTGAATCGTTCCGTTGGTGTGCGCGCCGGCCTTGCACCAGAAGATCGCCGAGACGTGTGACAGCGGTTCGCCAGCGAGCTCGAGCGCGGCGAGCGTGTTCTCAATGGACGGCTCCGCGCCGGCATTGGCGATCGCATCGATCTCGGCCTTGTGTGAGCTAAGCGCCGCATCGAAGGCGGGCGCGAAATCCTCATCGGAAAAGGCGCGGAAGTCCGGAAGCTCGTGATCGCCGCTCCAGTTGGTCAAAGGATGCGAGGCTAGATCGAAGGCCGGCGTGGCGCTGGTCATTGGAAAGCTCCGGTGCGGGGGTGGCTGTCTCAGACGATCTAGGAGGCTGAGCGGTGGCTTGCAACCAGAAGCCCAGGGCAGAGGGGGCGCTTGACTTCGCAGATGCACAATACTAAGTAAACCTTATGATAAGGGACACTTAGTCTATGGCGCGTTTTCTCGATCCGGAGGCCTTCGGTTTCATGGCCACCGACCTTGCCCGCTTGCTTCGCACCGAAATGGACCGGCGCATTGCAACCTCGACCATATCCGTCACGCCTGCCGAAGTGCGAACGCTTGCGCATGCCGCGCGGGCGGGTTCGGTTCGTCAGAACGTTCTTGCCGAACGGCTCGGAGTGGAGCCGATGACGCTGTCGACGCTGATCGACCGCCTGGAAGGGCGCGGGCTGGTGCAGCGCGTCGCCGATCCGGCTGACCGCCGCGCCAAGCTCGTGGAACTGACCGATGCCGCCGATTCGGTGCTGGCCGAGGCGGGCATCATCGCGCAATCGATCCGCGAGGATGCGTCGCGGGGCGTGGATCCGGCCGACTGGGCGGTGTTCCTGCGCGTACTGAAGACGGCACGCGACAATGTCCTGTCGGTCAAGCGCGAAGAAAGCGAAGCGGCATGAACCAGCACTCTCACATCGCCAACGCTGCTCAGCCCTTGATGACACCAAGGCGCGTGGCGCTTCTTGGCGCGCTTCTGGCAGCCATCGGCCCGGTGTCGATGGCGCTCTTCACGCCCGCCATGGAGGAGCTGGTGCGCGTTTTCGGCACCAGCGAAGCGGCGGTCAAGCTGACGCTGTCCTCCTATTTCGCCGGCTTCGCCGTTGCGCAGCTGTTCGCAGGCCCAATCTCCGACGCGCTTGGCCGCAAGCCGGTCACCTACGCCTTCATGGGCATCTATCTCGCAGCCTCGTTGCTTGCCTTTGTCGCGCCCAGCGTCGAGATCCTGATCGTCGCCCGCCTCTTGCAGGGCGTGGGCGCTGCTGCCGGCATCGCGATCTCGCGAGCACTGGTGCGCGATCTCTTCACCGGCGAGCGCTCCGCGCGGATCATGAACGTCATCGGCCTCATTCTCGGCATCGGGCCGGCAGCCTCGCCAACGCTTGGCGGGTTCCTGATGGAGGCCTTTGGCTGGCACTCGATCTTCATCGCAATGGTGGTGATGGGCGTGGTGATCGTTCTGGCAGCGCGCTTTGTCATGGTCGAAACGGTGACGCGCGACATGTCGCGGCTGAAGCCGCGAGCCCTCATCGGCTCCTACGGCACGCTTCTGAAGAGCGGATATTTCATGGGCTCAAGCCTGTCGCTCGGCGGCGCTATCGGCGCGCTTTATGCCGTTGCGGTCATTCTTCCATTTATTCTAATGGGTCGCCTCGGACTCACGCCGTCCCAGTTCGGGTTTGGCATGCTCCTGCAGTCGGGCCTGTTCTTCCTAGGCTCTGTCGTCGTCGCCCGACTTTTGCGGAGCGCAAATTCGAAGCGGCTTGTGCCTATCGGCCTGACCCTGCAGGGGCTGGCTTCTGCCTTCCTGCTTGGACACCTGCTGCTGCGCACCGGCGATCCTTCCTTCCTCGCCGTCATGCTGCCGATTGGCATCTATGCCTTTGGGATCGCCTTTGTGATGCCGGCCATGTCGACCGCCGCGCTTGCGCCTTTCCCGCACATGGCGGGTGCAGCGTCATCGCTGTCGGGCTTTATCCAGATCGGAACGGGTCTGCTCGGCAGCCTGCTGGCTTCACTGATCGGGGACCCGGTGCTGGCGCTCGGCGTCGTGGTGCCCTGCATGGGCGTGCTGGCGATCTCGGGATGGCTGTTCTGGCGCACCCGGCCCGAGCCGATCCTGGCCCGGGTCGCCGCGCCGCATCCGCCGGCCGAGCCCGGCGCGCTGTAAAGCCGCTACAGCTTGCCGAGCACGTCAGCCCATTCGGCATGCCGCTTGAACTGGGCAGCGGCGAAGGGGCAGAGCGGGATGATCGTCTTGCCCGATGCGCGTGCGTCCTCGACGGCGCGCGTCACGAGCCTCACCCCGACGCCCTGGCCGCGGAACGCGTCGGGCACGTCAGTGTGGTCGATGATGATGCGGCTCGCGCCGAGCTTGGAGAACGTCATCTCGGCCTCGACGCCGTCCGGTCCGGCAAATACGTAGCGGCCCTTCGAGCCGGTTTCCTCAAGCATGATGCCGTCGTCGCTCATCGATCATCTCCAGTTCGACAGGAAGATCCTTGCCGCGTCAATCTCGGTCGGCCGGACCTCATGCCCGCCCTCGTGCCAGATCGTCTCGACGGCAGCGTCCGCATCTTTCAGCCAGCTTTCCAGCCGCGTCGTGAGCTGCGGCGGGCAGATCGGATCGCGATGGCCGGCTGTCATCAGGATACGCGTTTCGAGCGGGCCTTCAATCTGCGGCTGGAACGGGATCAGCGGGTGCATCAATACCGCGCCGGCAAACAGCTTCGGCTCGGCGAAGAGGGTGGACGCGAGGATGTTGGCGCCGTTCGAATAGCCGATGCCGAGGACGGTCTTCGCAGCCCCTGCCTGTTCCTTGACGAACGCGGCCATCTTCGCGGTCGCCCGCGCAAGATCCTCCATGTCGTAGACGCCTTCGCCGGTGCGCCGGAAGAAGCGCGCCGCGCCACCCTCCGAGACGTCGCCGCGCGGTGAGACGATTGTTGCATCGGGCAGAAGCTCCCGGCCAAGGCCGAAGAGCTGGCGTTCGTCGCCACCGGTGCCGTGGAAGGTGAAGAGGACGGTGTCCCCTTCGCCTTCGTGACGCAGATGCGTGTAGGTCTTGGTCATCGATCAGTCCTCGATCGGCTGGAGGAGCTTTTCCAGGCGATCGCGCAAGTGCTCGTGCTGGCTCGGCAGTTTCAGTGCTTCACCGAGATGCGCGGGATCCTCGTCACGGTCGAAGCCGGGCTCGTTGGTCGCGATCTCGAACAGGACGCCGCCGGGTGTGCGGAAATAGATCGCGTAGAAATAGTCGCGATCGATCACGGGGGTGACCTGATAGCCGGTGTCGGCGATTGCCTTGCGAACCTCGAGCTGGCGCGCGCGGTCGTCGACCGCGAAGGCCACGTGATGGACCGAGCCTGCGCCCTGACGGGCGAAATTCACGAGCGGCAGGCTCTCGACGTCGATGATGTCGGCGCCATTGCCGCCGGGCACTGCAAAACGTCGCGTATTGCCGGAGCGCTCGCGCTCCTCATAGCCCATGAAGGAGAGGAGCTCGGCGGTCTGCGCGGAATCCTGCAGTCGCATGGCGACCGAGTGGAAGCCGCGAATGGCGTGGTCGGCATCGACACCGTTGCCGGTCCAGGGTGCGCGGGCATCGTCCAGCGTCTCGACCAGCGCGAAGCCATCGCCGTCCGGCCCTTCAAACGCGAGGCGCTTCTCGCCAAAGGTTTCGCCCTGCTTCAGGGAAGCGGCGCCGTGGTCGGCAAGGCGCTTCTCCCAATAGCCGAGCGAGCCCTTCGGCACGGAAAAGACGGTCGTGCCGACCTCGCCCGTACCCGGACGGCCACGGCCGATATCGGGGAAGGGGAAGTAGGTCATGACGGTGCCAGGCGTGCCGACCTCGTCGGCGTAATAGAGATGATAGACATCGGGGGCGTCAAAGTTGACGGTCTTCTTGACGCGGCGCAGGCCAAGCGCGTGGGTGAAGAAGGCGTTGTTGCGGTTGGCATCGCGCGCCATCGAGGTGACGTGGTGAAGGCCCTTGATCTGGTCGAGCATGACTTGTCTCCGTCAGCGGTATAGCGGTCGATGCCGCTGTTGCGCTCATATGTCGGAAGCCCGACGGTAATAGGAAGCCCAAGCCCGGAGAATGCATCGTGCTGCATTTGTGAACGATGAAGCGTAGTTGTTCAGGATCGTGAACCGTTCACGAGATCGGGAACCGCTTGTCATCTTCTACGTTCGGTCAGCCTGAAGGGACAACTCAGGAGACCACCCCAATGAAAAAGACCCTGCTTTCCGTTTCCGTCGCCGCCCTTGCGCTCGCAGCTTCCGCTATGCCCGGCATGGCCCAGACCACTGCCAGCGCGACCACCGACCTCAACGTCCGCGCCGGCCCAGGTCCGCAGTATGAAGTGATCGGCTTCATTGGCGCATCGCAGCAGGCTACCGTCAACGGGTGCCTCGAAGGCAGCCTCTGGTGCGAAGTCTCCTTCGACGGCGGCACCGGCTGGGCATATTCCGACTATCTCGTGCTCGACAGCGCCGGCACGCAGGTCGTCGTGACGCAGCGCCCGGCTGAAGTCGAGATTCCGGTCGTCGAATACGAGGCGACCGCTTCGACCACGACCGGCGGTGGTGCCGTTGCCGGTGCAACGACCGGCGCGGTTGCCGGCGCTCTGATCGCCGGCCCGATCGGTGCCGTTGTCGGCGGCGTGGCCGGTGCTGCGAGCGGCGACATCGCCGAGGACGTGCTGACGCCGGACGCCCGCACCTATGTGCTGGAGAACCGCGTCGATCCGGTCTACCTCGACGGCGAAGTCGTCGTCGGCGCCCAGATCCCGGATACTGTCGAAATTCGCGAGATTCCCGATTACGAGTATCGCTACGTCTACGTGAACCAGCAGCCGGTCATCGTCGAGCCGTCCTCGCGCCGCATCGTCTACGTGGTTCGCTAAGCGATCCCAAACCTGATCAGGGCCGGCCATTGTGCCGGCCCTTTTTCGTGGGCGGCCGATCCGGCAATCTTCGAGCGGCGTATCTTGTCCATGCCAGGCCCTACTCTCATTCCCCTCCTTGGCGACCAGTTGTCGCTCGACCTCGCCAGCCTGAAACAGGGCGATCGCAACCGCGACGTCGTTTTGATGGTCGAGGTGGCGGAAGAGACAACCTATGTCCTTCATCACAAGCAGAAGATCGTCCTGATCCTCTCAGCCATGCGCCATTTCGCCGAGGCGCTGCGCAAGGATGGCTGGACGGTGGACTATGTCCGCCTCCACGACCCGGACAATACGGGCTCGTTTGCCGGCGAGGTGGAGCGCGCGGTCGATCGGCACAAGGCGGGCGCGATCCTCGTCACCGAGCCTGGTGAATGGCGGGTTCTGAAATCGATGGAGGGCTGGGGCGCGGCGAGCGGCGTGCCGATCGACATCCTCGACGATGATCGCTTCGTCGCGACGCGCGGTGAATTCGCGAAATGGGCAGAGGGTCGCAAGGGCCTCACCATGGAGTTCTTCTATCGCGAGATGCGACGGAAGACCGGGCTGCTGATGGACCATGACCGGCCGGAAGGCGGGCGCTGGAATTTCGACGCCGAGAATCGCAAGCCGGCCGATCGCGACCTGTTCATGCCTCGACCGGACCGGTTCAAGCCGGATGCGGTGACGAAGGAGGTTATCGCCCTCGTTGCGGATCGCTTCGCCGATCACTTTGGCGACCTAGACAGTTTCGGCTGGGCGGTAACGCGCAAGGACGCACTTTCGGCGCTTGACGCCTTCGTCGAGAAGGCGCTGCCCCGTTTTGGCGACTACCAGGATGCGATGCTGAAGGACGAGGACTTCCTCTATCACGCGGTCATCTCGCCCTACATCAATATCGGGCTCCTGAACCCGATGGAGGTTTGCCGGCGGGTCGAGGATGCGTGGCGATCCGGCGGGGTGCCGCTCAATGCGGCGGAAGGGTTCATCCGCCAGATCATCGGCTGGCGGGAATATGTGCGCGGCGTCTACTGGTTGAAGATGCCTGACTACGCCGAGATGAACGCGCTGGACGCGAAGCGCGACCTGCCCTGGTTCTACTGGTCGGGCGAGACCGAGATGAACTGCATGGCATCAGCGATCGGCGCCACGAAGCGCAACGCCTATGCGCATCACATCCAGCGCCTGATGGTGACCGGCACCTTCGCGCTCATCGCCGGCATCGAGCCGCGCCAGATCCATGAATGGTATCTCGTCGTCTATGCGGATGCCTTCGAATGGGTGGAACTGCCGAACGTCATCGGCATGAGCCAGTTCGCCGATGGCGGGATTCTCGGCTCGAAGCCCTATGCGGCGAGCGGCGCCTATATCGACCGCATGTCGGACTATTGCGGGCCGTGCCGCTACGACGTGAAGAAGCGCGTCGGAAAGGATGCCTGCCCGTTCAACGCGCTTTACTGGGACTTCCTCGCCCGCAATCGCGAGATGCTGAAGTCGAACCACCGGCTTGCCATGCCCTATCGCAGCTGGGAGCGGATGGATCCCGAGACGCAGAAGGCGCTGCGGCGCCAAGCCGCGACGTTTCTCGACAGCCTTTCGGCCATGCCGGACTGATCGTGACAGATCAATGGAACGTTGACGGGCAAGCCGCGTTGCGAGAGTTCAGCTGCCTTTGCAGAAAGCCCGCAATTCATGCGCCTTTTTTCCTGCCCCGTCTGTTCGTCGCGGCTCTATTTCGAGAATGCCGTCTGCCTCAACTGCTCGTCGATCGTCGCCTACAAGCCGTTCGAGCGCGCCTTCGGAGGTGTGGGGGCCGAGGTGCGCCAGTGCTCCAACGCGTTCGACGCGAACTGCAACTGGGCGCCGCATGACGATCACGAGCTGTGCGCGGCCTGCCGCCTGAACCGCACGATCCCCGACCTCGGCGTCGAGGGCAACGGCGCACGCTGGTCCAAGGTCGAGGCTGCCAAGCGGCGCGCGCTCTACACCTTCATCGAGTTCGGCCTGGACATCTCGCCGAAGAAGGCCGTCGGCGATCTGGACGGCATCGCGTTCGATTTCCTCGGCGATCCGATCGGCCCGGGCCCCGGCGGGGAGCGCGTGCTCACCGGCCATGACGATGGGCTGATCACGCTCAACATTTCCGAGGCGGACGCGCCGGTGCGCGAAGAAATGCGCGAGCAGATGGGCGAACCCTATCGCACGCTGCTCGGCCATTTCCGCCACGAGCTTGGCCATTATTACTGGGACCGGCTGGTACGCGACGATGCGCAATGGCTCGACCGCTTCCGCCTCCTTTTCGGCAACGAGGAAGAGGATTACGCCGAGGCCCTGAAGCGGCATTACGAAAACGGACCGCCGGAAGGCTGGCAGCAGACGCACATCTCCGCCTATGCGGCGAGCCATGCCTGGGAAGACTGGGCGGAAAGCTTCGCGCACTATGTCCATATCGTCGACACGCTTGAGATGGTGGCGGCGCTCGACCTCCCGCTCGGCCGGCTCAACACGGAGGCGAGCGAGGATCTTCCGCCGAACGAGACCGGCTTCGCAGACGTCGAAGTCGATCACGAGGCGGCGCCGATCCTGAAGCTTCCGCGCGAGTTCGAGGACCTGCTCGATCGATGGCTGGCGCTTTCGGAAGCGTCAAACATGATCAACCGCTGCATGGGCCTGCCCGATCTCTACCCGTTCGTGATCACGGACCAGGTGGCGGAGAAGCTGCGCTACGTGCATGAACTCGTGCAGGCAAAGGGCCAGATCGCGCTGCCGCAGGCGGCGTGAGCGGCAGCGCGGCTTGACTCTGCCGCATTTCTGGTGTCTTCAGCGGCCTGATTTCAGCGACGAGTGAAAACTCCGAGCCACCGACCGTGACCATGGGCTGAGCCCTAAAGGATCACGGAGGTCAACACCCGGCAGCGCGACGCGCCCCCGGGTGTCGTTCGGCTTTGTGGGTTTCAACGCGCTGGAAACGGCACTACCTCTGAGCGCAAGCGACACGAGGTGAAGGAAGAGACCATGTTCGAGACCCTCCAGCAAAGGCTGGGCACGATCCTCAACGGGCTGACCGGCCGCGGCGCGCTTTCCGACGCCGACGTGGCTGCGGCGCTGCGTGAGGTGCGCCGTGCGCTGATCGAGGCGGACGTGGCGCTCGAGGTCGTGCGCGACTTCACCGACATGGTCCGTGCCAAGGCGGTCGGCGCCGAGGTCCTGAAGTCGATCAAGCCCGGCCAGATGGTCGTCAAGATCGTCCATGACGAGCTGGTTGCCATGCTCGGCGAGGAAGGGCAGGGGATCGACCTCAACGCGCCTGCGCCGGTCGTCGTGATGATGGTCGGCCTGCAGGGCTCGGGCAAGACGACGACCTCGGCCAAGATCGCCAAGCGCCTGCACGACCGCCAGGGCAAGAAGGTCCTGATGGCGTCGCTCGACACGCGCCGCCCCGCCGCGCAGGAGCAGCTGCGCCAGCTCGGCGAGCAGATCTCCGTTCCGACGCTGCCGATTGTCGCCGGTCAGGGCCCGGTCGAGATCGCCAAGCGGGCGGTACAGGCCGCGCGGCTCGGCGGCCATGACGTCATCATCCTCGACACGGCCGGCCGTACGCATATAGACGAGCCGCTGATGGTCGAGATGGCCGAGATCAGGAAGGCGGCGAACCCGCACGAAATCCTGCTCGTCGCCGACTCGCTGACCGGCCAGGACGCCGTCAATCTCGCGCGCAATTTCGACGAGCGCGTTGGCGTCACCGGCCTCGTGCTCACCCGCATGGATGGCGACGGCCGCGGTGGTGCTGCGCTCTCGATGCGCGCCGTCACCGGCCGGCCGGTCAAGCTGATCGGCACCGGCGAGAAGATGGACGCGCTGGAGGAGTTTCATCCCAAGCGCATCGCCGACCGCATCCTCGGCATGGGCGACATCGTCTCGCTCGTGGAGCGAGCTTCCGAGACCATTGACGCGGAAAAGGCCGCGGCGATGGCCAAGAAGATGCAGGCCGGCAAGTTCGACCTGAACGATCTCGCCGACCAGTTGCGCCAGATGCAGAAGATGGGCGGCATGGGCGGCATCATGGGCATGATGCCCGGCATGGGCGGCATGAAGGACCAGATGGCGAACGCGGGGTTCGACGACCGCACCTTCAACCGCCAGATCGCCATCATTCAATCCATGACAAAGGCCGAGCGGGCCAATCCGGATGTTCTCAAGCATTCGCGCAAGAAGCGCATCGCGGCCGGTTCCGGCACGGATGCCGCGCAGATCAACAAGCTCCTCAAGATGCATCGCCAGATGGCCGACATGATGAAGGCGATGGGCGGCAAGGGCAAAGGCGGCGGCATGATGCGCGGCCTGATGGGCGGCATGGCCAGCAAGATGGGCCTCGGCGGGCTGATGCCGGGCGGCGGCATGCCGGATCTCTCCAAGATGGATCCGAAGCAGCTCGAGGCGCTGAAGAAGCAGGCCGAAGCCGCGGGCCTGGGCGGTGGCCTGCCGAAACTGCCGGGCGGCTTCCCCGGCCTTGGCGGCGGCGGTTTGCCTGGTCTCGGCGGCGCGAAGCTGCCTGGCCTCGGCGGCATGCCGGGCCTGCCCAAGGGGCCGAAGAAATGAACGAGACCGTCATGAGCGACACCGACAAGGCAAAGGCCCTGCTGTCTGGATACCGTGCCTCGATCGACAATATCGATGCGGCGCTGATCCACATGCTCGCCGAGCGCTTCCGTTGCACGCAGGCCGTCGGCCATCTCAAGGCGACGCATGGCCTGCCGCCGGCCGATCCGGCGCGCGAGAGCCAGCAGATCGCGCGCCTGCGCCAGCTGGCGAAGGACGCAAATCTCGACCCCGATTTCGCGGAGAAGTTTTTGAACTTCATCGTCCGCGAAGTGATCCGCCATCACGAGGCGATCGCTGCCGGCAACGGCGCCGACCAGATCACCTGACAATTCCAGACATCAGACGAACAGGAGACGACCCATGGCCCTCAAGATCCGCCTTTCGCGCGCAGGCTCCAAGAAGCGCCCGTACTACCACATCGTGATTGCCGACGTACGCAGCCCACGCGACGGCCGTTTCATCGAGCAGGTCGGTTCGTGGAACCCGATGCTGCCCAAGGATGGCGAGCGCGTGAAGATCAACGAAGAGCGCGTGAAGCACTGGCTGTCGAACGGCGCGCTGCCGACCGACCGCGTCGCCCGCTTCCTCGACCAGGCAGGCCTTACGACCCGCGAAGCGCGTAACAACCCGACCAAGGCCGAGCCGGGCAAGAAGGCCCAGGAGCGCATCGCCGCCCAGAAGAAGGCCGAGGAAGACGCAGCCGCCAAGAAGGCAGCCGAAGAGGCAGCCGCCGCCGAGGCTGCAGCCGCTCCGGCAGAGGCCGAGGCCGAAGCCGCCAGCTAAGGTTGGGATAGCCGCGCCCGCGCGGACTGAACCGCCAAGCGGAGAGATGCGATGGCGCATTTCTGCCTGCTCGCAATCCTTGACCCCGGCGACGACCTCGCCGGGGTTTTGCGTCCGTTCCATGCCGATGATTCCGGCCGGCGGACGCAGGCGCATTTCGTCTTCCGCGATGATCCGCTCGCGGAGCTTGATCGCGAAAGCGGCCGGCAAGGCTTTTGGCGCAATCCGATCGGCAAATGGGACGGCTGGGTTGTCGGTGGAAACTGGCATGGACTGCTGAGCCCATCAGGCTCCGTGCGCGTAGCAGTGTCGCCTTCCGATTTGACCAACAGCGTTACGCTCGCCGACCTGTTGGGGCTTGTCGAAGCCGATCCGGCACGGCTCGATCAGGTCTTCGCTGTTATTGCAGGCGGCGATTGGTACGAGGCGGCCAGCCCGCCAGCGCCGAATTGGGTTCGCAATCTTGTCTGCCGCCTCGCATCGCTTCACCCGCAAGCAACGGTGACGGTCGTCGACTGCCACTGCTGACGGTCAGGCCGCCCAGCGCACCGTGCGGTTGCGGCCGTCGCGCTTGGCCCGGTACAGCCGAAGATCGGCGGCGCGCATCATGGCGTCGAAGGAGCCGAGTGCCTCGCTGCCGTGGCAGAGTCCGGCGCTGATCGTCAGCTCGACATGCTCGCCATCGAGGTCGATCACGGACGTGGCGATGACGCTGCGGATGCGCTCGATGGTAGCCAGTGCCACCTCCTCGGAGGCTTCGTCGAGGATGACGGCGAATTCTTCGCCGCCGACGCGGGCGATGAGGTCTGAACTGCGCAGGTGACGGCGACAGAGAATGGCGCAGGCCCGCAGCGCCGCGTCGCCGGCAGCGTGGCCGTAGCGGTCGTTGATCCGCTTGAAGTGGTCGATGTCGATCAGCGCGAAGGCGAAATTGCCGTTGCCATGGGCAAGCCGTGCGCGCGCGGCCTGGTCGAAGGCGCCGCGATTGAGCAATCCCGTTAGCGAATCGTGGGAGGCGGCGTGACGAAGGCGCGTGGTGCTACGCTCGTAAGCCAGGGACAGCGAAAAGGCGCCCGTACCTGCGGAATGGAAGATGGCGACCAGCAGGTGGATGAGCAGGAGCTCCTGCTGGTTGGCGAGGTTCTCCTCGAAACGCTGGCCGGTGAAGAGTCCTTGCGACGCGCGCATGAGAAAGGATGCTGCGATAATTGCATAGGAAAAGGTGAGGCCGTAGCGCGAGGGCAACCGATCGGCGCGGTCGCGCCAGAATTCGTAGGCGGTGGCGGCGGATAGCGCTGCCAGAATGAGGTTCGCCGCGACGAACACGTCGCCATAGGGCCGGCCGAGGAATGGCAACGCACAGAAGATTGCGAGTATCGCTGCTGGCACAACGACCATCCTGCGCGCGACGTAGCGGCCGCCGAACTGCCGCGCCGCGCGCCAGCGAAAGGCGAAGCCGGCGACCAGCAGGAGGTTTGGCACGAGCACGGTGACAAGAAGCGGGAGATGCCTCGAGAACACGAAGAACAGCACGGCCGTGCCGATGAGCACGCTGGCTATGCACCAGGAGCGCCAATACGCATCGCTGTCGCTGCGTCGCCCGGCCAGATAAAAGGCCGCCGCCATGACGAACTGGACCATGGCGATGCCTGACAGAAGCGCTATCGCGTTCGGCCCCATCCATGCTCCCCCAAAAGCATCTCGAATGTCCAATCGGTATGACACCGAAGGATTAAGAGGAGCGCTAGGCGTATGATTAGGAAAGTGTGACCGTGAACTAGGTGCGGCTCGATCGATAGACCGCTCCCTCCCCGCCAGGGGGAGGGGTACACTTTGAAACGGCGCGGTGGTGCCGTGTCAGGCAGCCTGCTTCTTCGGCTGGATCAGACCCTTGGCAAGGAGCAGCTCGGCGATCTGGACGGCATTCAGCGCGGCGCCCTTGCGCAGATTGTCGGAGACGACCCACATGTTGAGACCGTTCTCGATCGTCTGGTCCTCGCGGATGCGCGAGATGTAGGTCGCGTCCTCGCCGGCGCTATCGAGCGGCGTGATGTAGCCGCCATCCTCGCGCTTGTCGATCACGAGGCAGCCCGGCGCGTCGCGGAGGATGTCGCGCGCCTCGTCGGCCGTGATCGGGTTCTCGAACTCGATGTTGACCGCTTCGGAATGGCCGATGAAGACCGGCACGCGCACGGCCGTGCAGGTGACCTTGATCTTCGGGTCGAGCATCTTCTTGGTCTCGGCCATGACCTTCCACTCTTCCTTGGTCGAGCCGTCATCCATGAAGACGTCGATATGGGGAATGACGTTGAAGGCGATGCGCTTCGTAAACTTCTTCGCCTCGACCGGATCCGCCACGAAGACGGCGCGCGTCTGCGTGAAGAGCTCGTCCATGCCCTCCTTGCCGGCGCCCGACACGGATTGATAGGTCGAGACGACGACGCGGCGGATCTTCGCCCTATCGTGCAGCGGCTTCAGCGCGACGACGAGCTGTGCCGTCGAGCAGTTGGGATTGGCGATGATGTTCTTCTTGGTGAAGCCGGCGATGGCGTCCGGGTTCACTTCCGGCACGATCAGCGGCACGTCCTGATCGTAACGCCAGGCCGACGAATTATCGATGACGACGCAGCCCTGCCTGCCGATCTTCGGCGACCATTCCTTGGACACGTTCCCACCAGCCGACATCAGGCAGATGTCGGTGTCGGAGAAATCGTAGGTCGCGAGGTCCTTTACCTTCAGCGTGCGGTCGCCATAGGAGACTTCCGTGCCGACGGAGCGGCGCGAGGCGAGCGCCACAACCTCATCGGCGGGGAAGCCGCGTTCCTCGAGGATGTTGAGCATCTCGCGGCCCACATTGCCCGTGGCGCCTGCGATCGCGATCTTGAAACCCATGTCCGTACTCTCCTGATCGGTTCCGCCGCGGGTCGTGGGGGACGCCGCATCCGCGGCGGGCTCCCGGGCCGGACCCGGGGCGGAGATGCGGGCAGGCCGGAAGGTCAGACCGTGGTGACGGTCTTGGTGGCGGTCTGCGTTTTGGTGGTCGGGCGCACGGCAGCGGCGGCCGCAAGGCGGCGGTACATACCGGACCTGTCGAGGCGAATGGCCATCTCGTGCACTTTCCGAAAGCTGCCGCCTTTTACGCTTTCGGGCGTCCGAGTCAATCCGGGCTGCAGCGGGTCTACGCACCCCGCTCGTTTGACCTTGCAGGCATGTGCCTTAGGTTCCGCTTCACACAGAGGAGCAAAACCGATGAAGATCTTCGCTCAGACTCTTGCCGGCCTCGCACTGTTCGCCACGCCTGCGTTGGCGCATCACGGATGGTCATGGACGCAGGACGGACAATTCCAGTTGACGGGAAACGTCGTTGCCGTGACCTACGCCAACCCTCATCCGGTCATCGAGGTCGATGTGGAAGGTGAATTGTGGCGCGTGGAACTCGCGCCGCTGAACGCGACGGCGCGGGCGGGTTTCGAGGAGAACACGGCCGCGGCGGGTGACGAGATCACGGCCATCGGCAACCGCTCGCAGGAGGAGACCGAGCTGCGGATGAAGGCCGTGCGCATCATTGTCGGAGGCGAGACGTACGACGTCTACCCGAGCCGCGCGCCGACGGATTGATCGTGGAGGAGGCGCTTCTGGCGATCGAGCGCTTGGCGCCTGCCGCAGCGCTGCGCTCGTCCTTCATCGCCTACCCCCTGGTAAGCGCCGCCCACATCCTGTCTTTCGGGGTTCTTGTCACAAGCGTCATCCTGATGGATCTGCGCATCCTTGGCGCGTTTTCGCTCGAGCGAGGTCCATTCGTCGGACTGATGCGGCGCATGGCCTTGATAGGCTTCGTGCTTGCCAGCCTCACGGGAGCGGCACTCTTCTCGATCCGGGCCAGCGAGTACGCCTTCAATCCCGCGTTCCAGGTGAAAATCGCATTGCTGGCTGCAGCCGGCGTCAATCTGGCGCTGTTTGCCCGCCGGCAGCAGCCAACAGCCGGCGAACCCTTTAGTGTGTTCGCGCGGCTGCTTGCGGTGGGGTCCATCCTGATCTGGACCGGCGTGCTGCTTGCGGGCCGGTTCATCGGTTTCCTGTGAGCTTCAGAGACCGGCGCGGAACTTCGCCACGATCGCGTCGCCCATTTCGACGGTGCCGACCTTGCGGGCGCCGTCCGACATGATGTCGCCGGTGCGGATGCCGTCATCGAGCACGCCGGCAATGGCCGCTTCGACGCGGTCGGCCGCATCGACCATGTTGAAGGAATAGCGCAGGCACATGGCAAACGACGCGATCATGGCGATCGGGTTTGCCGCGCCCGTGCCGGCGATGTCGGGCGCCGAGCCATGGACGGGTTCGTAGAGCGCCTTGCGCGAGCCGGTCTTCGGATCCGGCGCGCCGAGCGAAGCCGAAGGCAGCATGCCGATCGAGCCGGTGAGCATCGCGGCGATGTCTGACAGCATGTCGCCGAAGAGATTGTCGGTGACGATGACGTCGAACTGCTTGGGCCAGCGCACGAGCTGCATGCCGCCGGCGTCGGCCAGCATGTGGGAGAGCTTGACGTCGGAATAGCGCGCCTTGTGGGTCGTGGTGACGACTTCGTTCCACAGCACGCCCGACTTCATGACGTTGCGCTTCTCCATCGAGCAGACCTCGTTGCGCCGCGTGCGCGCCAGTTCGAAGGCGACGCCAGCAATGCGCTCGATTTCAAAGGTGTCGTAGACCTGCGTGTCGATGCCGCGCTTCTGGCCGTTGCCGAGATCGATGATCTCCTTCGGCTCGCCGAAATAGACGCCACCGGTCAGCTCTCGGATGATCAGGATGTCGAGGCCCTCGACGACGTCTTTCTTGAGCGAGGAGGATTCGGCCAGCGCCGGGTAGCAGATCGCGGGGCGCAGATTGGCGAAGAGCTCCATGTCCTTGCGCAGGCGCAGGAGGCCTGCCTCGGGGCGCACCTCGTAGGGCACGCCGTCCCACTTCGGGCCGCCGACGGCGCCGAAGAGCACGGCATCGGCCGCCATCGCCCGCGCCATGTCGTCCTCGGAGATCGCCTTGCCATGCGCGTCAAAGGCGCAGCCACCGACAAGGCCGTCCTCGGTCTCGAAGCCCGCGCCCATTTCCGTATTCATCACGGCGATAAGCTTCTTCACCTCGTCCATGGTTTCCGGGCCGATGCCGTCGCCGGCGAGGAGGAAGAGCTTGCGTGACATGGAGTTGGACCTTTCAGCGGTGGTTCCGGAACGGCAGCCTTGCTAGCGGCCCGTCTCGCCAAGTGCAAGCCAGGCGCTGCGGATAGCGGATTTGAAGATGGGCGGCTGAATGTGTATATTAGGGTCTATCCATACACATCGGGTCTGCGACCATGCGCACCAACATCGAGATCGACGACGAACTCATGGCCCAGGCCATGAAGGCATCGGGGCAGAAGACCAAGAAGGCGACGGTCGAGGCCGCGTTGCGGGATCTCGTTCGTCGCCGCGAACAGCTGCAGGCGCTCAAGGAGCTTCAGGGCATCGGCTGGGAAGGCGACCTCGACGCGATGCGTCGCGACTGGGATGAGGATGTCGACTGGGGCCTGAAGTGATCGTTGTTGACAGCTCTGTCGTCATCGACTGGATTCGCACAGGCCAAGGCGACATCGATGACAGGAGTTGGCTGGGGCATGACCCGCTCCAGATCGTTCTTGGTGACATCGTCTTGCTGGAAGTGCTGAGAGGCGCTCGCGACGACGCTCATGCGGAGACAATCGAGCGAAGGTTACGGCGGCTGACACTTATGCCGATGCTGTCGCCAGCCATCGTACGGCAAGCTTCAGCGAACTATCGATATCTTCGAGGCATCGGCATAACGATCAGAAAGCTGCCGGACCTCATCATAGGCAGCTTCTGCGTGGACCGTGGCTATCGGCTCATGCACCGTGATCGGGATTTCGATCCCATGGTCGAGCATCTCGGCCTTCAACTGGCCTGAAGATCACCCACCGGCCATCGCCTCCGTCTCTCGCCTCAAGTCGAGCGCCTGGCCTTCGCGCAGCGGCTCGACATCGTCGTGGGTCAGCACGTGGCCGGCGGACACCGGGCGGATCAGCTTGAGGCCGTGGGCGAAGCCGATCGGCAGCGCCTTTGCCGCGACCGACCGGGCGGCGGGCATGAGCTTGCCCCAGACGGTGTAGCCGCCTTCGCCATCGAGCACGTCGCCGGGCTTAAGGTCGCGCTTGGCGACTGCCACCACGTCGCCGGCAAAGCGGCGGGCTTGGCCCGTCGGCTCGCCACGCAAAGCTGCCGACAGCACCGAGATGCCGAGTTCCAGCCCGATCAGGTGGAAGGGCTTGTACATGGAGGCAAAGCGCCCGGTCGAATCGGTCGGCAGGCCATACTGCCGGAAGCAGGCGGCGGCGTAGTCGTTCGGCGCCTCGATGACGACATAGACGCCCCAGCGCAGGTCGCGGAAGACGGGGCGACCGTCACGCTCCAGCGACGACACCACTTCGACCATGCCGCGGCCGGACAGCGTGCCGCCGACCTCGTGCGGGCGCATAATGTGGGAGAGATCATCGACGCCACAGGGCGGGAAGGCGAGCCCATCATCAGGAACGGCGAGGTCGCATGCATTGGCAATCGCCGCCATCTCGATCGAGGATTTGGTGCCGTCCAAGAAGGAGTTGAACATCTGGGCGTTCATGCCGCCTGCGCGCGCCTCGGCCGGAGTGAGGCCGTAGTGGCCCCAGACGTCGTCGGGCGTCACGGCATGATAAGCTGGCAGGTACTTGGTGCCTTTGCCTGCGGCCTGAACATGGAAGCCGGTGGCGCGGGCCCAGTCGACCATCTCGGCGACCAGGGCCGGCTGGTCGCCATAGGCGAGCGAGTAGACGGTGCCGGCCCTGCGCGCACGCTCGGCCAGCGCTGGCCCGGCCAGCACATCCGCCTCGACATTGACCATGACGATGTGCTTGCCGTTCTCGATCGCGGCCAGCGCGTGGGCGATGCCGACGGCCGGCGCACCGGTCGCGTCGATGACGACGTCGACCTCGTCGAGTTTTGCGAGCTCGCGTCCATCCTCGATGAAGCGGGTGGCGGCGATGCGCTCCTCGCTCCAGCCGACGGCGCGGCAGGCGGTGCGTGCGCGGTCGGGCGACAGATCCGCGATGGCGGAGACTTCGAGCCCGCGCGTCGAGGGAACCTGCGACAGGAACATCGAGCCGAACTTGCCGGCGCCGATCAGGCCGGCGCGCACCGGCCGGCCTTCGTCGGCCCGCCGGGCGAGCAATGCGTGCAGGTTCATCCCAATCCTCCCTCACGCGGCCCTCGCGTCTCCTCCGCGGGCCGCTGTTCCGTCACCGCCTTAGCTGCGCTTGGCGGTAACCTCGATCTCGATCTTGATGGCGGTCTCGACCAGCTCGCAGACGATCATGGTCGCGGCCGGGCGGATATCACCGAAGACGGCTCCGACGGCGCGAAAGCTGGCGGCCACGTCGGCTCGGTCGGCGACCATGTAGCGGGCGCGCACGACGTCGTTCATCGAAAAGCCTGCCTCTTCGAGCGCCTTGTTGATGGTGGAGAGCGCATTGGCGGCCTGCTCCTCGACCGTGTCCGGCATGGTCATGGTGGCGTAGTCGTAGCCGGTCGTGCCGGAGACGAAGCACCAGTCGCCATCGACGACAGCGCGGCTATAGCCGGCTTCCTTCTCGAAGGGGGAACCGGTGGAAATCAGGCGTCTGGTCATAATCCGCTCTCCGTATCGTCAGCGCGCGGATCGAGCAGTACCGCCTGGGGGGTGGCAGCGCGTTCGGCCGGCATGGTCTTGAACGCCCCGCGATCTTCGACGGGAACCGCCGCCCTCTGCGTGACGCGAAGGGCGCAGTACGCGGCCAGCGCAAGATGGGCAAGCGCTGTCGTGAGAAACACGCTTTCGGGGCGCAACCATTCCATGAAGGTCGCGCCAACCAAAGGGCCGACCATGGTGCCGAAGCCGTAGAGAAGAAGCAGCCCGCCGGAGACGCGGACGAAGTCGCTTGCATCCGCATGGTCGTTCGCATGCGCCACGGCGATGGAGTAGAGCGTGTAGGCGAGCGCGCCGTAGAGGCCTGTCAGCACGACGATCGTCCAGGCGCCCCGCGGCGCCATTATGAAGACGAGCAGGCCGAAGAGCGCCGCGCCGAGCGCTGCGCCGGCGAGAACGTAGCGGCGATCGCTGACCTTATCGGAGACGCGTCCGACCGGCAGCTGCGAGGCGGCGCCCGCCAGCACGACCACGCTCATCATGATGGCGATCTGGCCCGTCGAGATGCCGATCTCGGCGCCATAGACCGCGCCGAGCGTCCCCCAGGCGCCGTTGGCGATGCCGATGAGGAAGCAGCCGACGACGGAGACCGGCGAGTTCGCATAAAGCGATCGGAGGTCGAGATTGACCTTGGCGAGCGGCTGGGGACTGACGGCGGACGAAACGGCCGTCGGAATCAGTGCCGCGCAGAAGAGGATACCGGCGAAGAGGAAAAGCGAAGCCTGCGTGACGTCGCCGACTGCCAGTACGAGCTGGCCTGCCGTGATCGCGGCGTAGGTGACCATCATGTAGAGCCCGAACACGAGGCCGCGATTCTCGTTGGTGGCGCGCTCGTTGAGCCAGCTCTCGATGATCATGAAGCAGCCGGCCATGGTGAAGCCGGTGAACGTGCGCAGGATGATCCAGCCGATCTCGCCGATCCACAGACCCGTCAGGAGCGCCACGATCGCGCCGACGGACGTCAGCGCCGCAAAGGAGCGGATGTGGCCGACGCGGCGCACGAGGTGCGGTGCCAGGAAGCAGCCGGCAATGAAGCCACCCGCCCACGCCGTGCCGAGAAGGCCGAGCGAGGTCGTCGAAAAGCCTTCGGCCGTTCCACGCAGCGGCAGGAGCAGGCTGTGCAGCCCGGTAGCCGACAAAAGGAAGGCAGTGCCGGCAAGCAGGGCGAGGATCGGTCTGAGCGAGGTGAACATTCTTTGGGGGCCGGCCTTCGAATCGACGTTGGAGCACGGTGCGCCTCTCGCATGACGGATGCGACGCTTTGATGGCGGGTTCTCAACGCCGCGAGAACAAGGCCTCTGCCGCGTTGCGCGTCGTGCCCTTGGTCGCGAGTTCCGCCTCGAGCCGCGCGATCTCCGCCTTCAGCTCGCCGATCCGTGTGGTCAGCTCGTCGACCGACAGCAGCGAGAGGTCCTGGCCGATCTCATGGCGGGCCGGCTTGCGAATGGGCTGATCGTCGAAGATGGACATGGCGCCTCCTGTCGATTGCGTGCCTTTATCGCAAGCCTATATGGCAAAGTCCGAGACGCAAAATCCGCGGCCAAGCCTGTGCCGGGCAGCGCCAGAAGCAGCGCTTGCGGGGCGGGCGGGAATGCGTCACACGAGCTCGAGCACGCGACGGGAGCGAATACATATGGCCGATGCCCAAACACTGCCGACCAGGATGACAGCCATCGCGATCACCGAGCCGGGCGGGCCGCTGGTGCTGAAGCCGGAAAAGCGCGATGTTCCGGTGCCGGGTCCAGGCGAAATCCTGATCCGGGTGAAGGCTGCCGGCGTCAACCGTCCCGATGTCGCGCAGCGCCGCGGCGTCTATCCGGCGCCGCCCGGTGCGTCGGATCTCCCAGGTCTTGAGGCGGCCGGCGAAGTCGCGGCCATCGGCGAGGGCGTGAAGCGCTGGCGCATCGGCGATCCGGTGACGGCGCTGACGCCCGGCGGCGGCTATGCGGAGTTCTGCCTCGTGCACGAGAGCAACGCGCTGCCGATCCCGCACGGCTTCACCTTCACGGAAGCCGCCGCGATCCCCGAGACCTTCTTTACGGTCTGGCACAACGTCTTCGAGCGCGGCGGGCTCAAGGCCGGCGAGACGCTGCTCGTCCATGGCGGCTCGTCGGGCATCGGCACGACCGCGATCCAGCTCGGCCATGCCTTCGGCGCGAAGGTCATCGCGACGGCAGGTTCGGAAGAAAAATGCGCCGCCTGCCTGCGGCTGGGCGCTGACCGCGCGATCAACTATCGCGAGGAGGATTTCGTCGAGGCGGTCAAGGCCGAGACGGATGGCAAGGGCGCCGACGTCATCCTCGACATTGTCGGCGGTGACTATGTCGCGCGCAACTACGAGGCCGCGGCGATGGATGGTCGCATCGTGCAGATCGCGACGCTGAACGGACCCAAGGGCGAAGCCAACTACGCCCGGCTGATGATGAAGCGGCTGACGCATACCGGCTCGACGCTGCGGCCGCGCACGGTCGAGTTCAAGGCCGGCATCGCAGCGGAGCTCGAAGCAAAGGTCTGGCCGATGCTCGCCGAGCGGCGGATCGCGCCGGTGATGGACATGATCTTTCCGCTTCGCGACGCATGGCGCGCGCATGAGCGGATGGAGGAAGGTGACCACATCGGCAAGATCGTGCTCGACGTGGGCTGAGCGTCAGTCTCTCAGGAGCCTTCGTTCCACTCCAGCATGGCTGCGCCAATGATGGCGCCGGGGCGGCCATCCTCGGCGACCTGCTGGACGATCGCCGCGCAGCCGCCGGTGGCCTTCTTCATCATCTCGCTGGCCGGCATCTCGAAGCGCGCGGCTGCCCCGGTCCAGATGCCTGCGCTGTGATAGGCGCGCACCGCGCGATGATAGGTAATCGTGCGCCCGCCATTCTCGCCCTTGGGAATGTCGATGCTTGTCGGCGCGTCGAAATAGACGATCAGGACATGCGCCTCGGGGCGCGTGCGACCGCTATCGGCCGAGCCGCCGGCGGTCTCGATGACGATCGTGTCTCCGGTCCGGTCTATCGCGACGTCGACGGCCAGTGCGTCGGATTGCGTTGCGGCACGAATACCGGCGTCGACCGCCTTGCGCTTGGCGCCGTTAACTTGCCGCGTTCCGTTGATGATTGCCTGCGGGGTGTAGACGGAGCGCAGGCCGAGCGCCTTGGCGTAATCGTACTGGCGCGCGCTGTTCTCCGCTGTCGCGAGCGTATCGCGCCAACCGCGGTAATCCCAGTAATCGACGTGGTAGGAGAGCGCGATGACGTCGCGCCGCGTCTGCAGATCGGCGACGATCTGATCGGCCGGCGGACAGGAGCTACAGCCCTGACTGGTGAACACCTCTACGACGGCAACGGGACGCGAGTTCGTGTCGAGCGTCTGCGCGCTTGCGGACAGCGCGCCGGCCAAAACAATCGTTGCGGCCGCGGCCAGCCTCGACAACACTGCAAAAGGCATGATGATCCCGAAATTTCGCGGGGCCCACGTCACCCGCCTATGCCAATAGGGTAGGCAGGCGCGGTATACAACAGGAAGTCACGATGCGGTGACGCGGAGGTGCCGATGCTGGCGGCTGTGGACCTCTATTGCGAGCGAGCCGGACCCGAATTATGGGCCGAGCCCGTCAATGCGCTGACCAACCTGGCCTTTGTCGCTGCAGGTTTGTGGGGCGTACGCCAGGCTCGGCTGCACAATGCGGGCCGGATGGTCGAGTTCCTCTCGTGGTGGGTGGTGGCGATCGGGGTCGGCTCGGGGCTTTTTCACACCTTCGCGAACAGGCTGACGATGCTTGCCGACATAGTGCCGATCGCGATCTTCACGATCCTGTACACAGGCTTCGCGGTTCGTCGCTATCTTGGTTTTGGCCGGGTGGCTGCTACGATCGTCGTGATCGTCTTCTTCGCCACCGCCGGATTGCTGACGACCTATCTGCCGCAGGAACTCGTCGAGGCCTCGAACGGGTCGACCGGCTATCTGCCGGCCTTTCTCGCCCTGATCGTGTTCGGTGCGGCGGCGGCGCTCGCCGGCCATCCGGCAGGCCGCTGGCTGGTCGCCGCAGCTTGCGTGTTCGCGGTGTCTGTAACGGCGCGCGCGCTGGACATGCAGCTCTGCTCAAGCGGCGATGCGCTGGGTATGCATTTCCTCTGGCATCTGCTCAACGCATTGATGCTGGGGTTGCTGCTTGCCGCCGCAGCCCGCCATGGAAGGCAGGCTTGATCAGCCCGTGCTGCCGGAGCCGATCGAGAACCGCTCGAGCTTGAGGTAGAGCGCTTGGCGGCTGATGCCGAGGATCTTTGCCGCCGCAGCCCGGTTGTTGCCCGTGAGCCGCAGCGCGGCCTCGACGCAGCGGCGCTCGATCGCGTCGCGGGTCTGTTCCACGAGGTCCTTCATCGACCCCTGGCCGAGCAACGCGTCGATCCCGTCCATCTTGTCGGCAGCCGCCACGTCGGCAAGCTCGAAGAGGTTGCGGTATTCCGCGGACGTGCCGGAGCTGGGAATGAGCCGCCCGACCATCATCACACGGTCGCCGCCCTCAAGCCCGAAGGCTGAATAGCGGATGCCGGCCTTCTCGCCTTCGAGATTGCGATGGATGAGGTCGACGCCCTCGACATCGAAACCGCCGCGCGCTTTCCTGAGCAGGGCGTCGGCCTTGGGGGCGCTCGCCTCGGAGATCAGATCGGTCAGCCTGGACCCCGTCCAGTCGCGCGCCAATTGTGCCGGCGACGAGCCAATCGAGCAGGACACGTCCTCGATGACATTCTCCTCGTCGAGGACGAGAGCGATATCCGACATGCGACCCACCAACAGGGCGAGTCTTTCGGAAGCGAGGGTCGATAGGTGGGCGTCGGCCTTGGCGAAGGGAGAGTACATGGTGTCCAGCTTCCCGGGAGTGCGCGGCTTAGTCTGTCAGATGGATACGAGGGCGGACAATGTCAACCCAAACTGACGCCATATACGTATAAAAAACTGACAGTTTGCCTAACGCGCCACGAGCGCTAGATTGAAGAGACTTGATCGCCTTACCGGGGCAGGGCCGGGAGCGGGCAGAAAGGACGATCGTGGCCATTCTCGAGGCAGTGCCAGAGCACGCTAGCCTTCGTGTGTTCTTGCGCAGCAGGACCGATGCAGCGCATCAGGCGCTCCACCTCCACCCGACATTCGCGGTGCTCGCAGGCCGCACCGGCACACGTGACGACTACGCCCGGCTTACGGCGGGCCTTGCCGGCTTCTATCGCGCGATCGACCCGTTGCTGCTCGCTGCCAGCGCGGCTGACGGCACCTTGCCGTCCTACGCACTACGCAGCCAATTTTTGATCGAAGATGCGGCGGCGCTGGGTGCAACCGATCTGATTGCCGATTGTCATCTGACGGCGCCCGCGGGATCGCCCGAGGCGCTCGGCTGGCTCTACGTCGTCGAAGGCTCGACACTCGGCGCCACGACGATGTCGGCACGGGCCGCGGAGGTCGCCGGCGTCGATGGCGCGTCCTTCTGGCTGTGGTGCCGCGCAAACGGGCCGCGACGCTGGAAGACGCTCGTTGGCGTCATGAACGCGTCGACGCTTGATGCCGAAGCCCGCGAGCATGCCGCCAGGGCGGCAGACCAGCTGTTCGCGACCCTCTCGGCGCATCTGGACCAGGCGGAAAGGGCAGTTGCGGCTTGAACGGGATCATGGCGGATCGGCCCCCGATCGACCTCGTCTCCTGCGATACCGAACCGATCCACATCATCGGAACGGTACAGCCCCATGGCGCGCTGATCTCGGCCGGTGCCGACGACCTGGTCATCACGCATGCGAGCGCGAATGCGGGGCTCTATCTCGGCGTCCCGCACGATGCCTTGATCGGTCGGCACCTGCGCGACGTGTTCGGTACCGAGCAGATTGCAGACCTGATGCGCCGTCCGCTGACGCCGCAGGGTCCTGACCTTTTGCGCCCGTGGTTCGTCGAGCTGGGCGGCAGGACGCTGGAGTGCCTCCCGCACATTCATGGCGGACGGCTTGTATTGGAATTCGTGCGGCCGAACCTGCAGCCAGCCCGGGTCTGGGAAGAGGATCTGCTGCGCCAGCGCATCATTTCGGAGCTGATCAAGCCCGACACGCTGCCGGCCCTGGCGCGTGTCAGCGCCGAGATCATCCGGCAGGTGACGGGCTTCGACCGGGTGATGATCTACCGGTTTGCGGAGGACAAGCATGGCGAGGTGATCGCAGAGAGCACGTCTCGCGACGATTCGTTTCTCGGCCTGCACTATCCGGCGTCCGACATTCCGGACCCGGCGCGCAAGCATTTCCTGCTCAATCTCATCCGCGCCATTCCCGACATCAACGCCGTCGCGGTGCCGATCTATGCGGCGGGTGGGGAGAAGGCCGGCGCGGAGGCGCGCGATCCGCTCGACCTCACCTATTCGAAGCTTCGCGGCGTGGCGCCGGTCCACATCGAATACCTCAACAACATGGGCGTGCAGGCGTCCATGTCGATCTCGCTTACCGCCAACGACCGGCTGTGGGGGTTGGTCGCCTGCCACCACTATGCTCCGCACGAGGTTCCGTGGAGCACGCTGCGCTTCTGCGAACTCATCGGCGGCACCATGTCGGCGCTGCTGCAGAGTCTCGAAAACACCGCCAAGCTGCGCCGCTCGATCGAGGCGGAGCGGCAGGCGCACGCCATCGAGCGCGACGCGCGCAAGGGCGAGCCCTTGTCCGAGATCGTCCGCCGCGAGTCGGCAGCGCTCATGGCGCTGGTCGGCGCGAAGGGCATGGTGCTTGAAATCGGTGATCGGCGCGTGTCGTTCGGCATCGTGCCGCAGCAATTGCCCGACATGACGCCGCTGCACCACCTGGCGACGGAAGGGCTCGCGACTACCGACACGCTCAACCAGTATGGCGCGCTCTCGGCTGAGCAGCTCCAAAATGCGGCGGGCGCGGCCGTGCTGGAGCTTTCGGAAGACGGGCGCGACAGCGTGATCTTCTTCCGCGAGGAGTTCGAGGAAACGATCAACTGGGCGGGCAAGCCGGAGAAGATCGAACGGCGCGACGCCTCGGGCTCCGTTCGCCTGTCGCCCCGCGGATCGTTCGACCTCTGGCGCGAAGAGCGCCGCGGCCAGAGCGAACCCTTCACCGACAGCGACCGCGACGTGCTGCGCATCATCCGTCGCTGCCTGTTCGCGCTGAACAGCCTCGACCGCGAACGGTCGGCGATTGCCGCGCAGCGAGAGGCCGAGGCGGAGGAATCGCGCCTGCGGGTCCTGCTCCTTGACGAGACGCGCCGCAGCTCGATGGGCGAGCTGGCGTCTGCACTGGCGCACGAACTCAACCAGCCGCTTTCGGCCGTGACCAACTATCTGAACGCCTGCCGGCAGGAACTGGCCAATTATTCCATCGTCGTTCCGCAGGAAATTTCGACGCTGATCGACAATGCGGTTGCGGAGTCGTCACGTGCCGGCAATCTCGTTCGCCGGCTTCGCAACTTCGTCGCGCAAGGCGAACTGGTTTCGGAAAAGATCGACCTGCACGAGATCATCCGCCAGGCGCTGCAGCTCGCCCTCGATTCCAGCCGTGATCCGATGCCCGAACTCCGGCTCGATTTCGACGACCGCGTGCCGCCTGTCTGGGCTGATCCGATCCAGATCGGACAGGTTGTGCTCAATCTTGCGCGCAACAGCCTGGCGGCGATGCGCGACGAGCGCCTCCGCCGACTGCATGTGAAGACTCGACTGCTTGCCGGCGAGGTCAGCGTGAGCATCCGGGACAGCGGTGTCGGCGTCCCGCCGGATAATGTCGAAAAACTCTTCCAGCCCTTCCACTCCTCGACGACACGAGGCATGGGTATCGGGCTTTCACTCAGCCGTTCCATCATCGACGCGCATGGGGGCCGCATCTGGCTCGAGCCCGTCGACAAGGGTGCCGAGCTGGTCTTCACGCTGCCTCTCGAGCCCGGGACACGACATGGCTGACATAAAACCCACTGTGTTCGTGGTCGACGACGATCCCGCGGTTCGTCACTCGCTCACCGCTCTTTTAACGGCGCACGGTTTCAAGACCGACAGCTATGGCAGCGCCGAGGATTTCCTTGGCGGCTACGATCCCCTGACCATCGGCTGCATCCTGCTCGACCTAAAGATGCCAGGCATGGGCGGCGAGGCGTTGCAGGACGAACTCATCCGCCGCAACTCCCGGCTGCCCATCATCGTCCTTACGGCCCATGGCGACGTGCCCAGCGCAGTGCGGGCCATGCGCGCCGGCGCCGCGAACTTCATCGAAAAGCCGGGCTCGGAAAGCGATTTGCTCGACGCTATCGAGGATGCCTGGCTCACCCTGTCGCAGCGTCCCACGCCGCCATTGCCGCCAGCGCTGCTCGCCGAAAGGCTCAGCCGGCTTACCAAGCGCGAGCGGGAAGTGCTCGATCACCTGGTGCTGGGGAAGACCAACAAGGCGATCGCCGAGGATCTCGGCATCAGCCAGCGCACGGTGGAAATCCATCGCGCCCGCATTCGCGAGAAAATGGAAGCGCGGGGACTTGCAGATCTTATCAAGATGATGCGGTAGCGCGATTTTCCGCTCGACCCCTCGGTATTTCCCCAATTTCCGGAGTTTCCAGTTCCTCTAGCTTCATTCCCAAGAGGAAACGAGCATTCGGCGTCAAGCCAGGCCGCGGGATGGGGTTGGAGCAGTGTCGGGCGATAAAGGCATTCTGGGCCTGCGCACATCCGACTCGATCGACGTCGATCGGCGCCAGGGTGGAAGCAACATCACAGTGGGACTGGACGGCGAGCTTGCTCAGGCTGTCCGCGGCTGGAAGGACGCCAACGGCGTCGACACCATCGCTGAAGCTGTCCTTGAACTTGTCCGCATCGGACTCCTGAGCGAGATCGCCAAGGTCTACGGCATGGTCAGCGACATGCGTGACCGCGACGACGACTGACTTAGATCACGCTCCGTCTGTCCCCGTCCTGATCTCTCCAGATGTATGAACGATCGTCGGCTGCCCGAGTGCCCTGAGGGCTGTCGCGGCAATATGCGGCGCGTTCAGCCCTGCTTTATCGTACATCGCTGCCGGTGACGCCTGCTCGATGAAGCGGTCGGGCAACGTCATGGTGCGGATCTTGAGGCCGCGATCGAGCACGCCTTCTTCCGACAGAAGATGCAGGACATGGGCGCCGAAGCCGCCGCGGGCGCCTTCCTCGATCGTCACGACGACCTCATGCGAGCGCGCAAGCCGCAACATCAGGTCGCGGTCGATCGGCTTCGCGAAGCGGGCGTCGGCCACCGTGACGGAATGACCGCGCTCGGCGATCAAATCGGCAGCGGCAAGCGCCTCGCCGAGCCGTCCGCCGAGCGAAACCAGTGCAATGCGGCTGCCTTCGCGGATGATGCGGCCGCGGCCGATCTCGAGCGGGTCCAGCTTGCCATCGGCGACTACGCCCGGACCCGTGCCGCGCGGATAGCGGAAGGCGGATGGGCGATCGTCGATCTCCTGCGCGGTGAGGACCATGCGGGCAAGCTCGACCTCGTCCGCGGCTGCCATGACGATGAAATCCGGCAGGTTGGACAAATAGGCGATGTCGAAGGCGCCGGCATGGGTCGGGCCGTCGTCGCCGACGAGCCCGGCGCGGTCGATCGCAAAGCGTACCGGCAATTTCTGCAACGCGACGTCGTGGACGACCTGATCGTAGGCGCGCTGGAGGAAAGTGGAATAGATCGCGCAGAAGGGCCGCATGCCGGCAGCAGCGAGCCCTGCCGCAAAAGTAACTGCATGCTGCTCGGCGATCCCGACATCAAAGAAGCGGTCGGGGAAGCGCCGGGCGAAGGCATCGAGACCCGTGCCCGAAGGCATGGCGGCGGTGATTGCCACGATGCGCGGATCGCTCTGGGCGGCCTGCAGGATCGCGTCGGCAAAGACCTTGGTGTAGGCCGGGCTCTTCGTTGCCTGTTTCTTCTGTTCGCCGGTCGCGACGTCAAACCGTGTCACGCCGTGATATTTGTCGGCAGCGCGCTCGGCGGGCGCGTAGCCTTTTCCCTTGCGCGTGATGGCGTGGATCAGCACCGGTCCATCGGCGCGACTGCGCACTGTGCGCAGGAGCTTGACCAGAGCACGCACGTCGTGACCATCAACCGGACCGACATAGGAAAAGCCCAGCTGTTCGAAGAGCGTACCGCCAATGACGGCACTCTTCATCAGGTCGCGGGCGCGACGTGCGCCTTCACGCAGCGGCGGCGGCAGAAGCGAGACCGCGCCCTTGGCTGCGGCCTTGATCTCCTGGAACGGCTTTTCGGCGTACAGCCCGGTCAGGTATTTCGACATGGCGCCGACCGGCGGGGCGATCGACATCTCATTGTCGTTGAGGATGACGATCAGGCGCTTCCCAAGGCTGCCAGCATTGTTCAGCGCCTCATAGGCCATGCCGGCCGAAAGCGCGCCGTCTCCGATGACGCAGACCACGTCGCCCTTGCGATGGGACAGATCGTTGGCGACCGCAAAGCCGAGCCCGGCCGAGATCGAGGTCGACGAGTGCGCGGCACCGAACGGGTCGTATCGGCTCTCGGCACGGCGGGTGAACCCGGAGAGCCCGTCCTCCTGGCGCAAGGTTGACATTCGCTCGCGGCGGCCTGTGAGAATCTTGTGGGGGTAGCATTGGTGGCCGACGTCGAAGATCAGCGTGTCGCGCGGGGTATCGAAGACGGCGTGGATGGCCACAGTAAGTTCGACGACGCCGAGGCCTGCGCCCAGATGGCCGCCGGTCCGGGAGACCGACTCGATGGTCGCCGTGCGAACGTCTGCACAGAGTTGCGGAAGATCCCGTTCAGGCAGCCTGCGGACAGCCTCGGGGCTGTCGATGCGATCAAGAAGCGGCGTTGCGCTCATGGTGTCCTCCCTCGGGAGAGGTGAGCCGGTGACCCAGCTCGCCTGATCCCCGGCGGGAAGAAACGCGGTCGCTTGAACCCGCCCAGTTCGTCACTCTAGGCGAACACCGAGAGTTGTCAATCAAAGTTGACGTATGCCTACTCGCTGTAGGTCTTAATGTAGGCAATCACGTCCGCGCGATCCGTCTCGCTCGGCAGGCCGGCAAAGGCCATGCGGTTGCCGGCAACAAAGCCGCGCGGATCGGCGAGATACTGGCCGATCGTTTCCTCGCTCCAGACGAGGCCACCTTCACCGGCTGCCTTCATGGCCGGCGAGTAGCGTGCCGCGAAGTCTGCCTGCGTGCCTGCGGTGCGGCCGATAACGCCGTTGAGGTTAGGGCCGACGGCGCGGTTGGCATCTCCGATGCCGTGGCAGGTGGCGCAGCGCGCAAAGATTTTCTGGCCGTTCGCGGCGTCCTGGGCGATGGCGCCCGAAGCGGTGAAGATGACGGCGCTCGCGAGGGCAAACTTGACGATATTCATGATCACGTTCCTCCTGAAGGCTTCCCTTCGACGCCGAGAGTTATCTCCCGCGCACGAGGCTTCAAGTGGCGGCGTCAAGAATATTTGACGCCACGGCACCTGCCGTGACAGGCAGGGTTGCATCCGTGATCCCGTCGGCGCATTGTTGCGACAAGTTGCATTGACACCTCCCCGTGTCACTTTAGGGAGAGCGACGTGGCTGCCTATCCCTTCTCGGCCATCGTCGGCCAGGATGAAATGAAGCGCGCGCTGGTTCTGACGGCGGTCGATCCGCGGCTTGGCGGCGTGCTGATCTTCGGCGATCGGGGCACCGGCAAGTCGACAGCCGTACGCGGGCTCGCCTCGCTCTTGCCGGCCATCGAGGTGCGCGAAGGCTGTCGCTACAATTGCGGGCCTTCCGATGCCGCAGATGCGTGCCCGGACTGTTCCTCGGTGCGGCGCAAGATCGTCAAGCGCACGCCGCCTGTCATCGACCTGCCGCTCGGCGCGTCGGAGGATCGCGTGGCCGGCTCGCTCGACATCGAGCGGGCGCTGGTGCGCGGCGAAAAAGCATTCGAGCCCGGCCTGCTGGCCGCGGCCAATCGCGGCTATCTCTATATCGATGAGGTCAATCTTCTCGAGGACCATCTCGTCGATCTCCTGCTCGACGTCGCTGCGTCTGGCGTCAACGTCGTCGAGCGCGAAGGCTTGAGCCTGCGCCATGCGGCGCGCTTCGTCCTCGTCGGCAGCGGCAATCCGGAAGAAGGCGAATTGCGCCCGCAGCTTCTCGACCGGTTCGGGCTGGCTGTCGACGTCGCCGCCTCGCAGGACATCGCCGAGCGCGTCGAGGTTGTGAAGCGGCGCGATGCGTTCGACCGAGATCCCGACGCCTTCATCGCCAGCTGGAAGAGCAAGGATGCGCGGCTGAGGAGCAGGATCGCCGCTGCGCGCAAACGCGTTAACGACATCGCGTCGCCGGATGCGGTGCTGGAATCCGCCGCGACGCTGTGCATGCGGCTCGGGATCGACGGCATGCGCGGCGAACTCACATTGCTCCGGGCTGCCCGCGCGCTCGCCGCGCTCGAAGGTGCGGAAACGGTGACACGAGCGCATCTTGTCGAGATCGCACCTTCGGCGCTTACGCACCGCCTGCGCCGCGATCCGCTGGACGAGGCGGGTTCGGGTGTCCGCGTGGCACGCGCGCTGGGCGACTGGCTGCATTCATGACCCGCGACGCGATGCTCGCGCTTTGGGCCGACGCCGAGACGGCTGCGGCTCTGCTCGCCGTCGATCCGCGCGGGCTTGCAGGCCTGCGGATCATGGCGCCGGCGGGACCGGTTCGCGATGGGCTCCTGGCTCGCTACCGCGACCTTGCGGGCGGCGACTGTCGCGTAACCCGCATTGCGCCGACGATCCCGCTTGAGCGCCTGACCGGCGGCGTCGATCTCGCCGCATCGCTTGCCGTCGGCAGGCCGGTGCGCACGGGCGGACTTCTGGACGAAGGCGGGACGCTCCAGCTGGCGCTGGCCGAGCGCGTGGAGGCTGGCGTTGCCGGAACGATCGCGCAAGCGCTTGATCGGCAGGCCGTCGCGCTGATCGCGCTCGACGAGGGTGAGGGTGACGAGGCGCTGCCGCAGGTGCTTGGCAGTCGTCTGGCTCTGGCCGTCGATCTCAGAAGCGTCGCGGTGATGGATCTGCCGGAGCCAGCACATGACCGGGCCTCGATCGAAGCCGCCCAGGAAGCGCTCTGGTCAGTAGAGCTGCCGGCAAGGCTGCTGGAGGCAATTGTCGCCATGACGATGGGGCTCTCCGAGGCATCGCCGCGCCGGCTTGTGCTGATGGGGCGCATCATGCGCGCCGCGGCGGCCTTGCGCGGGGCGGATGTCGTCGACGAAAGCGACGCGGCGCTGGCGCTGCGGCTGTCCTTTGCGACCGGCCTGCCGGCGCCGGAGCCAGCAGACGCGCCGGCGGAAAGCCAGGATGGCGAGGATGCTCCGCGCGCCGAAGCGTCCGGGCAAGCCGCTGGAAGCGATCCCGGTCAGGGCAGCGAAGGCGGTGACATGCTCGTCGAGGCGATCGCCGCGCGCCTGCCGGCGGGTCTGCTCTCCGGCGGCGATACGATCGCGTCGCGAGGCGGCGTTGGCGGGCGGCAGGGCAAGGCCCTGCGCGGCACGCGGCGCGGGCGCACGATCGGATATTCCGAACGCGTGCCTTTTCCCGATGCCACGCCAGACGTGCTTGCAACGCTGCGGGCCGCGCTGCCGTTCGTGCGGCTTCGTCCGCCTGCAGGCCAGAGCGGGATCATCCCGATCCGCAAGAGCGATTTCCGTTACCGCCGGCTTTCCCAGCCGGCCGGCACGACGACGATCTTTGCGGTCGATGCGTCGGGTTCGGCTGCCGTGGAGCGGCTGGGCGAGGCGAAGGGCGCGGTCGAGCTTCTGCTGGCCGAATGCTACAGCCGCCGCGATGCCGTCGCGCTGATCGCTTTTCGAGGCACGGTCGCCGACCGGCTGTTGCCGCCAAGCCGGTCGCTGCTCGCCGCCAAGCGGCGGCTTACGTCCCTGCCGGGCGGGGGCGGGACACCGCTCGCCAAAGGTCTTGCCGACGCGTTGCAGATGTCGCTCGACGAGCGGCGCAAGGGCCAGTCGGTGACGCTGGTGCTTCTTACCGACGGGCGCGCGAACATCACCTTGTCCGGGGCGCCGGGCCGGCCGCAGGCGCGGCTCGATGCGCTCGACATCGCCAGGAGGGCGAAGGCATCCGGGCTCCGCGCGCTCGTGGTCGATTCCGGCGCGCGGCCGCAGGCAGCTGCCCGCGAGATCGCAGATGCGATGGGGGCGCGCTATCTCGCGCTGCCGCATGGCCGGCCGCAGCTCGTCGGCCAGGCCGTGGCCGCGCTTTGACTTTCATGTTTCCCGAACCCAGCCGCCTGATCCTCGAGATCGATGGGGCCGACTGGCCGCATCGCAGCGCCAGCCGCCGCCTGCGCGCGGGCGGGCTCGACTGGCATGTGCAGGAAATGGGCACGGGGCCGGTCATGCTCTTGCTGCACGGCACGGGCGCCTCGACGCACAGCTGGCGCGATCTGGCTCCGATCATGGCCGAACATTATCGCGTCGTGATGATCGACCTGCCCGGCCATGGGTTCACCGGCATGCCGGGGCGGGGTGGGCTGACGCTGCCGGGCATGGCTGGGCTCGTCGGTGCGCTGATGCGTGCCTTGTCTCTCAAGCCGGCTGTGATCGTCGGGCACTCCTCGGGCGCGGCGGTGGCGATCGAAGCTGCACTTTCGGGCGAGCTTGCGCCGCAGGCGATCGTGTCGATCAACGGCGCGCTGCGGCCGATCGCCAATTCGCGGCTGCTGTCGCCGCTTGCCGGCCTGCTCTTCCTCAACCCGCTGATGCCGAGGCTGTTCGCATGGCGCGCAAAGGGTCAGGATGCGGTGGCGCGGGTTCTTGCCGGGACGGGCTCGACACTCGATCGAAAGGGCGTCGAGCTCTACCAGAGGCTCTTCCGCAATTCCGGTCACGTGGCGGGCGCGCTCGGCATGATGGCCAACTGGGATCTCGAAGGCTTTGCCCGTCGGCTGCCGAAGCTCGGCTGCCGGTTGATCCTGCTGGCAGCGCGGGGCGACCGCGCGGTGCCGGCCAGTGATGCAACGCTTATCGCCTCGCTCCTGCCCGGGTCGCGGGTGATCGGCGTCGACCGCGGCGGTCACCTGGCGCATGAGGAGCATCCGCAGGCGATCGCGACGCTCATCCTCGAGGCGCTGGATCAATCGCGAGCGGCCTGACGCTTTCGATTGTCAATCTATCGACGCTCGCGTATCGTCAACTCATGTTGACAGTTCCGCATCGCCTGTCGCCCAACGCGCCTCATGCTGTCGTCATCGGCAGCGGCTTTGGCGGGCTTGCCGCCGCCGTGCGGCTCGGGGCGCGTGGCTACCGTGTGACCGTGCTTGAACGTCTCGACAGGGCAGGCGGCCGCGCCGGCGTCGAGACGCATGACGGCTTCACCTTCGATCTTGGCCCCACGATCGTGACGGCGCCGAAGCTCTTTGCCGAGCTCTGGGCGCTTGCCGGACTGAGGATGGAAGACGAGATCGACATGCGTGCGCTCGATCCGTTCTATACGATCCGCTTCGACGACGGCACCGAACTGCCATGCTCTGCCGATCTCGACCGCATGCGCGAAACGGTGCTTGCCATCGCGCCCGACGATCTGGCCGGCTACGACCGATTTCTGGAAAAATCGCGCGAAATCTGCCGCATCGGCTTCGAGGAGCTCGGCACCAAGCCGTTCTCGACGATCGGCGACATGCTCAAGATCGCGCCGGACCTTTTGCGGCTCGGCGGCTGGCGCAGTGTCTACGGCTATGTCTCGCGCTTCGTGAAGAACGAGAAGCTGCGCTTCATCCTGAGCTTCCATCCCCTGCTGATCGGCGGCAATCCGTTCCGGGCGCCGGCGATCTATTGCCTGATTCCCGATCTCGAACGGCGCTGGGGCGTGCATTATCCGATGGGGGGCGTGAACCGGCTGGTGGAAGGACTTTGTGGTCTCGTCACCCGGCTCGGCGGGCGCTTGCGGCTCAATGCCGACGTCGCCGAGATCGAGACGAGCGGCCGGACCGTCACGGGCGTGCGGCTTGCCGATGGCGAGCGGATCGCCTGCGATCTCGTCGTCTCCAATGCCGATCCGGCGCTGACCTACGGCAAGCTTCTCAAGGGCAAGGCCGGCGCCGGCCTCGGTGTGCGCGGCAAGGCGGCGCGCCACTCGATGGGCCTTTTCGTCTGGTATTTCGGTCTCGACCGCCGTTTCGACGCGGTCGGCCACCACACGATCGTGCTCGGTCCGCGCTACCGCGAACTTCTGCACGACATCTTCGATCGCAAGAAGCCGACCGAGGATTTTTCGATCTATCTGCACCGGCCGAGCGCCAGCGACCCGTCCGTTGCGCCGCCGGGCTGCGACAGTTTCTACGCGCTCACTCCCGTTGCCAATCTCGACAGCGGCGTCGATTGGGAGAAAACCGGGGAGGCTTGGCGCCGGGCCGTGGCGCGCCGGCTTTCGGAGACGGTCCTGCCCGGTTTCGGCCGCCACATCGTTGCCTCGCGCTTCGTGACGCCGCTCGACTTCAAGCATTCCTACCTGTCAGAGCGCGGCGCAGGCTTCGGGCTCGAACCGGTGCTGACGCAAAGTGCGTGGTTCCGGCCGCACAATCGCAACGGCAGCCTCGACAATCTCTATCTCGTCGGCGCGGGCACGCATCCTGGCGCCGGCCTGCCAGGGGTTCTCTCCTCGGCTAAAATCCTCGACGAGGTGGTGCCCGATGTCGTTGCGGCCTGAGCGCGTCTTCGCGCTGCCGGCCGATCGGGCCGCATGCCGCGCCTCGATCCGGCAGGGCTCGCGCTCCTTTCATCTCGCCTCACTGCTCCTGCCGGCCGGCGTGCGCGAACCGGCCTATGCCGTCTACGCCTTCTGCCGCATGGCCGACGATGTCATCGATGCCGAAGGTGCCGGTGCTCGTGGCATCGCGCAAATCTCGGGTGTCATCGAGCGCGCCTATGCCGGGCGACCGGCCGCAGACCCGATCGAGCGCGCCTTTGCCGACGTCGTTTCCGAATTCGCGATCCCGCGCTCGATCCCCGAAGCGCTCGTCGAAGGGCTCGCCTGGGATGTCGAGAACCGGCGCTACCGGACGCTCGGCGACCTTACCGGCTATGCGGTGCGCGTTGCCGGCACCGTCGGGCTGATGATGAGCCTCGTCATGCGCCGCGATGGCGAGCATGTGCTTGCGCGCGCATGCGATCTCGGCGTCGCGATGCAGCTCACCAACATTTGCCGCGACGTCGGCGAGGACGCGCGCAACGGGCGGCTCTACCTTCCGACGGAGATGCTCGAGGCTGCCGGAGCAGATCTTGCGCGGCCGGGTGTCGGGCTCGTCTACGACAACCCGGCGCGCGCCGTTGTCGCGCGCCTGCTGGATGAAGCCGAGACCCTCTACGATCGCGCGCTGTGCGGCATCGACGCGTTGCCGGGCTGGTGTCGCGCGGGCATCGGCGCGGCACGGCTGTTCTATCGCGCGATCGGCCATGCCGTCGCCGAAGGTGTCGATCCGGTGCGCGAGCGCGCCGTCGTGCCGCTGGCGCAGAAGCTTTCGCTCCTGCCGCAACTTGCGCTCGAATCGCGGATCGGCCATTTCGATGCGCCGGCCGTGCCACAGGCGGCGCATCTCATCGACGCCGTTGCCGCCGCTCCTCGGCGTCATCACCAGCCATTGCCGGCGTGGTGGCGGGTCGGCGCGCGGGCCGAGCATCTGGTCGAGATGTTGTCGCGCCTGCCGCAAGGCGGCCGGCCGTGAGCAGCGGGGCGATCATCTTCCTCGAGCTTACCGCGGTGCTCGGCGTCGCCTTCTTCTTCGGCATACGCGAGATCCTCAGCCACCGCCGCTGGAAGCGCGAGCAGGAAGCCAAGCGCCTTTCAGGCGAGAGCGAGCCGCCGTCAGCGTAGACGCGGCATGCGGAACGGCAGCAGGGTCTGCACCCAGCGGCTCGAGAACCGGTCCAGATCGACGCTTTCCATGATCGCGGCGTGGCGCTCGCCGTTCCAGGCAGCACGAACCAGCGAGCGTGTGTAGAAGGGCGTATCTTCCAGCGTTCGCAGGATCGTCGCCGGGCGCTCGGCATCCGACCGCATGGCGCGCGCAACGCGCCAGACGCGGCCTTTCTCGAGCGGCGTGAAGCCGGGCGCGCGCGTTTCGGTGATCGAGCCGTCGCGATTAGCCGCGAGTGTCAGATGCCGGCTGCCGCCGCCGCGCAGCGCGACATCGTAGCCGATCAGCGCGCTGTGCGTGCCGATGCTGCGCGACCACGTCCAGGAACGAAAGCCTTTGGCGAGCGGTTCGCTGCCGGAGTTCATGTCGACATAGCCATGTCCGCGAAAGGCAATGCCGGGCTCGCTGAACGAGCATTCGACATCGGCTGACGGGGCCACGGGTCGCCACTGATGCTGGTGCGCCGGGTCGAGGTCGAAGCCCTGGCGACCAAGCGCATGCGGGCGGATGGTGATCGTGCCGCGCAGGCGGCGCGGGATCGGTACCGACCATTCGTCGATCTCGATGATGAGGTCGTCGCCCTTCCAGCGCAGGCTGCTCGGTCCGACCGCGAAATGATCGGCCGCCCTGTGAAGCGCGCCGCGCCCGCGTTCCGTCATCGCCCAGCGCTTGGCGCCGGGGCGATAGAGCACCGCATTGATGGCGACATGGTTCTGCGGATCGGCAAGGCCGGCATTGGCGCAGGCGCGTGCGTAGTAGGGCGAAAATACGCTGCCGACGAAGGCGATGACGGTGAGCGCCGTCTCGCCATCCTCGCTCAGCGCATCGACATACCACCAGGCATAGCCACCAGAGACGACCGGTCGGTCGAAGCGAGTGATCTGGCTACCAGCAGACCCGCCTGCCAGCCCGACAGCGCTGCCATCGGCACGCCCGGCCCCGGATGGACCGCGCCACCCGCGAGGAACAGGTTGGCGATGGAGGTCGCCGGCACCGGGCGGCGGAAGGTCGCCATCGGTCCATGCGAGGCTCGTCCGTAGAGCGCTCCCCCCGTCGCCGGGAAGAGCCGCGCGAAATCGGCCGGCGTCGTGCGCACGGTCGTTGCCGTATCCCAGTCCAGCCGCAGACCCGCTGCCGCCAACCTCGATTTCACCTGGCGTTCGCATCGTTCGATGTCCTCCCGCTCGAAAGCCTCGCCGTCGCCGTTTGCCGGCGCATTAACGATCATGAACAGCCGTTCCAGCTCGCCGCGGCCCATGCCGGTCTCGTCGCGGTCCTGTGCGCAGACATAGACGGTCGGGTCGTCGGGTAGCCGGCCCTTGCTGAAGATCGCATCGAACTCCGCCTGATAGGCGCCGCCGAAAAAGACCGTGTGGCGGGCGAGCGGAAAGCCGCTCGCGTACGCCGCGATCGAGAAGGTCAGCGCCGACAGGGAGCGTTCGGCCGCGCGCCAGCCGGGGACCGCCTTGCGCACGCCACCGCCGAGCTGGCCACCGGCAAACGCCATCGGATCGCCGTTGAAAATGACGGCATCGGCCAGGATTTCCTCGCCCGAGGCAAGTCGAACGCCGCGGCAGCGCCTGTCATGGGTGATGATCTCGGTGACGCGGGCGCTCGTTCGGATGTCGACGCCGCGCAGAAGACAGAGACGCTGCAGCGCCTCGCCGAGGCGCATCATGCCGCCGTCGACGAGCCAGACGCCTTCCTGTTCGACATGAGCTACGAGCGCCAGCGGGCCGGGGGCGATGTAGGGCGAGGAACCGCAATAGGTGGCATAGCGGGCATAAAGCTGGATCAGCCGCGGATCGCGGAAAAAGCGTGCCGCAACACTGGCCAATGACGAGAAGGCCGACATGCGCATCATTGCCGATGGGCCAGAGGCCAGCACCAGCGAGGCAGGGCTCGCGCTACCGCTTCTCAGGAATGGGGATTCGAGAGAGCGGTAGACGTCGCCGATGTGACGCACCCAGCCGCGATAGGCGAGCATTTCGCGCTTGCCGGCAAAGGCTCCGATCGCCTCGGCGCTTTCATCGACATTGGCGTGCAGATCGAGCCGCGAGCCGTCGGGCCAGGCGTGGCGGGCCAGCATTGCGGCTGGCCGCGTCGTGATCTCGCGAGAGAAATCGAGGCCGAGCGAGGCGAACAGTTCCTCGAAGACCCAGCGCATGGTGAACACCGTCGGCCCCGAATCGATCGGCAGGCCGTCGACCTCGATCTCGCGCATCTTGCCGCCGATGCGGGCCGCCGCCTCGTAGAGCGTGACGGGGTGCCCTGCGGATGCCGCGACGAGGGCTGCAACCAGTCCCCCGACACCCCCGCCGACCACAACGACCCGACCCGGGCGGCGTGCGATGGAGTGCGGTGAGCGGACCTTATCCAGCATGGCCTTGTGTATAACATGATTTACATGCAGACTGACAACACAACTTTACAAAGGATGCGACGATGGACGGAACGGGACTTCGCATCGAACTGGCCCTCAAGCGCGCTTTGTCTCGAACCGCCCTCGGCGCGCCTCCGAAACTGGCGGCCGCCATGAACCACGCTGTGTTTCCGGGCGGACAGCGCATTCGTCCACGGCTTGCCCTGTCGGTGGCGAAGGCGTGCGGCGACGATCATCCCGAGATCGCCGATGCGGCGGCAGCGGCTGTCGAGTTCCTGCACTGCGCCTCGCTCGTCCATGACGACATGCCGTGCTTCGATGATGCGGACATCCGCCGCGGCAAGGCGTCGGTGCACGTCGCCTTTTCGGAGCCGCTGGCGCTGCTCGCAGGCGACGGCCTGATCGTGCTCGCCTTCGAGCTGGCATCCGAAGCCGGCGAAGACGAGCCACGCCGCGCACTTGCGCTTTCTGGCGTGCTCGCGCGCGCGGTTGGCATGCCGTCCGGCATCGTCGCGGGCCAAGGTTGGGAAAGCGAACCGTCGCCCGATCTCGCGCTCTACCAGCGCGCGAAAACCGGCGCGCTTTTCGCCGGTGCCGCCATGGCGGGAGCGGCTGCCGCTGGCCGGAAGCCCGCGCCCTGGGGCGAGCTCGGCCATTGCCTCGGCGAGGCCTACCAGGTCGCCGACGACCTGCGTGACGTTTTGTGCAGCCCGGCCGAAATCGGCAAGCCGGCCGGCCAGGACGAGGCGCTGGGGCGACCAAACGTCGTCGCCAGCCTTGGCGTTGCCGGTGCGGCGGCGCGGCTGCGTGGCCTCATCGAGCAGGCTGCATCCTCCGTACCCGATTGCATCGGCCGCGACTCGCTCTGCGAGCATATCCGTGCGCAGGCGTCCCGCTTCCTGCCGCGCGAGGCTTCCGCGGACGCGGCCTGACCATGGCCCTCGGCGTCATCCTCGATGGCTTTCGCGACTGGCGCTCGCGCAAGATCGCGGATGCCCGGTTCCGCCGTTGGGCAACCAAGCTGGCCCTGACCCGGCCGGCCGCCCGGCGATCGGCCGCGCGGCTCTTCGATCTCACGGCCGGCTTCGTCTATAGCCAGATCCTGCGCGTCTTCCTGGACAGCGGCGCGTGCGACCTGCTTGCTACGCGCAGTCGCAGCCTGACCGAGATCGCGTGGCATTGCGGGCTCGCGCCCGAGCGCGCCGCGCGGCTCCTGAAGGCGGCCGCAGCGCTCGAGCTTGCCGAGGAGACCCGCGACGGGCGCTATCGGCTGGGGCCTTCCGGCGCTGCACTCGTCGGCAATGACGGCCTTCGGGCGATGATCCTGCATCACGACGTGCTCTACCGCGATCTCACTGACCCGCTCGACCTTCTCTCCTCCGACAAGCCGACGGAACTGTCGCGCTTCTGGGACTATGGCGAGGAGCGCGAGGGCGCAGCCGAATACTCGCGGCTGATGTCGGCTTCGCAGGAGTTCGTGGCCGAAGAGGTGCTGGCAGCCTGGCCATTCCAACGCCATCGGCGGTTGCTGGATGTCGGCGGCGGCGACGGGACGTTTCTGCGCGCGGTCCATCGCAACGCGCCGCAACTTGAACTCGCGCTCTTCGACCTGCCTGCCGTAGCGCAGATCGCGCGACGTCGGTTCGGCGAGGAAGGCGTCGTGGCGAGCGTTCATTCCGGCAGCTTCCTAGACGATCCGCTGCCGCAAGGCGCCGATCTTCTGACGCTCAACCGCGTCCTCCACGACCATGGCGACGACGCGGTGCGCATCATCCTGCGGCGCGCTTATGAAGCGCTCGCGCCCGGTGCGACGCTGCTTGTCAACGAGCCGATGGCAGGTGCCGGCACCAAGCGCATGAGCGATGCCTATTTCGGCTTCTATCTTCTGGCCATGCGCCAGGGCGAGCCGCGTTCAGCGAAGCGCCTCTGCGCCCTCATCTCGCAAGCCGGTTTCCGTAAGCCGCGGCTCCTATCGATGGCCATGCCGCTCCTCGTCGGGATGATTGCCGCTGAGCGGTGACAAAAGAGTCGGACACTCTTTGTGTATAATAAGTTTGACATATTGCGGTGTACCGATATGCTTACACCTTGAGCACCGATACCGATCTGCAACGCCGGATTGGTCGTCGGAGGGGAGGCAACCATGCACGCAAGCGCTATCGTGTTCGAACGGCCAGGAGCCGTCAGCGTCGCGCAGCTTGACCTGGTCGATCCCGGGTCCGATGACGTCGTCGTCGAGGTGGATGCAAGCGCGATCTCGACCGGAACGGAGCGCATGCTCTGGGACGGCACAATGCCCGCCTTCCCGGGAATGTCCTATCCGCTTGTTCCCGGCTACGAGGCCTCTGGCCGCGTTGTCGATGCCGGTGCCAACGCGCGGAAGCTGATCGGGCGCTCCGTCTTCGTTCCAGGCGCCAGCTGCTTCGGGTCGGTCAAGGGGCTCTTTGGCGGCTCCGCCTCGCACCTCGTCACCTCCTCCTTGCGTGTCGTTCCCGTCGAGCCGTCGCTTGGCGACCGGGCGACGCTGATGGCGCTTGCGGCGACCGCGCTCCATGCCGTCGGGCACGACCCGAAGCAGACGCCCGAACTCATCGTCGGTCATGGCGTGCTCGGTCGCCTGATGGCTCGGCTGGTGATTGCGCTGGGCGGTGCGTCGCCGCTGGTTTGGGAAAAGCGCCCCGAGCGCATGGACGGCGCTGCCGGCTACCAGGTCTCTTCCACCGAGGACGACCAGCGCCGCGATTATCACCGTGTCGTCGAGGCAAGCGGCGATGCCGCCGGGCTCGACCGCATCGTTCCGCGTCTCGCCCATGGCGGCGAGATTGTGATCGCCGGTTTCTACGACCGGCTTTTTTTCGCCTACGCGCCTGCCTTCATGAAGGAGGCGCGCCTGCGGATCGCAGCCGAATGGCGCGCCGAGGACATCAAGCTCGTGAGCCGGCTCGTTTCCGAAGGGCGCCTGTCGCTCGACGGCCTGATCACGCACTCCCGCCGGCCGCAAGACGCGGCAGATGCCTATCGCGAGGCCTTCGAAGATCCGGCCTGCCTGAAGATGACGCTCGACTGGAGGGTGACCCAATGAACGCGCCGATGAAGACCCCGCAAGGGCTTGAGGCGGTCGCCGCCAATGTCCGGCGCGAGGCGGCGATGGAGCCGACCGTGTCCGTCCAGAGCGAGACCAAGAAGGAAACGCAGATCATCGCCATCTACGGCAAGGGCGGCATCGGCAAGTCGTTCACGCTCGCCAACCTCTCCCACATGATGGCGCAGCAGGGAAAGCGCGTGCTCCTGATCGGTTGCGATCCCAAGAGCGACACCACCTCGCTGCTGTTCGGCGGCAAGGCCTGCCCGACCATCATTGAGACCTCGTCGCGCAAGAAGGCTGCCGGAGAGGACGTCGAGATCGGCGACGTCTGCTTTAAGAAGGGCGGCGTCTTCGCCATGGAACTCGGCGGGCCGGAAGTCGGCCGCGGCTGCGGTGGACGCGGCATCATCCACGGCTTCGAGCTCCTCGAGAAGCTCGGCTTCCACGACTGGGATTTCGACTACGTGCTCCTCGACTTCCTGGGCGACGTGGTCTGCGGCGGCTTCGGCCTGCCGATTGCCCGTGACATGTGCCAGAAGGTCATCGTCGTCGGCTCGAACGACCTCCAGTCGCTCTACGTCGCCAACAATGTCTGCTCGGCAGTCGACTATTTCCGCAAGCTCGGCGGCAATGTCGGCGTCGCCGGCATGGTCATCAACAAGGATGACGGCACCGGCGAGGCGGCAGCCTTCGCGGAAGCCGTCGGCATCCCGGTTCTGGCCTCGATCCCGGCCGATGACGACATCCGCCGCAAGTCGGCCAATTACGAGATCATCGGCTTTCCGGGCGGACGCTGGGGCGACATCTTCGACGGTCTTGCGCAGGCGGTGACGGATTCGCTCCCGCAGCGCCCGAACCCGCTCGACCAGGATGGCCTGCTTGCGCTCTTCAAGGCGCACCAGACCGGCGCGAACGTCGAACTCGAACCGGCCACGCAGGCCGACATGCGCGGCGCCGAAATCGTCGTGCGCCCGTCCCTCGAAGTCGTCTACGACGCGGTCTGATGCGATGAGCGAGGACGCAACCCTTCTCCGCGAAACCGAGGCGCCCGTCGCCGAGGGGTCTGCCTGCCATGGCGGTAAGGCGGAGATGGTGCGCGCGGCGGAAGCGGCCGGCAACAAGGAGCTTCTTGAGAAGTTCCGGGCCGACTATCCGCAGGGTCCGCATGACCAGCCGCAATCCATGTGCCCGGCCTTCGGGTCCTTGCGCGTCGGCCTGCGCATGCGCCGCACGGCAACCGTGCTGTCTGGCTCGGCCTGCTGCGTCTACGGGCTGACCTTCACCTCGCACTTCTACGGCGCCAAGCGCTCGGTCGGCTACGTGCCGTTCAATTCCGAGACGCTGGTGACCGGCAAGCTCTACGAGGACATCCGCGACGCAGTGCACAAGCTCGCCGACCCGGCGCTCTACGATGCGGTCGTCGTGACCAATCTCTGCGTGCCGACGGCGTCAGGCGTGCCTCTGCGGGCGCTGCCGAAAGAGATCAATGGCGTGCGCATCATCGGCATCGACGTGCCGGGCTTCGGCATCCCGACGCATGCCGAGGCGAAAGATGTGCTTGCTGGCGCGATGCTGGCCTATGCGCGCCAGGAGGCCGAGGCCGGCCCGGTCCAGGCGCCGCGCACACGCACCGACCTGCCCTCGATCACGCTTCTGGGCGAGATGTTTCCTGCCGATCCCGTCACGATCGGCCGCCTGCTCGAGCCGATGGGGCTTGCGGCGGGTCCCGTCGTGCCGACGCGCGAATGGCGCGAGCTCTATGCCGCGCTCGACTGCGCGGCGGTCGCCGCGCTCCACCCCTTCTACACCGCCTCGATCCGCGAGTTTCAGGCCGCCGGCCGTCCGATCGTCGGCTCCGCGCCGGTCGGCGTCGAAGGCACCGACAGCTGGCTGCAGGCGATTGGCTCGGCAACCGGCATCGGCCAGGCGGAGATCGACAAGGCCCGCAATCAGGCGCGGCGCGCCGTCGCAGGCGCGCTCGGTGGTGCGGCGGTCAAGGCGCGCATCACGCTATCCGGCTATGAAGGCTCCGAGCTGATCGTCGGCCGGCTCTTAAAGGAAGCGGGCGCCGACCTGCGTTATGTCGGCACGGCCTGCCCGAAGACACGCTGGAACGAGGAGGATCGCGCCTGGCTGGAAGCCCATGGCGTCCAGGTCGTCTTCCGTGCCTCGCTCGAAACCGATCTCGCGGCCGTTGAGGCCTTCCAGCCGGATCTCGCTATCGGCACGACGCCCGTCGTTCAGTACGCCAAGGAGCGTGCGATCCCGTCGCTCTACTTCACCAATCTCATCTCTGCCCGGCCGTTGATGGGTGCGGCGGGCGCCGGTTCGCTCGTCGCCGTCGTCAATGCGGCAGCCGGCGGCAAGGAGCGCTTTCATGCCATGTCATCCTTCTTCGATGGAGTCGGCGAAGGCCACCGCACCGGCATCTGGCCGGACGCCTCGCGCCTGCCGGATGCGCCGAAGGCCGCTCCGCTGGTCGAGGCCAAGACCTCCGTCAAGATGGAGGACTTCTGATGCTCGTCCTCGATCATGATCGCGCCGGCGGCTACTGGGGTTCGGTCTACGTCTTCTCGGCTCTCAAGGGCCTGCAGGTCATCGTCGACGGTCCCGTCGGATGCGAGAATTTGCCGGTGACGGCCGTCCTTCACTACACCGACGCGCTGCCGCCGCACGAGCTGCCGATCGTCGTCACAGGTCTTGCCGAGGAAGAGCTCGGGCAGACCGGCACCGAAGCCGCCATGAAACGCGCGCATTCGACGCTCGACCCGACCAAGCCCGCCGTCGTCGTGACCGGCTCGATCGCCGAGATGATCGGCGGCGGAGTAACGCCCGAGGGCACCCGCATCATGCGGTTCCTCCCGCGCACGATCGACGAGGACCAGTGGCAGAGTGCCGACCGCGCGCTCGCCTGGCTCTGGAAGGAATTCGGCGCCAAGAAGAAGCCGAAGAAGGCGAAGGCCTCGGATGCTCCCCGCACCCCGCGGGTCAACATCATCGGGCCGATCTACGGCACGTTCAACATGCCGTCGGATCTCGCCGAGATCAAAAGGCTGGTCGAAGGCATCGGCTGCGAGGTCAACCTCATCTTCCCGCTTGGCGCCGACCTCGCCGACGTGCCGAAGCTGGGCGACGCCGACGTCAACATCTGCCTCTACCGCGAATTCGGCCGCAAGCTCTGCGAGGCGCTCGACAAGCCCTACCTCCAGGCGCCGATCGGCCTGAACTCGACGACGGCCTTCCTGCGCAAGCTCGGCGAACTGACGGGCCTCGATCCCGAGCCCTTCATCGAGCGCGAGAAGCACACGACGCTGAAGCCCATCTGGGATCTGTGGCGCTCGGTCACGCAGGATTTCTTCGCCACCGCGAGTTTCGGCATCGTCGCCTGCGACACCTATGCGCGCGGCATCACCAGCTTCCTGCGCGACGATCTTGGCCTGCCCTGCGCCTTCTCCGTATCGCGCCGCGCCGGCGAGAAGCCGGACAACGACGCGGTGCGCGACCTCATCCACGAGAAGACACCTCTGGTGCTGTTTGGCTCCTTCAACGAGCGCATGTATGCAGCCGAGGCCGGCAACCGCTCGGCCTACATCGCCGCCTCGTTTCCAGGCGCCATCATCCGGCGTCACACCGGCACGCCCTTCATGGGCTATGCGGGCGCGACCTACCTCGTCCAGGAGGTCTGCAACGCGCTTTTCGACGCGCTGTTTCGCATCCTCCCCATGGCGTCCGAGCTCGACAAGGTCGAGGCAACGCCGGCGCGCACCGAACGTCAGATAGCGTGGGATGCGGCAGCCACCGAAAGGCTCGATCGCGAGATCGACACCTATCCGATCCTGACGCGCATTTCCGCTGCCAAGCGGCTGCGCGACCGTGCCGAAGCGGAGGCCCGCTCACGCGGCGAAGCCTCCGTGACCATGGCGAGTTTCGCCGGCGTTCTCGAACGCCGCGGCGAACCCGCCTGAACCTGAGGAGAGCAGTGATGACCGACATGGTTTTGCATCAGGGACAGACCTCGAGGGCGCGGCGCCGCGCCGAGGGTCGCCAGTTCCACCTGGTGCTCTGGGTCTCCTTCCCCTTCTTCCTTCTGGCGGTCGCCGTCTCGCGGCTCCTGCCGTCGAACATGCGCGGGCCGCAGGTGCCGGGGCGCAAGCTCTCGATCATTCGCGAAGCCTGGCTCGCGGCAACGTCATGCATCCCGTTCGCCTATCGCTGAACGGATGTCCCATCCCGCCCGGGCAACCGGTCGGGGCAGGCTGTCGCCCGCAAGGACCGGCAGCCGACGCATCAGGCGATTTCCGCCGGGTGCGGGCCGCAAGGCCAAGCATAGGAGGTAACCATGGCTGCACATGACGGGTCCCTGTCGGGCCTCACAGAAGCGGAAGCCAGAGAGTTCCATTCCGTGTTCATGAGTAGCTTCCTGGCGTTCGTCGCCGTCGCGGTCGTCGCGCACATCCTCGTCTGGATGTGGCGGCCGTGGCTGCCCGGCCCGGAAGGCTACGCATCGCTGGACACAGGCATTCAGCCTGTGGTCGGCGCCCTCATGTCGTTCCTGGCATAGGAGGACCACGAAATGTGGAGAGTCTGGCTTCTTTTCGATCCCCGCCGAACCCTGGTGGCACTGTTCACCTTCCTGTTCGCACTGGCGCTGCTGATCCATTTCATTCTGCTCAGCACCGATCGGTTCAACTGGCTGGAAGGCGCAAGCGCAACGACGACGACGTCGTCGGTCGTGACCGAGGACGTGTCGCGTCTCGGCTGATGCCGAGCGCGCGCGGATCAACAAGGGCGCGGGCGGCCGGCATGCCGCCGCCCGTGCCAATCCGCCGACCAGTGGGCGTCGGCGGACGATCAGCTTCCCGACGGGAGACCCAAAATGGCAATGCTCAGCTTTGAACGCAAATACAGGGTCCGCGGCGGCACGCTGCTTGGCGGCGACCTGTTCGATTTCTGGGTCGGACCCTTCTACGTCGGCTTCTTCGGAGTGACGACGATCTTCTTTACCGTGCTCGGCACGGCGCTCATCGTCTATGGCGCCGCGATCGGGCCGACCTGGAACCTCTGGCAGATCTCGATCGCGCCGCCGGACATCTCCTACGGGCTCGGCCTCGCGCCGCTCAAGGAGGGCGGGCTGTGGCAGATCATCACCATCTGCGCCATTGGCGCGTTCTGCTCCTGGGCGCTGCGGCAGGCGGAAATCTCGCGCAAGCTCGGCATGGGACTGCACGTCCCCTTCGCTTTCGCCTTCGCGATCCTCGCCTATCTTTCGCTGGTGGTGGTGCGTCCGGTGCTGCTCGGCGCCTGGGGCCATGGCTTCCCGTACGGGATCATGAGCCACCTCGATTGGGTGTCGAACGTCGGCTACCAGTATCTGCACTTCCACTACAATCCCGCGCACATGATCGCGATCACGTTCTTCTTCACGAACGCGCTGGCGCTTTCGATGCATGGCGGCCTGATCCTGTCGGCCACCAATCCGGGGCGGGGCGAGATGGTCAAGACGCCCGAATATGAAGACACCTATTTCCGCGACACGATCGGCTACTCGATCGGCACGCTCGGCATTCACAGGCTCGGCCTGTTCCTGGCCGTCGGCGCCGCCTTCTGGAGCGCCGTCTGCATCGTCATCAGCGGCCCGTTCTGGTCGCGTGGCTGGCCGGAATGGTGGAACTGGTGGCTGCAGCTGCCGATCTGGTCCTGACCGAACGTAGGCGGCCGCGGTAGCGGCCGGGGAGAACGACAATGCTCGAATATCAGAACATCTTCACCCGCGTTCAGGTCCATTCGACCCCGGACTACGGCGTTCCGATGCGCACCGGCGCCTGGGAACGGCAGGGCACACCCTTCCTCTCGCGGCTGGCCGGCTATTTCGGCAACGCGCAGTTCGGGCCGATCTATCTCGGCTGGACCGGCATCGCCTCGATTATCTGCGGCATCGTCGCAATCGAGATCATCGGTCTCAACATGTGGGCCTCGGTCGGCTGGGATCCGGTGCAGTTCGTGCGCCAGCTGCCGTGGCTGGCGCTCGAGCCGCCGGCACCCGAATACGGCCTTCGCATCCCGCCGATGGCGGAAGGCGGCTGGTGGCTCATGGCCGGCTTCTTCCTGACCACCTCGATCCTCTTGTGGTGGGTGCGCATGTACACCCGTGCGCGGGCACTTGGCCTCGGCACGCATGTGCCCTGGGCGTTCGCCTCGGCGATCTTCCTCTATTTGTCGCTCGGCTTCATCCGTCCGCTCCTCATGGGGAGCTGGTCGGAGGCGGTGCCCTTCGGCATCTTCCCGCATCTCGACTGGACCGCAGCGTTCTCGCTGCGCTACGGCAACCTCTTCTACAACCCGTTCCACATGCTCTCGATCGCCTTCCTCTACGGGTCGGCTGTCCTGTTCGCCATGCACGGCGCAACCATCCTGGCGGTGAGCCGGCTCGGCGGCGAGCGCGAGATCGAGCAGATCTACGATCGCGGCACGGCTGCCGAGCGTGCGGGCCTGTTCTGGCGCTGGACGATGGGCTTCAACGCCACGATGGAGTCCATCCATCGCTGGGCCTGGTGGTTCGCGGTCCTCGTCACGCTGACGGGCGGCATCGGCATCCTTCTCACCGGCACCGTCGTCGACAATTGGTACCTGTGGGCCGTCAAGCACGGCGTCGCGCCGACCTATCCCGAAATCTGGGCACCCTTGCCCGATCCAGCCCTCGCACAATAGGAGGCAACCATGAGGATTGCCCTGTCTTTACTCGGCGCCGTCGTCGGTGCCCTCCTATTGGTCGCGATGATGCTGACTTGGGAACGCCCGCCCATGGAGGTCGCGCAGATCGGCTATCGCGGCACCGGCATGGAGCAGGTGACCAATCCGCGGCTGCCGGAACGCGACATCTCCATCCCCGAGGCGCTCTATCCGCCGGAATCCGATGAAGGGCCGCGTGCGAGCGAGATCTACGAAAACGTCCAGGTTCTCGGTGATCTCTCGGACGCCCAGTTCAACCGCGTGATGGCGCACATCACCGAGTGGGTGGCGCCGGTCGAGCAGGGCTGCAACTACTGCCACAACCCCGAGAACCTCGCCGACGATTCCGTCTATGCCAAGGTCGTCGCGCGGCGGATGCTGCAGATGACCTGGCGCATCAACGAGGATTGGGGTGACCATGTCGGCGGAACGGGCGTCACCTGCTACACCTGCCACCGCGGTAACCCGATCCCGGAATATGCCTTCTACGAAAATCCGGGTCCGGCTTCGGCGGCCGGCATGTCGGCCAGCCGCCAGGGCCAGAACGTGGCCTCGGTCGAGGCAGCCTATTCGTCGCTGCCCTATGACGCGCTGACGCAGTATCTGACGGCCGTCGAGAATCCGCAGTCGATCCGCGTCGTCGGCACGACGGCGCTGCCGACCGGCAATCCGAACACCATCAAGGATGCCGAAGGCACCTATGCCCTGATGATGCACTTCTCGAGCTCGCTCGGGGTGAACTGCACGGCCTGCCACAACACCCGCTCGTTCGCGAGCTGGGAGACGAGCCCCGTCCAGCGCCTGACGGCCTGGCACGGCATCAACATGGTGCGCGATCTCAACGAGGATTACGTGCTGCCGCTGCAGCCCGTTTTGCCCGCGAGCCAGCTCGGGCCCAATGGCGACATCGCCAAGGTCGCCTGCGCCACGTGCCACCAGGGCGTGAACAAGCCGCTCGGCGGCGTGTCGATGCTGCAGGATCATCCGGAGTTCGCCGCTGCACCCCAGGTCGCCGATGCGGCTCCCGAGGACCAGGCCGAACCGCCGGCCATGATCCCGATGACGCCGACCGTGCCGGCCGGCGAGCCCGCCCAGGTTCCGCCCGCAGCCGAACCGGCAGCGCCTGCTGCTCCTGCGGCGCCGGCTCCTGCACCGGCGGCTCCTGCAGCCCCGGCACCAGCCGACACGTCGGCGCCAGCGGCACCTGCCGATGGTGCAGCGACCACGCCGCCTGCGGCTCCGGCCACGCCAGCGCCTGCAGCCACGACGCCGCCTGCGGCTCCAGCCGCACCGGCTACCACGACGACGCCTGCAGCCCCTGCGGCTGCAGAGGAGCCCGCCGACAGCGCCGCTCCCGAAGAAATCGAGAACGCCGAGTAGCGTCTCGACGTCCCGCGCGGCGAGACCCTCCAAAGTCGCGCAGGACGCTGAAAGCCCGACCTTGCCACGAGGTCGGGCTTTCTTTTTGTGTCATGGCCGCAAGCTGATCAGATGTCGGCGCACCGTTTTGGGAGCGGGCAAAATGCAAATGGCCGGCATTGCCGGCCATTGGTGTTTTCTGATCCGAGATACTGCTGGGATCGCGCCGTCAGATTCCGCCCTTGCCGTCGGCGCCCACATAGGCGATGCGCAGCATGTTGGTCGCGCCGGGGGTACGCAGCGGCACGCCGGCGGTGATGATTATGCGCTCGCCGGCCTTGGCGAACCCCTCCTCGAAGGCGATGCGGCAGGCGCGGTCGACCATGTCGTCGAGATCGTTGGCGTCGGGGGTTACCACGCAGTGCATGCCCCAGACGAGCGACAGGCGGCGCGCGGTTGCCACCACCGGCGACAGCGCGATGATCGGCACCTGCGGGCGTTCGCGTGCGGCGCGCAGGCCGGTCGTGCCTGACGCCGTGTAGGTGACGATCGCTGCCAGCTTCAGCGTTTCGGCGATCTGGCGCGAGGCGAGTGAAATGGCGTCGGGGCCAGTCGCGTCCGGTTCGGTGCGCTGCGCGTTGATGATGCCGGGATAGAGCGGATCGCGCTCGACCTGCACGGCGATCTTGTTCATCGTCTCGACGGCTTCGACCGGATAGTCGCCGGCAGCCGATTCCGCTGACAGCATGATCGCGTCGGCGCCTTCGAAGACCGCGATCGAGACGTCGGAGACCTCGGCGCGGGTCGGCACCGGCGCGGTGATCATCGATTCCAGCATCTGGGTCGCGACAACGACAGGCTTTCCCGCGCGGCGCGCCATGCGCGTGATCTGCTTCTGTATGCCGGGCACGGCCTCGAGCGGCATCTCCACGCCAAGATCGCCGCGCGCGACCATCAGCGCATCCGAGAGTTCGATGATCTCGGCCAGGCGGGCAACCGCCTGGGGCTTTTCGATCTTCGACATGATGGCGGCCCGGCCGCGCGCGATCTTGCGGACCTCGGCGATGTCTTCTGGCCGTTGAACGAAGGAGAGCGCGACCCAGTCGACGCCAGTGGCGAGCACGGCATCGAGATCCTTGCGGTCCTTTTCCGTCAACGCGCCGACCGGAAGCTCCGTGTCGGGCAGGCTGATGCCCTTGCGGTCGGAAATTTTTGTGCCCGAAACGACCTCGCAGGTGACCTTGCGGCCATCGGTTGCGGTCACCTTCAGGTGCAGGCGGCCATCGTCGATCAGCAGGCGATCGTCGACGGCAACGGCCTGGAGGATTTCGGGATGCGGAAGATGAACGCGCGTCGCATCGCCCGGCGTCGCATCATCGTCGAAGGTAAAGCTCTGGCCGGGGGCGAGCGTGACCGGGCCTTCGGCGAACTTGCCGACGCGCAGCTTCGGACCCTGCAGGTCGGCGAGGATACCGATCGGCCTACCGACGGCCTTTTCCACGTTGCGCAGCATGCCGACCAGCTTGCGCATCAGCGGGTGGTCGGCATGGCTCATATTGATGCGGAAGACGTCGGCGCCGGCTTCGCAGAGCTTGCGGATCGTGGCCTCGTCGGACGAGGCGGGGCCGAGCGTGGCGAGGATCTTGACCTTGCGGCTGCGCTTCATTGGCTCTGCGTCCCGCCCGTAATCGTCGGTGCGGGAGCCGCGGAGACCGTCGGGGATGCGGCAGGCACCTCGTCGGTCAACTGCACCATCCAGCTCGACTGCTCGCCCGTGTCATATTCCTGGAAGCCAGCGCGCTGGAAGCCGCGCGCGAAGCAGTCACCGGCGCCGGCGATCTTGAACTCGCGTTCGGCAACGCACATCGAAACCTCACCCTCCCAGCGCCCGCCGCGCTCGGCGTCCTCGGCGTAGAGGTAGTAGTAGCGCGAGGCGAGCGCGCCCTCGATCAGCGTCTTGCAGGTCGAGCCCTCGACGTGCCACCAGCCTTCGGTCACCCAGCCGGTTTCGGCCCGGTATCCGATCGCGACGCCGACGAGACCCTGCGTGGCGTTGCAGACGCGGAAATCGGCATGGGCGGCAGAGGTGGAATAGGCGGTCGCCGCCATGGCGAGCGGCAGCGCTGCCAGCCATGCGGCGGCTTTGGTCCCCTTGCGGAGAATCGGCTTCATATCCTGGCCCCTTGGCTGCGGGCGCCCGTCCATCCCGTCGGCGCCAGCGTGGCAAGGCCGCGGTTTGCGGATCAGACGATGAATCAGCATGTCCCTCGTCCTTTTTCGGCAATGCCTGCCACGATGTCAACGCGCGGGCGGATGCCGATCCAATCGATTTAGACGGGCTTGCACCTCGCCGGCGCACCAATTGCGCCGCACTGTTTCGTCCGCGAGAAGATTGTCGAAAGCGCGGCATTGCGCCAATCACCCGCATCTGGAAAACAGGGTCGCCATGACCGATCTATCCAGCAACCAGCTGCGCGCGGCGCTCTTCCATCCCTTCGAGATCATCGAGGGAGATCGCACGCGCGGGATCATGATCGTCGCCGACCATGCAATGCGGCGCATGCCGGCAGAGTACGGCCTGCTCGGGCTGCCGCCGCGCGAGTTCGAGCGCCACATCGCCTATGATATCGGGGTAGAGCGCGTGACGCGCGGTCTCGCTGCCGCGCTCGGCGTGCCGGCTGTGATGGCCTGCTATTCCCGGCTCCTGATCGATCCCAATCGCGGCGAGGACGATCCGACGCTGATCCGCCAGCTCTATGACGGCACCATCGTTCCCGGAAACTATCCGATGGCACCAGAAGAGCGGGAGAAGCGCTTGGAGTTGTTCTACCGCCCCTATCACGATGCCGTGGGCGCGCTGACGGCCTCCGTGGCCGAGGCCTCGGGCCGGGCGCCCTTCATCGTCTCGGTGCACTCGTTTACGCCGCGCATGCAGGGTGTCGAGCGGCCGTGGCATATCGGCATCCTGTGGGACAACGACCCGCGCGCGGTGCGGCCCATGATCGAGATGCTGGAGGCGCAGGGCGACCTCGTCGTCGGCGACAACGAGCCCTATGACGGCGCGCTGCGCGGCGACACGATGTACCGCCACGCGATCGTCAACGGCTACGCTCATGTTCTGATCGAGATTCGACAGGACCTTATCGCCGACGACACTGGCGCCGATGACTGGGCTGCACGTCTCGCGCCGATCATTGAAGCTGTCGACCGCCTGCCCGATATTCACCTTGTCGAGCACCACGGCTCGCGAACGGGACCCGTCACACGAGGTTGATGCCATGGACGACATAACCGACACCCAGCGCCGCGACTTCGAAGCCGCCGCCTTCCGCCGGCTGGTCGAGCATCTGCGCACCCGCAGCGACGTCCAGAACATCGACCTGATGAACCTCGCCGGCTTCTGCCGCAACTGCCTGTCGAACTGGTACCGGGAGGCGGCGGAGGCCGAGGGTGTCGCGCTTTCCAAGGACCAGTCGCGCGAGATCGTCTACGGCATGCCCTATGCCGAATGGCAGGCCGCCCACCAGACCGACGCGTCTGACGCCAAGAAGCAGGCCTTTGCCGAGAACCGGCCGAAAGACCATTGACCGGACGGCCTTGCCGAGGCAACGAGAGCGCCTTTCTCGTTTCAACCGGCAGGAATCAGGATGGCTGACGACATCACGACGGAATCCGCGCAGACCGTGGCCGCTGGCCAGCTTCGCGCGCTGATCGAGCGCATCGAGCGCCTCGAAGAGGAAAAGCAGACGATCGCCGATGACATCAAGGACGTCTACGCGGAGGCCAAGGGAACCGGCTTCGACACCAAGGCGATCCGGACGATCATCCGCCTGCGCAAGAAAGATTCTTCCGAGCGCCAGGAAGAGGAGGCCGTGCTCGACCTCTATATGGCCGCGCTGGGGATGGAATAGGTTGAGATGACAGAGCCGGCCGGCTGATCAGTGCCGGCGGCTCAGTTCCCGTGTGGCGTCTTCGAGACCCTTCAGCGTCAGCGGGTACATGCGGCTCGAAAAGATGTCGCGGATCATCTGGATCGAGTGCGTATAGCTCCAGTGCTTTTCCTGCACGGGGTTGATCCAGATCGAATTCGGCCATTGCGCGATGACGCGGTTGAGCCAGACGATGCCGGCTTCCGCGTTCCAGTGCTCCACCGAGCCGCCCGGATAGGCGATCTCATAAGGGCTCATCGAGGCATCGCCGACGAAGACGACCTTGTAGTCGGGGCCGTAGCGGCGCAGCACGTCGAGCGTCGGCTGCACCTCGGAATGACGGCGGGCATTGTCCTTCCACACGCCTTCATAAAGGCAGTTGTGGAAGTAGAAATATTCGAGCTGCCGGAATTCGGCGCGGGCGGCTGAAAAGAGCTCCTCGACGATCCTTATGTGGTCGTCCATCGAGCCGCCGACATCGAAGAACATAAGGAGCTTGACCGCGTTGCGGCGCTCGGGCCTCGTCTGCGGATCGAGATAGCCGTGCTCGGCGGTTGCCTTGATCGTGCCGGGAAGGTCGAATTCCTCATGGGCGCCCTCGCGCACCCAGCGGCGCAGGCGCTTCAGCGCGACCTTGATGTTGCGGGTGCCGAGCTCGACCGAATCGTCGAAATTCCTGAACTCGCGCTTGTCCCAGACCTTCACCGCGCGTCGGTTGCGGCTTTCGTGCTGGCCGATGCGCACGCCTTCGGGATTGTAGCCATAGGCGCCGAAGGGCGAGGTGCCGGCCGTGCCGATCCATTTCGAGCCGCCTTGGTGGCGACCCTTCTGCTCCTCGAGCCGCTGGCGCAGCGTCTCCATCAGCTTTTCGAACCCGCCAAGGGACTCGACGAGCTTTTTTTCCTCCGGGGTCAAATGCTTTTCGGCGAGGCGCCGGAGCCATTCCTCGGGCAGGTTCGCGACATCGATCGCGTCCGTCCCGGACACCGCCTCCAGCCCCTTGAAGACGCGCGAGAACACCTGGTCGAAGCGGTCGATATGGCGTTCGTCCTTTACCAGCGCGGCCCGCGCCAGGAAGTAGAAGCCCTCGACATCAAAGTCGACCAGCTGCCGATCCATGCCTTCAAGCAGCGAGAGATATTCGCGCAGCGAGACCGAGACCTTCGCGGCCTTCAGCTCCAGGAAGAAGGGAATGAACATGGCCGACTTTGTGCGACGGCAGCCGGAGCTTGGCAAGGTGTACGGCATGCTAGCAGAATGCTATACGTGCACGAAATGGAGCTGAACCATGGCCAGTCTGCACGTGCGAAACGTCAACGACGAGATTGTCGCGAAGCTCAAGGACCGCGCGCGGCGCAATGGTCGCTCGGCGGAGGCGGAGCATCGCGAAATTCTGGCGAAAGCCCTCAATGAGGCTGACGAAGCCGCTGCACGCAAGAGCGAGTGGCTTGCGCGCGCCGATGTCTTCCGCCGGTCGATCGAGGGACGGCATCACACGCCCTCCGAGATACTCGTCCGGGAATCGCGGGACGAACGTTGACCGAAGTGCTGATTTTCGATGCCAGCGTTGCGATCAAGTTGCTGGTGCCCGAACGCGACTGGGCCATTGCGCGGAAACTGTTGGTCACCCACGATATCACGGCACCCGACCTGATCTTCGCAGAGTGCGCCAACGTCCTTTGGAAGAAGGTGCGCAAAGGCGAACTTACGCGGACCGAAGCAGTAGAGGCCGCAGACAAGCTGACGCAGCTCGATATCACATCGGTATCTCTGGCCGAGCTCATGTCGCCGGCTACCGATTTGTAAGCCTATCTGGACCATCCAGCTTACGATTGCTTCTACCTCGCGTTGGCAGTGCTCGGTGATCATCGATTGGTGACGGAAGATGAGCGATTGGTCCGTGTCGTCCGTCAAAAAGGCCCTCGTTCTCTGAGCGACCTTTGCGTTCCGCTCCAAGCCTTCGCGTGATCCGGCCTCATCCGAAGGCAGCGCGGTTTCTATCTCGGATAGTCTGGCAGCCAGTTAAAGCTATCCGCTCCGGCGCGCCATGAACGCTAGTCGCTCGAAGAGATGCACGTCCTGCTCGTTCTTCAGGAGCGCGCCGTGGAGCTTGGGCAGGGCGTTCTTGGGGTCGGCGCGCAGATCGGCGGGGTCGACGTCGTCGGCGACGAGCAGGCGGATCCAGTCGAGCGCCTCGGAGGTAGAGGGCTTCTTCTTCAGGCCTGGCACCTCGCGGATCTCGTAAAATTGGGTGAGCGCCGCGCGCACGAGGTTCTGCTTGATGCCCGGATAATGCACGTCGACGATCGCCTGCAGCGTGTCGGCATCGGGGAAGCGGATGTAGTGGAAGAAGCAGCGGCGCAGGAAGGCGTCGGGAAGCTCCTTCTCGTTGTTGGACGTGATGATGACGATCGGGCGATTGACCGCCTTCACCGTCTCGCCGGTCTCGTAGACGTAGAACTCCATGCGATCGAGTTCCTGGAGGAGATCGTTCGGGAACTCGATGTCGGCCTTGTCGATCTCGTCGATCAGGAGCACGACCTTGCGGTCGGCGGCAAAGGCTTCCCAAAGCTTGCCGCGCTTGATGTAGTTGCGGATGTCGGAGAAGCGCTCGTCGCCGAGCTGGCTGTCGCGCAGGCGGGTGACCGCATCATACTCATAAAGGCCCTGCTGGGCCCGCGTCGTCGACTTGACGTGCCATTCGATGAGGTCGAGGCCGAGTGCTGAGGCGAGCTGGCGCGCGAGTTCCGTCTTCCCCGTTCCGGGCTCGCCTTTGACGAGGAGCGGCCTCTCCAGCGCGATCGCCGCGTTGACGGCCACCATCAGGTCCCTGTCGGCCACATAGTCGGCCGTTCCCTCAAAACGCATGTGCTCGATCCCGTCTCGTTCGTAGCGTCCAAGGGTAAAGAGGCGGCTTGCCGGAAACAAGAACGGAAACTGATCGGGCATCGGTGGCGTAAAAGAGCCATGCCCTACCAGTCGCACGCAGCCGGCATAAAGTTCGAGACGAAGGCGCTTCAGACCGTCGTCGCCGTGCTGGCGTTCGTTCCGGTCGCGGCGGGGCTTGCCGGCATCGTGCTGGGCCCGCGCTTTCTCGGCGTCGAGGAGCCCTGGCCGGTCGATCTCGACAGCCATGTCCGCTTTCTCTCGGGCGTCTTTCTCGTCGTCGGCCTTGCCTGGTACAGCTGCATTCCAAAGATCGCGCGGCGGACGCGGCTTTTTCGGCTGTTGGCGGCCATGACAATCGCTGGCGGCTTCGCGCGGTTCCTGTCGTTCGGGCTTCACGGCGCGCCATCGGCGGGTCATCTCTACGGTCTTGTCGCCGAACTCGTGCTCGTTCCGCTTCTGGTGATCTGGCAGGCTCGGATTGCAGCGCTTCGCTATGGCGCGGCGCGGCCGCGCGGCCTATATTCGTGATCGACGGTCTGCGCTTCCCGGCAGGAGAAACATTTCCCCGGGGCCTTATTGATCCCTAGGGAGCTGTCCCTGCCTGGACCCGTGGGTCTAGGCACACGGCGCCCACCTACTTTGTAGGCTCCCGGGATCAACCTCTCCACCGGTCGTCGTGGATCGTCACTCAACCCTTCGGCTTGCCGAAGGGTACGTCACGCGGCATCTATGGCGCGATGACCAGTTCCCCCAGAGAGATCAAGAAGTCGCTGCGCGCCGAGGCGCTCGCCCGGCGCGATTCGCTCGACGTGATCGAGCGAATCGAGCGCTCGCTGGCGATATCGTCGACCGGCATCGCGGAGATCGATGTCGAGCCCGGCACGATCGTCGCCGGCTACTGGCCGATGCGCTCGGAGGTGGACGTGCGGCCGCTGATGTTCGCGCTGCGCGAGAAGGGCGCGCGGCTCGTGCTGCCGGCGATCCTGGACAAGACGACGATCGTCTTTCGCGAACTCGTGCGCGGCGCGGACCTCGTCGAGATGGGGTTCGGCACCTATGGTCCGGGACCAGACGCCGCCATGCTCGACCCGCAAATCCTGCTCGTGCCGCTCGCCGCATTCGACGGCCGCGGCCATCGCATCGGCTATGGTGCCGGATATTACGACCGCGCGATCGCTTCGCTCATCGAACGGCAACTCGCGCCGCAGCTCGTCGGCATCGCGTTTGACTGCCAGGAGGTCGAGCGCGTTCCCGACGAGCCGCATGACGTCGCGCTGTCGGCCGTGCTCACCGAAAGCGGCATGCGCCACCTCGGGCCTGCGGCATGAGCCGCACTTGGCCAATGCGGCCAAAATGCTCTAAGGCATCTGGATGAGACTTCTCTTTCTCGGCGACATGGTGGGGCGCTCAGGGCGCACCGCCGTATGGGAGCGACTTCCCGGCCTCATCTCGGATTTCCGGCTCGATTTCGTGATCGTCAATGGCGAGAACGCGGCCGGCGGCTTCGGCATCACCGAAGACATTTTCCAGGAAACGATCTCCGCCGGCGCCGACGTGGTGACGACGGGAAACCACGTCTGGGACCAGCGCGAGGCGCTGACCTTCGCGCCGCGCGAGGAGCGCTTCCTGCGGCCGGCGAATTTCCCGAAGGGCACTCCGGGCCGCGGCACGGGCGTCTACACGGCCAAGAACGGCGCGCGGGTGCTCGTCTCCAACATCATGGGCCGGGTTTTCATGCATCCCGAGCTCGACGATCCCTTCCAAACGGCGGAGCGCGAGCTCGCAGCCTGCCCACTCGGCGATGCAGCCGATGCGGTGGTTGTCGATTTTCACGCCGAGGCGACGTCGGAAAAGATCTGCTTCGCGCATTTCGTCGACGGCAGAGCAAGCCTCGTGGTCGGCACGCACACGCATCACCCCACCGCCGACCACCAGATCCTCAATGGCGGCACCGGCTATCTCACGGATGCCGGCATGTGCGGCGACTACGATTCGTCGCTCGGCATGGACAAGGAGGAGCCGCTCAACCGCTTCCTGTCCAAGGTGCCGAAGGGTCGCTTCGAGGCTGCTAACGGGCCGGCCACGATCTGCGGCGTGGGCGTCGATATTTCCGACCGCACGGGCCTTGCCGAGAAAATCGCGCCCTTGCGCATGGGGCCGCGGCTCGAGGAAACTTTCCCCGCCTTCTGGCGTTAAAGGCCGCCGATTGACGGCGCGCGGGCAGCGGCCTAACGCTTTCGCCCGCTTGCTCCTTTTGCGGGGTCCCTTCCCATGGAATTTCTGGCCGGACATTTCGACTGGCTCAACGACCCGGCTGCCTGGGTCGCGCTTGCCACGCTGGTCGCGCTCGAGGTTGTGCTTGGCATCGACAACCTCATCTTCATCTCGATCCTGACCAACAAGCTGCCCGAAGAGCAGCGCAGCCGCGCCCGCCGGATCGGCATCGGCGGCGCATTGGTCATGCGGCTCGCGCTTCTGGCGACCGTCTCGATCATCGTGCAGTTGACCGACCCGGTCGTCACCGCGCTCGGCTTCGCGCTGTCCTGGCGCGACATCATCCTGATCGCCGGCGGGCTCTTCCTGTTGTGGAAGGCGACCAAGGAAATCCATCACACGGTCGATCCGGTCGACTCGAAGGAAACGATCGTCGGCCAGACGGTAAAGATTTCGATCACGGGCGCGATCGTGCAGATCCTGATCCTCGACCTCGTCTTCTCCGTCGACTCGATCATCACCGCCGTCGGCATGACGGACGAGATCGCGATCATGTACATCGCCGTTATCGTTACGGTGACGGTGATGCTGCTGGCGGCCGACCCGCTCGCCAACTTCATCGCCAAGAACCCGACGATCGTGATGCTGGCGCTCGCCTTCCTCCTGATGATCGGCATGACGCTGATCGCCGAAGGCCTCGGGTTCCACGTGCCCAAGGGCTACATCTACGCCGCGATGGGCTTCTCGGCGACCGTGGAGGCGCTGAACATGCTCGCGCGGCGCAAACGCGAGCGCGACAAGGAACTTGGCGTCACTTCCGCGCATTAGGTGACCCGAAGCGGAGCCGGCTAACGGCTCCGCGCCTGCCGGGATAATCATGAACGACATCCTTTCCGACGTCATCGCTCCGACCTTCATGCCGTTCACCGTGATCGTGCTGCGCTTGATCGGCGCGGCATTGTTCGGGGCGCTCATCGGGATCGAACGGGAATGGCGCCGCCATCCGGCCGGCCTGCGCACCCACATGCTGGTATCGCTGGCGGCGGCCTCCTTCGCGATCCTCGGCATCGAGATCGTACACTCCCGGCATTTCGCGGCCGACGATATCCAGCTCGATCCGCTGCGCCTGATCGAGGCGGTGACGGCGGGCGTCGCTTTCCTTGCTGCCGGCACGATCATCTTTGCGCGCGGCAAGGTGAAGGGGCTAACGACGGGTGCCGGCCTGTGGCTTGCCGGTGCGATCGGGCTCGCGGCCGGGCTTGGCATATGGCAGGTCGCGGGCATTGCGACGTTGATGGCGCTTATCGTCCTGACGCTGCTGCACCAGGTCGAAAAGGCTACGGGCATGCGTGACCGCGACGGTCACAAGGTGCAGGGTTCGCCTGAGGACTGACGCTTTTTCGGTCCGATTGCCGCCCTACCGAAAGGCTGGTATTGAGCGGGTTATGGAAAAGCTGTTCTCGGTTCCGGCCTACAAGCGTTTCGCGATCGACGACCATAAGCGTCTGCCGAGCCGGTTCTTCGTGCGCATTTCCGGCGGCTTCACGTCCGGGCGAGCGGCCTGACGGCCCGCGGGCGCATGGTGCCCGCCTCGCCCCCCAAAGCTGCAGCCAATTCTTTTCGACGGACAGAAGCCATGAGCGCACCGCGTACACTCTACGACAAGATTTTTGACGACCACGTCGTCGACCGGCAGGATGACGGCACCTGCTTGCTCTACATCGACCGCCACCTCGTGCATGAGGTGACGAGCCCGCAGGCTTTCGAGGGGCTGCGTATGACGGGCCGCAAGGTCCGCGCGCCGCAGAAGACGCTTGCCGTGGTCGACCACAACGTTCCGACCTCGCCCGATCGCGGGCAGGGCATCAAGAACGAGGAAAGCCGCATCCAGGTCGAGGCGCTCGCGAAGAATGCCGCCGATTTCGGGCTCGAATATTACAACGAGGTCGATATCCGCCAGGGCATCGTCCACATCGTGGGCCCCGAGCAGGGCTTCACGCTGCCCGGCATGACGATCGTGTGCGGCGACAGCCATACTTCAACGCATGGCGCCTTCGGTGCGCTGGCGCATGGCATTGGCACGTCGGAGGTCGAGCATGTGCTCGCCACCCAGACGCTGATCCAGAAGAAGGCCAAGAACATGCTCGTGCGCGTCGACGGGCAATTGCCCGCAGGCGTCACCGCGAAGGACATCATCCTCGCCATCATCGGCGAGATCGGCACGGCCGGCGGCACCGGCCACGTCATCGAATATGCCGGCGAGGCGATCCGCGCGCTGTCGATGGAAGGCCGGATGACGGTCTGCAACATGTCGATCGAGGCGGGTGCGCGCGCCGGCATGATCGCGCCTGACGAGAAGACCTTCGCCTACGTGAAGGACCGTCCCCGTGCGCCGCAGGGCGAGAACTGGGAGCGCGCCAAGGCCTATTGGGAGACGCTCCAGTCCGACGAAGGCGCGCATTTCGATCGGGTCGTCGTGCTCGATGCGGCTAATTTGCCGCCGATCGTCTCCTGGGGCTCGTCGCCCGAGGACGTGGTTGCGGTGACCGGCGTCGTGCCGGATCCGGCCGCGATCGAGGACGAGAACAAGCGCGCCTCGAAGATCCGTGCGCTTGAATATATGGGCCTCGCGGCCGGGACGAAGATCACGGATATCGAGATCGACCGCGTCTTCATCGGGTCGTGCACGAATGGCCGTATCGAGGATCTGCGCGCTGCCGCCGACATGATCCGCGGCCGCAAGGTCGCCGAGCGGGTCAGCGCGATGGTCGTGCCGGGTTCCGGCGTGGTCAAGGCGCAGGCGGAAGCCGAGGGTCTCGACAGGATCTTCATCGAAGCCGGCTTCGACTGGCGCGAGCCGGGCTGCTCGATGTGCCTCGCCATGAATGACGACCGCCTCAGCCCTTATGAGCGCTGCGCTTCGACCTCGAACCGCAATTTCGAAGGCCGTCAGGGTTTCAAGGGCCGCACGCATCTGGTCTCACCGGCCATGGCTGCGGCGGCCGCGATCGCGGGGCATTTCGTCGACATCCGCGACTGGAAATAGTCGGCCCGATTAACTCCTTGCGAACCCGACCGGTGCTTTAGTCATCAGGTCGGGTTTTGCATGTTGGGGCATGCTTCCCAGTCTATCGGGAGCAGCGGACACTCATGGGCAGTGCGGAATTCATCCTGGCCGTCAATATCGGCGTGTCGGGGCTTCTGGCGGCCGCCTTCCTCGCCCTTGCGGCCTTTGAACGGACCGGCCCTTCGGCACGCTGGTTTGCTGCCGCCTATGCGTGGGGCATAGGCTACTTCGTCATCGAGTTCGCGATCCCGATCTTCGATGCCGGTACGGCGCTGGTGACCGTCGCGCATATCGCTTTCCTGTGCGCGCTCGCCTGCTTCACCGTCGGGCTCGCGCGGTTCTACGACTATCCCCTGTCGATCAGCCAGCTGGCGCTGGTTTTCGCCGTCTGCGTCGCGATCAAGATCGGCAGCGACCTCCTCCCGCGCGAATCCATGCTGCGACAGTTCCTCTACCAGGCGCCTTATGCGGTGATGCAGGGCATCGGCGCGTTGCTCGTCCTCTCCGCCCGGCGCAACAGGCTCGACATCGCGCTCGTCGCACTGCTCGCGTTTACGGCTCTTCATTTCCTGGCCAAGCCCTTCATCGCGATGGCCGTCGGCGGCGTCGGGGCACGGCCGGCGGACTATTCGAGCACGGTCTATGCGCTCATCTCGCAGTCGGCCGGGGCGGTGCTTTCCGTTGCGGTGGCGCTCCTGCTGCTGGTGATCCTGGTAACCGAGCTTCTCGGGCGCATCACGATGGCGTCCCAGACCGACCTGCTGTCGGGCCTCCTCAACCGCCGCGGCTTCGAGACCAAGATCGCGCCGCTGGTGGATAGGGCGCGGCGCACGGGGCTGCCGCTTTCGCTCATCGTCTGCGACCTCGACCGGTTCAAATCGGTCAACGATTCCTACGGTCACGCGACCGGCGACCGCCTGATCGAGGCCTTTGCGGGCAGCCTGCTTTCCGCTGTCGGCGAACGGCACCTCGTCGGCCGCATCGGCGGCGAGGAGTTCGCGATCCTCGCCTATAACGCCAATCTGGGCTCGGCGCGGCTTCTGGCGGAATCGGTGCGCATCGCTTTTGCCCGCACGCCGATCGCCGAGATGCCGGCAACGGAGCGCTTCAGTGCCAGTTTCGGCGTTGCCGAGATGGGCGAGGCGGAGACGATGGACGACCTTTTCCGCCGCGCCGACCATGCGCTTTACCGCGCCAAGCAGGATGGGCGCGACTGCGTGCGCACGTCGGACGCGTTTGCGCGCGGGCGCGGTCTCGGCCGTCAGCGGGTGATGGCGACCGATCCGGGCGTCACCAGCGCATAGCGCTGCATTTCCTCGGGCGACAGGTAGTAGAGCGAGCGCGGCGGCGTATCGAGCGCGTGCAGCCAGAGCGCCGGGTCCACGTCCATGTCGGTGAGGTAGCGCGAGATGCGCGCCGTCGTCATCTGCGCGTCGGCCATCACCTGGGCAGGTTCGAGCAGCGTGCCGGTGGCCGCGAAGAACTGGTGCAGGCCGATCGCGGCCTTTTCGCCCGCGACGCGCCTCTCTCCGGCGGCAAAGATCAGCGGGCAGGACGAGGCACAGAGCGCACCGTCGGCGACTTCCGTCGCATAGCCCCGATCGCGGATCAGCCGGCCCATGGCCATGGCGTCGTCGAGCGCGCCGCCGGGCGAATCGAGCTGCACGGTGCGGATATATTCGCCGCGCGCGTCGAGCTCCTCGCGAAAGCGCTGCGACGAGCCCTGGTCGATGGAGCCGCGCGCCAGAAGCACGCCGTCGCCGGCGAGCTCGAACACCATCGGGTGGCGCAGCATCGTCTCGTCGGTCGTCACGTGGCGGCGCGGGTCTGCGCCGGGCGTGGTGGAGCCGGGCGCGTCGACGGCTGGCGGAAGGATCGGCTGCATTGCGCCGCCCGGCGTGGCGTTGGGTATGGCGGCATGGGAGCCGACCAGACCGTGAAGGTCGAGCGCCAGCACCGCGACCGCCCCGGCGAGCAGCGCGCGGAACAACCAGCGCATGATCGCGCCGTCGTCGATGCGGTCGACGAAGCGCGCGAAGCCGGACTGGCGGTTCTCGTTTTCGCCGAGGCTCACGGATCGGCCCTCTTGCGCTCGCCGAGCGTCAGCGGCGTGACGTTTTCGGGCGGCCGGGCGACGGGCGCCTCTTCGGGCTCAGCGGCTGGCGCAGGTTCTTCCGAAGCCTTCTCGAGTGCTTGGCGGCGGGCGAGGATCTGCTCGTGGATCTCGATCGAGCGCAGCATTTCGGCCGCCGTGATGCGGTCGGCAGACGACAGCCCTTCCTCGGCGCGGCGCAGCTGCGCCTGCACGATGACCATCATGGCGACGAGCACGGCGGGCAGGAGGTCGATGGAGATCGCGCCGGCCCAACTTGGCAGGAAGCTGCCGGCATAGCGCAGCACGGCTTCGGCGGCCGATAGCGGCACGTAGCGGCGCTCGGACACGCTCGGCTGGTCGATGATCTCCTGCGCTGCCACCGACAGCGCCTGCGACTGAGCGGCGACCGACGTGCGGATCGTCGCCATCACCACGTCCTGGCGGCCGGCGAGGTCGGCGCTCATGCCGTCGGCGACGGGTGCGATGAAGCCGGCCGAAAGGTCCTGGGCCGCACGCAGCACGGAGGGCGCGATCGAGGTCTGCTCCAGCGAGGCGATGGCGCCCGAGAGCGACACGGCGGCATCGCCGAAGGCGTCGGCGCGCGGCTCGACGGGGCCGCGGCCGGAGACGAGCCCGCGCATGGTGGCGAGATGGCTCTGGCCCTGCTCGAACAGCGTCGTCACCGTCTCGCGATTGCCCTGGATCGCCTGTTCCAGCTCGCGCATCTGCGCCGACATCTGCGACAGGAGCTGGACGACCGAGCCCGAACCGGACGAACCGGTGAGCGCGCCCGACGAGCGCTCTTCTTCGGCCAGCCGCGCGAAGCGTTCGCCGGCGCGCTGGATGTCGGGCAGGAGCGACAGGGCGCCGAGCGCGTTCGAATGCGCCTGGTCGAGATCGGAGGTGTAGCCTTCCTGCGTGGTTGCCAGATGCTGCTCGATCGCGGCGGAGCCAGCGAGGGCTGCGGCGTTCAGCCACGAGGACATGGCGACGATCATCACCGAGCCGAGAAGCATCACGCCGAACATGGCGACGCGCGAGCCGCCGTCGCGCATCTCGGGCAGATAGCGGATGAGGTAGGTCCAGAAGCCGTAGATGCCGACGGACACGGCGACCGAGTAGACGATGGCCGCGAAGAACACGAGCGTCGCGTCGCCGTCGAGCAGGCCGCGCACGCCGAGATAGGTGTAGACGCCGCTCGCCAGCGCCAGCGTCGCCAGCACGAAGCGCGTCATCGTGTTGAGCGATGCGATCTGGTCCTTGAGCCTCATGGCTGCGTGCGCATCGCTCATCCGGTGAAGAACTCCTTAACGAACCTTAACCTGAGCATTGGGCGGGCAATGATGGCCAAATGGCGACTTGGCCGGGGCTCAGGGGCAGATGCGGTCCGGCACGGGGATCACGTTTTCGGGAAGCCCGTACATGTAGCTGCGGCCATGCAGCACCACCGGCGCGCGGCTGCAGCGGTGGACGACGCGCGGCTCCGCCACGATCTCGTAGGCGCCGCTCTCCTCGTAGAAAACCGCCGTGCCCTCATAGCGATAGCCGCCGATCTCGGCCGCCCGATGCCCCTGGCCGACCAGAATGCGCTTCGGCCCGGCCGCCATGTGGATGACGAGATTGCCGTAGCTGTCGGCATAGACCCGGTCGCCATAGCCCGGCCCGGCAACGGCCTGACCCGCGAACGCGGCGACGAGACTGACGGCAACCAACAAACCCCTGCGCATGACGAGCCTCCTGGACGGCGGATGGAAAAGGAGATTAACCTTTTCTTAACGCTTGTCACAGGCGGGGGATGCATGGGGGAGGGGGGAATGGGTGGGATGGTTAATGGGGTGAAACAGAAGGTGTGATGCAGGGGAGTAAGATGCGGCTTAGGCGGCGTCGCGCAGGGAACATGCGTTGAAGCTTAGCGTGCAGACTCGCGGAAGTAAGTAGATTAGATTATACAAGGGGCATCCAAGTCTTTGACGCGCGCCCAATTTGGCGATGAAATCTTCGTCTGGTAGGTCAGCATGAACAAGCACGCCATTCCGGCAAGCGGCTGATCCCACCCATGCCAGTCGCCCTGCGAACGTTCCAAAATGCCTAGAAAGCAGATGTCCTTGCACGCTGGTCGGCTCGCAGCGGAGTTGCAGGAGTTTGAAGGCATTCCGCTCGGCTAGGTGACGAAGCACCGTCAGTCATCTATTTAGCGATGAGGGAAAAGGGGACGGCTATGGATCGTGTCGACTACGAATCGTTGATCATCCAAGATCTTCTGAATTTTCATCGCGACAAGAGCTTGAACATCAGCCCGTGGTATCAGCGCCGGTCGGTCTGGTCGGAGCCTCAGAAGGCCTACTTAATCAACACCATTTTCGAACAGAAGCCTGTCCCTAGCCTGTACGTGCGCCATCAGATCGACGTGGACGCCGAGAAAAGCATCAAGGAAGTCGTGGACGGCCAGCAACGCATTCGCACGATCCTTTCCTATAGAGAAGATGCCTTTGCCGCTCGGCACCCCGAACACAAGAACAAGGTAAAGTACTCTGAGTTGAGCAAGGCGCAACGGGAGAGCTTCGTGGCCACCAAACTCTCGGTCGGCTATCTTATCGGAGCCGAGGATCAGGACGTCATCGAGATCTTCGGTCGTATCAACTCTATCTCCAAGACGCTCAATCCGCAAGAAAAGCGGAACGCCCTCTACAGCGGTGAATTCAAGCAGTTCTCGCTGACCCAAGCAGCCGAGCGTTTACCTTTCTGGCGCGCGACAGACGTCTTCACTGCAGCCGACATCTCGCGCATGCAAGAGGTCCAGTTCATCTCGGACTTGGTAATCAATATGATCAAGGGCTTGAGCGACTTCAACGCGAAAACCATCGACAAATTCTACAAAGATCGCGATGTGGATTTCCCAGAGCGCGACGACATCGCAAAGCGGATGGAGAGCCTATTCGTAAAACTGGTGGCGATCCCCGCTACCGCTTTCAAGGACACCATCTTCAAGCAATACCAGCTAACCTTCAGCCTGATGCTGGTCGTCGACCGCATAAGGGATCAAAACCCGTCGGCTGAGAAAATCGAACAAGTCATCCGCGAGTTCGACGCACAGGTCGCTGGCTATCAGGAGCTGGATGTCCGAACCGAGAAGCAGTCGAATCTCATCGAGGGATTCACCGGCGCAAACCTGCACCGCATTAAGTCCAGGACCATTCGTGATCAGGCGCTAGCCGCTGCATTCTGATGCCGTCGCTGGTCAACGACTACGCTGATTTTCGTGCGGAGACCGCTCGGCTAACAGGCCTGCTGGCGTCGACAACGACGCTGTCACCAAAGCATCGCAAGTACATCGCCGAGGTGGCGCTGTTGCGATTGGCGATCCTAATAGAAAATTCGATGAAGACCGTCTTCTGCAAGCTTTGCTGTGGAGCGACGTTCATTGACGGGGTAGCACCTGCCTTGATCGTTCAGCAGCGCAATATCCCGACCGCCGTCAACACCATGAAAACTCTGAACCGGCCGCGGCCGCGGAGCGGCTTGCCTTGGAACGACGGTAAGGAGATCCGAGAGAACATCAAGTTCGTCATACATCCCAGCGACAATTGCCACCAAGAACTGATCAAGCATGCTGCCTTCATGACCGAGATTCGCTGGATAAGAAACCATATTGCCCATAGGAACGACGGCACTCGGAAGAATTTTGTGAGGCTGATCCGACGCTACTACGGCGCTCGCGTCCCCGGTGTCACGTGCGGCAATCTTCTGGTATCGCCGCGCGTCTCGTATAGCCGTCCATTGATCGAGACCCACATCCTTAAGGCCAATGTCATGATGAAGGACATTGTCAGAGGCTAGCTCGCCTGAACCGCCTCTCGCCTTCGTTGATCGCTATCTGGCCGTCCGTCATCCCTCAGCGGAGTGCTGCCTTTCTGGTGTTCCTTACAAAAGCAGACCGGCGGCTAACCGCCCTATGCGAAGCACAAAGTCGATGCGCTATGGCCAGAAACGACAAAAGCCGCGGTAGACCGCGGCTTTGGACGAGATTGGAAACTTGGAGCGGGCGAAGGGATTCGAACCCTCGACCCCAACCTTGGCAAGGTTGTGCTCTACCCCTGAGCTACACCCGCTCGCGCGGCCCAGAAAGGCCGTAAGCGGCTGCTGTATGGCCCAACTGCCGGGTGATTGCAACAGGGAAATGAATGGCGATAAGGGAAGCAGCGTAAGGGGCGGTTTGCCCCGGCTGGCACAAAAGGCTTCTCGACGATGGCGATGACGCGGGACGGGTTGATGGCGTATCTCGACGGGCTCGGCATCGCGCATTCGACGGTCGAGCACCCGCCTTTGCGCACCGTTGCGGATTCGCAGGCGCTGCGCGGCGCGCTTGCCGGCGGGCATACCAAGAACTTGTTTTTGCGCGACCGCAAGGAGCGGCATTTCCTCGTCACCGTGCGTGAGGACGCCGTCGTCGACCTGAAGACGATCCACACGCTCATCGGCGCGTCAGGCCGCGTGTCCTTCGGCAAGGAGGAAACGCTGATGGAGCTGCTCGGCGTCGTGCCTGGCTCGGTCACGCTGTTCGGGCTCGTCAACGATACCGATGGCCGCGTCACGGTCGTCGTCGACGAGGGGCTTCTGGAACATGCAACGATCAACGCGCATCCCTTGACCAACGAGGCGACGACGTCCGTTTCACGCGAAGACATGCTGCGCTTCATCGAGGCGACGGGACACCGGCCCCTTATCTTGAAAGTCGCTGCGTGATAGCCACATCACCGGAACGTGACACCTGAGCCCGCCAAGGGCCGATCCGGACGACAGGAAGACGAGCATGAGCGACCCGCGCAATCCCTACGCAGCCGGCAATGGCGGCTACAGCCAGACCGTGACGAGCGCGGGCGGGTTCGGCGCGGCCGCGCCTGCCGCCGACGCCAGCGTCATCAAGGACACGACGACGGCCACCTTCCCCGCCGACGTCATCCAGGAATCGCGCAACCAGCCGGTGCTGGTCGATTTCTGGGCGCCCTGGTGCGGACCGTGCAAGCAGCTGACGCCGGTGCTGGAACAGGCGGTGAAGGCTGCCGGCGGACGGGTCAAGCTCGTCAAGATGAACATCGACGAGCATCCGTCGATCGCGGGCCAGCTCGGCATCCAGTCGATCCCGGCCGTCATCGCCTTCAAGGACGGACGCCCGGTCGACGGCTTCATGGGCGCGATCCCGGATTCCAAGATCCGCGAATTCATCGACAAGATCACGGCCGACAGCCGCGGCGAGGAGATCGGCGAGGCGCTCGACGCTGCCCGCCAGGCGCGCGAGGCCGGCGACCTGCAGGGCGCGGTGCAGATCTATTCGGCGATCGCCGAGCACGAGCCGGAAAACATCGAGGCGCTGGCGGGGCTCGCCGACATCCTGTTCGAGGCAGGCCAGGCCGAACAGGCCGAAGAGATGCTGGCGCGCGTGCCGGCCGACAAGGCGGATGCGCCGGTCGTGGCGGCCGTGCGTGCCAAGATGAAGCTTGCGGCCCAGGTCGAAGGGCTCGGCGACCCGACGGAGCTCGCCGCCCGGCTGGAGCGCGACCCGAAGGACCATCAGGCGCGCTTCGACCTCGCCATGATCCAGAACGCGCGCGGCGACAGGACGGCAGCGGCCGACAGCCTGCTTGCCATCGTGCGCGCCGACCGGACCTGGAAGGAAGACGGTGCGCGCACGCAGCTGGTGCAGTTCTTCGAGGCCTGGGGGCCGACCGATCCGGCAACGCTTGCCGCCCGGCGCAAGCTCTCCTCGCTGCTCTTTGCCTGACGGGCCGGTTGCGTTTTCGCGCGACCATCCCAGATAGGTGCTGAGAAGAAGCGTCGGACAAGGGACATCAAGGTCGTCATGGTGCAGGCTGGCAACCAGAGATACCTCAAGGAGACGGACTTCCCGAAGGTCGTCCCGGTCTTCCCGCTGACGGGCGCGCTGCTCCTGCCGGGCGGGCGCATGCCGCTCAACATCTTCGAGCCGCGCTATCTGGCCATGATCGACGAAGCGCTCGGCGGCGACAGGCTGATCGGCATGATCCAGCCGGCGCTCGACGGTGCGACGCGCGAGGATGGCGAGCCAGGCTTGAGCGCCGTCGGCTGCCTCGGGCGCATCACCTCCTTTGGCGAGACCGGTGACGGGCGCTACCTCATCGCGCTCAACGGCGTCTGCCGGTTCCGCGTGATCGAGGAGGAAACGACGCGCGCGCCCTATCGGCTCTGCCGCGTTGCGCCCTTCATGACCGACCTCGAGGAAGCCGCGATGGGCGGCGAAGTCGACCGGCCGGCGCTGCTCAGAGCCTTCAAGGCCTATCTCGCCGCCAACAGCCTGGAGGCCGACTGGGAGAGCATCAGCCGCGCCGAAAATGCCATGCTGGTCAACGCGCTGTCGATGATGGCGCCCTATGGCGCGGCCGAAAAGCAGGCGCTTCTCGAAGCGCCCGACCTCAAGACGCGCGCCGAGACGCTGATCGCCATCACCGAGATGGCGCTGGCGCGCGAGCATGACGATGGCGGGTCGATCCTGCAGTGACGCCATGACGGAAACGCCGCGCCTGCCGGCGACGTCCGGCTCGAAGATCGACGTGAAAATGCTGGAGCTTCTGGCGTGCCCGGTCTCCAAGGGTCCGCTTCGCTGGGCGCCGGAGACGAACGAACTCGTCTCGCGCTTGGCGCGGCTCGCTTATCCCGTGCGCGACGGCATCCCGATCATGCTGCCATCCGAGGCGAGGCGCCTCGAGGACGACGAAAGCTGATTCGCGGCTTGCTCTCGCAAGTCCGGCTTCAAGCGTCTATATCGCGGGCCTGAAGGACACATCATGGCTCGCATCTACAAGACCCGTGCCTGGCACGACCAGCTTTCCCCGTCGATCGAGGAGTTCGAGCTCCTCGCGCTCGAAACCTATGCGCATCTGCCGGAAACCTTTCGCACGCTCACCGGCGAGATCGTGATCCAGATCGCCGAATTCCCGACGGACGAGATCATGGACGATCTGGCGCTCGAGACGCCGTTCGACCTGCTCGGCCTGTTCGAGGGCCGCGGCATCGCGGAGCGCTGGAACCCGCAGACCGGCGAAGGCCCCAACCGCGTCACCCTGTACCGCCGCGCCATTCTCGACTATTGGGCGGAAAACGAGGAAACGCTCGGCGACATCGTCACCCACGTCCTCATCCACGAGATCGGCCACCATTTTGGGCTGTCCGATGACGACATGGAAAAGATCGAGGAAGCGGCGGAGTAGGGTTCTAGCCTGACGCCTATCGAAGCGATTTGCGCATCAGGTCCATCCCCGCTTCGTCGCCGTTGAGGCGCTCGATGATAGTCCATCCCAGCCTGGCGTAGAAATTGGGCTGGCTCGTATACAAATAGGCCGCTTCGGCGCCGTCGAGGCGGGCCAGATCCTCCAGTTTCACGATCATCGCCGTCGCCACACCCCGGTTCCTGAACTCAGGCCGAGTGAGGACACCAGCAACCCACGGCGTCAGATGCGCGTGGCTTTCTAGGTCGCAGTCGATGAGCAGCGCCATGCCCGCGGGCTCGCCATCAACCAGCGCCAGTACAGCATGCTGACCGGCGTCGCATCCGGCGATGTCTGCAAGTCCAGCTTCTGTGTCGGCTAAGGTCCGGCCCATCCCCCGGCCCCACTCATCGAAATTCCAGCCCGCACAGATGCCGATCCCGCAGGGATGGTCGAGCGGCGACACGAGCGTTACCGTTGCATCGATCACGCTCATTGCTCGCCAAGCTTCATCCCCGGCTCGTAGTCCTTGCCCGGGACCTCCTTCACAACCGCCTGCCCGCAGCGCATTGCGCCGCTGGCGGCGTCAAAGGCGTAGGTGGGGGAGCCGGAGAGTTCCCAGCCCTTGTTCAGCGCGGCCGTCACCTTGTGGCAGAAGCTCGAATCGTCGGGCCCGGTGAGGAAGCGGTAGAGTTTCATGGCTGATCTCCGGAAAGGCCGGCGCGGGCGAGGAGCGCCTCGGCCTGGTCGAGGAGGCGTTCGATCATCTCGCCATCGAGCTGGATCGCGCCCTTGCCCATGGCATCAGGCCGGGCGAAGGCCTCGCGAATGGCGAGCGCGCGGGCGATGTCAGCTTCGGCCGGCGAAAATGCGGCGCGGCACGGCTCGATCTGCGCCGGATGGATGAGCGTTTTGCCGTCGAAGCCGAGGTCGCTACCCTGCCGGCATTCGGCGGCGAACGCCTCAAGATCGCGGAAATCGTTGGATGCGCTGTCGAGCGGCGTGATGCCCGCGGCGCGCGCGGCAAGCACGATCTGCGACAGCCAGGGCAGAAACTTCTGCCGGTCGCGTGTCATGCGCGCGCCGGTGAGCTTCGACAGATCGTTGAGCCCGACCACGAAGGCGCCGAGCCTGGCCGCAGGATCGCGACCGAGTTCGGCGATGCCGCCCAGGTTCATGACGGCCCGCGGCGTCTCGATCATCGCCCAGATGCCGAGGCCCTTGCGCACGTCCATTTCGTCCAGCGCATCGTCGAGCTCGATGATGTCACGCGGCCCCTCGACCTTGGGGATCAGGATCGCGTTGGGGCGGGCGGCGACGGCGGCCAGAAGATCCTCCGGCCCGTCGGGCGTCGAGAGCGCGTTGATGCGCACGACCCATTCGCGCGCGCTGCCGGGACGCTCGCGTACGACGCGGCGCACCGTCTCGCGCGCCTCGTCCTTGCGCTCGGGTGCGACCGAATCCTCCAGATCGACGATGACGACATCGGGCGAGAGCGTCGCGAGCTTTGACAGCGCCTTGTCGTTGGTGGCGGGCACGTAGAGGGCGGTGCGGCGGGGGCAGAAAACGCGGTCTGGCATGGCGCCTTCATCGCGCAAGGGAAGGTCGCATGCAAGCTTGCGGGGCGGCGGCGAAGCTGATTGTGTCGCGGCGGCAGACCTCGCGGAGAGTACATGAAGACGGCAGACATCGCGATCATCGGCGGCGCGATCATGGGATCGAGCCTCGCCTATTTCCTGCGCGAGGAGGGGTTTACCGGCTCGATCGCGCTGATCGAGCGCGACCCGAGCTTCGCGACAGCGGCGACGACGCTGTCCTGCGCCTCGATCCGCCAGCAATTCTCAATCCCCGAGAACATCCGGCTCTCGCGTTTCACGCTCGGCTTCTTTTCCGAGCTGAAGCAGCGCTTCGGCGCGTCTGCCGACATATCGTTTCGCGAGAACGGCTATCTGATCCTGGCCTCGGAAGCCGGGTTTGCGACGCTTGCCGCCAATGTCGAGACGCAGAAGCGCGAAGGCGCGGACGTTGCGCTGATGGCACCCGACGCGCTCGAAGCGCGGTTCTCCTGGCTGTCGGCGGACGGGCTGGCCGCCGGCGCGCTCGGGCTTTCGGGCGAAGGCTGGTTCGACGCCCATGCGCTGCTTGGCCTGATGCGCACGGCGCTTAAAGGACGCGACATCGACCTCGTCCGCGCCAGCGTGACGGCGATCGGCATGCGGCCGAATGGGGGGACACTGACGCTCGATGACGGGACATCGATCTCGGCGGGGCTGATCATCAATGCAGCGGGACCGAATGCGGGGCGTGTTGCGGAGATGGCGGGGCTCGCTTTGCCGGTCGCGCCGCGCAAGCGCTCGGTCTTCGTCTTCGAGGCGAGGGAGCGCTACGAGGACATGCCGCTCATCGTCGATCCGACGGGCGTCTATGTGCGCCCTGAAGGCGCGACCTACATCACAGGCGGCGCCGAGCATGGTGACGAGGATCACGACGCCGATCCCTTGGATTTCGAGCCGGATTGGCAGCTCTTCAAGGAGCGCATCTGGCCGGTGCTGGCCGCGCGTATCCCGGCTTTCGAGGAAATCCGCCAGACGCGGGCCTGGGCCGGGCATTACGACTACAACCGGCTCGACCAGAACGCCGTGATCGGCCCGCATCCGGACCAGCCGGCGTTCCTGTTTGCGAACGGGTTTTCCGGCCACGGGCTGCAGCAGGCGCCGGCGGTTGGCAAGGCGCTTTCCGAGTTCATTCTCACCGGCTCCTGGAAGAGTCTGGACTGCTCGCCCTTCGGCTATGAGCGCATCGCCGCCGGCCGGCCTTTTCGCGAACTGAACGTGATCTGACGATGAGCAAAGAAAAAGGCCTGCGCGCCAAGCGGGCAAATTACGGCGACGCGGAGTTCTCGCTCTTCCTGCGCAAGGCCTTCATCAAGGCGATGGGCTATACGGACGAGGCGCTGGAACGGCCGATCGTCGGCATCGTCAACACCTATTCGGGTTACAATGCCTGCCACCGCAACGTGCCGGAGATGATCGAGGCGATCCGGCGCGGTGTGATGCTGTCCGGCGGCCTGCCGATCGATTTCCCGGTGATCTCGATCCATGAGAGCTTCGCCAATCCGACCTCGATGTACCTGCGCAATCTGATGGCGATCGACGTCGAGGAGATGATCCGCGCGCAGCCGATGGATGCCGTCGTGCTGATCGGCGGCTGCGACAAGACGGTGCCGGCGCTTCTGATGGGTGCGGCCAGCGCCGGTGTGCCGGCGATCCTGACGGTGACGGGGCCGATGCTTTCGGGCAGCCATCGCGGCGAGCGCATCGGCGCCTGCACGGACTGCCGCAGGCTCTGGGGCGAGTTTCGCGGCGGACGCATCAGCCAGGCTGAGATCGAGGAGGCAAATGCACAACTCGCGCCGTCGGCCGGCACCTGCTCGGTCATGGGCACGGCGTCGACCATGGCGCTGACGGCAGAAGCGGCCGGCATCATGCTGCCGGGCGGGGCGAGCGCGCCCGCCGTCCATGCCGACCGCCTGCGCCATGCCGAGCGCACCGGCGCGCGCGCGGTGGCGCTAGCCGCCGAAGGGTTGACGCCGGATCGCATCCTGACAACTGCGGCGATCACCAATGCGCTGACCGTGCTGCACGCGACAGGCGGCTCGACCAACGGGTTGATCCACTGGGCGGCGATCGCCGGTAGGCTCGGCATCGGCATCGACCTCGACGGGTTCGACCGGCTCGGCCGGGCCACGCCGGTAATCGTGGACCTGAAGCCGACCGGCCAGCACTACATGGAAGATCTGCACAAGGCAGGCGGGCTTACGACGATCCTGCGTGAACTCGAAGCGCATCTCGCGCTCGACTGCCTGACCATCTCGGGCCGTACGCTTGCCGAGGACATCGCGGCTGCGCCGCCGGCCTTCGCCCAGGATGTCGTGCGCCCGGTCGCCGATCCGCTCAAGGCGGAAGGCGGCATAAGGGTGCTCGGCGGATCGCTTGCGCCGAACGGGGCGATCATCAAGCAGTCGGCTGCCGACCCGGCGCTGATGATCCATGAAGGTCGCGCGGTCGTCTTCGACGGACTGGAGGAGATGGCAATGCGGCTCGACGATCCGATGCTCGACGTCGCTGCCGACGACGTGCTGGTGCTGCGCAATGCCGGTCCGCTCGGCGCGCCCGGCATGCCGGAAGCCGGCTATATCCCCATCCCGAAAGCTCTGGCGGCCAAGGGCGTAAAGGACATGGTGAGCATGTCCGACGCGCGGATGAGCGGCACCGCCTTCGGCACGATCGTGCTGCACATCAGCCCGGAAGCGGCAGCGGGCGGGCCGCTTGCGCTGGTTCAGACCGGCGACCGGATCCGGCTCGACGTGCCGGCCGGGCGTCTCGATTTACTCGTGGCGGAGGATGAACTCGCGCGTCGACGGGCAGAACTTTCACCGCAGCCCGAAGCACCCGCGCGTGGCTATGCCCGGCTCTATGCCCAGGAAGTCATGCAGGCGGAGGATGGCTGCGACTTCGCTTTCCTGCGGCCTCCGATCGTTGCAAAGGTGCCTGTCGCCTGAGGCAAACCGGATATCTGTTGCGCACCGTCCGCGCCGGGGCTAACCCGCCTGCGACGAAATGCAGGAGATGATCGCATGCAAAAGCGCAGGCTCGGGCAGAACGGCCCGATGGTGGGGGCAATCGGGCTCGGCTGCATGAGCTTCGGCGGCATGTACGGACCGACTGACGAGGCCGAAAGCCATGCGACGCTCGAGCGGGCGCTCGATCTCGGCGTCGATCACCTCGATACGGCCTTCATCTATGGCGAAGGCATCTCGGAAACGGTCATCGGATCGTTCCTGAAGACCAATCCCGGCAAGTTCACCATCGCCACCAAGGGCGGCATCGTGATCGGCCCACCACGCGGCGTCGACAATTCGGCTGCCTATCTGCGCACCTGCCTCGAAACCTCGCTGAAGCGCCTCGGCGTCGACCATGTCGAGCTCTACTACATCCACCGGCGCGACCATTCGGTGCCGATCGAGGATGTAATGGGCACGCTGAAGGGCTTCGTCGAGGAAGGCAAAATCGGCGGCATCGGCTTCTCGGAGATCTCGCCGGCGACGCTGCGCCGGGCGCATGCGGTTCATCCGGTCGCCGCTGTCCAGAGCGAGTATTCGCTGTGGGTGCGCCAGCCGGAGCTCGGCGTGCTGCAGGCCTGCGCGGAACTTGGCACGGCCTTCGTCGCCTTCTCGCCGCTTGGCCGAGGCATCTTCGCCCGCGAGATCCCCGACCCCGCTACCTTCGGCAAAGGCGATTTCCGCACGCGCAACCCGCGCTTCACCGAGCCGCGGTTCTCGTGGAACCGCGGCTATGTCGAGCGCTTCCAGGCCTATGCCGCCGACCACGGCCATTCGCCGGCAGCCCTTGCGGTCGCCTGGGGTCTTGCCAAGGGCGAGCACATACACTCGATCCCCGGCACGCGCACGGCCGCGCATCTGGAAGAGCTGGTCGCCGGGGCGTCGATCACGCTGTCTCCGGCCGAGATCGCCGAGATCGAGACGATCCTGCCGCCGGGCTTTGCCGATGGCGACCGCTACTCGGATGCGCAGTACAACAGCGTGGAGCGCTATTGCTGAGGCTTAGGATTCGACGATCGCCTTGAAGCCGCCGTAGATCATGCGGCGGCCGTCGAACACGTCCTTGTAGTTCTCGCCTTGCATGCGCGGGTCGGCCATGACCTTCTTGTTGCAGGCGTCCCGGACTTCACGCGACGGATAGGTGATCCAGGCGAAGACGACAGTCTCGTCGTCTTTGGTCTGCACGGCGCGGGGAAACGACGTCAGCTCGCCATAGGGGACGTCGTCGGCGACCGTCTCCACGTAAGACAGCGCGCCATGCTCCATCCAGACGGTGCAGGCAAGGCTCGCCAGTTCGCGGTAGCGCTCGATCTTCTCCTTCGGCACGGCCAGCACAAATCCGTCGACATAGGTCATGTAGTCTTCCTCCTGTTTTCCGCCTGTGCCGAGGACGTCGGCGTGGTGAACAATCCTACAGTCTGCGCGATGAAATGTTCGAGCAGCGATGGAGCCCACTTTGAATCGTTGCGCGCTTGGTATACATCCCGCCGCAACGGAAGCCTGACCGGATTTGCGACCATGCAGAAATTCACGACCCTCACCGGCGTCGCCGCGCCCCTGCCGATCGTCAATATCGACACGGACATGATCATTCCGAAGGACTACCTGAAGACGATCAAGCGCACCGGTCTCGGCACGGGTCTCTTCTCCGAGAAGCGCTACCTTGAAGATGGGAGCGAGAACCCGGACTTCGTCCTGAACAAGCCGGCCTATCGCAATGCGCAGATCCTGGTGGCGGGCGACAATTTCGGTTGCGGTTCGAGCCGCGAGCACGCGCCGTGGGCGCTTCTCGATTTCGGCATCCGCTGCGTGATCTCGACCTCGTTCGCCGACATCTTCTACAACAACTGCTTCAAGAACGGCATCCTGCCGATCACCGTCAGCCCGGAGGATCTCGAGAAGCTCCTCGATGATGCCTCGCGGGGCGAGAATGCCCGCCTGACGATCGATCTCGAGTCGCAGGAAATCCGCGGTCCGGACGGCGGCACGATTTCATTCGACATCGACGCCTTCCGCCGCCACTGCCTGCTCAACGGGCTCGATGATATCGGCCTGACGATGGAAAAGGCGCCGGCGATCGAGACCTTTGAAAAGGCCAACGCCGAAAGCCGCCCCTGGGCCTGAGCGCTCTTTTCCAGACAAGGCCGACGCGCGTGACGCCCTTCATTCCCCGCCGCTTCGAAGGCATCGCCTTCGCCGTGCTGGTCACCTTCGTCATGACCTTCGTGATCTCGGGCGTTTCGTCTGCCCTGGTGCTGGGGATCACACATCCCGACTTTCCCCGCACCTGGTTCGGCGCGTGGATGACGTCATGGGCGTTCGCGGCGCCGATCATGACCGTCGTCGCGCCCATCGTGCGGGCCATCGTCAAGCGGATCGTGCGGCCGGCCTGAGTTGATCGGCCGGCGGCTTTGCCGCATGCTCGCGCCTGCCCTTGCCGCGGGAGCCGCCATGCGCCAGACGGACGCCTTCGACGCCATCGCCGATCCCAACCGCCGGCATATCCTCGAGGAACTGCGCCGTTCGCCGCAGACCGTCAACGAGCTTGCTGCGGGCCTGCCCGTGTCGCGCCCGGCGGTCTCGCAGCATCTCAAGGTGCTTCTCGATTGCGGGCTCGTCAGCGTCTCCGCGCAAGGCACGCGGCGCATCTACGCAATCGACCATCGCGGCTTTCTGAAGCTCAATGTCTGGCTCGACCAGTTCTGGTCCGGCGACTCAGCCTAAAAGAAAAGGCCCCGCCGAAGACGGGGCCACTGCCTGAGGTAAGTGCCTGGGAATCAGTGCCGCGTCGGGCTTCCCTTCAGCCTCTCGATTTGGTCCTTGAGTGCCAACTTGCGACGCTTGAGGCGCGAGACCTCGAGGTCGTCAACGGATGGATGCAGCATGGCCTGGTCAATCTCCTTCTCGAGATCGCCATGCCTGCGCTGAAGTTCCGCAAGATGGGATGCAAGTGACATCGTCGGGCTCTCCCTTCGTTCCTCGTTGCACCGTCATTCCACGCGCTCGACGAACGCCCTTGTGACGGCGTTATGACAGTGTGCCACCGGCTCATTCGTCTGTCGAACGTCGCGTAGTAGCATTTCCTGACACAGTGAAATGTGGTAGCGTCGCCGCGGCTGCGCAATAGCGCCTGGCCGCTTGCCCGCCACGGCCTCGCTAGGCCCCTCAGACCGATCGAACGGAACGCATGTCGGAACAGGAACAGGCCGAGATCCGCCTTGCCTATGCGCGGGCCAAGCAGGAACACGCCGATTTCGACGCAGCCATCAACGCCATGATGGCGACCGGCTGCGACCCGCTCCAGATCCAGCGGATGAAGAAGAAGAAGCTCGCGCTGAAGGACAAGCTGCGCGAGTACGAGGATCGCATCATTCCAGACATCATTGCCTGAGGCGGACATGGTCGAAGAAGCTCCGCCCGTCGCCATCATCATGGGCAGCCAGTCCGACTGGCCGACCATGCGCCACGCCGCCGAAACGCTGGAAGAGCTCGGCATCGACTACGAGGCGCTGATCGTCTCGGCGCATCGCACGCCCGACCGGCTCTATTCCTTCGCCAAGGGCGCGCGCGAGGCCGGCTTCAAGGTGGTGATCGCAGGCGCCGGTGGTGCCGCCCACCTGCCCGGCATGGCCGCCGCCATGACCACGCTGCCGGTCTTCGGCGTTCCGGTGGAATCGCGCGCATTGTCAGGTGTCGATTCGCTTTATTCGATCGTGCAGATGCCTGCCGGCATTCCTGTCGGCACGCTGGCGATCGGCAAGGCCGGCGCGACCAATGCGGCGCTGATGGCGGCCGCCGTGCTGGCGCTGTCGGACGACATGCTGGCCGACCGGCTGGAAGCCTGGCGCGCCGAGCGCACGGCCGCCGTTGCCGAATATCCTTCGGACGAGCAGTGAGCGCGCGGTTTTCGCGTCTCGCCACCGTCGGCATTCTCGGCGGCGGGCAACTCGGCCGCATGCTGGCCATGGCGGCTGCGCGGCTCGGCATCCATGTCGTGATCCTCGACCCGGACCCGGAGTGCCCGGCGGCTGAAGTGGCAGCCGACCAGATCGTCGCGGCCTATGACGACGAGGCGGCGCTCGACCTCCTCGCCTCGCGCTGCGATGTCGTCACCTACGAATTCGAGAACGTGCCCGTCGTTGCCGCCAGGCGGCTTGCCGAGCGCATACCCGTGCGGCCCGGGGCGCGGGCGCTCGAGGTTGCGCAGGACCGGATCGTCGAAAAGAGCTTCCTCAACGACATCGGGATCAGGACCGCCGGGTTCCGAGCCGTCGACAGTGCTGCCGATGCAATCGCCGCGCTTGGCGCGTTTTCCGGCGGCGGCATCCTGAAGACGCGGCGCTTCGGCTATGACGGCAAGGGACAGGCGGTCGTGAAGGCGGGCTCCGATGCAGGCGAGGCATTCGCGGCGATCGGCGCGAAGTCGGCAGTCTTTGAGGAATTCATCGCGTTCGACTGCGAGATCTCGATCGTCGCCGCGCGGTCGGTCGATGGCGAGATGCTCGCCTACGAACCGGCCCGCAACCTGCACGAAAACGGCATCCTGAGGCGCTCGACGGTTCCGGCGGGCGTCGCTCCCTCCACTGTCGAGGCCGCGAGACAGATGGCGTTCTCCATCCTCGCCGAACTCGATTATGTCGGCGTCATCGGTGTCGAGTTCTTCGTGGCACGCGACGGCACGCTTTTGGTCAACGAGATTGCGCCTCGGGTGCACAATTCAGGACACTGGACGGAAGCCGCCTGCTTCGTCTCGCAGTTCGAGCTGCACATGCGCGCCGTGCTCGGCCTGCCGCTAGGCGGCACCGAACGTCACAGCGACTGCGTCATGGAGAACCTGATCGGGGACGAAATCGCGCAGGTCGAAACGCTTGCCGGCGAGGCCGGCGTCGTCGTTCACGACTATGGCAAGGCGGAAATCCGCGCTGGCCGCAAGATGGGCCATTTCACGCGGCTGACGGGGCGTTCCTCGCCCGCTTCCGGTTGACAAGGCGCAAGCGCCTCGTCTATGTCCACCTCGAATTTAGGGCGCGCTCGACGGCGCGCCTTTCCGGTTGTGGGCCCGCAGGGCCGAAAGACGGGCTCAGGACAATGAAGATCAAGAATTCGCTCAAGGCTCTCAAGGGCCGTCACCGCGACTGCCGCATGGTCCGTCGCAAGGGCCGCATCTACATCATCAACAAGACGGCTCCGCGCTACAAGGCGCGCCAGGGCTGAGGCTTCGCCTCGCCTGCCGGCTTCACGTCGATTTCAGTTGTGCTTCATGCCCGCGGGACTAGTCTCGCGGGCATGAAGCCGTTTTTGCTCCTGCTCGTAGCCCTTCTTGTCGCAAGCCCCGCGCTCGCGCAGGATCGTACCGGGCAAACGGGCCGCCCACTTTCCGTGCCGGTCGAGAAGAGCGAGCAGCTTGCCACGCTCTATGGCGAACTCAAGCGCGCACCCTCGCCGCAGGCAGCCGAGCGGGTAGCCGCGCGGATCCGGCAGGCGTGGATGGAGTCCGGCAGCGCGACCTACGATCTGATGCTGCGCTGGGCGAGCGACGCAATGGCTGAAAACCGCAACGACGTGGCGCTCGACTTCCTCGACCAGCTGGTCGTGATGGCGCCCGACTATGCCGAGGCCTGGAACCGGCGCGCGACGCTCCACTACATGATGAACGACCCGGCCAAGTCGATGGTCGATATCCAGCGCACGCTGCGCCTCGACCCGCATCATTTCGGGGCGCTGTCGGGCATGGCGCAGATCATGCGCGACAATGGCAGCACGGAGCGCGCGCTCGAGGCCTATCTGAGGGTGCTCGAGGTCTACCCGCAGCTGCGCAGCGCTCAGGACGAGGCGGGCAAGCTCGCCGACGAGATCGCCGGCGAAGGCATCTGACCTTCGACAGCCTGCGTATCAAGCCCATTCCCACTGCCTGAACTGGCCTCGCCTTGCAGCTTTTCCTCGGTATCCTGTTCTTCCTCGTCGCGCTGCTCGCGGCACTCGCGGGCGTCACGCGCATCGGCGCGCATTTCATCGAAAATCGCAATCCGCCCGTCGGCACCTTCGCCACGGTCGACGATGCGCGCATCCATCACGTGCACGTGCAAGTGCCCGGACCTGCCGCGGGCACGCTGCCGCCGATCGTCTTCATCCATGGGGCGAGCGGCAATCTGCTCGACGCGATGGTGCCGATCCGCGCGCGGCTGGAGGGCCGGGCTGAGATGCTCTTTCTCGATCGTCCGGGGCATGGCTGGTCGGAGCGCGGCCGCCGCAACGGCAACCCTTACGAGCAGGCCGGCACGATCGCGGGGCTGATGAGTCAACTCGGCATGGAGCGGGCGATCATCGTCGGCCATTCCTTTGGCGGTGCGGTCGCGGCTGCCTTCGCGCTGGAGCATCCGGAGCGGACGGCCGGGCTCGTCTTCCTGGCGGCCGCAACCCATCCATGGCCGGGCGCCGGGACGTCATGGTACTACAAGCTGACCGCCGTGCCGGTGCTCGGGCGCCTGTTCGCCGAGACGGTTGCGGCTCCCGGCGCGCGGCTGCGCATCGCGCAGGCATCGGCCTGCGTCTTCGCCCCGAATGCGATGCCGGAAGCCTATCTCAAGGATGCGGCGATCGAACTCCTGCTGCGCCCGTCGGCCTTCATCGCCAATGCGCGCGACGTCGCCGGGCTCTACGATCATGTCGTGGATGCCGCACCCCGCTACCCGTCGATCGACGCGCCAACCGTGGTGATCACAGGCGATCGCGACACGGTCGTGTTCGAGGACATTCATTCGGGCGGCCTTGCGCGCGACATTCCGGGGGCGGAGATCGTGTGGCTGCGCAATATGGGGCACAAGCCCGACTGGGTCGCGCCCGAGCTGGTCGAGGCGGCAATCCGCAAGGTGGCGGGAGAAGCCGTCGATCTCGCGCCGATCGGTGCGGCTGTCGAGGCGCGGATCGCCGGCGATGCCTTTGGCCCGCCGGAAGCCTGCCCGGACGAAAAGCCGGAGCTTGCCGCAGCCGGCTAGGCGGCGGGGCGGATCGCGAGTTCAGACCAGCGGTCGAGATAGATCGCCAGCCAGGCAGAGAAGCGCTCGGGCGCAGCCTTCACCTCACGCCGCAGATCGTCGAGGCCGATCCAGCGCAGCGCCGAGACTTCCGCCGGGTCGAAGGCAAGCCTCGCGGGTTTTCGTGCCAGCCGGCCAAAGAAGACGTGAACGCGCTCGTTCTCGATGAGGCCGTTGCCGACCTCGGCGCGGTAGTCGACGATGCCGCCCGGCACGAGGTCGAGGTCGAGCCCGACCTCTTCTGCAAGCCGGCGGCGCGCGCAGGCGGCAGGCGTCTCGCCCCAGTGCGGATGCGTGCAGCAGGTGTTCGCCCACTTTCCGGCGCTGTGGTACTTGCCCTCGGCGCGCTGCTGGATCAGCAGTTCGTCGCCGCAGAAGACGAAGACCGACACGGCCACATGCTGCTGGCCGGTCCGGTGGACCTCCAGTTTCGGGGCCGGGTAGAGCCCGCCATCAGTAGCGATGGCGGGGATCGGAAGCTCGTCTTCGTCGGGTCTCATTGGGGCCGTCCTATAGCCTCAAGCCACGTGCCTTGCCAGGGCGCACTGGGACCAGAGGCTGGAGAGGGCGTGGATGAGGTGCTCGATGTCGGCGTCGGAGTGGAGCGGCGAGGGCGTGATGCGCAGGCGCTCTGTCTTGCGGGCGACGGTCGGGTAGTTGATCGGCTGGACGTAGACGCCGTGGCTGTCGAGCAGGATGTCGGAGATCCACTTGCACTTGACCGGATCGCCGACCATCACCGGGACGATGTGGCTCGGGTTCGGCATATGCGGAATGCCGGCGCGGTCGAGAAGCGCGCGCACCTTGGCGACGCGGTCGCGCTGGCGCAGGCGAAGCCGCTCGCCCTCGATCGTCTTCGACACCTGGATCGCCGCACGCGCACCGGCTGCGACTGCCGGCGGAAGCGCGGTGGTGAAGATGAAGCCGGACGCATAGGAGCGGATGAAGTCGCACATGGCGACCGAGCCCGCGATATAGCCGCCGACGACGCCGAACGCCTTGCCGAGCGTGCCCTCGATCAGCGTGATGCGGTCCATCAGCCCTTCGCGCTCGGCGATGCCGCCGCCGCGCGGGCCGTAGAGCCCGACCGCATGGACCTCGTCGAGATAGGTCATCGCGCCGTGCTTCTCGGCGACCGCGACGATCTCGCGGATCGGCGAGATGTCGCCATCCATCGAATAGACGCTCTCGAAGGCGACGATCTTCGGACGGTCGGGGCCGTATTCCGACAGCACCCGGTCGAGGTCCGCGACATCGTTGTGGGCGAAGATGCGCTTTTCGGCGCGCGAATGCCTGATCCCCTCGATCATCGAGGCGTGGTTCTTCTCATCCGAGATGATGACCACGCCGGGGATCATGGCGCCGAGCGTACCCAGCGAAGCCCAGTTGGAGACATAGCCGGAGGTGAAGAGAAGGGCCGCTTCCTTGCCGTGCAGGTCGGCAAGCTCGCGCTCGAGAAGCACGTGATAATGGTTGGTGCCCGAGATGTTGCGCGTGCCGCCGGCGCCGGCGCCGCAGCGGTCGATCGCCTCGTGCATGGCGGCAAGCACCTTGGGATGCTGGCCCATGCCGAGATAGTCGTTCGAGCACCAGACCGTGACCTCGCCGGCCTCCTCGCCGACATGGCGCACCGCCCTCGGGAACGCGCCCTGACGACGCTCGAGATCCGCAAAAACGCGGTAGCGACCCTCAGAATGAAGCCGCGACAGCGATTCCGCGAAAAAGGCCTCGAAGTCGTACATTCTCTCTCTCCCCTGATCCCCTTAAGCCCCAGTCGGCTCCGGTCAATGCGTATGGACGGCGGCCGCGCGGGCGGCTGCCGGGTGAAGTGGTCGCGGTGCGCGGTCTGCGCGCTTGCGGTCGAGGCTCCATGCCCACAGCGCCTCGGCCGGAATGGGCAGGACCAGGAACCAGTGCTCGATGATCGCCAGCGCCATCATGGCCGTCAGGAAGGCGAAGGCTGCCTGATCGAAGGCGCTTTCGGCCTGCCATGCGGCGAGCGCCAGCAGCGTCACGATGATGGTCGAAACCGTCACCGACACCGGGAAAAAGAGGTTCATCGGGCGCTTGGTGAGGAAGCCCTTGATGAAGTCGAGATGATCCGGGAGGAAGTGCTCATTGACGTTGCGCACGCCGAACAGGACGTTGAGGCGCGCGCTCTCGTGCATCCACCACAGGATCAGATAGGTCCAGAGCGCCACCTCGTTGGGCGCGTCCCACGTAGCGGCCACGACCAGCGCGAAGCCGGCGACGATCGCGAGCTCGTGCCAGATGTTGGCCTGAAGTGCGTGCCAGAAATGGCGCGGACCCGAGCAGCCTTCGCGGCAGCGGACCTTGCGCGTGCCGGTCACGTAGCCGAGGTAGAAGGAAATCTCGAACCAGCCCCAGAAGAGCAGCGTCGCGCCGAAGGCGACATAGGCGCCGGTGACGGTTGTATCGCCGGCGGACCAGGCGATGGCGGCAAGCGATGCTGCCGAGAGGGCGGTCCAGAAGGCGAAGCTGTATCTGAAGGTCGCGGGTTTCAGCCCGTCGAGAAAGATTATGGCGCCCGTGGCGAACCACCACAGGAACAGTGCGAACAGGGCAGGAGCCGCAAGCGCCATCATCATCGTTACCAGACCGGCTGCATGCGGCTGGTGTCCGGCAGTTCGTTCTGCTTGACGGGCAGGAGGTAGAGCCGGGCAAAGGTCCCTGCCGCCCGCAGGCCGAGGCCGACGCGCTTCAGGGCTGCGACCGGTCCGGTCTTGCCCTGCAGCTCCGCCATAGCCTCGTTGACGACGCGCAGCCTTTCGAGCCCGCGCCGGAAGCGCGGATCGTCGGTGTCGAGCACCAGCGGGAAGACTTGGCGGGTGATCTCGCTCGTCAGCGAGAAGACCTTGTAGTCATATTCCGTCGGGTCGATGCCGAGCGCCTTGTGGAACTCCGGCCGCGCATGGTCGCGGACATACATGGTCGCGTAGACGGCAAGCAGGAAGAAGCGCACCCAGAGCTTGTTCAGTCCCTTGAGATATTCCGGGTTCGCCCGCATCAGGAGCGCGAAGGCCTCGCCGTGGCGGAACTCGTCGTTGCACCACTTCTCGAACCATTTGAAGATCGGGTGGAAGCGACGCTCCGGATGCCGCTCCAGATGGCGGTAGATGGTTATGTAGCGCGCGTAGCCGATCTTCTCCGACAGATAGGTCGCGTAGAAGATGAATTTCGGCCGGAAGAAGGTGTACTTCTTCGCCTTGGTCAGGAAGCCGAGGTTCACGCCGATGCCGAATTCCTTCAGCGCATCGTTGATGAAGCCGGCGTGCCTCGCCTCGTCGCGGCTCATGTAGCCGAACAGGCGCACCATGTCGGGATTGGTCCCGCGCTTGCGCATCTCCTTGTAGAGCACACAGCCGGAGAACTCGGCCGTAAGCGAGGATACCATGAAGTCCACGAACTCGTTGCGCAGGCCTTCCGGCAGCGCCTCGAAGTCGATCTTGTCCCATTCCTCGTTGCGCTTGAAATGACCCTTGTTCGGGTCGCTTTCCATCTCTTCCAGAAGCCGGTCCCACTCCTCGCGGACGCCCGAGACGTCCATGCGGTCGAGGGCCTCGAAATCGGTGGTGTAGAAGCGCGGCGCGAGCATCGTGCTTTCTGACGCCATGCCTTGCGTGTCGGGCGTGCGGAGCGACATGCGTTCGATGGTCATGACGGCCTCCCCGACGAGAACGAAAATTCGAGGAGTTCCATAAATTCGAGGTCGCCCGTCATCTTCACCCAGATGCGCTCGGCGGCCGTCGCCTTGGTGACTGTGGCCATGCGGTGAAGCACGGCGCGCTCGCCATAGGGCACGGAGATCTCGTCGCCATGCACCTGCACCTCGTCGCCCGGCTCCACGACGACGTCGCCGTGCAGTTCCACATGGGCGTGGAGGCTTTCCCAGCTGTGCTCGATCTCGATCGTGCACGGTACTTCGATCACTCTTGAGTGCTGCGTCATCGCGTTTCCCTCCCGCGGTTCAGCATGCCGGCAAAATCGCCGGCATTGGTCTGGCCGAATGCGTCGAGCGCCACGACCCTGCCGGTCGTCGGATCGCTCAACAGAAGATGCCCGGTGGCCATGCGGGCAAGTTCGAACGGCTCGGCGGGCGCCACGTCCGCCTTGCGTCTTTCGATGGCGAAGCCACGCATGGTCTGGCGGACAAAGCCGCCTCGACCGGGCGTGTACTGCGCCAGAACCAGTCCGTCCGTGGCGCGGCGGGCTTCCACGATGCCGCCTTCCACGTCGAAGAATGTCAGTTCGATCGTCTCGACCGGCCCTTCCTGCCTCAGCTCCGCGACGGTAGACGTGTCCCTGAGAGCCACGAAGACCAGCGCGAAGCACAGCACGGCAGCGAGAAGCGCCGGGCCGTGGAGGTTGGTGTGCCTGTTGAGGAAAGCGATCATCTTTTGTCGTCTCAGGCCATTGCGCCAATGCCGGCCGGCATCGTCTGCGTCTCGCTTGCGCCTTGGCGGGCACGGGAGCGCGCTTCGGCTGGCAGTGGTTCGCCGGCGAGGCAGGCTGCAAGCAGCCGCGCGGTCGAATCGGCGTCCGGTATCGCGCGCAGCATGGGCTGCGGGTTCAGGAAATGCAGCGGGCGCGTGTTCGGCCAGAGCAGCAGATAGGCGAGGCGATCGGGCTTGGCGATCGCCAGCGCGATGTTGCCAGTACCGCCGCGCATGACACCCAGCGAGGCCCCTGCAATGCGCGCATAGGGCAGGTTGAGCGTCACCGGCAGGGCCAGCCCCGAGCGGATGACGACGCGCTTCGTGGTGACCGTGTACACCGTCGAGCGGGCATAGAGGTAGGCGAGGACCGCAAGGATGCCGCAGCCCGCGGCGCCGACAAGCACGAGCCAGCCGGCCCGCATCAGCGCTGCCTGCGTGCCGAGCCCGTCATAGGCAGCCGATATGCCGATCCAGGCAGCGAGCACCGCGAAATAGATCGCGACCTTGCGGACGTGGAAGGCGTTGATGGCGAGCGTCTTCCACTCGGGTGCGCCCTGCCAGACCATGCGCTCGCCCTCGGGCAGTTCCGCGGGAAGCCCGCGGACCGGCTCGAAGGCGAAATCGTCGTGATGCTGCGGGCTCATAGCAGCGGCTCCGAGCGATCGGCGGTTGCGTAGAGATGGCCGCCGGTGAAGTAGGCCATGACGCGATCTTCCTCGAGCAGCGTGATGGCGCTCGACGACTTGATGCGGGGCACGTCGGCGAACTGGGTCGAGGTGATCGACTTCACCTGGACGCGGTTGCCGGTGAGACGAGCAAGGTTCATCGGGACGAGGAGCGGGCCAGCGCCCGGCTCGGCGGTGGTCACCTCGAGGTAGCGGATCAGATGCTCGGAGCGGTCGACCCAGATGTCGCTGACGGTTCCGACGATTACGCGGTCAGCGGCGAAGACCTCGCGGCCGCGTGGGTCCGGATCACCGGTGAAGATGCCGAAATGATCGTCGACACGCGATGGCACGATCTTGTCGCGGCCGTCCCAGGTCTGGTCGGGGTGATCGGAACGCTGCGCCCAGGCTGCGGGACCGACGCCGTCGACCAGCGGGTTGCCGGTCGGCACCATCGGGGCGCCGGGCCAGCGGCCGACACGCACAGCTGCAATCGGGCGCGTGTCGCGGTCGAGGTTCGGCGCGGTATAGGTGCCTCCATTGCGCAGGTTGAAGACCTTCGGCTCCGGCAGGAGCAGGAATCCGCGATCCTTCACGCGGCCATCGGGATCCGACTCCAGCGGGTAGCCTTCGCGACGGTCCTCGCGGCGGATGTAGAAGATCAGCCCGGCGAAGAACACCCAGAAGACGTAAAGGGTGACCTGGGCAACATCGATGTAGCCCGTAATTGCGCCCGTTTCCATGTCCCGTCTCCTTCTCGTGTCCGGTCAGCCGGGGAACTCGGCCAGCCCGAATTTCGTGTCGTCGGCCGCTGCCTGCGGCCTCGAAAAGCGGACGAGCGGCCCGATCGCGACGAGCGTCGCGAACAGAAGGACCAACTCGATGTGATAGACGACGCCGTAGCCTGCATTGGCGTCGGTGAAGGCGGCGCCGAGCGTGCCTTGGGCGGCGAGATGCTCGACGAGGTCGCGGATCGCGCCGCCGGCAGCAATCGCAAGGCCCATCGCGGTCGCCTGGACGGCGCCCCAGGCGCCGAGCGCGATGCCGCTGTCGGTTTCGCGGGCAAGCTCCATCGCGGCCGTCAGCATGCCGACGGCGAAGAGCCCGCCGCCGAGGCCGATCATGGCCGTGCCGGCGCGGAAGATCGTCGCCGATTGCAGGGGGGCGGCGATGATGACGAGGACAAAGGCCGGCAGGCCGACGAGCAGGCCGAGCGAGGCCAGCCGACAGGCATCCCAGCCGCGGGCGAGCTGCCTTGCGGCAAGCGAAAGACCGACAAGCGTGCCTGCTGACAGAAGCGCGGTCAGCATCGTCGTCTGGCCCACCGTCAGCGACAGGACCTCGCCACCATAGGGCTCGAGCAGGATGTCCTGCATGGCGAAGGCCGCCGTGCCCAGCCCGACGACGACGAGCAGGCGGCCGGCGCGCGGATGGGCGATGAACTTGGCCCAGGCGGCGGCGAAATCCTCGCGCGGCAGGGCAGGATCGGTGCGCGCAGGGTTGCGGCCTTCCTGCTTCCAGAGCGCGACCATGTTCAGGACCATGGTAACCACGGCGGCACCCTGGACGACCTGGATCAGTCGGAGATGGCTGTATTCTGAAAGGAGCGCGGAAAAGACCAGCGCGCACACCAACATGCCGGCGAGAAGCATCACGTAGAGTAGCGCCACGACGCGTGGTCGGCTTTCGGCCGGTGCGAGGTCGCAGGCAAGCGCGAGGCCGGCGGTCTGCGTGGTGTGCAGGCCCGCGCCGACGAGCAGGAAGGCGAGCGCCGCGCCGATCGTGCCGGCATAGGGCAGGGCTGCCTCTCCGCCGCCGGACAGAACCAGCAGCGCGAAGGGCATGATGGCGAGGCCGCCGAACTGGAGAAGCGTGCCCATCCAGATGAAGGGAACGCGGCGCCAGCCGAGATGGGAGCGATAGGTGTCAGAGCGATGGCCGATCAGCGCGCGCACAGGCGCAAAGACGATCGGCAGCGCGACCATGAGGGCGACGAGCGAGGCGGGCACGCCGTGCTCGACGATCATGACGCGGTTGAGCGTGCCGGTCAGGAGCACCATGGCCATGCCGACCGAGACCTGGAACAGCGACAGGCGGACGAGGCGGGCAAGCGGCAGGGTGCCGCCGGCGGCGTCGGCGAATGGCAGGAAGCGCGTGCCGACGCGCGTCCAGATCGATGCCATGCCTTGCCGCCCGGTGCTCATGGCCGCGAGACCTCCATGAGCTGCGAGGTGTAGAAGCCATGCGCGACACGCCGGCCGGGTGCGATCTCCCAGAGTGCGTCGAGGCGCTGGGCGAGCGCGGCCTTCAGTGCCGGCTCGGCGATCGGTTCGATCGCAGGGGCGCGGTCGCTGCGCGGGAAGAGGCGGCCGGCTGCGTGCATGATGGCCAGAAGCGGCGTGCGCGGGGCGAAGGTGAAGAGGATCGTCCGCTCGGTACGGTCGGCGAGGCGCGAAACGGCTTCGGCCGTCTGATGGAGATCGTAGTGGATGAGGCAATCCATCGACACGACCGCATCGAAATGGCCGAGCGCCGGGTCGAGCATGTCGCCGACGCGCCAGTCGATACGGGCGTCCGCCGGCGCATTGGCGCGGCCGAAGGAGACGATCTCGCCGGCAAGGTCGATCGCGACGACAGAGGCGCCGCGGGCTGCAAGCTCAAGCGACAGCGCGCCCGCGCCGCAGCCGGCATCGAGGATACGCCAGCCGGCAAGGTCTGCCGGCAGCGCGTCGAGGATTGTGGCGCGCATCATCGCCCGGCCCTGACGCACCGTCTCGCGGATGCGCCCGAGCGGGGCGTCGCCGGCAAAGCGCTTCCAGGCTTCGACCGCGGTGCGGTCGAAGTAGGTGCGCACGTGCTGGCGGCGTTCCGTATAAGCGGCGTCGAGCATCAGTCGAACCCCAGGAAGTCGAAGATCTCGCGATCCTTCATCGGGTTGGCGTCGAGCTCGTCGGTGCCGTTCCAGAGCGATTCGGCGAGCCGCAGATACTCGGCCCGCACGGCCAGCACTTCCGGCGTCGGGTCCATCTCGAAGAGCGTCGATTTCTTCAGGCGCGAGACGCGCACGGCGTCGAGGTCCTGGATGTGCGCCAGGCGCTTAAGGCCGATCGCGGCGTTGAAGCGATCGATCTGGTCGGTGTCCTTGCTGCGGTTGGCGATGACGCCAGCAAGGCGCACGGGGTAGTTCTTCGACTTCGCCTTTATGGCCGCCACGATGCGGTTCATCGCAAAGATGGAATCGAAGTCGTTGGCGGCGACGACCAGCGCGCGTTCGGCGTGCTGGAGCGGCGAGGCAAAGCCGCCGCAGACGACGTCGCCGAGCACGTCGAAAATGACGACGTCGGTGTCTTCGAGGAGGTGATGCTCCTTGAGCAGCTTCACCGTCTGGCCGACGACGTAGCCCCCGCAGCCGGTGCCGGCGGGCGGGCCGCCGGCCTCGACGCAGCGCACGCCATTGTAGCCTTCGAAGACGAAGTCCTCGGTGCGCAGCTCCTCGGTATGGAAATCGACCTGCTCGAGCACGTCGATGACGGTCGGGATGAGCGACTTCGTCAGCGTAAAGGTCGAATCGTGCTTGGGGTCGCAGCCGATCTGCAGCACGCGCTTGCCGAGCATGGAGAAGGCGACGGACAGGTTCGACGAGGTCGTCGACTTGCCGATGCCGCCCTTGCCGTAGACGGCGAAGACCTTGGCCTTGTCGATGAGGACGGTCGGGTCGAGCTGGACCTGGACGCTGCCTTCGCCGTCGCCTCGGCCGGCTGCCCGTCGCAGATCCTTCGGATGGGTAAACACGTTCATGCGGCTGCCTCCACGCCCACGCCCTCGACGCGGTCTTCGAGTTCGTCTCCGGCCTGCCGCAACGCATCGAGCGTGGCGGCATCGGGGCTCCAGTAGCTTCGGTCGTTGGCTTCGATCAGCCGGCCGGCAATTTTGGCGGCCGCCTTCGGGTTGAGCTCGGCGATGCGCCTGCGCATCTCGGGGTCGAGGACGAAGGTCTCGGCCACGTTCTGGTAGATCCAGGGCGCCACCTGGCCGGTCGTCGCCGACCAGCCGAGCGTGTTCGTCACATGCGCCTCGATCTGGCGCACGCCTTCATAGCCGTGGGCGAGAAGGCCCTCGTACCATTTCGGATTGAGCGTGCGGGTGCGTGCCTCCAGCGAGACCTGTTCGGCCAGCGTGCGGACCTTGCCGGCGCCGCGCGTCTGGTCGCCGACATAGACCGGCACCGCCTCGCCGCTGGCGCGCTTCATGGCGCGCGAGATGCCGCCCAGCGTGTCGAAGTAGTGATCGACCGTGGTGATGCCGAGCTCGACGGATTCGATGTTCTGGTAGGCCGCCTCGACGTCTGAGAGGATCGAGGTCAGCAGTTCGGCCCGCTTTACCGGCTGGCCGTCGCGGCCATAGGCGAAGCACTTGCGACGCGTATAGGCCTCGGCGAGCTCGTCCTCGTCGTTCCAGGCGCTGGAATCAACCAGCATGTTGACGTTCGAGCCATAGGCGCCGGCTGCGTTCGAGAAGACGCGCAGCGCTGCCGTCTCGAGGTCGCAGCCATGGGCGGCGGCATAGGCGAGGCTGTGCTTGCGCACGAAGTTCTGCTCTTCCGGCTCGTCGGCGGTGGCGGCCAGAAGGGCCGCTTCGGCCAGGAGCCGGGTCTGCAGCGGCAGCAGGTCGCGGAAGATGCCGGACAGCGTCATCATGACGTCGATCCGCGGACGGCCGAGGTCTGCAAGCGGCTTCAGCGCGGCGCCGCTCAGGCGGCCATAGCTGTCGAAGCGCGGGACAGCACCAATAAGCGCGAGCGCCTGGCCGATGGGGCCGCCTTCGCTTTTCAGATTGTCGGTGCCCCAGAGCACCATGGCGAGGCTTTCGGGCAGCCGGCCATTGTCGGCAAGGTGGCGGGCGACGAGACGCTCGGCCTGCGCCGCGCCATCGGCGACGGCAAAGGCGCTCGGCAGGCGGAAGGGGTCGAAGCCGTGAATGTTGCGGCCGGTCGGGAGGATGTGCGGCGAGCGGATCACGTCGCCGCCGGAGACAGGCCGGATGTAGCGGCCGTCGAGCGCGGCAAGAATCGCACCGATCTCGGCGTCGCGCGACAAATGCGTGGCGGCAGTCGCGAGGCTCGTCGCGACTTCAGGGTCGAGGCTTTCCAGCGCTCCGCCGGCCGCGACCGTGAGCGCGTCATCACGGTTCAAGTCGAGGCCATGCGAGGCTTCGGCGATCGCCTGCAGGAGGTCGGCGCGCTCTTCCAGCGTCGGCGCTTCGCCGACGACGTGAAGGCCGAGCGGGATCAGGGTCGATTCCAGTTCCAGCACCTTGTCGACCAGTGCGGCAGCGAGGGTTTCGCCCTGACGCGTCCAGTCTTCCGTGGTGGCGGTGAGGTCCAGGCTCTCGGCCTGGGCGTGGATCGTCTCGATCAGGCGCGGCCGCTCGGCATCCTCGGGCGACAAAGCACGCCAGCGGTCAAGCGTCGCCTTGAGGTCGACGAGGCCGCGATAGAGCCCCGCATGGGCAACCGGCGGCGTGAGGTAGGAGATCAGCGTCGCACCCGTGCGGCGCTTGGCGATCGTGCCTTCCGACGGGTTATTGGCGGCATAGAGATAGAGGTTCGGCAGGTCGGCGATCAGCCGGTCCGGCCAGCAGGCGGACGACAGTGCCGTCTGCTTGCCAGGCATGAATTCGAGTGCGCCGTGCGTGCCGAAATGCAGGAGCGCATCGGCGCCGAAATCCTCGCGCAGCCAGCGGTAGAAAGCGGCGAAGGCGTGCGTCGGGGCAAAGGACTTCTCGAAGAGAAGCCGCATCGGGTCGCCCTCGTAGCCGAAGGCCGGCTGGATGCCGACGACGACGTTTCCGAAGCGCTCGCCGAGCACGAGGATGCGGCTGCCATCGGTCTGCTGGCGGCCGGGGGCCGGTCCCCACTGGGCCTCGATCTCGTCGAGATATTTCTCGCGGGCGACATGAACGTCTGCCGGGATGCGGGTGAGCACGTTGGCCGCCTGGCCGAAGGTCGCGGCATTGCCTTCAAGGATGCGCGCTTTCAGTGCCTCGGCGTCTGCCGGCAGGTCGACCGTATAGCCGTCGGCCTTGAGTGCCTTCAGCGTGTTGAAAAGCGAGCGGAACACCGACAGATGGGCCGCCGTGCCGACCGCGCCGCCGTTGGGCGGGAAGTTGAAGAGCACGATGCCGATCTTGCGTTCGGCGCGGGCGCGCTTGCGCAGTGCGACGAGGCGGGCGACGCGGGCTGCGAGCATCGCGGCGCGCTCGATCTGGGGCGCCATGTCGCGGCTGCCCTTGCCGGCATTGTCGGACGAGCCGGAGCGGCCGCCATAGATCATGCCGCCCTGGGCGCCGTCGAGTTCCGGCAGCGCCAGCATCATGGTGGCTTCGACGGGGGTCAGTCCGCGCTCGGAAGCCTGCCATTCGGCCAGCGTCTGGAACTCGATCGCGTGGGCCGTGAGATACGGGACGTCGAGCTTTGCCAGCATCTCCTCGGCCGAGCGGCTGTCATTGTAGGCCGGTCCGCCGACCAGCGAGAAGCCGGTGAGCGACACGACGGCGTCGACCGTCGGCTGGCCGCGCTCCATGAAGAAGGTCTCAATCGCGGGGCAGCCGTCGAGGCCGGCGGCAAAGGCCGGCACCACGCGAAGGCCCGTCGCCTCGATCGCGCGGATGACGCCGTCATAATGGGCTGTGTTGCCGGCCAGCACGTAGGACCGCATGACCAGGAGCCCGACCGTCCCACGATCCTCGCTGCCGGCCGGCCGCGGTAGGGCGCGGCGGCTGTCGGTGATGCGCGTCTTGAGACCCGGGTGATAGAGCCCGACTTCCGGGTAGATCGCCGGACCTTCGGCCGAGACGATCGCCTTCAGGACGGCGCGTGGGCCGGATGCGTAGCGCCCGATCAGGAAGCGGACGAGGTTGACGATGTTCTCGTCGGAGCCGGCCAGCATGTATTGCAAAGTGAGGAAATAGGCGCGCACGTCCTGCGCCTTGCCGGGGATGAAGCGCAGGATCTGCGGGATGCGCTTCAGCATCTTCATCTGCGCCTGGCCGCCGGAGCGGCCCTGCTTGTCGGCGCCGCGAAGGCGCTTCAGCAGGCGGATGGCCGCGCCCTGCTTGCCGCCCATGGCAAAACCGCCGAGCCGCGTGGTGCGGACGACCTCGCCTGCCGACAGGCAGCCGATCATGCAGTCGCAATCCTCGCGGCGCGCCTCGAGCCAGGGCAGGACCTGCTCGATATGCTCTTCGAGGAAGATCATGTGGGCGATGACGATGTCGGCTTCGGCGATGTCCTTGCGGCAGCGCTCGGCGGCGAACTCGCTGGAGTTCCATTCGGCGAGCGCATGCAGGGTCAGCCGCAGGCCGGGCAGCTCCTGGCGGAGTGCGGCCTCGGCACGCTCCACGCCGCTCGACATGTGGCTGTCGAGCGTGAGGATGACGACGCGCAAAGGCGTCGCCCTATCGAGCGAAATGTGCCTTGGCATCGTAGAGGGTCTCTATCGTTATGGTTGAAAGGCCGCGTTCGCTGGCGAAGGCCTCGGTGTTGCGCTTCGCCTTGCCGCGCACGAAGAAGGGGATCTTCTTCAGCTCGCGCTCGGCATCGCCGGACCAGGAAAGCGAAGGCGATGTCTCGACGGGTGCCGCCTGCTCCTGCGCGGGCACGGCTGCGACCGTCGCGCTGCGCGGCAGGTGCGAGGGGCGGGCCTGGTCGTTGAACTCGAAATCACCCCGGAACATGGTGAGGAGGTGCTCCTCGAGCCCCATCATCAGCGGATGGACCCAGGAGTCGAAGATGACGTTCGCGCCTTCGTAGCCCATCTGCGGCGAGTGGCGGGCGGGGAAGTCCTGCACGTGGACTGGCGCCGAAATGACCGCGCAGGGGATCGACAGCCGCTTGGCGACGTGACGTTCCATTTGCGTGCCGAGCACGAGTTCCGGCTGGGCTGCGATGATGGCGTCCTCGACGGCCAGATGGTCGTCGCTGATGATCGCCTCCAGGCCGTGGAGGGCCGCTTCGGCGCGCACTTCACGGGCGAATTCACGCGAGTAGGTGCCGAGCCCGCAGACGGTGAAGCCGAGTTCCTTCGCGGCGATGCGGGCGGCGGCGACCGCATGGGTCGCATCACCGAAGATGAAGACGCGCTTGCCGGTCAGGTAGTTAGAATCGATCGAGCGCGAGTACCAGGGCAGGCGTGACGTGTCGGGCGTTTCCGGCGCGGTGACGCCGGCGAGTTCGGCGACAGCGGCGAGGAAGGTCCGTGTCGCGCCAACGCCGATCGGCGGGCAGGCGACAAAGGGCTGGCCGTGCGCGCGCTTCAGCCAGTCGGCCGCGGTCTGCGCGATTTCCGGATAGAGCACGATGTTGAAGTCGGCGTCGCCGAGCCTGGCGATGTCGGCGACCGTTGCACCGAGCGGCGCGACGACGTTGACGGTGATGCCGAGGCTTTGGACGAGGCGCTTCACCTCGACGATGTCGTCGCGATGGCGGAAGCCGAGCGCGGCGGGACCGAGGATGTTGCAGCTGCGCGCGCCGGCCGGACGCATCTCGCGACGGGCCGCGGGTTCCGGCGCGAAGGCGCGCACGATGCGGTAGAAGGTTTCGGCCGCGCCCCAGTTCTCCTTCTTGGAGTAGGAGGGCAGTTCGAGCGGGACGACCGGAACGTCGAGGCCGAGCGTCGTGGCAAGGCCGCCGGGATCGTCCTGGATCAATTCTGCCGTGCAGGACGCGCCGACCAGCAGCGCATCGGGGCGGAAGCGCTCGGCAGCATCGCGGCAGGCGGTCTTGAAAAGTTCGGCCGTGTCGGAGCCGAGGTCGCGCGCCTGGAACGTGGTGTAGGTGACCGGCGGGCGGGAATCGCGGCGTTCGATCATGGTGAAGAGCAAGTCGGCGTAGGTGTCGCCCTGCGGGGCGTGGAGCAGATAGTGCACGCCTTTCATCGAGGCTGCGATGCGCATCGCGCCGACATGGGGCGGGCCTTCATAGGTCCAGACGGTGAGCTGCATCGTCAGACCTCCAGCCTCTGGGCCCGGTCGAGCGGGCGGATGAAGAGGTCGACGAGGTCGCCGGCCTGCTCGTAGCCCTGGATCGGGCTGAAGACGAGTTCGATCGACCATTTGGTCGCGAGGCCCTCGGCCTCGAGCGGATTGGCGAGGCCCATGCCGCAGACGGTGAGATCGGGGCGGGCCGCGCGGCAGCGGTCGAGCTGGCTGTCGACGTGCTGGCCTTCGCTCAGCGAGACGCTGGGAGGCAGGAGCGCCAGCTCCGCCTCGCTGAGCGCGCGGTTGAGGTAGGGCGTGCCGACCTCAATCGGAACCATGCCGGCCTCGCGCGACAGGAACCGGGCGAGTGACGGTTCGAGCTGGGAATCCGGGAAGAAGAAGATGGAGCGGCCGGCAAGACGGTCGCGGCGGGCGGCGACCGCTTCAGTTGCGCGGCGACGGCCGGCTTCGGTGATCGCATCGAAGCGGCCGGCCGGAACATCGAAGGCGTCGGCCGCGGCCTTGAGCCAGGCGGTCGTGCCTTCTTCGCCAAGTGGATAGAGCGACGGCAGGATCGTCGCGCCGCGCCGCGCGATGACACGGGCGGTCTCACCTAGGAATGGCTGGGCGAGAAGCACTTTCGTCGAGGCACCGATCGCCGGCAGCGTCGTCGAGAGGCGCGAGGGCAGGAAATCGACGGGGATGCCGAGGGCTGCAAAGATTCGGGCGAACTGGTCCTCGACGATGTCGGCCATGGTGCCGGCGATCAGCAGCCGCGGCTCGGGCCCGGCTTCGGCCAGATCCGGCACGAGGGCCGCGAGGAAGTTGTCCTCGCCCTGCGTGAAGGTCGTCTCGATGCCGCTGCCGGAATAGTTCACGACGCGCACGTTCGGCGCAAAGGATGCGTTGAGGCGTTCGGCCGCGCGGCCGAGATCGAGCTTGATGACTTCGGACGGGCAGGAGCCGACGAGCACCAGCATGCGGATGTCCGGGCGACGCTCGAGCAGGCGCGTGACGACGCGATCCAGCTCCTCGTGCATGTCGGCCATGCCGGCGAGGTCGCGCTCCTCCATGATGGCGGTCGCAAAGCGGGGCTCGGCGAAGATCATCACGCCAGCCGCCGACTGCATGAGATGGGCACAGGTTCGCGAGCCGACGATCAGGAAGAAGGCGTCCTGCATCTTGCGGTGCAGCCAGACGATCGAGGTAAGGCCGCAGAAGACTTCGTGCTGGCCGCGCTCGCGCAGGATGACTGGAGCGTTCATCGGGCTGCTCCTTCAAGCGCGGACGACTGCACCCGGGCGGCGCGCAGCTTGATCAGGAACTGGCCGGCGTTGACGACGTAGGTGGCGTAGGCGGCGAGCGCGATGGTCATCAGGGCGGCTTCGCCGGCGAGCCCGCCGAAGAGCGCGACAAGATAGGCGGTGTGAAGCGCAATGACGGCGAACGAGAAGACGTCTTCCCAGAAGAAGGGCTCGGCAAAGAGCCACTTGTCGAAGACGACCTTCTCCCAGATCGAGCCGGTGACCATGATGGCGTAGAGCGTCGCGGTCTTGACCACGATCGAGGCATGGGCGGCAAGCGCACCTTCGCCGGTGGCGAGGTAGCGCAGGATCAGAACGAGGCTGACGAGGAAGACCAGGAACTGGACCGGCGCGAGAATGCCCTGGACGATCGTCCACCCGCTTTCGTCTCTGCGCTGCCTCTGTTCGGGCGTGTAGAGCGGGCTGCCTTCCCTTTGTTCGGCTCGGTCTCTCATGTGGTGGACCATCGCCTCCCTCGCTTGGGTCAAAGGGCAGAGTAACGCCTCCCGGACAAAGGTGTCAATCCGAAGTGACGTAATACGATTTAGACAAATAAGGGTTGCTACGTAGAAAAGTGTCTAGACTCTTGGACATATCGGCGTATGGTTGCGCCTGGGTAGGAGCGACGCTCGACCCTTGTGCGCGATACGCGACTTGCCCGGCCGAGACCATCTTCGTGCCGAAGCAGCCCACAAAAGGGGATGCGCGCCCAGATGTCGGCGTCGTCGACGAAAGGCATCCCCTCCATGTCACAGCACGCTGCATTGGAGACGGGCCCGCGCGGCTTCGTCGTCGGAGACATTCTTGCAAGCCTGACCGATGCCGATGCATCGAAGTCGGTTGTGGATCGCATCGTCGAGGAGCTTGCGCTGACCGCGCGCGGCCGGACGGGCGGGCGTGTAGGCGATGGCGACATCGGGCTCTTTGTATCGCTGTCCCTTGATGTGACCTCCGCGCGTTGCGAGACCTTCGCGCGCCGGGTTGCGCACAAGCATGGGGCGCAGGAGCTTGTGACCCGGCTGCTGGCGCCGGCCGCCGGTCTTCTTGGCGACTACTGGCGCCGCGATATCTGCAACTTCCTCGTCATGACGGCTGCGATGGAGCGCATCGAGCGGATCTTCCGCAGTGCGATTGCCGAGGACCCGCCGCTTGGCCGCCGCGGCCACGGGCGTTCGATCCTGTTGTCGCCGGTCCCCGGCGAGCAGCACGGCTTCGGCCTCGCGGTCGTGGAAGACGCCTTCCGGCGTGCCGGATGGTTCGTGGATCGGTGCAGCTTCGACGAAGAGGACCGCCTCGTCGCGCTCGCCTCGCAGCGCCACTATGATGCGATCGGCCTTTCGATCGGCGGCGAGGCCATGCTTGGCCGTCTTGCTTACATGATGCGCGACCTGCGACGCGTGTCCATGAACCGTGACGTGAGGATCGGTCTCGGCGGACCGCTAGTTGCCCTGCGGCCGGAACTCACATCCCAACTCGACGGCGACTTCAGCGCAACCGATGCGGCGCTTGCCGTTGACAGGGCGTAGGAGACGTTGCACTCAGACTGCCTCACCCTTTGCATCCGGCCGCCGAGCCTCCCTGCGACGGAACCCCTGACGCAATCATGGACAAGATCGTCTCCACGCCGGTGCAGGAAGGCTTCCAGAACCCGCAGGCTCTGTTCTCGGGCCTTGGCGCCGACGCCATTGCGCTCCTTGCGCAGGCAGGGGCGGACCTCGCCCTCATTCTCGACGCCGATGGCCGCATCGTGGAGACGGCGTCTTCCGATCGCGCCCTGTCAGGACTCGCCAGCAGCGAATGGGCCGGGCGCGCCTTTGCCGACACGGTCACCGTCGAGAGCCGCGAAAAGATCACCGAGCTTCTGCAGGAGGCGCAAAAGTCCCCCACGACACGGGCACGCCAGGTCAACCATCCAGGCGGGCGCGGGCCGGACGTCCCGATCAGCTACCGCATCGTCTCCTTCACCGGCAACGCGCATCGCGTCGCGCTTGGCCGTGACCTGCGCACCATGGCCGACATCCAGCAGCGCCTGATCCGGGCGCAGGTCGAGATGGAGAAGGATCTGCGCAAGATGCGCGATGTGGAATCGCGCTACCGCATCCTGTTCCATCTGGCACAGGAACCGCTCATCGTGCTCGACGCGCAGACCATGCGCATTCTCGACGCCAATGAAGGCGCATCGCGCCTGCTCGATCGGCCGATGAAGAAGCTTCTCGGCGCGCCTGTCGCCGCCACGTTTGCCAAGACGGACCAGACGGCAGCGCTTGACGCCCTCGCCTCGATCGCGTCGCGCTCGCGGGCTGCAAGCTTCGAGGCGCGTCCTGCGACACTCGACGAGACGACCGAAATCCGCGTCACGCCTTTCCGGGAAGCAGGGCGCACAAACCTGTTGATGCGCATCGGCGCGTCGCCAGCAAGCGACAGGATCACGGCCGTCATCGATGGCGTCGGGCTTTTGCGCGAACTGCCCGATGCGCTCGTCCTCGTCGACGAGGATGGCGCGATCGTCGAGGCCAACGGCGCCTTTCTCGACATGGCACGCGCCGTGAGCTTCGAGCGTATCGAGGGCAAGCGGCTGGATGCCTGGCTCGGCGCATCTGCGGTCGATCTGCAGGTGTTGCTTGCAAACCTGAAGGAGCATGGCGCGGTCAAGCGTTTCGCCTCGATCGTCCGCGACGAATTCGGCGGCAGCGAGCCGGTGGAGATTTCCGCCGCGCGATCATCCGCCGGCGATCGCCAGCTCTTTGCGCTGTCCATGCGCGAGGCCGGACGTCAGGCGGAACGCATGGCGCCCGACGCGATCGTGCAGAAGCCGCATATGGCGAGCCAATTCACCGATCTCGTCGGCCGCGTCCCGCTCAAGGACCTTGTGCGCGATACAGCCGACATCATCGAGAAGCTCTGCATCGAAGCGGCGCTGAAGCTGACAGACAACAACCGTGCTTCGGCTGCGGACATGCTCGGCCTGAGCCGTCAGAGCCTCTACATCAAGTTGCGTCGCTACGGGCTGATGGATGCAGGCGACAGCGAAGAGTCCGCCTGACTTGACGGTGCAAGTGTCAATTTGAATTGACGTTCTTCAGGTGGCGCGATAGCGTCCACCGATGGCTGAACCCCTCGCCACACTGTCCGCTCCGACGCTGCCCAGTCCGGCAGCGATCGTCGAGTTGCTGAAGCCGGTCACGTGGTTTGCGCCAATGTGGGCGTTCGGTTGCGGTATCGTCGCGTCAGGCGCCTCGCTCGAAACGAGCTTCGCGCAGATGGGTGTCGGCGTGCTTCTTGCCGGCCCGCTCGTCTGCGGCACCAGCCAGGCGGTCAACGATTGGTACGATCGTCATGTCGACGCGATCAACGAACCCAATCGCGTCGTGCCTTCAGGGCGCATGCCGGGGCGCTGGGCGCTCAACATCGCGATCCTTAACACGCTGATTTCGCTGCTGGTCGCCTGGTGGCTCGGGCCTTGGGTGCTGGCTGCGGCGATCGTCGGCCTGGCACTTGCCTGGGCCTACAGCGCGCCGCCCTTCCGGCTGAAACGCAATGGCTGGGCCGGAAATGCGGCCGTCGGGCTCTGCTACGAGGGCTTGCCCTGGTTCACGGCGGCCGCCGCCGTCATGGGCGCCTTCCCCGGCTGGCCGATGGTGACAATCGCGCTTCTCTACAGCATCGGCGCGCATGGCATCATGACGCTCAATGATTTCAAGTCGGTCGAGGGCGACCGGGAGATGGGGCTTGCGAGTATCCCGGTGATGCTGGGCACCGATGGTGCGGCGCGTCTTGCCTGCCTCGTCATGGCGCTGCCGCAGGTCGTCGTCATCGCGCTTCTCTGGTCCTGGGGCTTTGCAGCCCATGCTGTGGTGGTGGCCGTGCTTCTTGTCGCGCAGGGCGCGCTGATGCGCAGGTTCCTCGGTGATCCGCGCCGTTACGCGATCTGGTACAACGCGACCGGGACGACACTCTACGTGCTTGGAATGCTGGCGGCAGCCTTTGCGCTGCGCGCCATGGCGACCGTCTAAGGGAGGCGGAGATGGGTCTGAGCTGGTTGTCCATCGTGAGGCTCGGTCTGGTGCAGACCGCGCTCGGATCGATCGTGGTACTCACCACGTCCACGCTCAATCGCGTGATGGTCGTCGAATACGGGCTCGCGGCGATGGTGCCGGGCTTCCTCGTCGGCCTGCATTATGCGGTGCAGTTGCTGCGCCCCGTCTGGGGTCATGGCTCAGATCTCGGCGGGCGCCGCACACCATGGATCATAGGCGGCGTCGCGCTTCTCGGTGCAGGCGCTACGGGCGCGGCGATGGCGACGGGGCTGATGGAGCAGGCCTACACCTTCGCCATGGTGCTCGCCATCTTCGACTTCTTCCTGATCGGCATCGGCGTTGGCGCGGCGGGCACCTCGCTGCTGGCGCTTCTTGCCTCGCGTGTCGCGCCCGAACGACGACCTGCCGCCGCCACCATCGTCTGGCTGATGATGATCCTCGGCATGGCGGTTACGGCCACTGTCGCTGGTTCGTTCCTCGAGCCTTTCTCGGCGGAGCGGCTCGTCGCTGTCACGGCGATCGTCTCTCTCGGCGCACTCGCCGTCACGTGGATCGCCGTCAGGGGCGTCGAGAGGCGAAACGTGGAAGTGGTCACGGTCGCGCGCGCGGCACCTGCCGTCAGCTTCCGCGAGAGCCTTGCAGATGCGTGGGCCGATCCGCATGCGCGCATCTTCACGCTGTTCGTCTTCACCTCGATGCTCGCCTACAGCGCGCAGGATCTCATCCTCGAACCTTATGCCGGGCTCGTCTTCGACATGTCTCCGGGGGAGACGACCAGGCTTTCGGGTACGCAGCATGGCGGCGTCTTTGCCGGCATGGTGATGACAGGACTGGCGGGCAGCCTCCTGTCTCGCCGTTTTCCGGGCATCCTGAAGATGCTGATCGTTGCGGGTTGCGTCGCCTCTGCCGCAGCGCTTGCGGCCATAGCGTCCTCGGCTGGCTTTGCGGCGACATGGCCGCTCGAACTGAACGTCGCGGCGCTCGGCTTTGCCAACGGCATGTTCGCAGTGGCAGCCATCGCATCGATGATGGCGCTGGCAGGGGCGGCAGGCCCCAACCGGACGGGCATGCGCATGGGCCTATGGGGCGCTGCGCAGGCGATCGCCTTTGGCGTCGGCGGTTTCGCCGGCGCATTCGCGGTCGACATGTTCCGCCTAGGCGGGTTCGAGACGGCATCGGCCTATACGACCGTCTTCGCAGCCGAGGCGGTGATCTTCGCGTTTGCCGCGTTGCTTGCGCTGCGTATCGCCGTCGTCGCCCGCGCGTCTTCTTCCGCGCCCGCCGGCGCGTTGCAGCCGGCCGAATGAGATGACCAGACCCAGCCACGATGTCATCATCGTCGGCGGCGGACCCGCCGGCGCAACGGCTGCGGCCGATCTCGCGCGGCAGGGGCGCAGCGTCCTGCTGATCGACCGGCCGGGCCGCATCAAGCCCTGCGGCGGCGCGGTGCCGCCCTGCCTGCTAGCCGAGTTCGACGTGCCGCGCAGCACCCTGTGCGCGACCGTGTCCGGTGCGCGCATCGTCTCGCCAACGAACAATCGCGTGCGCATGGGGATCGATGACGGCTTCGTCGGCATGGTCGACCGCGAGACGTTCGACCCCTGGCTGCGCGCCCGTGCGGGGCTCGCCGGTGCAGAAACGGTCGACGCCCGCGTCGACCTCATCGACGAGCGCGCCGATGGACGCCTGGACGTCACATGGACGGGCGAGGACGGCGAGCGCCGGTCATCGACCGCAAGGCTCGTCATCGGTGCCGACGGTGCGAATTCGATGGTGCGCCGGCGGTTCTTTCCGCCGGAGGACAAGCCGACCTACGTGTTCGCCTATCACGAGATCATCGAGGCGCCGGCGTCCGACGTGCCGGGCTACGATCGCGAGACCTGCGACGTGATCTATCGCGGCGACATCTCGCCGGATTTCTACGGCTGGGTCTTCCCACACGGCAGACACGCCAGCATCGGCGTCGGCAGCGCGCAGAAGGGCTTCGACCTTCGCGCGGCAACTGCCACGTTGCGCGCCGATGCCGGGCTCGACGGTGCCGAGACGGTCCGCCGCGAGGGCGCACCGATCCCGCTGAAGCCGATGCGGCGCTGGGACAATGGGCGCAACGTCATGCTCGCCGGCGATGCCGCCGGCGTCGTTGCCCCGGCATCCGGCGAAGGCATCTATTACGCGATGGTCAGCGGGCGGCTCGCCGCCGAGGCGGCCGGGGTTTTCCTCGAGACCGCGAAGGCTGCTGCGCTGGCCGCACCGCGCAAGCGCTTCATGCGGGCGCATGGGCGAACCTTCTTCATCCTGCGCATCATGCAAAGCTTCTGGTACCGGTCCGACAAGCGGCGCGAGCGCTTCGTCGCGATCTGCGCGGACCGCGACGTGCAGCGGCTCACCTGGAAGGCCTATCTCGAAAAGAAGTTGGTGCGCGGCGAGCCGATGGCGCACATGCGCGTCTTCCTAAAGGACCTCGCGCATATGGCCGGCCTCATCGGCCGATGAGCGCGGACGCGCTGCTGACAGTCGTATTAGGCTTTGCAGCGCTCGTTGTGCTGGTCGAGATCGCGGTGGCGATCATTCTGGTCCGGCATGGCGCAGGGCCCGTCCTGGTCCAGTTCGCGCTGCAGGGTGCGGCCGGCCTCGTGCTGATCGCTGCGATCTTCGGGGCTTTTGCCGGCTACGGACCGCTCGCCGTGCTCAGCCTGCTCGGGCTCAGCCTCGTGGCACATCTCTTGGGGCTCGTACACGCCGTCCGCCACGCCAAAGCCTAGGCGGCGGGCACCAGCGCCAGCAGCGCGCCGGGGTGAATCTCGACCTTGACCTTCTCTTCCAGCGGATGGAGTTCGCCGTCGACCGCGCAGCCGAAGCGCTTGCCGCCCGACAGCACCGTCATGTCGACCTTTTGGCCGGACAGGATTTCCACATGGGCGTTGTTCTTCCAGCGACCCAAGAGCATGTTGGCGGCAAAACCGATCATCTCGCCGCGCGTTCGGGCGCGGGTCAGATAGACGCCGAGCCTGCCGCCATCGGGCTCGTCGGTGTAGGGCAAATGGCCCTCGCCGAAGAGATTGTTGGTGATGCCGATGCTGGCCGTGGTCGCCGCGATCTCCTTGCCATCGACCTTGAGCCTGACGCGCAGACGCGGCGGGTTGAACAGCGCATCGTAGGAGGCACGAGCCGAGGCGCGGATCTTGCCCAGTCTCGAGCCGTAGTCCATCCGGTCGCGCAGATGGACCAGCTTGGCATGCATGCCGACCGAGTACTGGTGGACGAAGGTGCGATCGTTGGCCGTCGCGATGTCCACTGGCTTGATCGGCGCGCCCGCCAGCGCCCCGACTGCCTGGTCGAGATCCTGAGGGATGCCGAGACTGCGGGCAAACAGGTTCATCGTGCCTGCCGGCAGCACGCCGAGGGCCTTCTTCGTTCCCATCAGCATGCCCGCCGCCGTCGATACCGTGCCGTCGCCGCCGCCGATCACGATCGCCTGGGTGCTCGCATCGGCAAGCGCCTTCTCGAGCGTGGCAACGAGCTCATCGCCGGAGACGGCCTCGACCGTCAAGCTGTGGCGATGCTCCTCGAAGGTCTTCACCAGCGTCTGCTCGAAAGTCTCGAGATCGAGCGTGCGGAGCGTGCCGCCTTCGCGGTTCAGAACCACTGCGATCTTCATGGGTGTCCCTCGCCACCTGCATGGTGGAAGCCACTGAACGCCCGCCTGCGCGCGCGGTTCCGCGCGCGGCCGACCGCTCGAATCTTGGAGGTTGTGTCGGAACCGACCGTACACCTCGACGTTATCGGCTTGTGAGGCCGCGCCTAGCCTCCCGTGCGAAAGATTGGCTGGGCGCGGCCGTGCAACGGGTTGATGCACAAGGAGAAGCTAACATGATCCGCAATCTTTTGGCGAGCACCGCCATTGCCGGCCTTATCGCGACCGGCGCCGCCCATGCCCAGACCACCCCGCAGCCCGCCCCGATGGCACCGGCTGCCGGTACCGAGGCCCCCGCCGTTCAGCAGGAGCAGATCGCTCGTGCGCCGGGCCATCTCGCATCCAACATCATCGGTGAGACCGTCTACAACGGTATCGGCGACGACGCCGAGAACATCGGCGAAGTCAACGATATCGTGCTCGGCACGAATGACGGCGTCGAGATGATCATCATCGGCGTTGGCGGCTTCCTCGGCATTGGCCAGAAGAATGTCGCAGTGTCCTGGAACGACGTGTCCTGGGGCGAGCGCGACGGCAACGCCTATCTGGTGATCAACGCCACGCGTGAGTCGCTCGAGGCTCAGGAAGAGTTCGAGGTCGCTGCGTACGATCCGGCGCTTGGCCTGCCCGGCGACGTTGCCCCCGAGAACACCGTCGACAGCGCTGCTGCAGCAGTCGAGGAAGCCGGTGACGACGTTGCAGATGCGACGCAGAACATGGCTGCCGAAGTCGAGCAGGAAGCCGACGAGATGGCTGCCGAGACAGACAGCGCCGTAACGACGACGGCTCCGGCCGGCGGCATGGCCGCAACGCAGACCGAGACCACCGATACGATGGAAACGGCCGCAATCGACCGCTCGACGCTGACGGAAGTCGGCGCGGAAGGCCTGAGCGCCGACAATCTGATCGGCACGACGGTCTATGGCGCTAACGACGAGAACGTCGGCGACATCGAAGACGTGATCCTCAGCGCAGACGGCGCCGTCGACTCGGTTATCATCAATGTGGGCGGTTTCCTCGGCATCGGCGAGAAGGAAGTCGCCGTTGGCATGGACAACCTGCAGTTCCTGTCCGACGAAGACGGTGACTACTATCTCTACACGCAGTTCACCCAGGAGCAGCTCGAGGCACAGCCCGAGTATGACGAGTCGACTTGGGCCGAGCAGCGCGACCAACAGCGCATCATCGTCCAGTAATCGGCGATTAGCGTCTATCGAAATGGCCCGCTTCGGCGGGCCATTTTGCGTTGAAGGTCCGGCCCTTGACGGCGAGGGTCGGCTGACGTCAAACGGGCGATTGCCCGGAGGAGCCGTCACCCATGTTTGCTCACATTCCCCTGATGCTGGTGCCGTTCGCCATCTACAATCTCGGCCTTCTCGGCATGCTCGGCTCGGGCGGCGATCCATGGGGTACAGAGATATTCTCCCTGACCATGATGTCCGGCGGCGTCTTCTCGATGGGCTGGGGGGATCTTCTGGTTCTCGTCGCGCTGCTGATTCTCTTCGTCGAGGTGTTGAAATCGACGCGAACGTCCAACGCGTCGGTGTTGGATCATCTGTTGTCAACGCTGGTGCTGATCGCCTTCATCGTCGAGTTCCTGCTCGTGCGCGAGGCAGCGACGTCGCTCTTCTTCACGCTGATGCTCATCGCGCTGATCGACGTCATGGCCGGCTTCTCCGTTTCGCTCCGCGCCGCATCGCGCGACGTGAACTTCCGCTAGAGGCTCGGCGATGCGCAATTTCAGCCTGCCCGGCCGGTCGCCCGTTATTGCCGAAAACGGCATGGCCGCGACCTCGCATCCACTCGCCACGATCACGGCGATCGACATCCTGAAGCGCGGCGGTAATGCCGTCGATGCGGCCTTGGCTGCGTCTGCGACGCTTGCCGTCGTCGAGCCGCACATGACGGGGATCGGCGGCGACTGCTTTGCGATCGTCGGGCAACCAGACGGGACGCTGCACGGCCTAAACGGATCGGGCCGGGCCGGAATGGGCGTCGACGCCGAGCACTATCGTGCCCGGTTCGGCGATACGGGCAGGCTCACCGGCGGCGCCTCGGTGACCGTGCCGGGATCCGTTGTGGCGTGGGAAACGCTGCACGGGCGCTTCGGCTCACTCGACTGGGCATCACTCTTTGCGGACGCCATCCGCTATGCCGAAGACGGCTACGCGATCCATGCACGCGTAGCGGGCACCTGGACTCAGGTCGAGGCCGAACTCTCCGACGACGAGGGCGCGCGGATGCACGCGCTCGTGGGCGGTGCCGCGCCCGCGGTCGGCACCCGGCATCGCTGGCCCGCGCTGGCCCGGACGCTGCGCCGCATCGCAACGGAGGGATCGCGCGCCTTCTACGAGGGCGAGACCGCGGCCGAGATCGCGGCGACGGTACAGGCAAAGGGCGGGGCGTTGACGGAGGCGGACCTCGCTGCCGCCGCGGCCGATTGGGTCGATCCGATCGCGATATCTTATGGCGAGCTCGATCTGCACGAACTGCCGCCGAACGGGCAAGGCATCACGGCGCTGGTGATTGCGCGCCTTCTGGACAGGCTCGGCGCACGCAGCCTGCCGGCCGACAGCGCCGATCGGCGTCACCTGGAGGCCGAAGCCGGGCGTATCGGATATGCCCTGCGCGACCATTTCGTCGCCGATCCGGCATCGATAACGCGCACGGTGGATGACATCCTCTCTGACCGCTCGATCGAGGCGCTTGGCCTCCTTTTCGATCCTGCACGGCGCAACGCGAACATCGTACTTCCGCATATCCCCTCGGCGAGCACGGTCTATCTCACCGTCGTCGATCGCGACCGGCGGTCGGTGTCCTTCATCAACTCGCTCTACGAGGCGTTCGGCTCGAAGATCTTCACGCCGAAATCCGGCATCGCCTTGCAAAACCGGGCGGCGGGCTTTTCGCTCGTCGCGGGGCATCCCAACGAGATCGGCCCTGGCAAGCGGCCGATGCACACGATCATCCCGGCTATGACGACGAAGGGCGGCATGGTCGATATGTCCTTCGGCGTGATGGGCGGCGCCTATCAGGCGATGGGCCATGCGCATGTGCTGTCCAACATCGTCGACCATGACATGGACGTTCAGGAAGCGCTCGACAGCCCGCGCATCTTCTGGGCTGCAGACGGCGCGCTCGAAGCCGAGAGCGGCATTTCGGACGAGATCGTCGCCGGGCTCGAAAAGCGCGGCCATGTGGTCCGTCGGTCCTCGACGCCGATCGGCGCCGGGCAGATCGTGCGCATCGACCGGGAGAGCGGTTTCCTCGTCGGCGCGTCCGACGCCCGCAAGGACGGGTTTGCCGCCGGCTGGTGAGCCGGCGTAGGAAATCCCACTGCGGGAATGGTCAGCCCTTGCGCTTCCCCATCTGGTCGATCTTCCGCTGCATCGCCGAGATCTGTTCCTTCAGATCGTCGAGATCGTTCTGGCCGCCATCATCGGCCGCGGGCGTGTTCGGCGTCGCCAAGCCGGCGCCGGGGAAGGGCGAGAACATGCGCATGGCGTTCTGGAACATCTCGATGTTGCGCCGCGTCTGATCTTCCAGCGCCTTCATCGGCGCAGCCACGCCCATCATGCCCATGGGCGACTTCTCGACCGCGTCGCGCATCTGCTCGCGGAAACGCTCCTGCTCCTTGGCAAAGGCGATCATGGACTGTTCGAGAAAGCTCGGAACGACCATCTGCATCTGGTCGCCGTAAAAGGAGATGAGCTGGCGCAAGAAGGAGACGGGGAGCATGTTCTGCCCTTCGCCATTTTCCAGTTCGAAGATGATCTGCGTCAAGACTGGGTGCGTGATGTCCTCGCCGGACTTGGCGTCCTGCACCGTGAAGTCCTCGCCGCGCTTGATCATCTCGGCAAGGTCTTCCAGCGTCACATAGGTGCTCGTCCCCGTATTGTAGAGGCGGCGATTGGCGTATTTCTTGATGACGACCGGCTCGTCCCTGGATGCCATGAACGCACTCTCTCCCATGCGGTATGTCGGTAAGCGCTTGATAATACTTGGACCAACAGCAAAGCATATGCGCAAATGACGGGCAAATGAAAGCGAATTGTGCAGCGCGCAAAGATGCGCTGGCGTGTCGATGGCGCACCGGCGTCAAACGCGGCTCCGGTTTGACTTGGCGCCCGGAACGGGCAAGAAAGTTCGCCGACCGATCCCTTCCCATCCCTCAGGGAGATTTCCAATGACATCTTCGCCTTCGATCGTGATTGCCAGCGCGGCCCGCACCGCCGTCGGCTCCTTCAACGGCTCGTTTGCCAACACGCCTGCCCATGAGCTTGGCGCGGCCGCCATCAAGGGAGCGCTCGAGCGCGCCGGCGTTGCCGCGAGCGACGTCGACGAGGTGATCATGGGGCAGATCCTGATCGCCGGTCAGGGCCAGAACCCGGCCCGCCAAGCAGCACGCCTCGCCGGCCTGCCTAACGAGACGACCGCGTGGCAGCTCAACCAGCTCTGCGGCTCGGGCCTGCGCGCGGTCGCGATCGGCATGCAGCAGATCGCGACAGGCGACGCCAAGATCATCGTCGCCGGCGGGCAGGAATCCATGTCCATGGCGCCCCACTGCGCGCATCTGCGTGGCGGCGTGAAGATGGGCGACCTGAAGATGGTCGACACCATGATCAAGGACGGCCTGATCGACGCCTTCTACGGCTATCACATGGGCAACACGGCCGAGAACGTCGCCCGCCAGTGGCAGCTGACGCGCGACGACCAGGACGCCTTTGCCGTGGCCTCGCAGAACAAGGCCGAGGCTGCGCAGAAGGCCGGCCGGTTCAAGGACGAGATCGTCCCCTTCACGATTTCGGGCCGCAAGGGCGACACCGTCGTGTCCGAGGACGAATACATCCGCCACGGCGCGACGATCGAAGCCATGCAGAAGCTGAAGCCCGCCTTCGACAAGGAGGGCTCGGTCACCGCCGGCAATGCGTCGGGCATCAATGACGGCGCGGCAGCAGCCGTGCTGATGAGCGAGGACGAGGCCGCACGGCGCGGCATCACGCCGATGGCGCGCATCGTCTCTTGGGCGACCGCCGGCGTCGACCCGCAGATCATGGGCACCGGCCCGATCCCGGCTTCGCGTCGGGCGCTCGAAAAGGCGGGCTGGTCGGTCGGCGACCTCGACCTCGTCGAGGCCAACGAGGCCTTCGCCGCACAGGCCTGCGCGGTCAACAAGGACATGGGCTGGAACCCGGACATCGTGAACGTGAATGGCGGCGCCATCGCGATCGGCCATCCGATCGGCGCGTCCGGCGCACGAGTCCTCAACACGTTGCTGTTCGAGATGAAGCGCCGCGGCGCCAAGAAGGGCCTTGCGACCTTGTGCATCGGCGGCGGGATGGGTGTCGCCATGTGTGTGGAAAATATGGGGTGAATTGTGAATGGTGGCAGAGACCGCCTTCCATTCACCATTCACAATTTTACCAACAGGGAGGAGACCCGAATGACACGAGTTGCACTCGTCACCGGAGGCTCGCGCGGTATCGGCGCGTCGATCTCGATGGCGCTCAAGGAAGCCGGCTACAAGGTTGCGGCGAACTATGCCGGCAATGACGAGGCTGCGGCTAAGTTCAAGGCCGAGACCGGCATCCCGGTCTACAAATGGTCGGTCGCCGATTACGACGCGTGCGCTGCCGGAATCGCGCAGGTCGAGGCCGATCTCGGGCCGGTCGACGTGCTCGTGAACAATGCGGGCATTACCCGCGACTCCATGTTCCACCGCATGACGCCGCAGCAGTGGCGCGAGGTGATCGACACCAACCTCAACGGCGTCTTCAACATGACGCATCCGCTGTGGTCGGGCATGCGCGACCGCAAATTCGGCCGCGTCGTCACCATCTCCTCGATCAACGGCCAGAAGGGCCAGGCTGGCCAGGCGAACTACTCGGCCGCCAAGGCCGGCGACATCGGCTTCTCGCGCGCGCTCGCACAGGAAGGCGCGCGGGCCGGCATCACGGTCAACGTGGTCGCTCCCGGCTATATCGGCACCGACATGGTGATGGCCGTGCCGGAGAAAGTGCGCGAAAGCATCATTGCGCAGATTCCGGTCGGACGACTCGGCACGCCGGAAGAGATCGCGCGCTGCGTGGTGTTCCTCGCCTCCGACGATGCCGGCTTCATCACGGGCTCGGTGATTTCGGCCAATGGTGGCCAGTTCTTCTCCTGACCGCCTGTGGACAGACTGTGGAAAAGGCGCGCGGGCACGCCGCGCGCCGTCAGCTCTGCACCAGTGCTGGTATTGAAGCCGAGGCTTTGCCACCACATCTGATCCGGAACGGATCGTGAATCGGCTCAGGTCACCGATTCGCCCCCGTTTCGTTCGGGACTCGTTCCGGTTGTGCCGCGTCGGACGGCAGAGCATGTGGACAAGTCCTGCCCGTGTCGTGCTTTGGCAATCGGCCGCGCCCATGCTAGGCCGGTTGCAACAGCCTCAAGGCCCTGGAGCCCAGTCCCCTTCATGACGATCCAGCCGCATCCGCAGGGCCCGCTGATCGCGACGGGCCGCGACGTCACGGCCGTGCTCGGTCCGACCAACACCGGCAAGACGCATCTCGCCATCGAGCGCATGGTCGCGCACGAGACGGGCGTCATCGGCCTGCCGCTGCGGCTTCTGGCGCGAGAGGTCTATGCGCGTGTCTGCGAAAAGGTCGGCGCGCACAATGTCGCGCTGATCACCGGAGAGGAGAAGATCGCTCCGCCCGGCGCGCGCTACTCCGTCTGCACGGTCGAGGCGATGCCGCGCCAGACGGACGCGGCCTTCGTCGCCATCGACGAAATCCAGCTCGCCGGCGACCTCGAACGCGGGCACATCTTCACCGACAGGCTGCTGCATCTGCGCGGGCGGCAGGAGACGCTGCTTCTGGGTGCGGCCACCATGCGCGGCATCCTCGAAAAGCTCCTGCGCGGGCTCTCGGTCGTCACGCGGCCGCGCATGTCGCATCTGGCCTATGCCGGTTCCAAGAAGATCACCCGCCTGCCGCGCCGCTCAGCGATCGTCGCGTTTTCTGCCGACGAGGTCTATGCGATCGCCGAGCTGATCCGGCGCCAGCGCGGCGGAGCGGCGGTCGTGCTCGGCGCGCTCAGCCCGCGCACGCGCAACGCGCAGGTCGCGCTCTACCAGTCTGGCGACGTGGATTTCCTGGTCGCGACCGACGCCATCGGCATGGGCCTCAACCTCGATCTCGACCACGTGGCCTTTGCCCAGAACCGGAAGTTCGACGGCTACCAGTATCGCAACCTCAATCCGGCCGAGCTCGCGCAGATCGCGGGCCGCGCCGGCCGGCACCTGCGCGACGGCACCTTCGGTGTAACGGGCCAGGTCGATCCGCTCGACGAGGAGCTTGTCGAGCGCATCGAGAGCCACAATTTCGATCCGGTGAAGGTGCTGCAATGGCGCACCGACCGCTTCGACTATGCGAGCGTCGATGCGCTGCGCCGCTCGATCGAGGTGCCGCCGCCGGTCGAAGGGCTGACGCGGGCGCTGCCAGCGACAGACCAGCGGGCGCTCGAACATCTGGCGGCCGATCCGCAGGTGCGCAAGGTCGCCAATGGAGCCAAGGCGGTCGCGATGCTGTGGGATGTCTGCGCGCTGCCCGACTATCGCCGCATCGCGCCCGCCCAGCACGCCGATCTCGTCGCCTCGATCTATCTCGACCTCGTCGAGAAGGGGCATGTCGACGAGAACTACATGGCCGAGCAGGTCCGCCGCTCCGATTCGACGGATGGCGACATCGATCAGTTGTCGATGCGCATCGCGCAGATCCGGACCTGGACCTATGTCTCGCATCGGCCTGGCTGGCTTGCCGATCCGGCACACTGGCAGGAAAAAACGCGCGATATCGAGGACAGGCTGTCCGACGCGCTGCACGAACGATTGACGAAACGCTTCGTAGACCGCAGGACATCCGTCCTCATGAGGCGCCTGAGAGAAGACAAGATGCTTGAACCCGAAATCAGCCCGACCGGTGACGTTCTCGTCGAGGGTCACCATGTCGGCGACCTGCAGGGTTTCCGGTTCACGGCCGACCGGACGGCGGAGGGCGAGGACGCCAAGGCGATCCGCGCCGCCGCGCAGAAGGCGCTGGCGCAGGAGTTCGAGAAACGGGCGGATCGGTTCGCCAACTGTGCCAATGGCGATCTGGCACTGTCGTCCGAGGGCGTGGTGCGCTGGCTCGGCGCGCCGGTCGCGACGCTGACGGCGAGCGACGACATCCTGAAGCCGCGCGCGGTCATCCTGGCCGATGAGCAGCTGACGGGCCCGGCGCGCGACAAGGTCGCGGCGCGTGTCGACCGCTTCGTCGCCTACCAGATCGAGACGCATCTGAAGCCGCTCTTCGAACTTAAGGCGGCAGCCGATCTCTCCGGCATGGCCCGCGGCATCGCGTTCCAGCTCGTCGAGGCGCTCGGCATCCTCAACCGCCGCGACGTCGCCGAAGACGTGCGCGGTCTCGACCAGGATGCGCGGGCGGCGCTGCGCCGTCTCGGCGTGCGCTTCGGCGCGTTCCACATCTTCGTGCCGGCGCTCCTGAAGCCCGCGCCCGCCGGCCTCGTCACCATGCTTTGGGCGCTCGCCAACGACGCCAAGGACCGGCCGGGCTTTGGCGATGTGGTCGCGATCCTCGCGGCCGGCCGCACCTCGGTCGCTGCCGACCAGACGTTCGATCCGAATTTCTACCGCCTCGGCGGTTTCCGCCTGCTCGGCAAGCGCGCGGTCCGCGTGGATATTCTAGAACGCCTCGCTGACCTCATCCGTCCGGCGCTCTCCTGGAAGCCCGGCACGGGTGCTCGGCCGGAAGGCGCGCTCGACGGCAATGCCTTCCTCGTGACGCCTGCGATGATGTCGATCCTGGGCGCCACGGCGGCCGACATGGAGGAAATTCTGAAGGGTCTCGGCTATCGCGCCGAGCCGAAGCCGGAGAGCGAGGTCAAGGCCCGGATCGAGGCGCTCGAGACGACAGCCGCGCCGGCTGTCCCTGCGGAGGCTCCTGCCGAAGCTGTCGCCGAAGACGCGTCCGAGCCGGTCTCCGAAGAGACTGCCGAAAGCGCACCTGAAGCCGCGCCTGCGCCAGAAGGCGAACCGACGGCCGAACCTGCCATGGAAGCGGTTTCCGAGCCCGTCGCTCGCGAGGTTCCGGAAGCCATTGCGGCTCACGAGACCGCTCCTGCCGAGCCGGAGGAAGACAAGGTCGTGCTCCTGTGGCGGCCGGGCCGCCCGGAAGGACGACCGCGCCACCAGAACCGTCGTCCGCAGCGCGGGCGCGAAGGTGGCCAGCCGCCGCGCGAGGCGACAGGCGACCAGCAGCACCCGGCAGGCCGCCAGCGCGACCAGCAGCAGCGCCATGCCCGCCCGCGCGATGGCGAAGAGCGACGCGAGCGCCCGAAGGGCGGTGGCTTCAAGGGCAAGGGACCCCGGCCCGAGCGCGGCGACCGTCCGCGCAAAGACGAGCGGCCGAGCGGCGACAAGCGCAACTTCACCGAACAGCGCGCGCCACGCCGCGAGGCCGACCCGGATTCGCCCTTCGCCAAGCTCGCGGCGCTGCGCGACCAGCTGAAGAAGTAATGCCAGAGGTCGGCCGCATCCGGGTCGACAAATGGCTGTTCTTCGTGCGCGTCGCGAAATCGCGCACGCTTGCAGCGAAATGGGTTGCCGAGGGCCGCATCCGCGTCAACCGCGAGAAGATCGTCCAGCCGTCCTACATGCTGAAGGCAGACGACGTCCTGACGATCGCGCTCGACAGGCGCGTCGTCGTGCTCAAGCTCGTCGCCTGCGGTACGCGGCGCGGCCCGGCCGAGGAAGCCCGTACGCTCTACGAGGATTTGACGCCCGTCGAGGTCAAGGACGACAAGATGCCCGCTGCTGCCGAGCGCGAGCCGGGCGCAGGCCGCCCGACCAAGCGTGATCGGCGGGCGATCGACAGGCTGCGCGACCTCGACGACTAATGGAGAAAAGCGTTCTCCAGCGCGCCCTGCTGCCGCATGCGCGCGCCTTGCATGGTCCCGGCAAAGGCGCTACCTCACCAACCGAAATTGCGCCTGTTGCGGCGCTCGTCGGAGCTTGAGATGACCTACATCGTCACCGAGAACTGCATCAAGTGTAAGTACATGGACTGCATCGAGGTGTGTCCGGTCGACTGCTTTTACGAAGGCGAGAACATGCTCGTCATCCATCCCGACGAGTGCATCGACTGCGGTGTGTGCGAACCGGAATGCCCGGCCGATGCCATCAAGCCGGATACCGAGCCGGGCCTCGACAAGTGGCTGAAGCTCAACACCGAGTATTCTGCGGCCTGGCCGAACATCACGGCCAAGAAGGACGCGCCAGCCGATGCCGCCGAGTTCGACGGCGTGGAAGGCAAATTCGAGAAATACTTCTCCGCGGAGCCTGGCACCGGCGACTGATCCGCACCCAGAGCAGCGCAGCGTCAATCCGCCGCAGTAGGGCAAGGTGATCGTGCCTTGCCTTCGTTCCCGTGCGCGCGGGTGTCAAATTGTTGATTCTTTCCACTTTTTGTGGTACACAATCTGGACATGCCGATATTTGGTCGATCCAGGGCGCTCGCGCTTTAATCATCGAAAGGTGGACAGTTCACGGACCAGGACACTCCGGGCCGGTCGCTCTCCCGTGTTGCGAGCCCCGCCCAGACGGTTTCCCGGACTGTGTGCCGCCATGCGTCGGCTGACCGTTTGGTCAATTTCCGGATCGCCGGCTTCCCACCGGCGTCTCAACAGGGAGTACAGGGCGTATGGTAACCCAGCAGAAGAAGACCGCAGCCCGTGGTGGCTTCAAGACCGGCGAGTTCATCGTCTATCCGGCGCATGGCGTCGGCCAGATCGTCGCCATCGAGGAGCAGGAAGTGGCCGGCCACAAGCTGGAACTGTTCGTCGTCGATTTCCAGAAGGACAAGATGCGCCTGAAGGTGCCGGTCGCCAAGGCGACGGCAACGGGCATGCGCAAGCTCTCGGAAACCGACTACGTCGATCGCGCGCTCAAGGTCGTGCAGGGCCGCGCCCGCGTGAAGCGCACAATGTGGTCGCGTCGCGCGCAGGAATATGATGCGAAGATCAACTCCGGCGACCTGATCTCGATTTCGGAAGTTGTTCGCGATCTCTTCCGCGCCGAGAACCAGCCCGAGCAGTCCTATTCCGAGCGGCAGCTCTATGAAGCCGCACTCGACCGGATGGCCCGCGAGATCGCAGCCGTGAACCGGGTGTCGGACACCGAAGCAGTGCGCCTCATCGAGGCAAATCTCGCCAAGGGTCCGAAGCGCGGCGCGAAGGCCGACAATGAAGACACCGAGCAGGAAGAAGCTGCCTGATCGGGCGCCTAACTCCCCATCTTCAAAAGGCCGGGCACTGCCCGGCCTTTTGTCTTTATCCGGTCAACTCTCCGTCAACAAAAGGCAACAAACGCTCAAACTGCGCGTTTGCGCAGGGTGTAGTGCGGTGTGGCAGGTCTGAATCTGCCAAGGCGCGCTGATCCACGATCCGATTGGCTCCGTATCAGGAGCAAGGCAATCGAGAGTTCGGGAGTTGCTGCGATGCAGGAAGCCGCCAGACGTAGCCTCGTTCGGGCCGCCATGAAGGCTCCTTATTTGGCCCGCGAAGAAGAGCATGCGCTCGCTGTTCGCTGGAAAGAGGAACGTGATCAGGAGGCCCTGCAGAAGATCACCATGGCCCACATGCGCCTCGTGATCTCGATGGCTTCCAAGTTCCGCAATTTCGGCCTGTCGATAGGCGATCTGATCCAGGAAGGCCATGTCGGCCTTCTGGAGGCCGCAGCGCGTTTCGAGCCGGAACGCGACGTCCGGTTCTCGACCTACGCGACATGGTGGATCCGCGCTTCCATGCAGGACTACATCCTGCGCAACTGGTCCATCGTGCGCGGCGGGACGAGTTCGGCGCAGAAGGCGCTGTTCTTCAACCTGCGTCGCCTGCGCGCTCGCCTCGCACAGGGGCAGGTTCAGCTCACCCGCGAAGAAGTCTATCGCGAGATTTCGACGGCAGTCGGCGTCAGCGAGGCTGACGTCGCGACGATGGACGCCCGCCTGTCGGGGCCGGACACGTCGCTCAACGCGCCGATCGGCGATGATGGCGAAGGCTCGTCGGACCGGATGGACTTCCTGGTGGCAGACGCTCCGCTTCCCGACGAGGTCGTGTCGGACTCGATCGACACCGAGCGCAAGACGGCCTGGCTGTCGACCGCGCTTCAGTCGCTCAACGAACGCGAACTCCACATCATCCGCGAGCGCCGCCTGCAGGATGACGGTGCGACGCTCGAGTCGCTCGGCCAGACGCTAGGCATTTCGAAGGAGCGCGTGCGCCAGATCGAAAACCGCGCGCTCGAAAAGCTGCGGACGGCCCTGACCAAGGTCAATCCGGACATCGCCGCCTACGCCTGAGCCGTAGGCTCGGGCGTCTACCGCAGTCGCTTTCTTGATCAGTTATCGGTGACGATCTTCACCTGGGTGCCGGCCGAAAGGCTGGCCCCGGGTGCCAGGCCGTTGATGATGCGGAACAGTTCCTGCGGGCGTTCGACGCCTACCATACGCGATCCCATCGAAGCGACCGTATCGCCAGCACCTACCGTAACGACGCGCACGCGCAGCGGGCGCAGTGCGGCGCGCTCGCTTTCAGACAGCACGCGGAAGCTCGCCGCGACGGAATCCGAGACGGGGACGAGTGCGTTGGATGCGAGTGGCGCAGCGGTCAGCAGGCGATAGACCTGGGTGCCGGCGCGGATGACGGTGACGTCGAACTGCCAGCCTTCGGCGCGCGCACGGGCACGGACCGCCTCGGCACCTGCGATCGTGATCTGCTGGATGCTCGCAGGATCGAGGCCTGCGACCCATCCGCTGCGGACATAATCGGCGAGCGCGACATTGCGTTCGACCGAAACGCCATCGAAGCGCACCGCGATGTCGCCCGGGCCGGACGCGGTGACTGCGGCGGCGGAATTGTCGATGACGAAGCCTTCCGGCACCGTGAAGGAGATACCGAGACGCGGATGCAGAAAGGAGCGGCCGCGCACATAGCCCTCCTCCGGCGTGTCGCCGTAGAGCATGCCGTCGAGGCCGGCGAGGAAAGCCTCGCGATCCCGCCGGCCGGTGCCGGGCGGACCGAACTGGCGGGCATGGTTCTGGGCCAGCTCGATGCGCTGCGGCGGCGAGGGGTGGCTTGCCAGGAAGTCGAGGCTGGAATCGCTGGCCGAGACGTTGCGCAGATCCGTATAGGCGCTCATCGCCTGCAGGAAGCGCACAGCGGCGTACGGGTCGTAGCCGGCGCGCCCGATCGAGCGGATGCCAATCGCGTCGGCTTCCAGCTCCTGGTTGCGGGAGAACTGCGCGAGGCGGAGCTTGCCGCGGATCAGCGCGAGACGGCCTGTCTGGCCGTCGCCGAGCACGTCGCTGACGACCTGCGAGGCGAGCACCTCCTCGGCCTCCCTCTGCTGGCGCTGGATGCCGTGATTGGCTGTCACATGCGCCATCTCGTGCGCAATCACCGCGGCGAGCTCGGAGGAATCGTTGGCAAGCGCCAGCAGGCCGCGCGTGACGTAGAGATAGCCGCCCGGCAGCGCGAAGGCGTTGACGCTCGGCGAATTCAGGATGGTGATGTTGTAGGTCTGGTTCGGATTGTCCGGATCGAGCGTCAGGCTTCCGACCACGCGGGCGACCATGCGCTCGAGCTTCTGGTCGGAATACTCGCCGCCATAGGTCGCGATGATGCGCGGGTGTTGCTCGCGCGCGATCGCGGCCATGCGGTCGTTGCGGTTGACGGTATCGACCGTGACGGGCGCTGGCGCCGTCGGCTGCAGAAGATTGCTGGTCCCGTCGCCGGGATCGAGAACCTGGCAGGAGGCGAGCACGAGGACGAGCGCCGCCGTCGCCGTCGCCCGCATGAGCGACGCGCGCGTGATCGCGCCCCGGTGGGTGCCTCTATGCGCCAGTTGCCGATCCTTTCGCCGTGCCGGTTGAGGTTCCTCGCCACCGCAACGCAGCCCGGTCTCCGCCTGCCCGTTCTTTGCCGCAGCGCCGGCTGTCTGACAAGGGCACTGCAACATGGTGTGCGTGCAGGGAAATTGTGACCGCAAGCGGGCGAGAAGCCGGCTGGACGGTCACTTTCCGATATAGGCGGTGAATGCCGCTGGCCCGTTGCCCGCGAGGAACGATTGCGCGTCGCCGATCGCCGCCACCTGGCCGCCGTCGAGAAAGGCGATCCGGCGCGCGATGCGCCCGGCATCCTCCGGCGCGTGCGTCACCATCAGCACCGTTAGCCGTTTGCGTTCTGCGAGTGCGGCGACGAGATCAAGCATCTCGTGACGCAAGGCAGGCCCAAGCGACGCAAATGGTTCGTCGAGAAGCAGGATCGGCCGGTCGCGCAGGATCGCACGGGCCAGCGCCACGCGCTGACGTTCGCCGCCGGACAAGGCTGCGGGAAGCCGGTCGGCCTTGTCCGAGAGGCCGACCTCATCCAGAGCGCGCGCGATGGCTGCGCGATCGTCTACGGAGAGCCGGAGCGAAGGCGAGCGGCCGAGGCCGACATTCTGTCCCACCGTCAGATGACCGAAGAGATTGTTCTCCTGGAACACCATGGTCAGCGGCCGGGCGGCTGGCGCGATGCCTGTCATGTCCCGGCCTTCCAGCCGGATCGTGCCGGATCGCGGCTCCTCGAAGCCGGCGAGGAGATGGAGCAGCGTCGACTTGCCCGAGCCGCTCGCGCCCATCAGCGCCACGATGTCGCCTGGCTCCACGGTAAGGTCGAAGCGGAAGGTCGGTTGCGCGCCGTAGCCGAAGGTGACGTCTTGCATGGCGATCGCCGGCGTCATCGGCGTCCTCCCGCGCGGTCGGCGATCAGCATGAGCGCGAGGCAGAGGAGGCCTAGCAGCAAAGCGATGCCGGCTGCGTCGGCGGTGCGGTAGCTGCCCATGCGCTGCAGGAGAAGGTAGGGCAAGGTCTGCACGGCATCGCTGCCGAACAGCGCGATGACGCCGAGATCGCCGAGCGACAGCGCCATGGCAAAGGCGAGTGCGGTCAGGAGCGGGCGGCGCATTGCCGGCCATTCGACGAGGCGGAAGCGGGACAGGCCGCGCATGCCGAGCGACGCGGCCAGCCGGTCGTGGCGGGCCTGCGACAGATCGTAGGCCGGGCGCAGCACCCTGAGCGCGAAGGGCACGGCCATCACGGCATTGACAGCAACGACCATCACCGGTGCGAGCGAAAGCACGTCGACGCTGGTGCGCAGGAGAATGAACCAGCCTGCGCCGATGACCAGAGGCGGGACGACGAGAACGAAGCCGGCGCCCGTGTCCATGACGGGGCGCACCATGCGCGCGAGCTTGCCGCGCCGCGTCGCAAGTGCCGAGCGGCCGGCCGACAGCGCGAAGGACAGCGCGACGGCGGCGAGACCTGCAAGGAGCGCGAAGACGAGGCTCGTGCGCGCAGCGGCGAGTACGGCCGGGTCGCGGACGAGGCGGCCGAGATCGGCGGCAAGGCCGGAGATGAGGACGGCGGCAAGCGGGCCGACGACGAAGAGGATCGCGAGTGCGATCAGGGCGCCGTCTGCGAGCTTTCCCGCCTTGCCGCCGGTGCGCGGACGGCGTGTCGCAACCGGCAGGTTACGGTCGGGCACCGCCTCGCCGCCAAGACGGGATAGGGCAAGTACGCAGGCGAGCGTGAGCGCGATCTGGACGGCTACGAGCGCCACGGCGCGCGCGGGGGCGAAATCGAAGCGCAGCGCCTGGTAGATCGCGACCTCCAGTGTGGTCGCGCGCGGCCCGCCGCCCAGCGTCAGCACGATCGTGAAGGAGGTGATGCAGAGCATGAAGACGAGCGCTGCGACACCCGGAACGGCGGCCTTCAGGACCGGCCATTCGACCAGCCGGAACGTCGCGCGACGGTCCATGCCGAGCTGGGCTGCAAGCCGCCACTGGTCGGCCGGCACGGTCTCCAGCGCGCCGAGGATCAGGCGCGTGGCAAGCGGCATATTGAAGAAGACATGGGCGACGAGAATGCCCGAAAGCCCGTAGATGCCGGGCCAGGTGTCGCCGCTCAGGAAAGAGAGCGGCCCGGCAAGCAAGCCTGCGCGGCCATAAAGCGCCAGAACGCCGAGCGCGGCGACGATAGCGGGCAGGGCGAGCGGCAGGGCAAAGAGGCCGAGCACAAGGCCGCGGCCGGGGAAGGCCGGATTGGCGGCAAAGGCGCGTGCGACGAAGATCGCCGGCACGACAGACAGCAGCGTCGACAGGACCGCCTGCCAGAGCGTGAAGCGGAGCAGGCGCACGAGATAGGGATCGAATGCGGCCAGCGCGCCGGCAGGTTCGCGCGCGGCCTCGACCAGGAGCCCGGCAAACGCGCCGACGATCAGAAGGCCGATCACGGCAAGCGCCGAGACGCCCGCCGCAACGCGCATGTCGAAACGAAGCTTCACCGGCTCATCGCGGCCAGCCATTCGTCGATCCAGGCGCCGCGGTTGGCCGCGATCTCGTCGGCAGGCAGTTGCAGCGCCTGCGAGGGCTGGACGAGCGTTTCGAAGGCGGGGTCGAGCGGCGCGTCGGTCGCGCCGGCCGGATACATCCAGTTGGTCTCCGGGATCGCATCCTGGAAGCCGGGGCCGGTCATGAATTCGAGGAAGCGCGCCGAAAGCGGGTTCTCGGCACCCTTCGTGGTCGCGGCCGCGAGCTCGATCTGCAGGTAGTGACCTTCCTCGAAAGCGGCTGCCTGATAGCGGTCGGTGTCTTCCGCGATCATGTGGTAGGCGGGCGAGGTGGTGTAGGAGAGCACCATCGGTGCCTCGCCGGCCGTGAAGAGGGCATAGGCCTCGCTCCAGCCGGGCGTCACGGTCAGCACGCGCTGCGAGATCTTCTCCCAGGCCGCCGGCGCGTCGTCGCCATAGACCGCCTTGACCCAGAGCACGAGGCCGAGGCCGGGCGTCGAGGTGCGCGGATCCTGAATGACGATCTTGGGCTCGGAGCCGCCTTCCACCAGTTCGCGCAGGCTCGCCGGCGGGGTGTCGATCGCTTCGGTGTCGTAGACGAAGGCGAAATAGCCGTAGTCGAAGGGCACGAACGTGTCGTCTGTCCAGCCGCCGGGAACGTCGACGGCGTCGAGCGAAATGCCGTGGGGGGCGAACAGGCCGGTCGCGCGCGCCTCGGCTGTCAAATTGGTGTCGAGCCCGAGCACGATGTCGGCCCGGCTGCTTGCGCCTTCGAGGCGCAGCCGGTTGAGGAGCGCGACGCCGTCGGCGACGGACACGAATTGCAGGTCGCAGCCGCATTCGGCCTCGAAGGCCTGCTCGACGGCAGGACCGGGGCCCCATTCCGCGGTGAAACTGTCATAGGTGTAGACCGTCAGCGTTTCCTGCGCGGCCACGGGCAGCGTGGCGGCAAGGGCGAGGGTCAGGGCAAGGGTCGTCGTCTTCATCAGCGCCTCCTATGGATCGTCGTCAGGGGACATCAGGCGCTGGAGCCGAGCGTCTAATCCCTCCGCCGGTACGAGCCGGATCAGGTTCAGCGGGTTGGTCCGGTGGCTACGCCGCCGTCGACCTCTCAGCCGGCTTTTGAAAAGCCGGCACCCCGTTAGAGCGATGTCAGAGATAGGCCGGTGCGACGCAGCGCGCAAGGCGCATCGGCGGCTTTCGCGCCGGGCGTCTGCCGTGATAGACGCGGCGCCATGACCCTTTATGCCATCCTTCTCGGCGGCGAGGCGCAGGCGACGCCCCGCCTCAGGCGCCAGCTTGCCGGAGCCCGCATCATCGCCGCCGATTCGGGCATCACGCATGCCCGCATGCTTGGGCTCGAGCCGGAGCTCTGGACCGGCGATTTCGATTCCGTACCGGAAGCGGCGATCGCCGAGTGGCCGGATACGCCGCGCGAGGTGTTTCCTTCCGCCAAGGACATGACGGATGGGGAAATCGCGGTCGAGGCGGCGCTTAAGCGCGGCGCGAGCCAGATCGTCTTCGTCGGTGCGTTCGGCGGGCCGCGCCCGGACCACGCATTCCTGCACCTGACGCTTGCGCTGAAGCTCGCGGAAGCGGGCACGCCGACGCTTCTGACCAGCGGGCGCCAGGAGGCGCAACCGCTTTTGCCGGGCGGCTCCCGTTTCGACGATTTGCCGACGGGCACGATCTTTTCCGTCATCGCCTTCGCCGACCTCGTCGATCTCACGATCGAGGGTGCGCGCTGGCCGCTCGAGAGGCGTCACGTGCCCTTCGGCTCGTCGCTGACGATTTCCAACGAGGTTGCCGGGCCGCTGCAGCTTTCGCTCGGGTCCGGGCGCGCGATGCTCGTGGCCGAGATCGGGGAGGCCGACTGATGGCACAGCCGCCGCTTCTTCGCCTCGATGACATCCACCTGACCTTCGGCGGCACGCCGCTCTTCGCAGGCGCTTCATTGTCCGTTTCGCCAGGCGAGCGGATCGCGCTCGTCGGGCGCAACGGGTCGGGCAAGTCGACGCTTCTCAAGATGGCGGCCGGGCGCGGCGAGCCGCAGTCGGGCGAGATCTTCCGCCAGCCGGGTGCGACCATCCGCTATCTGGCGCAGGAGCCGGACTGGCAGGGCGCCGAGACGGTCGGCGCCTATGTCGAGGCGGGCCTCGGGCCGGCCGACGATCAATGGCGCGCGACCTATCTGATCGAGAGCCTGGGGCTTTCGGCGGAGGCGAAGCCCGCAACGTTGTCGGGCGGCGAGGCGCGGCGGGCAGCACTTGCGCGGGCACTGGCACCGCGGCCGGATATCCTGCTTCTCGACGAGCCGACCAACCATCTCGACCTGCCGACGATCGAGTGGCTGGAAGAGGAAATCCTGTCTTCGTCTTCGGCGATCGTGGTGATTTCGCACGACCGGCGCTTTTTGGAGCGTGTGACACAGGCAACCGTTTGGCTCGACCGCGGCACGACGCGTCGGCTCGATAAGGGCTTTGCGGGCTTCGAGGCCTGGCGCGACGAAATCTTCGAGGAGGAAGAGCGCGAGCAGCACAAGCTCGGACGCCAGATCGTGCGCGAGGAGCACTGGCTGCGCTATGGCGTCACCGCGCGGCGCAAGCGCAACATGCGCCGGCTCGGCGACCTCCGCGCCATGCGCGACCGCTTCCGCAGCCATCGCGGACCGCAGGGTACCGCGCAGATGGCGGCGACCGAAGGTCAGGAATCAGGCAAGCTCGTCATCGAGGCGAAGGGCATCTCCAAGGCGTTCGGGTCGCGGCCGATCGTGACAAACTTCTCGGCGCGCATCCAGCGCGGCGACCGCATTGCGCTCGTCGGTCCGAACGGCGCCGGCAAGACGACACTGTTGAAGATGCTTGTCGGCGAGCTTTCACCAGATTCCGGCACAGTGCGGCTCGGCGTCAATCTGGAGGTCGCCGTGCTCGACCAGAAGCGCGATCTCGACCCGACAGAGACGCTGTCGCATTTCCTGACCGACGGACGTAGCGAGACGCTGGTTGTCGGTGGGGAAGAGAAGCACGTCGCCTCCTACATGAAGGACTTTCTTTTTTCCCCCGAACAGGCGCGGACCCCGATCGGCGAGTTGTCCGGCGGCGAGCGCGCGCGGCTGGCGCTGGCGCGCATCCTGGCGCGGCCGGCCAACGTGCTCGTGCTGGACGAGCCGACCAACGATCTCGACATGGAGACGCTGGACCTGTTGCAGGAACTGGTCGCCGGCTTCGCCGGCACCGTCATCCTCGTCAGCCACGATCGCGACTTCATCGATCGCACGGTGACGTCGACGATCGCCTTCGAAGGCGATGCGAAGTGGCAGGAATATGCGGGCGGCTACACCGACATGCTTGCGCAGGGGGGCGGCAAGGGTTTCCGTCGCGACGCGCCAAAGGCCGCCAAGGCGAAGGCCGAGCCGAAAGACGCGAAGCCGCGCGGCGAGGGAAAGGCGAAGCTCTCCTACAAGCAGAAGTTCAGGCTGGAAAAGCTGCCGGAAGAAATGGAAGCCGCATCTGGCCGTATCGCCAAGCTGGAAGCCGAAATGGCCGATCCGGCGCTGTTTACACGGGACGCGGCGCGGTTCTCAAAGTTAGCGACGATGCTCGAAGGCGAGCGCGCAAAGCAGGGCCTGCTCGAAGAGGAATGGCTGGAGCTCGAAATGCTCCGGGAAGAGTTGGAGGGCGGCTGAACCGCCCTCCAGCTTGACTTACTGTGCGGCCGGACCAGCCGGCTGGTCGCCTGCGGGTGGCTGGGTCGTCTCAAGACCCTGTTCGGCTGGCGCGCCGCCGACCGGGTTTTCCGGTTCGATGGCGCTGCCATAGAGGCCTACGCCCCACCAGACGACTGCCGCCAGTATCAACGCGACGATCAGGATGACGAGCACGTTCGTGCCCTTGCGTCCCTGCCGCGCCTCTGTCGGCGTCAGTTTCTCAACCATGGTTCAACTCCAATCTCAGCGACGCGGACGACGCTTGCGTGTGTTCTCGGCGTAGATCGCGTAGCCAATGGCGCCAAGCACCGGCAGCACGAAGGGCAGGCGAGCCCTCGCGATAATGGCGGGAGCAAACGCGATCGCAGCGGTTGCGGCCAATGCGCGTGCCTCGCTGCCGTGGCGTCGGCGGGCCCGGCGAACGACACGCCGCGTCTGCATGCGGTGGACGATGATCACCAGCAAGGCGACGACGAAGAAACCGACACCAAAGCCGATAGCGGCTGTCAGCGCGCCATAGCGATCCGCTGCAAAGATGAAGGCTGCAACCAGCAGGAAGACCAGACCGAAAAAGGACGCCAAAGCCGCCATAAGGTAGGCGACCGCGGCGCCCTTGGCCCGCTCCAGACTTGCCGCGAGTTCGCCAGAGGCGATCGAGGCTATGAGCGTTCCGAGCATCGGTCAGTCCGCCTATCGGCGGGTGAAGAGCGCAAACAGAAAGCCGATGCCGGCTGCGATCGCGAGCGAGGTGATGGGCTTCTCGCGAACGGTCTCGGACAACTGGTCCTCGAACTCGCGTGCGCTTGCACGTGCCGTCGCGATTGCTTCTTCGCCCTGAACCTTCAAAGTCTCTACTCCGTCATTGGCGGCGCGGCGCGCGGCACGGTAGGAATCGCGGCCGGTCTTCTGGATGTGCTCGCGAAGCAATGCGATGTCGGCCTTGAGAGCTGCAACGTCAGCCTCAAGCTGGTTGCCTTCGATACGCTCGCCCGCTTCCTTGATCTTGTTGGCTGCAGCGCTGCTCGCGCCGGACGTCGTTGCCATAGAAACTCTCCGTAAAATCTGGTGCCCCATTCGCCGGATTGCGGGTCGTCCGCAGCCGGCCGCGGTTTTTATGAACCGGAACCAAAACGTCGCCCCCGCCATTAGGTTCCGAATTCGGGATCGACATGCGCCAGCTGGACTTCACCAAGCGGCCGCCCATCGTGCGGCTGCCGCCGAAATCGAACAGCGAGATCGTCCTCCAGCGCAGCTCGCAGGTCGCGATCGTCATCGTTGGGCTGGTGGCGACCGTCTTCGCTCTTTATGCCGCCCGGTTCATTCTCACGCCTGTGGCGCTTGCGGTCGTTTTCGGGCTGATGCTGGGGCCGGTCGCCAATCTGATCGAGAGGTACGGGATAAATTCCTGGATATCGTCGGGGATCGTTTTCCTTCTGTTCATCTCGGGCATCTGCGTGCTCGCTTATGTGCTGAGCGGCCCGATTGTGTTCTGGGGAGCGCAATTGCCGCGCATCTGGTCTGAACTGCAGGTGCAGCTTTCCGAGCCGCTATCGCTCATCCATGGTCTGCGCGAGGAGATGCGGGAGCTGGGCGGCGACGAGGCCATGCGCGTGGCCGTCGAGGAAGGGTCGCCGGTAACCGACATCGCCTACATGGCGCCGGCGATCGGCGCGCAGGTTTTGCTGTTTGCCACCAGCCTCTACTTCTTCCTCGCGACGCGTCATGCAACGCGACTGACGGCGATGAAGCTCTGCGTCACGCGCAGGATGCGCTGGCGGGTGGCACATGTGTTCCGCGATATCGAACTGCTCGTGTCGCGGTACCTGCTTTCGATCACGGCCATCAACGCCGGGCTGGCGCTCGCCGTCACGCTGGCACTCTGGGCGATCGGTGTCCCCCAGCCTGCGCTGTGGGGCGCGCTGGCCGGCATCCTCAACTATGTGATGTATGTCGGGCCGGCCGTAATGGCGACGATGCTCTTCATCGTCGGGCTGGGCACGTTCGACAGCCTGTCGTCCGCGCTCCTGCCGCCGATCGTCTATCTCTCGATCAACCTGCTCGAGGCACAGGTCGTGACCCCGATGGTGATCGGGCGCGCGATGACGCTCAACCCCTTCACCGTGCTGCTGGCGCTGACGTTCTGGATCTGGATCTGGGGTCCGATCGGAGGCTTCGTTGCGATCCCGGCCATGCTCATCATCATCGCGGTGGCCCGCAATCTCATCCCGACGCTCGCCAGTTGAGCCTCAGATATAGGGCCGGGCGATCGCCTCCTTGTTGTCCCAGCCGGCGAGCGATTTCAGGCGCTCGATGTCGAGTATCTCGCATCCGCGGTCGCGCCATCGCAGCATCTTCTGGTCGGCCAGCCGGCGCACGGTCTTGTTGGTGTGGACAAGCGAGAGACCGAGCGTGTCGGCCACGTGCTGCTGCGTAATGGGGATGACGGAATTCTCGGAGAACAGCCCAACCCCGCTCGCCCTTTCGGCGATGAAGGAGACGAGGTAGGCGAGGCGCTCGGCGGCGGACCGGCGCCCGACGCTGAGCAGGTTCTCGTCGAGCATGCATTCCTCGCGCGACGCGATCCAGGTCACGTCGTAGCCGAGCGAAGGGAAGTTGCGGAAAAGGTCGATGAGCTCGGAGCGCTCGAAGACGCACAGCGTCATGGGGGACAGCGCCTCGACGGAATGCTGCATTTCGTCCATCAGCGCGCCCTGCAGGCCGATCATATCGCCCGGAACCGTGTAGTTCACGATCTGGCGTCTTCCGTCGGGCAGGAGCTTGAAGCGGAACGCCCAGCCTGAGAGCACAGTGTAGAGATGCGGATTGCGCGAGCCTTCGGCGACCACGGTCGCGCCGCGATCGACGACGAGCTCGCCCTTCTTGAACCGGCTGATGAAGTCGAGCTCGTCCTCGGAGGGTCTGCGAAACGCCTCCATCTTCATGAGTGGACATTTGTGGCACGGCACACGTCGCGCCGACCGCTCACCCTTTTCTACGCCCGCCACCACTTGACCCCCGGATGCCACTGGCCAGCCGTATCTTGCATGGATTGCGGGCTCCAGCCAGCGGGCAGCGGCGCGACTTAGTTTCGCGTATTAGAAGCGTCTTTTTTAAATGACATGCAACCGTCGTTTAGCGCATTGCGCCTGCTTCGATCGCAACTGCCCAATTTTCGCGGAGAATCGCCTCTTTGGCTGACAGACACCTCGCAGGCCTCAGGGTCCTGATCGTCGAAGACGAATTCCTGATCGCCATGGATGTCGAGCAGACGTGTCTGGAGCAGGGTGCTGCCGAGGTCACCATCATGCGCACGGTGGGCGAGGTAAACGACGCCCTTGCGCAGGGACGGCGTTACGACATCGCGATCCTTGATCTGACGGTGTCGGGAGAATCGACGCTGGACCTGGCGGGCGGGTTGAGAGGGGCGAGCATCCCCTTCATCTTTGCGACAGGCTACCCGGACAACCCGCACATCACGCAAGCGCATCCCGATGCGATCGTGGTGGCGAAGCCCTTCATGGACTCCGCCCTTGTCAATGCGCTGCAATCGGCGCTGACGGCAGACTAGGCTGCCGTCGTGCCCATGACCTGGGCCGCGATCGCGTCCGGTCCGTAGTCAGCCTCACCATTGACCTCCAGCATCTGCTGCAGGTGGGAGCGCGCGCGGCTGACACGGCTCTTGATGGTGCCAACGGCGCATCCGCAAATATTGGCCGCTTCCTCGTAGGAGAAGCCCGACGCACCGATCAGGATGATCGCTTCGCGCTGGTCTTCGGGAAGCTTTTCCAGCGCCTTGCGGAAATCCTTGAGGTCGAGTGAGCCGTGCTGGCCCGGGTGGACGGCAACGCGTCCGGTGATGGCGCCGTCGCTGTCCTGGACCTCGCGGCCGCGCTTGCGCATCTGCGAGTAGAACTCGTTGCGCAGGATCGTGAAGAGCCAGGCCTTGAGATTGGTGCCGGGCTGGAACGAGGACTGCTTGTCCCACGCCTTGACCAGCGTTTCCTGGACAAGATCGTCGGCCTTGTCGCTGTTCTGAGCAAGCGAGACCGCAAAGGCGCGCAGGCTCGGGATGGTCTTGAGGAGGTCAGCCTTGAAGACTGCGGCTGACATGGTCAGTCCTCCTTGGACTTGGCGGGCGCTTCGGCCTGTTCCAGCTGGCGGAGCAGGTCCGCGAACCGATCCGGCACGTCTTCCGACACCAGATCGTCATAGTACTGCTTCAACTTGCGACCGATTTCGACGTTCGGCCCGAGTCCCGACGCCGAGCCGCCACCGCCGGCGGCGCCTCGTCTTGCGCTCGTCTCGCCCTTGCTCATTGCTGTCCTGCCCCTGGCGCTAGGCCGTTCTGATTGGAATCCGCTCCGGTGGCGTCTACATTAAACCCGTTAACGGGCGCCAGCGGTCGGCGTCCGCCAGTCACCCGGCGGTCGTCCGGGCTGCAACGCGGGTAATTGAGAAAAGTTCCAACAGCACGGAACTTTTTTGGTTCGGCACCGTTTCACTGCATCGGCGGCTTATCATGCCGTTCGCCTGAGGGAGACTATCAATCATGAGTTTATCTGCGAGGATCGCGCCGCATCTCCCGTTGCTGCGGCGCTTTTCGCGAGCTGTATCCGGATCGCAAACGAGCGGTGACGCGCTGGTGGCCGCGACGCTCGAGGCGATCATAGCCGACCCGTCGATGTTCCCGCAGTCCTCGAGCGACCGGATCGCGCTTTATCGCATCTTCGCCAAGCTGTTTTCGTCGATCGCCATTCGCGTGCCGGACGAGACGCCGCTGTCGGCCTGGGAGACCAAGGCCGTGACGAGCCTTTCTGCGCTAGCGCCGCTACCACGTCAGGCCTTCCTGCTTGTTGCCGTCGAGGGCTTCACCGAAAACGAAGCGGCAGAAGTGCTCGATATCGGCGAGGAAGAGTTCTCCGCTCTGCTCGGCGAAGCGAGTGACGAAATCTCGCGCCAGGTGGCGACCGACATCATGGTGATCGAGGATGAGCCTCTGATCGCCATGGATATCGAGCAGATGGTCGAAAGCCTCGGCCATCGCGTCGTCGGCACGGCACGCACGCACAAGGAGGCCACCGCGCTCTTCCAGCAGACGAAGCCGAAGATGGTGCTGGCGGATATCCAGCTTGCCGACGGCTCGTCGGGCATCGATGCGGTCAACGAAATCCTCGCCATGTCGACGGTGCCGGTGATCTTCATCACCGCCTTCCCGGAGCGCTTGCTCACTGGCGAGCGGCCGGAGCCGGCCTTCCTCGTCACCAAGCCCTTCAACCCTGACATGGTTAAGGCGCTGATCAGCCAGGCGCTGTTCTTCGATCGCCAGGCTCGCGCCGCGGCCTGACGGCTCAGTTTCAGCCAAGACTGTAGGGGTCGGCTCGCGCCGGCCCCTTTTTTTGCGCCCGGCGGAGCCTTGTCCGGACAACTTGTTGCGGCTCGGTCTCTTGACTGCCATGCTGGCGCGTCGATGCGAAGGGAGACGGATATGGCTGATACTCAGGATCCTAACGGCTACCGGGTGGCGACGGATCCGGACCCCTACCAGCAGTTCCTGATCTCGCAGGCGATCCGCGTCGGCAACCTTGTCTACCTGTCTGGCCAAGCGAGCCTCGACAGGGACGGCAATGTGGTGGGCGCTGGAGATTTCGGCGCGCAGGCGGAGCAGACCTTTGCCAATCTCAAGGCGGTGCTGGAGGCCGCGGGGTCGGGGCTGGATCGGGTCGTGAAGGTGACGATCTTCCTAAAGGACATGGCGAACTTCCCGAAGATCCTCGACCTCAGGAAGCGCTATTTTTCCAAACCCTATCCGGCAGACACGATTGTCGAGATCAGCGCGCTCGGACTGCCGGAACTGGAGATCGAAATCGAGGCGATCGGGCTCGTCGGTGGCAGGCTCATCGACGCCTGAGCGAACCTTAGAAATGACAAAGGCCGGGCGATGAAACCCGGCCTCCAGAAGGCATCTCGACGCGTTGCCAGTACATCCGTGGTCAACAGCGGAAACGCCTGCTTGGACCCTAGATGGGAAGCCCGGCTGCTGGTTTCAAGCCCTTCAGAGCCGGTCGAGAAAGGCCGACAGCGGCGCTTCCCAGTAGCGCGCCGGAGCCGTTATCAAGCCGTGACCCTCCGAGCCGACAGGCGGCAGGAGAACGAAGTCGAGCGGCGCGCCGGTTTGCCGATACGCAGCCGCAAGCCGGCTGCTGATTTCCGGCGGGAAATAGCTGTCATTCTCTGCATAAAGCCAGAGCGCCGGCGTGCGCGCAGTTCGCCCGAACTGGCCGGCCGTCTCGACAAGGCGGTCGGAAGCGCAATTGCGGCCGGGCTGCCCCCGATCGCGCCCGCCACGCCCGCCGGCGAAGCTGACGATGCCGGCAATGCCTGCCGCGTTGCGGGCAGCGAGCGCCGTTGCGCCCCACCCCCCGGCCGAAGTGCCGACGACGATCGTTTCGCCCGCCCGGATCTGCGGGTCGGCCGACAGGGCATCGACGGCGGCGAGAATGATGTCGGCCGTCACGCGGCCGGAGCGGTCGAAATCCGCGTCGGCGCAGCCGCCCTGATCCTCGAGATAGGGCGTCCCGCTCCTGCCGTGGCCCGGACGGAACGGGATGGCGACCGCATAGCCGCGGGCAACGAACCAGCGCGACAGATCGCCAAATGCCGGCGGCTGCATGGCGACGCGGCGGATCGCCTGTTCGTCCGAGCCGTGGTTGATCACGGCCAGCGGGAACGGGCCTGACCCTTCAGGCAGGATCAGCGAGGCAGTCATTCCAGTGCTGTAGGCGGCAAGCGGAACGCTGATCGACCCTGCGCCTGTCGGTGCGGGCAGGGTCGCATCCGGTGCTGTCGTGCAAGACGTTGCAGCAGCGGCGGCGACGGCAAGGAGAATGACAAGCCGCAAGGCGAAGACGATCCGCAGTGGCATCAGGCTGACGACCTCGACGGGAAGAGCGGCTGCGAATCAGCGTTGCCTCTAAGCTCGCTACGTCTGCCGGTTGCACGGAAGCTTCCAAGATCAACCAAGGAGACTCTCTTTGCTAAAAAGAGTAAAAAAGGGCCAGTCATAATAAGTAAATCATCTGTAAATCCGGGTTAAAAACATTAAAACCGACTTGGGGCCTGGACGTCAAGAACCGGAGGCTACAGAGGCTACCACGCAACCCCGACAGATCTGAAAACGATATCAGAACAATGGGTTGAAGAGCATAACGGATTCATTGTAGCCGGTCCGCCCGGACACGGAACACTGCCCGCGCCGCGACGCAGGTAAGATAATCCCACTGTCTCCAAAGAATATCTGCGTGGTAATTCCTCGCCTGATGAAGGGTGGGAGAGAGGGCCCGTCCTTCAAGGGGTCAGACCGGTTTCGGCGGAGAGGGCATGATGAAGCAGATTTTGAAGGCACGCGGGCGGCGGGTTCGCCTGGGCTATGCGGGTCGCAGGTTACGCCTGCGAAACGGGACGGCGCTCGCGGGCGGCGTGATGATCGGTCTCGGCGCGCTGCTGGCGGTGACGCCGCCGGCTGCGGCCGATTGTACCCCTCCGGGCAATGGCGGTATCGCATGCTTCAGCACCGGAGGCCCGCAGACAGCTCCGGTGAACTACGCGCCCGATAATGAATGGGTCGTCACGATCGGCGAAGACAACGAGGCCGAAGCCATCATAAGCGTCGACGGTGTCGCACTGACGATTACCGACAAGGGCCATGGCGGCAAGGTCATCGTACGGGAGAACTCCCTCGTCGAGACCTACGGCCCCTATTCCTCCGCGCACGGCATCGAGCTGAACCCCGGCAGCGGCTCGTATATCGATAATGAAGAAGCGACCATATACACCCATGACGACTACAAGTTCGTGATCGATGGCACGATCGACACGACCTATGTCGGCAACGGCGGCGACGCAGACGGCATCCACATCAACGGTGATCCCGGCGGCTGGATGGACGAGGTGTTTCATGCCCCGAACATGGCACGAGACATCGACATCACCATCGGCGAGACCGGCGAAATTCGGGCGGCCGACAGCGCGATCTATGTCGACGATTTCACCGGCACGCTCACGATCGACAATGCCGGCGCGCTGATTAGTGAAGGCTATTACGATAGCGAAGGATGGGGCAGCGCCGCCATTTATGTCGACGATGCAGGCGACTACGATCGCGCTCAGGGCGCCAATGTCGAGATCACCAATTCAGGCCTCATTGCAGGCGCGGACGTGCATTTCGGCTACGATCCCGAAGGGCCGACAGTCTATAACGGCGCCGGCATCGACATCTACAACACCGGCTACACGACCATCGCCAATACCGGCGCCATCTTCGGCGGCACGGATGCGATCAGCGTCTACGGCTCGACCTCCGTTGACATCGACAACACGGTCGGCGCCGGGAATGGCGAGTCGCCTTACGGCATTGTCGGCGGCGAAAGCGGCATTGTCGGGCAGGATCTCCTCGACTTTCAGCTCGATAACCGCGGCGGGCTGGTCATGGGTCTCGGAGACGAGGGCGTTCGCGTCCTGGAGGTCGATGGCGATGACGGTTTTGACGGCGACGTCGTCATCAACAATGGCGGTGGCTGGCTCTATCCGAGCGGCGACGAGGGCGAGCCGGTTGCCTCCGGCGGCGGCCTGATCGCCGGCTACTGGGACGGTCTCGACATCTACGACATCGATGGCGACGTCGTCATTTCCAACAACGGATGGGCGGACGAGGAGGCGGAAACGACCTTTGCGGGCGGTCTAATCCTCGGCGTGAACGGTAGCGGCGTTCAGCTCGACGATATCCGCGGATCCGTCGGAATTGACAATTCCAACACGCGGGTCGGGTCGGTTTCCGATTACCTGCTGTCCGCCCTCGGCGCGTTCGGAGAGTTCTACGGGGAAGTGGAGGGCTCGCTGTTCCCGGCGAATTCGTCCGGTATCATCGGCTGGGAAGATGGCGTCGAGATCAATGATGTCGATGGCATGGTCACGATCGACAACCGCAGCGGCCAGATCATCGCCGCCGGTTATGATTATGACGACTACGACGATTATGATGACGACGAAAACGCCGGCATCGACGTCTCCGATGTCAACGGCGTCGCGGTCGGCAGCTTTGGCGACGAAGGCTACATCCCTTCGCTGGCGTTCTTGCTCAAGAACGGCGGCAGTGACCTGAACGGCGAAATCGGCGGTCTGGTCCACGGCTATTACGGCCTGGAACTGGAGGACATCTACGGCCACGTCGTGATCGAGAACGGCAACGGCACGATCTTCGGTGAAGAAGAGGCTCTCAGCGTCTCCAACGTCGACGGCGGCAGCGTGTTCATCAGCAACCTGCAGGGCGGCAAGATCGAGGGCGAAGACGACGCCATCAGCATTAACGATGTGAAGTCTGTCACCTATCTCGAGGGAGGCTTGTTCGGTGGCTCGGTCGTCATCCAGAACGCCGGCGTCGTCCTCTCCGATGACGGCGATGCCATCGACATCCAGACCGCGCGCACCATCGACATCTTCAACGCGGCCGGCGGCTACCTGATCGGCGACAGCGACGTCATCGAGATCAACGATACCTTTGACGGGCTAATTCTCGAAGATGGCGAGGCGCGCCGCGCCACGATCATCGACAATGCCGGGATCATGGCCAGCGACGAACTGCCCTACTTCGCATGGCTGTCCAGTGAAGAGACGTCTTACGTGAGGGCTGAGTGGGGCATGACGGATGAGGGCAAGCCGGCCTTTGTTGCCGACCTCGCCGGCTTTCGCTCATTTGCCCTGAGCGGTGGCACGCTCGATCAGGACGCACTTTACCAGTACGAGGATGTGGCGGAAGACGACCTCATCCGCAGCACCTCCTCCTATGACGATTATTACGAGGAGGAGGCGTATTCATCGGGCGCCACGCATGTGGTCAACACTGGCTTCATGGCCGGTCAGATCAGGCTCGAAGGCGAGAACGAGAATGACGACCAGATCGTCGGCACTCTCGGCAACCTCGTCGTCAACAACGGGACATGGTTCGTCACGGGCGAGAGCGAGGCGTCCGGTCTCGGTCGCGACGTGTTCGAGAACGGGGCGAATGGCTGGATTCAGGCGGCGTTCGACTGGGATGAAAGCGAAGACACAGATTTCTATGTCGACGAGTTCCGCAATTACGGTCTCCTCTCGATGCTCGACGGCAGCACCGGCGACGACGTCGAGATCTATGGCGATTATGTGGGCGGCGGCTTTGTCGGGCTCGACGTCAATTTCGACGGCCTGAGCGCCGACGAGCTTTATCTCTCGGATGGCGAGATCAGCGGCAAAACCGGCCTGATCCTGCGCAAGCTCGCTGGTACCGGGTTCGGAACGGCCAACAACAGCATCGGCGTCGTCTCCTACGACTACCACTACACGCCCGCCGACTCGGCGTTCTATATCGCGTCGAACTCGGACAACTACTTCACCGCAAACGGCACGGCCTATGTCGGCGATGGTGTGGTCGCCTGGTATCTCGAGAACGATCTGGATGACTCGGAATACGAGCTGAAGTCGGTCTGGAGCCCGGGTGCGCAGAAGGCGACCAATGTGGTCACCGGTGCGCAGACGCTGTTCTACGACGCCATCTCGGTGGTCGAGGATCACATCTATGGCGGTCAGGCCGGCGAGACCGGCGGGTCGGGCGCAGACGTGACCTACGTGTCGGAAGACGGACGCTACGCCAAGCGCGGCGCGTTCTGGATGAAGGGCAGCGGACGCTGGACCGACCAGGATCGCCAGCTGACGCTCGGCGGCGTGCCGTTCGACACCAGCACGGAGCAGACGACCTACGCACTCATGGCCGGTGCCGACTTCTCGACCGACAGCAACTATCGCTTCGGCGTGTTCGGCGGGTACCTCACCTCGGACGTCGACTTCAATGTCGGCGGCACGGCGGTGGAGTATGAAGGCGGCACGGTCGGTGCCTATGGCGCCTACAATGACGGTCGCATCTTTGCGGACGTCACCGGCAAGGTCGATTTCCTCAACGCGCATTACGTCTTCTCGACCTTCGAAACGGACGCGAACATCCTGAGCTACGGCCTGCAGGCAAATGCCGGCTACCGCATCCAGATGGGCACGTCCTACTTCGAGCCGCTCGTCTCGGGCGTCGTCATGAAGACGGATGCCGAGGACTTCGCAGTCGGCGCCGGCAGCGTCAGCTTCGATGACGGCCTCAGCGCCCGCCTCGGCGCCGGTGCCCGCATCGGCACGCAGATCGCATCGGGCGGCATGATCACCGACGTCTCGCTGACCGGCCGCGTCTGGAACGAGTTTGCCGGCGACAACACCGTCACCGTCACCGACGGCGGCGCGGGCGTGTCGACCTTCAGCGACGATCCGGACGGCCTGTTCGGCGAAGTGACCGGCACGCTAACGCTGATGCCTGCGGACGGTGCGTGGTCGGGCTTCGTCTCCGGCAGCGGCATGTTCGGCAAGGGCTACACGTCCTACGGCGCCTCGGTCGGCCTGCGCGTCGCTTTCTAGCCTAATCAGGGGGCTGGCCCGGCGCCGGCCCCTTCTCTCAACATTCGCACAACGGAGACATGCCGTGGGCAGACCAGACCTCTACGGCCACGAACCCGAGCGCAAGCCCGGCCTCATGCGCAAGGCCGGGCTCATTGCATTCTCGATCGCCCTGATCGCCATCGGTGGCTCGATCGCGGCGATCAAGTCGGGACTCGTCGAGCCGGACACGATGCGCGCGGCAATCGGGGCCACCAGCGGCGTCTCGCCCGCGACAGCCCAGACGCCGACCGTGCAGCCGACGCAAGCCTCGGCGCCGGCAGGCCAGCGCCAGGTCAAGATCACCGACACACGCGACATCGGCGACTGGCGCTACAGCTGTGCCGAGCTTCAAGACGGTCAGCGCGGCTGTTCGATCGTGCAGCAGGTTGTGCGCGACGAACCGCGTCATATGCTGCTCTCGTGGCGAATCCTGCGCGGTGCGGACGGCAAGGTACGGACGCTGATCCATACGCCACAGGCGGTCACGCTCAATCGCGGCGTCGCCATCGAGGCGGGGCTCGACAAGCCGATCGTCGTGCCGTTCGAGCGCTGCGGCGACGACAGCTGCGTGGTGAGCGCGCAACTCGCCGACGATTTCATCGCCACACTCGGCAAGGCCGAAAAGGTCGCCGTCCTCTATACGCTGCCGAACGGCCGCGCGGTCCGCATCCCCGTCAGCGTAATCGGCCTGTCCGAGGGAATCGGGGCGCTGACGCCCTGATCGCCACTTCCCAAGCCAGCCGGCAACTGGCCGCGTCTTCCACACCGGAAGCGCGGCCATTTTTTCT